>Ga0308168_1000017_pt1 | contig 535573 bp, 476 predicted proteins | sample PhyCR2_FD_202133 | JGI IMG/M metagenome (GOLD analysis project Ga0308168, IMG submission 202133) | Phyllosphere microbial communities from UC Gill Tract Community Farm, Albany, California, United States - DLSLRC.R2 | ecosystem: Host-associated > Plants > Phyllosphere > Unclassified | place... | reverse complement strand
CTAACAACTTCAACCACTTGACTCGCTGCGATCTCTCGAAGCGGGAGGCGAATCATACAGCGTTACAACCTGCTGTCAACTGCCTTTTTTCACCGCTTCCGGTCGGGACCGAAGCCCTTCCAGCTTCATCTCGATTCACGCAACCTGTTGATTAACAAGGCGTTTATCGTTCCGACTGCGTTGGAAGTGGTGCGCATTATAAGGGGATCTGAAACCCCGTCAACCCTTTATTTCAAATAAAGTTCAAATACTTACGCAGGCCCTGAACACCTTCAGATCACCCGGGTTTCGCGCAGCGCAGTGATCTGTGCGTCAGTCAGGCTCAGCACGCTCTTCAGGACCTCTACCGTGTGCTCACCTAATAGAGGAGGCGCATGCCGATACTCTACAGGCGTACCCGACAGCCGCAACGGGCTGGCCACCTGGGGCACACGGCCCGCCAGCGCATGAGGCAGCTCGAAGGCCAGACTGCGGGCGATCACCTGGGGATCCTGGAAGGTCTGCGCAACATCGTTGACCGGGCCACACGGCACCCCGACCGCCTCCAGCTCATCGACCCACTGCGCCGTGGTCTTGAACACGGTGGCCTGCCGGATCAGAGGGATGAGTTCGGCCCGGTGCAGTACCCGCGCACGGTTGCTGGCAAACCGGGGATCCTGCGCCCACTGCGGCTGCCCGGCCACCTCGGCGAAACGCTGGAACTGGGCATCGTTCCCCACGGTGAGAATGATGTCGCCATCGGCGGTAGGGAAATCCTGATAAGGCACGATGTTCGGATGGGCATTGCCCAGCCGCTTGGGCGCCACCCCCGTGGTCAGGTAGTTCATCGCCTGATTGGCCAGACAGGCGACCTGGACGTCCAATAACGCCATGTCGATGCGCTGGCCGACGCCCGCACGGTCACGATGGGCGAGCGCGGCCAGGATCGCCACGCTGGCATAGAGCCCGGTGAGGATATCGGTCAGCGCCACCCCGACCTTCACCGGCCCGGCACCGGCCTCAGGCTCTGGTTTGCCGGTCAGGCTCATGAGCCCACCCAGCCCCTGCACCATGAAGTCATAACCGGCACGTCCGGCATAGGGTCCTGTCTGACCGAAGCCCGTGATCGAGCAGTACACCAGGCGCGGATTGAGCGCCGAGAGGCTTTCATAGTCCAGGCCGTAAGCCGCCAGCCCACCCACCTTGAAGTTCTCGATGACCACGTCCGAGGCCGCGGCCAACTCCCGCATCAGGCGCTGGCCTTCCGGTTGCGTGAAATCGATGGTCACCGACTGCTTGTTGCGATTGGCCGCCAGGTAATAAGCCGCCTCACTCGTGTCATGACCATTGGCATCCTTCAAGAAGGGCGGCCCCCAGGCCCGGGTATCGTCGCCGCTACCCGGCCGCTCGACCTTGATGACCTCGGCGCCCAGGTCGGCCAGGATCTGGCCCGACCACGGCCCGGCCAGCACGCGCGACAGGTCCAGCACACGCAGATGCGACAGCGCCCCCATGCTTGCCCCCTTCTCTCTATCTATTAATAGAACGCCTGGATACCGGTCTGGGCCCGCCCCAGAATCAGCGCATGGACGTCATGGGTACCTTCATAGGTATTGACGACCTCGAGGTTGACCAGATGGCGCGCCACACCGAATTCGTCGGAGATGCCATTGCCGCCGAGCATGTCCCGGGCCAGGCGCGCGATCTCCAGCGCCTTGCCGCAGGAGTTGCGCTTGAGCAAGGAGGTGATCTCCACCGCCGCACTGCCTTCATCCTTCATCCGCCCCAGACGCAGACAGCCCTGCAGCCCCAGGGTGATTTCGGTCTGCATGTCCGCCAGCTTCTTCTGCACCAGCTGGTTCGCAGCCAAGGGGCGACCGAACTGCTTGCGGTCAAGAGTGTATTGGCGCGCCGTGTGCCAGCACGCTTCGGCCGCACCCAGCGCGCCCCAGGAGATCCCATAGCGCGCCGAGTTCAGGCAGGTGAAAGGCCCCTTCAAGCCACGCACCTCGGGGAAGATGTTGTCCTCGGGCACGAAGACGTTGTCCATGACGATCTCGCCGGTGATCGAGGCGCGCAGTCCGACCTTGCCGTGAATGGCCGGCGCACTGAGTCCCTCCCAGCCTTTTTCGAGCACGAACCCGCGGATATCGCCGTCGTCGTCCTTGGCCCAGACCACGAACACGTCGGCAATCGGACTGTTGGTGATCCACATCTTGCTGCCGGAGAGCCGGAACCCACCCTCGACACGCCTGGCACGGGTCAGCATGCCGGCCGGGTCGGACCCATGGTCGGGTTCGGTCAGGCCAAAGCAGCCGATCCACTCGCCACTGGCCAGCTTCGGCAGATAACGCTGCTTCTGCGATTCACTGCCGAAGGCATGGATCGGCACCATGACCAGCGATGACTGCACGCTCATCATCGAGCGATAGCCCGAATCGATCCGCTCCACCTCACGCGCGATCAAGCCATAGCAGACATAGTTCAGGCCGCTGCCGCCATATTGCTCGGGGATGGTGGCCCCCAGCAGCCCGACCTCGCCCATTTCACGGAAGATCGCAGGGTCGGTGCGCTCGTGCCGAAAGGCTTCCAGCACACGGGGCGCCAGCTTGTCCTGGGCGAAGGCCGCCGCGCTGTCGCGCACCATGCGCTCTTCTTCGGTGAGTTGCTGGTCGAGCAACAGCGGGTCGCTCCAGTGGAACTGCGCCTTCGTGGTCATGAACACCTACCTCGCGGTCATTCAAGGGGATCTGTGTTCAGCCTAGGCAGGGCCCGCGTTGAGAGCAAACGAGGATTGCGCACGCAGCTGTGCAATAACCTCACTCTATAAAGACGGATGAACAAGGCTTACGAGCCTGCGAAGTGAGATTTTCGTATGCGACGCAAGATTCCAAGCACCACGGCCTTGATCTGCTTCGAAGCGGCCGCCCGGCACCAGAGCTTCACCCGCGCGGCCGAAGAACTGGCCCTGACCCAGGGCGCTGTCTGCCGTCAGATAGGCGGCCTGGAAAGCTTCCTCAATGTCGAACTGTTCCACCGTACCCAGCGCGGCGTCCGACTGACCGAGGCAGGCCTGTCCTACAGCCGCCGGATCGCGACCCAGTTGGATGCGGTAGAGCGGGATACCTTGTCGGTGATGCGCCAGCAGGGCGCCAACGTCATCGAACTGGCCGTCGTGCCCACCTTCGGCACGCAGTGGCTGCTTCCACGGCTGAAGGACTTCCAGCAGCGGTTTCCCGAGGTGACCGTCAACCTGACGAACCGCACCCGGCCTTTTCTGTTCGCCGACACGACGTTCGACGCCGCGATCTATTTCGGCGAGGGCGAGTGGCCCGGCACCCAGGTCGATCGGCTGATGGGAGAGGGCCCGGTCCCGGTCTGCTGCCCCTCGCTGCTCGAAGGCCACCGCACGCTGAGCGCCCGTCAGATCGGCGAGCTGCCGCTTCTGCAGCAGACCACACGCCCTTATGCCTGGCGACAGTGGTTCGACAGCCAGCAGGTGAGTGTGGCCCTCGACATGACAGGCCCACGCTATGAGCTATTCTCGATGCTGGCCCAAGCGGCCATGCACGCCATGGGCATCGCGCTGATCCCACCCTTCCTGATCCAGCGCGAACTCGAGGAGGGCAGGCTGGTGATCGCCAATCCGCATGCCCTGACCAGCACCAAGGCCTATTACCTGGTCGTGCCCGAGCGCAAGACCGAGTCGGCGTCCCTGCGCGCGTTCCAGGCCTGGCTGATCGAGCAGGCGCAGCGCTATGCGGCAGGAGGAGAAGCCTAGTAAACAATTTTAAACACTCTTCGGAAGTACCCGACGACGCCTTAAGGTACGTTGTCACTCGTCATACAACCTCATGAAGTTCCCGTTTCCCGGGCGCTTTCGATCATTTGCGACGCTCACGTTTGCAATCGCGCACCGACGCTCGTACTTGCGATTTTTTCTTTTACTCTGCGTAACGCCCGGCCTTTCCGGGTGGCCCAGTCGTGACTGCGATACACAACTACAAAGGCTCAGCGCAGGAGAGAAGACGTGCACATTGGTGTTCCGTTGGAGACGCAAGCAGGCGAAGCGCGGGTTGCCGCCACGCCGGAAACCATCAAGAAGCTGGTCGCTCAGGGCCATCGGATCACTGTCCAGCGTGGTGCAGGCCTTCGGGCCAGCGTGCCAGACAGTGCCTACGAAGCTGCAGGGGCCACGTTGGGCAGCGCTGCGGACGCCCTGGGTACCGAACTGGTCCTCAAGGTCGCCGCGCCGGATCCTCAGGAGTTGAAGCAGATCCAGCCCGGTGCGGTGCTGGTCGGCATGCTCAACCCGTTCGACGCAGCGCGGATCGCCCAGTTCGCCGCCCACGGCATCACCGCCTTCGCCCTGGAGGCCGCGCCCAGAACGTCCCGGGCGCAGAGCCTCGATGTGCTGTCTTCCCAGGCCAACATCGCCGGCTACAAGGCAGTCCTGCTGGCAGCCTCCCACTACGCACGCTTCATGCCCATGCTGATGACGGCAGCGGGCACCGTGAAGGCAGCACGCGTGCTGATCCTGGGGGCGGGCGTGGCAGGCTTGCAGGCGATCGCCACGGCCAAGCGCCTGGGCGCAGTGATCGAAGCCTCGGACGTACGCCCCGCGGTCAAGGAACAGATCGAATCGCTGGGCGCCAAATTCATCGACGTCCCCTACGAGACCGATGAGGAACGCGCCTGCGCCGAGGGCGTCGGGGGTTACGCCCGGCCCATGCCCGCCAGCTGGATGCAGCGCCAGGCCCTGGCCGTGCACGAACGCGCCAAGCAGGCCGACATCGTCATCACCACGGCGCTGATTCCAGGCCGCAAGGCGCCGACGCTGATCAGCGCCGAGACGGTCGCACAGATGAAGCCAGGCTCGGTGATCGTCGACCTGGCCGCCGCCCAGGGGGGCAACTGCCCGCTGACGGTGGCCGACGAGGTGGTGGTGGAGCAGGGCGTGATCATCGTCGGGCCGACCAACCTGCCGGCCCAGGTCGCAGCCGATGCCTCGGCCTTGTACGCACGCAATCTGCTGGATTTCCTCAAGCTGATCTGCACCCCGGACGCCACGCTTTCGATCGACCTTGAAGACGACATCGTCGCCGCCTGCCTGATGTGCCGCGATGGCACCGTCAGCCGTGCGGCTGCCTGAGGAGCCAGAACCATGCAAGACATGCTGATTTCAGACGGGTTGTACAACCTGATCATCTTCGTGCTGGCCATCTACGTGGGCTACCACGTGGTCTGGAACGTCACGCCCGCCCTGCACACACCGTTGATGGCCGTGACCAACGCCATCTCGGCCATCGTGATCGTCGGCGCCATGCTGGCGGCGGCCCTCACGGTGACGCCCGCGGGCAAGGTGATGGGCACGCTGGCCGTGGCCCTGGCCGCGGTCAATGTGTTCGGCGGCTTCCTGGTGACGCGCCGCATGCTGGAGATGTTCAAGAAGAAAGCCAAGACCGAGGAGCGCAAGCAACCATGAGCATGAACCTAGTAACGCTGCTCTACCTGATCGCCTCGATCTGCTTCATCCAGGCACTCAAGGGCCTGTCGCACCCGACCACCTCGCGGCGCGGCAACCTGTTCGGCATGGTCGGCATGGCCCTGGCCATCCTCACCACGGTCGGGCTGGTCTACAAACTCGGCGCGCAGATGAATTCGGTCGGCATCGGCTACGTGGTGCTGGGCCTGCTAGTGGGCGGCACGGCCGGCTCGATCATGGCCAAGCGCGTGGAAATGACCAAGATGCCCGAGCTGGTCGCCTTCATGCACAGCATGATCGGCCTGGCGGCGGTGTTCATCGCCATCGCCGCGGTGCTCGAGCCGCAGTCGCTGGGCATCGTCGCCGGTATCGCAGACCCGATCCCGACCGGCAACCGGCTCGAGCTGTTCCTGGGCGCGGCCATTGGCGCCATCACCTTCTCCGGTTCGGTGATCGCCTTCGGCAAGCTGTCGGGCAAGTACCGCTTCCGCCTGTTCCAGGGTGCGCCAGTACAGTTCGTCGGCCAGCACAAGCTCAACCTGATCCTGGGCCTGATCACCGTGGCCCTGGGCCTGCTGTTCACCTTCACCGGTCACTACAGCGCGTTCACACTGATGCTGGTTCTGGCGTTCGTCATGGGCGTGCTGATCATCATCCCGATCGGCGGCGCCGACATGCCGGTCGTGGTGTCGATGCTCAACAGCTACTCGGGCTGGGCCGCTGCCGGGATCGGCTTCTCGCTGAACAACTCCATGCTGATCATCGCCGGTTCGCTGGTGGGCTCCAGCGGCGCGATCCTGTCCTACATCATGTGCAAGGCCATGAACCGCTCGTTCTTCAACGTCATCCTCGGGGGCTTTGGTGCGGACGTCGAAAGCGGGGGTCCTGCTGGCGCCCAGGAACAGCGTCCGACCCGCTCCGGCTCGGCCGACGATGCGACCTTCCTGCTCAGCAATGCCGACAGCGTGATCATCGTCCCGGGTTACGGGCTGGCCGTGGCACGCGCCCAGCACGCCTTGAAAGAGCTGACCGAAAAGCTGACCCACCAGGGGGTCACGGTCAAGTACGCGATCCACCCGGTGGCCGGTCGCATGCCTGGGCACATGAACGTCCTGCTGGCCGAGGCCGAGGTGCCTTACGACCAGGTGTTCGAGATGGAAGACATCAACGCCGAGTTCGGCCAGGCCGACGTGGTCCTGGTGCTGGGTGCGAACGACGTGGTCAACCCGGCGGCGAAGAACGATCCCAAGTCGCCGATCGCCGGCATGCCGATCCTGGAAGCGTTCAAGGCCAAGACCATCATCGTCAACAAGCGCTCGATGGCCAGCGGCTATGCCGGCCTGGACAACGAGCTGTTCTACCTGGACAAGACCATGATGGTGTTCGGCGACGCCAAGAAGGTCCTGGAGGACATGGTCAAGGCCGTGGAGTGAGCCCTGGCGAACGCTGCGCCCGTCGCGCCGCCCCGTGCCCGGACCTGTCCAGGCACGGGGGGACGCACGGGCGGCGGCATTCGACCTTGGTCGCGGGACGGGGCAGGGCGAAATCACTAGACTGCGCATCTAGCTTGAGCAGCCCGAGATAACAACCATGTACCGTGATCGTATCCGCTTGCCCTCTCTGCATGACAAGGTCATGAGCGCGGCCGACGCCGCCGGCCTGATCCAGAACGGCATGACCGTCGGCATGAGCGGCTTCACCCGCGCCGGCGAAGCCAAGGCCGTGCCCCGTGCCCTGGCCGAACGGGCGCGTCAGTCGCCGCTGAAGATCAGCCTGATGACCGGCGCCAGCCTGGGCAACGACCTGGACAAGCAGCTGACCGAGGCCGGTGTCCTGGCCCGGCGCATGCCCTTCCAGGTGGACAGCACGTTGCGCAAGGCCATCAACGATGGCCAGGTGATGTTCATCGACCAGCACCTGTCCGAGACCGTGGAACAGTTGCGCAACCAGCAGCTTACCCTGCCGGACATCGCGGTCATCGAAGCCGTGGCCATCACCGAACAAGGGCACATCGTGCCGACCACCTCGGTGGGCAACTCGGCCAGCTTCGCCATCTTCGCCAAGCAGGTCATCGTCGAGATCAACCTGTCGCACAATGCCAACCTCGAAGGGTTGCACGACATCTATATCCCGACGTACCGGCCGACCCGCACCCCGATCCCGCTGGTCAAGGTCGACGATCGCATCGGCAGCACGGCGATCGCCATCGACCCGGCCAAGATCGTCGGCATCGTCATCAGTCAGCAGCCTGACTCGCCTTCCACGGTCCTGCCCCCGGACAGCGAAACCCAGGCCATCGCCGACCACCTGATCGACTTCTTCAAGCGTGAAGTGCAGGGCGGGCGCATGACCAACCGCCTCGGGCCCCTGCAGGCGGGTATCGGCAGCATCGCCAATGCGGTCATGTGCGGCCTGATCGAGTCGCCGTTCGAAGACCTGACGATGTACTCCGAAGTTCTGCAGGATTCCACCTTCGACCTGATCGATGCCGGCAAGCTCAGCTTCGCCTCAGGCAGCTCGATCACCCTGTCCGAACGCCGCAACGCCGATGTCTTCGGCAATCTCGAGCGCTACAAGGACAAGCTGGTACTGCGTCCGCAGGAGATCTCCAACCATCCGGAAGTGGTACGCCGACTCGGGATCATCGGTATCAACACGGCGCTGGAGTTCGACCTGTACGGCAACGTCAACTCGACCCACGTCTGCGGTACGCGGATGATGAACGGCATTGGCGGTTCGGGCGACTTCGCCCGCAACGCCCACCTGGCGATCTTCGTCACCAAGTCGATCGCCAAGGGCGGTGCGATTTCCAGCGTGGTGCCGATGGTCAGCCACGTGGACCACACCGAGCACGACGTAGACATCCTGGTCACCGAGCAGGGCCTGGCCGATCTGCGCGGGCTGGCGCCGCGCGAACGGGCGCGGGCGATCATCGACAACTGTGTGCACCCTGATTATCGCGCTGCCTTGAACGACTATTTCGAGCGCGCCTGTGCACGGGGCGGACACACGCCTCATCTGCTCCGCGAAGCGCTGGCCTGGCATGACAACCTGGAAATCACGGGACGCATGCTGGCAGTGTAGGGCGGTACCGAAGCCTGCTCGGCTGTCGTCCTGCGACAGTCAGGCAGGCTCATTGGCTTTGCCAGGCTGTTCACCGTTACAACTGAAGCAGTCACCACAGCTGTTCTGCCAAAACTGTTCTACTGTTATGGTAATCCTGCCTTTTTCTGCTTGAAATCGCGATTTTATGGTCAGGTAGGCACCTTTATGGTGCAGACCAGTACAGTTGTGCAAATTTGCAGTGCAACAGTCGCATTCAACAGTTAACTGGAGCACTGCATTACCCCCTAACTGTACCTACTGTAATGGACAGAAGAAGAGGATCATTGGCATCAGTTGAAATCACTTACTCGATGCCGCCACAAGCGGAAGGATGACTCATCATGGAACGTACCCTCAGTTCCGGCCTGGTTTTCGAAACCAACACCCAAGAATCCAAAGCGTCGCTGCCTCTGCGCGTCGCCTCCAACCTGCTGCTCTGGCAGCGTCGCGTTTCCAGCCGCCGTCAACTGGCTCGACTGGACGCCCGCCTGCTGGCCGATGCCGGTATCAGCGAAGCCCAGCGCCAGCAAGAGCTGAGCAAGCCATTCTGGCGCTAAGCAGTCGCTGGCTCGACCAGCGCCCTTGAAGAAACCCGTCGTGGATACCACGGCGGGTTTTTTTTGGTCTGTAGCAAACCCGACGACACAAGAGCAACCATAACAGTTTTATGGGTTTCATTATTGGCAGGTACAGTTTATGACGCCCGTGTGACTATCGGTCCGACTCACGTGATAGTCTTGCTCTACCTGAGCTATCGGAATGCCGACGATTGTCCTACAGTCCGCTCTAGACGTTCATAATCTTCTTTCTCTTCAGGAGTTGTCCCATGTCTCGTCTTTCTCTTCTTGGCGGCGCCATGCTCTTGACCCTGGCTGGCGTGGCCCAGGCGTCCAGCTTCGTCGTCACCACCGACTCGCTGGTACGCGGCATTGCCGCGTCGACCGATGCCACTTCCGACGCTTCGTCCTCGCTGCGTGACAACAAGATCGTCGAAGCGGCCCGTGACGACGCTGCCAGTTTCGTCGGCAGTCAGGGCGCGATCCGTGGCGCCAAGCTGGAAAGCGCGTTCGCCTACCTGCGCCAGCAAGCGCCAACGCTGCAGGCCAGCGACGCGCAACTGGCCCAGGCCATTCTGGCCCATTGAACCCTGTTGTTTCGTCGCGCACCTGGCGCGACGTGCTGCGCCCTTTCGAGATCCGTGTGAAGCGTTCCATGCGTCAAGCTCTTCCCTGGCTACTGCTCTGTGCCTGCATCGACAGCGCCCAGGCCTTCGACACCACGACTCAAGGCCTGGTGATTTCGGGCTATGCGACGAGCCAGGTCACCACCGGGCCCTTCGACAGCAAGCTCGTGCGCCAGGCGCGCGACGATGCAGCCGTGTTCGTGGCGACCGACGGACAGGTGGAAGGCGTGCGCCTGCATGCGGCGCTCGACCACCTGCACCGGGTACTGCCTGCACAGACCCACGATGACCTTGAACTGGCACGCGCCATTCTCGTCCAATGACCATTCCTCGACTCCCTGTACTTTCCGGAGATGCTCCATGCGTAAACCGCTGATCGCCGCCGCTCTCGGCTTCCTGCTCCTGGCCGACGTGGCCCATGCCCAGACCCTGGTGGCCACCAGCAACATCATCGTGCGCGCCTTCGGCCGCTCGATCGACTTCACCTCGGATACCACCACCTCGATTCGCGACTCCAAGGTCGTGCGCGAAGCACGTGACGACGCCGCCAGTTTCGTCGCCAGCCGTGGCGACATCCGCGGTGCGCAGCTCGAAGCCGCGTTCAACACCCTGCGTCAGCGTGTGCCTGAAGCGCGTGACGCCAGCGATCAGGCCCTGGCTGAAGCCATCCTGTCCCTGTGAGGCGGCTGCGTGCCTGGCTGCTCGGCTGCGCTCTGACGCTGCTCGGCACGCCCGTCCTGGCTGACCTGCAGTTACAGTTGCAGGCACAGGACCTCGACGCCCCACAACGCCAGGCGACCCAGGCGCTACTCGACGAAGCCCTGGCAAAACTGCCGCCTTCGTTCAAGCAGCGTCTGGACCGCACGGTCCAGGTCAGCTGGGCCTCGGGCATGCGCCATGATGCCTATGGCCAGGCCTCGCCGAACGCCACCCTGACCCTCAACGCGCGGCTGTTACCCGGCCTGGTCGATGGCAGCGCCGCCACGGCCCCCACGGGCCGCACCCACGGCACCGTGCGCCAGGAGTTGCTGGCCACGGTCCTGCACGAACTGACCCACGTCTACGACCGGGCACGCCTGTGGCCCGACGCCGAGCGCCGCGTGATCAACCGGTGCCGGCGTCAGCACGACACCTTGGGCGCCGTCGGCCTGCCTCACGATTGCCGCGGCCAGACCGAGCGCCGTTTCACCCTGAGCGACGACCCACGCCTGCTCGACCTGGCCGGCTGGCCGCAGTACGTAGGCCGGCGTGGCGAGCGCGAACGGCACAACGGCCAGGTCGCACGCAGCCCGGACAGCTACGAGCTGGACAGCCCCAAGGAATTCATCGCGGTCAACGTGGAATATTTCCTGCTCGACCCGAGCTACGCGTGCCGACGCCCGGCCATGAATGCCTACCTCACCGAGCGCTTCGGCTGGGCGCCGGTGCAATCGGCCTGCCCCAAGGGTCTGCCGTTCCTCAACGCCGGCAACGACTTCGCCCGCGAGCCCCTGGGCGAGATCGACCCGGAGCGCGTCTATGCCGTCGACTACCTGCTCGCCGAGGCCAACCAGAACTGGGTCAGCCGCTGGGGGCACAGCATGTTGCGCCTGGTCATCTGCGCGCCAGGGCGGCCTCGCGGACCGGACTGTCGCCTCGACCTGGACCAGCACCTGGTGCTGTCGTATCGGGCCTTCGTCAATGATGTCCAGCTGTCGAGCTGGGACGGGCTCACCGGTGCGTACCCCTCGCGCCTGTTCGTGCTGCCCTTGGGCCAGGTGATCGACGAGTACACCAAGACCGAGCTGCGCAGCCTGGCCTCGGTGCCGCTGAAGCTGGACCGTCCTGCGCTGGAGAACCTGATCCGCCAGGCGGCCGAGATGCACTGGAGCTACGACGGCAGCTACTACTTCATTTCCAACAACTGCGCGGTCGAGACGCTCAAGCTGCTGCGCAGCGGCACCGGCGACCCTCGCCTCAACGACCTGGACAGCATCATGCCCAACGGGCTGCTCGAGGTGCTCGAAAGCCGTGGGCTGGCCGATACCCACGTGCTGGACGATCCGCGCGAGGCGCTGCGCCTGGGGTACCGGTTCGATTCGTACCGCGACCGCTACCAGGCGATGTTCAAGGTGCTCAAGCAGCAGCTGCCAGTGCCCCAGGCCACGGTCGAAGACTGGCTGGCGCTGGAGCCCGAGGCACGTCGGCCCTGGTTCGCGCAAGCGGACCTGCGCACCAGCGCGGCGCTGCTGCTGCTGGAACAGGCCAGCCTGCGCCGTCAGTTGCTGCTGGCCCAGGATGAAGTCAAGCAACGCTACCTCAATGCCCAGGCCCTCAAGGACGGCACCATCGACAAGGCCAACGACGCCCTGCAGCAGATCCTCGCCAACAGTGGCTTCCTCAGCCGCCCGGCGGAGCTGCTGCCCAACACCGGCTATGGGTTGCCCCAAGAGGACGAGCGCACTGCCCTGCAGACGGTCAGTCGCGAGCGCCAGGCGCAGTTGAACCGACTCAGCACTCACCTGGACCAGGAAATCCGCGCCCTGCTCGAACCGGCGCGGGCAGCCGCCATCGTGGCCGTGGAAGGGAACGTGAAGCAGATCGGTGAACACCTGCGAGGGCTGCACAAGGCGGCGGGGGGTCTGGAGCTGCCTTGACGAAGCGACGCCGCGATGAGGCAAAGTATCGCGGTCCCTGTGGGAGCTGGCTTGCCAGCGATAGGGCCTGTACATCCGCCCTAGCATCGGCAGGCCAGCGCCTGACCTGCTGGCCATGCGGTGAGGCTACTGCCGCCATCGCGGGCAAGCCCGCTCCCACAGGGGGGGGCGGGGTAGATTCCGCTGGGGTATCCGACCAGTCGGGGCTGAATCTGCAGGGTTCTTGACCGTCAGAAAGACGTGGCACAGTCACCCCTGATCCGCCAGCCCCGATCCGACCTACTCGATTCGCCCCAGGTTCTCGGCCACGTGGTCCTCCACCATGTCACCCCCCAACGTCTCGCCCTGCTCGCCAGGGAGGTGCTCGTCCAGGTGCAGCCATGACAGACGGCTGTCGACCCAGATATGCCCCCGCGGCCTGACCTGCTCCGGCCTATCGAGCGTACCCACCGTGACATCCACGGTGTCCGGGCTGCGCTGTGTCAGCAGCGCCACCTGGGCACCGCAAGTGCTGCAGAAACACCGGACGCAACTCGACGGTGCGGTATAGCGTCCTGGCTCCCCCGCCAGCCAGCGGAACCCCGAGCGCGGTACGGTCAGCCAGGTGACCACCGGCGCACCGCTGGTCCGGCGGCAGATCGAGCAGTGGCAATGGGCGACGTCCGACAGATCGCCTTCGACCTGATAGCGCAGCCCACCGCAATGACATCCTCCTTCCAGCACGTTCGACATACGTCCTCCGGTCAGCTTTCGTGAAGCGAAAGCTCGGTGAAAGCTTTCGGCAATAGGATTGGGACACCACCGGCACAAGACCGGTCGGCCAGCGTCCGGTAAAAATTCCGGCGCGGCTCAAATCAACAACAACAATGGTGATTCCGATGTCCTTCCGTGCCCGCCTGCACCTCGCATTCCGTCCGCCCCTCCTCGCGCAGCGCCAACCCCGCTGATCCGCCCCGAATCGTCCTGACTTTCGTCGCGCCACGCCTGGAGTACCGCCATGCTGACCTTCCTCGGCTTTGCCATGGTCATCACCTTCATGTACCTGATCATGACCAAGCGCCTGTCGGCCTTGATCGCGCTGATCCTGGTACCGATCCTGTTCGCCCTGTTCGGTGGTTTCGCCACCGACATCGGGCCGATGATGCTGCAAGGCATCAGCAAGCTGGCGCCCACGGGCGTGATGCTGATGTTCGCCATTCTGTATTTCGCCCTGATGATCGACTCCGGCCTGTTCGACCCGGCCGTGCGCAGGATCCTCAAGCTGGTCAAGGGCGACCCGCTCAAGGTGTCGGTCGGCACCGCCGTGCTCGCCCTGGTGGTCTCGCTGGACGGTGACGGCGCCACCACCTACATGATCTGCTGCGCGGCCATGTTGCCGATGTACAGCCGCCTGGGCATGAGCCCGCGCATCATGGCCGGCCTGATCATCCTGGCCGGGGGCGTGATGAACATGACGCCCTGGGGTGGACCCACCGCCCGCGCTGCCAGCGCCTTGCACGTCGACCCCTCCGACATCTTCGTGCCGATGATCCCGGCCATGGTCTTCGGCGTGCTGGCGATCCTCGGCATCGCCTACGCCTATGGCAAGCGCGAACGTGCACGCCTGGGCGAACTGAGCCTGCCGACCGACGACACCGACCACAGCCAGATCAGCGTCTCGCAGTTCCCGGAAGCCCGGCGGCCCAAGCTGCTGTGGTTCAACGCGGCCCTGACCCTGGTGCTGATGGTGGCGTTGATCGCTGGCCTGCTGCCGTTGCCGGTGCTGTTCATGATCGCCTTCAGCATCGCCATGATCGTCAACTACCCGTGCCTGCAGCAGCAGAAGGACCGGATCGCCGCCCACGCCGGCAGCGTCCTTGCGGTCACCGGGCTGATCTTCGCGGCCGGGATCTTCACCGGCATCCTGTCGGGGACGGGCATGGTCGACGCCATGTCCAAGAGCCTGCTGGCGGTCATCCCGGACGCCCTCGGCCCTTACCTGGCCGTGATCACCGCGATCGTCAGCATGCCGTTCACCTTCTTCATGTCCAACGACGCGTTCTACTACGGTGTGCTGCCGGTGCTGTCCGAAGCTGCTGCGCACTACGGCATCACCCCGGTGGAAATGGCCCGTGCCTCGATCGTCGGCCAACCCGTGCACCTGCTCAGCCCTCTGGTACCCTCCACGTACCTGTTGGTGGCCCTGGCCGGCATCGAGTTCGGCGACCATCAGCGCTTCACCCTCAAGTGGGCAGTGCTGGTGTGCCTGTGCATAATGTTCGCCGCGTTGCTGATGGGGATTTTCCCGCTGTTCAGCAGTCTGTAGTACAACGTCCCCTTACACCGCACGCCCCGTCCTTTCGGGGCGTCGCCATCATCGCCCGAAGGAATTGACATGGAATGGCTGACCAGCCCAGAAATCTGGGTTGCCTTTTTCACGCTGACTGCGCTCGAGATCGTGCTCGGGATCGACAACATCATCATGATCTCGATCCTGGTCAGCCGCATGCCCAAGCACATGCAGCCCCGCACGCGCATCTTCGGCCTGGCGCTGGCCATGGTCACGCGCATCCTGCTGCTGCTCTCGATCACCTGGGTCATGCGCCTGACCGCCGACCTGTTCGTGGTCCTGGGGCAGGGCATTTCCGGACGTGACCTGATCCTGTTCTTCGGTGGCCTGTTCCTGTTGTGGAAAAGCTCCCAGGAGATCTTCCATGGCCTGGAAGGCGAGGAAGAAGCCTCCGAAGAGCCCAAAGGCGGTGGCGGCAAGTTCTTCTACACCATCGTGCAGATCGCCATCATCGACATCGTGTTCTCCCTGGACTCGGTGATCACGGCAGTGGGCATGGTTTCCCACGTGCCGGTGATGATCGCCGCGATCATCGTCGCCGTGCTGGTGATGATGCTGTGCGCCGGCACCATCGCCGATTTCATCGACAAGCACCCGTCGCTGAAGATGCTGGCGCTGTCGTTCCTGATCGTCGTGGGCACGGTGCTGATCGCCGAAGCCTTCGACGTGCACGTGCCCAAGGGCTACGTGTACTTCGCCATGGCCTTCTCGCTGGCCGTGGAAGCCATCAACATCCGCATGCGCACCTCGATGGCGCGCAAGAAGGGTGAGGCCGCCGAGGCGGTCAAGCTCAAGGACACCGTCGGCCACTGAGGCCAGACCCGCTCGTCGAACAAGGCCGCCTCGTGCGGCCTTGTCCGTTTCTGCGCCTCCCTGCGCCTCGATCGGGTGTGTGCGCTGGCAACCTGACCGGGCAGCGACTACAGCTTAAACCAGTACCCTGCAATCGCTGGCCACCGGGCCGAACGTCACTGGAGGACCTGGCCATGCTGACCTTGCTCGACCTGTTGTCTGCCGTCACCTTGCTGGTCTGGGGCACGCACATCGTGCGCACTGGCATCCTGCGGGTCTACGGCTCGAGCCTGCGCCGCGTGCTGGGCCAGAACATGAGCCGACGGCCCCTGGCCTTTCTGGCCGGCATCGGCGTGACTGCCCTGGTGCAGAGCAGCAACGCCACGGCGATGCTGGTCACCTCGTTCGTCGGCCAAGGCCTGATGACCATGACTCCGGCCCTGGCGATCATGCTCGGCGCCGACGTCGGCACGGCGCTGATGGCCCGGGTGCTGACCTTCGACCTGTCATGGCTCTCGCCGCTGCTGATCTTCCTGGGGGTGATCTTCTTCCTGTCGCGCAAGCAGACCCAGACCGGGCAGTTGGGACGCGTGGGCATCGGCCTGGGCCTGATCATCCTGGCACTGCAGCTGATCGTTCAGGCCGCGGCGCCCATCACCCAGTCCCAGGGCGTGCAGGTGCTGTTCGCGTCGCTGACCGGCGACATCCTGCTGGACGCGCTGGTCGGCGCGTTGTTCGCGCTGGTGTCGTACTCCAGCCTGGCGGCCGTGCTGCTGACCGCCACCCTGGCCGGTGCCGACCTGATCGGCCTGCCAGTGGCCATCGGCCTGGTGATCGGCGCCAACATCGGCAGCGGCCTGCTGGCTTTCCTGACCGCCACCTTGCAGAACGCCGCCGGTCGCCGGGTCGCGCTCGGCAGCCTGCTGTACAAGCTGATCGGCCTGCTGCTGGTGATCCCCGTGCTGCACCCGCTGGTGGACTGGATGCAGACCTTGAACCTGCGCCCCCAGGAGCTGGTGATCGGCTTTCACCTGCTCTACAACACCTTGCGCTGTGTCGTGCTGCTGCCCACGGTCGGGCTGATGGCCACCCTGTGCGAGGCCTGGCTGCCCGATCGGCGTGAGCCGGTCAGCGCCGCGCAGCCGCGCCACCTGGACCCGACTGCGCTGGACACGCCCAGCCTGGCCCTGGCCAACTCGGTGCGCGAGACCCTGCGCCTGGGCGACCTGGTCGACAGCCTGCTGGACGTCCTGCGTCAGGCCTTGCAGGGCGACGGCAGCGCCTTGCCCCGGCAGGCACGGCAGCTCAGCGAGGAAGTCGACGTGCTGTACAACGCCATCAAGCACTACCTGGCCCGGATGCCGCGCGAAGACCTGCCCGAACAGGACAGCCGGCGCTGGGCCGAAGTGATCGAGCTGGCCATCAACCTCAAGCTGGCCAGTGACCTGATCGAGCGCATGCTGCGCAAGATCCAGCAGCAGAAGACGGCCCAGCGCCGCGCCTTCTCCGAGGTCGGCCTGGAGGAGCTGACCACCTTGCAACAGCCCTTGCAGGCCAACCTGCGCCTGGGCCTGTCGGTCCTGCTCAGCGCCGACCCCGACAGCGCGCGGCAACTGCTGCGGGAAAAGCGCCGGTTCCGGGCACAGGAACGGCGTCTGGCCCATGCCCATGTCAGCCGTCTGCAACGCCGCATCGTGCAAAGCATCGAGACCAGTTCGCTGCACCTGGAGCTGATCGCCGACATGAAGCGGTTGAACTCTTTGTTTTGCAGCAGTGCCTATGTGGTACTGGGTGGCTCGGACACGGGCGGGCTGATGCTCGACACCGTGCCGGATGAAACCCGCCTGCCTTGAACGCGTCTCCGACGCAGACCGGCCTGGAAGCTTGCCCATGCGTTGCCTGATGTTCGTCGTACTGTTGGTTTGCGCTTTCCCTAGTGTCGCCCTCGACCGCTCACGCGTAGAAGGCTACTTGCTGCCCAATGGCCTGCAGGTCATTCTCAAGTCGGGTTACGAACGCGACCACGTCTCCATCCGCCTGGTCGTCGGTGTCGGGCTGGACGACTTCGGGTGCGATCAGCGAGAACTGCCCCACCTGCTCGAACACTTGCTCTTCAGTGGCCTGGATGGGCAGGACGAAGGTGGGCTGGAAGCCCGCATGCAAGCCCTGGGCGGGGAATGGAACGCCTTCACCAGCAGCGCCGACACGACCTTCGTCATCGAAGCCCCGGCGCGCAACCAGCGCAAAGTGCTGGACCTGCTGCTGGAGATCGTTCGCGACACCCGCCTGGACGAGAAAGACCTGGCGGTCGCCAAGCAGATCATCGAGCGCGAGGATGGCGGCCACTACGGGCATCTCCAGCGCTGGCTGGACCGCCAGGACATCGGTCACCCCGCCAGCGACCAACTGGCCACCGAACTGGGCCTCAAATGCAGCGAGCGCTCCGACGTTCAGGCTATGACCCTGAAACAGGTCGAAGACCTGCGCAACCGCTGGTATGCCGCCAACAACATGAGCCTGATCGTGGTCGGTGGCCTCGACAAGCTGCTGCCGGCCTACCTGGAACGCACCTATGGCGAACTGCCGGCCACCGAGCCGGAAGACCGTCGCGCGCTGGACAGCATCAGCGAACAGGCCGAGCCACGCCGCGAGCTGGTGCGAGGCTGGGTCGGTGACAACGTCAAGCTGCACTGGCTGTTCATCGAGCCGGTACTGGACACGGCCCATGACCAGACGTTGGAGCTGGTAGCGCGCTATCTCGACTGGGCCCTGTACGATCAACTGCGCCTCAAGCAAGGCCTGTCCTACGGCCCCTCGGTAAAACGCCAGAGCTTCGGCGACAGCGGCATGCTCAGCCTCAATGCGGACCTCGAACGGGGCGATGTGGACCAGGCCATCGAGGCCCTGCAAGGCCTGTTCGAGCGTCTGCGCACGGACGGCCTCGACCCGAAGACCTTCGCACGGATCCAGCAAGCCGCCATCGCCCGGGAAAGCTGGACGACCCAGGGCAACCCGGCGCTGGCCGACTATTACTGGGGCGCCCTCAACACCTACGCCGAGGGCCGCTTCGAAGACCCGGCGAGCACCTTGCGCGAGGTGACGCTGGAGGACGCCAACGCAGCCCTCAAGGCCCTGCTGAAGGAGCCAGGCTATGTGCGCATCGAAGCCCCTCTGTTGAGCGATGAGGGTCTCTACGGCGTGCTGGCGTTACTGGCCGTGGTGGCACTGGCCTTGATCTGGCTGCGTCGACGCCGGCGCCGCCGTCGCCAGCGCGCTCCCCAGGCTCGCCCAAGCGGCGCTACACGACGGCGCTGAATCGACGGTATGCTGTGAGAGGTTTCCTATGCAGTCCTCATCGATGTCACATCTCTCCCATTGGCTGCACCGTCTGATCGAGCTGCTCAAGCGCTACCCGGGCGTCATCGCCCTGGGTGGCTTCCTGTCCGGTATCGGCAGCTTCATCCTGGTCGACCGCCAAGCCAGCCTGGCCAGCTGGATCGCTGTGGTGATGCTGGTCAGCTGGGTCTGGCTCATGCTCGAGAACACCCTGACCCGGTTGTTCGCGCGCGCTTTCAAGCGCGAGATTCCGCAGCCGCTGCTGCGCTACGCCACCCAGATGATCCACCAGGAAAGTCTGTTCTTCGTGCTGCCGTTCTTCTTCGTCACCACCACCTGGAACAGCGGCCAGCTGGTCTTCACCGGCCTGCTGGCGGCCGCTGGCCTGGTATCGATCATCGACCCGCTCTACTACAAATGGCTGGCGCCACGGCGCTGGCTGTTCATGGCCCTGCATACCCTGACGCTGTTCGCCGCGCTGTTGACGGCCTTGCCGATCATCCTGCACCTGACCACGGCCGAAAGCTTCAAGCTGGCGCTGGGCACGGCCATGCTGTTGTCCTTCCCGAGCCTGGCCAGCAGTTTTCCGATCACCGGCTGGCGTCGTGCGCTGGCGGTGCTGGGGCTGACCCTGGCGGTCGGCGCCGGAGGCTGGCTGCTGCGCTCCTGGGTCCCACCGGCGACCTTGTGGATGACCGAAGTGGCCGTGAGCACCCAGGTGCAGGGCCGTGAGCCTGGCGATTCGCTCAAGGAGGTCAACGTGGACCAGCTGAGGAGCAACGGGCTGTATGCCTACACGGCCATCAACGCCCCACGCGGCCTCGACGAGCGCATCTACCATGTCTGGCAGTTCAATGGCCAGGAAGTCGATCGCATCGCCCTGGACATTCACGGGGGACGCAAGGAAGGCTACCGGGCCTGGACCCACAAGCAGAACTTCCCGCCAGACCCCACCGGACGCTGGCAGGTGAGGGTGCTGACCGAGGACGGCCAAGTCATCGGCGTGCTGCGCTTCAAGGTCACCCAGGGGGCCCAGCGCACGTGATCCCTGTCCTGCACGCCGTGCATTCCTTCGTTGGGCGCGTGATACGACCTCAGGCGAAGAACCAGTAGCAGACCAGGATCGCCGCCACCACGCCAGAGAACTCGGCCAGCAGCGCGCACCCGACAGCGTGCCGGACACGCTGGATGCCCACCGCGCCGAAGTACACGGCCAGCACGTAGAAGGTGGTCTCGGTGCTGCCCTGGATGGTCGCCGCCACCAGCGCAGGGAAGCTATCCACGCCTTTGGCCTGCATGGTCTCGATCAGCAGCGCCCGGGCAGCGCTGCCGGAGAAGGGCTTGACCAACGCCGTGGGCAAGCCGTCGACGAAGCGTGTGTCCAGGCCCATCCACTGCACGGCATGGCGGATGCCGTCCAGGGCCAGGTCCAGAGCACCAGAGGCGCGCAGCACGCCGACGGCGCAGAGCATGGCCACCAGGTAGGGCAGCAGGCTCTTGGCCACGTCGAAACCTTCCTTTGCCCCTTCCACGAATGCTTCATACACCTTCACCCGCCGCAGCGCGCCAATGACCAGGAACAGCATGATCACGCCGAACAGGGTCAGGTTGCCGAGAATGGACGACAGCAGGGCCAGGGCAGAGGTCGACAGGGTGGCGAGGAAGGCCATGAAACCGCCCAGCAACAGGGCACCGGGCACCATGTAGGCCAGCACCACCGGGTCCCACAGCCGCAGCCGCTGCATGACGGCGACCGACAGCAGACCCACCACGGTGGAGACACTGGTCGCCAACAGGATCGGCAGGAACACCAAGGTCGGATCGGGTGCACCTTGCTGGGTGCGGTACATGAAAATGGTGACCGGCAGCAGGGTCAGCGATGAGGCATTGAGCACCAGGAACAGGATCTGCGCATTGCTGGCGGTGGTCGCGCTGGGGTTGAGTTCCTGCAGGGCACGCATGGCTTTCAGCCCGATGGGCGTGGCGGCGTTGTCCAGGCCCAGGCCATTGGCCGCAAAATTCAGGGTGATCAGCCCCAGGGCAGGGTGACCTGGTGGCACGTCCGGCATGAGCCGGGCGAACAACGGGCCGAGCATCTTGGCCAGCCATTCGACGATACCGGCCTGCTCGGCGATCTTCAGAAACCCCAGCCAGAGCGTGAGGGTACCGAACATCAGCACCATGACGTCCACCGACAGCTTGGCCATGGCGAAAATGCTTTCGACCATCGCGGCGAAGATGCCAGTGTTGCCTGCGAACAGCCACTGGGCCATGGCCGAAACGGCCGCTACCAGGAAAAAGCCAAGCCAGAGGCCATTGAGCATGCGCGCCACCCTTTGTGAAATGCGGGCGATGATAACGCATTGCGGCGCCGGGCTTCAGTGAGCGAAGGGGCTGGCCTGACGAGAGACCGTCTCCCTCAGGCCCGGAGACGGCCCACCCGCAGGTGAGCCGCGGGGACGTCTCAGCGCTTGGCGGGTTCGCCGACCGTTGCCGACGAGGCTTGCTTGCTGAGATGCGGCAGGGAATTCCAGTAGGCCTCACCCTTGGCCGCGTCATACATGCCTTCCCAGCGTGCGATCACCAGCGCCGCCAGGGCATTGCCGACCACGTTCAACGCTGTACGGGCCATGTCCATGATGCGGTCGACGCCTGCAATGAAGGCCAGGCCTTCCAGCGGGATACCGACGCTGCCCAGGGTGGCCAGCAGCACCACGAACGAGACACCCGGTACACCGGCGATGCCCTTGGAGGTCACCATCAGCGTCAGCACCAGCAGCAATTGCTGGCTGATCGACAGGTCGATGCCGTACAGCTGCGCGATGAACAGGGCCGCGATGCTCTGGTACAGGGTCGAGCCATCGAGGTTGAACGAGTAGCCGGTCGGCACCACGAAGCTGCAGATGGACTTGGGCGCGCCATAGGCCTCCATCTTCTCGATCACCCGCGGCAGTACCGTTTCCGAGCTCGAGGTGGAATAGGCCAGGATCAGCTCGTCTTTCATGATGCGCATGATCTTCAGGATCGAGAAGCCGAACAGGCGTGCGATCAGGCCCAGCACCATGAAGGCGAAGAAGGCGATGGCGAAGTACACCAGCAGGACCAGCTTGGCCAACGGCAGCAGCGAGGAGAAGCCGAAGTTGGCGACCGTCACGGCGATCAGGGCGAACACCCCGATCGGCGCGTAGTTCATGATCATGTGGGTGACCTTGAACATGGTTTCCGAGACGCCCTGGAACGTGCGTACCAGCGGCTCGCGCAGGTCCGCCTGCAGGCTCGACAGGCCGAGACCGAACAGCACCGAGAAGAAGATGATCGGTAGCATCTCGCCGCGCATCAGGGCCGCGAAGATGTTGGACGGAATCAGGTTGAGCAGGGTTTCGATGAAGGCGTGCTCATGCTGCACTTCCGCTGCGGTCGCCTGGTACTTGGAAATGTCCACGGTGCCCAGGGTACTCATGTCGATCCCGGCGCCCGGATGGAACAGGTTGGCCAGCAGCAGGCCGACCACGATGGCGATAGTGGTCACGATCTCGAAGTACAGGATGGTCTTCAGGCCGATGCTGCCCAGTTTCTTGGCATCGCCCACACCGGCAATGCCGACGATCAGGGAGGAGATGACGATCGGCACGACGATCATCTTGATCAGACGGATGAAGATGTCACCCGCCGGTTGAAGCACGTTGCTGATCCACCATGCCTTTTCTGCACTGAAATGATTCAGCAAGGCACCGACGGCCACGCCAAGGACCAGGCCGATGAGAATCTGCCAAGCGAGGCTTAGTTTTGCCTTCTTCATGTCTTCACCTTCTTGTTTGCACATCTTAGATATCTGGCTGGAAGCCGCTGCTTAGAGCGGTTCCTGCGAAAAATCGCTAGGGCCCGAGACGGCACACCCGCCAAGCGGTCGGCAGACCTGGCACGGGCACCGGGAACAGGGCCCGGTGAAAAAGTCGGCAACTATTGCGATGACGGCCACTCTCGTCTAATGCCGTAAACGAGTGGGTCATGCCGAATCGGCATGAGATAAGGCGGATCCTGCCGTGACTTCGTTGCCGACGGAGACGTACGTTCGGATTGCCGAACAGCTGGGGAACGCCGTTTCCAGGCGGTGCAGGAAGGGATCAATCAGACGCGATCAATGTGTTCGACAATCCGAATGCCCGCAGACGGGCGCCTGCAAACGAGCCGGGCAAAGGAAAAAAAGATGGATGGCAGGTGTGGGAAAAGAAGACGCTGGAGGGAAGAAGTAGCGCTTCGGAAGCCAGATCGATCGACGCTACAACAGTGAGCGTTGATCGATCTGATGCTTCCGATGCCGCTTCGCCTGACCCGGCCCCCTCAAAGGAGGTACTCCCTGTACCCCTAGGCCGCTTCGACACGATAGGTCAAAACAGCCCGGCCCCTTGGTCATGCGCTGCGCCCTCATCGAGGCAGCGCACCATAGAAGCTGCAATCCTGAAAAGGTTCAGCTTCCGTTGATAACCAGACGCAACCGGTGGTCAGTACCAGGCCGGGTCGCGTTTCAACTGCTCTTGGAGCAGCTTCTTCATGCCGTCATCCGGATCGCCCAGCCAGGTGTAGGTGGCGTGACGTGTCGGTGACTTGTCCTGCGGCAGACCTTCGGGTACCTCGACCAGCATCCCGTAGGCATCGTCCTTGTCCCAGCTGAAGGCAACGATCAAGCGCTTGTACGTGCAATTGCCTTCGGACTCGCAGACCGGACCCACCAGGTACTTGTCACCGTCCTCGGTGACTGCCGACATTTGCTGAGGCGAGCTGCCGCTCAGGTTGATCACCCAATCGGGCAGACGCTCCTGTGTGCGAACCACCTTGGCCCATGTCTCACGGTATTCGGTGTCCGAACCAAGCAACTGGTTGGCTCGGACCTGGCCATCATTGGCCGCCATTGCCGCACTGCTGCTGCCCAGAACGAGCGCAGCAGCCAAAGCTCGGCAGAGCACTGCCTTCATTGCGACTATCTCCTGCCACGGCCGAAGAAGAACGACGCCACGAACAGCACCAGGAACACGATGAACAGAATCTTCGCGATACCGGTAGCGGCGCCAGCGATACCACCGAAGCCCAGAACGGCCGCGACGATGGCGATGATCAAGAAGGTAATGGCCCAGCTCAGCATGGTGTATCTCCTTTTTACTCTTTATTGAATCCTGATGCCGGGTCAGAAGACCCAACTGTCTTGGTGAACAACGCTGTCCGTGGTCGCAGAAGACGCCTGCGAAACGGGCAGGTGGGCTGGCGCGCTGACGGGCATGCTCGCCCGGGTGGCCTGAATGTGCGCGATCAGAGCGGTTTGTGCCGCGACCTGATCGGCCATGCGGGCCGACTGCCAGGTGTGGTACAGCTGGCCGATCAACAGGGTGACCATCAGCGCGAACGTGACGAGCAGCACCTGACGCAGGGGCAGGGCAAGGTTCGTTTCGCGGTGGGTGGTCTGGCCGTTCATGCCGGTACTCCTGTTGTTCGTATTCTGCGGTTCGTGCAGATAACAGTGCAGCCAGCATGCCAGTCTTGAATCGACTCAAAAATCCTTTAAAAACAAAGATTTAGATAAAACAAAAAAGACCGTGTAGGACGTATCCTGCACGATCCTCGAAATAGTTCCGTGCGATTTGCACGATCACCCCTCGACCTTGGTCGCCACCTTGAGCAAATCAGGGTCTACGCCTCGTACACCGAGGATCTGTCGAGCGATCTCCACGGCAATCGATTTCTGCTGAGCACTCACCACCTCGCCCGACAAACGAACCATGCCTTCTGCACTGGCCACCTTGATCTTCAACACATCCAGGTTGCGGCTAAAGCGAAAGCTTTCCTGAATCTTGTCGACGATCCACTCATCGTTTGGCTGAGCCCCCGTGGAGGCCTCGGCAGGTGCAGTACGCGCCTGGGCCATGGCCACGCTGTCCAGGCTGATGAGGTTGTTCACCATGTACACACCCTCGGTGCTGCGCGCCAGGACGCCGGCCAGTTCCTTGGCCTGCGCATTGTCGACCTTGCCACGCAGTGTCACGACACCGTCCTGTGTGTTCACCTCGACGGCGGCCTGCTGCGTCAATGTGCTCCAGGCCAGGCGAGAGCGGACGATGGCAGACAAGGTCGCGTCTTCCAGGCGTTGCGCGTAGGCCTTGAGTTCCAGGGGCTGTTCGACCAGTTGAGGATTCACGTGCAGTTGGTTGTCCACCTGCTCGATGCCGCGTGTCGCCTGCGCCACGTCCTCTGCCAGCCGACGCTGCACGTCGTTCTCCACCTCGCCTGTCAGCGTGGCGGCCTGGCCATCGACCTGGGCTTTGATCGCAAGGGTGTTGAGTACGCGGTTGAGCGACAGGGCCGTTTGCACGGCGCCCTCCAGCCGTGCGTCCAGCGCGGTTTCGGCCTGGGCCACGGGTAGCAGGCAGGCTTGACCAAGCATCCACAGGCCGATCCAGGCGGCATTTCGGTAAGGGGTAGGCATGTCCATCTCCTTTAAGGCATTAGAAACAGCAGTTCGCAATGACCATGCCAGCCCCGGATCCAGCTAAAAACCATATTTTTCAATGGCTTAAGCCCTGCGACATAAAGCAGCTAGCATGCATTCAGCAAAATCAATCAGAATTGACCATGCAACTTGCCCGATTTTTCCGACACTAACCGAGATAATTCTTAAAGGAGCGTAGGAAATGGAGTCAGCCCAAGACAGTCAGGGCCGTATTCTGCTTGTGGATGATGAGTCAGCCATCCTGCGGACCTTCCGTTATTGCCTGGAAGACGAGGGTTACAGCGTCGCGACGGCCAACAGCGCCGCCCAGGCCGACACCCTGCTGCAACGCCAGGTGTTCGACCTGTGTTTCCTGGACCTACGCCTGGGGGAAGACAACGGTCTGGACGTGCTCGCCCAGATGCGTATCCAGGCGCCCTGGATGCGCGTGGTGATCGTCACCGCGCATTCGGCCATCGACACCGCCGTGGACGCGATCCAGGCCGGCGCCGCCGACTATCTGGTCAAGCCCTGCAGCCCGGACCAGCTGCGCCTGGCCACGGCCAAGCAGCTGGAAGTGCGCCAGCTGTCGGCACGCCTGGAAGCCCTGGAGGGTGAAGTCCGCAAGCCCAAGGATGGCCTGGACTCCCACAGCCCGGCGATGATGGCGGTGCTCGAGACCGCGCGGCAGGTCGCCACTACCGATGCCAACATCCTCATCCTGGGTGAATCCGGGACCGGCAAGGGCGAGCTGGCACGGGCCATCCATGGCTGGAGCAAGCGGGCACGCAAGGCCTGCGTCACCATCAACTGCCCTTCGCTGACCGCCGAGCTGATGGAAAGCGAGCTGTTCGGCCACAGCCGCGGCGCGTTCACCGGGGCCAGCGAAAGCACTCTCGGCCGGGTGAACCAGGCCGACGGCGGCACGTTGTTCCTCGACGAGATCGGTGACTTCCCGCTGACGCTGCAACCCAAGCTGCTGCGCTTCATCCAGGACAAGGAGTACGAGCGGGTCGGCGACCCGGTGACGCGTCGCGCCGATGTGCGCATCCTGGCGGCGACCAACCTGAACCTTGAAGAAATGGTCCGCGAGGGCAAGTTCCGTGAGGACCTGCTGTACCGCCTGAACGTCATCACCTTGCACTTGCCGCCGTTGCGCGAGCGCAGCGAAGACATCCTCACGTTGGCCGATCGCTTCCTGGCACGCTTCGTCAAGGAATACTCACGCCCGGCCCGTGGCTTCAGCGAAGAGGCTCGCGCCGCGCTGCTCAACTACCGTTGGCCAGGCAACATCCGCGAGCTGCGCAACGTGATCGAGCGCGCCAGCATCATCTGTGGCCAGGAGCGGGTGGAGATCGCCCACCTGGGCATGGGCGAGCAACCTGCGGGCAATGCGCCGCGCGTCGGCGCGTCCATGAGCCTGGACGAACTGGAACGGGCCCACATCGGCGCCGTGCTGGCCACCAGCGACACCCTGGAGCAAGCCGCGCGGACCCTGGGGATCGATGCGTCCACCCTGTACCGTAAACGTAAGCAGTACCACCTATGAAGTGGGCGATGAAGCTGCGCACGCGGCTCTTTCTCAGTATTTCCGCGCTGGTCAGCGTGGCGCTGCTGGGCTTGCTGCTCGGGTTGGTGAGCGTCATCCAGATGGCCTCGGTGCAGCAGGAGCAGGTGCGTGAAACCACCCAGTCGCTGGCATTGGGCCTGAAGCTGCGGCAGAACCTGGGCGATCAACTGGCCCTGATCCTGAAGGCCGACTCCGACCGAGAGCGCCTGCTGAACCTGCAGAACGAGTTCCAGACCGTGCTGGACGACAGCGCTGATCTGGCCAGCGCCAAGTCCGGCTTCGGCAAGACGCGTGCGACCTACCAACGCTTCCTGCAGGCCTATCGCGAGTCCGCACAACCGTGGCGCGACATGAGCCCGGAGGCGCCACTGGGCGCCGCGTTCAACGCCATTCGCACCGACTTGATCGACGTCCACCAGAATGCCCTGGCGTACATCAGCCAGAGCGGCGAGCAGGCCCGCGACCGTTCTTTATTGGTCGGTGGCCTTCTGGGCATCATGGGGCTGACGGTCCTGGTGCTGGGCTTCATCACCGCGCACAACATGGCGCGCCGGTTCGGCCAGCCGATCGAGGCCTTGGCCAAGGCCGCCGACCAGGTGGGCGAGGGCAACTTCGATGTCACCCTGCCCGTGACCCAGGGCCAGGAGCTGGGCCTGCTGACCAAGCGGTTCGGGCTCATGGCCGACGCCTTGCGCAAGCATCAGGCGACCAACGTCGACGAGCTGCTGGCCGGCCAGCAACGCTTGCAGGCCGTGCTCGACAGCATCGACGATGGCTTGCTGATCATCGACCGACAGGGTCGGCTGGAGCACCTCAACCCCGTGGGCCAGCGCCAGCTCGGCTGGGACAACAGCCGCGTGGGTATCAGCCTGGCCGAAGCCCTGCAGCGGCCTGAGCTCGAGCAGCAGCTGCGTCAGGTCTTGCGCGGCGGCAGCCTGGACCGGCCGCCTGAGGACCTGAGCCTGGAAGTGGACGACGAGTCGCGTCTGCTGACCTACAGCCTCACCCCCGTCAGCCACCCCCAGGGCCCGATCCTGGGGGCGGTCATGGTCTTGCACGATGTCACCGAGCAGCGCGCCTTCGAACGGGTGCGCAGCGAATTCGTGCTGCGTGCGTCCCACGAGCTGCGCACGCCGATCACAGGGATGCACATGGCGTTCGGCCTGCTGCGCGAACGGCTGAAATTCCCGGCCGAGGCCCGTGAGAACGACCTGCTCGACACCATCGGCGAAGAAATGCAGCGTCTGACGCAGTTGATCAACGACCTGCTCAACTTCTCGCGCTACCAGAGCGGCCTGCAGAAGCTCGAGCTGGCCCCCTGTACGGCCGAGGATCTGCTGCAACGTGCCATGGACCGGTTCGCGCTGCAGGCGCAGGCCAAGGCCATCGAGCTGGTCCAGGAGCTGGAACACCCCCTACCGCGCCTTCAGGCCGACGTTGCCCAGCTCGACCGCGTCCTGGACAACCTGCTGCACAATGCCATCCGCCACACGCCCCAGGGCGGGCGTATCTGCCTGCAGGCGCGACGCCATGCCGAACGTGTGATCATCAGCGTCGAGGACAATGGCGAAGGCATCGCCTATGGGCAGCAGGGCCGCATCTTCGAGCCGTTCGTCCAGGTGGGGCGCAAGAAGGGCGGCGCGGGGTTGGGGCTGGCGTTGTGCAAGGAAATCGTCCAGCTGCACGGTGGCCGCATGGGCGTGTTCTCCCGACCAGGGCAAGGCACCCAGTTCTACATGGCGCTGCCCGCCTAGCCATGATCAACGCGAGGTCAGTGTCCGGCGCTGACCCTCGCTGACCAACTGGATGAACTGGCGGGCCGTCAAGGGCCGGGCGAACAGCCAGCCTTGGCCATACTCCACGCCTTCGCTGCTGAGCAGCTCCGCCTGGTCTTCGTACTCCACCCCCTCGGCGATCACCTGCAGTTGCAAGGCGTGGGCCATGCGCACGATATGCGGGGCGACGCCACTGCTGGCGGCATCGTGCCCCAGGGCATCGATGAAGGCCTTGTCGATCTTCAGACAATCCACAGGCAAGGTCTGCAGGTAGGCCAGGCTGCAGTAGCCCGTGCCGAAATCGTCGATCAGCACCTTGTGGCCCATGCTACGCAAGGCCTGCAAGTGGTCGCGGGCCACCTGCACGTCCACCAGGCCTCGCTCGGTCACCTCGAAGGCGATCTGCCGGGCGGCAACGCGATGCAGGGCCAGCAGACGTGTCGCCACCAGCCCGATGCGCGGTGCGGTGACATCGCAGGCCGCCAGGTTGATCGAGATGTACAACTGCGCATGGGTGCGCAGCAGGGCGCCCAGTTGCTCGAGCACACGTTGCAGGACGAAATCGGTCAACGGACGAATCTGGCCGGTGTCTTCGGCCAGCGGAATGAACAGTTCGGGGCTGGTCAGGGTGCCATCCGGACGCCGCCAGCGCACCAGGGCCTCGGCACCCACGCAGCGGCGACTGGCCAGGGTGAAGATCGGTTGGTAGAGCACCTGAAGCTCGCCACGGCGCAAGGCCCCCTGCAACTCGGCACTCATCGAACGGCGCTGCAGCGCCAGTTGCCCCACCAGCCAACCGATGCAGCAGGCGCTCAGCAGGCTACCGACCACCAGCAGCCACAGCAGCCAGCCCAGCTCCAGGGGGGCAGAGGTCCGGGGCACGATCAGCGCCAATTGATAGTCGGGCGATCGGGTCGGCATGCGATAGATGAGGCGATCCGGCAGCTCGATCAGGGCCTGTGCCGAATCGACGGGCCACGAGGCACGGGGCGGCCAGGGCTGCACGGGGCCCAGTACCGGGATGGCGCGCGCGCCCTGATCGAGCAGAACCAGCACACTGCCTCCGGCGGGCAGGTCCACCACGTCGGTCAGGTGCCCGCGGGAGGTGGAGACCAGAAAGCGCCCGCGTCCCAGCATCAGGACGGCCAGGTTGTCGTCAGGCTCGGTGGAGGTATTGAGCCAGATGCTGTAGACCGGTCCATTGATATCCGGCGCCCGCAACGGCGCTTCCCAGCGGGCACCTTCGCGTATCGAGCACACGGTGGCGCCATCGACGTAAGCGGCTTCGTAGACGAAACGGTAGCGAAACCCCACCTGCCGCAAGGCGCTCAGCATCGCGCCATCACACCGCCGCGACGGCAGCGACTGCAGTTGGTCCACGCCTTGGCGCAGCTGCCCGAAGACCTGCTCGAGGCGCTCCAGAAAGCGCTCGCCGCGCGCGTTCATCGAGGCGATTTCCTGCTGCTTCACCTGGTGCAGGGCCAAGGTCAGGCTGATGGCCAGCAGCAGGCTTGCACTGAGCAGCGTCGTGACCAGGGCCAGCAGCCGTGGTCGCTGCAACAGGTAGGCAAAAACGGGGGCGAGGGCTGACATCCGCGGTATCCGGTCGAGTGTCCATGAGCAGGGCAACTGTCCGGCAAGTCAGTCTCTCGCAAGAGCGCTTCAATGCATGCTGTTCAGCACTTGCAGGATAGCTGCGGTTTGCGCATCCGCCACGCCATCGTAACGCTGGGGCCGGAAATGCATCTGGAAGGCCGTGAGCGTCGCGCGGGTGGCCGGGTCCCAGACGCCGGTCGGTGCGATGGCGTAGCCGGCGCGGGCCAGCTGCTGTTGATACCAGCCGATGCTCGGCGGGTTCGCGGCATAGTAGAGCTGCTGACGGGCCACGGCGTTTGCGTCAGGCCAGAGCCCCAGGCCGGCCTCGGCCAGGCGCTGCCAGGGGAACAGCGGGCCCGGGTCCTGCTTGCGACCTGGGGCGATGTCGCTGTGGCCGATGATGTTGCGCGGCGAGATACCATGGCGCTTGACGATGTCCTTGACCAGGGCGATCACCGCCTGCACCTGGGCCTCGCTGTAGGGGTACCAGCGGCGGCCATTGGGGGTATCGGTGAAGCCAGGGTTGACGATCTCGATCCCGATCGAGCTGGCGTTCAGCCAAGTCCGCCCCTGCCATTGGCTTTCGCCGGCATGCCAGGCCCGGCGGTTCTCGTCCACCAGCTGATAGACCGTGCCTGGGCCATCGCCGATCAGGTAGTGGCTGCTGACCTCGCCTTGGGTCAGCAGCGCCAGCGAACGCTCCAGCGAGGCATTGGTGTAATGCAGAACGACGAACTGGACACGGCTGTCCTGATTGGCCGAGACGTGACTGCGGTCGATGCGTAGCCCCGAAGAGCACCCCGCGAGCAGCAGCAACAGGGAGGCGAGCACGAGTTTTTTCATAGGACGAACGAGCATCTGGTCAGAAGAATGGCGTCAGTATAACGGGCTGACCCGCCAGCGCACGTGGTGCACGACGGATCGCGTCCATCGCCCAGGACACGTTCGTCAGACCCTCAACGGTCGGCCTGGACCTGATTGCGGCCCTGGGCCTTGGCCCGGTACAACGCCTGGTCGGCACGCTTGAGCACCACCTCGGCCAGGTCGCCGGTCTGGAAGGCGCTGATCCCGATCGACACGGTCACGGTGACCCGCTCGCCCTTGAAATGAAACGGGCAGGCCTCCACGGCGGCACGCAGGTCGTCGCTCAACGCGCGGCCGGCCGCCAGTGCGCTGCCGGGCAGCAGCAGCACGAACTCCTCGCCGCCGAAGCGTGCGATGAAGTCCCGACCCCGCAAGCGCGTGCGCAGCACGTTGGTGACGATCTTGAGGACCTTGTCTCCGGCCAGGTGCCCATAGCTGTCGTTGATCCGCTTGAAGTGGTCCAGGTCGAGGATCGCCAGGCACAGCGGCTCACCGGTGGCCTGCCAGGCCTGCACGTCGTGCTCGAGGCGTTCGCTCCAGGCGGCCCGGTTGGGCAGCCCGGTGAGCGGGTCGATCAGGGCTTTCTGGCGCTGCTCTTCGAGATGACCGCGCACATCCAAGGCTTCCTGCTCCATCGCCGCCACGCGTTCGGCAAGCCCTTGCAGGCGACCGGCCAGCGCCTGCTCACGCTGGTCCCGCGCGTGACAGTGCTCGTCCAGGGTGGTCAGCAGGCCTTCCAGGCGATTGTCCAGCAGCACACGCAGGCTCGCCAGGTCGGTGGCGCCTTGGACGCTGCTCTGCAAGCCGTCGACCTGCTCGCGCAACTGGTGGTCCAGCTGGCGTGAGGCCGAGCGGTGGTCGGCGTGACCGCTGCTGGCCGCCTGCAAGTGGCTCTGAAAGGTTTCCAGGCGCCCATTGAGCTGCTGCAGATAGGCCTCGAATTCGTGCTGGCCGCTGTCGTTGATCGCCAGCATCAGTACGGCCAGATCGTCCAGCACAGGGATCAGTTCGTACCAGTTCAGGCCGCTGGCGACCCGTTCGCGCATGGCCAGAGCCTGGGTCTTGTGCCGCTCTGGCAAGGTCAGATCGTCGAGCAGGCCGAGCAGCGTCTGCTCAATGTGTGCCGCCACGCTGCTGTAAGGGGGCTCGACGGCATAGGGCAAGGCATAGGGGCCGTCGTCGAGCGGCGCATCCGATACCTCTTCGTCGACAGTTGACGGCAGCTGCACCGAAGCCGAGGCGGGCAGGGGTAGCACGCTCGGTACAGGGGACACGGACACGGCCTCAGGGGGTGCAGGCACGGAGGGCATGGCGTCTGCCGCGGGAGGCGCGAGCACAGGGTGCACGTCGTCTGCCACCGGCGTTGCCGACACAGATGGATCTACGGACGGCAGGCCGATCGGGGCAGGCGCAGCCTCAGGTGCAGGCGCCGATTCAGGCTCAGGCGTTGGGGCGGGGGCGGGGACAGGGGCGGGTACAGCCGCGACCGGCGCGGTAGCCGGAGCCTCGCTGTCACGGGATCCGAACAACCGTTGCAGCAGGCCGGGCCCCGAAGGCGGCGCCTGCGTGCGCAAGGCTTGTAGCGCACGCCCCTGCAGGTTGCTGAGTTCGCTCAGCAGCAGGGGCATCTCCCTGGCCTGGCCGACGCGCTCGTCGAGTTGCTTGGCGAATTTCTTCAGCGGCTTGCCCACGTCGCTGGGCAGGGGCAGGTGCTGCAACTGCTGCACCAGTGCCGACAAGGCCGTGCTGACCTGGCCCAGGCGCGTTTCACGGCGCTGCTCGGAATCGAGTACGGCTTTTTCCAGGCGCGGGATGAGCCCGGCCAGTGCGGTGTCGAGGTTGTCGCCGCGAATGACTTCGCGCATCTCCTTCATGCACGCGTCCACCGCCTTGTCGCTGCCTTCGGCCGCCAGCGTGCTGCGCACCAGACCCCGACGCAGCAGGTCAAGACGTGCTTCCCAACGCCGCTCGAGCGCTTCCTGCTGCTCGAGGCTTTCCAGGTATTTGTCTTTCCAGCGCTGGGCGTCGTCGGTCATGCCTGGATCCGCATTCGGAAAAAGGGCTATCAGCTCACGACCGGCAGCGTATCCACAGTCAATGCGTCAGGCAAACGAATCTCCACGGCCACTGGCAAATGGTCGGAAATGGGCTGCGACAGCACCTCGACCCGTTCCAGCGTCAAGGTCGGGCTGAGCAGGATATGGTCCAGGCAACGCTGGGGTCGCCAGCTGGGGAAGGTGGCCTCGACCTGAGGTGCGATCAGGCCCAGGTCGCGCAGGGGCGAGTGCTCGAGCAGGTCATTGGCGTGGGTGTTCATGTCGCCCATGAGCACCTGGTGACGGTAGCCGCCGATCAGTTCACGGATGTAGGCCAACTGCAGGGCGCGGGTCTTGGCGCCCAGTGCCAGGTGCATCATCACCACGACCAGCGCGTCCTCACCCTCGCCGAAACGTACCAGGATCGCCCCGCGGCCTGCCGGCCCTGGCAAGGGATGATCCTCGAGCGCGTGAGGCTTGAGACGGCTCAGCACTCCGTTGCTGTGCTGGGCGAAGCGCCCAAGGTTGCGGTTGAGTTGCTGGTACCAGTAGGGGAAGGCACCCAGCTGCGCCAGGTGCTCCACCTGGTTGATGTAGCCCGAGCGCAGACTGCCCCCGTCGACCTCCTGCAAGGCGACCAGATCGAAGTCGCCGATCAGCGCGCCGATCTTCTGCAGGTTGCCGGCACGGCCGGTGTGCGGCAGCAGATGCTGCCAGCTGCGGGTCAGGTAGTGCCGGTAACGCTCGGTACTGATGCCCACCTGGATGTTGAAGCTGAGCAGCCTGAGCCGCCCATCGGCAGGCAGCTCGGTGCCTTGCAGATGGGCCGGGTTGACCTGCGGCTGATGCAGGCCAACGCCTCGCGTGGTCTTCAAGCGGGCCATGGTCAGCGCCGCTACTTGGCGGCGCGCTCCTTGGCGATCAGCTGGTCGGCGACCTGCAGGACACCCTCAGGCCCACCAGCGGTGCCGAGGTCGAAGCGGTACTTGCCATCGACGACCATGCTCGGCACGCCCGTGATTTCGTACTTCTTCGCCAATTCCTTGGCCTGGTTGACCTGGCCCTTGATGGCGAAGGAGTTGAAGGTGGCCAGGAACTTGTCCTTGTCCACGCCCTGGGTGGCGAGGAACTCGGCCATTTCCTCAGGCTTGGTCAGGCGCTTGCGCTGGTTCTGGATGGCGTCGAACACGGCGTTGTGCACCTTGGCTTCCACGCCCATGGCTTCGAGGGTCAGGAACATCTGCCCGTGGGCATCCCAAGGGCCGCCGAACATGGCGGGCACGCGCTTGAAGACGACGTCCTGCGGCAGTTTTTCGACCCACGGGTTGAGGGTCGGCTCGAAGTGGTAGCAGTGCGGGCAGCCGTACCAGAACAGTTCGACGACTTCGATCTTGCCGGGCACCGAAACAGGAACCGGATTGCTCAGCTCGATGTATTGCTCGCCGACGACAGGCTCCGCGGCCTGGACGGCAGCTACTCCGAAAGCGCTGGCGGCGACCAGCGCGGCGCTGAGAAACAGTTTACGCATGCTTTGCTCCTGAGGCAGTCATTGGCCGCTTGGCGACCTTGCTGAATAGTCTGAGACCGATCGTAAAGGGTCGAGTTCTCGAGTGTAACGGTTGCAGTCATGAAAAAGGGTGAACGGTGTCGGGTATGCACCCGACAAGCCGGCATCGAGTCGGACACCGGCGAGCGACGGTCCCCTTGTTACCCCGGCACCATTAACCTTGTGTTAACGACCGCTCAATGCAAGCCCTGGATGTAGCTGGAAAGGGCGTCGATGTCCGCATCGCTCAGCCGCCCGGCGATCGACTCCATCACCGCCGCGGCGTCCACTTCGGTGCGCTGGCCCTCACGAAACGCCTTCAGTTGCTTGCTCACGTAGGCGGCATGCTGCCCGCCCAGCCGCGGAAAGCCTGCCGAGGCCACCCCTGCGCCATCGGGCGCATGGCAACCGATGCAGGCGGGCAGGCCGCTTTGCAGATCGCCGCCGTTGAACAGCGCACGGCCTCGCTCGACCAGGGCAGGGTCGGCGAAGCCTGTGCTCACCGACTGGCTGGCGTACCAGGCTGCCAGGTCGGCCAGGTCCTGATCGCTCGAGGAGTTCAGCAGGCCGGTCATTTCCGGTACGGCTCGCGCGCCCGAGCGAATATCGCGAAGCTGCTCCAGAAGGTAGCGCTCGCCTTGACTGGCGAGTTTGGGAAAGATCGGCACCAGGCTGTTGCCATCGGGGTTATGGCACGCGCCGCACACGGCGCTCTTGGCCTGGCCTGCCGCCGCCTCCCCTCGCAGGGGTTCTGCCTGGGCAGCGCCCACGCCGCAGAGCGTCAGCAGCACGCCAGCCGCGTACCGGCGCAGGCGTTGGCGCAGGGCGCCCTGGCAAGCAAGCGCCAGGGTATGACGTGGACCCGGTTGGTCTGGGGAATCGTGCAATGCCTTGGAATCCTGTGTAGCCTGCGCGAACGGCGGCTCGTTGACGTCGCCTCGGTGGCCTGAGGCCAGGGCCGGTGTCGGTGCAACGCGCACACGAAAACCGCGTCACTATATACTTGCGACCTTCAAACGGAAACGCACCGCTTGCCGCGCCCAGGCCCGGCAACGCCCCTATCGGAAACCCCATGCACGTCAAGAACCCCATCCTCGGCCTCTGCCAGCAGGCTCGTTTCGCCATCAGCGCGGCCAAGGTCGAGCAATGCCCCGATGACCAAGGCTACGAAGTCGCCTTCGCCGGCCGCTCGAACGCCGGCAAGTCCAGCGCCCTGAACACGCTGACCCACGCCAACCTGGCCCGTACCTCCAAGACGCCGGGCCGCACCCAGTTGCTGAACTTCTTCGCCCTGGACGACGAGCGCCGCCTGGTCGACCTGCCCGGCTATGGCTATGCCAAGGTGCCGATTCCGCTCAAGCAGCACTGGCAGCGCCACCTGGAGGCCTATCTGGGCAGCCGCGAGTGCCTGCGCGGCGTGATCCTGATGATGGACGTGCGCCACCCGATGACCGACTTCGACAAGATGATGCTCGACTGGGCCAAGGCCAGTCAGATGCCGATGCACATCCTGCTGACCAAGGCCGACAAGCTCACCTTCGGCGCCGCGAAGAACACGCTGCTCAAGGTGCAGGCGGAGATCCGCAAAGGGTGGGGTCAGGGCGTGACCATCCAGCTGTTTTCGGCACCCAAGCGCCAAGGGCTGGAAGAGGCCTATGGTGTCCTGGCCGGCTGGATGGAACTGGAAGACAAGCCCGCCGCCGAGTGAGCCGCGGTGCCTGGCGAACCACCAGGGCCGGTCGACCGCTGGCCCGGATCGCCAAACGGCAGGCAAAAAAAACCCCGGACTTCATGGGGGGAGGGGGAAGTTCGGGGTCCAAGTTCGGACCGCTAGGGCGGGGTCCGAATATCTGCCAACACTTAACACAACATAGGAGCATCGAACGGCTTGCTCAGCCATTCAGGGACTCTGAGTCGCATTTCACCCCTTAAGTTCCCCGGCAGTGAAAATGATTTTTATCCCCGTGCCCTGAGCCTTGGCACACGGGAGGCGTCCGACCCGGCCCACGCGTCAGCGGCCGGACACCTGAAGGCGTCAGTGCGCCTCGTCCCAGTTGGGGCCGGTACCGACCTCCACCAGCAACGGCACGTCGAGTTGCGCGGCGCCGCTCATGTGCTCGCGAATCTCCCGGCTGACCTGTTCGACCAGGTCCTCGCGCACCTCCAGCACCAGTTCGTCGTGCACCTGGAGGATCACCCGCGCATCCAGCCCGCTTTCCTCCAGCCACTGGTCCACCGCGACCATGGCGCGCTTGATGATGTCGGCCGCCGTGCCCTGCATGGGTGCGTTGATCGCCGTGCGTTCGGCACCCTTGCGCAGGGAAGGGTTCTTGGCATTGATGTCCGGCAGGTACAGGCGACGGCCGAACAGGGTCTCGACGAAACCTTGTTCGGCGGCCTGCTTGCGGGTGCGGTCCATGTAGGCCAGCACGCCCGGGTAGCGCGTGAAATAACGGTCGATGTAGTCCTGGGCCTGCTTGCGATCGACGCCGATCTGCCGTGCCAGGCCGAACGAGCTCATGCCGTAGATCAGGCCGAAGTTGATCGCCTTGGCGCTGCGGCGCTGATCGTGGGTCACCTGTTCCAGCTCGACGCCGAACACCTCGGCGGCCGTGGCCCGGTGCACGTCCAGGTCATTGCGAAACGCGTGCAGCAGCCCTTCGTCCTTGGCCAGGTGGGCCATGATGCGCAACTCGATCTGCGAGTAGTCGGCAGCCAGCAGGCGGTAGCCCGGGCTGGCGACGAACGCCTGGCGAATGCGACGGCCCTCGGCGGTCCGGATGGGGATGTTCTGCAGGTTCGGATCGCTCGACGACAACCGCCCGGTGGCCGCCACGGCCTGATGGTACGAGGTGTGGATACGCTGGGTACGCGGGTTGATCTGCTCGGGCAGGCGGTCGGTGTAGGTGCTCTTGAGCTTGCTCAAGGTGCGGTACTGCGTCAGCACCTTGGGCAGCGGGTAGTTCTGCTCGGCCAGCTCGGTCAGCACCGCTTCGGCCGTCGAGGCCTGGCCCTTGGCGGTCTTGCTCAGCACCGGCATGCCGAGTTTTTCGTAGAGGATCGCGCCCAGCTGCTTGGGTGAGCCCAGGTTGAAGGTCTCGCCCGCCAGGTCGAAGGCTTCGCGCTCCAGCTCGGCCATCTTCAGGCCCAGCTCCTGGCTCTGTACCGCCAGCGGCGCCGGGTCGACCAGCGCGCCCTGGCGCTCGATCTTGGCCAGCACCTGCACCAGGGGCATTTCGATGTCCATCAGCACCGGTTCCAGGCTCGGCGTCTTCGCCATCCGCTTCTGGAAGACCTGGTGCAGGCGCAGGGTGATGTCGGCGTCTTCCGCGGCATAAGGCCCGGCCTTGTCCAGGGGGATCTGGTTGAAGGTCAGCTGCTTGGCGCCACGCCCGGCGATGTCTTCGAAGGCGATGGTCTTGTGGCCCAGGTACTTGAGCGCCAGGCTGTCCATGTCGTGGCGCGTGGCCGTGGAGTCCAGCACGTACGATTCGAGCATGGTGTCGTAGGCGACGCCGCGCAGCTGGATGCCCTGCGCCGGGTCACCGCCGAGCGCGCAGTTGGCGAGGATGTTGATGTCGTACTTGGCGTTCTGCGCGACCTTGGCCTTGGTCGGATCCTCCAGCAGGGGCTGGAGTGCGCGCAGGACCGTGTCCCGGTCGAGCTGGGCCGGCGCATCGGGATAGTCGTGGGTCAACGGCACGTAGGCCGCCTCGTGCGGCTCGACCGCGAAGGACACCCCGACCAGCTGCGCCTGCTGGGCATCCACGCTGGTGGTCTCGGTGTCGAAGGCGAACAGCGGCGCCTGGCGCAGCTTTTCCAGCCAGGCCTCGAAGCGTGCCGGGTCGAGCACAGTCTCGTAGTTCGGCTCGACCAAGGCCTGCGGCTCTTCGGCCGGCTCCAGCGCCGTGCCGGCCTGGGCGGCCTCACGCTGCAGATCGGCGATCCAGCCCTTGAACTCCATCTCGGTGTACAACCCCAGCAACGCGTCACGATCGGGCTCGCCGCACACCAGCGCATCGACCTCGATGTCCAGCGGCACGTCGATCTTGATGGTCGCCAGCTCGTAGGACATGAACGCCGCCTCGCGGTGCTCCTCGAGCTTGGCGGGCAGCCCCTTGGCGCCCCGGATGGGCAGCGTCGGGACCTTGTCGAGGTTGTCGTAGAGGTCGCGCAGCCCCCCACCGATGCCCGTCAGCAGGCCCACGGCCGTCTTCTCGCCGACCCCCGGCACGCCTGGGATGTTGTCGACCTTGTCGCCCATCAGCGCCAGGAAGTCGATGATGTGCTCGGGGCCGACGCCGAACTTCTCGTGCACGCCGTCGATGTCCAGCACGCTGCCGGTCATGGTGTTGACCAGGGTGATGTGGCCATCGACCAGCTGCGCCATGTCCTTGTCGCCCGTCGAGATGATCACCGGACGTCCCGCCGCGGCGCTGCTGCGCGCCAGGGTGCCGATCACGTCGTCCGCCTCCACGCCTTCCACGCACAGCAGGGGGTAGCCCGATGCGCGCACGCTGGCGTGCAGCGGCTCGACCTGCAGGCGCAGGTCATCCGGCATCTTCGGTCGGTTGGCCTTGTACTCGGCGAACAGCGTGTCGCGGAATGTGCCGCCCTTGGCATCGAAGACCACGGCGAACAGGCTGTCCGGGTACTGCCGGCGCAGGCTCTTGAGCATGTTCAGCACGCCCTTGACGGCACCGGTGGGCAGGCCCTTGGACGTGGTCAGCGGCGGCAGCGCATGGAAGGCTCGGTACAGGTAGGACGAACCGTCCACCAGGACGAGAGGGGGTAGGCTCATGAGCAGAATCAACCTTTTCGACGGGTCCGGCGCTAGAATGGCCAGAATCATTGACAACAAAGGGACAAGGTTATCATGCGCTCATTCAATCGCCTGTTATTGCTCGGTCTGCTGGTCACCCTGCCAGTCGTCGCCCAGGCGGCGGACGATGCGCCCTCGGCCGACCCCGAGGTGACCATTCGCACGGAAGGCGACCGCACCATCCAGGAATACCGGCAGAACGGTTTCCTGTACGCCGTCAAGGTCACGCCCAAACACGGCAAGCCTTATTTCCTGGTCCGCGCCGACGGCACCGACGCCAACTTCATCCGCTCCGACCAACCGGACATGCTGATCCCCGCCTGGAAGATCTTCGAGTGGTAAAGTGAGGCGCTTTCACATCAACTCGGCGCCTTCCCACGGAGGCGCCCCCACGAGCTTTCTTTCATCATGTCCGTCTTCACGCCCCTGACCCGGCCGCAACTGGAAACCTTCCTGTCACCTTATGGCCTGGGCCGCCTGCTCGACTTCCAGGGCATCGCCGCCGGTACCGAGAACAGCAATTTCTTCATCAGCCTGGAACAGGGGGAGTTCGTGCTGACGCTGGTCGAGCGCGGCCCGGTCGAGGATCTGCCGTTCTTCATCGACCTGCTGGACGTGCTGCACGAGGCCGACATGCCGGTGCCCTATGCCTTGCGCGACGTCGACGGCAATGCGCTGCGCGAGGTCGCCGGCAAACCGGCACTGCTGCAGCCGCGCCTGTGCGGCAAGCACATCAAGACCCCCAACACCCAGCATTGCGCCCAGGTTGGCGAGCTGCTCGCGCACATCCACCTCGCCACCCGCGAACGGATCCTCGAGCGCACGACCGACCGGGGGCTGGCCTGGATGCTCGAGGCCGGCGCCGAGCTGCTGCCGCGCCTGGATGCGGGTCAGCGTCAGTTGCTGCAGGCCACGCTCGATGAGATCGTCACGCACCGCGCGCAGATCCTCGGCTTGCCTCAGGCCAACCTGCACGCCGACCTGTTCCGCGACAACGTGATGTTCGAAGGGACCCACCTGACGGGGGTGATCGACTTCTACAACGCCTGCTCCGGGCCGATGCTGTACGACATCGCCATCACCCTGAACGATTGGTGCTGCACGGCGGACGGCAGCCTCGACCTGCCACGTGCCCAGGCGCTGCTCGGTGCCTATGCGGCCCTGCGGCCTTTCACTGCCGCAGAGGCCGAACTGTGGCCGGTCATGCTGCGCGTGGCCTGTGTACGGTTCTGGCTGTCACGCCTGATCGCGGCCGAGTCGTTCGCCGGCATGGACGTGATGATTCATGACCCGGCGGAGTTCGAGGTGCGCTTGGCACAACGACAAGAGGTCGTGGTGCGGTTGCCGTTCGCACTGTGAGGCGGCGCTCACGCCGCTGCAGGCGATGACGGGTCGGACGTCATCGCGGGCAAGCCCGCTCTCATAGAACATAAAATATCTTGTTGATTTCGAAGGAAATAATTTCAGAACCTTGTGGGCCCTGCGGGCCCAATCGCGGCACAGGGGCCGCTCCTACAGGTGATTGCGATAGCCTGCAACCCCGCGGTGGGGCTACGGGTGTAGGAGCGGCCCCTGTGCCGCGATGGGCCGCAAAGCGGCCCTAAGATCAGTTAGCAATAAAGCTCCGGATCCTGCCAGCTATCGACACGTTCTCTGCGCGACAGCGCGGCGCCAAGGCGGCGGGCGGACTCCTACAAGCTGCTTGCGCAGCCATGCCTACACTGGCGGCTGCAGAGATCTGGGTGGGAGCTGGCTTGCCAGCGATAGGGCCCTGTCAGGCGCCTGAGCGGCTGCAATGGGGTCCGCAGAGCCCGTCCAGGCAGCCACCTCTCGCTGTCAGCCAATTTTGATGGATCAGTCGCTCCAGCTTACGGCTTAAAGGGTGCGGGGCTCTGCCTCCCACGCCTTCAAAGCGACTCCAGGCACCCCGCCAGCCCGTTCCCCAGGTTCTCCAGCAGGCGTTCGTACCCATGGGCATCCACCGGATCGGTGCCACCGAGCGCATCCAGCTCTGCCAGACGCACCGGCAGCCCGGCCGTCAGGGTCTCGGCCAGGCGTGGGCGCATGGGCGGCTCGCTGAACACGCAGGTCTTGCCCACGTCCTGCAGACGCGCACGCATGGCCGCCACGTGCTGGGCTCCGGGCTGGACTTCCGACGCCACGCTGAACACGCCGGTATGGTTGAGGCCATAGGCGGCCTCGAAGTAATCGAAGGCCTCGTGGAACACGAAATAGGGCTTGCCAGCCACCCCGGCCACGCGGGCCTGGATGCGCTGGTCCAGCCCATTCAGGCGCTCGGTGAATGCCGTCAGGTTGGCCTGATAGCGCGCCGCATGGGCAGGGTCGACCTGGGCCAGGTCGGCGGCCATCTTCGCGGCGATCACGCGTGCATTGGCCGACGAGAGCCACAGGTGGGCATCCAGGCTGCCGGGGCGGTGGTCATGGTCGTGTTCGTCATGACCGTGTGCAGCATCATGGTCATGCCCATCATGATCACCCTCGTGCGAATGGCTGTCCTCCCCGAAATGGCGCAGCGTCAGGCCAGGCAGTGACTGCACGGCGACGGTGGTCTTGCTGCGGCTGCCCAGTACCCGTGGCAGAAAGCTCTCCATGTCAGGGCCGATCCAGTACAGCAGGTCGGCCTCGCCCACCCGGCGCACGTCCGATGGACGCAGCGCATAGTGATGGGGGGACGCACCCGGCGGCAGCAGCACATCGGGTGTACCCACCCCATCCTGTACGGCGGCGGCGATCTGCTGCAAGGGCTTGATGCTCGTCAGAACGCGTACGTCGGCTTGAGCGTTCAGGGCCGTGAACGACCCGAGGAAAGCGACGAAGAGAACCAGTAATCGGGACATGGTGCATACTCGAAAGGGCCAAAAACGGGTAACATAATAACGTCTCTGCCTGGAATCGTCGCTCCCCATGTCCATCACGCCGCTGGCCCATCGTCCCCACGACCATTCTCACTGCGTCCATAGCGCGCTCTCTGAAGCCGATGCCATCTGCACCCGCCAGGGCCTGCGCCTGACCGCGCTGCGCCGTCGTGTGCTGGAGCTGGTCTGGCAGAGCCACAAGCCGCTGGGGGCCTACGACATCCTCGCGGTGCTGAGCGAGCAGGACGGTCGCCGCGCGGCACCGCCCACGGTCTACCGCGCCCTGGACTTCCTGCTGGACAACGGCCTGGTGCACCGCATCGCCTCGCTCAACGCCTTCATCGGCTGCAGCCATCCGGAACATGCCCACCAGGGTCAGTTCCTGATCTGCCGGGTGTGTCACGTGGCGCTGGAGCTGGAGCAGGAAAGCATCAGCGGTGCCATCGTCAGCAGCGCCAAGGCGGTGGGCTTCGCGGTCGAAGGGCAGACGGTGGAAGTGGTCGGCATCTGCGCCAGCTGCCGGAGCGCGGCATGAGCGAGGCGCTCATCCGTCTCGATCAGGTTGGCGTCACGTTCGCCGGCGAGGTGGTGCTCGACGCCATCGACCTGAGCGTCGCACCCGGCCAGATCGTCACCCTGATCGGCCCCAATGGCGCTGGCAAGACCACCTTGGTGCGCAGCGTGCTCGGCCTGCTCAAGCCGCACCGCGGCACGGTCTGGCGGCGGCCACGCCTGCGGATCGGCTACATGCCGCAGAAGATTCAGGTAGACCCTACGCTGCCCTTGTCGGTGCTGCGTTTCCTGCGCCTGGTGCCCGGTGTGGACCGGGCGGCCGCGCTGGAGGCGCTGCGCGAAGTCGGTGCCCAGCAGACCATCGACAGCCCGATCCAGACGGTGTCCGGCGGCGAGATGCAACGTGTGCTGCTGGCCCGGGCGCTGCTGCGCAAGCCGGAGCTGCTGGTGCTCGACGAGCCGGTCCAGGGTGTCGATGTGGCGGGGCAATCCGAGCTGTACAGCCTGATCACCCGGTTGCGCGACCGCTACGGCTGCGGCGTGCTGATGGTCTCCCACGACCTGCACCTGGTAATGAGCACGACCGACCAGGTGGTGTGCCTGAACCGGCACGTCTGCTGCTCCGGCCATCCCGAGCAGGTCAGCGGTGATCCGGCCTTCGTCGAGCTGTTCGGCCATCATGCACCCAGCCTGGCTGTCTATCACCATCATCACGACCACAGCCATGACCTGCATGGTTCGGTCATCACGCCTGCGCCCCACGTTCATGGAGACCATTGCAAGCATGGCTGATTTTCTACTGTATGCCCTGCTTGCGGGACTGGCCCTGGCCGTGGTGGCGGGTCCGCTGGGCTCGTTCGTGGTCTGGCGACGCATGGCCTATTTCGGCGATACCCTGTCCCATGCCGCGCTGCTGGGCGTGGCACTGGGCTTCGCGCTGGACGTCAGCCCCACGCTGGCGGTGACCGTCGGCTGCCTGCTGCTGGCGCTGGCCCTGGTCACCTTGCAGCAACGCCAGCCCCTGGCGTCCGATACGCTGTTGGGCATCCTGGCGCCCAGCACGCTGTCGCTGGGCCTGGTGACCTTGAGCTTCATGCACGATGTGCGCATCGACCTGATGGCCTACCTGTTCGGCGACCTGCTGGCGATCAGCCCGACCGACCTGGGCTGGATCCTGGGAGGCAGTGCGCTGGTGCTGCTGTTGCTGGTCGTGTTGTGGCGTCCATTGCTGGCGGTCACGGTGCACGAAGAGCTGGCCAGGGTCGAAGGCTTGCCGGTCGCCGGATTGCGCCTGGCCCTGATGTTGTTGATCGCGGTGGTGATCGCGGTGGCCATGAAGATCGTCGGCGTGTTGCTGATCACCTCGCTGCTGATCATTCCTGCCGCCACGGCGCAACGCCACGCCCGCTCGCCCGAGCAGATGGCGCTGGGCGCTAGCGTCCTGGGCATCGTCGCGGTCTGTGGCGGGCTGGCGATGTCCTGGTTCAAGGACACCCCAGCCGGGCCGTCGATCGTGGTCTGTGCAGCAGTGCTATTCTTGTTGAGCCTGGCACTGCCCAAGCGATAAGCGGAGCGCGCCTGGCGCGCCCTGCAACCTTTCCTCCGCGCCTGTGTCAACAAGACCTGTTCCCGAGCGTGTGTACCTGGGTGTAGACTTGCTCGCTTTTTTGCGCAATCAGAGAGTCGCAGGAATGAAGCCGTTCGCTACCCGTTATCTGCTCCTTGCCGTCTTTTCGCTGCTACTGGCAGCGTGTTCCCATGCGCCGACGGAGCCGCCGGCCGTGCCGCCGCAAGCCGACCCTTGGCAGCAACTGCAGGACAGCATCACCCGCAACGAGCTGGCCACCGCGGAAGATCAGTTGAGCACCCTGCAAACGCAGGCACCCGACGACGAACGTCTGGAGTCCTTCCAGCGGCAGCTGGCCGAGGCCTACCTGCAACGCAGTCAGATCGTCCTGCAGAAGGGCGACGTCAATGCGGCCGCCACGGCCTTGGCCCGGGCACGTACGCTGATGCCACAGGCGCCGGCATTGACCGGCGGCACCAATGGCGCCCTGGTGCATGCGCGCAAGGTCGAGCTGGAAAAGGCCGAAGCGGCGTTGAAGGCGGCCGAATCCAAACCCAAGGCCCGCGTGATCGACCCGACCGCACCCAGCACCGTGATCGCGCTGGAAACCACCGATATCCAGGCCATGCGCCGCCAGCTCGACGCGATCGCGGCCGACGTGGTGAATTACCAGTGCGAGGTGGTGTTCCAGGTGCCCCGCAAGCAGGATGCGCCCTGGCTCAAGACCTTGCTGCGCAAGCGCGTGGCGCAGATGAATGCCGATTTTGCGTTGCGTCAGCGGCATGAGATCCAGCGTGCATTGCCAGCGCAGGTGGTATTGGTGCCGCACCAGCAGTAAGGGCAGGGGGACTCTTTGCTGAACGAGCCCCTTGGGGCCTGCCTGCAAGACAGGCGGTGCCGGACCAGTCGCCATCGCAGGCAAGCCCGCTCCCACAGGGGGCAGTGATAGCCTACAACGCCGCGGTGGGGCTACGGGTGTAGGAGCGGCCCCTGTGCCGCGATGGGCCGTAAAGCGGCCCCAGAAATCGATCAGAGATAAAGCCTCTAGCCATGCCAGCTATCGCCATGTTCTCTGCGCGACAGCGCGGCGCTAAGGCGGCAGGCGGACTCCCACAGGTCTGTGACAGCCGGTCTTTGTGTGGTGTGCCCAGAGTAAGTCGCCCTGCGAGGCGGCGGGCGGACGTTCATGAGAGAACCCAGCGTACTGCGCACCGCACGCGGCCATAAACGAACAGTGGCCGCCCAAGGGCAGCCACCGCAGAAACAACCTGTCGAAGCGCCGGACCGCTCAATGCGGCCGGCGCTTCGTTCGTTACGCCGGGATGGCTTCGGCCGCGGCCTCGCGATCCCAGACGCGGTGCTCCAGCAATACCTGGACGAACGCATCCACAGTCTTCTGGTCATCGCCCAGCAGCAGGCCCTTGTCCTGCTGCAGGCCCAGGCTGTCGAGCAGGTCCTTAGCGCCGCTGGCCAGCCCCATCGGCTTGAGGTGCTTGTACGCCTCCAGCAGGTAGTGCTTGGCCAGGCCGCTGGCGGCCAGGGCTTTCAGGGCTGCATCGCCTGCCGGTACCCAGAGACCATCGATCATCACCGACGGCATGCCCTCCATCGACGCGTCCACCGGCAGCTGCTTGCCATCGGCCGTCTTCACCGGCGCCGAGGACGGGCCGAGCAGCAACACGCGGGCGCTCTGGGCTTCGAAGGCCTTGACCAGACGATCGACGCTGGCGCCGTCCACACCATTGGCCACCAGCAGGCCGATCTTGCGGCCCTTGATGCCGACGGTGCCAAGATGGTTCACCTGCCTCAGGGCAGGCGAGGTGGTGGGGCTTGGCTTTTCAGCCTTGCCCGGCTCCTTGACGTCGACCGTGCCCTGGGTCGGTGCCGGCAGGCCCAGGTTCTCGGCCACGGCAGCGGCCAGGTCGAGGTCGATGTTGGCAAGGATCTCGTTCACCTGGCGGGCACGGATGTATTCGCGCTCGACCTTGCCCAGCTCGAAGCTGTAGGCCTTGATGATGTGCCGCTGCTCGTGCAGGCTCATGCTCTTGTAGAACAGGCGTGCCTGGGAGAAGTGATCGCCGAACGAATCGCTGCGCTCACGCACCTTGCGGGCGTCGACACGCTCCTGGTACGTCTCGAAACCACCGTCGCGTGCCGCCGGCGGGGTTTCCTTCGGCCAGCCGCCGTCGATCGAGTTCGGCTCGTAGGCGGCGCGACCCTTGTCGATGGTCATGCGGTGCATGCCGTCGCGCTGGCCATTGTGGTTGGGCGAGACCGGACGGTTGATCGGGATTTCGTGGAAGTTCGGCCCACCCAGGCGGCTGATCTGCGTATCGGTGTAGGAGAACAGGCGCCCTTGCAGCAGCGGGTCGTTGGTGAAGTCGATCCCGGGCACGATATGGCCGGGGCAGAAGGCGATCTGCTCGATCTCGGCGAAGAAGTTGTCCGGGTTGCGGTTGAGCACCATCTTGCCCAGGGGCGTCACCGGCACCAGCTCTTCAGGGATGATCTTGGTCGGGTCCAGCAGGTCGAAGTCGAACTTGTGCTCGTCGGCTTCCGGTACGATCTGGACGCCCAGCTCCCACTCGGGGTAGTCGCCGGTTTCGATCGCTTCCCACAGGTCGCGACGGTGGTAGTCGGTGTCCTTGCCCGCCAGCTTCTGGGCTTCGTCCCACAGTACCGAATGCACGCCCTGCTTGGGCTTCCAGTGGAACTTGACGAAGGTGGCCACGCCTTCGGCGTTGATCAGGCGGAAGGTGTGGACGCCGAAACCTTCCATCATCCGCAGGCTGCGCGGGATGGCGCGGTCGGACATGGCCCAGATGACCATGTGGGCCGATTCCGGTACCAGCGAGACGAAGTCCCAGAAGGTGTCGTGGGCCGAGCCGCCGGTCGGGATCTCGTTGTGTGGCTCGGGCTTGACCGCATGCACGAAGTCCGGGAACTTGAGCGCATCCTGGATGAAGAACACCGGCATGTTGTTGCCGACCAGGTCGAAGTTGCCTTCGTCGGTGTAGAACTTCACCGCAAAGCCACGTACGTCACGCACGGTATCGCCGGAGCCGCGAGGCCCCTGCACGGTGGAGAAGCGCACGAAGACCGGTGTGGTCTTCTCCGGATCCTGCAGGAAGCCGGCCTTGGTCAGCTCGGCGTGGTTGCCGTAGCTCTGGAAGTAGCCGTGGGCACCGGTACCGCGGGCGTGGACGATACGCTCCGGGATGCGCTCATGGTCGAAGTGGGTGATCTTCTCACGCATGATGAAGTCTTCGAGCAGCGAGGGCCCGCGTGCACCGGCCTTGAGCGTGTTCTGGTTGTCCGAGACTTTCACGCCCTGGTTGGTGCGCAGCGCCTGGCCAGTGGCATCGCTACGGAACGCTTCGAGCGTCTGCAGTTTCTCATTGGTGTTGGCACGGTCCGGCGTCTGTGTGCCGGCGAGTTCGCTGTGCTTGGGTGTATCCGTATGCTTGCTGGCCATTTTCGGCTCTCCCCATCAGTGTTCAGGCCGCCCCATCGGGACGTTGTCCAGCTAGTGACTGATGAGGCCGTGCAAGCGTTCCGTCGGACTTGCCAGCCGTCGCGTTATGCCAACGCCCGAGGTTCGACCTCAAATAAATGCTAAGAACGCCTCACGGAAAAGGCTAAAATGCGCCACCCGGCACACCGCCGACCTCCATTCATGCGCCCCACAAGGTTCGCTAAGTGATTGAGTTTCAAGATGTTCACAAGACCTACCGCGTTGGCGGCAGGGACATTCCGGCGCTTCAGCCGACCCAGCTGGTCATCGAGGATGGCCAGGTCTATGGCCTGATCGGCCACTCCGGCGCGGGCAAGAGCACGCTGCTGCGCCTGATCAACCGCCTCGAGGCGCCGACCGGCGGCCGCATCATCGTCGATGGCGAAGACGTCACGGCGTTCGATGCCAACCAGCTGCGGCGCTTCCGCCAGCAGGTCGGCATGATCTTCCAGCATTTCAATCTGCTGGCCTCCAAGACCGTTGCCGACAACGTGGCCTTGCCGCTGACCCTGGCGGGTGAGCTGTCACGTGGCGAGATCGACCAGCGGGTAAACGAGCTGCTGGCCCGGGTCGGCCTGGCCGACCACGCTCGCAAGTACCCCGCGCAACTGTCCGGCGGGCAGAAGCAGCGCGTGGGCATCGCCCGTGCCCTGGCCACCCGGCCCAAGATTTTGCTGTGCGACGAGGCCACCAGCGCCCTCGATCCACAGACCACGGCGTCGGTATTGCAACTGCTGGCCGAGATCAACCGCGAGCTGAAGCTGACCATCGTGCTCATCACCCACGAGATGGACGTGATCCGCCGGGTCTGCGACCGCGTGGCGGTGATGGACGCCGGCCGTATCGTCGAGCAGGGTGCCGTGGCCGACGTGTTCCTGCATCCGGTCCACCCGACCACCCGACGCTTCGTGCAGGAAGACGAACAGGTCGACGAAGGCGAGCAGCGCGACGACTTCGAGCATGTGCCTGGGCGCATCATCCGCCTGACCTTCCAGGGCGAGGCCACCTACGCCCCCCTGCTGGGCACCGTCGCCCGTGAGACCGGGGTCGATTACAGCATCCTTGCCGGACGCATCGACCGAATCAAAGACGTTCCCTATGGGCAGTTGACGCTGGCCGTGACCGGTGGCGACATGGAGGCGGCCTTCGCCCGCTTCACGGCCGCCGACGTGCATATGGAGGTATTGCGTTGATGGACGCCCTGAATTTCTTCGCCAACGTCGACTGGGCCGAGATCTGGCTGGCCACGGTCGATACCCTGATCATGCTGTTCGGCTCGCTGCTCTTCACCGTGCTGCTGGGTCTGCCGCTGGGTGTGCTGCTGTTTCTCTGCGGCCCTCGGCAGATGTTCGAGCAGAAAGGCGTCTACGCGCTGCTGTCGCTGGTGGTCAACGTCCTGCGTTCTTTACCGTTCATCATCCTGCTGATCGTGATGATCCCGTTCACCGTGCTCATCACCGGCACCTCGCTGGGCGTGGCCGGGGCCATCCCGCCGCTGGTCGTCGGCGCCACGCCGTTCTTCGCCCGACTGGTCGAGACGGCGCTGCGTGAAGTGGACCGTGGCATCATCGAGGCGACCCAGGCGATGGGCGCGACGACACGCCAGATCATCACCCATGCACTGCTGCCGGAAGCGCGCCCGGGCATCTTCGCCGCGATCACCGTTACCGCCATCACCCTGGTGTCCTACACGGCCATGGCCGGTGTGGTCGGTGCCGGCGGTCTGGGCGACCTGGCCATCCGCTTCGGTTACCAGCGGTTCCAGACCGATGTCATGGTCGTCACCGTGGTGCTGCTGCTGATCCTGGTGCAGGTGCTGCAGAGCATCGGTGACAGGCTTGTCGTGCATTTCTCTCGCAAGTGAACCCAACCCGGTCGGTCGAGAGCCGAGAAGGCTCTCTCTAAGGAGTGTCAATGAAAAAGCTGCTTGCTATCGCCGCCGCGGTCGCGGCCTTCTCGGTCCAGGCCGAGACCCTCACGGTCGCCGCCACCCCGGTGCCGCACGCCGAAATCCTCAAGTTCGTCCAGCCGCAGCTGGCCAAAGAGGGCGTGGAACTGAAGGTCAAGGAGTTCACCGACTACATCCAGCCGAACGTGCAGGTGGCGGAAAAGCGTCTGGACGCCAACTTCTTCCAGCACCAGCCGTACCTGGACGAGTTCAACAAGGCCAAGGGTACCGACCTGGTCAGCGTCGCTGGCGTGCACCTGGAACCCCTGGGCGCCTACTCGGACAAGCTCAAGAGCCTGGATGCCCTGCCGTCCGGCGCCACCGTGGTGATCCCGAATGACGCCACCAACGGTGGGCGCGCCTTGCTGCTGCTGGACAAGGCGGGCGTGATCAAGCTCAAGGACAATGGCAACATCCTGTCCACCGTCAAGGACATCGTCGAGAACCCCAAGAACCTCAAGTTCCGCGAACTGGAAGCCGCGACCATTCCGCGCGTGCTGACCCAGGTGGACCTGGCGCTGATCAACACCAACTATGCGCTGGAAGCCAAGCTCGATCCGAAGAAGGATGCGCTGGTCATCGAGGGTAGCGACTCGCCCTACGTGAACATCCTGGTCGCACGCCCCGACAACAAGGACAGCGAGGCCATGAAGAAGCTGGTCGAGGCCCTGCACTCGCCCGAGATGAAGCAATTCATCAACGAGAAGTACAAGGGCGCGGTCGTTCCCGCCTTCTGACCCCCGCGGCACGACGCCCGTCATGCCCGAGCGCCAGGGTTTCCGGGCCGCCTGCCAAGGGCGGCTCGGCCCAGGCCGATCACTCCCTCTCCACCAGCCCCGGCAGACGCGCCACCAGCTTGTCCGTGTCGAACGGCGCGCGCACGAACCCGCGCTGACGCCCATCCGGCCCGATGATCGCCAGGTTGCCGCTGTGATCCACGGTGTAGCCCGGGGTGCGGGTGTCGGCCGGAACGAACGGGATGCTCAGTGCGTTCGACAGGGTGCGGGTGTCCTCGATCGAGCCCCGCACGCCGAGAAAGTCCTTGTCGAAATAAGCGAGGTACTGCTTGAGCTGCGCCGTGGTGTCGCGTGCCGGGTCGACGCTGACCAGCACGATCCGCAGGCGGTCGACCGTTCGTTGCGGCAGCTGGCGCTTGATCTGTCGAAGCTGTGCCAGGGTAGTGGGGCAGATGTCCGGGCAGTAGGTGTAGCCGAAGAACACCAACGACCAAGTACCTTTCAACTGGTCCAGCGCGACCGGTCGGCCGTGCTGATCGGCCATCTGCAACGGCGGCAGGCCACGGCTCTGGGGCAACAGGATGATCCCGGCCTGGGCGAGTTCGGTGGTGCTGGCCTGACCACCGCCGGTCAAGCGAACGGCGAAGACACAGACGATCAAGGCCAGCAGGCCGAAGAGGGTGAAGACGGTTTTCTGAGTGCGGGTCATGGCGCGGGGAGACCTGGATTCGGAGAAGGATTGCAGGCTGCAAGGGTGAGGGTTTTGCAACACGGGATGCAACCGGCTTCGTTCGGCGTGTCTGGGTAAAACCCTATGCCCATTGGGGCACTCTATCGATATCCGCCGGGTCATATGCCAGTTGGCGCCATAAATATGACAATCTATAACAATTCCATCTTAGCTATCGCGTCCAGCAAGCTAATTTAGTGTCTTCCCTGTGTAATACCTGCCCCGGAGTCACCATGAACATCGCCGCATTGCGCGAGCAGATCACCCTTGCCCACCAACACGAAGACCGTACCGGCCAGCTTCGGCTGCGCCTGGGGCAGCAAGTGCCCCACCTGCACCGAGCCATTCAACTCCCTGCACAGGATGCCCCAGGCACATTGGCGCGCTTCGTCAGCGCCTACATCGAACAGGTACCTGAGCTGCTGCAAGCCGCCCATGCCGTGTCGCGCGAGGCGGGCATCGAGGCGCAGATCAAGCCCGTGCTGAAGATCGCCGAAGCCTACTTTCTCCAACCGCCCGCATGCCTCGAGGATCACGTCGGCCTCGACGGCCTGCTCGATGAAGCCTACCTCGCCCATCGCCTGGTCGAGGAAGTGAACGACCGGTACATCCGGCACTTCCAGCAGCCACTGATTCCGCTGGACACGACCGTGGCGAACCTCATCGCCCATCAGCTGATCGGCGAAACGTTCGCCAACCGGCTGGACGAGGTGGTGCACCATTCGCTGGACCAGCTGCTCGACGAGGACACCTTCGCAGTGGACGCGGTCGAGCGCTACCGCGCTGCCTTGAGCAGCCCGGCCACAGGCGCCGCCTGGCAGCGCTGGCCTTGCCTGTCGCGTCAGCTGGATGTCGATCTGACCCTCGGCACGCTGCACTAAGGGCATTCAGGACGCAGCGTTCCGGGAAGAGGCTCCTGCTGACGCCGGTCCGATGTGGGTTGTTAGCGTCTGGAGGCCATCGTGCGATGGCCTATTCAACCAGACAGGAAGACACACTCATGGCAATCCGTTGGAATCGTCTTTTCACCGACCTGCTGCGTGGCAGTCGCTCCACCTTGTGGGGCAACTGGGCGCTGAACCCGATCATCCAACCTGGCGCGGTCGGCATCGTCGACCCGACCACGGGGGAGTTCACGCTGGTCAAGGACGCACTCCCCAAGGTCGATACACTGACCGTCGTGCAGAGCCGCAAATGGGAGATCAGCTCCAAGGACGTGCACCGTCGTGAAACCCAGGCCACGGTCAGCGGTACCGTCCTAGACCCCGCCACGGGGGTGCAGGTCAAGCCCGATACCACCGTGGAGTGGCTTTTCGAAAACGAGGCGTCGATCGCTTCGGAGTTCGCCCTGCACTCCGAACAGCGCCTGAGCGACCTGGCCCTGATCGAGCAACAGTACGCCTGGCTCCATGAACAGGCCAAGAGCGTGGGCATGGCCACCGATCACGGTATTTCCGAGGGGTTCGGCGTCGTGACCAACGTCATCTATGCCAGCAGTGGCATCAACGCCGGGGCGAAAAAGAAGAACGCCAAGTTCTCGCTGTCCGGGACGGCCAGCGGCCTGAACACCTTGCTTGGCGACAAAGGCATCGTCGGCAGCGGCAAGGCCAGCTTCATCCTGTCCCATGACAGCGCAGCGGTGGAATCCCATACCCTGCCGGCCAAGAGCGGTGAAGTCGCCACGCAGCCCATTCCGATCGCCTATGGCTTCGCCTCGTTCGCCGGCAGCCGAGTGCTCATGCCCAACTGGATCGCCAAGCTGGGCAGCTTGAAGCTGCACGTCGACAGCAAGGCCAGCTCGGCCACGACCTACATTGCCAAGGTCAATGTCAGCTACGACACACCCAAAGGTCGCGTGGAAAGAGCGACCACGGTACTGGGTGGCAGCTCGGCCAATTTCACCGATATCCCGCTCTCGGCCACCCGGCTGAAGGTGATCGTCGAATTCGTCAACCTGGGGCCCAACGAGGTGCACGTACGTGAGTGGAACACGCCGCTGAGCCAGTGGGTAGGCGGAACCCGAACGTTGAACCTGACCGGCACCTGGCCCGGCTCGCCCAGACTGACGGTGGTCGAAGAAGACTGACCTTGCCGATCAGGTCTGACACCCTGCACACACGTGTCAGGGTGCCAGACGCTCTCAATCGACGAGGGGGTTCATGCCCGTGCGGCCGTGCGCAGCCGTCCTTCGGTCCGGCGTTTCAGTCCGCGCTGCTCGATCATCAGCCGGGTCCCCATCGCCTTGTTCGCCCGGCCCCAGTCCTCGAGCAGCTCAAGACAGGCGTGGTCGATGTAGTTCAGGTGGGTCAGGGGTACGTGCAAGGTGGTACCCGCCGGCACGCTTTCCAGCACCTGGGTCAGGGCAGGCACCTTCAGGAAGGTGGCCGCGCCACTCAACCGCAGCTCCTTGTGCCCAGGCTCTGGCAGGTCCACCAGGTTGATCTTCAGCCGCGCCGCCTTGAAGGCCAGCTTGAGCAGGGTCAAGGCAAAGCCCAGCAGCACGCCGGTCAGCAGGTCGCTGAAGACGATGGCCAAGGCGGTCGCGGCATAGATCAGCACCGGCGAGCGACCATAGCGCTGCAGGCCACGCAGGGCCTTGAAGTCCACCAGCTTGACGCCGGTATAGACCAGCACGCCCGCCAGGCTGGCCACCGGAATCTGCTGCAGCACGCTGCTCAGCACCACCACGAACGCCAACAGCCAGACGCCGTGCAGGATCGCCGACGCCCGTGTCTTGGCACCGGCCTGCACGTTCGCCGAGCTGCGCACGATCACCCCGGTCATCGGCAGGGCACCCAGAATGCCGCACAGCATGTTGCCGATACCTTGCGCCGACAGCTCACGGTCGAAGTCCGATCGCGGCCCGCTGTGCATGCGGTCCACGGCCGCCGCCGACAGCAGGGTCTCGGCGCTGGCGATGAAGGCGAGCGCCACGGCCGCCATCAGCAGGCTGGGATCGGCGAGCTTGAACAGATCGTCCAGGCGCAGCCAGTCGATGGCCTGCGACAGGTCGGTCGGCACCTCGACACGGTTGACCGGCAACGCCAGCAGCATGCTGATCACGGTCATCGTGGCCACCCCGAGCAAGGCGCCCGGAACGAAGCGCAGGCGCTGTGGCCGCCAACGTTCCCAGCCCCACATCAGGGCGATGGTTCCCAGTCCCAGCAAGCCCGCTTGCCAGGCGCCGCTGCCGTGTTCCACGGGCAGTGCGGTGGCCAGCGTGGATGGGAAGCCCAGCAGGTTCTGCATGCCCGAAGGCTGCGGCGCCGTATCGAACATCACATGCACCTGGGAAAGCACGATCAGCACACCGATCCCGGCCAGCATGCCGTAGACCACGGCCGGCGCCGTGACCCTGAACCAGCAGCCCAGGCGCAGGCGACCGGCCAGCAGTTGCAGCAGGCCTGCCACCAGCAGGATCGGCCCCAGCATGGCGACCCCGTGCTGGCGCACCAGCTCGAAGACCAGGACTGCCAGGCCCGCGGCCGGCCCGCTCACCTGCAGGGGTGAGCCGGCCAGAAAGCCCACCACGATACCGCCGATGATGCCAGTGATCAGCCCTTTGGCCGGCGGCATGCCCGAAGCGATGGCGATGCCCATGCACAAGGGCAGGGCGACCAGAAAGACCACTATCGACGCCAACAGCTCACGCGGCAGGGCCGCTTTCATCTGTGTCATGTTCACCGTGTTGCTCCTTTCTCGTTTCTCTCGACCCTTCCAGCGGTCATGGGCACGGGTTTCCAAACGGCGCGCAGGCATCGACCGCCAAGGTCGTCGGCAGGCTGTTCGGAAGATTCAAGGCAGTGAAGACCAGGCCGCCCAGGAGGGCGGCCGGTCAGCAGAAGAGGTTCAGCGTGTCAGGAGCGCTCAGTAGCGCCCTCTCGGGGTGGCACAAGGCACGGTGTCGCCTTCACCCAACGGCAGGAAGCTGTCGGTGGTGGCATCGTAGGCCTCGATACGGCTGGTCTCGATGTCGTAGATCCAGCCGTGGATGTACAGCTGTCCTGCGGCCAGGCGCGAGGCGACCGAGGGGTGGGTGCGCAGGTGGTGCAGCTGGGCGATGACGTTTTCCTTGGTCAGTACCTGCATGCTTTCGTGCTCGGTGCCGCAGGAGCAGTTATCCTCGACCACGGTGCGGGCGACTTCGGCATGGCGCAGCCAGGCCTTGACGGTCGGCATCTTCTCCAGCGACTGCGGGTTGAGCACCGCGCGCATGGCCCCGCAATCGGAGTGACCGCAGATGATGATGTGATGAACGCCGAGTGCCATCACGGCGTATTCGATCGCCGTGGAGACGCCGCCGTTCATCTGGCCGTAGGGGGGAACGACGTTACCCACGTTACGGGTGACGAACAGGTCGCCGGGCGAGCTCTGGGTGATCAGTTCAGGCACGATGCGCGAATCGGCGCAGGTGATGAACATGGCGCGCGGCTTCTGGGCGGTGGCGAGCTTCTTGAACAACGCCTCCTGCTCCGGGAACACTTCATGGTGGAAGCGCAGGAAGCCGTCGACGATCTGCTTCAGGGCGGCATCGGCGCTCTCGACCGGTACGGTCGGAGCCGGCTTGGATGGGTCCTTGACGGGCATGATTCATCCTCTTGACGATAGGTGGGCAAGTCCATTTTACCGGTGATGTATGCAAGCCATGCAGATCTTGGATGACACGTTCACGGCAAAAATCACAGTCGCTTCGGACTGATTTCCTACGCTACCGGGGAAAACTTAACTGAAACTGAATTCGCAGGCTCTAGGACGGGCGTCCTGTGCGAAAAGGGGCGGGACCTGGATGATAGCAAAAAAGCATTAAGGACGACTACTGGGCCGTGGACGTGCCGAGGCCGATCGCGTGGTGTCGAACGGCCGGCGACAGGCCCGGCCGTTCGAGGGGCCTTCAGCTATCGGATTTCTTCAGCTTCGGGTTGGGGAAGAACTGCACGGTCTGAACCGTCTGCGCCTTGGCCGGAGCCTTGGGCGACAAGTGGTTGACCCGCGTCCCCAGCTCCTTGGGTACCGACAGGCCTTGTTCGTTGAGGGTGTCGGAAAAACCGCACGCCACGCATTCGCGGTGCGGTACGCCGTCCTCATCCCACATCTTCAGCTTGTCGGCCTCGCTGCACGCCGGGCAGACGGCCCCGGCGATGAAACGCTTCTTGGTCTTGCTCACGGTCACCTCGCTCACGCCGCGGCGTCTTCGCTCAGGCCACTGTGGCGCAGCAGCGCATCGATGGACGGCTCACGGCCACGGAAATCGACGAACAATACCATCGGCTCACGCGAACCGCCGCGAGCCAGGATGGCTTCACGGAACGCCCGCCCGGTCTCGGCGTTCAGCACACCGTCTTCCTCGAAGCGCGAGAAGGCATCGGCCGACAGCACTTCGGCCCACTTGTAGCTGTAGTACCCCGCCGCGTAACCACCGGCGAAGATGTGCGCGAAGCTGTTGGGGAAGCGATTGTAGGCTGGCGGTCGCATCACCGACACCTCGTCGCGCACGCCCTCGAGCACCTCCAGCACACTGCGACCATCGCCATGGCTGGCGTGCAGTTCGAAGTCGAACAGCGAGAACTCCAGCTGACGCACCATCATCAGGCCGGACTGGAAGTTCTTCGCCGCCAGCATCTTCTCCAGCAGGTCCTGCGGCAGGGCTTCGCCGGTCTGGTAGTGGCCGGAGATCAGCGCCAGGCCCTCAGGCTCCCAGCACCAGTTCTCCATGAACTGGCTCGGCAGTTCGACGGCGTCCCAGGCCACGCCATTGATGCCCGATACACCGGCATGCTCGATGCGGGTCAGCAAATGGTGCAAGCCATGGCCGAACTCGTGGAACAGGGTGGTCACTTCATCGTGGGTCAGCAGCGCAGGCTGGCCTGGCGAAGCGGGCGTGAAGTTGCACACCAGGTTGGCCACCGGGCTCTGCAGCTCGCCCGCGGCGGTGCGGCGACGATCGCGGGCACCATCCATCCAGGCACCGCCACGCTTGTTGGCACGGGCATAGAGGTCGAAGAAGAAACGCCCGACGTGCTGACCGTGCTCGCTGATCTCGAACAGACGCACCTCTGGATGCCAGCGGTCGAAACCGTCCAGTTCCTTGATCTCGATGCCATACAGGCGCTGCACGATGGCGAACAGACCCGACAGCACCTTGTCGATCGGGAAATACGCGCGCAGGGCTTCCTGCGACACACTGTAGCGTTGCTCGCGCAGCTTCTCGCCATAGTAGCCGACGTCCCAGCTGCTCAGGTCCGCACAGCCCTGTTCCTGGGCGTACGCCTTCAGTTCGGCCAGGTCCTGGGCCGCGAACGGCTTGCTGCGGTGCGCCAGGTCGCGCAGGAAGCTCAGCACCTGGTCGCTGGACTCGGCCATCTTGGTGGCCAGGCTCAGCTCGGCGAAGTTGGCATACCCGAGCAGCTCGGCCAGTTCCTGGCGCAGGTCGAGGATCTGGCGCATCACCGGCCCGTTGTCGAACTGCCCGGCGTTGGGACCCTGGTCCGAGGCGCGGGTGCTGTAGGCCGCATAGACTTCTTCACGCAGGGCGCGGTTGGCGGCGTACGTCATCACGGCGTAGTAGCTGGGGAATTCCAGGGTGATCAGCCAGCCGTCCAGGTCCTTGGCCTGGGCGGCCGCGGCCATCTGGCCCTTGGCCGACTCGGTCAGGCCGTCGAGCAGCGCCTCGTCGGTGACGTGCTTGGTCCAGGCCTGGGTGGCGTCGAGCAGCTGGTTGGAAAAACGGCTGCCCAGTTCGCTGAGCGTGCTCTGCACCTCGGCATAGCGCTGCTGCTTGTCCGCCGGCAGGTCGATGCCCGAGAGGCGGAAGTCGCGCAGGGCGTGTTCGAGGGTGGTGGTCTGTGCCACGTCGAACCCAGCGGCTTCAGAGCTGTTGGCCAGCGCCTGATAGGCGTCGAACAGGGCACGGTTCTGACCCAGCTCGGTGGAATAGGCGCTCAATGCCGGCAGGCAGGACTCGTAGGCTTCGCGCAGCTCGGCGCTGTTGCACACCGCATTGAGGTGGCTGACCGGGCTCCAGGCCGCGCCGAGCCGGTCGTTGAGTTCATCCATGGCCAGGACCAGGCCGGCCCAGGTCGGGTGCTGGCCTTGCGTCTCGAGGATCCGGGCGATGGCGGCGCGGTTGTCGGCCAGGATCTGCTCGATCGCCGGCAGCACGTGTTCGGCGCGGATCGCCGAGAAGGGCGGCAGGTCGTAGGACTGCAGGAGCGGGTTGTTCGCACTCACGTTGGGATACCTTGGCAGGAGAAACACAGGACCATCTTAATTACAATCGACCCTGACCGCAGCAGGCGGCCACCTATCAGGCTTCAAGAGGGGCACTATACATGGCCATCCGGACCTTCCGGCAGCACACTCCCCAGTTGGGACCCCGCGCATTCGTCGACAGTTCGGCCATCGTCCTGGGCGACGTGGCGATCGGCGAAGACAGCTCGGTCTGGCCTCTGACCGTGATCCGCGGCGACATGCACCGCATCCGCATCGGCGCGCGTACCAGCGTCCAGGATGGCAGCGTGCTGCACATCACCCATGCCGGCCCGTTCAACCCTGACGGCTTCCCGTTGCTGATCGGCGACGAGGTGACCATCGGCCACAAGGTGATGCTGCATGGCTGCACCTTGGGCAATCGCATTCTGGTCGGCATGGGCAGTACGGTCATGGACGGCGCGGCGGTCGAGGACGACGTGATCATCGGTGCCGGCAGCCTGGTGCCGCCAGGCAAACGTCTGGAGAGCGGCTACCTGTACGTCGGCAGCCCGGTACGTCAGGCGCGGCCGTTGACCGACAAGGAGCGTGCCTTCTTCAGTTACAGCGCCCGCAACTACGTCACGCTCAAGGACCAGCACCTGGCCGAAGGCTACGACACGCTTTGATTCCCAGACCCGAGATTTCCATGCATCAGCACACGATCCTGTTCGACCTCGACGGCACGCTCACCGACCCGCGCCTGGGCATCACCCGCTCCATCCAGCATGCGCTGGCCAGGCTCGGCATCGACGAGCCCGACCTGACCCGGCTCGAGCCGTTCATCGGGCCGCCCCTGCTGCAGGCGTTCATGCAGTTCTACGGGTTCGACGAGGCCAAGGCCTGGGACGCGGTGAACCACTACCGCGAGCGCTTCAGGGTCACCGGGCTGTACGAGAACCAGGTCTTCGAAGGCATACCTGCGCTGCTCTCGACCCTGGCCGGGCAGGGTCGCACCTTGTACATCGCCACGTCCAAGCCATGGGAATTCGCGCGCGAGATCGCCCGGCACTTTGCCTTCGATCGACACTTCAAGATGATCTACGGCAGCGAACTGGACGGCACGCGCACCGACAAGGTCGAACTGATCCGCCATCTGCTCGACGAGGAGCGCCTGGACCCGGCCCAGACCTTGATGATCGGCGATCGCAAGCATGACCTGATCGGCGCGCGCAGCAATGGCCTGCAGTCGGTGGCGGTCGGCTATGGGTTCGGCAGCCGCGACGAATTGCTGGCCGAGTCCCCGGACTTCCACTTCGAGACGCTGGCACAGCTGCATGCGGCGTTCCTGCAGGGTCACGACGTTTAGCCTGCTTCAGGGCCGGGCGCTGGCGGCCAGGGCCGCTAACGCCTGGTGCCGCGCGGCTGGCGGCAGTCGCCCGAGGGCCTGCACGCGCTGGTGGAAGCGTGCCCAGTCGCCCGCTGCCTGGCGGTACAACGCCTCGAAGGCCGGAACCCAGCGGTCGTAGAGCCCGAAGGGCAGGAGCGTGGCGTTGTTCAGCGGGCCTTCGATCCAGGCGTCGTATCGGCCCACGCCGCCCCATTGGCTGTCGCGCAATTGGCGGTAGTCGCGGCGTAGCCGCTCGAATTCGGCCTGTTTGCCCCGGCGCTTGCCCTCGGCCTCCAGCGGGCTGTCGTACAAGGCCTGCAAGCGCTCGCGACTGGCCAGCACCAACTGGATGAAGGCTTCACGCTGACCTCGCTCGCCCTCGGGCACAGGCGCCAGGCTCCGTGCGCGACGCCACTGCCGGCTGCCTTCCTGCTCGACGAAGGTGGCATAGGACTCGTTGAATTCAGTGTCGTCCTTCACGTAGACACGCTGGTGCGACAGTTCATGAAAGATCAGCGTGGCCAGGCGTTCGTCACCCCAGCCGGTCATGGTCGACAGGATCGGATCGTCGAACCAGCCCAGCGTCGAATAGGCTTCGACACCGCCCACGTAGACATCCAACCCTTGCTGGCGCATCAGCGCGGCGGCCCCCCGGGCATTGTCCTGGCTGTAGTAGCCGCGGTAGGCCACGCACCCGGCGATCGGGAAGCAGTGGGTGATCGGGTGCAGGGACAGGGCTGGGGTGGCGAACACGTTCCAGACCACGAATCGACGGCCCAGGTCGGCATAGACCCGGTAGCTGCGGTTGTCCGGCAGCTTCAGATGCTCGCTGGCGAACACGCGCGCTTCTTCGGCCTGTACCAGGCGCTGGCGCAAGGTCGGGTCCGTCGCAGGATCGTCGATCACCTGCGTGATCGGCGTCCGGGCACGAAGCAGCTGCCATTGCCCCTGGGCCAGCTGCCCATAGTACGACGCACTGGAGCAACCGGTGATCAGTCCGCAGGCCAACAGGGGAACAAACCGCACCAGGAAACGGTCGAGTGCCGCAAGGCTCGAACGCAGCAGAACAGGTCGGCACATCAGGGCGATTCCTCTCGCTCAGCCAACGGTGTCCGCCAGACTACTTGCCCAGGAGACGTTTCGCCAATGCGTACAAGGTTCACCATCGCAGCCCTCGCGCTGCTTGCTGGCTGCTCCACCTTGCCCGAGCCGGATCCGGGCCAGGCGTGGGTGGACCTGGCCCCTGAACAGAACACCGCGCTGCACGCGCTGGAAGTGGACGATCATGCCTGGGACGACAAGCGCTACTTCGAAGTCCCGCCGGGCCAGCACGAACTCACCGTGCGCTATCAGTTTCCCGTGGCCCCGAGCAACATCGGCCCGGATGCGGAGTCGCTCTGGCGCGATTGTCAGCTCAATGTCACCTTCAAGGGCTTCGATGCCGGTCAGCGCTATCGCCTGCAGGCTGGCAGCATCGGTTTCCGCCCCTGGGTCAAGCTGTACGACCAACAACAGAACCTGCTGGGTCAGGGGGCGCCTGCCGGTTGTCAGCGCAGTTGATCGCGCAGCGCGCTATGCTGTGACCTAACCGGAACAACCAGCAGGATGAAGACCATGCGCCCGTACACGATGCTTGCCGCCCTTGGCGTATTGGGCGGGTGTGCCAGCCCCCTGCCGCCCAAGGATCCCGGCCAGGCCTGGGTCGAGCTGCGCACGCTCGTCCCCGGCAAGCTGGTGATGGCCGACCGGCTGGATGGCCAGCGCCTGGAAGATGGGCGTTACTTTCAGGTCACGCCCGGACGCCACGAGCTGGTGGTGCGCTTCGACTACGAAGTCTATTCCGGTGGGTTCTCCACCGATCCGACCGACCGGACCTGCTACCTCACGCTGCGCTACGGCGCCTTCGAGGCAGGCCGTCGCTACCGACTCGAGGCGCGTGCGCCGGCCATGCAGCCGACTGCGTTGCTCTATGACGAACAGCGGCGGGTGCTGGTGGATGAGCCAAGCAACGTGTTCTGCATCCCATGAGGGTGCAGACGGGTCAGTTGTCGTTGCGCTGGTAGATGACTTTCTTGGTACCGTTCTCGCAGCTGCCCACCACCATGTTGGGGTCACTGACATCGCTGTTGGGTACGACTTCCAGGGTGTAGGACGTCACGCCGCTGGCCTGGATCTTGGCCTCGATCTCGGCCTTGAGTTCGTCACAGGGCTTGGGGGCTGCCAGGGCAGCTGTCGCCAGCAGGGACGTGGCGACAACCAGAAGGGGACGGATCATGGAGCGGTTCCTCGACAATGGCCCGATGGCCGGTGGATGAATCAAGAATACACCGCTCCTGACCTGGGGATCACTGCTGCAGCGTCGCGTCCAGGCTGATCGTGGCGTTCAGGACCTTGGAGACTGGGCAGCCTTCCTTGGCCTTGTTGGCCAGTTCCTGGAATTTCTGCTCGTCGACACCTGGCACCTTGGCCTGGAGCACCAGGTGCACGGCGGTGATGGCAAAGCCATCCGACTGTTTTTCCAGCGTCACTTCAGCCTTGGTGTCGATGCTGTCGGGCGTGAAGCCGGCTTCGCCGAGAATCATCGAGAAGGCCATCGAGAAGCAGCCGGCATGGGCGGCACCGATCAGCTCTTCCGGGTTGGTGCCTGGCGTGTCTTCGAAGCGGGTGTTGAAGCCGTAGGCGTTGTCTTTGAGCGCACCACTTTGCGTGGAGATGTATCCCTTGCCATCCTTCAGACCGCCTTGCCAGTGTGCCGATGCTGTCTTTTTCATGATGCCCTCCAGGACATTGAGGTTGGGTACGTAAGGCTTAAGAAAACACACCCCCAGGCAAGTTCCAACCGATCGACGGGCCATTGATTCTCATCGATCCGCCCATACAGAGAGAGGAAGGCCGATGGCCACCCCTTTTCTGGAGACCCTCATGACGCACGTGCGCGACCTCAAGTTTTCCGTGCTGGACCTGGTGCCGGTACGTGCCGACCAGGGCACGGCCCAAGCGCTGCACAACTCGCTCGACCTGGCCAGGCACGCCGAGCGGCTGGGCTACAACCGCTTCTGGATCGCCGAGCACCACAACATGGACGGCATCGCCAGTTCGGCCACCGCCGTGCTGCTGGGTCACTTGGCCGGCGGTACCTCGACTTTGCGCGTGGGGGCCGGCGGCATCATGCTGCCGAACCATGCGCCGCTGGTGATCGCCGAGCAGTTCGGCACCCTCGCCAGCCTCTACCCGGGTCGTATCGACCTGGGTCTGGGTAGGGCGCCGGGCTCCGACCAGCTGACGGCGCGTGCGTTGCGCCGCGAGCGCTCGGGGAGTGCCGACGATTTTCCCGACGACGTCGAGGAGCTGAGCCGCTACCTGGGGCCGCGCACGCCTGACCAGCGTGTGATCGCCGTACCGGGCTACGACACCGACGTGCCGATCTGGCTGCTGGGGTCGAGCCTGTTCAGCGCACAGCTGGCCGGGATGCGCGGGCTGCCTTATGCCTTCGCCTCGCATTTCGCACCGCGCTACATGCATGAGGCGATTCGTATCTACCGCGATCACTTCCAGCCGTCCACGGTGCTGGACAAGCCTTATGTGATGCTGGGCATCCCCATGGTAGTGGCTGACACCGACGCACGCGCCGATTACCTGGCCACGTCGGTGTACCGCCGGATCCTGGCGCTGATCCGCGGCCAGAGCCTGATGCAGCAGCCGCCGGTCGACAGCATGGAAGGTCTGTGGCTGCCCCACGAGCGGGACGCGGTGTCGAGCTTCCTGGGCCTGGCGATGATCGGCAGCCCGCAGAAGGTTCGCGCCAAGGTCGAGGTGCTGTTGGAGCAGACGGGGGCAGACGAGCTGATCTTCACCTGCGATCTGTACGAGCACGAGGACCGGTTGCAGTCCTACGCGCTGTTGGCCGAAGCCTTGCAGGCAGCGTGAGGATGAATGGAGCCAGGGAAGGCCGTCATCCCGTACCGAGGTGTGTGCGTGCCCCTCTGAGAATGAATGGGCACTGGCAGGCAGGCTGACCATGGCGACACGCTGTCAGCCCCTGTCCGGTATGAGCCTCTGGCGCCCAGAGGCTCACAGGCATCGTGACGCTACGCAGGGCGCCTCGGCAGGGCTTGGTTCAGCCTTCGCGACGGTAGACGATCTCCTTGGTCCCACCTTCGCATGAGCCGACGACCTTCCCGCCACCGGTGCCCTTGTCCACCACTTCCAGCACATAGTTGCTGACATTCTTGGCATCGAGCTTGGCCTCGATTTCCTGTTGCAGCTCGGCGCAGGGCTTGCCAGCCGCCAATGCGGTGCTTGCCACGGCCATGAGCCCTACCGCCATCACCAGTTTTTTCATCGACCCTGTTCCTCTTGGCTATCACTGCGAACCAGGGCATCGACGATGCCCTGACACTCAAAACGCTGGGTACACCGGCACGGCGGCCAGGGTCAGCTGGCGATGATGCGGAAGCCGACCTTGAGCGATACCTGGAAATGCCCGACCTTGCCGTCCTGGATGTGACCACGGGTCTCGGTCACTTCGAACCACTCCATGTTCTCGATGGACTTGCCGGCTTCGTCCAGGGCGTGATGGATGGCGTCTTCGATGCTGGTGGTGGACGAGCCGACCAGTTCAACGAGCTTGTAGGTGTGATGGTCCGACATGAGCGTTCTCCTTGGGTAACGTCAGCGATGGTCCGGCACCCGGACCTTGTCTAGCTGCGAGCCTTGACCAAGGCAGAAAGTTCGATCGCACTTTCCCCTGCCCATGCAGTCGCATTCCTGTACAGCTCATCCCACTGCGAAGGAGATACACCATGGCCAATCACTCGTTGCGCAAGAACTCGCTGGAAAGCATGGAAGCGGAAATCGAAAGCCTGCTCAAATCCCTGGAAGGCCTCAAGAACGATGCCTCCGATGAGTCGACCAAGAGCCTCAAGGCCATTCGCGAAAACGCCGAGAAAGCCCTGAAGCACTCGCGCAGCCTGCTGGGCGATGCCTACACCGAAGTCAAGGCGCGCACCCGCCAGACCGGCATCGCGACCCGTGACTACGCTCAGGAAAACCCATGGACCACCGCCGGCGTCGCCGTAGGCGCCATCGGCCTGATCGCTGCCCTGATGCTGTGCAAGCGCGGTTAATCGACCCGTCGCTCCAGCTCGGCGCGTAGCCACTGCGCCAAGCGTTCGGCGCGCCGGTCATTGGCGCGCCGAGGCACCCACAGCGACAAGACCGCCGTGGTCGGTGTGAACCCCCACGGCGCGACCAACCTGCCCGAGCGCAGGTCGTCCGCCACCAATGGCTCAGGGGCGATCGCCACACCCAGCCCTGCCAGGGCCGCCTCCAGCAGATAATACAAATGTTCGAAATCCTGACCGAACGTCAATCGGGCCGGGTCGAGGTGCTGTTGCCGTGCCCAGCTCGGCCAGGCCTGCGGCCGAGAGCGGGTCTGTAACAGACGCTCTTCGAGCAGCCGCTCGGCAGGGGCCTGACGCAGAAGCTCGCTACTCTTCACGTAGGGGCTCATGACAGGGCCGATACGCTCCTGCGCCAGCACGTGCACCTGCATGTCCGCCGGCCAAGGTGGTTCGGCGAACACCAGCCAGGCATCCAGGCCCGTTCGCCGGGGATCGGCGTCGCCATCGCCTGCGGACAAATGCAGGCGCAGGTCAGGCAGTTCTGCCTCCAGGCGCCCCAGACGTGGAATGAACCAGCGTGCCAGTAGGCTGCCCGAGCAACCCAGCACGAAGGGCGCCTGTTCCTGAGCGTGCCCCAGTTCGGCACAGACTTGGCGCAGACGGTCGAACGCCTCGCTGCTGGCATCGAGCAGGCACTCGCCGGCCTCCGTGAGCTTGAGGCCACGGCCTTCCTTGCGAAACAGCGCGACACCCAAGTGCTCTTCCAGCAGCTTGATCTGCCGGCTCACCGCGCCGTGGGTCACGTGTAGGGATTGCGCCGCCTGGCTGACGCTGTTGAGCCGTGCAGCGGCCTCGAAAGCCTTGAGCGCATTGAGCGGAGGAAGATCCTGGGCCATGGTCGTGTGAGTTTTCCTGACAGGTCATCACGATCTTATCGGTTTTCACGCGGTCCTGCGCTGGTTACAGTAGCTGCCATTGCCCTTGTTCATGCTGGAGAACGTCATGACCCAGACTCATTACCGTGCCGGCCCCGATGCGAACGGCCTGTTCGGCTCGTTCGGTGGTCGGTATGTCGCCGAAACCCTGATGCCCCTGGTGCTGGACCTGGCGCGCGAGTACGAGGCGGCCAAGGCTGATCCGGTGTTTCTCGAGGAGCTGGCCTACTTCCAGCGTGACTACATCGGCCGTCCCAATCCGCTGTACTTCGCCGAGCGCCTGACCGAGCACTGCGGCGGCGCTAAGATCTACTTCAAGCGCGAAGAGCTCAACCACACCGGCGCGCACAAGGTGAACAACTGTATCGGCCAGGTGCTGCTGGCCAAGCGCATGGGCAAGAAGCGCCTGATCGCCGAGACCGGCGCGGGCATGCACGGCGTGGCCACCGCCACCGTCGCGGCACGCTTCGGCCTGCCCTGCGTGATCTACATGGGCGCCACCGACATCGAGCGCCAGCAGGCCAACGTCTTTCGCATGAAGCTGCTGGGTGCCGAGATCGTGCCGGTCACTGCCGGCACCGGCACGCTCAAGGATGCGATGAACGAGGCCCTGCGCGACTGGGTCACCAACGTCGACGACACCTTCTACCTCATCGGCACCGTGGCCGGCCCACACCCTTACCCGGCCATGGTCCGTGACTTCCAGTCGATCATCGGCAAGGAAACCCGTGCCCAGCTGCAGGAGAAGGAAGGGCGCCTGCCCGACAGCCTGATCGCCTGCGTGGGCGGCGGCTCCAATGCCATGGGCCTGTTCCACGAATTCCTCGACGACCCGAGCGTGCGCATCATCGGCGTGGAAGCCGGTGGCCACGGCGTGACCACCGACAAGCATGCCGCCAGCCTTAACGGCGGCGTACCCGGCGTGCTGCACGGCAACCGCACCTACCTGCTGCAGGACGACGACGGGCAGATCACCGATGCCCACTCGATCTCGGCCGGTCTGGACTACCCCGGTATCGGCCCCGAGCATGCCCACCTGCACGAAGTGAAGCGCGTCGAGTACGTCAGCATCACCGACGACGAAGCCCTGCAGGCCTTCCACACCTGCTGCCGGCTCGAGGGCATCATCCCCGCCCTGGAGAGTGCCCACGCCGTGGCCGAAGCCCTGCGTATCGCCCCCTCGCTGCCCAAGGATCACCTGATGGTCATCTGCCTGTCCGGGCGTGGCGACAAAGACATGCACACCGTGATGAACCACATGGCCGCCCAGGAGACCGTGGCATGAGCCGCCTCGAACACCGTTTTGCCGAACTGAAAGCCGAGGGCCGCGCGGCGCTGGTCACCTTCATCACTGCGGGCGACCCGGGCTACGACGCCTCCCTGGCGATCCTCAAGGGCCTGCCGAAAGCAGGCGCGGACGTGATCGAGCTGGGCATGCCCTTCACCGACCCGATGGCCGATGGCGTGGCGATCCAGCTGGCGACCCTGCGTGCCCTGGAAGCCGGCCAGACCCTGGCCAAGACGTTGCAGATGGTGCGTGACTTCCGTCTCGACGATCAGACCACGCCGATCGTGCTGATGGGCTATTACAACCCGATCCATCGTTTTGGCGTGGAGCGCTTCATCGGTGAGGCGCGAGAAGCGGGCGTCGATGGGCTGATCATCGTCGACCTGCCGCCCGAGCACGATGCCGAGCTGGCCGACCCGGCCCACGATGCAGGGATCGACTTCATCCGCCTGACCACGCCGACCACCGACGACGCCCGCTTGCCACGGGTGCTGGCGCGTAGCTCGGGGTTCGTCTACTACGTGTCGGTCGCGGGCGTGACCGGTGCCGGCTCGGCTACCACCGACCAGGTCACCCAGGCCATCGAACGCCTGCGCCGGCATACCGACCTGCCGATCAGCGTCGGCTTCGGCATTCGCACGGCTGAACAGGCGGCCGCCATCGCGCGGCTGGCAGACGGGGTCGTCGTCGGGTCGGCGTTGATCGACAAGGTGGCGCAGGCACCGTCCGCGGAGCAGGCCGTCAAGGACGTGCTGGCGCTTTGTGCCGATCTGTCGCAGGGTGTGAGACAGGCACGAGCGCGCTGATGAGCGCGACGCCCGGGCGCTCGCAACGAGCGTCCGGGTTTGCTCGATACCTGATGAAACACGTGGCGTGAGCTGCAAAACCGTTATTTTTGCCAGTTCTTCAACGACCGCTTCGACTGCATGCTAGCGCTTCAGCCTCTCTGGAGACTCGCGACATGCGCTCATCATGCCTTGCTACGTATTCGCTCGTGTTCATGTTCGTCGGGCAAGCCAATGCCTCGCCTGAACACGCCTCGCTCATGACATGCCCCGAACCGTCTCAGATCGTCAGCGAACAAGGTGGGCGGCTCTATACAGCCCCTGGCGGCTGGAAAAACGACGCCAAGAGCACGTCGATCGATCTTGCGCATTTACGCTTCGTCTCCAGCCACATCACGCCGGCAGGCGTGCTCTGTCGTTATGAGGATGATAGAAAGCATAAGGCTCATAACGATCACCTGAGCCTATCGTTGGAAGGCGCGAGGTTGGCCGTGGGCTCCAATTGGATGAATGCCACCTGTGAATCCAAGATCGAAGAATGCTTCTTCAAGTGAGGCGTCTGGATAGGGTGATTTACGAAGGCCTGCTGACTGCAGGCCGACAGACGTCGCTTACGCGCCGAACAATGCCAGATTCAATGGCCTGACTGCTCCCATCCAGATGGCATGGTCACGGTGATCGGCCAATTCATCGCCGGTCAATGGGTGCAGGAACACCACCAACCCATTGCGGTTGAGCGCCAGCCAGGGCAACACCACGCCGATGAACTCCGGTTCGAACGCCAACTGGCAGCTCCAGTCAGGATGCGGACCGACCGGCCGCTGGTGAAACCGGCCCAGCGTGATGGGAAACAGACTGGCCGCCTCCTCGCACAGGGCACGCGCCTGGTCGAGGGTCTGGGCGTCGAAGTAGACGTGGGCATGGTAGCCCTGGATTCTTTGCACGAAGGCTCCTGGCGTGGGATGGGCGTATCACGACTATACGTGGGTCGCGTACGCAGAGGGGAGTGTGCCCAGCGCCGCGCGGGTATCCCTCTCGAGCAGACATCAGCACGTCGCCCGTGCAGACTGTTTGGGAGCAGCTGTCTTTTTCTACTGGGTACATGCCCGGCCGCATGGGCTGATGTGTGAGCTTACCTGCAACGCAGGCGGCGCCTGACAGGGCCCTATCGCTGGCAAGCCAGCTCCCACTCAGACCTCTGCAGCCGTCGGTGTAGACATGGCTGCGCAAGCAGCTTGTGGGAGCGGGCTTGCCCGCGATAGCGATGGTCAATCCAGCACATGGCCAACAGGATGAATGCTGTCCTGTCAGCCTCAAGGCGAATGAACGGGTTCCATCGCCGGCAAGCCTGCTTCCACAAAAGCCTGCGTCGGCCTGTCAGGCGCCCAAGGCCGTTCAATGCGATGAGGACTGCACCCTGCAAAATAAACTTGCCCTGTACGGCCCGATTCACCACCCTCGCGCTATTCCCTCGTCAGGACGCCTTCCCGCCATGCGCCGCCTTCACCGCTTGTTGCCCTTCATGGCCTGGCTGCCGCACCTGACCTGGCGCGACCTGCGCCAGGACGTGCTGGTCGGCCTCAGCGGCGCCATCCTGGCGCTGCCACAGTCCATCGCCTACGCCTTGATCGCCGGGCTGCCCGCGGAGTACGGGTTGTACGCGGCCATGGTCCCGGTGGTGATCGCTTGCCTCTGGGGCTCCTCCTGGCACTTGATCAGCGGTCCCACGGCTGCCGTCTCGATCGTGCTCTACGCCAGCATCAGCCCCCTGGCCGTGCCGGGCAGCGCTGACTACGTGACCCTGGTGCTGCTGTTGACCTTCGTGGCCGGCCTGTTCCAGCTCATCCTCGGCCTGCTGCGATTCGGTACCTTGGTGGATTTCGTCTCGCACGCGGTGGTGCTCGGCTTCAGCCTGGGCGCGGCAGTGGTCATCGCCCTGGGCCAGATCCCCAATCTGCTTGGCCTGGACGTACCCAGCCAAGCCACGGCGCTGGGCACCGCGCAGGCCCTGCTGGCCCATGCGGGGGAGGTACAGGTGCCGGCCATGGCGCTGGGTATTTCGACGGTGCTGCTCGGCGCAGGCCTCAAGCGCTGGCGGCCTCGCTGGCCAGGGCTGTTGATCAGCCTGACGGCCGTCAGCCTGGTGGCCTGGTCACTGCCGGGGCTGTTCGGGGAGGTGGCACGTGTCCCGGCCTTCATCGGCCAGTTGCCACCGCTGAGCCCGCTGCCGCTGCTGGATGCCGAGACGGTCCTGCGCCTGCTGCCCAGCGCGGTGGCCGTGGGCATGCTGGGGCTGGTCACCAGCCTGTCGATTGCCCGATCGCTCTCGGCACGCTCGGAGCAGCTGATCGATGCTGACCAGGAAATCCGCGGCCAGGGCCTGTCCAACCTGGTCGGTTCGCTGTGTTCCGGGTACCTGTCGTCCGGCTCCTTCACCCGCTCCGGCCTGAACCTGGAAGCCGGCGCCCGCTCGCCGCTGGCCGGGGTCTGCTCGGCCCTGTGGCTGGGCGTGTTCGCCTTGACCAGCGCCAGTCTGATCGCCTGGTTGCCGGTACCCGCCATGGCCGGCGGTATCCTGCTGATCTGCTGGGGGTTGATGGACCGACCGGCCATTGCCGCACTGTTCCGGGTCAGCCGCGCCGAGTTCCTGGTCATGGCCCTGACCGCCTGCGCCACCTTGCTGCTGGAATTGCAGACGGCCATCTACGCCGGCGTGCTGGCCTCGCTGTTCTTCTACCTCAAGCGCACGTCCCGCCCCCGGGTGCAGCAGACACGTGAGCACGAGACCGATGTCCTCAGAATCGGTGGTTCGATCTTCTTCGGGGCGGCCCACCACCTCCAGGTGCACCTGCAGCGCTGCCAGGGGCCGCACGTGATCGTCGATGCCCCGCAGATCAACTTCATCGACTATTCGGGCGTGGACATGCTGCACCGCGAGGCGCGTCGGCTGACCCGCCGTGGCGGAAGCCTGACCCTGCGGCGCGCACGCGTACAGGTAATGGCGGACATCCAGAAGCTGGAAGGGGCAGAGCGCTGCCCGGTCCGTTTCATCGACCCGGTGTGACCCTCGGCGTCAGCCCTGGGCCAATTGACGGCGCAGGTGCGCCAGTACCGGTGCCGTGTCCGGCCGCACGCCCCGCCAGCCTTCGAAGGCTTCCGCAGCCTGCTCGGCGAGCATGCCCAGCCCATCCAGTACCTGGGCGGCGCCCAGGCGCGTGGCCCATTGGCAGAACGGCGTCGGTTCACGCCCGTACATCATGTCGTAGCACACCGTACGGCCCGGGGCGACCAGACTGTCGGCCAAGGGGGGCAGCTCACCGGCCAGGCTGGCGGAGGTGGCGTTGACGATCAGGTCCACCGGCTCGACGAAGGCCGTGAAGCCACTGCCGATCACCGGCCCCAGATCGGCGAACTCGCGGGCCAGGTGCTCGGCCTTTTCCACGGTGCGATTGGCGATCAGCACGGCCTTCGGGCCCTGCGCCAGCAGTGGTTCGAGGACACCACGCACGGCACCGCCCGCACCCAGGATCAGGATGCGCTTGCCTGCCAGCGTGACCCCGGCATTGACCGTCAGGTCACGGACCAGCCCGGCGCCGTCGGTGTTGTCGCCTTGCAGCGTGCCGTCGTCGAGCTTGCTCAAGGTATTCACGGCACCTGCACGCTGCGCCCGCGCCGTCAGACGGTCACACAGGTGCAGGGCTTCTTCCTTGAACGGTACGGTGACGTTGGCCCCCTGGCCTTGCTTGAAGAAGCCCAGCGCGCATGCGCTGAACCCGTCGATAGGTGCCAGCAAGGTGGTGTACGCCAATGCCTGGCCCGTCTGCTCGGCGAACAGCCGATGAATGGCCGGCGACTTGCTGTGGCCGATCGGGTTGCCGAAGACGACGTACTGGTCCATGCCTGCTCCTGAGTTATCCACAGCGCTCATTGCCCCAACCAGTCACGATCGGTCAGGAAGTAATCGGTCAGGCGCGCCTCTTCGCTGCCCGGTGCCGGTTTCCAGTCATAGCCCCAGCGTACCTGGGGGGGCAGCGACATGAGAATCGACTCGGTACGCCCGCCCGATTGCAAGCCGAACAGCGTGCCGCGGTCGTAGACCAGGTTGAACTCCACGTAGCGGCCCCGGCGGTATTCCTGGAATTCCCGTTGCTGGGCAGTGTAGGCCAGGTGCTTGCGACGCTGCACGATGGGCAGGTAGGCCTCCAGGTAGGCGTCACCGATGGCACGCAGGAAGGCGAAACAGGTCTCGAAATCCCACGCGTTGAGGTCGTCGAAGAACAGCCCGCCGATGCCACGCGGCTCGCCCCGGTGCTTGAGGTGGAAATACCGGTCGCACCAGGCCTTGTAGCGTGGATAGACGTCGCTACCGAAGGGCGCGCAGGCACGCTCGGCGACCCGGTGCCAGTGCACGCAGTCTTCTTCGTTGCCGTAGTAGGGCGTCAGGTCGAAGCCCCCACCGAACCACCAGACCGCTTCCTCGCCTTCCTTCTCGGCGATGAAGAAGCGCACGTTGGCGTGGGAGGTCGGCACATGGGGGTTGTAGGGGTGGATGACCAGCGAGACCCCCAGGGCCTCGAAACCGCGTCCGGCCAGCTCCGGGCGGTGTGCGCTGGCCGAAGGCGGCAGGCCGGCTCCGAAGACGTGGGAGAAGTTCACACCCCCTTTCTCGATCAGCGCGCCTTCGCCGATGACCCGGGTCCGGCCTCCGCCACCGGCGTCGCGCACCCAGGCATCCTCGACGAAACGGGCGGTGCCGTCCTCGCGTTCCAGGGCAGAGCAGATACGGTCTTGCAGGTCGAGCAGGTAGGCCTTCACGGCCTCGGTACGGCTGGTCATCGGGTCACCCGGTGGCGGCAGGAAGGAAATCGCGCCTAGCATAGCATCGGCCAACGGCACCTCGCAGTTGACGGCGGTCGAGCAAAGGCGCCAGATAGCAGGTCTTCCCTGATCACGACAACAGGAGTGCGAGATGGCCCGACGTATAGAGTTCAGCCAGCATGGCGACCCGGAAGTCCTGCAACTGGTGAGCTTCGACCCCAAGGCGCCAGGCCCGAACCAGGTCCAGGTGCGCAACAAGGCCATCGGCCTGAACTTCATCGACACCTATTTCCGCAGTGGCCTGTATCCGCCGCCAGCGTTGCCGTCCGGCCTGGGCACCGAAGGGGCGGGCGTGGTCGAGGCGGTCGGCGAGGGCGTCACCCGATTCAAGGTGGGCGATCGCGTGGCCTATGCCGGAGGCCCGCTCGGCGCCTACAGTGACGTGCACACGCTGCCGGAAGGCAACCTGGTCAGCCTGCCCGAGGCGATCAGTTTCGAGCAGGCCGCAGCGGTGATGCTCAAGGGCCTGACCGTGCAGTACCTGTTCAAGCAGACCTATGCCGTGCAGCCCGACGACTACGTGCTGTTCCATGCCGCTGCCGGCGGCGTCGGTTCGCTGGCCTGCCAATGGGCCAAGGCCCTGGGTGCCAGGCTGATCGGCACCGTCGGCTCGGCGGAAAAGGCCGAGCGCGCCAAGGCCCTGGGTGCCTGGGCGACCATCGACTACCGTCACGAAGACGTCGCCAAGCGCGTGCTGGAATTGACCGACGGCCAGAAATGCCCGGTGGTCTACGATGGCGTCGGTGCCGACACCTGGCTGACGTCGCTGGATTGCCTGCAGCCTCGAGGCCTGATGGTCAGCTTCGGCAACGCCTCGGGGGCGGTGAGCGGCGTCAACTTGGGCATCCTGGCGCAGAAAGGCTCGCTGTACGTGACCCGTCCGACCCTGGCTACCTACACCAGCACCCCTGAACAGACCCAGGCCATGGCCGATGACTTGTTCGCGATGATCACCAGCGGCAAGCTGACGGTGGACGTGCAGCAGCGCTATGCGCTGAGCGAGGCGGCCGAGGCGCAGAAGGCCCTGTCGGGACGCGAGACGGTCGGCTCCACGGTGTTGCTGCCCGAAGGATGAGCACTGCCCGCTGAGCTGCAGCGGTGGCTCGGGCACCGAGGGTGCCCGCCCATTCGCCCTGAAGCTCAGCCCGGTCGTCTGACCTCGCCACTGACCAGGTCGCGGATCACGCTCGGGTTGCGGCGCCCGCCCAGGGCACCGCCCAGCACATGGTCCAGGTCGCCATGGAAGTACTGCTCCACACGCAACCGTGTGCGGGCCGCCGGGCGCCCGGCCGGGTTGCATGAGGTGGAAATCAACGGACCGACCAGCGCGCACAGCTCGCGCACCTGTGGATGATCGCTGACGCGCAGGGCCACGGTATCGTGTTCCCCGGTCACCCATTCCGGCAGCAGGTCCTGGTGCGGCACCAGCCAGGTGTTGGGCCCTGGCCAGGTGCTGCTCATGCGGTCGATCCAGTCTTCAGGAAAGTCCTCGAACAGGAAGTCGAACTGCCGGATGGTGTCGGCTACCAGAATCAGCCCTTTATCCACAGGCCGCGACTTGAGCGCGAGCAAGCGGTACACCGCGTCTTCGTTCCACGGATCGCAGCCCAGGCCCCAGACGGCTTCCGTCGGGTATGCGATCACCGCGCCTGCGCGCACCTCACGTGCGGCTTGCTGCACACGCCAACTGCTGACCATTGTCCTGCCTCCCATGAAGATCGATGTGCAGTGTACTTAGCCAGACCGGGCAAACCAACGTCCGCCTTCGCTGCTGACACGTCCTTCGAGTTCCAGCTCCGTCAGGCTGGCCAGGACCTGGGCGAGTGGCTGCCCACTGCTCAACGCCAGGCCCTCGCTGGTCTGCGGGGCCGCATGCAACAGCGCCAGCAAGGGATGGGCGTCGTCTCGCCTGGGCGTTTCCGGTATGACAGCCGGCACCTGCTGCCAACCCCGCAGGCTGTCGAGGATGTGCTCGACGCTTTCCACCAGCAGTGCACCGTCGCGGATCAGCTGATGACAGCCCTTGGAGCCGACATGGTGGATCGAGCCGGGTATGGCATAGACCTCGCGCCCCTGCTCGGCCGCCAGGCGCGCGGTGATCAGCGAGCCACTGGCCAGGCTGGCCTCGACCACCAGGACGCCGAGGGAAAGACCGCTGATGATGCGGTTGCGCCGTGGGAAGTTCGCCGCCAGAGGACCGGCGTCCAGAGGAAACTCGGACACCACGGCGCTGCCACCGTCGATCATCGCCTGCGCCAACGTCCGATGCCGCTGTGGATAAAGTTTTTGCAGCCCGGTGCCCAGCACCCCGATCGTGCGCCCGCCAACCTTCAATGCCGCCTGGTGCGCGACGCCGTCGATGCCCAGGGCAAGGCCGCTGGTGATACAGAAACCCGCCTGCGCCAGGCACCGGGCGAATGCACTGGCGGTGTCCAGGGCAGGGGGCGACGCGCGACGGCTGCCGATGATCGCCAGCTGCGGCTGCTCCAGCAGCGCAGGGTCTCCGGCCACGAACAACAACGGTGGTGGCGTGTCGATCTCGGCCAGCAAGGCAGGGTAGCCAGGGCTGTCCCACATCAGCAAATGCTGGCCCGGACGCTCTAGCCAGGCCATGGCAGCCGCCGCGCCGTCGCGTACGGAGGGGCTTCGGCGGGCGTCGCTGGCTGCTGCCGGCAGGCCCAGGGCGCGCCAGGCACTGGCCGGTGCGGTGAGTGCGGCCGAGGCACTGCCGAAGGCGTGAATCAGGGTATGGAAGCGACGGGGACCGATCTCGGGCAGCCGCTGCAGGCGCAAACGGGCTTCCAGTTCATGGGGCGGGCAGGGCGAAGTGGCGAGGGTGGACATGGGGATCATCCTTGATCTGAGGCGCGTCATCCAGGCTGAACAATCTGTGGATAACTCTGTTGATAATAGGCGCGCAACCTGTCCATCGATGGGAGCGACAAGCTGCCGTCCATACCCTAGCCGAGCTTTGCCAGGTGCCGAATGACGCGATTCCCTTTATTATGTGTGTTCAGTTTTCAACCGAACGCACAGTACGTCACAGACTATGGCTATCTTGAACATCCTCGAATTCCCGGACCCGCGCCTGCGCACCCTCGCCAAACCGGTGAAGGAAGTCGACGACGCCTTGCGCCAGCTGATCGACGACATGTTTGAAACCATGTACGAAGCACCTGGCATCGGCCTGGCGGCCACCCAGGTCGACGTCCACCTGCGGGTGGTGGTCATGGACCTGAGCGAAGATCGCAGCGAACCGCGGGTGTTCATCAACCCCGAGATCGAAGAACTGACCCACGACATGGGCCAGTACCAGGAAGGGTGCCTGTCGGTGCCGGGCTTCTACGAAAACGTCGATCGCCCGCTGCAGGTGAAGGTCAAGGCGCTCGATCGCGACGGCAAGCCTTACGAGCTGATCGCCGAAGGGCTGCTCGCGGTGTGCATCCAGCACGAGTGCGATCACCTCAACGGCAAGCTGTTCGTCGACTACCTGTCGCAGCTCAAGCGCGACCGGATCAAGAAGAAGCTGGAAAAGCAGCACCGCCAGCAGGCTTGATTCTTCCCATTTCAAAGGCTTGCTCCGGCAAGCCTTTTTCTTTTGCGAGCGAGAACCCCATGCGCATCGTCTTTGCAGGCACCCCTGAGTTTGCCGCCGAACACCTCAAGGCCCTGCTCGACAGCCCCCATGATGTGGTGGCTGTGTACACCCAGCCCGATCGTCCGGCCGGCCGCGGCCAGAAGCTCATGCCCAGCCCGGTCAAGCAACTGGCCGCGCTGCACGGCATTCCTGTCCTGCAACCGCCGACCCTGCGCGCAGCCGAGGCCCAGGCCGAACTGGCCGCGCTAGCGCCGGACCTGATGGTGGTGGTCGCCTATGGCCTGATCCTACCCCAGGCCGTATTGGACATTCCGCGCCTGGGGTGCATCAACAGCCACGCCTCTCTGCTGCCACGCTGGCGTGGCGCGGCACCGATCCAGCGCGCGGTGCAGGCTGGCGATGCCGAAAGCGGGGTGACCGTGATGCGTATGGAAGCCGGGCTCGATACCGGGCCCATGCTGCTCAAGGTCAGCACACCGATCGGTGCCCAGGACACCGGTGGCAGTCTGCACGACCGCCTGGCGAACCTGGGCCCTGCCGCCGTGTTGCAGGCGATCGCCGGGCTTGAGGACGGTTCGCTGTCCGGGGAGATCCAGGACGATACCCTGGCGACCTATGCGCACAAGTTGAACAAGGACGAGGCGCGCCTCGACTGGAATCGCCCGGCCGTCGAGCTGGAGCGTCTGGTGCGTGCCTTCAATCCATGGCCGATCTGCCACAGCACGCTGGAAGGCGCCGCCATCAAGGTGCTGAACGCCGAGTTATCCACAGAGCAGGGCCAACCGGGTGAACTCCTGTCGGCCAGCAAGGACGGCCTGGTGGTGGCCTGTGGCGTACAGTCGCTGCGCCTGACCCGCGTGCAATTGCCTGGCGGCAAGGCGTTGAGCTTCGCCGACGTGTTCAACAGCCGCCGTGAGCAGTTCGCGCCTGGCAAGGTGTTCGGTCAATGAACCCGCGGCTGGCCGCCGCCCGGGCCCTGGCCGCCGTGCTCAGCGGCAAGGCTTCCCTGAACAGCGCCTTGCCGGCGCAACTGGACAAGGTCGAAGAGCGCGACCGTGGCCTGACCCAGGACCTGGCGTTCGGCACCGCACGCTGGCAGCCACGCCTGGACCTGCTGGCCGCGCAGTTGCTGCAGAAGCCGTTCAAGAGCGCCGACAGTGACGTGCACGCCTTGCTGCTGGTGGGGCTCTATCAGTTGCTCTACACCCGCATCCCGGCCCACGCGGCGATCGGCGAGACGGTCGGCTGTGCCGACAAGCTCAAGAAGCCCTGGGCCAAGGGGCTGCTCAATGCCGTGTTGCGCCGTGCGCAGCGCGAGGGCGAAGCCTTGCTGACCGGGCTGGAACGCGACCCCGTGGCACGCACTGCCCATCCGCGCTGGCTGCAGAAGGCCCTCAAGGCGTTCTGGCCGGAAGACTGGGAAGCGCTATGCGCCGCCAACAACGCTCACCCGCCGATGATCCTGCGGGTCAACCGCCGCCATCACACGCGTGACGCCTACCTGGCCCTGCTGGCAGAAGCCGGTCTCCAGGCCAGTGCCTGCGCCTACAGCCGTGACGGCATCGTTCTGGCCGAGGCTTGTGACGTCCGTACGCTGCCCGGCTTCGCCGATGGGTGGATCAGCGTGCAGGACGAAGCCGCGCAACTGGCGGCGGACCTGCTCGACCTGGCCCCCGGTCAGCGAGTGCTCGATGCCTGCTGCGCACCCGGTGGCAAGACCTGCCACCTGCTCGAGGCACAGCCCGACCTGGCCGGTGTGGTGGCCGTCGACCTGGAAGCCAAGCGCCTGGTCCGGGTACGCGAGAACCTCGATCGCCTGGGCCTGGAGGCCCAACTGATCGCCTGCGATGCTCGGGAGACCGCAGCCTGGTGGGACGGCGCCCCGTTCCAGCGAATCCTGCTCGATGCGCCCTGTTCGGCGACCGGCGTTATCCGTCGCCACCCGGACATCAAGCTGACCCGACAGGCCGAGGACATCCCCGCCCTGGCCGCGCTGCAGGGCGAGCTGCTCGACGCACTCTGGCCGACCCTGGAAGTCGGTGGCATGCTGCTCTACGCCACCTGCTCGAGCCTGCCGACCGAGAACACCGAGGTCATCGAGGCCTTCCTCGCGCGCACCCCCGGTGCCCGCGAACTGGACCTGGCGACCGACGCCGGCCTGCGTCAGCCCCATGGCCGGCAGTTGCTGCCCCAGCAGGGCGGTCACGATGGGTTCTACTATGCCAAGCTGATCAAGATCGCCGCCTCACGCGGACCGAACCACTGACAGGATTTCCCGGATGAAGATCATCATCCTCGGCGCCGGCCAGGTCGGCGGCACACTCGCCGAACACCTGGCCAGCGAGGCCAACGACATCACCGTCGTCGACACCGACGGCGAACGCCTGCGCGACCTGGGCGACCGCCTGGACATCCGCACCGTGCAGGGCCGTGGATCGTTGCCGACGGTGCTTCGCCAGGCCGGTGCCGACGATGCCGACATGCTGGTGGCGGTCACCAACAGCGACGAGACCAACATGGTCGCCTGCCAGGTCGCCTATACCCTGTTCCACACGCCGACCAAGATCGCCCGGGTGCGGGAATCGTCGTACCTGACACACAAGGAGCTGTTCGACAACGAGGCCATCCCGGTCGACGTGCTGATCAGCCCCGAACAGGTGGTGACCAACTACATTCGCCGCCTGATCGAGCACCCAGGCGCGCTGCAGGTGATCGACTTCGCCAAGGGCAAGGCGCAGCTGGTGGCGGTCAAGGCCTACTACGGCGGTCCGCTGGTGGGCCAGCAGCTCCGCCAGATCCGTGCGCACATGCCCAACGTGGACACCCGGGTCGCGGCCATCTTCCGCCGCGACCGACCGATCAAGCCCCAGGGCGACACGGTCATCGAGGCGGACGACGAGGTGTTCTTCATCGCCGCCCGCCATGACATCCGTGCAGTGATGGGCGAGCTGCGGCGGCTGGACGAGACCAACAAGCGCGTGGTGATCGCCGGCGGCGGTCAGATCGGCGAGCGCCTGGCCGAAGCCATCGAAAGCCGCTACCAGGTCAAGATCATCGAAAAGAACCTGGCCCGCTGCCGCCAGCTGTCCGACAACCTGGAAAGCACCGTGGTGCTGCAAGGCAGTGCCTCGGACCGGGACCTGATGGTGGAGGAGGGTATTGCCCAGGCCGACATCTTCCTGGCGCTGACCAACGACGACGAGGCCAACATCATGTCCTCGCTGCTCGCCAAGCGCCTGGGCACGCGCCGGGTCATGGCCCTGATCAACAACCCGGCCTATGTCGACCTGGTGCAGGGCGGCGAGATCGACATCGCCATCAGCCCGCAGTTGGCGACCATCGGCACGCTGTTGGCGCACGTTCGCCGTGGTGACATCGTCAGCGTGCACTCGCTACGCCGGGGTGCGGCCGAAGCCATCGAAGCGATCGCCCATGGCGACACCCGCTCGAGCAAGGTGGTCGGCAAGGCCATCGCCGACATCCAGCTCCCCGAAGGCACCACCATCGGCGCGATCATTCGCCATGACCAGGTGCTCATCGCCCACGGCGACACCGTCATCGAGACGGGTGACCATGTGATCCTGTTCGTTGTGGATAAGAAATACATCCGCGATGTGGAAAAGCTGTTCCACGTCGGCTTGAGCTTTTTCTAGGAGGCGGCATGCGCGAATCGTTGGAAAAGATGCTGGCCAAGGGTGTGGATAACCCGCTGCTGCGCTTCGGGCTCGGCAAGGCCTGGCTGGATGAAGGCAAGGCGAGCGAGGCCGTCCAGCACCTGAGCCGCTGCGTTGCCCTCGACCCGACGTATTCGGCAGCCTGGAAGTTGTTGGGCAAGGCCTGTCAGGCCATGGGCGACCTGGCGGGCGCCCGCCAGGCATGGGACAGCGGCCTGGCGGCCGCCCAACGAAAAGGCGACAAACAGGCCGAGAAGGAGATGACGGTGTTTCTGCGCAAGCTGGACAAGACAGAGAAGGGCACAACGCCTGACAAGAACGACGCGTCGTCCTGAAGACGCGTCGATTCAGCCTTCGCTCACCGACCGCGAAGCCTGCCGCTCAACTCAATACCACCGTGCCTCGCCTGCCGGCCGCTTCTTGAAGCGCTTCATGCTCCACATGTACTGGCTGGGGTAGGCGCGTACATAGCGCTCCACCACCTGGCTCATCGCCGCTGCCGAGGTCTCGGTGTCGGTGCTGTACATGGCATCCGGCGCCGCCTCGAGGATGACCTTGAAGCCTGAGCCGTCCGGCAGGCGCAGCGCATGCAGGAAGACCCCGACCGCCTTGCCACCGGCCAGCATGTTCGGCACGAACTTGCTGGTCAGCGCCTGGGTACCCAGGAACGGCACGAACACGCCCGCCGACTCGGCCGGCTCCGGATCGGCCGGAATACCGACCTGCCCGCCGCGGCGCACTTCCTTGATGACGCTGAGGATGCCTTCCTTGGTCGAAGGCGCCACGCGGTTGCCCATCTGCACGCGCTGTTGGCGCAGCAGGTCATCGACCGCCTTGAGCTTGGGCGGACGGTAGAAGATGATCGGCTTGCACTGGTCGCAGTAGAAGTGATTGAGCACTTCCCAGTTGCCCAGGTGGCTGGTGATGCCGACCACGCCCTTGCCGGACGCCAGGGCCTCCTGGAGCACCTCCAGGCCTTGCACCTCGCGCACCAGCGCCAACGAGCGGTGCGCCGGCCAGATCCAGGCACAGGCGCTCTCGGTGAAGGACTTGCCGATGTCCATCAAGGCGCGCCCGGCCAGCTGCTCGCGTGCCTCGGGCGTCATCTCGGGGAAACACTTGGCCAGGTTGATGCGCACCACGTTGCGCGAGCCGTTGGGCAGCTTCCACATCAGCCAGCCGATACCGGCGCCTACCTTCTGCACCCCGCCCCAGGGCAGCTTGGCGAACAGCCGCAGCATCCCCACCATCAGGGCGCCTTTGAACTTTTCCACAGGCCGACTCCTTATTGATCCAAGGGAGGCATTGTAACGCCTGGCGTGGCCAGCGCGGCGTAGTGATCGCAGTCGACCGTATGATCCATGACCATGCCGGTCGCCTGCATGAAGGCGTAGCAGATGGTCGGGCCGACGAAGGTGAAGCCAGCCTTGCGCAAGGCCTTGCTCATGGCCTCGGCCTCGACGGTGATGGCCGGTACCTCACTGCGGTCGCGGAAATGATGGATCCGGGGCACACCGCCGACGAACGACCACAGCCATTCGGCCGGCTGCTCCAGCGCCAGCCAGGCACGCGCGTTCTGCCGGACCGCCTGGAGCTTGAGCCGGTTGCGGATGATGCCGGGGTCGAGCATCAGCGCATCGATCCGTTCGTCGCTCAAGTGTGCCAGGCGCTCGGGGTCAAAACCGTCGAGCACCTGGCGATAGCGTTCGCGCTTGCGCAGGACCGTCAGCCATGACAGGCCGGCCTGGAAACCCTCGAGCAGCAGCATCTCGAACAGCTGTGCCGGGTCATGCGTGGGCCGCCCCCATTCGTGGTCGTGGTAGGCCTGGTACAGCGGGTCGTCGGTGCACCAAAAGCAGCGTGGCATAAGGCTCCAAGGGTAGAGGGAAGAGCGAATCGGGGTATACTCCCGCTCTTTACATCCGCATCCCTCGATACAGGTGAATTTCGTGAGCCAGCCTACGCCAGCCGTGCGTACCTTCCAAGACCTGATCCTCGCCCTGCAGCAGTACTGGGCCGAGCAAGGTTGTGTGGTGCTTCAGCCCTACGATATGGAAGTAGGCGCCGGCACCTTTCACACCGCCACCTTCCTGCGCGCCGTAGGCCCGGAGAGCTGGAACGCTGCCTACGTGCAGCCCAGCCGTCGTCCGGCCGATGGCCGCTACGGTGAAAACCCCAACCGCCTGCAGCACTACTACCAGTTCCAGGTCGTGCTCAAGCCCAACCCGGCCAACTTCCAGGAACTGTACCTGGGGTCGCTCAAGGCCATCGGTCTGGACCCGCTGGTGCACGACGTGCGCTTCGTCGAGGACAACTGGGAGTCGCCGACCCTGGGCGCCTGGGGCCTGGGCTGGGAAATATGGCTCAACGGCATGGAAGTGACGCAGTTCACCTACTTCCAGCAGGCCGGTGGTATCGAGTGCTACCCGGTGACCGGTGAGATCACCTACGGCCTCGAGCGTCTGGCCATGTACCTGCAGGGTGTGGATTCGGTGTACGACCTGGTCTGGGCCGACGGTCCGTTCGGCAAGGTCACCTACGGCGACGTGTTCCACCAGAACGAAGTGGAGCAGTCGACCTACAACTTCGAGCACGCCAACGTCGACAAGCTGTTCGAGCTGTTCGATTTCTACGAAAGCGAAGCGAATCGCCTGATCAAGCTCGACCTGCCGCTGCCGACCTACGAAATGGTCCTGAAGGCCTCGCACACCTTCAACCTGCTCGACGCCCGTCGCGCCATCTCGGTGACCGAGCGTCAGCGCTACATCCTGCGCGTACGTACCCTGGCCCGCGATGTGGCCCACAGCTACCTGCAAGCCCGTGCACGCCTGGGCTTCCCGATGGCGACCCCTGAACTGCGTGACGAAGCGTTGGCTAAGCTGGAGGCGGCACAATGAGTGCACACGATTTTCTGGTCGAACTGGGCACCGAAGAGCTGCCTCCCAAGGCGCTGTCCAGCCTGGGCGATGCCTTCCTGGCCGGTATCGAGAAAGGTCTGCAGGCCGCCGGCCTGAACTACACCGCCAAGCAGGTCTATGCCGCGCCGCGCCGTCTGGCCGTGCTGATCAGCCAGCTCGACGTGCAGCAGCCCGACCGCAGCATCACCGTCGATGGCCCGCCCCTGCAGGCCGCCTTCGATGCCGAGGGCAATCCGACCCAGGCCGCCCTGGGCTTTGCCAAGAAGTGCGGTGTCGAGCTGTCCGAGATCGACAAGAGCGGTCCGAAACTGCGTTTCTCCCAGCACATTCCCGGCAAGCCGAGCACCAGCCTGTTGCCGACCATCGTCGAGGATTCGCTCAACGACCTGCCGATTCCCAAGCGCATGCGCTGGGGCGCCGGTCGCGAAGAGTTCGTGCGGCCGACCCAATGGCTGGTCATGCTGCTGGGCGACCAGGTGGTCGACTGCACCCTGCTGGGCCAGACCGCAGGGCGTGAATCCCGTGGCCATCGCTTCCATCACCCGGACGACGTCACCATCGCCTCGCCGGCCAGCTACCTCGAGACCCTGCGCCAGGCCTACGTGCTGGCGGACTTCGCCGAGCGTCGCGAACTGATCGCCAAGCGCACCGCCGAACTGGCGTTGCAGCAGGAAGGTACCGCGATCGTGCCGCCTGCCTTGCTGGACGAGGTCACCGCGCTGGTGGAATGGCCGGTGCCGCTGGTGTGCTCGTTCGAGGAACGTTTCCTCGACGTGCCCCAGGAAGCCCTGATCACCACCATGCAGGACAACCAGAAGTATTTCTGCCTGCTCGACAGCGAAGGCAAGCTGCTGCCGCGCTTCATCACCGTGGCCAACGTCGAAAGCCGCGATCCACGGCAGATCGTCGAAGGAAACGAGAAGGTCGTGCGTCCGCGCCTGACCGACGCCGAGTTCTTCTTCAACCAGGACAAGAAGCAGCCGTTGGAAACCTTCAACGAGCGCTTGAAGAACGTGGTCTTCCAGGCCCAGCTGGGCAGCGTCTACGACAAGGCCGAGCGTGTATCGCGCCTGGCAGCCTTCATCGCGCCGCACCTGGGCGGCGATGCCCAGCGTGCCGCTCGTGCCGGCCTGCTGTCCAAGTGCGACCTGGCCACCGAGATGGTCGGCGAGTTCCCGGAGATGCAAGGCGTAGCCGGCTACTACTACGCGATCAACGACGGTGAACCGGAAGACGTCGCGCTGGCCCTGAACGAACAGTACATGCCACGCGGTGCCGGCGCCGAGCTGCCCCAGACCCTCACCGGTGCGGCGGTGGCCATCGCCGACAAGCTCGATACCCTGGTGGGCATCTTCGGTATCGGCATGCTGCCAACCGGCAGCAAGGACCCCTATGCCCTGCGTCGTGCCGCTCTGGGCGTGCTGCGCATCCTGATCGACAAGCAGCTGGACCTGGACCTGACCGATGCCGTGAGCTTCGCCGTCGCCCAGTACGGCAGCAAGGTCAAGGAGGCCGGCCTGACCGAGCAGGTGCTGGAGTTCATCTTCGACCGTCTGCGCGCACGCTACGAAGACGAAGGCGTCGACGTGGCCACCTACCTGTCGGTACGGGCGCTCAAGCCGGGCTCGGCCCTGGACTTCGACCAGCGTATCCAGGCGGTGCAAGCCTTCCGCCAGTTGCCTGAAGCCGATGCCCTGGCCGCCGTGAACAAGCGTGTCTCGAATCTGCTGGGCAAGGCCGAGGGCGCCATCGCCGCCCAGGTCGAGCCGAAGTACTTCGACAACGCCAACGAGTTCTCGCTGTACTCGGCCATCCAGCAGGCCGACCAGGCCGTGCAGCCGATGGCCGCCGCGCGCCAGTACAAGGAATCACTGGCACGCCTGGCGGCCTTGCGCGAGCCGGTGGACGCGTTCTTCGAGGCGGTGATGGTCAATGCCGAAGACCCCAACGTACGTGCCAACCGTTACGCCCTGCTCAGCCGCCTGCGCGGTCTGTTCCTGGGTGTGGCCGACATCTCGTTGCTGGGGTAAGCCGTGAAACTGCTGATACTCGACCGTGATGGCGTGATCAACCAGGACTCCGACGCCTACATCAAGTCGTTGGACGAGTGGATTCCCATTCCCGGATCGATCGAGGCCATCGCGCGGTTGAGTCAGGCGGGCTGGACGGTGGCCGTGGCCACCAACCAGTCCGGGCTGGCACGGGGTTATTACCCGCTGTCCACCCTGGAGGCCATGCACGCACGCCTGCGTGCGCTAGTGGCCGACGCAGGGGGTGAAATCGGGTTGATCGTGCATTGCCCCCATGGCCCGGACGACGGATGCGCCTGCCGCAAGCCGAAACCGGGCATGCTGCACACCATCGCCACGCACTACCAGGCTGACCTGGCAGGCGTATGGTTCGTCGGCGACAGCTCGGGCGACCTGGACGCTGCCCTGGCCGTCGGTGCGCAGCCGGTGCTGGTCACCACAGGCAAAGGGTGCAAGACCCTGTCCAAGAGCGTGCCGCAAGGCACGTTGATTTTCGACGATCTGGCAGCGGTTGCCGGAGCACTCATTCCGTAGCACGCCCTCGGCGTGCTTTTCTTGAGCGGGCGTGTCCCGCAACGGTATCTGTCACTATGTCCATCGTGCGGGCGACCAGAATCCTTCTCTTTTACCTGCTGCTGGGGACCAGTTCCCTGCTGTGGTGCTCGCTGAGCTTCTTCATCGCGCCCTTCCTGCCATTCCGTCAGCGCTACCGCTTCATCAACGTCTACTGGTGCCGCTTTGCAGTCCTGCTGGCCCGGGTGATCCTGGGCATTCGCTACAAGGTGACGGGGGAGGCGAACATTCCCCAGACGCCGTGCGTGATCCTGTCCAATCACCAGAGCACCTGGGAGACCTTCTTCCTGTCGGCCTACTTCCAGCCCTTGAGCCAGGTGCTCAAGCGCGAACTGCTGTACGTACCGTTCTTCGGATGGGCGATGGCCATGCTGCGTCCGATCGCGATCGACCGGAACAACCCCAAACAGGCCCTGCGTCAGGTCGCCAGCAAGGGCGACGAGCTGCTCAAGCAAGGCGTCTGGGTCTTGATCTTCCCGGAAGGGACGCGGGTGCCCTATGGGCAGATCGGCAAGTTCTCGCGCGGTGGTACGGCACTGGCGGTGAACGCCGGCCTGCCGGTCCTGCCGATCGCGCACAACGCCGGGAAATTCTGGCCGCGTGAAGGGTGGGGCAAGCGTCCGGGTGTCATCGAGGTGGTCATCGGCGAGCCCATGTACGCCACAGGGACCGGCCCACGTGCCGTCGCCGAGCTGAACGACCGCGCAGCGGCCTGGAATCAGGCGACCCAGGAAGCGCTGGGCTCGATCGAGGCAGACGCCAGACCCGTCATGGCGGACAGCGCCAATCCCTTGGCTTGAGGCGCTGTGGATAAAATGTGCGCAACTTTTGGATAGCGGTCTAAAAATACACGCAAGATTATGATTTCATTGGTTATTTTCGTGTATGCCATTTTCTTGAAAATCGTGCATAAGTTTTTCGCCAGGTCCTGAAAAGCGCGTCGTGTCAGCCACTTAGGCAGCGCTGAAAAAACGGCTGCATAGACTCGATGAGGATGCTGCCATCGGCGGTCGTCAGGATGAGCTTCCCTGCTCATCCTGCCTCACGCCTACCACCCTTGTGGATCCTTCATACCTTGTCGATGTCCACGTCGCGTGTCTCCTTGAGACAGAACAACCCGACCACCAGGCTCACGCCGGTGATCAGCACCGGATACCAGAGCCCGTAGAAGATATCCCCGGTATACACCACCAGGGCGAAGGACACCGTGGGCAGGAAACCGCCGAACCAGCCGTTGCCGATGTGATAGGGCAGGGACATGGAGGTGTAGCGGATGCGGGTGGGGAACAGCTCGACCATGACTGCCGCCAGCGGACCGTAGGTCATCGTGGCGATCAGGATCATGGCGACGATCAGTACCACCACCATGGTCTCGTTCACCTGGGACGGATCTGCCTTGGCGGGGTAACCGGCTGCCTCGACCGCCTGGCGCATGGCCTGCTCGTCGAACCCGGTGATCGACCGGTCACCGATGCTGACCACCACTTCCGTTCCCTGGGTTGCCTGCGACGAGTAGGGCAGGCCCTGCTTGACCAGGAACGTCTTGACCTTGTCACAGGGGCTGTCGAAGCGCGCCTTGCCGACCGGGTCGAATTGGAAGGTACAGCCGCTCGGGTCGGCGGTGACGACGATGGGCGCCTGCCGACTGGCCGCATCGATCTGCGGGTTGGCGTAGTGGCTCAAGCCTTTGAACAAGGGGAAGTAGAGCACCGTGGCCAATAGCAGGCCCAGCATCAGGATAGGCTTGCGACCGATCCGGTCCGATAGCCAGCCGAAGAACACGAAGAACGGTGCAGCGATGATCACGCTGATGATCAACAACGTCGTGGCCTGAGCCGCATCCACCTTCAACATCTGGGTCAGGAAGAACAGCACGTAGAACTGGGCGGTGTAGAAAGTCACGGCCTGGCCCGCGTTGATGCTGAACAGCGCCGTCAGCACGACCTTGAGGTTGGGCCAGGAGGTGAAGGATTCACGGATGGGCGATGTGCTGAGCTTACCCTCGGCCTTCATGCGCACGAACGCCGGCGACTCTTCCATGCTCATGCGGATCCAGGTGGAGATCCCCAGCAGCACGATCGACAGCAGGAAGGGCAGGCGCCAGCCCCAGGTCTCGAACGCATCGCCACTGATGTAGCGGCTGCCCAGCACCACGATCAACGAGAGCAGCAGGCCCAGGGTGGCGGTGGACTGGATGAAGCCGGTATGAAAGCCGCGCTTGCCAGGTGGTGCATGTTCCGCCACGTAGGTGGCCGCACCGCCGTATTCTCCGCCCAGGGCCAGCCCTTGCAACATGCGCAGCAGCACCAGCAGGATCGGCGCGGCGATGCCGATGGTGGCATAGGTCGGCAGCAGGCCGACCGCGAAGGTGGACAACCCCATCAGCACGATGGTGACGAGAAAGGTGTACTTGCGCCCGATCATGTCGCCCAGCCGGCCGAATACCAGGGCGCCGAAGGGACGTACCAGAAAGCCCGCCGCGAAGGCCATCAGCGCGAGGATGAAGGCGGTGGTGTCGTTCACGCCCGCGAAGAACTGCTTGCTGATCACCGCCGCCAGGGCGCCGTACAGGAAGAAGTCATACCACTCGAAGACCGTTCCCAGGGACGAGGCGAAGATCACCTTTCGCTCTTCTCGAGGGGATACGCTGGCAGCGGCGGCACCGTGCCCTTGGATGTAGTTCGGCATGGTCGTTATCCTCGGCCTTTGAGGCCACAGTGATTATTCTTGTTGTTCCACTGCAGACAGCCACCGACGACTGGGCTGTCACCGATCGCGTCCGTCAGGACGTGGATACGTGTGCGGGGTCCTCCAGGCGATGCTCGATGGGTAGCGCCTTGATCAGGCGCGCGGCCTTCTCGGCGATCATGAGGGTAGGGGTGCAGGTGTTGCCCGACACGATGGTCGGCATGATCGAAGCATCGGCGACACGCAGGCCCGGTACGCCGCGAACGCGCAGTTGGCTGTCGACCACATCCAAGGTGCCATGACCCATTCGGCAGGTACCGACCGGGTGAAAGATGGTGGTGCCGATCTGACGCGCCGCCTCATGGAGCGCTTCGGTGCTCTGCAACGCGGGGCCCGGCAGGTATTCCTGGGGATCGAAGGGCGCCAGGGCCGGCGCGGCGACGATCTGCCGCGTCAGGCGAATGGCATCGGCAGCGACGCGCAGGTCGTCTTCTTCGGCCAGGTAGTTGGGATCGATCAAGGGTGCCTGGCCCATGTCCGCCGAGCGAATGTCGATCCGGCCACGGCTGACGGGGCGCAGGTTGCAGACCGACGCCGTGAAGGCCGGAAAGCGATGCAGCGGCTCGCCGAAGCGCTCCAGCGACAAGGGCTGTACGTGGTACTGGAGATTGGGTGTAGCCTGCCCCGGATCCGAGCGGACGAAGGCGCCCAGCTGGCTGGGGGCCATGGCCATCGGGCCGCTGCGGTCATACAAGTAGCGCAGGCCCATGCCCAGCTTTCCCCAGGGGCTGTTGGCCATCTGGTTGAGCGTGCGCGTGTTGCGCACCTGGTAGACCAGACGCAATTGCAGATGGTCTTGCAAGTTGCCGCCTACACCCGGCAGTTCATGCCGCACGCCGATGCCCAGGCCCTCGAGCAGGCCTTTGGGACCAATGCCCGAGCGTTGCAGGATACCGGGCGACCCGACGGCGCCGGCACACAGGATGATCTCGCGGCGTGCCTCGAAGGTCTCCCAGCGCCCATGGTGCATGGCCCTGACCGCCGTGGCCCGGGTCTGGTCGAGCAGGACCCGGTCGACCTGCACATCGGTGAGCACGGTCAGGTTGGGCCGCTGCTGGATGGGCTTGATGAAAGCCTTCGAGGCGTTCCAGCGCACGCCCTTGCGCTGATTGACCTGAAAGTAGCCGCTGCCCTGGTTGTCACCGGTATTGAAGTCATCCACCTTCGCGATGCCCACCTGTGCGGCAGCGTCGCGGAAGGCTTCGAGGATCGGCCACTGGTAGCGCTGCGACTCCACGCGCCATTCACCCTGCGCCCCATGATGGTCGTTGGCGCCGCCGAAGTGGCGCTCGCACGCCATGAACAGGGGCAGCACGTCTTTCCATGACCATCCGGCGTTGCCCTGTTCGGCCCAGCGGTCGTAATCGGCTGCCTGTCCGCGCATGTAGATCATGCCGTTGATGGACGAGCAGCCCCCCATCACACGACCGCGCGGGTAGCCCAGGCTGCGTCCGCTCAATCCCGGCTGTGGCTCGGTCTTGAAGCACCAGTCCGTGCGTGGGTTGCCAATGCAGTACAGATAGCCGACGGGTACGTGAATCCAGGGGTAGTTGTCGCGGCCGCCCGCTTCGAGCAGCAGCACTCGGCAGGTCGGGTCGGCGGACAAACGGTTGGCCAGCAGGCAGCCGGCGGGGCCTGCGCCTACCACGATATAGTCGAAGCGCGAATCGACTGGCGGCATGGGAACGACCTCGTGATCGCATGTTGTTCTTGTCGCGCTTAAGGTTAGTGTCTAATTTCGTTAACGAAGCGTTCGTTTTCGCTCAGCGGCTGTGCGTTTTGGCACAGCGTCGGCAGGCGACTCCTGGAGAGGGAAGGGCATGTTCGACTGGAACGATCTACGGTTTTTCCTCGAACTGCAGCGCAGTGGTCGCCTGCTGACAGCGGCCAAGCGCCTGGGAACCACCCACAGCACGGTGGCCCGCCACATCGAGACCATCGAAGGCTGCCTCGGAACGGCCCTGTTCGTGCAGCATGCACAGGGCTATGAGCTGACGCCCGCCGGGCAGGCCCTGCTCAAGCACGCCGAAGCCATGGAGAACGTCGCGCTGTTGGCCCAGGAGGAAATCACCCAGAGCATCACGCCCCTGGGCAAGATTCGCCTGGGCGTGACCGAGGGGATCGGTATCCTGTTCTTCACGCCGCAACTCAATGCCCTGTTCTCACGCTACCCGGGGCTTGAGGTCGAACTGGTCGCCGTACCGCGCTTCGTCAGCATCCTCAACCGGGAAGCGGACATCAGCATTCATCTCGAGCGGCCCGATGCCGACGTGCTGATCACGCGCAAGCTGACCGATTACCGCCTGGCACTGTATGCCAGCCGGGCGTATCTGGCGGGTGCACCACCGATTCGCAGTCGTGACGACCTGGCTCAACACGCCTGGATCGGCTATGTGGACGACCTGCTGTTCAGCAAGGAGCTGTTGTTTCTCAACAGCTTCTGTCGCCATCCCAAGGTCATGTTCCGCAGCACCAGTGTCATTGCCCAGCAACAGGCCGCACGCGCGGGCTTGGGGATCGCCGTGCTGCCCAACTACATGGCCAGCCAGGACCCGGACCTGGTCAGGGTATTGCCGGGCGAAGCGCTGCAACGCAGCTACTGGATCAGTACCCGTCGGGAATTGCACAAGTCGGTGCGGTTGAGGGTGGTGTGGGATTATCTGTTGGCGTTGTGCGCGCAGAAGCAGGCGATGCTGCTGGCGGACTGAGAGGAGGGGGGTGAAGCGGAAACGCCCTCGAACCCGTTCAGGCTCGAGGGCGTTTTCATGGATCAGAAGTCCAGGTTGGACACCGCCAGGGCGTTGCCCTCGATGAACTCACGACGCGGCTCGACCGCATCGCCCATCAGAGTGTTGAACAGCTGGTCCGCGGCGATCGCGTCTTCGATCGTCACTTTCAGCATGCGGCGCACGTTCGGGTCCATGGTGGTTTCCCACAGCTGGTCCGGGTTCATCTCGCCAAGACCCTTGTAGCGCTGAATGGTGTAGCGCTTGGAGGTCTCGGTCATCAGCCAGTCCAACGCTTCCTTGAACTCCTGGACCGCCTTCTTGCGCTCGCCTCGCTGCACATAGGCGCCTTCGCCCAACAGCGTCGACAGCTTGCCACCCAGGGCCACGACGGTCCGGTAGTCGTTGCTGCCGAAGAAGTCGCGGTTGAAGGTGACGTAGCTGGCCAGGCCATGGGAGGTGATCTCCACCTCGGGCAGCCAGACGTTGCGCTCCTTGTCTTCACGCAGCGCGGCCTTGTAGACGAGGCCTGATTTCTGGCTGCTGTTCAGACGTGCCTGGAATTTCTCCATCCAGGCCTGCATGGCGGCGTGATCGCCCAACTGCTCGGACGGTACTTCCGGCAGGTAGATGAAGTGCTCGGTGATCTCTTCCGGGTACAGACGCGACAACCGCTTGAGGGTCTTCATCACGCTGCGGAATTCGTTCACCAGACGCTCCAGCTCCACGCCCGAGACAGGCGGGGCGGCTTCGTCCAGGTGCAGGCTGGCATCTTCCAGGGCCGACTGGGTCAGGTATTCTTCCTTGGCCTCGTCGTCCTTGAGATATTGCTCCTGCTTGCCGCGCTTGATCTTGTAGAGCGGTGGCTGAGCGATGTAGATGTAGCCACGCTCCACCAGCTCGGGCAATTGCCGGAAGAAGAAGGTCAGCAACAGGGTACGGATGTGCGAGCCGTCGACGTCAGCATCGGTCATGATGATGATGTTGTGATAGCGCAGCTTGTCGATGTTGTACTCTTCGCGGCCGATGCCACAGCCCAGTGCCGTGATCAGCGTGCCGACCTCCTGGGACGAGATCATCTTGTCGAAACGTGCCTTCTCGACGTTGAGGATCTTGCCCTTCAGCGGCAGGATGGCTTGGGTCTTGCGGTTACGGCCCTGCTTGGCCGAACCGCCTGCGGAGTCACCCTCCACCAGGTAGAGTTCGGAAAGCGCCGGATCCTTCTCCTGGCAGTCCGCCAGCTTGCCCGGCAGGCCGGCGATGTCCAGAGCGCCTTTACGGCGGGTCATCTCCCGGGCCTTGCGCGCCGCTTCACGGGCACGTGCGGCGTCGATCATCTTGCCGACGACGGCCTTGGCTTCGTTCGGGTTCTCCAGCAGGAAGTCGGAGAAGTACTTGTTCATCTCCTGTTCCACGGCCGTTTTCACTTCCGAGGAGACCAGCTTGTCCTTGGTCTGGGAGCTGAACTTGGGATCGGGCACCTTGACCGAGATGATCGCGGTCAGGCCTTCGCGGGCATCGTCACCGGTGGTGGAGACCTTGTTCTTCTTGGCCAGGCCTTCCTGCTCGATGTAGTTGTTCAGGTTGCGCGTCAGCGCCGAACGGAAGCCCACCAGGTGGGTGCCGCCATCGCGCTGAGGAATGTTGTTGGTGAAGCACAACAGGTTCTCGTTGAAGCTGTCGTTCCACTGCAGGGCCACCTCGACACCGACGCCGTCGTCGCGCTGCACGTTGAAGTGGAAGACCTGTGCATTCACGGGCGTCTTGTTGGTGTTCAGGTACTCGACGAATGCGCTCAGGCCGCCTTCGTACTTGAAGAATTCTTCCTTGCCGGAACGCTCGTCCTTCAACAGGATGCCCACGCCCGAGTTCAGGAAGGACAGCTCCCGAATACGCTTGGCCAGGATGTCCCAGCTGAAGTGGATGTTCTTGAAGGTTTCGGCGGACGGGTGGAAGTGGATGTGCGTACCGGTGGTTTCGCTATCGCCCACGATCGCCATCGGCGCCTGGGGGACGCCATGCACGTACGTCTGCTCCCAGATCTTGCCGCTGCGGCGCACGGTCAGGATAAGCTTCTCCGACAGCGCGTTGACCACGGACACGCCTACACCGTGGAGGCCACCCGAGACCTTGTACGAGTTGTCGTCGAACTTACCGCCGGCGTGCAGGACCGTCATGATGACTTCGGCTGCAGAAACGCCTTCCTCTTTGTGCACGTCGACCGGGATACCACGGCCGTTGTCACGTACGCTGATGGATTCGTCCGGATGGATGATGACGGTGATGTCATCGCAATGACCGGCAAGCGCTTCGTCGATCGAGTTGTCGAGGACTTCGAACACCATGTGGTGCAGGCCGCTGCCGTCATCGGTATCACCGATGTACATGCCGGGGCGCTTACGCACGGCATCCAGCCCTTTCAGCACCTTGATGCTGGAAGAGTCGTATGTTTGATTCTCGCTCATGCCTTCACTCCCGATGGTCGTGGGTCTGGGTGATACGGCCCTGTTCCACGTGGAACAGAGCGACAGGCGTATCCGTCTGCCAGCCGTCCCTCAGTAATTCTTCGTCTACGCAGGTGATGAATACCTGGCAGTTCAATTCTTCCAGCAAGCGGCACAATGCGCCGCGATGGTCTTCGTCCAGTTCGGACGGCAGGTCGTCGACCAGATAGATGCAGCGCCCTTGCCGGGCCTGATTGACCAGATGGCCCTGGGCGATGCGTAAGGCACAAACGACCAGCTTCTGCTGCCCGCGTGACAGGATGTCCGCCGCATTGTGAGCGCCCAGCCGCAGCCGTAGATCGGCTCGCTGCGGACCTGCCTGGGTGTGGCCCAACTGCTGGTCACGGTGCAACGACGTCGCCAGCACGGTCTGCAGGTCGCGGTCCTTGTCCCAGCCGCGGTAATAGCTCAGGGTCAGCCCTTCAAGGTCGAGCAACTGACTCAGCGTACGCTCGAACACCGGCTTCAAGGCCACGATGTAGCTGCGTCGAAATTCGTCTATCTCTGCACTGGCCGAGCATAATTCCCGGTCCCATGCCGCCTGCGAGGCGACGTCCAGTGTACCATGCCGGAGCCACGAATTCCGTTGCCTGAGCGCCTTCTGCAGGCGCTGCCATGTGGCCATGAAGCGCGGTTCCACGTGGAACACACCCCAGTCCAGAAACTGCCGCCGGATCTTAGGAGCGCCTTCCAGCAATCGGAAGCTGTCGGGGTTGATGAGCTGCAGTGGCAGGATTTCAGCCAGCTGGGCTGTCCCTCGGGCGTTCTGCCCATCGATGCGGATCGAGAAGTCGCCCTGGCGCTCACGTGCGATCCCCAGATTGCTGGAGCCACCGTCCAGCAGGTCGACCTGGCCGAATACCGTGCAATTGGCCTGCTCGTGCTGAATGACCGGGTTGAGTCGTGTGCTCCGGAAGGAGCGCGCCAGGCCCAGCAAGTGAATGGCTTCCAGCACGCTGGTCTTGCCGCTGCCGTTGTCGCCGTAGAGGATGTTGATCCTGGGAGAGGGTTCGAAGGTCACCGGGTGCAGGTTGCGCACGCCGGTGACCGATACGCGTCGAAGGGACATGAACGGCGCGAGGCTTAGAGACGCATCGGCATTACGACATAGGAGGAATCGTCGTTGCCTGCTTCCTGAAGCAAGGCGCTGCTGTTGGAATCGGACAGGAGCAGGCGCACCTGATCGGTGGTCATCACGCCCAGCACGTCCAGCAGGTAGCTCACGTTGAAGCCGATCTCCAACGAGGCCCCTTCGTAATCGACGCTGATCTCTTCCTCAGCCTCTTCCTGCTCAGGGTTGTTGGCCTGGATCTTCAGTTGGCCGCTGGCCAGCTGCAGGCGGATACCCCGGTACTTCTCGTTGGACAGGATCGCCGTCCGGCTGAAAGCTTCCCGCAACAGTTGGCGATCGCCCAGCACCAGCTTGTCACCGCCCTTGGGCAGGACACGCTCATAGTCCGGGAACTTGCCATCGACCAGCTTGGAAGTGAAGGTGAACTCGCCCGTGGTGGCGCGGATATGGTGCTGCCCCAACACGATGCTGACGGTGCCTTCCGGGTCGGTCAGCAGACGTGCCAGCTCGAGAATACCCTTGCGCGGCACGATGACCTGGTGTCGCTCGGTCTGACCGACCGGCGCTTGCATGGCGCAAAGCGCCAGCCGGTGCCCGTCGGTGGCTACGGCACGCAACGTGTCGGTGGAGACCTCGAGCAGCATCCCGTTGAGGTAATAGCGAACGTCCTGCTGGGCCATGGCAAAGCTGGTGCGCTCGATGAGGCGACGCAGGCGGCTCTGTTCCAGCGTGCAGGTCAGCGATCCCGGACCTTCCTCGACCGTCGGGAAATCATTGGCCGGCAGGGTCGACAGGGTGAAGCGGCTGCGACCTGCCTTGACCAACAGCTTCTGCTCGTCGAGCCTGATGTCGATCAGCACGTCACTGGGCAGGCTCTTGCAGATGTCCATGAGCTTGCGCGCAGGCACGGTGATCTCGCCGGGTTCGGCAGGCTCTTCGAGCTGGACGCGGCCGATCAGCTCGACTTCCAGGTCGGTACCGGTCAACGACAGCTGCTGCCCCTGAACCACCAGCAGGACGTTGGACAGCACCGGCAAGGTCTGACGGCGCTCGACAACGCCTGCGACCAGTTGCAGGGGTTTCAACAGGGCTTCGCGTTGAATGGTGAAATGCATGGTCTAGTCCTTGCCTTCAATAAGCGGCGGCGCCGAGGATCAGGTCGTCAGCGTGCGCAGCAGGTTCTTGTAGTCCTCGCGAATGTCCGCGTCGGATTCTTTCAGTTCGTTGATCTTGCGACAGGCGTGCAGGACCGTGGTGTGGTCACGGCCGCCGAACATGTCACCGATTTCCGGCAAGCTGTGGTTGGTCAGCTCCTTGGACAGCGCCATCGCCACCTGACGGGGACGGGCGACCGAACGGGAGCGACGCTTGGACAACAGATCGGAGATCTTGATCTTGTAGTACTCGGCCACCGTGCGCTGAATGTTATCCACACTCACCAGCTTGTCCTGCAGGGCCAGCAGGTCCTTCAACGATTCGCGGATCAGCTCGATGGTGATGTCGCGCCCCATGAAGTGGGAATGCGCGATCACACGCTTCAAGGCGCCTTCCAGCTCACGGACGTTGGAGCGGATGCGCTGCGCGATGAAGAACGCGGCATCGTGCGGCAGGTCGACCTTGGCCTGGTCGGCCTTCTTCATCAGGATGGCGACCCGGGTCTCCAGCTCCGGCGGCTCCACGGCCACCGTCAATCCCCAACCGAAGCGCGACTTGAGCCGTTCCTCGAGCCCTTCGATCTCCTTCGGGTAACGGTCGCTGGTCAGAATGACCTGCTGACCGCCTTCGAGCAGCGCGTTGAACGTGTGGAAGAACTCTTCCTGCGAGCGCTCCTTGCGGGCGAAGAACTGAATGTCATCGATCAGCAGAGCATCGACGGAGCGATAGAACCGCTTGAATTCATTGATCGCGTTCAGCTGCAACGCCTTGACCATGTCGGCGACGAACCGCTCCGAATGCAGGTAGACGACCTTGGCATTGGGGTTCTTCTTCAGCAGATGGTTACCCACAGCGTGCATCAAGTGCGTCTTACCCAAGCCCACACCGCCGTACAGGAACAGCGGGTTATACCCATGCTTGGGGTTGTCTGCCACCTGCCAGGCCGCGGCACGCGCCAGTTGGTTGGACTTGCCTTCGACGAAGGTTTCGAAGGTAAACGTGCGGTTCAGGTAACTGGTGTGCTTGAGCGCACCTTCCACCTGGACCGTACGTTGCTCGGACCTGGCCGTGGCCTGGGCAGGGGCTGCTGGAGGGGCCTCGTCGATAGGCGCATACCGCTCCTGGCTGAGGACCGTTTCCGAGGAGGGGGCAGGTTCCGACGAGACCGTATTAACAGTCGTCGATTCACTGGCGGTCGGCGCTCGGGGCGAGGGCTGTGCCTGGGAGGCGGCCGTGGCGGCATTGACAGGCGCATTGGGGGCCGCCCGCGGAGTAGAGCTGCGGCGGCTGCCGATCAACAGGGACAGTGAAGGTGCCATGCCATTGCCATGCTCACCCAGAAGCTCGAGCAGGCGGCCCAGGTACTTTTCATTGACCCAATCCAGCACGAAGCGGTTAGGCGCGTAGACCCGCAGCTCGGTGCCGTCGGCTTCGATCTGTAGTGGACGGATCCAGGTATTGAATTGCTGGGCAGGCAGTTCGTCGCGCAACAGCTCCACGCATTGCTGCCAAAGTTCCACTGACACGGAGTTCCCCTGAGTTGAAGCCTGGTAGGCGAGTACAAGCGGCCTATTGTACCGGGCACCGGAGCGGTTATCCACATGGAGGGACCACACGCACGACGATACGCTGGACAAAATCCGGCACGAACACCGTCATCAAACTGGGGATAAAGTCTGTGGATAACGCACTATGAGATCTATGCACAAGTCGGGGTCAAACCCTGTGCATAAATCTTCTGTGGATAGACTGCCTACTTATGCACAGGCTTTTCGCAGCCGTCGCACAGCTGCAGCACGGCTTTCAGACAACCTTTAATTTTTCTGTACAGCGCGTGGTTAAAGGCTTGCAGCGATCTATCCACAGAAAGGTCGCTGCTTAAAAGCTATAGATTCTTTAAAAAAGCTTTCTATCTCTCTTTCTTATTTTTCATAGTAAGGTCCGTCCTGGTGTGCCTCGCTCGGGCCCTCCTCTTCGTGAGCGTTCGTCTGCTTATAGAGAATGCGAGCTGGTTGGAAATTGACCTACGGCCTTGGTTTCTCTAGAATCGCCGATCTCTTAAAACGGGGGCCATTCCGGCCCGTTGTCGACGAACCAGGTAACACGCCATGAAACGTACTTTCCAACCAAGCACCATCAAGCGCGCACGCACCCACGGTTTCCGTGCTCGCATGGCTACCAAGAACGGCCGCGCAGTTCTGTCGCGTCGTCGTGCCAAAGGCCGTAAGCGTCTGGCCATCTGATTTTCCGGCACAGGTGGTGAGTCAGGACTTCAGTCGGGACAAGCGATTGCTTACCCCCCGGCACTTCAAAGCGGTCTTCGACTCCCCAACCGGCAAGGTTCCAGGGAAAAACCTGCTGATCCTTGCTCGCGAGAACGGTCTCGATCATCCACGCCTCGGGCTGGTGATCGGCAAGAAGAGCGTCAAGCTCGCCGTTCAGCGCAATCGCCTCAAACGCCTGATGCGCGATTCGTTTCGCCTGAACCAGCATATGCTTGCAGGTTGGGACATCGTGATCGTCGCGCGTAGAGGGTTGGGCGAGACGGAAAATCCGGAATTGCATCCACACTTCATCAAGCTCTGGAAGCGTCTGGCCCGTCTGCAGCCCGCTCCGGCAGCCATTGCCGATGTCGCAAGGGTAGACAGTCACGATGCGTAAACTGGCCCTCGTTCCGATCCAGTTCTACCGTTACGCCATCAGCCCATTGATGGCCAGTCACTGTCGTTTCTATCCCTCCTGCTCCTGTTACGCCTATGAAGCCATCGAGACACATGGCCTTCTGCGTGGCGGGTGGCTGACCGTTCGTCGCCTCGGACGCTGTCATCCCTGGAACGACGGCGGGTTCGACCCGGTTCCGCCTGCCGCTTCCTCCCGAACCTCTTCGATAGCCGAGTAATCATGGATATTAAACGCACGATCCTGATCGTCGCCCTGGCAATCGTGGCCTACGTGCTGGTCCTGAAATGGAACCAGGACTACGGTCAGGCCGCCTTGCCGACTCAGACTGCTTCCAGCAACGTCGCTCCGACCCTGCCTGACACCGTGCCTGTGGATAACAACAGCGCCAGTGCCGATGTCCCCAGCACCGGTAACGCTGCCAGCCCGGCCGAATTGGCACCTGTCGCCGCCAGCAAGGACCTCGTCCGCGTCAAGACCGATGTGCTGGACCTGGCTATCGATCCCGTGGGTGGCGACATCGTCCAGCTGCGACTGCCGCAATTCCCCCGTCGCCAGGACCATCCGGACGTTCCGTTCCAGCTGTTCGACAACGGTGGCGAACGTACCTACCTGGCCCAGAGTGGCCTGACCGGTACCGATGGGCCGGACGCACGCGCGTCGGGTCGCCCGCTGTATGCTGTGGATAAACGCAGTTACCAGCTGGCCGATGGCCAGGAGCAACTGGTCGTCGACCTGACGTTCAGCGACAAGGGCGTCAACTACACCAAGCGCTTCACCTTCAAGCGAGGCGAGTATGACCTGACGGTCACCTACTTGGTCGACAACCAGAGTGCCCAGGCCTGGACCGGCAACCTGTTCGCCCAGCTCAAGCGTGACGCCAGTTCCGACCCTTCTTCCAGCACCGCGACCGGTACGGCGACCTATCTGGGCGCTGCGCTGTGGACAAGTTCGGAGCCCTACAAGAAGGTGTCGATGAAGGACATCGACAAGGGCAGCCTGAAGGAAACCGTTGCCGGCGGCTGGGTCGCCTGGCTGCAGCACTACTTCGTGACCGCCTGGATTCCGGCCAAGTCCGACAACAACATCGTCCAGACCCGCAAGGACAGCCAGGGCAACTACATCATCGGCTACACCGGTCCTGCGTTGAGTGCAGCACCCGGTGCCCAGGTCCAGACCAGCACGACGTTGTATGCCGGTCCGAAGAGCCAGGACAAGCTCAAGGAGTTGTCCCCAGGCCTGGAACTGACCGTCGATTACGGCTTCCTGTGGTTCATCGCCCAGCCGATCTTCTGGCTGCTGCAACATATCCACAGCCTGCTGGGCAACTGGGGCTGGTCGATCATCGTGCTGACCATGCTGATCAAGGGCCTGTTCTTCCCGCTGTCCGCCGCCAGCTACCGTTCGATGGCCCGCATGCGCGCCGTGGCGCCGCGTGTCCAGGCGCTGAAAGAGCAGCATGGTGACGATCGCCAGAAGATGTCCCAGGCGATGATGGAGCTGTACAAGAAAGAGAAGATCAATCCACTGGGCGGCTGCCTGCCGATCCTGGTGCAGATGCCGGTCTTCCTGGCCTTGTACTGGGTGCTGCTGGAAAGCGTCGAAATGCGCCAGGCACCGTGGATCCTGTGGATCACCGACCTGTCCATCAAGGATCCGTTCTTCATCCTGCCGATCATCATGGGCGCGACCATGTTCATTCAGCAGCGTCTGAACCCGACGCCGCCGGATCCGATGCAGGCGAAGGTCATGAAGATGATGCCGATCGTCTTCACCTTCTTCTTCCTGTGGTTCCCGGCCGGCCTGGTGCTGTACTGGGTTGTGAACAACTGCCTGTCGATCACCCAGCAGTGGTTCATCACCCGTCGCATCGAGGCCAGCAAGAACGCTTCCGCCTGATTGCGCGGTACGCTAGCCTGTGAATGAAAACGCCCCTTCGGGGGCGTTTTTGCTATCTGTCGATTTGTCGTAGAGGTGCACCCCATGAATATCCAGCGAGACACCATCGCCGCCATCGCCACGGCCCAGGGACGGGGCGGTGTCGGCATCGTGCGGCTCTCCGGCCCTCTGGCACGTGCCGCCGGCCGTGTATTGACCGGACGTGACCTGACACCACGGCACGCCCACTACGGCCCTTTCAAGACCGAAGAGGGGCAGGTCCTGGACGAAGGGATCGCATTGTTCTTCGCCGGGCCTCAGTCCTTCACCGGCGAAGACGTGCTCGAACTGCAGGGGCATGGCGGGCCGGTGGTCATGGACATGCTGCTGCAGGCCTGTGTACAACTCGGGTGCCGCCTGGCGCGCCCCGGTGAGTTCAGCGAGCGGGCGTTCCTCAACGACAAGCTCGACCTGGCCCAGGCCGAAGCGATCGCCGACCTCATCGAGGCCAGTTCTGCACAGGCGGCTCGCAATGCCTTGCGTTCACTGCAAGGAGACTTCTCGAAACGCGTGGGCCTGCTCACCGACGCGCTGATCGGCTTGAGGATCTATGTGGAAGCCGCCATCGATTTTCCCGAGGAGGAGATCGACTTCCTGGGCGATGGTGTGGTGCTGGGCCTGCTCGACGGCGTCCGCGAAACGTTATCCACCGTGCAACGTGAGGCCGGGCAGGGCGCCTTGCTTCGCGACGGCATGACCGTGGTTATCGCAGGGCGCCCGAACGCGGGCAAGTCGAGCCTGCTCAATCACCTGGCCGGCCGTGAAGCCGCCATCGTGACCGACATTGCCGGGACCACCCGGGACATCCTGCGCGAACATATCCACATCGATGGCATGCCTCTGCACATCATCGACACGGCCGGCCTGCGCGCCACCGAGGACCAGGTCGAACAGATCGGGGTGCAGCGGGCGCTCAAGGCCATTCACGAAGCCGACCGTGTCCTGCTGGTGGTGGATTCCACCGCACCCGAAAGCCAGGATCCCTTCGGGCTGTGGCCTGAATTTCTGAGCGAGCCGCCCGAACCGTCGAAGGTGACGCTGATCCGCAACAAGGCCGATCTCAGTGGCGAACCCGTCGGCCGTGTGGATAACAGCGACGGTCATGTGACCCTGACCTTGAGTGCCGGTGAGCACGTCGCAGGGCTCGACCTGTTGCGCGATCACCTCAAGGCCTGCATGGGCTACGAGCAGACGGCGGAAAGCGGCTTCAGCGCACGCAGGCGCCACCTGGAGGCGCTGCGTCAGGCCAGTGACCATCTGGAACACGGACGCGCCCAGCTCACCCTGGCCGGTGCGGGCGAGTTGTTGGCCGAGGATCTGCGCCAAGCGCAGCAGGCCCTGGGTGAAATCACGGGTGCCTTCAGCTCCGATGACCTGCTGGGCCGCATCTTTTCGAGTTTCTGCATCGGCAAGTGATCGAGCACGGCCGATCCGACACACAGGATCGGCCACTCGCCTGCCTCGACCATTCGCAATGGATGGTCGTCACGACACCCCCTGTCGATCGTTTTTCCTACTTCCCCTCCCGTGATCGCCTTTTCGGGCACCCATAAGCCCTGTGCACAACTGCCATTCAGCTCCGTTGATAAACCTTAATTCTGCCTGGGGATAACTAGGTCTGTGGATAAGATAAGGTTCCATCCACAGCTTGCACAGAGTTATCCATAGCCCTCAACCCCAGTGGATAACAGGGTTTTGAAATCTTCTAGGCCTCGGATACAAAGGCCTGTAGCAATCTATCCACAGAAAGAGGCTCCTCTAAGAATAAACATAAAAACAAGCTTTTCTTAATCTCTTCTCCTTGAATCTGTATTTGCCGTTCATCCACAGGTTGATCAAATTTTGCCCAAACGCTTTCCCGCACCTAGAGGAAGTCCCTATACTTGTCGGCTTACTTTTCTATTTGCGATACAGGCACGAGGTGCGTGGTGGATTTCCCTTCCCGTTTTGAAGTGATCGTCATCGGCGGCGGCCATGCCGGTACCGAGGCTGCGCTTGCATCGGCACGCATGGGGGTCAAGACCCTGCTGCTGACGCACAACGTGGAAACCCTCGGTCACATGAGCTGCAACCCTGCGATCGGTGGCATCGGCAAGAGCCATCTGGTCAAGGAGATCGATGCGCTCGGCGGTGCCATGGCGCTGGCCACCGACAAGAGCGGTATCCAGTTCCGGGTACTGAACAACCGCAAAGGCCCGGCCGTACGGGCAACCCGTGCCCAGGCCGACCGCGCCATCTACAAGTCCGTGGTGCGCGAGATCCTGGAAAACCAGCCGAACCTGTGGATATTTCAGCAGTCGTGCGATGACCTGATCGTCGAGCAGGATCAGGTCAAAGGCGTGGTGACCCAGATGGGGCTGCGCTTCATGGCCGATGCCGTGGTGTTGACCACCGGCACGTTCCTGGGCGGGCTCATCCACATCGGCCTGCAGAACCACTCCGGCGGCCGGGCGGGTGATCCGCCTGCCATCGCGCTGGCCAACCGGATGCGCGAACTGCCGCTGCGCGTCGGTCGCCTCAAGACCGGCACACCGCCGCGTATCGACGGGCGCTCGGTGGACTTCTCGGTGATGTCCGAACAGCCGGGCGATACCCCGATTCCGGTCATGTCGTTCATGGGCAACGCGGCGATGCACCCGCGTCAGGTGAGCTGCTGGATCACCCACACCAACGAGCGCACCCACGAGATCATCGCGGCCAACCTGGATCGCTCGCCCATGTACTCGGGCATGATCGAAGGGATCGGCCCGCGTTACTGCCCGTCGATCGAAGACAAGATCCACCGCTTCGCCGACAAGCAGAGCCACCAGGTATTCATCGAGCCGGAAGGCCTGACCACCCACGAGCTGTACCCGAACGGCATTTCCACCTCGCTGCCGTTCGACGTGCAGCTGCAGGTGGTGCGTTCGATCCGCGGCATGGAGAACGCCCACATCGTGCGCCCGGGCTATGCCATCGAATACGATTACTTCGATCCACGGGACCTCAAGTACAGCCTCGAGACCAAGGTCATCGGTGGCCTGTTCTTCGCCGGGCAGATCAATGGCACCACTGGCTACGAAGAAGCCGGCGCCCAAGGTCTGCTGGCCGGGACCAACGCCGCGCTGCTGGCACGCGGTCAGGACGCCTGGTGCCCACGCCGTGACGAAGCCTACATCGGCGTGCTGGTCGACGACCTGATCACCCTGGGCACCCAGGAGCCCTACCGCATGTTCACTTCGCGTGCCGAGTACCGGTTGATCCTGCGCGAAGACAACGCCGACCTGCGCCTGACCGAAAAGGGCCGTGAACTGGGTCTGATCGACGACGCGCGCTGGGCCGCGTTCTGCGCCAAGCGCGAAGGGATCGAACGGGAAGAGCAGCGTCTGCGCAGTACCTGGGTACGTCCGAACACGCCTGAAGGCCAGGCGGTCAGCGAGCGCTTCGGCACCCCGCTGAGCCACGAATACAGCCTGTTGAGCCTGCTGACCCGTCCGGAAGTGGATTACGCCGGCCTGACCGAAGCCCTGGGCACCGCACCGGCCGAGCCGCAGGTGGCCGAACAGGTGGAGATCCGCACCAAGTACGCCGGTTACATCGATCGCCAACAGGAAGAGATTGCACGTTTGCGTGCCAGCGAGGACACTCGCCTGCCTGTGGATATCGACTACCCCTCGATCCCGGGGTTGTCCAAGGAAATCCAGGGCAAGCTTGGCCAGACCCGTCCCGAGACGCTGGGCCAGGCCTCGCGTATCCCAGGTGTCACGCCGGCGGCGATCTCCCTGTTGCTGATCCACCTGAAAAAACGCGGCGCGGGCCGCGAACTGGAGCAAAGCGTTTGAGTTCCCCGGTCACCGCTGTACACGCTGCCGAGTTGTCCACAGGCGCCCAGACACTGGGCGTCGCCTTGAGCCCACGTCAGCACGAATTGCTGCTGGGTTACCTTGCCTTGCTGATCAAGTGGAACAAGGCGTACAACCTCACGGCGGTAAGGGACCCCGACGAGATGGTCTCCCGGCACCTGCTCGACAGCCTCAGCGTCATGCCCTTCATCGACAGCGACCGTGACCGCTGGCTGGACGTCGGCAGCGGCGGCGGCATGCCAGGCGTGCCGCTGGCCATCCTGCATCCCGAGAAATCGGTGACCCTGCTCGACAGCAATGGCAAGAAGACCCGGTTCCTCACTCAGGTGAAGCTGGAGCTGGGGCTAGACAACCTGCAGGTTATCCACAGCCGGGTCGAAGCGTTCACACCCGAGCAGCCCTTCGACGGGATCGTCTCCCGGGCCTTCAGCAGCATGGAGAACTTCACCGGCTGGACGCGCCACCTGGGCGACACCGAAACGCGGTGGTTGGCAATGAAAGGGCTGCATCCTGCCGACGAACTGGTAGCATTGCCGGCAGACTTCACAGTGGAAAGCGAGCAGGCCTTGACCGTTCCGGGTTGCCAAGGCCAGCGCCATCTACTGATACTGCGCCGCAAGGCATGACAGGGAATACACGCATCAATGGCTAAGGTATTCGCAATCGCGAACCAGAAAGGTGGCGTGGGCAAGACCACCACCTGCATCAATCTCGCCGCGTCCCTGGCCGCTACCAAGCGCCGGGTGCTGCTGATCGATCTCGACCCGCAGGGCAACGCGACCATGGGCAGCGGTGTGGACAAGCACATGCTCGAGCACTCGGTCTACGACCTGCTCATCGGGGAGTGCGACCTGGCCCAGGCCATGCACATCTCCGAGCACGGCAATTTCCAGCTGCTGCCGGCCAACCGCGACCTCACCGCCGCCGAAGTGGTGCTGCTGGAAATGCAGGTCAAGGAAAGCCGCCTGCGCAATGCACTGGCGCCGATCCGCGAGAACTACGATTTCATCCTCATCGACTGCCCGCCGTCGCTGTCGATGCTGACGCTCAACGCGCTGGTGGCGTCCGATGGCGTCATCATCCCCATGCAGTGCGAGTACTACGCGCTGGAGGGGCTGAGCGACCTGGTGGACAACATCAAGCGCATCGCCGCCAAGCTCAACCCGGCGTTGAAGATCGAAGGCCTGTTGCGGACCATGTACGATCCGCGCCTGAGCCTGAACAACGACGTCTCGGCGCAGCTCAAGGAACACTTCGGCGAGCAGCTGTACGACACCGTCATTCCACGCAACATCCGCCTGGCCGAGGCGCCGAGCTTCGGCATGCCGGCCCTGGCCTACGACAAGCAGTCCAAGGGCGCGGTTGCGTACCTGGCTCTGGCCACCGAACTGGTGCGTCGCCAGCGCCGCCCCTCCCGCGCCGCACAGACAAGTTAAGGAATCCGCATGGCCGTCAAGAAACGGGGTCTCGGGCGCGGGCTGGATGCGCTGCTCAGCGGTCCTTCGATCAGCGCGCTCGAGGCGCAGGCTGTCAAGGTCGACCGCAAGGAGCTACAGCACCTGCCGGTCGACCTGATCCAGCGTGGCAAGTACCAGCCGCGGCGCGACATGGATCCCCAGGCGCTGGAAGAGCTGGCGCATTCGATCCGCGCTCATGGCGTCATGCAGCCGATCGTGGTGCGTCCGATCGACGATGAGCGCTACGAGATCATCGCCGGTGAACGCCGCTGGCGGGCGACTCAGCAGGCCGGCCTGGACACGATCCCGGCCATGGTGCGCGTGCTGCCCGACGAGGCGGCCATCGCCATGGCGCTGATCGAGAACATCCAGCGCGAGGACCTCAACCCGCTCGAGGAAGCCATGGCGCTGCAACGCCTGCAGCAGGAGTTCGAGCTGACCCAGCAGCAGGTGGCCGATGCCGTCGGCAAGTCGCGGGTGACCATCGCCAACCTGCTGCGCCTGATCAGCCTGCCGGAAGCCATCAAGACCATGCTCGCCCATGGCGATTTGGAAATGGGCCATGCCCGTGCCTTGCTCGGATTGGGTGAGGATCGGCAGGTCGAAGGGGCGCGACACGTTGTCGCACGGGGGCTGACCGTCCGTCAGACCGAAGCGTTGGTCCGGCAGTGGTTGAGCGACAAGCCCGAGCCGGTGGAAGAGGCCAAGCCCGACCCTGACATCAGTCGCCTGGAACAGCGACTGGCAGAGCGCCTGGGCTCGGCGGTGCAGATCAAGCACGGGCAAAAAGGCAAAGGGCAACTGGTGATCCGCTACAACTCGCTGGACGAGTTGCAGGGCGTACTTGCACACATCCGCTGAAACAATTCGCCAAAGACCACGCAGCCGGAAAAGACCACCGAAGAGTTGAATAGGGGGACATCCCCCCCTATACTCTGCGCGCATTTTGTCGGCACAAATTATGCCAAGTCATCGTTGACTTGAAGGTCGACTCCGAGGAGCCGCAGCCATGGAAATACGCACGCCAAACCGCCTGCCGTTCCATCGCTGGGCAGTTTTCCCGGTGCTGGCGGCTCAATGCATCGTGTTACTGCTGGCAGCCGTGGTGCTGTGGCAATGGCAAGGCACCGTCAGCGGTTACTCAGGTCTTTGCGGAGGCCTGATCGCCTGGCTGCCGAACCTGTACTTTGCCTGGAAGGCGTTTCGCTTCAGTGGCGCCCGGGCAGCGCAGGCCATCGTCAAGTCGTTCTACGCTGGCGAGGCAGGCAAATTGATTATCACGGCAGTGCTGTTCGCACTGACCTTCGCAGGAGTGAAGCCACTGGCGCCGCTGGCAGTATTCGGCGTCTTCGTGCTGACCCAGTTGGTCAGCTGGTTCGCGCCCCTGCTAATGAATAAAAGACTTTCAAGACCTAAGGGCGTTTGAGGCAACCATGGCAGCAGAAACCGCTTCGGGCTATATCCAGCACCACTTGCAGAACCTGACCTACGGTCAACTACCAGACGGCAGCTGGGGCCTGGCCCATTCGGCTGCCGAAGCCAAGGCGATGGGGTTCTGGGCATTCCACCTGGACACCCTGGGCTGGTCGGTTGCCCTGGGCCTGATCTTCCTGTTCATCTTCCGCATGGCGGCGAAGAAGGCGACCTCGGGTCAACCGAGTGGCCTGCAGAACTTCGTCGAGGTGCTGGTCGACTTCGTCAACGGCAGCGTGAAGGACTCCTTCCACGGCCGCAGCGCGGTGATCGCGCCGCTCGCCCTGACCATTTTCGTCTGGGTGTTCCTGATGAACGCCATCGACCTGGTACCGGTAGACTGGATTCCGCAACTGGCCATCCTGATCTCGGGTGATCCGCACATCCCGTTCCGCGCCGTGTCGACCACCGACCCGAACGCGACGCTGGCCATGGCCTTCTCGGTCTTCGCGCTGATCATCTTCTACAGCATCAAGATCAAGGGCCTGGGCGGTTTCCTGGGCGAGCTGACCCTGCACCCGTTCGGCAGCAAGAACATCTTCGTGCAGATCCTGCTGATCCCGGTCAACTTCCTGCTCGAGTTCGTCACCCTGATCGCCAAGCCGATCTCGCTGGCCCTGCGACTGTTCGGCAACATGTACGCCGGCGAGCTGGTGTTCATCCTGATCGCGGTGATGTTCGGCGCCGGCATCCTCTGGCTGAGCGGCCTGGGTGTGGTGCTGCAGTGGGCGTGGGCGGTGTTCCACATCCTGATCATCACCCTGCAAGCCTTCATCTTCATGATGCTGACCATCGTCTACCTGTCGATGGCGCACGAAGATAACCATTAAGACCGCCTGGCGTGTCTGATCGCCTTCCTCGCTCGTCCGGGAGGAAGGCTGGAAAAAGTCCGCAAGGGCCGTTGTACCTGACGATTTGTTTTACCGCTTCAATTAAAAAACCTAACCAATACGACGTAAAAAGTCGGGAGGAAAGATGGAAACTGTAGTTGGTCTTACCGCTATCGCTGTTGCTCTGCTGATCGGTCTGGGTGCACTGGGCACCGCCATTGGTTTCGGCCTGCTGGGCGGCAAGTTCCTTGAAGGTGCTGCTCGCCAGCCAGAAATGGTTCCGATGCTGCAGGTCAAGATGTTCATCGTCGCCGGCCTGCTGGACGCCGTGACCATGATCGGCGTTGGTATCGCTCTGTTCTTCACCTTCGCAAACCCCTTCGTTGGTCAGATCGCCGGCTAATCACTCGTTTTCCACGAGTGACTGGCTGTGATGAACGAAGACCGAGCGAGGTGTTGGCGTGAATATTAATGCAACCCTGATTGGCCAATCCGTTGCTTTCCTGATTTTTGTCGTCTTCTGCATGAAGTACGTGTGGCCTCCGGTCATTGCGGCTCTGCAGGAGCGTCAAAAGAAGATTGCCGATGGTTTGGACGCTGCCAACCGCGCTGCTCGCGACCTGGAGCTGGCCCAAGAGAAAGTGGGTCAGCAACTGCGTGAAGCAAAAGCACAGGCGGCTGAAATCATTGAGCAAGCCAAGAAGCGCGCTGCTCAGCTTGTCGACGAAGCCCGGGAACAGGCTCGTGTCGAAGCTGACCGTGTGAAGGCTCAGGCTCAGGCCGAGATCGAACAGGAACTCAACAGCGTCAAAGACGCCCTGCGTGCCCAAGTGGGCAGCCTGGCCGTCGGCGGTGCTGAAAAGATCCTTGGCGCCACAATCGATCAAAACGCGCATGCGGAGCTGGTTAACAAACTGGCCGCTGAAATTTAAGCGAGGGCGATCATGGCAGAACTGACCACGTTGGCCCGACCTTACGCTAAGGCTGCCTTCGAGCACGCCCAGGCCCATCAGCAACTGGCCAATTGGTCAGCCATGCTCGGCCTGGCTGCTGCGGTGTCGGAAGACGACACCATGCAGCGCCTGCTCAAGGCCCCGCGACTGACGAGCGCAGAAAAGGCCGCCACGTTCATTGACGTGTGCGGTGACAAGTTTGATGCAGAGGCACGTAATTTCATTCACGTTGCCGCGGAAAACGACCGTCTCCTGCTGTTGCCGGAGATTGCCGAACTGTTCGAGCTGTACAAGGCCGAGCAGGAGCGATCCGTGGACGTGGACGTCATCAGTGCGTTTGCGTTGAACCAAGAACAGCAAGACAAACTCGCCAAGGTTCTCAGTGCACGGTTAGGCCAGGAAGTGCGCCTGCACGCGTCGGAGGATGCCAGCCTGATCGGTGGCGTCGTCATCCGCGCCGGCGACCTGGTAATCGATGGCTCGGTTCGCGGCAAGATCGCGAAACTGGCCGAAGCATTGAAATCTTGAGTTTGAAGGGGCAGCAGAGCAATGCAGCAACTCAATCCTTCCGAAATTAGTGAAATCATCAAGGGCCGCATCGAGAAACTCGATGTGAGCTCCCAAGCCCGTAACGAAGGTACCGTCGTCAGCGTTTCCGACGGTATCGTGCGGATCCACGGTCTGGCCGACGTCATGTACGGCGAAATGATCGAGTTCCCGGGCGGCGTGTACGGTATGGCCCTGAACCTGGAGCAAGACTCCGTGGGTGCGGTCGTACTGGGCGCGTACACCTCCCTCGCCGAGGGCATGAGTGCCAAGTGCACCGGTCGCATCCTGGAGGTTCCGGTCGGTAAGGAACTGCTGGGTCGCGTCGTCGATGCCCTGGGCAACCCGATCGATGGCAAAGGTCCGCTGAACAACACCGAGACCGACGCCGTCGAGAAAGTCGCACCTGGCGTGATCTGGCGTAAGTCGGTAGACCAGCCGGTCCAGACCGGCTACAAGGCTGTCGATGCCATGATCCCGGTCGGCCGTGGTCAGCGTGAGCTGATCATCGGTGACCGTCAGATCGGCAAGACCGCGATGGCGGTCGACGCCATCATCAACCAGCGTGACAGCGGCATCTTCTGCGTCTACGTGGCCGTTGGCCAGAAGCAGTCGACCATCGCCAACGTCGTTCGCAAGCTGGAAGAAAACGGCGCCCTGGCCAACACCATCATCGTGGCCGCCAGTGCTTCCGAATCCGCCGCACTGCAGTTCCTGGCACCTTACGCCGGCTGCACCATGGGCGAGTTCTTCCGTGACCGCGGTGAAGACGCGCTGATCGTCTACGATGACCTGTCCAAGCAGGCCGTGGCCTACCGTCAGATCTCCCTGCTGCTGCGCCGTCCACCAGGACGTGAGGCTTACCCAGGTGACGTGTTCTATCTCCACTCCCGTCTGCTGGAGCGTGCATCGCGCGTTTCCGAAGAGTACGTCGAGAAGTTCACCAACGGTGCCGTGACCGGCAAGACCGGCTCGCTGACCGCGCTGCCGATCATCGAAACCCAGGCTGGCGACGTTTCCGCGTTCGTTCCGACCAACGTGATCTCGATCACCGACGGTCAGATCTTCCTGGAATCGGCCATGTTCAACTCGGGCATCCGTCCTGCCGTGAACGCCGGTGTGTCGGTATCCCGTGTTGGTGGTGCCGCTCAGACCAAGATCATCAAGAAGCTGTCCGGTGGTATTCGTACCGCGCTGGCCCAGTACCGTGAACTGGCGGCTTTCGCCCAGTTCGCCTCGGACCTGGACGAAGCGACCCGCAAGCAGCTGGAGCATGGTCAGCGCGTCACCGAGCTGATGAAGCAGAAGCAGTACGCGCCGATGTCCATCGCGGACATGGCTCTGTCGCTGTACGCCGCTGAGCGTGGCTTCCTGACCGACGTCGAAATCGCCAAGATCGGTAGCTTCGAACAAGCGCTGATTGCCTACTTCAACCGCGATCACGCCGACCTCATGGCCAAGATCAACGTGAAAGGTGACTTCAACGACGAAATCGACGCTGGCATGAAAGCCGGTATCGAGAAGTTCAAGGCCACCCAGACCTGGTAAGCCGCAGCGGGGGCCCTGCCCCCGCTTGCTAACCTGATAGGTGATACATGGCAGGCGCAAAAGAGATTCGCAGTAAGATTGCGAGCATCAAAAGCACGCAAAAAATTACCAGCGCCATGGAGAAAGTGGCGGTCAGCAAAATGCGCAAGGCACAACTGCGCATGGCTGCCAGCCGCCCTTACGCGGAGCGTATCCGCCAGGTGATCGGTCATCTGGCCAACGCCAACCCGGAATACCGCCACCCTTTCATGATCGAGCGTGACGTCAAGCGCGTCGGTTATGTCGTGGTGAGCAGTGACCGTGGTCTGTGCGGTGGCTTGAACACCAACCTGTTCAAGGCCCTGGTCAAGGACATGAACGCCAACCGCGGACAGGGCGTCGAAATCGACCTGTGCGTGATCGGTAGCAAAGGTGCGACGTTCTTCCGCAGCTTTGGCGGCAACGTGGTAGCGGCGATCAGCCACCTGGGCGAAGAGCCGTCGATCAACGATCTGATCGGCAGCGTCAAGGTCATGCTGGACGCCTACCTCGAAGGCCGTATCGATCGCCTCTCCGTGGTGTCGAACAAGTTCATCAACACCATGACTCAACAACCGACGGTCGAGCAACTGGTACCGTTGGAGGCAACCCCGGATCAAGAACTCAAGCACCACTGGGATTACCTGTACGAACCCGACGCCAAGGAGCTGCTGGACGGCTTGATGGTGCGTTACGTGGAGTCGCAGGTGTACCAGGCGGTGGTCGAGAACAATGCGGCCGAACAGGCTGCCCGGATGATCGCCATGAAGAACGCCACAGACAACGCCGGTGACCTGATCAGCGATCTCCAGCTGATCTACAACAAGGCGCGTCAGGCTGCGATCACCCAGGAGATCTCGGAAATCGTCGGCGGCGCTGCCGCGGTTTAACGGTTCACATATTCAGAGGATCCAGCTATGAGTAGCGGACGCATCGTTCAAATCATCGGCGCCGTCATCGACGTGGAATTCCCACGCGACGTGGTGCCGAGTGTTTACAACGCGCTGAAGGTAGAAGGCGCGCAGACCACCCTGGAAGTTCAGCAGCAGCTGGGCGACGGCGTGGTTCGTACCATCGCCATGGGTTCGACCGAAGGCCTCAAGCGTGGCCTGAGCGTTGCCGACACCGGCGCTGCCATCGCAGTACCGGTTGGCAAGGCGACCCTGGGTCGTATCATGGACGTCCTGGGCAACCCCATCGACGAAGCCGGTCCGATCGGTGAAGAAGAGCGCTGGGGCATCCACCGTGCCGCGCCTTCCTTCGCAGAGCAGGCAGGCGGCAACGACCTGCTGGAAACCGGCATCAAGGTCATCGACCTGGTCTGCCCGTTCGCCAAGGGCGGCAAGGTCGGCCTGTTCGGCGGCGCCGGCGTGGGCAAGACCGTCAACATGATGGAACTGATCCGTAACATCGCCATCGAGCACAGCGGTTATTCCGTGTTCGCCGGTGTGGGTGAGCGTACTCGAGAGGGTAACGACTTCTACCACGAGATGAAGGATTCGAACGTTCTGGACAAGGTTGCACTGGTCTACGGCCAGATGAACGAGCCACCAGGAAACCGTCTGCGCGTCGCACTGACCGGCCTGACCATGGCCGAGAAGTTCCGTGACGAAGGCAACGACGTTCTGCTGTTCGTCGACAACATCTATCGTTACACCCTCGCCGGTACCGAAGTATCCGCACTGCTGGGCCGTATGCCTTCCGCAGTAGGTTACCAGCCGACCCTGGCCGAGGAGATGGGTGTTCTGCAGGAGCGTATCACCTCCACCAAGCAGGGCTCGATCACCTCGATCCAGGCGGTATACGTACCAGCGGACGACTTGACCGACCCGTCGCCAGCGACCACCTTCGCCCACTTGGACGCCACCGTCGTTCTGTCCCGTGACATCGCCTCCCTGGGTATCTACCCAGCGGTCGACCCACTGGACTCGACGTCGCGCCAGCTGGACCCGAACGTGATCGGCAACGAGCACTACGAGACCGCCCGTGGCGTCCAGTACGTGCTGCAGCGCTACAAAGAGCTGAAGGACATCATCGCGATCCTGGGTATGGACGAACTGTCCGAATCCGACAAGCAGCTGGTATCCCGTGCTCGTAAGATCCAGCGCTTCCTGTCCCAGCCGTTCTTCGTGGCCGAAGTCTTCACCGGTGCTCCAGGCAAATACGTTTCCCTGAAAGACACCATCGCAGGCTTCAGCGGCATCCTCAAAGGTGACTACGACCACCTGCCAGAACAAGCGTTCTACATGGTCGGCAGCATCGACGAAGCGGTTGAGAAAGCCAAGAAACTGTAATCCCGGCGCCCCGAAAGGGGCGCTAATCAGGTTGAGGCAAGCAGATGGCTATGACAGTCCATTGCGATATCGTCAGCGCGGAAGGGGAAATTTTCTCCGGTCTGGTCGAGATGGTGATTGCGCACGGCAACCTGGGTGATCTTGGTATCGCTCCAGGCCACGCCCCGCTGATCACGAATCTCAAGCCAGGTCCGATCACGTTGACCAAGCAGGGTGGCGAGCGCGAGGTGTTCTACATCTCCGGTGGCTTCCTCGAAGTGCAGCCGAACATGGTCAAGGTGCTTGCCGATACCGTGCAACGTGCTGCAGACCTGGACGAGGCATCGGCTCAGGAAGCGGTCAAGGCTGCCGAGCAGGCTTTGAACGAAAAAGGCGCGGACTTCGATTACGGCGCCGCCGCCGCACGTCTGGCCGAGGCCGCAGCCCAGCTGCGTACCGTCCAGCAGATCCGCAAGAAGTTCGGTGGTTGAGACCACCTGCTTTCCATGGATTGAGAACAAGGGTAGCCATCGGCTACCCTTTTTCTTTTCCGTCATTCATACCCGGTCACTGCTGACCGCCCAGGATTGGTAGCCAGTCAATGTCACTCGATATCGTAATTCTCGCCGCAGGCCAGGGCACTCGCATGCGCTCGGCCTTGCCGAAGGTGCTTCACCCAGTGGCCGGCAACTCCATGCTCGGGCATGTTATCCACAGCGCGCGTCAGCTCGAGCCGCAAGGTATCCACGTGGTGATCGGTCATGGTGCCGAACAGGTGCGTGAACGGCTGGCCGCCGATGACCTTAACTTCATGCTGCAGGACAAGCAGCTGGGTACCGGTCATGCGGTCGCACAGGCATTGCCTGCCCTGAGCGCCGACACTGTCCTGATTCTCTATGGCGATGTACCCCTCATCGAAGTGCAGACCATCGAACGGCTGCTCACCCAGGTCAACGAGCACCAACTGGGCCTGTTGACCGTCACCCTCCAGGACCCGACCGGCTATGGCCGCATCGTGCGCGACAGCGCCGGCCAGGTTACCGCGATCGTCGAGCAGAAAGATGCCAGCGAGGCGCAGCGGGCGATCAAGGAGGGCAACACCGGGATCCTCGCGGTACCGGCCAAACGCCTGGCCGAGTGGCTGGGGCGTCTGTCCAACGACAACGCACAAGGCGAGTACTACCTCACTGACGTGATCGCCATGGCCGTCGCCGATGGCCTGGTGGTCGCCACCGAACAACCGCTGGATGCCATGGAAGTGCAGGGCGCCAACGATCGTCGGCAATTGGCCGAACTCGAGCGTCATTACCAGCTGCGCGAAGCGCGTCGCCTGATGACCCAGGGCGTGACCTTGCGCGACCCGGCGCGTCTCGATGTCCGCGGCGAGGTCACTGTCGGCCGGGATGTCCTGATCGACGTGAACGTGATCCTGGAAGGCAAGGTGGTGCTGGAGGAGGGCGCGCAGATCGGCCCGAACTGCGTCATCAAGGACAGCACCGTGGGCCGGAATGCCGTAGTCAAGGCCAACAGCCACCTCGACGGCGCCATCCTGGGCGAAGACAGCGACGTCGGGCCGTTCGCCCGGCTGCGTCCGGGCAGTGTCCTGAGCGCACGGGCCCATGTGGGTAACTTCGTCGAGCTGAAGAACGCTCACCTGGGCGAAGGGGCCAAGGCCGGTCACCTGACCTACCTGGGCGACGCCCAGATCGGTGCGCGCAGCAACATCGGGGCAGGCACCATCACCTGCAACTACGATGGCGCCAACAAGCACAGGACGGTGCTGGGCGAGGACGTGTTCATCGGTTCGAACAATGCCTTGGTGGCACCTGTGGATATCCAGGCAGGCGCGACCACGGCAGCAGGGTCCACCATCACCCAGGATGTCGCGGCAGGCGAGTTGGCGGTGGCACGGGCCCGTCAACGCAACATCGAAGGTTGGGCACGGCCTGTCAAAAAACCCAAGAACTGATTTATCCACACATTGCAGGTATCGGCACTGTGCCGGTACCTGATCCTCGCCTCGAACATCCCTGCCATTTTTATCCACAGCCTGTCAGTTTTCCCCAAGCATGGGAAACACGCAGAGCTGTCGTTCCTTTTCCTTCTCCCTTGACGTTTTCCTCAAAGTAAGCTTTGATTGCACCACTTATCTTTCGAATCGAAACTTAAAGCATCATGTCGAAACGTAATACGCCTCAGCGTCGCCATAACATCCTTTCCATGCTCAATGAGCTAGGGGAGGTGAGTGTGGATACATTGGCCAAACGCTTCGAAACCTCCGAGGTCACCATCCGCAAGGACCTGGCCGCACTCGAAGCCAATGGTCTGCTGCTGCGCCGTTACGGAGGCGCGATCACCATGCCCCAGGAATTGCTGACCGATGTCGTGCAGCCAGTCTCGCCCTACAAGCAAGCCATCGCCCGCGCTGCGGTCAAGCGCATCCGCGAACATGCGCGCATCATCATCGACAGCGGCAGCACCACAGCGTCCATGATCCCCGAGCTGGGCCGTCAGCCGGGTCTGGTGGTCATGACCAATTCCCTGACCGTCGCCCAGGCCATCAGCGACCTTGAGCATGAGCCCGTACTGTTGATGACCGGCGGCACCTGGGACCCGCACTCCGAGTCTTTCCAGGGCCAGGTTGCCGAGCAGGTGTTGCGGTCCTACGACTTCGATCAACTGTTCATCGGCGCCGACGGGATCGACCTGACCCGCGGTACCACCACCTTCAACGAATTGCTCGGCCTGAGCCGGGTCATGGCCGAGGTGGCCCGTGAGGTGATCGTGATGGTCGAGTCCGACAAGGTCGGGCGCAAGATCCCCAACCTCGAGCTGCCCTGGAACCACGTCACCACTCTGATTACCGATGACCGCCTGCCGATCGAGGCACGCGAACAAATTCAAGCCCACGGCGTAAACCTGATCTGCGCCGCTCTCAGCTAGGAGCCCCCTGCCATGTGTGGAATCGTCGGAGCCATTGCCGAACGCAACGTCACCTCCATCCTGATCGAAGGCCTCAAGCGCCTGGAATACCGCGGCTACGACAGCGCCGGCCTGGCGATCCTGACCAAGCAGGAACAACTGGAACGTCGCCGTCGCATCGGCAAGGTCAGCGAGCTGGAGTCCGCCCTCGCGGTCGACCCACTGGCAGGCCAGCTGGGCATCGCCCACACGCGCTGGGCCACCCATGGTGCACCGAGCGAAGACAATGCTCATCCGCACTTCTCCGGCCAGGAGCTGGCGGTGGTGCACAACGGCATCATCGAGAACCACGAAGCGCTGCGCGAAGAACTCAAGGGCCTGGGCTATTTCTTCAGCTCGCAGACCGACACCGAAGTGATCGTTCACCTCATCCATCACCTGCTCAAGCGCCTGCCGGACCTGGGCGATGCGTTGAAGGCCGCCGTCCAGCGCCTGCACGGTGCCTACGGCCTGGCCGTGATCAGCGTCAGCCAGCCGGACCGCCTGGTGGCAGCTCGCAGTGGCAGCCCGCTGGTGATCGGTCTGGGCCATGGTGAAAACTTCCTGGCCTCCGACCAGCTGGCCCTGCGCCAGGTGACCGACCGCTTCATGTACCTGGAAGAGGGCGACATCGCCGAGATTCGTCGCGACCGCGTCACGGTCTGGGACCAGGCCGGCGTGCCGGTCCAGCGTGAAACCGTGCAGTACCACGAAGGCGCCGAAGCCGCCGACAAGGGCAGCTTCCGCCACTTCATGCTCAAGGAGATCCACGAGCAGCCGACCGTCGTGCAGCGCACACTCGAGGGGCGTCTGGGCAAGGATCACGTACTGGTCCAGGCCTTCGGTCCGCAGGCGGCCGACCTGTTCGCCCAAGTGCGCAACGTGCAGATCGTCGCCTGTGGTACCAGCTACCATGCCGGCATGGTCGCCCGTTATTGGCTCGAAAGCCTGGCCGGCATTCCCTGCCAGGTGGAAGTGGCCAGCGAGTTCCGCTACCGCAAGGTCGTGGTCCAGCCCGACACCCTGTTCGTGTCGATCTCCCAGTCCGGCGAGACCGCCGACACCCTGGCCGCCCTGCGCAACGCCAAGGCCCTGGGCTTCCTCGGCAGCCTGGCGATCTGCAACGTCGGCATCAGCTCGCTGGTGCGCGAATCCGACCTGACCCTGCTGACCCTGGCCGGCCCGGAGATCGGCGTGGCCTCGACCAAGGCCTTCACCACCCAGCTGGTGTCGCTGATGCTGCTGACCCTGGCCCTGGGCCAGGTGCGCGACACCCTCGCGCCGGGCGTCGAAGCCGAGCTGGTCGACGAGCTGCGTCGCCTGCCGGCCCGCCTGGGCGAAGCCCTGGCCATGGACGGCGTGGTGGAAAAGACCGCCGAGCTGTTCGCCGACAAGCACCACACCCTGTTCCTGGGCCGTGGCGCGCAGTTCCCGGTGGCCATGGAAGGTGCGCTCAAGCTCAAGGAGATCTCCTACATCCACGCCGAAGCCTACCCTGCCGGCGAGCTCAAGCACGGCCCGCTGGCGCTGGTCGACGCCGACATGCCGGTGGTCACCGTGGCGCCGAACAACGAACTGCTCGAGAAGCTCAAGTCGAACCTGCAGGAAGTGCGCGCGCGAGGCGGCGAGCTGGTGGTGTTCGCCGACAAGCAGGCTGGCCTGAGCAACGGGGAGGGGACGCATGTGATCGAGCTGCCGCACATCATCGATGCGCTGGCACCGATTCTGTACACGATTCCGTTGCAGTTGCTGTCGTACTACGTGGCGGTGTTGAAGGGAACGGATGTGGATCAGCCGCGGAACCTGGCGAAGTCGGTGACGGTGGAGTAAGGCGTGCTCGTCGTTGCCCCAGAGTGAAACTTCGAGGCAATAGCCTTACTCGCATAAAAAAAGCCCCGGTCTCCCGGGGCTTCTGTTGCCAAGGCGTCTGCCTACGCCTGCTCGATACGCTCGAAGCGCCGGGCCAGCAACAGGTAAGCGAAAATTCCCAGCACGCCATGGGCGGCCACGAACCACAATGCGTTGTTGAACGAACCGGTGCTGGCCACCACGTAGCCGATCACCAGGGGCGTGATGATGCCGGCGATGTTGCCGATGCCGTTGAACACCCCACCGCACAAACCCACCATCTTTTTCGGTGCCACGTCCGACAACACGGCCCAACCCACTGCCGAAAGCCCCTTGCCGAAGAAGGCCAGGGTCATCAGCGCAATGACCGCCACGTTGCTATCGGCGTAGTTGGCCAGTACCAGCGTCGTGGACAGGGCCATGCCGATCACGAAGGGCGTCTTGCGCGCTTTCGAAGGGTGGACGCCGCGGCGGATCAGCCAGTCGGACAGCAAGCCACCGAGAAGACCCCCGGTAAACCCGCAGATGGCCGGCAGCGCGGCGACCCAGCCGGCTTCCATGAGCGTCATGCCACGGCCCTTGATCAGGTAGATCGGAAACCAGGTGATGAAGAAATAGGTGAGCGCGGTGATGCAGTACTGGCCCAGGTAGACGGCCCACAGGTTGCGGCTGGTGAACAGCTGCGCCACTTCGGCGCGGGTGGGTTTGCTTTTGGCCTGCTTGCGCTCCCGCTCCAGGTCCACCAGTGCGCCGCCTTCGCGCATGTAGTCGAGCTCTTCACGGCTGAGCCCCGGCGCGCTGTGCGGCTCGTGGTAGAGCCGAAACCAGACGACGCTCAGCAGCAGGCCGAGCACGCCCATCCAGACGAACACCTGCTCCCAGCTCAAGGTATGGGTCATCCAGGCCATCAACGGGGCGAACACCACGACGGCCATGTACTGCGCCGAGTTGAACAGCGCCGAGGCCGTGCCACGCTCGCGTGTCGGGAACCAGCAGCTGACGATGCGGGAGTTGGCGGGAAACGCTGGCGACTCCACCAGGCCCAGCATGAAGCGCATGGAAAACAGGGCGACCGCCGCCGAGGCGCCGGCCAAGCCCATCCACCCCACCGTCCCTTGCAGCAGCGTGAACAGCGACCAGAGGATCAGGCTGATGCCATACACCCGCCGGGCACCGAAGCGGTCGAGCAACCAGCCACCGGGGATCTGGCCCAGGGCATAGGCCCAGGCGAACGCCGAAAAGATCATGCCCAGCATGACCGGATCGAGTCCCAGGTCCTTCAGCACCTCGGTGCCGGTGATCGACAGGGTGGCGCGGTCGGCGTAGTTGATGACGGTGATGACGAAAATCAGCGCCAGGACCGTGAAGCGGTGGCGGCCGGGCACGGCCATGGCCTGCGGTGTGACTGCAGCGGCTTTGCTGTTCATGGAGACCCTCTTGCTTCTCGGGGAAGCGATTGTTCTTGTGGACAGAAGGTGGGGCGGGCAATGAAGGCGAGCGTTATCGTCGGTGGGCGAGGGAAGGAGGAGAGACACGATCGGGCGGCAACTCGCCCCGGAAGCAGGCTGCGAGGTTGTTCAGCACCTTCTCACCCATTTCGAGCCGGGTTTGCAGGGTGGCGCTGCCGCGATGAGGCTGCAGGGTGACCTGATCGAGTGCGCACAAGGCTTCGGGCACATGGGGTTCATCGACGAACACGTCCAGTCCGGCACCGGCGATGCGTCGCTCACGCAAGGCGTCGACCAGCGCGGCTTCATCCACCAGCTTGCCGCGCGCCACGTTGATCAGGTAACCCTCAGGCCCCAACGCGTCGAGCACGTCGGCATTCACCAGCACGTCCCCACCGTCGGCAGAGGCGGCCACCACCAGTACGTCCACGCTACGTGCCAGCTCGACCCGGTTGGCCACGTAGCGGTAGCCATAGTCAGGCTGTTCGTGGCGTCCGTGGTAGGCGATGTGCATGTCGAACGCCGCCGCTCGCCGCGCGATCGCCTTGCCGACCTGCCCAAGCCCCAGGATGCCCAGTGAACTGCCGCTGACCTTGCGCGCCAAGGCGGGGTTGGCCGTGCGCCAACGTCCTTCACGCACCCAACGCTCGCCCTCGCCGAGACGGCGCAGTGTGCTGATGATCAGCCCCATGGCCAGGTCGGCGACGTCATCGGTGAGCACACCAGGCGTGGTGGTGACTTCGATGCCACGGCTGGCCGCATAGGATAGGTCAACCGCGTCGGTGCCAATGCCACTGATGGCGATGATGTCCAGCGCGGGCAACTGGTCGATCAGCGTGTTCGACAGGCCCTTGGCGCCGCCTGTGACGACCCCACGGATACGCGGGCCGACGTCGTTCAGAAACGCCTGTGGGTCGGCGTGCAGATAGAGGCGATGGACGTGGTAAAGGCTGACCAACTGTGCATCGATGGCATCGGGTACCGGTTGAGTCAGTAGCACGTCGATGCGTGTGGCGTTGTCGTGGTTCATCGTCGAGGCCTGGCGGTTCGGGGTATGTCGTGATCCTAGGCTGGCAAGTGATACGGGTCTAATATAGATCGCGGATCGAATAATTCAGGATTTGAATCATGGAGCTGCACCAGTTGCGCTGTTTCGTTGCGGTCGCCGAGGAGCTGCACTTCGGTCGGGCGGCCGTTCGCCTGCACATGACGCAACCCCCCTTGAGCCGGCAAATCCAGTTGCTGGAGCATTCGCTGGGGGTGCTGTTGCTCGAGCGCAACAACCGCCATGCGCGACTCACATTGGCCGGGCAGGGCTTTCTCGAAGACGCACGGCGCATTCTTCAGATCGCCGAGACCGCCAGTCAGTCGGCTCGACGCATTGCCCATGGCGATGCTGGCCGACTGACGCTGGGCTTCACCGCAGTCGGTGCCTACAGCATGATTCCGCGTCTACTGGTGCACGCCGGCCAGACCTTGCCGGACATCGAGCTGATCCTCAGCGAGCGCATCTCTGCGACCCAGGTGCACGACCTCGAGACCGGCCTGATCGATGTAGGGTTGGTGCGTCAGGTGCTGCCCAGTGTCCGGGTGGAATACCTACCGATCCACCAAGAGCCCTTCGTGGCCGCTCTGCCTGCCGCGCATGCCTTGAGCGCCCGCGAGCGGCTCAGGCCGACCGACTTTCACCAGCAGCCGTTCGTGATGTACAGCGCCAGCGAAGGTCGCTACTTCCATGACCGGATCGCCAACCTGTTCGCCCGTCACGAAGTACAGCCGCGCTACCTGCATCAGCTGGGGCAGACGCACTCGATACTGGGCCTGGTCAACGTGGGGCTGGGCTGTGCGGTGGTGCCCGCTTCGGCGCAGGCCTTGCGCCTGGAGCAGGTGGTGTTCAAGCCCTTGGTGGGGACCGATCAACAGGCGGAGATCTTTCTTGCCTATTGCCCGGACAACACCAATCCGGTGCTGAAGGCATTCGTGGCGATGGCGCGAGCCTTTTTCGGCTCGGATTGAGCGATTCTCGACTGGCCGACGCATTTCTGTGTGGGAACCCACCCGCCGCCTTGGCGCCGCGCTGTCGCGCAGAGAGCATGACGATAGTTAGCAGGGTCCGGGGCTTTACTGCTCATCGATTTTAGGGCCGCTTTGCGGCCCATCGCGGCCGGTCCGGCGCCCCGGCAGGGGCCGCGCCTACACCCGTAGCCCCACCGCGGGGTTGCAGGCTATCGCGGTCACCTGTGGGACCCCAGTGCCGCGATTGGGCCCGCAGGGCCCACAAAACAGACCGGCGCTCAGCGAACCAGACAAGGTCGCTTGTTATCGAACGTCCACCCCGGGATCAGGTACTGCATCGCCACACCGTCATCCCGAGCCCCCAGCCCCATGCGGCGGTAGCACTCGTGGGCCAGCGCCAACTGGTCCTCGTCCAGTTCGACCCCCAGGCCCGGACGCTCCGGCACGCGCACGTGACCTTCGACGATGCGCAGGGGTTCGCGGGTCAGCCGCTGGCCGTCCTGCCAGATCCAGTGGGTGTCGATGGCGGTAATGTCCCCAGGCGCCGCGGCAGCGACCTGGGTGAACATCGCCAGTGAGATGTCGAAGTGGTTGTTCGAGTGCGAGCCCCAGGTCAGGCCCCAGTCATTGCACATCTGCGCAACCCGGACCGAGCCTTGCAGGGTCCAGAAGTGAGGATCGGCCAAGGGAATGTCCACCGCCTGGGACTGGATCGCATGGCCCATCTGCCGCCAGTCGGTGGCGATCATGTTGGTGGCGGTCGGCAGGCCGGTGGCGCGACGGAATTCAGCCATCACCTCGCGACCTGAATAGCCGTTTTCGGCGCCGCAGGGGTCTTCGGCATAAGCCAGCACGGCGTGCTTGTCGCGGCACAGCCTGATGGCTTCTTCCAGGGACCACGCCCCGTTGGGGTCCAGGGTGATGCGGGCTTCGGGGAAGCGTTCGGCCAGTGCAGTCACCGCCTCCATCTCCTCTTCGCCCCGTAGCACACCGCCTTTGAGCTTGAAGTCGCTGAAGCCGTAGCGTTGCTGGGCCGCCTCGGCCAGACGCACCACGGCTTCCGGCGTCAGGGCCTTCTCATGGCGCAGGCGGAACCAGTCGTCCTCGGCCTCGCGTTCGTGGCGGTAGGGCAGGTCGGTCTGCTGGCGGTCGCCGATGTAGAACAGGTAACCGAGCATCTTCACCGCGTCGCGCTGCTGACCTTCGCCGAGCAACGCCGCCATGGGAACGCCAAGGTGCTGACCGAGCAGGTCGAGCAAGGCCGACTCGATGGCCGTCACCGCGTGCACGGTGATGCGCAGGTCGAAGGTCTGCAGGCCTCGACCAGCGGCGTCGCGGTTGGCGAAGGTCTGGCGCATGGCGTTGAGCACGCGCTGATAATGGCCAATGGGCTGGCCCACCACCAGGCTTCGGGCGTCTTCCAGGGTCTGGCGAATCTTCTCGCCGCCGGGCACCTCGCCCAGACCGGTATGGCCGGCACTGTCGCGTATCACCACTACGTTGCGGGTGAAGTAGGGACCGTGGCCGCCGCTGAGGTTGAGCAGCATGCTGTCATGGCCGGCCACGGGGATCACGCGCAGGTCGGTGACCACGGGCGTGTGGGTGTGAAGCGAAGGCGTCGTCTGCATGTTCATGGGAAGTATCTCGCTGTCGTCAGTGGGTCTGGCTCAGGATCGAAGGCGTCGTGTGGTCGGAGGAGGGGACGTTTCCAGGGCGCAGGCGGACGAAGAACACGGCGATCGCCGCCAGTAGCGACGTCACGGCCAGGGCATAGAGCCCGCCTTGGATCGACCCTGTCTGTTGTTCCAGCAGGCCGAAGGTCGTGGGCGCGACGAAGCCGCCGAGGTTGCCCACCGAGTTGATCAAGGCGATCACCGCCGCGGCGATACGGGCATCCAGGTAACCCTGGGGAATGGGCCAGAACAGTGACGATGCCGACTTGAAGCCGATGGCCGCGAAGCACACGGCCACGAAGGCGAATACGGGGCCGCCGGTGGTGGACATGAACATGCCGATGGCGGCGATCACCAGGGCACCGGCCACCCAGGCCTGCTGGAACTTCCAGCGAGCGGAGCCGGCGGCGAAGGCATACATGGCCAGGATCGAGATCAGCCAAGGGATCGAGTTGAAGAAGCCGACCTGCAGATCGCTCAGGTCGCCCATGCGCTTGATGATGCTGGGCAGCCAGAAGGTCGCTGCATAGATGGTCAGTTGAATGCAGAAGTAGATCAGGCAGAACAGCACGATCTGTCGATCCTTGAGCAGACTCCAGGCCGACAGCTTCACGGCACCGGTGACTTCGCGTGCCCGTTGCTCCTGCTCGATGGCGCCGGCCAGTGCATCCTGTTCGGCTGCGCTCAGCCATTTGGCGTCGTGCGGCTTGGAATCCAGCCAGAAGAACACGAAGAAGCACAATACGATCGAGGCCATGCCTTCGATGAACAGCATCCATTGCCAACCATGCAGGCCAAGACCCTGGATCTGCATCAGCGCACCGGCCAGGGGACCCGAAATCAGCGAGGCCAGCGCCGACCCACTGAGGAAGATGGCGATGGCCTTGCCCCGCTCGGTGGCAGGTAGCCAGCGGGTGAAGTAGTAGATCACGCCCGGAAAGAAGCCTGCCTCGGCCACGCCCAGCAGAAAGCGGAGCACATAGAACTGTGTCTCGTTCTGCACGAAGGCCATGGCCGTGGCCACCAGACCCCAGGTGAACATGATGCGCGTCAACCACAAACGGGCACCGACACGTTGCAGCAGCATGTTCGACGGGACTTCGAACAGGGCATAGCCGATGAAGAACAGCCCGGCCCCGAATCCATAGGCGGCTGCACTGATGCCAAGATCGCTTTCCAGATGCGGGCGGACGAAGCCGATGTTGACCCGGTCCAGGTAGTTGACGATGAACATGATGACGAACAGCGGCAGGACGTGGCGCTTGACCTTCGCCACGGCGCTGGCCAGCGCGTCGCCTTCCTGTCGGGCAGACGGATGGAGGGTATCGTTCACAGGTGAATCTCCCACTAATTGTTTTTGTGCGGGTCGGGTGATCGTTTTTGGACAGAGGCCAGAGCATAGGTGTGACACTGTTGTACGACAAGATGGCAAAGGGCGGAGAATCTTAAAGTACAAGCGGATAAAAACAGATATTGCAGCTATCTTCTATATAAATGAGGTTTCATAAAGAGTTGAAAGCCAATCATTCGAGCAAAAAATATTTCGGTACGCTAACTTGTCATACAAGCTAACCCGTCGGTGCAATCATGTCCCAATCCCCCCGCAGAAATGGTCACAGCCGTGCGCATGACCTGGTTTCCCGCCTGACCCAGCAGATTCTGCTAGGCACACTGGAGCCAGGCAGCAAGTTGCCATCAGAGAACACATTGGTACGCGAACACGGCGTCAGTCGCACCGTGGTGCGTGAGGCGCTCTCGAAACTGCAGGCCTCAGGTCTGGTGGAACCCCGTCATGGCATTGGCACCTTCGTCATGCTTCGTCCCGAACAGTCCGGCTTGCGAGTGGGTGCGCAGAACGCCGCGAGCGTGCGTGACCTGCTGGAGTTGCGCATGGGGCTGGAAGGCCAGGCTGCTGCGTTGGCTGCCGTGCGCCGGACCGACGACCACCTGGCCCGCATGCGTCAGGCGCTGGACGACTATCAGGACCTGGCCGCCGCCGGGGACAGTTGCATCGAAGCCGATCGGCGCTTTCATCTGCTGATCGTCGAAGCCACCGGCAATCTGTATTTCAGTGAAATGATGGCGCAACTGGGCAACGGCCTGATTCCACGCAGCCGTATCGCGCTCGCCGAGCGCGCTGGCGCCAACCTGGCACGGCATGCCTACCTGGCCAATCTGGAACACGAAGCGATCCTCAACGCCATCCGCCGACAGGACCCGGATGCCGCCCGCGCGGCGATGTGTCTGCACCTTTCCAACAGCCGGGACCGGTTATTGCCTGACTGAGATCGCAGCGCTGGCGAGTGACCAGAACAGGCTGGGAATTATCTTCTTGCTGGGGATTCTGACCTGTTGATCCCTTCCAGGCTGCCGGAGGTCCACCCTGTGAAAAAGAGCGAGTTGCCGGTCAAGACATGCGCCCACTGCCAATTGCCCTTCACCTGGCGAAAGAAGTGGGCCCGCTGCTGGGACGAGGTGCGCTATTGCTCCGAGCGGTGCCGGCGAACGGCGAAGAGCCAGCGCTGACGGGCAGTGGCCGAGCGGCGCGCATGCAAGCGCCTGCCGAAGATGGACTACGCTTGATGGGCATCCACTGTCCAGTCAGGAGGGGTCATCCATGCATGCGCAACTTCCATCGGCACTGCAGGGCCTGCAGGTGCCGTTGCGTTTGAAACTGTGGGACGGCAATCAGTTCGACCTGGGCCCTGATCCCCAGGTGACCTTGCTGGTCAAGCACCCGGCCTCGATCGCTCACCTCAACCATCCCAGCATGGATGAATTGGGCGCGGCTTTCGTCGAGGGTGAATTCGACCTGCAAGGGGACATCACCCAGGCCATCCGCATCTGTGACGAGCTGGGCACCGCGTTGCTGCAGGAAGAAGACGCACTGCCCACCCGCATGGCGCATGACAAGGACACCGATGCCCAGGCCATCGCCTACCACTACGACGTGTCCAACGCGTTCTATCAACTGTGGCTGGACCCGGACATGGCGTACTCCTGCGCCTATTTCAAGACGCCCGACACCACGCTGGAGACGGCACAACAGGACAAGTTCGACCATCTCTGCCGCAAGCTACGGCTACAAGCCGGGGACTACCTGCTGGATGTCGGTTGCGGCTGGGGAGGGCTGGCGCGTTTCGCGGCGCGTGAGTACGGCGCCCAGGTGATGGGGATCACCCTCAGCGAGCAGCAGCTTGCGCTTGCCCAGCAACGTGTCAGGGACGAAGGGCTCGACGATCGCGTCGAGCTGAAGAAGATGGACTATCGCGACCTTCCGCAGGATGGCCGTTTCGACAAGGTGGTGAGTGTCGGCATGTTCGAGCATGTCGGGCATGCCAACCTGCCGTTGTACTGCCGGATCCTGTTCGGTGCGGTGCGCGAAGGCGGGCTGGTGATGAACCACGGCATCACGGCCAAGCACATCGATGGCCGTCCGGTCGGACGCGGGGCCGGGGCGTTCATCGATCAGTATGTGTTTCCCCATGGCGAACTGCCGCACCTGTCGATGATGTGCGCGAGCATCTGCCAGGCTGGCCTGGAGGTGGCGGACGTCGAGAGCCTGCGCCTGCACTATGCCAAGACGCTGGGTCACTGGAGCGAGCGCCTGGAGCATCAACTGCACCGCGCAGCGGCCGAGGTGCCGGAGAAGACCTTGCGGATCTGGCGTCTGTACCTGGCGGGCTGCGCCTATGCGTTCGCCAGGGGGTGGATCGACCTGCACCAGATCCTCGCGGTCAAGCCCTATGCCGACGGGCATCACGACCTGCCCTGGACGCGCGAGGACCTGTACCGCTAGGCGTCACAGAATCGGCGAGATCAGGCGGGCGATACGCATCCCCAGGTGTTGGAGGCGGTGCGTGTTGCGGCTGTCGTTGAGGGTGATCTGTCGGGCCTGTGCGAAGTCTGCCGTGAGCATGCCTTCCACCTGCGCGGCGAAAGGTGTGTCGACGGTCAGCAGCATGATCTCGAAGTTGAGGCGGAACGAACGGTTGTCCAGGTTGGCACTGCCGATGGCGCTGAATTCGTCGTCCACCAGCACGACTTTCTGGTGCAGGAAGCCGGGTTGGTAGCGGTAGACCTTGACGCCCGCGCGTACGGCTTCGAAGGCGAACAGGCTCGAAGCCGCATAGACCACGCGATGATCGGGACGCGAGGGGATCAACAGCCGCACGTCGACGCCGCGCAGGACGGCCAGGCGCAAGGCAGCCGAGACGGCTTCGTCCGGGATGAAGTAAGGGCTGGTGATCCACACGCGTTCACGGGCCGAATGGATGGCCTCGAGGAAGAACAGCGAACAGGTCTCCTGGGGATCGGCCGGCCCGGTCACCAGAACCTGGCACAGCATCCCGTCTTCCGCATAGGTGTCTGGCAGAAGCAGGGGTGGCAGCGCGCGCGTGGCCCAGTACCAGTCTTCGGCGAAGGATTCCTGAAGACACGCCAGCACCGGGCCGCTCACCTGAATGTGCGTGTCCCGCCAGGGCGAGAGCGGGCGATGGTGGCCCAGGTATTCGTCACCGACGTTATGGCCGCCGACGAAGCCGGTCAGCCCATCGACCACCACGATCTTGCGGTGGTTGCGGAAGTTGACCTGGAACCGGTTGAACCAGCCACGGCGCGTGGTGAAGGCCTGGACCTGTACGCCGGCCTCGCGCAGCGTCTGCACGTAACGCCTGGGCAAGGCATGGCTGCCGACACCGTCGTACAGCACGAATACCTGCACACCGGCCTGGGCCTTGCGAACCAGCAGCTGCTGCAAGGCTTTGCCCAGTTCATCGTCGTGAATGATGAAAAACTGGACCAGTACCACTTCGGTGGCCTGCTCGATGGCCTCGAAGATCGCATCGAAGGTGGCGCGTCCGTTCACCAGCAGTTTCACGTGGTTGTGCGGCAGCCACGGCATGCGCCCTAGCGCCGACATCGCCCTCAAGGCCAGGGTCGGTGCAGATTGTCTGGCCTTCAGGGCCTGCTCGACCCAGGCACGCCAGTTCAAGCCGGCCATCGCCACGTGCATTTCCTGGTTGGCCTTGCGCCTGGCCAGAATATAGGCGTAGAAGGAGCGTGAGCCGAAGACCAGGTAGGGGATCAGGGTCAGGTAAGGGATGAAGAACAGGGACATCGCCCAGGCAATCGCACCCTGTGCCGTGCGCACGGTGAACATGGCATGCACCGCTGCCACGATGCCCATCAGGTGAACGAAACCGATCACGTATCCGAAAAAGTGCGGGCTCTGATAATCCATACCTATCCTGCGCTGTGCATGTTCGTCGGCTAACAGACCTTGCAGCCGTGGCTTGGTGCAACCTGATGCGCCAAACGACGTCCAATCCTCGATTCGGCCGATATCCGGCCCAGGCGGAGTTCCATGATGAAAAAGCGTGTGTGGTGTGCATTATCGTTGGCGCTGGTCGGTTCCCTGGCCAATGCCCAGATGCTTCAGCCTGGACTGTGGGAACTGACCACCAGCAACATGCAGGTCGATGGCAAGCAACTGCCTGACATGGACTTCATGTTAGGTCAGTTGAAGAACCTGCCACCTGAACAGCGCGCCATGATGGAAGGGATGTTGACCAAGCAGGGCGTCACCCTGGGAGGCAAAGGCGTACGGTCCTGCCTGACGCCCGAGCAGGTCAACACCAACGACATTCCCCTGCAAGACCCCAAGTCGGGCTGCACGCAGCGCATTACCGACCGCACGGGCAACGTCTGGAAATTCGAATTCAGCTGCCCGAAGGCCCAGGGTGCCGGTCAAGCGACGTTCTTGAGCGATCGTGAATTCGTGACCAAGGTCAATGGCACCTTCAACGCGTCGGGCGTGCAGCAGCGTGGCAGCATGGATACCCGCGCCGTGTGGCTGGGCAGCGACTGCGGTTCGGTGCGTCCACGTCAGTGACCGTTACCATCGCCAACGGCTGACGGCCACCGCATCATGGGCATGCAGGCTCTCTGCATGCTCGACCCGGACTTCAAACCCCGCGACGCCCACGGCCGTGAGCAGTGCCCCATGCACACGTCTGGCAGCGTCTTCGCAGAACATCAGGTTCTGTCCGTTGGCCAAGGCGAAGGCCTGCTCATCCACACGCTTGACGGCCGTCTGCACGGCAGTGCCCAAGGCGTGCTCGACCCCATCGATCAGTTCCACGATCGGTAGATGGTCGAGCCCTTCGAGACGTACGCCTATGCGTGCCACACTGCGCTGGCTGTGTGGAGTTGCCACGATACCCTGGCTGGTGCCCAACCAATCGATGACTTGCGTGCGCTCGACCTGCGCCGAAGGAAAGTCGGTAGCAAACTGTTGCTGGATCAGCTGCCTCGCCAAGGCGGCCGAGCAGGGGCATGTGGAGGAGTAAGGCACGTCGACGAAGAGTTCCACGTGGAACATATCATCTTCAAGGCGAGCATCGACCATGACGGGATACGACTTCCAGCCGGAGGTCTCGCTGATCAGCGCCGATCGCTTCAGCAAGCAATCGAACCGCAGCTGTACGGTAGCGGCTGTGGACAGGTCATGGTGCGTGGCAAGAAACCGGCGCAGCAATTGCTCAAGGGCTGCTGGATCAAGCTCGTTATCTTCCAAGGTGCCCAGCATCAGATAAAGCCGTGACATGTGAATGCCTTTGGCATCGAGCGCATCCAGATTGACCCCGGCATCGGCACGGGCAGCTACCTGCTGCCCCATGATCTGGATGGGCAGCGCGATCCCTTGCATGCCGACCCAGGTCAGGGCAATGGCGTGGGCGCTGGTGTGGTGAGCGACATCGGGCAGGTGTAGATCAGTCATGGAGGATTCCCGTACGAACATGTCATCGGCACTCCAAAGGAGGGGGATAGAAAGAAAACCGACGACGGTGGTTTGGTTATACTATAACGTATTCATCCCGCCACCCGTGAAGGAGTAGACATGGCCAGTCGTCTTTTCCCCCTGCACCCTCCGATCGCGCTCGAGTCAGCCTCGACACGACCACCCTCGCATCAGGTCATGGAGGCTTCCCCCAACGTCCTGTCTTCCATTCTCGAGCACGACGTCAACCTGGCAGTCTGGCAGCGCAGCCTGCCGTCCCACATCGCGGATTTTTCCGCGCTCGTGCTGAGCCTCGGGCAGCGCCTGTCCGATGAGCGTGTGGTGGACGTGCATGAGAATACGCCCGTGGTCCTGAACGACCTGCTGACCGGTACCCAGGACTTGCAGGGTTATGAGGCGTTCGTGGCTGACGTGACCTGGTTGGTGGAAGCTTTTACCTGCCTGGTGGGAGCGCGGCGACTCGGGCTACGTCTGCGGGTATTGCAGGGTGCCATGTGCCCGCGGTTTCACGTCGACCAGGTGGCGCTACGCCTGTTGACCACCTACGCGGGAACCGGCAGTGAGTGGCTGAGCGATCCTGCCGATGCAGACATTCCCGATCGCTGTCATCGGCTGGCCGAAGGCGATGTAGCCTTGCTCAAGGGGGAGAACTGGTCAGGCAACGAAGGGCGTGGCCTGGTGCACCGCTCGCCCAGCGCTACCCGGGAGTCTGGACGTCTGCTGTTGAGCATTGACTGGTTGCAGTGAGGTTGATTAGTAATGGTCTTCCTTCGGACAGACCTAGAATCCCCTTCATGCTGCGCGACATACCGACCCACCTCATCGCCGGACCCTTGGGCGCCGGCAAGACCAGCCTGATCAGGCATCTGCTGTCACAGCGCCCTGACAACGAACGCTGGGCCGTGCTGGTCAACGAGTTCGGGCAGATCGGCCTGGATGCGGCGCTGCTGGATGCCCGCGACCCTGACATCGCCATCAGTGAAGTGGCGGGCGGCTGTCTGTGCTGCGTCAACGGCGTGCCTTTCCAGGTGGCGCTCGGCAGGTTGTTGCGCGCACAGCGGCCCCATCGCGTATTCATCGAGCCTTCAGGGCTGGGCCATCCTCTCGAATTGGCCATGCAACTGGAAAAGCAGCCTTGGGCAGGGGTGCTGTCGGTACAACCCTTGGTGACCGTTCTGGATGCCAGCGCCCTGGCTAAAGGAATCGTGTTGTCGCAGCCTCAGCAAGAAGCGCTTCATCAGTCGGCGCAGCTCATCCTCAATAAATCCGAGCTTGTGGACAACACTGAGAGGCTGTTGATAACTCAGCAGTTGCCAGCGAAACCGACGCTTTGGACTGACCACGGGCGTGTCGATCTAACGGATATTCCCATCTCTGAATCAGCTATAAGTAATTCATTATATGTAGATTTACCCCCGGCCCGCCTGGACGAGAGCGTCCTTCAGACAGTCTGGATCGACAGGACGCGGCCTCTCATCGCCGTACACGAAGACGAGTCGGCCTGGAGTTGGGGCGGACGATGGCATCCAGGCCAGCGCTTTTCGCTGGACCGCGTGAGAGAAGTATTGGCTTCACTGGCGACGACGCGCGCCAAGGCAGTTATCCACAGCGAGGAGGGCTGGGTATCGTTCAATGGCGTGGGAAACGAGCGCACACTCTGGCAGGCCAGCGAATGGCGGAAGGACTCGCGAATAGAGCTGATTTTTCCACAGCCTCATGCCAACGAAAAACTGGAGCATCTGTTCTCACAGTGCCTTGTGGATAACTGATCACGGGTTCCAGCGATCGTGCGTACGCCGCCATTGCTGCATCTCGATGACGTTATCCACAGGCGCTGCAGCGTCGGCCTTGAAGGGGTAGGGCGCCAATTCGATGTGGATGGCATGGGCACCGAATTGCGTGGCCGTACCTGGGTGTCGCTGTTCGCCGGTGACGGTGAATTCGAAGTCGTACACCCGGCCCAGACGTCGCCGACCGCGTGCATCGGGTATGAAACCGATCCGTCGCAGCGCCACATTGTCGTCCAGCAGCTCCAGGTCGAGCTTTGCGCAGTGCTGCTTGACTCGCTCCAGGGCGCGTTCACGCAGGCCGTGGTTATGCCACAACCATGATCCCAAGGTCAGCAGCACCATCAGGCCGAAGAGGTTTTCCAGCGTCAACATCTGCACAGGCTCCAAGAAAGTGCGGTCAGCTTAACCGGACCGGGAAGGCGTCGTACAGGCAACGGACGGATCGCCGCCACCGTGTCGTGGCGACTTATCCCCAGGCTTGTCGGGATCTCGATTCAAGCCTCCGCGTCGTCGGTCCTGAGGTTCTGGTAACGCTCTTGCAGTTCCTGGCGAATCTGCCGGCGCTGCTGGCCTTGCACGAAACGGCGCTTTTCTTCGCTGCTCTGGGGCTGGCGAGGCGGCACAGGGACAGGACGTCGATTGTCGTCCACCGCCACCATGGTGAAGAAGCAGCTGTTGGAATGCCGCACGGAGCGTTGCCGAATGTTCTCGGTCACGACCTTGATGCCCACCTCCATCGAGGTGGTGCCGGTGTAGTTCACCGACGCCAGGAAGGTCACCAGTTCGCCGACATGCACCGGCTCACGGAAGATCACCTGATCCACCGACAGGGTCACCACGTAGGTCCCGGCATAACGGCTGGCACAGGCATAGGCCACTTCATCCAGGTACTTGAGCAACGTGCCGCCGTGTACGTTGCCAGAGAAGTTGGCCATGTCCGGCGTCATGAGCACGGTCATCGAGAGTTGGGCGTTTCCAGGTTCCATAATCAGGCTCACGGTTCGGTTGCGGTAGAGCGGGGCGAACGGGTCGCCCCTGAAGCGATGGCGTACGGTAGCGTGGCAAGGGCTGACAGGAACGGGTGGGTCCACTCGGCAGGCCGGGGTGAATGTGTCCAACTGTTTCCGCATATTGCACTCGCCATGTGCAGCAGAAGGCGATGTTACCCTGAGCGTGCTCATGCAAGGTGAGCATTCTTTCACCCAGAACAGTACGTACTTGCGGTTCGTCCCCCCATTCGGGTCATCGGACGCCCGAGCCCGTGCATCGATGACAAGGAGTAGCAACCGCCATGCACGCCATCGGCTTCATCCAGGACCTGGCCGTGATCATGCTGGTGGCAGGCATGGTCACCATCATCTTCCACCGTCTCAAGCAACCGGTGGTGCTCGGCTACATCGTCGCGGGCTTCATCATCGGGCCGCACACACCGCCCTTCGGCCTCATCCATGACGAAGACACCATCAAGATCCTGGCCGAACTGGGGGTGATCTTCCTGATGTTCTGCCTTGGCCTGGAGTTCAGCCTCAGGAAGCTGTTCAAGGTCGGGGCCACGGCGTTCATCGCGGCCTTCCTCGAGATCATCCTGATGATCTGGATCGGGTTCGAGATCGGTCGCTGGTTCGGCTGGAGCACCATGGATTCGCTGTTCCTGGGTGCGATCCTGGCGATCTCGTCGACCACCATCATCGTCAAGGCGTTGAACGACCTGAAGATGAAGAACGAGCGTTTCGCCCAGCTGATCTTCGGGGTGCTGATCGTCGAAGACATCCTTGGCATCGGCATCATCGCCCTGCTGTCCGGGATCGCCGTCAGTGGCAGCGTCAGCTCTGGCGAGGTGTTCTCCACGGTGGGCAAGCTGTCGCTGTTCATGATCGTGGCGCTGGTGGTCGGGATCCTGGTCGTGCCCAGGCTGCTGGCCTACGTGGCCAAGTTCGAAAGCAACGAGATGCTGCTGATCACGGTGCTGGGGCTGTGTTTCGGGTTCTGTCTGCTGGTGGTCAAGCTCGAATACAGCATGGTGCTGGGCGCCTTCCTGATCGGCGCGATCATGGCCGAGTCGCGTCAGTTGCTGAAGATCGAGACCTTGATCGAACCGGTACGCGATCTCTTCAGCGCGATCTTCTTCGTGGCGATCGGCCTGATGATCGATCCACAGGTGCTGGTCGAATACGCCTGGCCAATCGTGGTGATCACCCTGGCGGTGGTGCTGGGCAAGATGCTGTCCTGCGGCATGGGCGCCTTCATCGCCGGCAACGACGGGCGCACATCACTGCGCGTGGGCATGGGCCTGTCCCAGATCGGCGAGTTCTCGTTCATCATCGCCGCGCTGGGGATGACCCTGCAGGTCACCAGCGATTTCCTCTACCCGGTCGCGGTTGCCGTCTCGGCGATCACCACCTTGCTGACGCCGTACCTGATTCGCGCAGCGGACCCGTTGTCGATCAAGCTGGGACGGGTCATGCCCGAGCGCCTGTCGCGCGTGCTGTCCCTGTATGGCGAATGGCTGCGCAGCATTCAGCCTCAAGGCGAGAGCGCCATGCTGGCCGCCATGATTCGACGCATCCTGCTGCAGGTCGGCGTCAACCTGGCGCTGGTCATCGCCATCTTCTTCAGCAGCGCCTACTTTGCCGAACGGCTGGGTGTCTACCTGAGCCAGTGGATCGACGATATCGGTCAGCAGAAGGCCTTGATCTGGGGGTTGGCGCTGCTGGTATCGCTGCCGTTCCTAATCGCCGCGTACCGCAAGCTCAAGGCCTTGTCGATGCTGCTGGCGGAGATGAGCGTGAAACCCGAGATGGCCGGACGTCACACGCACCGGGTACGGCGCGTGGTGGCCGAAGTCATCCCGCTGCTGTCGCTGCTGGTGATCTTCGTGCTGCTGTCGGCCCTGTCGGCCAGCATCCTGCCCACCAGTGAACTGCTGCTGGTCATCGCCGTGGTGGCGGCGGGCGTGGTGGCGTTGCTCTGGCGCTGGTTCATCCGCGTGCATACGCGGATGCAGGTGGCCCTGCTGGAAACTCTCGAGAACAACCGCGACCACTGAGCCTGAAAAAAGGGTCGCCCGTTCATGACGTGCGACCCTGGTTGGCAGGCCGGCTTGACCGATCGGACGATGCGAAGACGTGCTCAGCTTTCCAGCCAGACGTCCCGCGCCCAGTGCCAGACCGACTCCCAGCTCTCTTCGGTGACGAGCTCTTCCTCGCCCGACCACAGCACCACGGTGCCATCTTCTTCGACGCAGTAGTAGTCATCCCCATCCTCGCACAGCGGGATCAGGTCGCGTGGTACACCGGCGTCCCAGGCATTGGAGGCCACGTCCGGCAGGTAGGTGTGGGACTGCGGGTCGGTCACGGTGACCGGCTCCAGGCTGCCGTAGACGACATCACTGACGTTCAGCAAGAATTCCTTGAACACGAACGGAATGTTGATGAACAGCTGCTCTTCGATCTCGACCAACAGGTCCTCGTCCGGAAGCTCCAGCGGCACGGGCACCGGCTCGTTGGCTTCACGGAGTTGCTCGATCACTTCTTCCACGGTTCATATCCTCTGAACTTGATGACAACGCTGCGCGTTATACCCTAGTCGGCCACTGTGCCAAAAACAAAAACCCCGGGGAAGGCCCCGGGGTTTTGGTCACCCGATCATGATCAGGCGTTCTGGCGGATACCGGCCAGCAGCCAAGGCTGGTTGTCGCCGTGGGCACGCTCCATGTGCCAGCTTTCGCTGAAGGCTTCGCCCTGGTCGAAACGCGAGGTCTTGGAGACGCCGCGGAAGGTCAGGGTGGCATCGGTCTTGTCGGTCCGCTCGTCGATACCGTCGAGTTGTACCTCGAGGTTGTCGATGTAGGTGGACTGGAAGCCGTCGCCCAGGTCAGCGCGCTCGCGCTTGAGGAAGGTCAGCATCTGCGGCGTGACGAACTCGGCGATCTTGTCCATCTCGTTGGCATCCCAGTGCTGTTGCAGCGACTGGAAGTGCGTACGGGCGGCGGACAGGAAGCTCTGCTCGTTGAACCAGGCCGGGGCCTTGATGACCGGCGCTGCAGCCGCCGAAGCTGCCGAACCGCCGAAGACCGACGCTTGCGGGGCCTGTTGGCCGTGGACCTCACGCTGGAACGGCGCCTGACCGGCAGCACCGGCCACCTGAGGCTGCTGCTGGCGACGACGGGCGGCGATGAAGCGGAAGATCAGGAAGGCCACCAGCGCGATGATCAGGAAGTCCAGGATCTGCATACCCTGGAAACCATCGCCCATGAACATCGAGGCCAGCAGACCACCGGCCGCGAGACCTGCCAGAGGGCCCAGCCAGCGCGAAGCGCCACTGGCGGCGGCAGGCGCACGGCCAGGTGCGGTCGGTGCTGCGGCCGGCGTGGTAGGCGCGGCCTGGCGGGTCTGGTGGATGGGCGCGGCGCCGGAGCTCTTGCCGCCGCCGAATCGCTTGGCGTTGGCGTCCAGGCTCAGCGTCAAACCGACGCACAACGCCAGGAAGATGCTAAGAAAACGTTGCATAAGTGGGATTTCCCGTTTGATGGATTGCACGCGCGTCATGGTGCACAGGTTGGCGCACACCTGACCAGCCCCATAATGTTTCGAGCTTTTGCTTGGGTAGGCGGAAGAGGCCGCTGCGCTAGCGGCCTCTTCTGAAGTGCGACCATGAAAAGATCGCAAAGGCGGTAGGAAAATTCAGATGGCTTCGAGCTTGGCGTAACCCAGCATGAGCCACTTGCTGCCCTCGGCGAAATTCACCTGCACCCGCGCCTGCGGCCCGGAGCCCTCGAAATTGAGGATCGTGCCTTCGCCGAACACCGAATGCTGGACACGCTGACCCAGATTGAACGCGGTCTGCGGGATGTTGGCATTGGCGAACAGGCTGCCCGACTGGGTCTGGGTGCCGCCGAACGGCCGGCTGACGGAGTTCGACAACCGGACCTCCTGCACCAGCCCTGTCGGAATTTCGCGCACGAAGCGCGAGACCTTGTTGTAGGTCTCGCTGCCGTACAGGCGGCGCGTCTCGGCATAGGTCATGACCAGTTGACGCATTGCACGGGTGATGCCGACGTAGGCCAGCCGCCGCTCTTCCTCGAGACGTCCCGGCTCTTCGAGGCTCATCTTGTGCGGGAACAGACCCTCTTCCAGACCGACCAGGAATACGTAGGGGAATTCCAGGCCCTTGGCGCTGTGCAGGGTCATCAGCTGGATGCTGTCCTCATGCTCGTCGGCCTGGGTATCCCCGGCCTCCAGCGACGCATGGCCGAGGAACGCCGAGAGGATCGACAACTCGCCATCGTCCTCGCTGGACTCGAAGTTGCGTGCTGCGCTGACCAGTTCCTCGAGGTTCTCCACCCGTGCCTGGCCCTTCTCGCCCTTTTCTTCCTGGTGATAGGGAATCAGGCCGGACTGCTCGATGACGGTCTGGGTCATCGTGTGCAGGGGCATGTCGTTGACCTTGACCGTCAACTGGTCCATCAGCTCGATGAATGCACCCAGCGCACTGGCCGCGCGACCCTTGAGTGCCTTGTGCTCGAGCAGCTGGCACATGGCCTGCCACATGGACACCTGGGCATGGCGGGCATGTTCACGGATGGCCTCGACGGTCTTTTCACCGATACCGCGTGGCGGCACGTTGATCACCCGCTCCAGCGCCGCGTCGTTGCCACGGCTCTCGATCAGGCGCAGATAGGCCATGGCGTTCTTGATTTCCGCCCGTTCGAAGAAGCGCTGGCCGCCATAGATGCGGTAGGGAATGCGCTCGCGCAGCAGCGCCTCCTCGAGCACCCGCGACTGGGCGTTGGAGCGGTAGAGGATGGCCACCTGGTGACGCGGCGTCCCCTGCTTGAGGATGCCTTCGATGGTCTCGACCACGTAGCGCGCTTCGTCGTGCTCGTTGTAGGCGGCATACAGGCTCAGGGGTTCGCCGTCGCCGACATCGGTCCACAGCTCCTTGCCCAGCCGTCCGCTGTTGTTGGCGATCAAGGCGTTGGCGGCCTTGAGGATGCCTGCCGTGGAGCGGTAGTTCTGCTCCAGGCGGATCAGCTCGGCATCCGGGAAGTCGGCGGTGTACTGATGGATGTTCTCGATCTTCGCCCCGCGCCAGCCGTAGATCGACTGGTCGTCGTCGCCCACCGCCATCAGACTCTCGCCCCCGGCTGCCAACAGACGCAACCAGGCGTACTGCACGGCGTTGGTGTCCTGGAACTCGTCCACCAGCACGTGGCGGAAGCGCCGCTGGTAGTGCTCGAGCAGGCTGGGCTTGTCGCGCCACAGGTCCAGTGCGCGCAGCAGCAGTTCGGAGAAGTCGATGACGCCGGCACGGGCGCAGGCCGCCTCGTAGGCTTCGTAGATCCCGCGCATGGTGCCCAGGAACAGATCGCCGCCCGGCTGGATGTGCTGGGGCCGCAGGCCCTCGTCCTTCTGGCCGTTGATGAACCACTGCGCCTGCCGCGCGGGCCAGCGCTGCTCGTCCAGCCCCAGTTCGCGGATGACCCGCTTGACCAGACGTTGCTGGTCATCGCCATCGAGGATCTGGAAGTTCTGGACCAGCCCGGCCTCCTGCCAGTGCGCCCGCAGCAGGCGGTGCGCCAGACCGTGGAAGGTGCCGACCCACATGCCGGCCGGGTTGATGCCCAGCAGCTGTTCGATCCGGTGGCGCATCTCGGCCGCCGCCTTGTTGGTGAAGGTCACCGACAGGATCGAGTGCGACGAAGCGTGTTCGACCTGGATCAACCAGGCAATACGATGCACCAGCACGCGGGTCTTGCCGGAGCCGGCACCCGCCAGCACCAGCTGACGGCCGACCGGCGCCGCGACGGCCTGGCGCTGGGCATCGTTTAGGGAATTGAGCAGAAGAGAAAGGTCATCGGTATGCATCCGGCCATTCTAGGTGGGCAGCTCAGGCCAGAGCAAACGCCGCGCGCAAATAATCGCGGATGCCGGGACCCATCAGTCGGCTCAGATGAAGCGATTCGTAATAGGCGCCCGTTGGTCGCCTGTTTCACACCTGATTTGCACCCTCGTATTGTGACTGATGCCAGGTTCTGTGAAATACACGAACCTTTCGGCAGTCTCCTGATGGGTGCTGCCCGAATCTACGAACGTCAGCTCCAGCACTTCCCTGTCGTCGCCGTCGCAAGGAGGGACGCTCGGCCTGGACAGAACGGCCCTGGTGTGAGGGCGTGGTAAGGTAATTCAGCCTATTATGGTGAAGAATTCGCAGCCTGGGCTGACGACATGGTTGAAGGCAACGAAGTTCGGGTTGGGCCTAATCATAGTGTTTCTCCTGTAGGATAAGCAGCGAAACGGCTGCTTGCTCATCCTCATACGAGCGCTCGACGTCAGGCAGCAGGAACTCCTTCAACTTCGCCAGCGAATGCTCTGTCGATGCCGGTTGACCGGCACCTACCCAGCCTGCAAAGGCGTAGCGTTCGAAGACTCAGGCGATGGCAGGCGGCTCGCACTGGGCGGTTCAGCGTGTATGTAGTATAACTACAAGAAAGCTACAGCCCGGCCTGCCGATCATCACCGAGTCCTTTCCTGTGAATTTGTTGCAACACATCGCCCAATCTCGCCACTTGCTTCGCAAATCGGAGCTCAAGGTCGCCGATCACGTTCTGCTGGACCCCGCGGCGGTCATGCACAGCTCGATGGCCGATCTGGCGCACAACGTGGGCATCAGCGAGCCGACCATCGTCCGATTCTGCCGTGCGATCGGTTGTTCGGGTTTCCAGGACCTCAAGCTCAAGCTGGCCCAGAGCCTGGCGGCCGGTGCCAGCTTCGGCCAGTTCGCCATCCATGAAGACGATTCTGTCGCCGACTACAGCCTGAAGATCTTCGACACCACCCTGCATACGCTCATGGAAGTGCGTGAGCATCTGGATCCCGAGGCGTTGGAGCGGGCCGTGCAGGCCATGGCCCAGGCCCAGCGGGTGGAGTTCTACGGTTTCGGCGCCTCCGGCGCAGTGGCCGCCGATGCGCAGCACAAGTTCTTTCGCCTGCTGCTCAGCGCCGCCGCCTATTCCGACCCGCACATGCAGGCGATGTCGGCCGTCACCCTCAAGCCGGGCGACGTGGCTGTCTGCATTTCTCAGTCGGGCCGCTCCAAGGACCTGCTCATCACCGCCAACCTGGTGCGTGAAACGGGCGCCAGCCTGATCACCTTGTGCCCGAGCCAGACGCCCCTGGCCGACCTGTCGACGGTCAACCTGGCCATCGACGTGCATGAAGACACCGAAATCTACACCCCCCTGACCTCGAGAATCGCCCACCTGGTGGTGATCGACGTGCTGGCCATGGGCGTGGCCATGGCGCGTGGGCCGAACCTGGTCAACCACCTCAAGAGCGTCAAGCGCAGCTTGCGCAGCCTGCGTCTGTCACCCAAGTCTGTCAAACCCTCGGAAGACTGACACGACCGCCGATCACCTGTCACAGGGTCGTCATCGTTCGTGCACGCAACGGTCAAACGGTGACCTCACCCTGATACTCCCGCACTCGATCAGGGAGACAGGCCGATGAACCGCGACGTCGATGGTGCATTCAAACCCAACGCAAGGGCACGCAAGCAGCAGGAGCAGGACCAGCGGCGCATGGCGTATCGCCGGGCAATCGAAAGCTACTGCGAACAACGGCAGCTGTTACGGGCCATTGCCGACTACCCGGACGCCTGCGAGATCAACCTGTGGCAGGTCACTGCCGAGCCGCTCCCGAAAAGCGTTGCGCGATCCCATTGATGCACGTGCGCTCGCCGCGCACGAACGCCTGGAACGCCAAGGCCACCGGTGATTGCCGCTTGGCCTTGGAATGGACCAGGCACCAGCTGCGTTGCAGAGGAAGCTCATCGATCGGCAGCTCGCGCAGTACGCCAGTGGCCAGCTCCAGGTTGACGGCATGGCGGGTCAGCAATGCGATACCCAGGCCGGCGATGGCACATTCACGCTGAGCATCGGCAGAGGCGACCTCCAGGGTCTGGCCGAAATGCACGCGTTTTTCCTTGAAGTACTCCTCGAAGGCCAGCCGTGTTCCCGAGCCTTGCTCGCGCAGGAGCAAGGTGTGCGCCTCCAGGTCCTGCAGACGCAGGCGCTCGTGCTGGCTCAGTGGGTGCTCAGGGGGTGCGACGGCCACCAGTGGGTTGTTCAGGAACGGCAGGAAGTCGAGGTCCAGATCCTGAGGCACCATGGACATGATCACCAGGTCGTCGCGGTTGTCCGACAAGCGACGGATCACCTGGGCGCGATTGACCACGGTCAACGTCAGGTTCACGTCGGGATGGCGTTGCCGGAAGGCCGCGAACAGGTGCGGTACGAAGTATTTGGCGCTCGACTCCACTGCCAGCTTCAACTGCCCTTGCAGGGAGCCCTGCATGTCGGACAGTTGCATGTCCAGGTTCTCCAGGCGACCGAAGATGTCCCGGCTGGCCCGTTGCAGGGCTTCGGCGGCGTCGGTCAGGTAGAGTTTCTTGCCGACGTATTCGAACAAGGGCTGCCCGACCAACTCTTCCAGCTGCCGGATCTGCAGGCTGACTGCCGGTTGTGTCAAAGACATTTCAACCGCCGCTCGGCTGTAGGAGCGCAGGTCGCACACCTCGTTGAAAATCTGCAACTGACGCAATGTCATGCGCATCAATGACTTACGCACTGCTCAAACACTCCGGCCGAATCAGGGTCTTGCAGTATAAGTTTTTGCTTATGCTGCACCTAACAAATATTGATTTTTGTTTATTCATCAGCCCGGCTAGGGTGCGTCTAGCGACTGATCGACAGCATAGGGTCACGCAAGGACCGGCACGGCCGGGTCGTTTTGTTTCATCGGCTTTGGGAAGACTCTAGTGATAAAAAAAATCCTGATCGCCAACCGGGGTGAAATTGCAGTTCGGATCGTGCGCGCCTGCGCCGAAATGGGTATCCGTTCGGTGGCCATCTACTCCGATGCGGACCGCCACGCACTGCACGTCAAGCGTGCGGACGAGGCTTACAGCATCGGTGCCGAGCCACTGGCCGGTTACCTGAATCCACGCAAGCTGGTGAACCTCGCCGTCGAGACCGGCTGCGACGCACTTCACCCAGGCTATGGGTTCCTATCGGAGAACGCCGAGCTGGCGGAGATCTGCGCCGAGCGTGGGGTCAAGTTCATCGGCCCGGCGGCCGAGGTCATTCGCCGCATGGGCGACAAGACCGAAGCGCGCCGTGCCATGATCCAGGCGGGCGTACCCGTGACGCCAGGCACCGAGGGCAACGTCGCCGACATCCAGGAGGCGCTTGCCGAGGGTGAGCGTATCGGCTACCCGGTGATGCTCAAGGCCACCTCGGGTGGCGGTGGTCGCGGCATTCGCCGCTGCAACAGCCGTGAAGAGCTGGAACAGGCCTTCCCGCGCGTCATCTCCGAGGCCACCAAGGCCTTCGGCTCGGCCGAGGTGTTCCTGGAGAAGTGCATCGTCAACCCCAAGCACATCGAGGCGCAGATCCTCGGCGACAGCCAGGGCAACGTGGTGCACCTGTTCGAGCGTGACTGCTCGATCCAGCGTCGCAACCAGAAGCTCATCGAAATCGCGCCAAGCCCTCAGCTCACCCCCGAGCAGCGTGCCTACATCGGCGACCTGGCGGTGCGTGCGGCCAAGGCAGTGAACTACGAGAACGCCGGTACCGTGGAGTTCCTGCTCGCCGAGGGCGAGGTGTACTTCATGGAAATGAACACCCGGGTGCAGGTCGAGCACACCATCACCGAGGAAATCACCGGGATCGACATCGTGCGCGAGCAGATCCGGATCGCCTCGGGTCTGCCTCTGTCGGTCAAGCAGAGCGATATCCAGCACCGCGGTTATGCCCTGCAGTTCCGGATCAACGCCGAGGACCCGAAGAACAACTTCCTGCCCAGCTTCGGCAAGATCACCCGCTATTACGCACCTGGTGGTCCTGGTGTGCGCACCGATACGGCGATCTACACCGGCTACACCATCCCGCCGTTCTACGATTCCATGTGCCTGAAGTTGGTGGTCTGGGCGCTGACCTGGGAAGAGGCGATGGACCGCGGTCTGCGCGCCCTGGACGACATGCGTGTGCAAGGGGTCAAGACGACCGCGGCGTACTACCAGGAAATCCTGCGCAATCCGGAGTTCCGAAGCGGTGAATTCAACACCAGCTTCGTCGAGTGTCACCCGGAACTGACCCACTATTCGACCAAGCGCAAACCTGAAGAACTGGCCCTGGCCATCGCTGCCGCCATCGCCGCCCACGCCGGCCTATGAACGTCGAGTGGCAAGCCTCTGGCTGCACGCTGCAAGTAGACGCCGAACCGCGCGCACTGGCCGCCTGCTGCGAGATGCTCGCCGCTTAAAGGAGATAAGAATGTCCAAGAAAATCCACGTCACCGATACCATCCTGCGCGATGCCCACCAGTCCCTGCTCGCCACGCGCATGCGCACCGAGGACATGCTGCCGATCTGCGAAAAGCTCGACAAGGTCGGCTACTGGTCGCTGGAAGTCTGGGGCGGTGCGACCTTCGACGCCTGCGTACGCTTCCTCAAGGAAGACCCGTGGGAACGCCTGCGCAAGCTGCGCGCTGCCTTGCCCAACACCCGTCTGCAGATGCTCCTGCGCGGCCAGAACCTGCTCGGCTACCGCCACTACAGCGACGACGTGGTCAAGGCGTTCGTGGCCAAGGCCGCGGTCAACGGCATCGATGTCTTCCGCATCTTCGACGCGATGAACGACGTGCGTAACCTGCGTGTGGCGATCGAGGCGGTGAAAGCCTCCGGCAAGCATGCCCAGGGCACCATCGCCTACACCACCAGCCCGGTGCACACCATCGAGGCCTTCGTCACCCAGGCCAAGCAGATGGAAGCCATGGGCTGCGACTCCATCGCCATCAAGGACATGGCCGGCCTGCTGACCCCCTATGCGACGGGCGAGCTGGTCAAGGCCCTGAAGGCCGAACAGTCGCTGCCGGTGTTCATCCACTCCCACGACACCGCTGGCCTGGCCGCCATGTGCCAGCTCAAGGCCGTGGAGAATGGCGCCGACCATATCGACACCGCGATCTCCAGCTTCGCCTGGGGCACCAGCCATCCGGGTACCGAATCCATGGTCGCGGCGCTCAAGGGCAGCGAGTTCGACACCGGTCTGGACCTGGAGCTGCTGCAGGAGATCGGCCTGTACTTCTACGCGGTGCGCAAGAAGTACCACCAGTTCGAGAGCGAATTCACCGCAGTCGATACGCGCGTGCAGGTCAACCAGGTGCCCGGTGGCATGATTTCCAACCTGGCCAACCAGCTCAAGGAGCAGGGCGCACTCAACCGCATGAACGAGGTGTTGGCCGAGATCCCGCGTGTGCGCGAAGACCTGGGCTTCCCGCCGCTGGTTACGCCCACCTCGCAGATCGTCGGTACGCAGGCGTTCTTCAACGTGCTGGCGGGCGAGCGTTACAAGACCATCACCAATGAGGTCAAACTCTACCTGCAAGGCGGCTACGGCAAGGCGCCCGGCACCATCAACGAGACGCTGCGCCGCCAGGCGATCGGCAGCGAAGAGCTGATCGACGTGCGTCCGGCCGATCTGCTCAAGCCCGAGATGACCAAGCTGCGCAACGACATCGGTGCGCTGGCGCGTTGCGAGGAAGACGTCCTGACCTTCGCCATGTTCCCAGACATCGGCCGCAAGTTCCTCGAGGAGCGTGAGGCCGGTACCTTGGTGCCGGAGGTCCTCCTGCCGATTCCCGACGCCGGTGCGGTAGCGGCGCCGAGCGGCGAGGGCGTGCCGACCGAGTTCGTCATCGATGTGCATGGCGAGACGTACCGGGTCGACATCACCGGGGTAGGCGTCAAGGCCGAAGGCAAGCGTCACTTCTACCTGTCCATCGACGGCATGCCGGAAGAAGTGGTGTTCGAGCCGCTCAACGAGTTCGTCGGCGGCGGCAGCAGCAAGCGCAAGCAGGCCAGTGGGCCGGGCCATGTCAGCACCACCATGCCGGGCAACATCGTCGATGTGCTGGTCAAGGAAGGCGACACGGTCAAGGCCGGTCAGGCGGTACTGATCACCGAGGCGATGAAGATGGAGACCGAGGTACAGGCCGCCATCGCGGGCAAGGTCACGGCGATCCATGTGGCCAAGGGCGACCGGGTCACGCCAGGTGAGATCCTGATCGAGATCGAAGGCTGATCGAGCGCTGACACCTCCCGTGCACACCCAGGGCCGCTCCGCGGCCCATCGCGGGCAAGCCCGCTCCCACATCGACCCGCACAGCCTGCCAAGCAGCCTGGGTTCACAGGGTTTTGTGCAGCTTGGCAAGTAGCCTCGGCTCACAGGGTTTTGTGCAGCTTGCCAAGCAGCCTGGGCTCACAGGGTCCAGTGCAGCCTGCCAAGCGGTATGGGGTTCACTGGTCCTGTGTAGCCGGCCAAGCAGTATAGGTCCGCACGGTCACTGTAGGAGCGGGCTTGCCCGCGATGGCGGCGGCAGCCTCGCCGTGCCGTCGACAGGTCAAACGCTGGCCCGCCGACCCCGAACCTGCACCACCTTCCTACTGCGCATCACCTGCCAACCCCTGCGCCCGACAGTCTTCGAGACGACGGCGCTGTCCGCCCGATACCTGGTTATCATCGCTCAACCACGCCTCGAACGCCTGTGCCAGGGGCGGCCACTCCGTGTCGATGATCGAATACCAGGCCGTATCACGGTTCTGTCCCTTCACCACCATGTGCTGCCGGAACACACCTTCGAAAGCGAAGCCGAACCGCTGCGCGGCACGCCGGGATCGGTCGTTATCGGCATTGCACTTCCATTCGAGTCGTCGATTGCCCAGCGCGAAGGCCTGCCGAGCCAGCAGGTAGATCGCCTCGGTACCTTTGGGCGTGCGCTGCATGGCGGCTCCGAACGCGACGTGGCCGATCTCGATCCGGCCGTGCTCCGGGACGATGGACATCAGGCTCAGTTGACCTTGCACCTGGCCGGTGCTGTGCTCCACCACGGCGTAGAACAGCGGGTCGCGGCATGCGGCGTTGCCGCGCAGCCAATGATCGAAGAGGTCCCTGTCCGCAAACGGACCGTAGGGCAGGTAGGCCCACAAGGCAGGGTCCGAGGCAGGCCCTTGCAGCGCAGACCACAGGCCGTCACCGTGAACCGCCGCATCCAGCGGTTCCAGGCGAACGAAGCGACCTTCCAGCGGCTCGGCCGGTGGGTAGGTAGCGGGGTGCCAATCCAGCGAATGGGTCATGTTCACCTCCAAGGCTCAAAGCATCTGACGGAACTGGACGAAGCCGGGTTGCTCGGCCACACGTTGGTACAGCGCGATGGCCGTGGCGTTGGTCTCGTGGGTGAGCCAGTGCACCTTGGCACATCCGGCAGCACGGGCCGCGTCCCCGACATGCGCGATCAGACGCCGGCCAATGCCCAGGCCACGCTGCGTATGCGCGACATACAAGTCCTGAAGGTAGCAGGCATTGGCGATGCTCCAGTTGGAGCGATGGTAAATCCATTGCACCAGACCGACGGCCTCGCCCTCGATCCAGGCCAAGGCCGCGTGGGTCGGTTCGGCTGGATCGAGAAAGCGTTGCCAGGTGACCGCGCTGACGTCATCGGTCAGCGCTGTCTCGTAGAAGGTCAGGTAAGCGTTCCATAACGCAAGCCAGGCCGCGTGGTCGGCTTCGGTTACCGGGCGTAGGGTCAGGTCGGTCATGTGAGTTCCTTCAGGGTTGGCGCATCACTGCGGCGAGTTGGTTGTCCTGCGGGTCGGGGCTGGCTGCCAGGCTGGCGCGAACGCCCTCGACATCGGTGGGCGAGCGGTTCTGGCTGAGTTTGCGTGTTCCCTGCAGACGGCCTATCGAAAAGCGAAACCCGACGACTGCGCGCAGCATGCCCGCGAGATAGTCCTCTGGCGCATCACTGACCTTCCAGGGGCTGGCCTTGCCGTGTTCGTGCAGGTCGGTAAGGCGGGTGACGATCGCCAGCAGGCTCGGTGCATCCTGGATGGCCTCGACCGTGCCATGGGCATGCACGGCCAGGTAGTTCCAGGTCGGCACGGTCCGTGGATTGTCGGCCTTGCTCGGGTAGTACGTGGGGCTGACGTAGGCATTGGCGCCCGCGAAGACCAACAGGGCCTCGCCACCTTGAGAGAAGTCTTGCCACTGGCGATTGGCGCGTGCGAGGTGACCGTAGACCGTACCGTGACTGCCTTCATCGGTATCGATGACGACAGGCAAATGGGTCGCCAGCAGGCCCTGCTCGCCGTGCGTGACCAGAAGGGCCAGCCGGGTCTCGCGCATGAGGCTGTGGAGGTGTTCGATGTCATGGTCCTGGTAAGGGCGAGCGGTATACATGGCGGTCATCCTTGCAAGAAGGCCTCCATCCTAGGCAGGCTATTGGCACCGTGTAAGAGCCATTGAGGGCTCACTTGAGGGGTCCAATCCGTGCCTGCACCTGCTGTTTCGCTTCCATTCGACCCGGCTGGCATCGTGTTCGATCGCCGTCGTGCCCTGGCGCGACAGCTGTACCAGGCGCTGCGTCAACGCATGCTGGACGGCCGCCTGGGCACAGGCACACGCCTGCCGGCCTCGCGCGTGTTGGCCGATGCGCTCGACGTGTCGCGCAACACCGTCACACGCGCGTACGACCAGCTGTATGCCGAAGGTTTCATCGTCAGCCGGGTAGGGGATGGCACCTACGTCAGCGACCTGCGCCATCTGTCCACAGGGCTATCCACAGGTTTGTCCCCAGGGATATCCCCAAGTTTATCCACAGATCGCCATTCGCGGACCGACGATGCTCACAGTGACTCAGGTATCACAGAGGCCCTGAAGCGCCTGTCGACGCAAGCCCTGGCTTTGCCACCAAGGACGCCGCCCAGGGCCTTTCGGGTGGGTGTTCCCGCCTTCGACTTGTTCCCCTTCAAGGTGTGGAGCGCATTGCAGGCAGACTTCTGGCGTCATCCCGATCCTGCACTGCTGGGGTATGGTGACCCGGCAGGTGACCCTGAATTGCGAGAGCTGATCGCCGCCTACCTGCGCGGGTCGAGAGGCCTCTTGTGCACGGCTGATCAAATCCTGATCACCCAGGGCGCGCAAGAGGCCATCAACCTTTGTGCACAATTGCTCGTGCCCGAGAAGGGGGCCGTGGCTGTGGAAAACCCAGGTTACCGCGCCGCTGCACAGGCGTTTGCCACCAATGGCGCCAACGTCCTCGGTGTGCCTGTGGATAAAGAAGGGCTGTGCGTGGAACGTCTGGCGACACTCGACCCCTGCCGAGCCGTTTATGTCACACCTGCCCATCAGTACCCGACGGGCGTTACCTTGAGCCTGCCCCGGCGCCTGGCCTTGCTGGACTGGGCAGAGCGAACCGGGGGATGGGTGATCGAAGACGACTACGACGGCGAATACCGCTACAGCGGTGCGCCCCTGGCGCCCCTGGCAGCCCTGGATCGTCAGCAACGCGTCGTCTACATCGGCACGTTCGGCAAGATTGCGTTCCCGGCCCTGCGGTTGGGCTATCTGGTCCTGCCCCCTCGTCTGGTCGCACCGTTCGTCCAGCGTCGAGCGCTGGCGGTCCGCCATTCCGAGGTCGGCACGCAGCAGGTGATGGCCCGGTTCATCGCCGAGGGGCACTTCCAGCGCCACATTCGCCGCATGCGCCGCGCCGCGTTGTGCCGGCGCAACGTCCTGAAGGCGGGCTGGCCAACGGACATCCCGGGTCTGGCCACCATGCCCGCGGTCGTGGCAGGCCTGCATGTGAAGGTCGATGTCGAAAGCCCGGCGCTCGAACAGGCCTTGATCGAGTCGGCAGGTGCAGCCGGCGTCGAGATCAACCCATTGAGCGGCTACTGGACAGGGCCCGTGGAAACCGCCCAGGACCGGCCCTCGGGGCTGGTCCTGGGGTTCGCTGCTGTACCGGAGTCGGCCATCGCCGAGGCGACGATGCGGCTGCGCAAGGCCTGGCGCGCCTGGCGCGTGCCTGAAACACAGGCATAAAAAAAGGGCCCGGAGCGCTAGGCTCGGGCCCTCAAAGGTTGAGAGGTGTCTAGTCCCTCGACCTGGTGAGCGGTACTGCGTCGGTTACGCCTTCAGCGGAACCAGACGGGGTGCGATCATGTTTTCCGGACGCAGGATGTCGTCGAGCATCGCGTCGTCCAGCAGGCCTTCCTCGCGAACCAGTTCCAGCACGCCGCGCCCGGTCTCCAGGGCGACACGGGCGATACGGGTGGAGTTCTCGTAGCCGATGTAGGGGTTCAGGGCAGTGACCAGGCCGATCGAGTGCTCGACCAGCTCACGGCAGCGCTGTTCGTTGGCGGTGATGCCGACCACGCAGTGCTCGCGCAGCATGTCCATGGCGCGCTGCAACAGGCGGATCGAGTCGAAGATCTTGTAGGCGATCAGCGGCTCCATGACGTTGAGCTGCAGCTGGCCGCCTTCGGCCGCGACGGTCAGCGCCAGGTCGTTGCCCATGATGGCGAAGGCCACCTGGTTGACGGCTTCCGGAATCACCGGGTTGACCTTGCCCGGCATGATCGAGCTGCCTGGCTGGCGCGCTGGCAGGTTGATCTCGTTGATGCCGGTACGCGGACCGCTGGACAGCAGGCGCAGGTCGTTGCAGATCTTCGACAGCTTGACCGCGGTGCGCTTGAGCATGCCGGAGAACAGCACGAAGGCACCCATGTCGGACGTGGCTTCGATCAGGTCGGCCGCCGGAACCAGCGGCTGGCCGCTGATCAGCGCCAGGCGTTGCACGGCCAGGGCCTGATAGCCAGGGTCGGCGTTGATGCCGGTACCGATGGCGGTACCGCCCAGGTTGACTTCGGTCAGCAGCTCCGGCGCCAGGCTGCGCAGACGGTTGAGGTCTTCGGTCAGCGTGGTGGCGAAGGCGCGGAATTCCTGGCCGAGGGTCATCGGCACGGCATCCTGCAGCTGGGTACGGCCCATCTTCAGGACGTGGTCGAATTCCTGGCCCTTGCCGGCGAAGGCCTGGATCAGGCTGTCGAGGCTGGCCAGCAGGGTGTCATGACCCAACAGCAGGCCCAGGCGAATGGCAGTCGGGTAGGCGTCGTTGGTCGACTGCGCCATGTTCACGTCGTTGTTCGGGTGCAGGTACTGGTATTCGCCTTTCTGGTGGCCCATGACCTCCAGCGCGATGTTGGCGATGACCTCGTTGGCGTTCATGTTGGTCGAGGTACCGGCGCCGCCCTGGATCATGTCGACCACGAACTGCTCGTGGTAGTCGCCACGGATCAGGCGTGCGCAGGCTTCGCTGATGGCAGCGTGCTTGGCATCGCTCAGGTGGCCCAGCTCACGGTTCGCATCCGCTGCGGCCTGCTTGACCATCGCCAGACCCACGACCAGCTTCGGGTAGTGCGACAGGGGAACGCCGGACAGGTGGAAGTTGTTGGTGGCGCGAAGCGTCTGGATGCCGTAGTACGCATCGGCAGGGACTTCGAGGGTACCAAGCAGGTCTTTTTCGACACGGAACGATGCAGCGGAGGACATGATAGAGATCATCTCGATTTTGACCCGGCACACGCCGGAATGCAGGTAATGCTAGGGATTTGCGGGTTTGCCGGCCAATGCTGTTGCACGCTAACCTATGCACAAACGGCATAACGATCCATGTGACGCCGATCTGTGTTCGAGCGTGTTCCATCGTGGTGCAAACGGAGCGTGGTAGATGAACCTGGAAAGCAAATGGCTGGAGGATTTCAGTGCCCTGGCGGCGACCCGAAGCTTTTCCCAAGCGGCAGAAAAACGCTTCGTCACCCAGCCGGCGTTCAGTCGCCGCATCCGCAGCCTCGAAGCGGCCCTGGGGCTGACGCTGGTCAATCGCTCCAGAACGCCCATCGAACTGACCGAGGCCGGCCAGCTGTTCCTGGTGACGGCCCGCACGGTCGTCGATCAGCTGAGCGAAGTGGTACGCCACCTTCATCATCTCGAAGGCGGGCAGGGCGAAGTGGTGCAGATCGCGGCAGCGCATTCGCTGGCCCTGGGGTTCTTTCCACGGTGGGTGGCCCAGCTGCGCAACGACGGCCTGAACATCGCGACGCGCCTGGTGGCCACGAACGTGGGCGAGGCCGTGCACGCCCTGCGCGAGGGTGGGTGTGACCTGATGCTGGCGTTCTACGACCCTGACGCCGCGCTGCAGATGGATGCCGAGATCTTTCCGTCGCTGCACATGGGCACGACCGAAATGCTGCCCGTCTGCGCGGTCGGTGCCGATGGCCAGCCCCTCTTCGACCTGGAAGGCGACGGCAGCGTCCCCTTGCTCGCCTACAGCGCCGGCGCCTTTCTCGGACGCTCGGTCAGCCTGTTGCTGCGCCAACGCAAGCTGCGCTACACCACGGTCTATGAGACGGCGATGGCCGACAGCCTCAAGAGCATGGCGCTGGAAGGCCTGGGCATCGCCTGGGTACCGCGTCTGTCGGTGCGCGCCGAACTCGAGCGCGGCGAGCTGGCTGTCTGCGGCCTGGCGCATTGGCACGTGCCGCTGGAAATTCGTCTGTACCGCTGTGCACTGGTGCGCAAGGCCAACGTCCGTCTGCTGTGGCGCAAGCTCGAATCGTCCAGCGCGCAGGTGGACGAGTCAGAGGCCTGAATGGGCACGCAGGTAGTCGACGATGTTGGCTCGGTTGGCGTCGCTGTAGCGGTAGCAGTGAGAGCGTACCGGTGAGCGCGGATGGGTATAGGTTTCACACATCCAGCCATTGAACCTGAGTTCGGCATCTTCGTGAGTGGCCGAGAGCAGGTGTCCGATTTCATGCGCCGGGGCCGAATAGGTGTCGAGCGAAGCGATCGCAGTGATGCCTTTGAACGCAGCGAGACCCGCGTTGTAGTTCAGGCCGGAGCGGTCGTACACGCCGCGTGTCAGCAGCACATGCTTGCGCATGAGCGAGAAGGGCTGGGCTTCGGGCAGGTGGCGCACGCCCTCGGTAAAACGCTGGAGTATTTCCGTGGAGGGCAGTTGGGCATAGTCGATATCGGTGATGCCCTTCACGGTGCGTCGGAAGATCAATTCGACTGGTTGATTGGTGAACCAGCGCATTTCATCCAGCCAATGCTGAAAGTAGTCGGCGCGCACGGCCGACTCGTCGAGATCGGCCAGTTCGTCATGCAGGTAAACCGTAACGACCAGCGAGCGCGCCGCGACCGCTGGCGGCAGGTGCAGGGAGCAGAGCAGGGCGAGTAGCAAAGCGATGGGAGCGAAGGGGCGCATGGCGTGTCCTCGTGCAGGAAAGGGACACCGACGGTAGAAAAGCCAATGCCCCACTGGCACCGGGAAAACCTTCGTGGCAGCCGTCGGAGCAGGGTGTTCCTGTGATCGACGGGGGTGGGCGGGCCGTTGGGCGTTACGCTATACTCCCGCGCCTTCGACCCACCGGTCGATTCAGAATCCGTATGACGAGCCACGCCGGTACCCGCGCGTGGCTCGTTGCTTTTGGCGCGCCGCAGGGCGCTTGCAGGAGAGGCACGACGATGAGTGCACTGGTTGGCGTGATCATGGGCTCCAAGTCCGATTGGTCCACCCTTAGCCACACCGCCGATATGCTGGAACGGCTCGGCATTCCCTACGAGGTGAAGGTGGTCTCCGCCCACCGTACCCCGGACCTGTTGTTCCAGTATGCCGAGGAGGCCGAGGGCCGCGGTATCGAGGTGATCATCGCCGGCGCTGGCGGCGCCGCCCACCTGCCGGGCATGTGCGCGGCCAAGACCCACCTGCCGGTGCTGGGCGTGCCGGTGCAGTCGTCCATGCTCTCGGGCGTCGACTCGCTGCTGTCGATCGTGCAGATGCCCGCAGGCGTGCCGGTCGCCACCCTGGCCATCGGCAAGGCAGGCGCGATCAATGCCGCATTGCTGTCGGCGAGCATCCTGGGCGCCCGCTACCCTGAGTATCACGCAGCGCTCAAGCAGTTCCGCAGCGAGCAGACCGAAACCGTCCTGGACAATCCGGACCCGCGTCAGGCCTGAGGCTATCCCCATGAAGATCGGTGTAATCGGTGGCGGCCAGTTGGGCCGCATGCTGGCCCTGGCGGGAACGCCGCTGGGCCTGGAGTTCACCTTCCTCGACCCGGCCGTCGACGCCTGTGCCGCCCCCCTGGGCCAGCACCTGCTGGCCGGTTACGATGACCATGACGCGCTGCGTCGCCTGGCCGACGCGGTCGACCTGGTGACGTTCGAATTCGAGAGCGTGCCGGCCGAGACGGTCGCGTTCCTGTCGCAGTTCGTGCCGGTCTATCCAGGCGCCGAGGCGCTGCGTATCGCCCGCGATCGTCTGTTCGAGAAAAGCCTGTTCCGCGACCTGGGCATCCCCACCCCGGCGTTCGCTGACATCCACTCCCAGGCCGACCTCGAGGCGGCAGTGGCCAGCATTGGCCTGCCGGCGGTGCTCAAGACCCGTACGCTGGGGTATGACGGCAAGGGCCAGAAGGTCCTGCGCAGCGAACAGGACGTCGTCGGCACCTTCGCCGAGCTGGGCGAAGTGCCCTGCCTGCTCGAGGGCTTCGTGCCATTCACCGGCGAAGTGTCGCTGATCGCCGTGCGCGCGCGCGATGGCGAGACGCGCTTCTATCCCCTGGTCCACAACACCCACGACAGCGGCATCCTCCGCCTGTCGGTGGCCAGCCAGGCGCACCCCTTGCAGGGGCTGGCCGAGGACTATGTCGGCCGGGTTCTGAAGGCGTTGGACTACGTCGGCGTGATGGCCTTCGAGTTCTTCGAGGTCGATGGCGGCCTCAAGGCCAACGAGATCGCCCCACGGGTGCACAACTCCGGGCACTGGACCATCGAGGGCGCCGAGAGCAGCCAGTTCGAGAACCACCTGCGCGCCATCGCCGGCCTGCCGCTGGGTTCGACCGCCAAGGTCGGCGAAAGCGCCATGCTCAACTTCATCGGCGAGGTGCCTCCGGTGGCCAGCGTCGTGTCGATCGATGGCTGCCATGTGCACCACTACGGCAAGGCCTTCAAGGCCGGTCGCAAAGTGGGCCATGCCACGCTGCGCTGCGCCGACCTGCCGACGCTGAAGGCCCGTATCGCCGACGTCGAGGCGTTGATCGCCGGCTAAGGGAACCTCCGCGCCTCGCGCGCCCTCTGAAGTGGCACACGCCCATGTCTTATGGGCTTTTGACGTCACTTCAGAGGGATTCTCCATGGGTATCATCGGCACCATCTTCATCGGCCTCATCGTTGGCCTGCTGGCACGCTTCCTGAAACCAGGCGACGACAGCATGGGCTGGATCATGACCATTCTGCTGGGCATCGCCGGTTCGCTGGTCGCCACCTACGGCGGTCAGGCGCTGGGCATCTACCAGGCAGGCCAGGCTGCCGGCTTCTTCGGCGCACTGATCGGCGCCATCGTGTTGCTGGTCATCTACGGTTTCATCAAGAAGCGTTGATTGCAGGCTAGAATGCGCGGCAATTCATCTGGGTTGCCGAGCATTCTCCATGCGTGCGTTGTTTCTCCTTCCGCTTGTCCTGGCCAGCACCCTGGCCCATGCCGAACTGCCTGAAACCGACTGGCTCGAACTGATGCCGCGGTCCGATCAGAAGGCGCTCGAGCAGATGCCCGACATCGACCACAACTCACCCGAAGCCATGGGCACCTTCACCGACAAGGGTGGCCTCAAACAGGGCAAGGGTCTGCCGGCGGTGATGTATTCGACCAAGACCGTCCCAGCGCTCAATGGCAAGCCCATCCGGCTGGGGGGCTATCCGGTGCCGCTCGAAAGCGATGCCAAGGGCAACAGCACCCTGTTCTTCCTCGTGCCGTACCCCGGCGCCTGCATCCATGTGCCGCCACCGCCGCCCAACCAGCTGGTGCTGGTGCGCTACCCGAAAGGGCTGAAGCTCGACGACATCTACACGCCGTTGTGGGTCAGCGGGACGCTCAAGGTGGAGAACGTCAGCAACGACCTGGCCGATGCGGCCTATGCGCTGGACGCCCGCCAGGTGCGCGTGGTCGAAGACGCGGACCTGTAGACATCCGCCCCGCAGGCCCAGACAGCCTGCAGGTCATTTGGAGAGGAGCGCTGACGCCTACAGCGTTTCGCAGGTGAAGCGCACGCTCAACGCGTGTTGTTGACCAGGCGCCAACGTCACGATGTCATCCCAGGCATTGGCCGTCTCGATGCACAGCATGCCTTGCCAGCCTTCGTCGGCCATGTCCGGCAGCGCGCGTGCGCGTTCGGTCCAGGGGTTCCAGATCACCGCCGAACGTGAGCCTGTGGTGTGCAGGCTGAGGCGACGCTTCCAGGCCGAATCGACGATCGCCAGGTGCTCGGGCGCCTCGAGGTAGATGCGGTCGGTTTCGCCAGTGAAGGACAATGCCCCTTGCTGTCGACGCGTCTCCCAATCGGCCAGGGTCTCCACGTAGTCCAGCCCGTCGACGCCTTCGACGTGGACCTGGCGCACGTCGCTGACGGCCAGGTAGCTGTGCAGTGCCTGGCTGAAGGTGACGTCGTCCTGGCCGAGGTTGTGGCTGGTCAGGGTCAGACGCAGGTCGTGCGCCAGGTCGACGGTCAAGGTCAGCCGCATCGGGTGTGGCCACCCCGGCAGCTCGCCTTCGGCCTGGGGCAGGTGCAGCGTCATGCGCACACCGTGCTCGGTCGCCTCGATGCCCGCCGACTGCCACTCACGGGTGCGTGCCAGCCCATGGGCAGGCGCCTCGGTGCCGTGGTACATCGCCTGGACGGGCTGAGGGTTGCGTTGCAGGTTGCCGAACCAGGGCCAGCACACCGGGATACCACCGCGTACCGACTTGCCCGTGTGGAACAGGGCCTCTTCGCTCAGCCACACCACCGGCGGTTCATCGCCCTGGCGGTAGCGCAGTACCTGGGCGCCTTGGCGGGCGATCACCAGCTCGGCATTGCCGGTGGTGAGGCGCCAGCAGTCGAGGTCGCCGAGCCGCTGGGTTTCGACCGTGTGATCCATCATGTGCAAGCCTCATTGAGTGGTGCCAAGCAGGGCGCGGGGCAGGGGGGCCGGACGACGCGGTGCCTAGCGACGCGGAACGGAGCGTGTGCGGCCGCTGCCATCGATGGCGACGAAGACGAAGACCGCTTCGGTCACCTTGCGCCATTCGCTGGACAACGGATCGTCGCTCCACACTTCGACCATCATGCGGATCGAGCTGCGCCCGATGTCCTGGGTCTGGGTATAGAACGACAGCTGCGCGCCCACGGCGACCGGTACCAGGAATGCCATCCGATCGATCGCCACCGTGGCGACCCGGCCACCGGCGACCCGGCTGGCCATCGCGGTGCCCGCCAGGTCCATCTGGGCGACCAGCCAACCGCCGAAGATGTCGCCAAAGCCGTTGGTTTCGCGCGGCAGCGCGGTGATCTGCAGGGCCAGGTCGCCTTGCGGGATAGGATCTTCTTGTTCGAGCTCAATCATGCGAGGGGCCTCTGACCCGTGACGCTTGGTTAGGTGGCGCTTGGACGGGCACGGTGGGAAACGGTTCAGCCAAAGCGCTTACTCTACGCTGATTTGCAGGTTTGGGGGCGAGCTGCAAGCGACAAGCCTCAAGCAGCTTGCAGCCTGCAGCCCGTTTGCTATGGTGACCGACCCGCCAGGAGCCGCGGAACGCGCGGCGTGCATGACCTCGACCGAGAACGACAATGACTTCCGTGCCAGGCAGTACCGAACACCCTCCACGCCCGCTCACCCGCAGCGACTACAAGACCCTGTCACTGTCGGCCCTGGGTGGCGCCCTGGAGTTCTACGACTTCATCATCTTCGTGTTCTTCGCCACGGTGGTCGGCAAGCTGTTCTTCCCTCCGGACATGCCCGAGTGGCTGCGCCTGATGCAGACCTTCGGCATCTTCGCCGCCGGGTATCTGGCCCGGCCCCTGGGCGGTATCGTCATGGCGCATTTCGGCGACCTGCTCGGGCGCAAGAAGATGTTCACCCTGAGCATCCTGATGATGGCCTTGCCAACGCTGGTGATGGGCCTGCTGCCCACCTACGCGCAGATCGGCCTGCTGGCACCGGTCCTGTTGCTGCTGATGCGCGTGGTGCAAGGGGCGGCCATCGGGGGCGAAGTCCCAGGCGCCTGGGTGTTCGTCTCCGAGCACGTGCCGGCCCGCAATACCGGCTACGCCTGCGGCACCCTGACCGCCGGCCTGACGGCCGGCATCCTGCTCGGCTCGCTGGTGGCGACCCTGATCAACAGCCTCTATACCCCGGCCCAGGTCGCCGACTATGCCTGGCGTATCCCGTTCCTGCTGGGCGGTGTGTTCGGCCTGTTCTCGGTCTACCTGCGCCGCTGGCTGCACGAAACCCCGGTGTTCGCCGAAATGCAGACACGCAAGGCGCTGGCCGCCGAGCTGCCGTTGCGCACCGTGCTGCGTGACCACCGCGCGGCGGTCGTGCTGTCGATGCTGCTGACCTGGCTGCTGTCGGCCGGCATCGTGGTGGTGATCCTGATGACGCCGGCGCTGCTGCAGACGTTCTATCACGTCAGCCCCACCGATGCGCTCAAGGCCAACAGCCTGGCCATCGTCCTGCTCAGCGTGGGTTGCATCGGAACCGGTTGGCTGTGCGACCGCTTCGGCGCCGGGCGCGTGCTGGCCATCGGCAGCCTGCTGCTGCTGGCCAGTTCCTGGACCTTCTATCACACCCTGGCCACGCGGCCGGAGTGGCTGTTCGGGTTGTATGCCGTGACCGGCCTGTGCGTCGGCACGATCGGCGCGGTGCCCTTCGTCATGGTCAAGGCGTTCCCGGCGGTGGTGCGCTTCACGGGCCTGTCGTTCTCCTACAACGTGGCCTATGCCCTCTTCGGTGGCCTGACGCCGATGGCGGTCACCGCGCTACTCAAGTTCAGCCCGATGGCGCCCGCGTACTACGTGGCGGGCCTGTGCGGCCTGGGCCTGTCGATCGGACTCTACCTGATGCGCCGCCAGCGCTGAGCCGATGCTCCACGCGAGGCCTACGGGGGCCTCGCACCCCACCGGCGAGCCTTTCGCGCTCGCCATGCTGGCCTTTCATCCAATTGTCACATTGTGGTCATAGAGTCTTCACGCGGCCTGCAGATACTTGGGCCCGATCCATCCAGCACCCCACTTATTCCTGCTAGGAGCAAGGCATGAAACTGAAGCGTTTGATGGCGGCCCTGACATTCGCTGCCGCTGGCGTCGCCACTGCCAACGCGGTTGCCGCTGTCGATCCTGCGATCCCGACCTACACCAAGACCACCGGTGTATCGGGCAACCTCTCCAGCGTCGGTTCCGACACCCTCGCGAACCTGATGACCCTGTGGGCCGAGGCCTACAAGAAGGAATACCCGAACGTCAACATCCAGATCCAGGCCGCAGGCTCCTCCACCGCGCCGCCCGCGCTGACCGAAGGCACCGCCAACCTCGGCCCGATGAGCCGCAAGATGAAGGACGTCGAGCTGCAGGCGTTCGAGCAGAAGTACGGCTACAAGCCCACCGCCATCCCGGTGGCCGTCGACGCCCTGGCCGTGTTCGTGCACAAGGACAACCCCATCAAGGGCCTGACCATGGCGCAGGTCGATGCGATCTTCTCGTCCACCCGCCTGTGTGGCGCCAAGAGCGACGTCAAGACCTGGGGCGACCTGGGCGTGACCGGCGACCTGGCCAACAAGCCAGTGCAGCTGTTCGGCCGCAACTCGGTCTCCGGCACCTATGGTTACTTCAAGGAAGAAGCCCTGTGCAAGGGCGACTTCAAGCCCAACGTTAACGAGCAGCCAGGTTCGGCCTCGGTGGTGCAGTCGATCAGCAGCTCGCTGAACGGCATCGGCTATTCGGGCATCGGCTACAAGACTGCCAGCGTCAAGACCGTGCCCCTGGCCAAGAAGGAAGGTGGCGAGTTCGTCGAAGACAACGAGACCAACGCCCTGAACGGCAAGTACCCGCTGTCGCGCTTCCTCTACGTCTACGTCAACAAGGCTCCGAACAAGCCACTGGCACCGCTGGAGGCCGAGTTCGTCAAGCTGGTGCTGTCGCAGGCCGGTCAGCAGGTCGTGGTCAAGGACGGCTACATCCCGCTGCCGTCCAAGGTGGTCGACAAGACCCTGGCCGACCTGGGCCTGTCCCACGCCGGCAACGTCGCCAAGCAATGATCTGATGGGGAAGAGGCCGGTAGCCGGCCTCTTCCATGACTTTCCAGTCCGACGCCAGGCTCCCTGCGCGGCGGGCTTTCTTGCGTCAACGCGCTGTCATGTTTTTGTCATACGGGACCGCTAGGGTGTGCGCATGAATGATCTGGCCAACTCCACCATGACCCAAAATTCTCCTCCTGTGCGGATTGATTTCAATACGCCCGAGCTGCAACGCAAGCGCCGTCTGCGCGCCCTCAAGGACCGCTTCACGCGCTGGTACGTGCTGGTCGGCGGGCTTGCCGTGCTGGCGGCCATCACCTTGATCTTCTTCTACCTGGCCTACGTGGTGCTGCCCCTGTTCCAGGGCGCCGAGCTGACCAGCAAGAAGGCCCTGACGCCCACCTGGCTGCAGCAGGATGCCGGCAAGCCGCTGATGATCGCCCTCGAAGAGCAGAACCTGGTGGGGATGCGCGTTTCCGACAAGGGCCAGGTGCTGTTCTTCGACACCAAGACCGGCGAGGCGCTCAAGCGCGTGGACCTGCCCCTGCCGGCCGGTACCCAGGTCACCTCCATCGGTGCCGACCAACCGGGTAGTCCGCTGGTGGTGCTCGGCCTGTCCAACGGCCAGGCGCTGGTGTTCAACCACAGCTACAAGATCACCTACCCCGACAACAAGAAGACCATCGACTCGCGGGTCGGCTACCCCTATGGCGAGGCGCCGTTCACCCTGGACGAGCAAGGCCGCGCCCTGGATCACGTGAGCCTGAACGTGAACGGCGAGACCCTGGTGCTGGCCGGCTCCACCGGTGCGCACCTGCAGGTGCTGTCGCTGACCCGCGAAGAGAACATGATGACCGGCGAGGTCAGCACCGAACAGGACCGTATCGACCTGCCGCAGATGACCGAAGCGGTCAAGGCGCTGTATGTCGATCCGCGTCAGCAGTGGCTGTACGTGATCAACGGCCGGGCCAACGCCGACGTCTTCAGCCTGCGTGACAAGAGCCTCAACGGTCGCTACAAGCTGCTCGAGGACGGCACTGCCGAAATCACGGCCAGCACCCAGCTGGTCGGCGGCATCTCGCTGATTCTCGGCGACTCCAAAGGCGGCCTGGCCCAGTGGTTCATGGCCCGCGACCCGGACGGCGAACAGCGCTTCAAGCAGATCCGCACCTTCCAGATGGGCAGCGCACCGGTCGTGCAGATCGATGCCGAAGAGCGCCGCAAGGGCTTCATCGCCCTCGACAGCGCCGGTCAGCTCGGCGTCTTCCACAGCACCGCCCATCGTACCCTGCTGGTCGAGCCGGTGGCCGACGGCGCAGGCATCCTGGCGCTCTCGCCACGGGCCAACCGCATCCTGATCGAAGAGGGCGGCCAGCTGCTGCCCCTGAGCCTGCGCAACCCGCACCCTGAAGTGTCGATGAGCGCGCTGTGGGGCAAGGTCTGGTACGAGAACTACGACGAACCCAAGTACGTCTGGCAGTCGACCGCCTCCAACACCGACTTCGAGCCCAAGCTCAGCCTGTCGCCGCTCACCTTCGGCACCCTGAAGGCCGCCTTCTACGCGATGATCCTGGCAGCACCGCTGGCCATCGCCGCCGCCATCTACACCGCCTACTTCATGGCGCCGGGCATGCGCCGCAAGGTCAAGCCGGTGATCGAACTGATGGAAGCGATGCCGACGGTGATCCTGGGCTTCTTCGCCGGCCTGTTCCTGGCGCCTTACCTCGAAGGTCACCTGCCAGGGGTGTTCAGCCTGTTCCTGATGCTGCCGATCGGCATCCTGCTGGCCGGCTTCATCTGGAGTCGCCTGCCGGAGTCGTTGCGCCTGCGTGTCCCGGATGGCTGGGAAGCGGCGATCCTGATCCCGGTGATCCTGTTCACCGGCTGGCTGGCGCTGTCCATGAGCCCATTCCTCGAGACCTGGTTCTTCGGCGGCGACATGCGCCTGTGGATCACCAACGACCTGGGGATCACCTACGACCAGCGCAACGCCCTGGTGGTCGGCATCGCCATGGGCTTCGCGGTCATCCCGAACATCTACTCGATCGCCGAGGACGCCGTGTTCAGCGTGCCGCGCAGCCTGACCCTGGGCTCGCTGGCGCTGGGTGCCACGCCGTGGCAGACCTTGACCCGCGTGGTCATCCTGACCGCCAGCCCGGGCATCTTCTCGGCGCTGATGATCGGCATGGGCCGGGCGGTCGGGGAAACCATGATCGTGCTGATGGCCACCGGCAACACGCCGGTGATGGAGATGAACCTGTTCGAAGGCATGCGCACCCTGGCCGCCAACGTCGCGGTGGAGATGCCCGAGTCGGAAGTCGGCGGCAGCCACTACCGCGTGCTGTTCCTCGCCGCACTGGTGCTGCTGATGTTCACCTTCGTGATGAACACCTTGGCCGAGCTGATTCGCCAGCGTCTGCGCAAGAAATACTCGTCGCTTTGATAGAAAGGTAGAGATCCGTGAAAAAGGATTCCCTCAAGGGCTGGTTCAAGAGCGGCGCTCCCGGCGTCTGGATCAGCGGTGGCGCCGTCGCCATCGCGGTGATCATGACCGTGGGCCTGCTGGCCGTGATCGCCGTGCGTGGCCTGGGCCACTTCTGGCCGGCCGACATCGTCCAGGCCACCTACAAGGTGCCTGGCCAGGCTGACCACGTGGTGATCGGCGAGGTGGTACAGGCCGAAGAAGTCCCGCGTGCCCGACTCAAGGGCGCAGGCTTGCCGGTCCCGGACGAAGGCCCGGAATTCATGACCCGCGAGCTGATCAAGATCGGCAACCGTGACCTCAACGGCAACGATTTCAGCTGGGTCGTCGGCGAATGGCTGGTGGACCTGCAGAAGCCTGCCGACCTCATGGCCCTGGAGCGGCGCGAGTGGGGCAACTTCTACGGCTACCTGGTCAGCGTCAAGGAAGACGGTCGCGTGGTCGCCGAAGGGTCGGCCGCCTGGGCCGCGCTGCAAACCCGACTCAAGCGGGCCAGCCAGTTGGCCGACGAGCTGCAGAGCCTCGAGAAGTCCGACATCGGTGCCATCAACCACGGCCTGGAGCGCCTGCGTCTTCACGGCCGCAAGCTGGAGCTCGATGGCAAGCTCGATGCCGCCGCCCAGGCCGACATGGACGCCGAGCGCGCCGAACTCAACAGCCGCTACCAGGCGATCGAGGAACGACTCGGCGCCTTGCACCGGGACTTCGCCCGCGATGCCCTGGTGGCTCGCGATGGCAATGGCCGCGAGGTGGAGATCAACCTGAGCAAGGTGGTGCATGCCTACCAGCCCAACGGCATGTCCACGCTGACCAAGCTGAGCACCTATTTCAGCAAGGTCTGGGAATTCCTCAGCGATGACCCACGTGAGGCCAACACCGAGGGCGGGATCTTCCCGGCCATCTTCGGCACCGTGATGATGACCCTGATCATGGCGGTGATCGTGACGCCGTTCGGCGTCCTGGCGGCCGTCTACCTGCGCGAGTACGCTCGCCAGGGCCCGGTCACACGCCTGATCCGCATCGCCGTGAACAACCTGGCCGGCGTACCGGCGATCGTCTATGGCGTGTTCGGTCTGGGCTTCTTCGTCTACGTGCTGGGCGGCTCCATCGACCGGCTGTTCTTCCCCGAAGCCCTGCCGGCACCGACCCTCGGCACGCCAGGATTGCTCTGGGCGTCGCTGACCCTGGCACTGCTGGCCGTGCCGGTGGTGATCGTGGCCACCGAGGAAGGCCTGGCGCGTATTCCGCGCACGGTCCGTGAAGGCTCCCTGGCGCTGGGCGCGACCAAGGCCGAAACGCTGTGGAAGATCGTCCTGCCCATGGCCAGCCCGGCCATGATGACCGGCATGATCCTCGCCGTGGCCCGTGCGGCAGGCGAAGTGGCCCCGCTGATGCTGGTGGGTGTGGTGAAGCTGGCGCCGTCGTTGCCACTCGATGGCAATTACCCGTACCTGCACCTGGACCAGAAGATCATGCACCTGGGCTTCCACATCTACGATGTCGGCTTCCAGAGTCCCAACGTCGAGGCGGCGCGACCGCTGGTCTACGCCACCGCCCTGCTGCTGGTGCTGGTGATCGCCACCTTGAACCTGTCGGCGGTCTGGATTCGCAACCACCTGCGTGAAAAGTACAAGGCACTCGATAGCTGAAGCGTCGAGCCACAAGTCACACGTCACAAGCGGCGGGCTGTAGCCGCTTCTGCCCCAACGTGAAGCTCGCCGCGCGAAGCGTGCAGCGACAAACGGAGTAAGCACATGCAACACGACACGCATTCCCGCGGCATCGACATGAGTGCGCTGGGCCGCGACAAGCAAGGCCTGCGCCTGGCCGACGAGACGGTGGCCATCGAGGTCCCGGGCCTGAGCCTGTTCTACGGGGACAAGCAGGCCCTGTTCGATGTCGCGATGAACATTCCCAAGCAGCGTGTGACGGCCTTCATCGGCCCGTCCGGCTGCGGCAAGTCGACCCTGCTGCGCACCTTCAACCGCATGAACGACCTGGTGGACGGTTGCCGGGTCGAGGGCGCGATCAACCTGTACGGCAACAACATCTATCGCAAGGGCGAGGACGTCGCCGAGCTGCGCCGCCGGGTGGGCATGGTCTTCCAGAAGCCCAACCCGTTCCCCAAGACCATCTACGAGAACGTGGTCTACGGCCTGCGCATCCAGGGCATCAACAAGAAGCGTACCCTCGACGAAGCCGTCGAGTGGGCGCTCAAGGGCGCGGCGCTGTGGGACGAGGTCAAGGACCGCCTGCACGACTCGGCCCTGGGCCTGTCCGGTGGTCAGCAGCAGCGTCTGGTCATCGCCCGTACCATCGCCGTGGAGCCGGAAGTCCTGCTGCTCGACGAACCCTGCTCGGCGCTGGACCCGATCTCCACGCTCAAGGTCGAGGAGCTGATCTACGAGCTCAAGTCCAAGTACACCATCGTCATCGTCACCCACAACATGCAGCAGGCCGCGCGCGTCTCCGACTACACCGCGTTCATGTACATGGGCAAGCTGGTAGAGTTCGGCGACACCGACACGCTGTTCACCAACCCGGCCAAGAAGCAGACCGAAGACTACATCACGGGGCGTTATGGCTAGTGGGGAAGGGGGCAAGCTACAAGCTACAAGCTTGCCACCCACTCCTGCGCAGCACGTACGGACCCCACGCACACTCTTGAAGCTTGAGGCTCGCGGCTTGCCGCTGGCAGCCTCCCGGCGGAGCGAACCATGATCAATAAAGAAAGCCTCACCCATCACATTTCCCAGCAGTTCAACGCCGAACTCGAAGAAGTGCGCAGCCACCTGCTGGCCATGGGCGGCCTGGTCGAGAAGCAGGTCAACGACGCGGTGACCGCGCTGATCGACGCCGACTCCGGCCTGGCCCAGCAAGTGCGCGAGGTCGATGGCCAGATCAACCAGATGGAGCGCAACATCGACGAGGAGTGCGTGCGCATTCTGGCGCGCCGCCAGCCAGCGGCCTCCGACCTGCGCCTGATCATCAGCATCTCCAAGTCGGTGATCGACCTGGAGCGCATCGGTGACGAGTCGACCAAGATCGCACGTCGGGCCATCCAGCTGTGTGAGGAGGGCGAGTCGCCACGGGGCTACGTGGAGGTGCGTCACATCGGCGATCAGGTACGCAACATGGTCCGCGACGCGCTGGATGCCTTCGCCCGCTTCGATGCCGACCTGGCCCTGTCCGTCGCCCAGTACGACAAGACCATCGACCGCGAGTACAAGACCGCGCTGCGCGAGCTGGTGACCTACATGATGGAAGACCCGCGCTCGATCTCACGCGTGCTGAGCGTGATCTGGGCGCTGCGTTCGCTGGAGCGGATTGGCGACCACGCGCGCAACATCGCCGAACTGGTGATCTACCTGGTGCGCGGCACCGACGTGCGGCACATGGGCCTCAAGCACATGCAGGCGCAAGTGCAGGGCCGCGACGCCGACGCGGCTAATGTTCCGGCGCCAGCGGACGATAACTAAGGTCTGTCCCGAGCACGGGCGTGTGCCTGCAGGCCACGCCGCTCGTTCAAGGTAATTGCCTCGCGCACGGCCACCCAGGCATCGCACCGGATGCGTCGGTGGCTTTCGTGCGTCTGGCCGACCCTGGACACCCTCACGCCGTGCACGGCAGGTGGGACTCGTACCGCGTTCGACTTTGGCACATGGCCATCAGTCGGCGGTATGCTAGCCAGGAGTCGAAAGGAGTGGCGATGAGTAAAGTCAAAGTGCTGGTCGTGGACGATGCCCCGTTCATTCGCGACCTGGTGAGAAAGTGCCTGCGCAATACCTTCGCAGGCGTCGCGGTCGAGGATGCGGTCAATGGGCGCAAGGCCCAGGTGCTGCTCACCCGCGAGCGTTTCGACCTGGTCCTGTGCGACTGGGAGATGCCCGAGATGTCCGGTCTGGAGTTGCTGGCCTGGTGCCGTCAGCAGCCCAGCATGGCGAGCATGCCGTTCATCATGGTGACCAGCCGGGGTGACAAGGAGAACGTCATCCAGGCCATCCAGGCCGGGGTGTCGGATTTCGTCGGCAAGCCCTTCACCAACGAGCAGCTGTCGAGCAAGGTCAAGAAGGCCATGGCGAAGATCGGCCGGCTGGCCGACCTGGTCGCCAGCGCGCCCGCGCGTCCGGCCTCCACCGGCAATGACTCGCTGGCCGCGTTGACGTCGGGCCGCAGCGAGGCACCGCGGCCGGCTGCAGCCAGCGCACCGGCACCCGCGCCGGCCACTTTGCAGCGCGCGCCCACGGCGGCGCCGGCTGCCGTGTCGTCGCCTGGACCGGGTCGCGGGCAGGGTCAGTTGCGCCTGGCCAGTGGCGCCCAGCCTTGCGTGATCAAGGCCCTGAGTTTGAAGGAAGCGTTGCTGGTGGTGCGGCGTGGCGAAGTGTTGCCCCAGGTGCTCGAAAGCGCGGTGCTCGACCTGGAGCAGGGCGAGCAGGCCGAAACCGCGCGGCTCAACGGCTACCTGCATGCCGTGGCCGCGCTGGAGCCCCGCCCCGAGAGCGATTGGCTGCAATTGACCTTCAAGTTCGTCGACCAGGATGCCCAGAAGCTCGACTACCTGTCGCGGTTGATCGCGCGCGGGACAGCGCAGAAACACTTCACACCGGGGGCCTGAGCCGGCAAGTGCTGCCAGGCACACCGGCTGTCACGGTCCTCTGTGGGGCAGGCCTGCCCGCGATGCGGGTGGCGCCTGGTCGGGCCCTATCGCTGGCAAGTCAACTCCCACCTAGACCTGTGCAGCCTGCTGGGGGAGCGAGAGTCCCAGTTGGATCCTGCAGCCTGCCGAGCAAGCAAGCTGTCAGCATCCTGTGGGAGCGGGCTTGCCCGCGATAGCGTCCGGTCCGTCACCGCCTGCCTCACGGTCAAGCCCGCTCTCGCAAAGGGCGTGCGTCGACCCGTCAGGGCCGCGATGCAGACCAAACCGTGGGCCCTCGCGGTCATACCGACCAGCCCCGTCTCGCGCCCCCAGAACGAGGGCACGGCGGGATCTGCGATCAGTCCAGCAGGACCACCTTCGCCAGCACGATCTTCGGCCCTTTCATCTTCTTGATGATGATGCGCAGACCTTCGACCTCCAGGACCTCTTCTTCTTCCGGCACGCGTTTGAGCGTCTCGTAGACCAGGCCTGCCAGGGTCTCGGCCTCGATGTGGTCCAGGTCCACGCCCAGCAGGCGCTCGACCTTGAACAGCGGCGTATCACCCCGCACCAGCAGCTTGCCGGGCTGGTAGGCGAGGATGCCGCGCTCGGCCTTGCGGTGCTCGTCCTGAATGTCGCCGACCAGCACTTCGAGCACGTCTTCCATGGTCAGGTAGCCAACGACCTTGCTATCGGCTTCCTCGACCAGCACGAAGTGCGCGCCGCCCTTGCGGAACTGCTCGAGCAGCTGCGACAGCGGCATGTGCCGCGAGACCCGCTCCAGGGGGCGTGCCAGGTCTTCCAGGTCGATGGTCTCCGGCAGATGCGCCAGATCGGCCAGTTCGAGCAGCAGGTCCTTGATGTGCAGCAGGCCGGTGTACTCGCCCTTCTCGGCATCGTAGACCGGGTAGCGGCTGAACTTGTGCCGGCGGAACATCGACAGGATTTCCTTGAGCGGCGCCTTGGCGTCGAGGCTGATCATGTCTTCGCGGGAGTTGGCCCAGTCGACCACTTCCAGCTCGCCCATCTCCACGGCCGAGGCCAGCACACGCATGCCTTGGTCGCTGGGGTCGTGGCCTCTGCTGGAGTGCAGGATCAGCTTGAGTTCTTCACGGCTGTAGTGATGCTCATGGTGTGGCCCGGGCTCGCCTTGGCCCGCGATGCGCAGGATGCCGTTGGCGCTGGCGTTGAGCAGGTAGATGGCCGGGTACATCAGCCAGTAGAACAGATACAGCGGCACGGCCGTCCACAGCGACAGCAGCTCGGGCTTGCGGATGGCCCAGGACTTGGGCGCCAGCTCGCCGACCACGATGTGCAGGTAGGAAATCACGAAGAAGGCGACGAAGAACGAGACGGCCTTGATCAGTTCCGGCGTGTCCACGCCGGCAGCGGCCAGCAGCGGTTCGAGCAGGTGCGCGAACGCCGGCTCGCCGACCCAGCCAAGGCCCAGGGACGCCAGGGTGATGCCCAGCTGGCAGGCCGACAGGTAGGCGTCGAGCTGGTGATGAACCTTGCGCAGGATGTTGCCGCGCCAGCCGTGCTGTTCGGCGATCGACTCCACGCGCGTGGCGCGCAGCTTGACCATGGCGAACTCGGCGGCGACGAAGAAGCCGTTGAGCAAGACCAGGAACAGTGCGAAAAGGATCATGCCGAAATCGGCGAACAGGGAGGTGAAGCTGATACCAGGGGAAGGGTCCATGATGGGGTTTTACGGGGTCCGTCGTGTCAGGGAAAGAAAGGGCAACCGGTAGCGCAGGCCACCGCAAGACAGCCAATGTAGCGGCTGGACGCCCAAATGCAAAGGGCTGCCCTCACACAGACGTCGCTGAAACCACCTGGTTCAGCGGGAAATGGCAGGTGAACGTGCTGCCATGCCCCAGTACGCTGGTGATCTCCAGGCGCCCACGGTGACGCAGCAGCACGTGCTTGACGATGGCCAGGCCCAGACCCGTGCCGCCGGTGTTCGACGCACGGCTCGAATCGACCCGGTAGAACCGCTCGGTCAAGCGTGGCACGTGCTTGGCGTCGATCCCGATGCCGGTGTCCTGCACGCTCAGGTGCGCGCCGTGGGCATCGCTCCACCAGCGGATGCGGATCTGCCCACCGTCGCGCGTGTACTTGACGGCATTGAAGATCAGGTTCGAGAACGCGCTGCGCAGTTCGGCCTCACTGCCTTTCAGGCGCACCCCCGACTCGGCCTCGAGTGAGATCTGTTGGCCACGTTGCCCGGACAGGGCCGTGGCATCGCCCTGAATCGAGCGCAGCAAGAGCTCGATGCTGACCGGCTGGCTCTCGGACGGGTAGTCGGTGGCTTCGAGCTTGGCCAACAGCAGCAGGTCGTTGAGCAGGGTCTGCATGCGCTCGCTCTGCTGGTGCATCTGCTGCAAGGCACGGGCCCAGCGCGGATTGATGCCGTCCACGTTGTCCAGCAAGGTTTCCACATAGCCGGTGATGACGGTCAAGGGCGTGCGCAGTTCGTGGGACACGTTGGCGACGAAATCCTTGCGCATCTGTTCGAGCTGGTGGATGCGGGTCACGTCGCGCACCAGCATCAGGTGCTCGTTGTTGCCATAGCGCGTGATGTGCAGCTGGACGCGCAGGTGATCGTTCACCGGCGAAGGGATCTCCAGCGGTTCGAGGTGGTTCTCCTGCTCGAAGTATTCCTTGAACCGTGGGTGGCGCACCAGGTTGGTCACCGGTTGCCCGCCGTCCTGGGGCGTCTTCAGGCCGAGCAGGGTTTCGGCAGCGCGGTTCCACCACTCCAGGTTGCCTTCGCTGTCGAGCATGATCACTGCATCGCGCAGGGCTGCGGTCGACTCCTGGACCCGGTCGATGACCGCTTGCAGGCGACCGCGAACGCGCTGGTCGCGGCGTTGCAGGTGGTAGATGCTGTCGAACACCTCGCCCCACAGGCCATAGCCATCGGGTGGCGCTTCATCGGGCTGGTGGTTGCGCAGCCAGTCGTGCAGGCGCAAGAGCTGCTTGAGGGTCCAGGCCAGGTAGAGTGCCAGGCCGATGGCCAGGCTCCAGCCGTAATGGCCACTGACCAGGCCGGCGAGCAGGCACAGCGAGACCAGCAGGATCAGGTGGCGACTGAGGATGGTGTAGCAATTCTGGTTCAATTGCCGGTCCTTCGGAGCGTGGGGAGGGTGCTGCGGCACCGCTAAAAGGGCGTTCAGCCTAGCACTTGGTGGAAAAACGATACCCCGTGCCGCGCACGGTCTGCACCAGGTTTTCGTAGGCTTCGCCCAAGGCCTTGCGCAGGCGTCGGATGTGCACGTCGACCGTACGCTCCTCGACGTAGACGTTGCCGCCCCAGACCTGATCGAGCAGCTGACCCCGGGTGTAGGCACGCTCCTGGTGCGTCATGAAGAACTGCAGCAGGCGGTATTCGGTCGGGCCCATCTCGGCAGGACGGCCGTCGATGGTCACGCGGTGGCTGATGGGGTCGAGCAGCAGGCCCCCGACCTCGATGGGCGCCTCGCTGTCGCTGGGGCCTGTCCGGCGCAGCACCGCTTTCAGGCGCGCCACCAGTTCACGGGGCGAGAACGGCTTGGTGATGTAGTCGTCGGCACCGACTTCGAGGCCCTGGATCTTGTTGTCTTCCTCGCCCTTGGCGGTGAGCATGATGATCGGGATGTCGCCGGTCAGCTCGTCGCGCTTGAGTCGCCGTGCCAGCTCGATCCCCGAGGTGCCGGGCAGCATCCAGTCGAGCAGGATCAGGTCCGGCTTGCGGTCGACGATGATCGCATGGGCCTGTTGCGCGCTGTCGGCTTCCAGGCAGTCGTAGCCGGCCATTTCCAGCGCCACGGCGATCATCTCGCGAATGGGCGCCTCGTCGTCGACGATCAGAATGTTCCTGCCAACCATGCTCAACCTCTCCTGGAAACGATCTCTTGGCCCGCATTAGATAACGGAATTATTGCAGCTGTGTGACAACTGCCGAGACGCTTCCGGATGCCTGCCTCAACGTATCGCGTAATCGAGCACGACACCCAGGAACACCAGCAGCCCTGCCCAGTGATTGTGCAGGAACGCCTTGAAGCACGACGTCCTGTCCCGCGCGCGGGTCGAGCGGTACTCCCAGGCGAAGCACAAGGCCGCCCCCAGCAGCCCCAGGTGGAAGCCGCTGCCCAGTCCGAAGGCCAGGCCGGCCAGCAGCAGACAGACCAGCGATGCCAGCTGCAGGCCGAGGATGATCTGTCGGTCGGCCGCGCCGAAGAGGATGGCCGTCGACTTGACCCCGATCTTCAGGTCATCGTCGCGGTCGACCATGGCGTAGTAGGTGTCGTAGCCCACGGTCCACAGCAGGTTGGCCAGGTACAGCCACCAGGCGCTGGCCGGCAGGGTTTCGTTGGCGGCCATGAAAGCCATGGGGATTCCCCAGGAATAGGCGGCGCCCAGCACCACTTGCGGGAAGTGGGTGTAGCGCTTCATGAACGGATAGCAGAAGGCCAGGGCCACGGCGCCGAACGACAGGCCCACGGTCGGGGCGTTGGTGCACAGCACCAGCAGGAAGCTCGCGCCTACCAGCAGGGCGAACAGCGTCAACGCCTCGCGGCCCGAGATACGACCACTGGCCAAGGGGCGGTCGGCAGTGCGCTTGACGTGGCCGTCCACCTTGCGGTCGGCGAAATCGTTGATGGCACAGCCGGCGGCGCGCATCAGCACCACGCCGAGCGCGAAGATCAGCACGTTGGCCACGGTCGGGCTGCCATGCCCTGCGATCCAGACCGCCGTCAGCGTCGGCCACAGCAGCAGGTAGATGCCGATCGGCCGATCCATGCGGCTGAGCTGGATGAAGTCCCAGGCGCGTGGGTGGAGACGGTTGAGCGACTTGAGCATCTGCAGGTACATCAGTTCGTGTCCTCGAGCGCGGCCTGCCAGAAGGCAGGCAGAAAGACCTCGGCGACCAGCAGCTGCAGCCCGTCGCGCTCAAAGCGCGAACGGCGTCCCCAGCGCGCCGGCCCCTGGACTGGTGCAGGCAGCCAGGCCTCGGGATAGCGACAGACTTCGATGGGGTGGCGGGTGAAGGCCTGGTCGCAGAACAGCACTTCGCCCAGCGAACGCGTGCCCAGGTGCTGCAGATCGAGCCCTCCCGCGACCAGGGCGCGACGCGACGCGACGCTGCGGGCGAAGACCCAGGGCTGCCCTTGGCCCCTGAGGTACACCTCCCGCGCCCAGCCCTGCTCGCCAGGCGCCAGGCCCAGCGCCGTGCATTCGTCGTCCCGCAGCGCCTGCCAGCCCTCGAAGAGCGGCACGACGTCGAAGCGATCCTGGGACAGCGCGGTGAGGCGCCGCGTGAGCGAGCCCTGGTCGAACAGCCAGTCGAGCGTCGGCGGATCGATCGCAGGGGCTACCTGGGCGTAGGGCTGCCACGCGGCAGCGACGGCTTGCGAGGGTTCGTAGGGCACGTTGTCGAGGGCTTGCACCGGCTGGAGAAGCGGCGAGCTTAGCATGATTGAAAGACGGCTTCTGCACGCTACGGCCTGGCGAATGCGGGGGCGAATCCTGTCAATCCGCCCTGGCACAGGGCAGAAGTGCCACCTGTCCGCCTGATTGACGAGGGGGGCTGGCGTGCACCCTGGCGGCATGCCATTCTCAACCGCGTCTGTCTCAGCCTGGAAGCCGCGTCGTACCCCTGGACACCCCGTCCAACGCACCGCACGGCATAACAAAAAGAATTCCCGTCAAAGAGGCTCTACCATGCGCAAACCACAGCTCGCTACCGTCATCTCGGAAGAAACCGGCCTGAACAAAGACAAGGCCAACGAGGTGCTCAACGCGATACTGGACACCATCACACAGGCAGTCGACAGCCAGAGCGTGACCTTGGTGGGCTTCGGCACGTTCGAGAAACGCCACCGGGGCGCTCGCAACGGCAAGAATCCACAGACCGGCGAGGCCCTGCAGATCAAGGCCAGCAACACGGTGGCCTTCAAACCTGGCAAGGCGTTCCGGGACCTGCTCCACGGCGACGTGACCGCGCCATCGGCCAAGGCGCCCAAGGCCGCCAAACCCAAGGCCTCGGCATCCTCCTCGAACGCCTCTGGCGCGGCCAAACGCGCGCGCTGAGGGCTTCATGGCGCAGGGGCAGGGCAAAAGGCCCCTGCACAGGGCACCCGGCCCGGCTGGCATTCGGCGAATGAGCCGATAGACTGCCGGGCACGTTCGTTTTCGAGACATCACGATGAAATTTCGCCTTCTCCTGTGGGCCATGGGCCTGCTCATGGCCCGAGCCAGCCGCCACAACCCGGCCTTTCGCAAGCAATTGCAGGACAAGGACCTGGTGTTCCAGATGCAGACGCTCGACGGCCGTGTCGCCCGGCACTTCATCGTCAAGGATCAGTGCGTCATCAGCCGACGCGGTACGCATCCCCAGCCGGCCTTCGCCATCGCCTTCAAGGATGCGCCGTATGGCTACGCGACCTTGCAGGCCAGGAACAAGCAGCTGGCCTTCATGCAGGGCATCCAGGACAAGGGTATCCAGATCAAGGGCAACCCGGCTCTAGTCATGTGGTTCCAGGGCCTGATGAAACACCTGCGCGCCCCTCGACCGGCCTGAGCCCGCCGAGGCGTCTCCCTCAGAACTGCGCGGCCAGCTCGCGCAGCAGCGCCTCGGCATCCAGGATCCGACCCACGATCTCTTCGGCCTTCTGTCGCGTCAGGTGCAGGCGCTCGAGGAGGTCGTCGGGGATCTCCAGCTCGGGACCGCTGCCGATGCCCCGTGCCCGCAGCAGGCGTGTGGCCAAGCAGACCAGGTTCGCGAACGCGGCATGCTCGCCTGCATAGTGGGCGTCATGCTGGAAGCGCAAGGCCGTGGCCAGCTCGTCCGGCATGTCCCACAGCCCCAGCAGCCAGGCGCCCATCTGCTCGCGGGTGATACCCAGCAAGTGCTGCTCGATGTAGGGGTGGCTCAGGTGCGGGTTGACCTCCAGATGGCGGCAGATCAGCGAGAAGTGGGGCGGGAACACGTGGGCCAGCAGCAGGTAGCCGAAGTTGTGCAGCAGGCCACCCAGGTAGGTCAGCCCGCCTTCGGGACGTTCGGCCCTGGGCATGGCCCGGGTCAGGCCTTCGATCACCGCGGCGGTGTAGATCGACTGCTGCCAGTAAGGGGTGTCGTGCTGCGGATGATCCTTGGGCAGGCTCAGGGTCTTGCCCAAGGCCAGCCCCAGGGCCAAGTTGATGACCAGGTCGAAGCCCAGCACACGGCCGATGGCGTCTTCCACGGAGCGGATCTTGCCGGGGAACGCGTAGTAGGGCGATGCCGCCCAGCTGACCACCTGGGCGGCCAGGGCCGGGTCGGTTTCCACCACGCGGGTGATATCGTCGATGCTCGCATCGGGGTCCACGCGCAGCTTGATGATCTTCTGTGCAGAGTCTGGCAGCGGTGGAATCTCGATGGTCTGTTCGAGCCGCTGCTGGATGCGCCGCGCCGTGAAGGCCTGGACCGCCCGGCTGATCTCCCTGGAATCGTCCTTGCGGTCGAGGTTGAGGTGGATGTTGCGCACGGGCTCGCCGAAGCTGCCGGCGCTGGCCTTGGTCAGCAGGCGCTTGAACTCGGTCAGCGTCAGCTCCAGCAGCACGCCTGCTTCGCCGGACTGGATCAGCAGCGAGTCGATGTCCAGTAGGCTCTGTTCGTACAGGCAGGGTGAGCTGGTCAGGGCCGGGATCGCCGGCAATGCCTTGAGCCCGTGCTTGTCCAGCATCTGCCGCAACCGCGCGACCGGTACGGCCGTCAGCGTACGGCCTGTCAGTTCGGTCAGGCGCTTGAGGTCCAGCAGATGACTGCACGGGAACAGCACCATCAGAGCACCGACTTCGTCATCCAGCAGCACGGCCTGGACCTTGCGGGCCGGCTGGTGACCGGGCTGGTCTGGAACCTCGCGGTAGGTGACGCCCAGCTTGTCGAGCAAGCGACAGATCACGGACGGTGCACGAGCGGCGGTGGTTTCCAGAGCAACTTCAGTCATGATGACGATCCAGTGTTAAACGCGAATATAAACAGTCCCAAGGGCGGACGGTTCCAGGTGAAGCAGGTCACACTTGGCCATACTGCTGGCCATGGCGCAACCAGCGGTCGAGCAGGGGGCTGACGTGATCGGGCCAGCGGGCCAGCAGTGCCTGAGCCGCATCGCGCACCGCCGGCAGCAGGTCCGCGTCGCGCATCAGGTCGGCTACCTTGAACTGTAGCAAGCCGGTCTGGCGTGTACCGAGCATCTCGCCGGGGCCACGCAGTTCGAGGTCCTTTTCGGCGATCACGAAGCCATCGTTGGTCTCGCGCATGATGCCCAGACGCTCCCGACCGACCTGCGACAACGGCGGATGGTACAGCAGCACGCAGTGACTGACCGCGCTGCCCCGACCTACGCGACCCCGCAACTGATGCAACTGGGCCAGGCCCAGCCGCTCGGGGTTCTCGATGATCATCAGGCTGGCATTGGGCACGTCGACCCCGACCTCGATCACCGTGGTGGCGACCAGCAGTTGCAGGTGGCCGGCCTTGAACTCGGCCATGATCGCGGCTTTCTCGGCCGGCTTCATGCGGCCGTGGATCAGGCCCACGCTCAGCTCGCCCAAGGCGCTGCCCAGGTCTTCGTAGGTGCTTTCGGCCGCCTGGCAGGTGAGTTCCTCGGATTCCTCGATCAAGGTGCAGACCCAGTAGGCCTGCCGACCTTCGGCGCAGGCGGCACGCACCCGCTCCACCACTTCGAAGCGTCGGCTGTCGGCGACCAGCACCGTGTTCACCGGGGTTCGCCCCGGCGGCAGTTCGTCGAGCACCGACGTGTCCAGGTCGGCGTAGGCGCTCATGGCCAACGTCCGCGGAATCGGTGTGGCGGTCATGATCAGCTGGTGCGGGCACAACGCGCCGCCCACGCCTTTCTGGCGCAGGGCCAGGCGCTGCTGAACGCCGAAGCGGTGCTGCTCGTCGATGATCGCCAGGGCCAGGTGCTTGAATTTCACTTCTTCCTGGAACAGCGCATGGGTGCCTACCACCATCGGGGCGCCCGCAGCGATCCGTTCGAGGGCGCTGACCCTGGCCTTGCCCTTGAGCTTGCCGGCCAGCCAGGCGACTTCGAGACCCAAAGGCTCGAGCCAGCGCTTGAAGGTGATGAAGTGCTGCTCGGCAAGGATTTCGGTTGGCGCCATCAATGCCACCTGATACCCGGCCTCGAGCGCCTGCAGCGCTGCCAGGGCAGCGACCACGGTCTTGCCGGCGCCGACATCGCCCTGCACCAGCCGCATCATCGGTTCGCCCTGGCTGAGGTCGTAGGCGATCTCGTTGCCCACGCGCTGCTGCGCGCCGGTGGGTTGAAAACCCAGGTTGGCCAGGTAGCGGGCGGGCAGGCGGCTGGCTTTCGGCAGCACGGGTGCGCGCAGGGTGCGCAGGCTTTCGCGCACGCGCTGCTGGGAGAGCTGGTGCGTCAGCAGTTCTTCGAAGGCCAGGCGGTGCTGGGCCCAATGGTGCCCTTCGGCCAGCTCGTCGACGTCTGCGTCCGCGGGCGGGTTGTGCAGGTAGCGAATGGCTTCGTCCAGCGGTGCCAGCTGATAGTCGCGGGCCAGCTCGTCCGGTATCCAGTCCGGCAGGCTGCTCGGGCCGAGCTGCGCCAGGCTCTGCTGGCACAGCGCGCGCAGGCGCTGCTGGGTCAGCCCCTCGGTGGTCGGGTAGATCGGTGTCAGGGTCTGCTCGACCGCCGGGGGCGGCTCGTCACCATTGAGCGCGCGGTACTCGGGGTGGTAGATCTCGAGACCCGAAGCGCCTGGGCGAACCTCGCCATAGCAGCGCAGGTGCGTGCCCCGCTTGAGGCCTTCGCGCTGCGCATGGCTGAAGTGATAGAAGCGTAGGCTCAGCACACCGCTGCCGTCGCCCATGCGCACCACCAGGCTGCGGCGCTTGCCCATCACCACGTCGGCACCGCTGACCACGCCCTCGACCACCGCATCCTGGCCGGGGCGCAAGGCGCCGATGGGAATCACGCGGGTGCGGTCCTGGTAGCGCAGGGGCAGGTGGAACAGCACGTCCTGCAGGTTTTCCAGGCCGACCTTGGCGAGTTTCTGCGCCATCGCCTCGCCTATCCCCTTGAGCGCGGTCACCGGCACCTTCGACAGCTCGTTCATGGGTCAGGCCATCGGGTCCACGGGCGGCTTGGCGACCGAGCACAGGCGTATCGAGTCGGCGAGGATTTCGATGGCCTTGGGCCGCGGGAAGCTGGCACGCCAGGCGATGGCCACGGTACGGAAGGGCGACGGCGCGGTCAGCGGGCGGACCTCGATGACGCCAGGTGCATAGTGATGGCTGTGCACGGCCGACAGGGGCAGGATCGAGATGCCCAGGCCGGAGGCGACCATGTGCCGGATGGTTTCCAGGGAGCTGGACTCGACCGTGGTATGACGCGAGCCTTCGCCGCCCTTGGTCAAGGTCGGGCAAGCCTCCAGGACCTGGTCGCGGAAGCAGTGGCCTTCGCCCAGCAGCAGCAGGCTCTTGTCGTTGAGCGCCGCGGTGTCGATGCTCTTCTTGGCCGTCCAGGGGTGATTGCTCGGCATCAAGGCATAGAACGGCTCATCGTAGAGCGGCATGGTCAGCACGTCGGCCTCGTTGAACGGCAAGGCGATGATCACCGCGTCGAGTTCGCCATTGCGCAACTTTTCGCGCAGCACGTGGGTGAAGTTCTCTTCGATGTACAGCGGCATCTGCGGGGCGACCCGGTGCAGCTGCGGAATCAGGTGCGGGAAGAGGTAGGGACCCACGGTATAGATGGCGCCGACTTTAAGCGGGGCGGTCAGCTGGTTCTTGCCGGCCTGGGCCAGTTCGCGGATGCCCTGGGCCTGCTCGAGGACCTTCTGGGCCTGGGCCACGATGCTTTCGCCGACCGGCGTCAGACGGACCGCGCTCTTGCTGCGCTCGAAGATCAGCACGCCCAGCTCGTCCTCGAGCTTCTTCACGCCCACCGACAGGGTCGGCTGACTGACGTGGCAGCGTTCGGCGGCATGGCCGAAGTGTTGCTCCTGGGCGAGGGTGACGATGTAGCGGAGTTCTGTGAGGGTCATAACGTGCGTCCATGAAGTTGCGGCCCCAGCATAGCGGCTGCACTCGATGGACGCACGCTATCAGACGTGCGTTTTCGCCACGGGAACGCCTTCAGCGACGGTCCAGGGAGTAGACGAAAGGCGCGACCACTTCGATGGTGCCGTTGTTGAGCACCTCCTGAGGCGGCTTGGGCACCGGCTGCGCCCGCCGGATCATTTCCAGCGTGGCCCGGTCCAGGGCTGCGCTGCCCGATCCGTCGGCCAGGGCATAGGAGAGGATCTTGCCATCGGCATCGACCGTGAAGCGCAAGCGGTTGATGCCCTGCAGGCCACGACGGCGCGCGTCCTCGGGGTAACGCTTGTACTTGGCCAGATGGCGCAGCAGGTCACTCTGCCAGGTCGGCAGGGCCTTGCTGTTGGACGCGACGCTCGGTGCCGGCGCGGCCGAGGGTTTCGGCGGTGTCGTCGTCGGCGGCGTCTCGGCCACGTGCTCGGTCGGCGGCTTTTCCTGGGGCGGCTCGGGCTTCTTCTCAGGCTTGGGCGGCTGCGGCTTGGGCTTGGGTTGAGGCTTGGGCGGCTTGGGAATGGCGATCTTGGGCTTCGGGGCTTCCGCGACCTTGGGCAACGGAGGCTCCTCCACGGGCGTCGGCGGCTGTGGTGCAGCCTTCGGCGGTGGAGGCGGTGCCGGCTCCGGCAGCGGGGCCATCTGGACCATCATGGCCGCAGGGGGCAGTTCGACGACCTGTGGCTTGGTCCAGTTCATGGCGAGCAGCACCGCAGCGGCATGCAGGCCGAGCACGAGCGCCAGGCTGCCACTGTAGCGTGCCAGGTTATGCCGCTTCTTGGTCATTTCTTGGCTGCCGTCTCTAGTCCGACCAGGCCGACCTTGAGGTAGCCTGCCGCGCGCATGGTGTTCATCACTTCCATCAGGTCGCCGTAGTCGACACCCTTGTCGGCCTGGAAGAAGATCGTGGTCTCTTTGTCGCCCTTGGTGCGCGCGTCGAGCATCGCCCCGAGCTGACCGGGCTGCGCCACCAGGTCATCGCCGACGTACAGCTTCTGGTCGGCCTTGACGCTGACGAACACCGGCTTCTCCGGCCTGGGCGCCGGCTTGGCGGTCGAGGCCGGCAGGTCCACCTTGATGTCGACCGTCGCCAAAGGCGCGGCCACCATGAAGATGATCAGCAGCACCAGCATCACGTCGATGAACGGCGTGACGTTGATTTCGTGGTTCTCGGCGAGGTCGTCGCCGCCTTCGTTGAGATGCAGGCCCATGGCTTACCCCACTTTCACCATGTGGGGGGCGGCGCGGTCGCTGCCCTGATGATCCAGGTCACGGCTGACCAGCAGCAGCACCTGGGCCGAGGCGTCGGAGACCTGGGCCTTGTAGCCGGCGATCGAACGCGCGAAGACGTTGTAGATGACCACCGCCGGAATGGCCGCGACCAGGCCCAGGGCCGTGGCGAGCAGGGCTTCGGCGATACCGGGTGCGACCACGGCCAGGTTGGTGGTCTGGGTCTTGGCGATGCCGATGAAGCTGTTCATGATGCCCCAGACGGTGCCGAACAGGCCGACGAAGGGTGCGGTGGAGCCGATGGTGGCGAGCACGCCGGTGCCGTTGCTCATGTTGCGACCGCTGGCCGCGACCAGGCGCTCCAGGCGGAAGCTGACACGTTCCTTGATGCCTTCCTTCTCGCGCGCGTTGGCCGACAGGCGCATCTCTTCGAGCGCGTCGTGCACCAGGGTATGGGCCAGGGTGCCTTCCTTCTGGCTCGACTCGCTGGCTTCGCGCAGAGTGGCGGAGCGCTTCAGCGTGGCGATTTCACCGCGCAGGCGACGCTTGGCCCCGAGCAGCTCGAAGCCTTTGGCGATCCAGATGGTCCAGGTGATGATCGACGCGATGGCCAGGCCGATCATGACCGCCTTGACCACGATGTCGGCATTCTTGTACATGCCCCAGGGCGACAGGTCGTGCGCCATGCCGAGGCTGGTATCCTCGACCAGGGCCTGGGTGTCGTCGGCGTCGGCTGGCGCTGGGGTCACGGCAGGCGTATTCGGCGTCGCGTTCGGTGCTGCGGCGGCGGGCGCCGTCGCCGTGGAAGTGGCCGGCTGCGTGGCCGGCTCGTCTGCCATGGCCGCCGGGGCCAGTGCCAGGCTGAACAACAGCGCGGCAATGGCGCGCCAGGCGCGCGAGGTGGTTGGCGAAGCGGAGGGTTGAATACGTGTCATGCTGGCCGGACCTGATGAAGATGAAGGTGGATGTCCTCGAGGCCTGAGGAAGACCGAGAACAGGCAGGCCGGCATTATTGCAATTAATTCTTGTTAGCAGAAGCAATAGAGTATCTTTTTTTACGAACGGCCCGCCCAGGCAGGCGCGCGGCGGTTCGAAGGCGAGGCAGAGGAGAGGCATCGATGTCCGAACGTTACGCAATGATCGTGGGCTGCGGCGACGTGGGCGGCCGCTTGGCCAAACGACTGCTCGCCCAGGGTTGGCAGGTCAGCGGGCTGCGCCGCCACGTCGAAGGGTTGCCCGAAGGGGTGCAGCCGGTTGCCGCCGACCTGCACGACCCGGCGTGTCCTGCGGACTGGCCACGACGGACGCCGGACTGTCTGGTCTACTGCGTGGCGGCAAGCCAGCATGACGAAGCCGGCTATCGCGCCGCCTATGTCGACGGTCTGCGCCATGTACTCGACTGGCTTCAGGCCCATGGGCAGCGGCCTCGGCGGTTGCTCTTCGTGTCGAGCAGCAGCGTGTATGGTCAGCAAGCTGGCGAATGGGTCGATGAGACGTCCCCCACCGAGCCGCAAGGGTATTCAGGGCGCCTGATGCTGGAGGCCGAGCAACTGGCCCTGGACAGCGGCCTGCCGGCGACCGTGGTACGCCTGACCGGGCTCTACGGGCCAGGGCGCCAGTGGTTGCTTAGCCAGGTGCGCCAAGGCTACCGGGTGACCGAAACCCCGCCGCTCTATGGCAATCGCATTCATGTCGAGGATGCGGCCGGGCTGCTGGACTGCCTGCTGCAGGCCGACGTGCAAGGCGTGCCGTTGCAGACCCTGTACCTGGGCGTGGACGATGCACCGGCGCCGCTGGCCGAGGTGGTGGGCTGGTTGCGTCAGCAGTTGGGGGTCACCGCATGGTCCGACCAGGAGCGCGTGCGGCGTACGGGCAGCAAGCGCTGCAGCAATGCCCGGGCCAGGGCCTTGGGCTGGGTACCTGTCTATCCGAGTTACCAGGAGGGCTACGGCGCGCTCCTGGCCTCGTCATGACCTGATCAGTCGCGCTCCAGCAACCACTGGCGTGGCCCGGGTGTCAGGTTCGGCATCTGGCCGGCCGGTGCGTTGTCGAGCGCCTGGAAGATTTCCAGCTCATCGCCATCACGCTTGAAGATCCATGGGCCACCGCGCTGATCGCGCTCGAGCCACAGGCTGTCGTGTTCGCCGCTGAGCGTCGTGCAGTCGCCTGCCAGGCACAGTGCGTAACGGTCGAGCTGCGGGAGGCCTTCGACCTTGCCATCGTCATGGAAGCGGACCTGCGCGCCCTTGCCAGGGCCTTCGACGATCTGCCACTCGCCGCCCAGGTAGGCGGCATAGAGTGCCTTCTCGAAGCTGGCGCCAACGGGCGCTTCGGCGGAGACAGGGGTGGTGGCGCGTTCGAAGTCCAGGCGCGGGGTCTGGTCGTGCCCGGTCTGCACCAGCTCGTCACCGTTCAGGTCGAGCTGCTCGGTCTGGCCGTTCTCGAAGACGACCCGCCATTTCGCGTCATCGGCTTCCAGGCGCCCCTCGGCCACCTCGAAACCATTGCTGTAGCTGGCCTGGTGGCGATTCATGTCGATCTTCCATTCGAAGATCGGACCGTTGCCGGCCAGGGCCTTGCGCAGGCTGACGCCCTTGGCGGCCGCCTCGATCGCATTCTGGTTGAGCCAGGTGCCGTTGTAGTCTTCCGGCGCATGGCTTGCGCAGCCGCCCAGTACCAGGGCAGCCAGTGAGATAAGCACTGCACGTTGCATGATGGGTCTCTTTCGGGGAGGGCGGCAGGCACCGGGGCCTGCCGCAGGGAGCGTCATTCCAGGACCAGGATGGCGTCCATTTCGACCTGGGCGCCTTTCGGCAGCGCGGCGACGCCGATGGCGGCGCGGGCAGGGTAGGGCTGCTGGAAATAGCGACCCATGACTTCGTTGACCGTGGCGAAGTGACCGAGGTCTGTCAGGAAGATGTTGAGCTTGACGATGTCCTTGAAGGAACCGCCTGCGGCCTCGGCCACGGACTTGAGATTCTCGAAGACCTGGACGGTCTGTGCTTCGAAGCCTTCGACCAGTTCCATGGTCTTGGGGTCGAACGGGATCTGGCCGGACATGTACACGGTGTTGCCGGCCTTGATGGCCTGGGAGTAGGTGCCGATGGCGGCCGGGGCCTTGTCGCTGTTGATGACGGTCTTGGTCATGGTGACTCCTTGTTGTTGACGGGCTACGCGCGCATGCGAGTGATCCGGACCACACCGAGCAGGGTACGCAGCTTCTTGATCACGCGCGCCAGGTGCACACGGTCACGCACGCTGACCACCAGCTGGACCACGCTGACCCGACCGTCGCGCTCGTCCATGCTGATCTTCTCGATGTTGCCGTCGGCAGCGTTCACGCTGCTGGCCAGCAGGGCGATCAGGCCGCGTTGATGCTCCAGTTCCACTCGAAGCTCGACATTGAATTCGCCGGTGACGTCCTTGGCCCAGGACAGCTGGACGCATTTTTCCGGGTTGTGACGGATCTCGCTGATGTTCCGGCAGTTCTCCAGGTGCACCACCATCCCCTTGCCCGCCGAGAGATGGCCGACGATGGGGTCGCCCGGGATCGGCGTGCAGCACTTGGCGTAGCTCATCACCAGGCCTTCGGTGCCGCGGATGGCGAGCGGGCCTTCCGGTGCCGGCAGCTGCTCGCCCTCGGTCGACAGCAGGCGGCGCGCCACGACATAGGCCATGCGGTTGCCCAGGCCGATGTCTTCGAGCAGGTCCTCGATCAACTCCAGACGGTATTCGTCGAGGATCGATTGGACGCGCTCGGCGGGAATCTGCTCGAGGCCGCTGTCGAAGCCGGTCAGCACCTTGTTGAGCAGACGCTCGCCCAGGTTGATCGATTCGGAACGGCGCTGCAGCTTGAGCGCATGGCGGATGTGCGTACGCGCCTTGCCGGTGACCACGAAGTTGAGCCAGGCAGGGTTCGGCCGTGCCCCCGGCGCGCTGACGATCTCCACCGTCGAGCCGCTTTGCAGCGGCTCGGAGAGCGGGGCCAGGCGGCGGTTGATGCGGCAGGCGATGCAGCTGTTGCCGACATCGGTGTGCACCGCGTAGGCGAAGTCGACGGCCGTGGAGCCCTTGGGCAGCTCCATGATGCGGCCTTTGGGCGTGAAGACGTAGACCTCGTCCGGGAACAGGTCGATCTTCACGCTTTCGATGAATTCCAGGGAGTTGCCGGCCCGTTGCTGCAGCTCCAGCACGCCCTTGACCCACTGCCGGGCACGGGCGTGGTTGCCCTTGGGCTGTTCCTCGCCATTGGACTTGTACAGCCAATGGGCAGCGATGCCGTTGTTGGCCATCTCTTCCATCTCGCGGGTGCGGATCTGGATCTCGATGGGTACGCCGTGCATGCCGAACAGCGTGGTGTGCAGCGACTGGTAGCCGTTGGCCTTGGGGATCGCGATGTAGTCCTTGAAACGCCCTGGCAATGGCTTGTACAGGTTGTGGACGGCACCCAGCACGCGGTAGCAGGTGTCGACCTTGTCGACGACGATCCTGAAGGCGTACACGTCCATGATCTCGTTGAAGGCACGGTGCTTGCCGCGCATCTTCTTGTAGATGCCATAGAGGTGCTTCTGCCGGCCGCTGACCTCGCCATCGATGCCATCGACCTTCAGGCAGTGGACCAGCGACTGCTCGATCTTGCCCACCAGCTCCTTGCGGTTGCCGCGGGCGCGCTTGACCGCCTGGTGGATGCGTTCCGAACGCATCGGGTGCATGGCCTTGAAGCCGAGGTCTTCGAACTCCACGCGCACGGTGTGCATGCCCAGCCGGTTGGCGATGGGCGCGTAGATCTCGAGGGTTTCCTTGGCGATGCGCCGGCGTTTTTCCCCGGACAGCACTTCCAGCGTGCGCATGTTGTGCAGGCGGTCGGCCAGCTTGACCAGGATCACGCGAATGTCGCGTGCCATGGCCATGGCCATCTTCTGGAAGTTTTCGGCCTGGGCTTCGGCCTTGGTCTCGAAGTTCATCTGGGTCAGCTTGCTGACCCCGTCCACCAGTTCTGCGACGGTCTCGCCGAACTGCTGGCTGAGCGCTTCTTTGGCGATGCCGGTGTCTTCGATCACGTCGTGCAGCATGGCGGCCATCAGGCTCTGATGGTCCATGTGCATGTCGGCCAGGATGTTGGCCACCGCCAACGGGTGGGTCACATAAGGTTCGCCGCTGCGGCGACGCTGGCCGTCATGGGCCTGTTCGGCGTAGAAATAGGCGCGCCGGACCAGGTTGACCTGCTCCGGGCCCAGGTAGGACGACAGCCGATCAGCGAGGGCTTCTATGCTCGGCATGAGGAGACCTCCTGCCGGACAAGATGACCTGACGTCGCTCGATGTCGACCAGGCATGATTCAGACGGCCTCGTTGGGCTCGTCCTCGAATGCCGCGAAGACGGGATCTTCGGTGACGATCTCTTCAGCCGCGATGAACTCGGGGGTGACGATGCCTTCGGCGATTTCGCGCAGGGCGACGACGGTCGGCTTGTCGTTTTCCCATGCCACGCGTGGCTCCTTGCCGCCGGTAGCCAGCTGACGGGCACGCTTGGTGGACAGCATGACCAGCTCGAAGCGGTTATCCACGTGTTCCAGACAGTCTTCAACAGTTACGCGGGCCATGGTCTTCCTCAGTAGCAGATGCGATAGGCAGGCAGCCCAGAATGGGCGAGCGGACTCGGTAGTTTAAAAAATCACCAGCCAATAGGGAAGGGCTGTTTTGCAGGCGGCCGCCCGGCGGAAGGTGCATGACAGGCGTATCGAGCCGGACGATACCGCGTGAGGCACCGCTTGCACAGCCTGCGCGAGGCGTCAGCGCAGCAGCGCATCCCGCAGGCGCGGGGTCAATTCCTCGAACAGCGCCTGCACCGAGCGCAAGGCGCGGCAGTCCGGGCGGGTCAGCAGCCACAGCTGGGTATCGCAGCCCGGCAAGGGATCGCTCAAGGCTTCGACGCCCGGCAGGTCACGCACCATGTAGTCGGCCAGCGCCGTGACGCCCAGGCCCTGGCTGGCCAGCTGCGCCAGGGTCGACATGCCGCTGCATTGATAACGTGGCATCAGGTCCGGGTAGTGTCGCGTGCGCCAGATGGCCGTCGGGTGATCGTGCATCGAATCGTCGAGTGCGATCCAGGGCACGGCGGTAGGGGCTTCGGTCAGGCGTTCACGCCATTCGGGCCGCCCACAGACGACGTAGGACGTCGACCCCAGGCAGCGACCGACCAGGTGCTCCGGTGGCGTGTTGGTCAGGCGCAGGGCGATGTCGGCATCGCGGCGACTGAGGTTGGCGAAGGTGTTGGAGGTGCTCAGCTCCAGCGACAGGGCCGGATAACCCGGCATGAAGTCGGCCAGAGCAGGCAGCAGAAGGCTGTGCAGCACCGCTTCGGTACAGGTCAGGCGCACCGTCCCGCTGACGACCTGCTCGCCGCTGGTCAGGGCGATGCGGGCGGCCTCGAGGGCCTGTTCGGCACGCTCGGCCTGTTCGGCCAGCGCCTGAGCGGTGTCGGTGGGCAGGTAGCCTTTGCGGCTCTTGACGAACAAGGCCGTGCCCAGCGCCGACTCCAGGCGACGGATGGAGCGGAATACGGTCGATACGTCGACCTTGAGCAATTCGGCGGCCTTGGCCAGGGAGCGACCCCGCTCCAGGGCGAGCACCAGCGTGAGGTCGGCATGGGAGATCTGGTATTGCATAGGTGCACGCTCTGATTGCCAAAACGCCAATGTCTGTTGCATTGGGGCCATTTTATAGTGAATCGGCACCCGCTTGGCAAACGGGGTCAGTACCTCGCTTCACCGGCCTGTCCGGCGTGAGGTCCCACAACAATAAGTCGCCCGCTTTCGTCCCGGCACGGTCCGTCCATGGTCGTCGTCTGGTCAGCAGAGGATGTAACGCCATGTCGGTCTCCACCTGCGCCACCCCCTGTCACGCCTTGATCGCGCCTGCCGCCCGCCGGTTCGCCTTCACAACACGTCTCTCCGCTCTACAATGGCCGTTTCGATTCGACGGGCCTCCCTTCCATGACGCTTTCCTCTGCTCTGTGGCCACTCCTCCAGGCGTCCGGCAGCGCTCGCCTGGCCTGCGCCCAGCCACCCTGTGAAGCCGGATCGATCGCCTGTACCCATACGTGCATGGCATGAAGCGCTGGCTTCGTGCACGCCCCTCACAACAACTCCAACAGCGACGGCAGACCTCCATGAGTGAATACAGCGACACCCGTCAGCCCCCTGACGCGCCCACCCTCTCCACCACGTCTGGAAAGGGCCTGGCCAAGGGGCGTCTGGGCCTGCTGGCGAGCATCGTGCTGGGCATCTCGACCATTGCGCCGGTCTATACGCTCACCGGCGCCCTCGGCCCGACCGTGCGCGAAGTCGGCGCCCACCTGCCGGCGGTGTTCATCGTCGGCTTCCTGCCCATGCTGCTGGTCGCCCTGGGCTACCGCGAGCTCAATGCCGCCGAGCCGGACAGTGGCACCTCGTTCACCTGGTCGGCTCGCGCCTTCGGCCCGATGATCGGCTGGATCGGGGGTTGGGGGCTGGTGACCGCCACCACCATCGTGCTGTCCAACCTGGCCGGGGTCGCGGTGGATTTCTTCTATCTCTTCCTGGGCCAGATCACCGGCAGCGAGGCGGTGGTCGCGCTGAGCGACAACCTGTTGATCAACGTCACCACCTGTTGTGTGTTCATCGCCCTGGCCGTGTGGATCTGCTGCCGGGGCATGGGCACCACCATGACCGTGCAGTACGGCCTGGTGGCGCTACAACTGCTGGTGCTGATCGGGTTTGCCTTCGCCGCGTTCGGCGAGACCACCGCGCCGGCGCCCCTGGCGTTCGATGTCGACTGGTTCAACCCGTTCGCGGTCGGCTCGTTCTCGGCCTTTGCCGCCGGTTTGTCGCTGTCGATCTTCATCTTCTGGGGATGGGACGTCTGCCTGACCGTCAGCGAGGAATCGGTCGGCAGCGAGGAAGTCCCCGGCAAGGCGGCGACCTGGACGGTGCTGCTGATCCTGGGCCTGTACCTGCTCACCGGCATCGCCACGCTGCAGTTCGCGGGCATCGGCGAAGCCGGCCTTGGACTCGGCAACCCGCGCATCCAGGAGAACGTGTTCGCTCACCTGGCCGGTCCGGTCATGGGGCCTCTGGCGATCCTGATGTCCATCGCAGTGCTCGCCAGCACGGCCGCGTCGCTGCAATCGACCTTCGTCTCGCCGGCCCGCACGCTGTTGGCCATGGGATACTACGGCGCGGTGCCACGGCGCTTCGCCCGCGTCTGCCCGCAGTCGCAGACGCCACGCTATGCGACCATCTGCGCTGGCATCGCCGCGGGGGTGTTCTACGTGACCATGCGCACGCTCAGCGAAAACGTGTTGGCCGATACCATCACCGCCCTGGGCATGATGATCTGCTTCTACTACTCGCTGACCGCTTTCGCCTGCGTCTGGTACTTCCGCCACAGCCTGTTCTCCAGCCTGCGCAACCTGCTGATGCGTGGCCTGTGCCCGTTGCTGGGCGGCTCGATTCTGTCGGTGATCTTCGTGCGCACGGCGATCGATAGCGCTTCACCGGACTTCGGCAGCGGCTCGCACGTCGGTGGGCTGGGGCTGGTATTCGTGATCGCGTTGATCATTTCGCTGCTGGGCATCGGGCTGATGCTGCTGGCGCGACTGCGGGCGCCGGCCTACTTCCTCGGCACCACGCTGAACCGGCAGGTGGCGTTGCACGTGCCGGACTGACGGTCAGGTCCGACCCCGGAGACCGCCTTGCGCGGCTCCGGGTAGAACGGGGCTCAGGCCAGCAACTGGTCGAGCAGGGCCTGATGGCGCTGTTGCTGGGCCGCCCGGCGCAGGCGGTTGGCGCGGAACACGGCCTTGAGGTCTTCCAGCGCGACGGCGAAGTCATCGTTGATGATGAGGTAGTCGTACTCGGCGTAGTGCTGCATCTCGCTGACGGCTTCGCGCATGCGCCCTTCGATGATCGCGTCGCTGTCCTGGCCCCGGTTGTTCAGGCGCTGGCGCAAGGCCTGCTGGCTGGGCGGCAGGATGAACACCGAGCGTGCGTCAGGCATCAGTGCGCGGACTTGCTGAGCCCCTTGCCAGTCGATTTCCAGGATCAGGTCGTAGCCTTGGTCCAGGGTCTGCTGCAAGGCCGTGCGCGAGGTGCCGTAGAAGTTGCCGAACACCTCGGCATGTTCGAGAAAGTCGTCCTGCTCGATCAGGGCATGGAACTCGGCATGGGGCACGAAGTGATAGTTCACGCCGTGCTGTTCGCCCGGGCGCATGCTCCGGGTGGTGTGCGAGACCGAGACCTTGATGGCCGGGTCGGCATCGGTCAGGGCCTTGACCAGGCTGGTCTTGCCGGCGCCAGAAGGCGCCGAGACGATGTAGAGGGTGCCGCGGGTGGGGTTCATGGTGGGAATGGCCTACTCGATGTTCTGTACTTGTTCGCGCATTTGTTCGATCAGCACCTTGAGGTTGACCGCCGCCTGCGTGCTGCGGGGGTCGAACGCCTTGGAGCCGAGCGTGTTGGCTTCGCGGTTGAGTTCCTGCATCAGGAAGTCCAGGCGCCGGCCCGTGGCGCCGCCGGAAGCGAGCACCCGACGGACCTCGGCCACGTGCGTGCCCAGGCGATCGAGCTCTTCGGCCACGTCGCTCTTCTGGGCCAGCATGACCATTTCCTGTTCCAGGCGCTGGGGGTCCAGCTCGGCGCGCAGGTCGGCGAAGCGGTCCAGCAGCTTCTGCCGTTGCGTGGCCAGCATCTGCGGCACCAGCGTGCGCAGGGTGGCGACTTCCTCGCTCATGGCGTCCAGCCGCTCGTTGATCAGTCGTGCCAGTTCGGCGCCTTCGCGGGCGCGGCCGGCCTTGAGCTCTGCCAGCGCCTGTTCGAACAGCGTCATGGCCTGGGCGTTGAGCGCCTGGGGGTCGCTGGCATCGGCGACCAGCACGCCCGGCCAGGCCAGCACTTCCAGCGGATTGAGCGGAGCAGGCTGCTGGATCAGGCTGGCCACGGTCTCGGCGGCGGCCACCAGCTGCGCGGCACGCGCACGATCGACCTGCAGCGGCCTGCCGGCACTGTCCTCGCTGAAGCGCAGGGTGCATTCGATCTTGCCTCGCGAAACCCCCTGGCGCAGGGCCTCGCGCACGGCGCCTTCCAGGTCGCGCAGGGCTTCGGGCAGGCGCAGGTGCGGTTCGAGGTAGCGGTGGTTGACCGAGCGCAGCTCCCACGCCAGGGTACCTTGATCCCCGGCGTGTTCGGCCCGGGCAAAGGCGGTCATGCTGTGCACCATGGGGTGACCTCGCGTGTCGAAATGGATGCGCCTTGGCGGCGGCAAAGCGCGTGATTGTAGCCTAGTGCGGCCTGGGCGCCCAATGCGACCGCCACCTGGTCGCGCCTGTCGCGACGATAGGCGTGTCTTCGAAGGGCAGGCGTCTTTATACTGTCCGGCAGATCTAAATCCCGGTACAGGTATCCCGCATGAAACGTCCTAGTGGTCGCGCCGCCGATCAGCTTCGCCCGATCCGCATCACCCGCAACTACACCAAGCACGCCGAGGGGTCGGTACTGGTCGAGTTCGGCGACACCAAAGTCGTCTGCACGGTCAGCGTCGAGAACGGTGTCCCACGCTTCCTCAAGGGCCAGGGCCAGGGCTGGTTGACCGCCGAGTACGGCATGCTGCCGCGCTCCACCGGTGAGCGTAACCAGCGCGAGGCCAGCCGTGGCAAGCAAGGCGGGCGCACCCTGGAAATCCAGCGCCTGATCGGTCGTTCGCTGCGCGCGGCACTGGACATGAGCAAGCTGGGCGACGTCACGCTGTACGTCGACTGCGACGTCATCCAGGCCGACGGCGGCACCCGTACCGCGTCCATCACCGGTGCGATGGTGGCGCTGGTCGATGCCCTGCGCGTGATCAAGAAGCGTGGCGGTCTCAAGGGCGGCGACCCGCTCAAGCACATGATCGCCGCCGTGTCGGTGGGCATGTACAAGGGCGAGGCCGTGCTCGACCTGGACTACCTGGAGGATTCCTCGGCCGAGACCGACCTGAACGTGGTCATGACCAGTGCCGGTGGTTTCATCGAGGTGCAGGGGACTGCCGAAGGTGCGCCGTTCCAGCCTGAAGAGCTCAACGCCATGCTGGCGCTGGCGCAACGGGGCATGGGCGAGCTGTTCGAACAGCAGAAGGCGGCACTGGCCGACTGAGCCAGCCCGGCTCGAGGCCGTCGCAGCGTGACCTCATCGAACGAGGCCGTGCTGCGGCGAGGCGCCTGCCCTGGTCAGATGGTCAGCGTCCAGTCGTAGTCGACGATCAGCGGCGCATGCTGGGAGAAGCGCGGCTGGCGCGGCAGGCGTGCGTTGCGCACGAAGCGGCGCAGGCCCGGCGTCAGGATCTGGTAGTCGAAGCGATAGCCGAGGTTGAGCATGTCGGCTTGCTCGTTGTCCGGCCACCAGCTGTACTGGTCGCCTTCACGGCTGACTTCACGCAGCGCATCCACATAGCCCATGTCGCCGACGATCGCTTCCATCCAGGCGCGCTCGGGCGGCAGGAAGCCAGGCGACTGCTGGCTGTCACGCCAGTTCTTGATGTCGAGCTTCTGCTGCGCGACGTAGAACGAGCCGCAGTAGATGTACTCGCGGCGCTTGCGGCGCTGCTTGTCCAGGTACTTGGCGAAGTCGTCCATCAACTTGAATTTCTGATTCAGGTCTTCGTCACCGTTCATGCCCGAAGGCAGCAACAGGCTGGCGATGCTGACCTTGTCGAAGTCGGCCTGCAGGTAACGTCCGTAACGGTCGGCCGTCTCGAAGCCCAGGCCCGTGATGACTGCCTTGGGCTGCATGCGCGAATACAGCGCCACGCCCCCTTGGGCGGGCACTTCCGCGTCGCAGGCGTACAGGAAGTAGCCATCGAGCTGATAAGCTGGGTCGTCGAGTTCAAAGGCCGAGGCGCGGGTATCCTGAAGGCAGATGACGTCGGCATTCTGGGCTTGCAGCCAGCTGAGCAATCCGCGCTCGGCCGCAGCCTGAATGCCGTTCACGTTCACACTGATGATCCGCATAAATGGCCCCAAAAATCTCGTGCGTGTATGATACCCGAGCTCAACTCATTTAGCTAAATCCGTGGTGTCCGGGACCTTTCATGCAGCCGTATCAGCGCGACTTCATCCGTTTTGCCATCGATCGGGGCGTGCTGCGCTTCGGTGAATTCACCCTGAAATCGGGGCGTACCAGCCCGTACTTCTTCAACGCTGGCCTGTTCAACAGCGGTTCGGCCCTGGCCGAACTGGGCCGTTGCTACGCCGCCGCGATCGTCGACAGCAAGATTCCGTTCGACGTCCTGTTCGGCCCTGCCTACAAGGGCATTCCGCTGGCGGCAACCACGGCCGTCGCCCTGGCTGACCAGCACCAGCACGACGTGCCCTGGTGCTTCAACCGCAAGGAAGCCAAGGACCACGGTGAGGGCGGTAGCCTGGTCGGGGCTCCACTGGCCGGTGACGTGCTGATCATCGACGACGTGATCACCGCCGGTACGGCGATCCGCGAAGTCATGCAGATCATCCAGGCCCAGCAGGCCCGTGCCGCCGGCGTGCTGATCGCGCTCAACCGCGAAGAGCGCGGCAATGGCGAGCTGTCGGCCATCCAGGAAGTGGAACGCGACTTCGGCATCCCGGTGGTCAGCATCGTCTCGCTGACCCAGGTGCTGGAATTCCTGGCCGACGATCCGCAGCTCAAGCAGCACCTGCCTGCCGTCGAAGCCTATCGGGCGCAGTACGGGATCTGAGCCTGACCGGCCAATGAAAAAGGCGACCCCCTGCAGGTCGCTTTTTTTGCGCGCGCGCCAGTGAGGCAAAACCCCCTACCTGCACACTGAGTCGAACGGTGTCGTAGGGGGCTGTCACGGCCTTGTGGGAGCAACTGTCTTTTCTACTCCGTACATGCCCGGCCGCATGCGGCGTCTGGCAGGGCCCTATCGCTGGCAAGCCAGCTCCCACCCAGACCCCGGCAGCCGTCAATGTAGGCATGGCTGCGCAAGCAGCCTGTGGGAGATTCTATGGTTTCTGCCAAGTGCTGATGTGGGCCCTGGCGGGCCCAATCGCGGCACAGGGGCCGCTCACCCGTAGCCCCACCGCGGGGTTGCAGGCTATCGCGGTCATCTGTGCGGGTTTGGCCCGTGATAGCGGCGGTAGATTCGATACATGGCCGACAGGATAATGCTGGCCTGCCAGTTTTGAGGCGAATGAACTGGCCCTATCGCTGGCAAGCCAGCTCCCACCCAGACCCCGGCAGCCGTCAATGTAGGCATGGCTGCGCAAGCAGCCTGTGGGAGCGGGCTTGCCCGCGATGGCGTCCGGACCATCATCGCCTGCATCGAAGGCAAGTCTGCTCCCGCAAAGGGACGCTCAGCGCGAGGCGTGATTGGTGATCAGCGTGCCCACGCCCGTGTCGGTGAAGATTTCCAGCAGGACGGCGTTCGGGACGCGCCCATCGACGATGTGCGAACTGTTCACGCCGCCCTGGACGGCCTCCAGCGCGCACTTGATCTTCGGCAGCATGCCGCCGTAGATGGTGCCGTCGGCGATCAGCTCGTCGACCTGCGTGGTGGTCAGGCCGGTCAGGACCTGGCCCTGCTTGTCCATCAGGCCGGCGATGTTGGTCAGCAGCATCAGCTTCTCGGCCTTGAGCGCTTCGGCGACCTTGCCGGCAACCAGATCGGCGTTGATGTTGTAGGACTGGCCGTCGGCACCGACGCCGATGGGGGCGATCACCGGGATGAAGTCACCCTTGACCAGCATGTTCAGCAGGTCGGTGTTGACCCCGGCCACTTCGCCGACCTGGCCGATGTCGATGACTTCGGGGGCGCTCATGCCCTCGGTCTGCCGGGTGACAGTCAGTTTCTTCGCGCGAATCAGCTCGGCGTCCTTGCCGGTCAGGCCGATGGCGCTGCCGCCATGGCGGTTGATGAGGTTGACGATCGACTTGTTGACCTGTCCGCCCAGCACCATCTCGACCACGTCCATGGTCTGCGCATCGGTCACGCGCATGCCGTCGATGAAATGGCTCTCGATGGACAGGCGCTTGAGCAGGTCACCGATCTGCGGCCCGCCGCCGTGGACCACCACCGGATTGATGCCGACGGCCTTCATCAGCACGACGTCCCGGGCGAAGCCGGTCTTGAGCTCTTCGCTCTCCATCGCGTTGCCGCCGTACTTGATCACCAGCGTCTTGCCGACGAAGCGGCGAATGTAGGGCAGCGCTTCGGACAGTACCTGGGCGACATGGGATGCGGCATCGCGGTCGAGGGTCATGCGGGACTCCAGCAGGGAAGGGTTGATCGGTCAGAATGGCAGGCGCAGGTCGTGGGCGACCCGCAGCAGCTGCGTGCGGAAAACGGCCTGGATACGACGCAGTTCGGCCTCATCGTCGGCCTCGAAGCGCAGCACCAGGACCGGCGTGGTGTTGGAGGCACGCACCAGGCCCCAGCCGCGGGCATAGTCGACCCGGATGCCATCGAGGGTGGTCAAGGTGGCCTCACCCCAGTCGGCGTCGTGCCTCAGCGCTTCAATGATGCTGAATTTACCGTCGTCGGTCACATCGATGTTGATTTCCGGTGTGGAAATGTCACTGGGAAACGCCGCGAACAGCGTGTCGGCGTCGGCGTCGCCGCGCGACAGGATCTCCAGCAGGCGTGCGGCGCTGTAGAGGCCATCGTCGAAGCCGTACCAGCGTTCCTGGATGAACAGGTGCCCGCTCATTTCACCGGCCAGCAGCGCGCCGGTCTGCTTGAGCTTCTTCTTCATCAGCGAGTGGCCGGTCTTCCACATGGTGGCGCGCCCACCCAGCCCTTCGATCAGCGTGATCAGCCGACGCGTGCATTTGACGTCGAAGAGGATCTCGGCGCCTGGGTTGCGCTGCAGGACATCCTGGGCGAACAGCATCAACAGACGGTCCGGGTAGACGATCTGCCCCTGGGGCGTCACCACGCCGACCCGGTCGGCGTCGCCATCGAAGGCGATCCCCAGGTCCGCACCGGTGTCGCGCACGGCTGCGATCAGGTCCTGCAGGTTCTCGGGCTTGCCGGGGTCTGGATGATGATGGGGGAAGTGGCCATCGACCTCGCAGAACAGGGGCACGACCTCGCAGCCGAGGCGCTCGAACAGCGCCGGGGCGATGACGCCGGCCACGCCGTTGCCGCAGTCCATGACGATCTTCAAGGGCCTGGCCAGGGTGACGTCGGCCAGGATTCGCGCACTGTAGCGCTCCAGCAGCTCGACCTGCTCGACGCGGCCCTGGCCGGTGCTGAGGTCGTTGTTCTGCAGACGCTGCAACAGTGCCTGAATCTGCGCATCGGCCAGGGTATCGCCGGCGATGACGATCTTGAAGCCGTTGTAGTCGGGCGGGTTGTGGCTGCCGGTGAGCATGACGGCCGAGGTGCCTCCCAGCACGTGGGCCGCGTAGTACAGCGTCGGTGTCGGCACCATGCCCAGGTCGCTGACCTGGCAGCCTGCGTCGACCAGGCCCTGGATCAACGGCCCCACCAGCAGCGGGCCGGACAGGCGACCGTCGCGGCCGACCGACACCTTCGCCTCGCCCTGGGCCAGGCTTTGCGCACCGATGGCCCGCCCGATCCAGTAGGCGACGTCGGGGGTCAGCGTGCTGCCGACCACGCCGCGGATGTCATAGGCGCGAAAGATGCTGGCAGGCAGCGCGGGGGGTCGCAGAGCGCGGTCGGTCATGGGCGATTCCAGTCAGCGAGGGCGGTGGCCCTGGGGCATGGCACGCGTTGGACGACGAAGCGCTTGTCGAGTTCGCCGTCCCTGCGAACCGTCATCGGGTCAGCGGGTGCCGGAGTGGCCGAAGCCGCCGGTGCCACGCTGGGTTTCGTCGAAGGCCTCGACCAGCTCGAACTGTGCCTGGACCACGGGCACCAGCACCAGCTGGGCGATGCGCTCGCCGACGGTGAGGGTGAAGGGGGTCTGGCCGCGGTTCCAGCAGGACACCATCAGCTCGCCCTGGTAATCGGAGTCGATCAGGCCGACCAGGTTGCCGAGCACGATACCGTGCTTGTGGCCCAGGCCCGAGCGCGGCAGGATCACGGCGGCCAGGCCCGGATCGCCGATGTACACCGACAGGCCCGTGGGGATCAGCAGGGTCTGCCCCGGCTCCAGGACGGTGTCCTGCGCCAGCAGTGCGCGCAGGTCCAGCCCAGCCGAGCCCGGCGTGGCGTACTGCGGAAGAGGAAAGTCGCGACCCAGGCGGGGGTCGAGGATCTTGGCTTGAAGAGCGTGCATGTAACCTATTGAACCTGGTTGAGCCGTTCGGCGATGAAGGCGACCAGCTGGCGGGCGATCTTGCCTTTGCTGGTCTGCGCGAAAAGGGTCTGGTGTTGCTGACGGTCGATGACGGTCAGGGCATTTTCCTCGCTGTTGAAGCCGATGCTGGGGTTGGCCACGTCATTGGCGACGATCAGGTCGAGGTTCTTGTCCTTGAGCTTGCGCGTCGCGTAATCGAGCAAGTGCTCGGTCTCGGCGGCGAAGCCGACGCTGAACGGCCGATCCGCACGGCCCGCGAGGGTGGCGAGGATATCGGGATTGCGCACCATCTGCAGCAACAGACCATCGCCTGTCGTAGGATCTTTCTTGAGTTTCTGCGCGGCGACGACCTCCGGTCGGTAGTCCGCGACCGCTGCCGAGGCGATCAACAGGTCGCAGGGCATGGCCGCCTCGCAGGCCGCGAGCATGTCTCGTGCGCTCACCACGTCGATTCGAGTGACGCGATCGGGGGTCGGCAGGTGCACCGGACCGGTCACGAGGGTCACGCGAGCACCGGCTTCGGCGGCCGCCTCGGCCAGTGCGAAACCCATTTTCCCAGAGCTATGATTGGTGATGTAGCGCACCGGGTCGATGTTTTCCTGGGTCGGCCCTGCCGTGATCAGCACATGCCGTCCGGTCAGCGCCTGGCGCTGGAAGCTTTCTGCGGCCAGCCAGGCCAGCTCGGTCGGTTCGAGCATGCGGCCCAGCCCGACGTCGCCACACGCCTGACTGCCGGATGCCGGCCCGAACACGCGCAGGCCACGGCTTTGCAGCAGGTCGAGGTTGGCCTGGGTCGCCGGGTCGCGCCACATCGCCTGGTTCATGGCGGGCGCCACGGCGACGGTGGCATCGGTAGCCAGCACCAGCGTCGTCAGCAGGTCGTCGGCCATGCCTTGGGCCAGACGGGCCAGCAGGTCGGCCGTGGCCGGGGCGATCAGGACCAGGTCGGCCCACTTGGCCAGTTCGATGTGGCCCATCGCGGCTTCGGCGGCAGGGTCCAACAGGTCCAGGTGCACGGGGTGGCCGGACAGCGCTTGCAAGGTCAAAGGGGTGATGAACTCGGCACCGCCGCGGGTCATGACGACGCGCACCTGGGCGCCGTGTTCCAGGAGTCGGCGAATCAGCTCGGCACTTTTGTAGGCGGCGATGCCGCCCCCCACGCCGAGAACGATGCGCTTGCGATACAACCGCTGCATAGGCCTGCCTTTTGTTCCAGTAGAAGCGTGCGACGACGATGAGTGCCTGCGGCAGATCGTCACATGAACGAGCGGACTAGATTACCACAGCGCCCGGAGGCGCCGCAGTGACATCCAGGGAGGGTGCATGAATATCAGGGAATGGCCGCTGCGCGAGCGGCCTCGGGAAAAGCTGCTGCAGTACGGTGCGTCGCAGTTGTCGGACGCCGAGCTGCTGGCGGTGTTCCTGGGTTCGGGGGTGAAAGGCTGCAACGTGGTCGACCTGGCGCGACGGCTGCTGGGCCGCTTCGGCAGTCTGCGCCAGTTGCTCGAGGCCGATCGGGAGGCGTTCCTGGGCGAGGCCGGGCTTGGACCGGTCAGGTACTCGCAGCTGCAGGCGATGCTGGAGATCGGACGACGCCATCTGGCCGAGTCCATCGAGCGCGAGTCGGCACTGGAGGGGCCGCAAGCGGTCCGCCGCTACCTCAAGTCCAGGCTGCGCCACGAGGCCAGCGAGGTCTTCGCCTGCCTGTTCCTGGACACCCGGCACCGGCCGTTGGCGTTCGAAGTGCTGTTTCGCGGGTCGATCGACCGTGCCAACGTGTACCCACGCGAGGTGGTCCGGCGCTCGCTGACGCACAATTGCGCGGCGCTGATCCTGTGCCACAACCACCCCTCCGGCAACCCCGAGCCCAGCCGCGAGGACGTCCAGCTGACCCACGTGCTGCGTGATGCCCTCAGGCTGATCGACGTGCGGATCCTCGATCACGTCATCGTGGGCGAGGGCGAACCGCTGTCGATGGTCGAGCAGGGCTGGCTCACCGGGTCACCGTGACCTTGGACAGGTCGAGCCGCCCGAACGGGCTGACGGCATAACCTGCCACGCCCTGGCGCGTCAGGCTCGCCGCAGTCGGGTGGGCCAGCGGCAGCCACAGTGCCTGCTGTTGAATCAGGGTCTGGGCCTGTTGGTACAGACGGCTGCGCACGCTCTGGTCGTTGGTGGTCCGGCCTGCGTTGATCAGCTGGTCCAGACGGCTGTCGCAGTAGCGCGCGAAGTTGGTGCCGGAGGTGACGGCGGCACAGGAAAACTGCGGCGTCAGGAAGTTGTCCGGGTCGCCGTTGTCGCCGGCCCAGCCCATGAACAGCAGGTCGTGCTCACCCTGCTTGGCACGGCGGATCAGCTCGCCCCATTCGATCACGCGGATCTCGGCCTTGATGCCGACCTTGGCCAGGTCCGCCTGCAGCATCTGCGCACCCAGGTTGGGGTTGGGGTTGAGCAGGCTGCCCGACGGCCGTGTCCACAGGGTGGTGGTGAAGCCGTCCGGCAGGCCGGCCTTGGCCAGCAGGCGCTTGGCCTTGTCCACATTGGTCGGGTACCCCGGCAAGTGTTCGGCGTAGCTCCAGGTATTGGGCGGGTAGGGGCCGGTCGCTGCGATGGCCGTGTCCTCGAACACCGCCTTCAGGTAGCTCTCCCGGTCGAACGCCAGGTTGATGGCCTGGCGCACCTCAGGCTTGTCCAGAGGCGGGTGCTGGGTATTGAGGGCGACGAACGCGGTCATGAACGCCGGCGTGCTCTCGACCTTGAGGTCGGGCAACTGCTTGGCATCGGCAATGTCCAGCGGCTTGGGCGACAGGGCGATCTGGCACTCGTTGCGCTTGAGTTTCTGCAGGCGGACGTTGGCGTCGGGGGTGATGGCGAAGATCAGCGGGTCGACGGCAGGCTTGCCGCCAAAGTAGTTCGGGTTGGCGCGGTAGCGAACCACGGCATCCTTCTGGAACCGCTGGAACACGAACGGTCCGGTGCCCACGGGCTGGACATTGAGCTTTTCCGGCGTGCCGGCCTTGAGCAACTGATCGGCGTACTCGGCCGAATAGATCGAGGCGAAGCCCATGCTCAGCGTCGCCAGGAAGGTGGCGTCCGGGTGGGAGAGGGTGAAGCGCACGGTGGTGGGCGTCGGCGCATCGATGGACTTGATCAGGCTGCCCAACTGCAGGGACTGCGCATGGGGATAGCCGCCAGGCGCGGTCTTGTGCCAGGCGTGGGCGGGGTAGAGCATGCGCTGGAAGCTGAACAGCACGTCGTCGGCGCTCAGCGTGCGGGTGGGCTTGAAGTAGGAGGTGGTGTGGAACTTCACGCCTTCGCGCAGCGTGAAATCATAGACCAGGCCATCGTCCGACACCGTCCAGCGCTGCGCCAGGCTAGGCACGACCTTGCCCTGGGCGGCATCGAACTCCACCAGGCGGTTCATCAGCACATCGGCCGAGGCGTTGGTGGTGGTCAGCGAGTTGTACTGGACCACGTCGAAACCTTCCGGGCTGGCTTCGGTACAGACGCTCAGGGGCGCGGCCTGGACCAGGGCCGAGGCGAACAGGGAGGCGAACAGCAGGGGAAGGATGGGGCGACGCATGGTGACTCCTTGACTGGTCAGTGGCCCATCTGCCAGAAGCAGCCTGGAAACGATGTAACCCTAGAATGAGCGTCGACAAAAGGCTACATGCATTTTTACAAATCGACCGACGAACGGTGGGCGTGGCTGCCGCCTTGCCGCTATGCTTGCGGGCTCGCAGCCGTCGTCACCTGGGCACGACCCTGTTGTCGTGACTCGGTCTTTCTGGTATAAAGCAGCGCTCTTTTCTAGGGGCTCGGCCTGTCGCTTCGGCGATTCCGGTCGATAAGACCTCGGAAAACACGGCGCCTGGCGCCAAAGACTGAGAGATTAAGCGGCCAACCCATGCCGGGTTGGGCATGTGGTTTTAGAGGGCTGAGGTATGTCGAGAGTCTGTCAAGTTACCGGTAAGGGTCCGGTAACGGGGAACAACATTTCCCACGCAAACAACAAAACCCGTCGTCGTTTCCTGCCAAACCTGCAACATCACCGTTTCTGGGTTGAAGCCGAGAAGCGCTTTGTCCGTCTGCGCGTTTCCGCCAAGGGCATGCGCATCATCGACAAGCGTGGTATCGAAGTCGTGCTGTCCGAGCTGCGTGCTCGCGGCGAAAAGGTTTAAGGAGACTGTCATGCGTGAACTGATCCGTTTGGTGTCCAGCGCCGGTACCGGCCACTTCTACACCACCGACAAGAACAAGCGCACTACCCCGGACAAGATCGAGATCAAGAAATACGATCCGGTCGTCCGTAAGCACGTGACGTACAAGGAAGCCAAGATCAAGTAATTGATCGGCAACCCAAAAAAAACCGCATCCCAGGATGCGGTTTTTTTGTCTCTGGCGTTTGCGGATCAAACGAAACTGAATCCAGTGATCATGCCTTTATCGACGGCGATGAAGACCCTGTCGGTACGATAGTCTTTGGTGGAGAAATCGTTAGGACCTATGACGAGGGGCAGTCTGGTCAATTCGCGGATGTAACACTTCACGCTATCGATGTAGGGGGTACCGATGAGGTGATCGAGTGCCGTCTTGTCGACTTGATATTCCATAAGGGGTCCTCTGCAGGATGTCAGCCCGATGTCGGGCATGGGTATGGTCGATGTCATCGAGCCTGTCGTTGGCCTATCTAGATTTGCGTCGAGAGCGATTCTCGCGAGGAAGTCTTGCGCGCGCTCTGCAGGCCCAGCTCGAGTGATGGATCGGCGGCCAAAAAAACCGCATCCTGGGATACGGTTTTTCGACGTCTGCGGCTCAGCCAATGCGCAGTCGGCTGATGTTGCCTGCTTCATCGACGTCCACATAAATGCGGTCGGTACGAATGTCCATGGTCGAGATATCATTGGGACCGATGACGGACATCAGTCCTGTCATCTCGAGAATGTAAGCTTTTACGCTCTCGACGTAGCGGGTGCCGATGAGGTGCTGGACGGACGTCGTCAGATCGATGCAGTTTTCCATGGTGTGTCCTCTATGTAAGGTCAGCCCGGATTGGGCGTGCCCATGGTCAGCGCTGTCACATCAGCAAGTGGCATATCTAAAGCTGCCTGGGAGGCTATCGTCGAGAGGAAACCCTACGCATCTGCCTGTCGGTCCGTTCTGGCATCGCTCACCGTGGCTCGAACATGACATAGATCTTGCGACAGGCTTCGAGCACCTCCCACGTACCTTTGAAACCTGCCGGAATCACGAACCGGTCGCCTGCACGCAAGGTCTTGGCCTGGCCGTCCTGGTCGCGCAAGACCGAGACCCCCTGAACGATCTCGCAGTATTCATGCTCGGTGTAGTTGACCTCCCATTGCCCCAAGGCACCTTCCCAGACACCGGCAGCGAACTGACCGCACGGGCTGGCATAGTGGTTGTAGACCTGCTGTTCGGGATCGCCCTTGAGAATCTTGTGCGCGGCCGGCCGGTAGGTCTCGGCCTGCATCAGCACCTGGGCGAAGTCGACGATGGAATCGATGCGCATGATCTGCCTCGTATTGTTTAAAAAAACAAACGCTATAAGAGCTTTGAGCGTTTTTTGTCAAATATATTGATAGTTCCACGTGGCTGGTTTAGGGTGGACGGCACTTAGGGTCGTTTCGCAGACCTGTCCAATTACCCCAGCGTGGGTGAGTGTCGAGCCTGACGCTGTCCCTGACAACAAGAGGAGTTTCTACATGGCCACCCTGACGCGTGCAGATTGGGAACAACGCGCCCAGCAACTGACGATCGAAGGCCGCGCCTTCATCAACGGTGAGTACACCGCCGCCGCCTCCGGTGAAACCTTCGAGTGCCGCAGCCCGGTGGATGGCCGCTCGCTGGCCCAGGTCGCCAGCTGCGACCTGGCCGATGCCAACCGTGCGGTCGAGAACGCCCGCGCTACGTTCGAGTCGGGCGTCTGGTCGCGTCTGGCGCCGGCCAAGCGCAAGGCCACGCTGATCCGCTTCGCCAACCTGCTGCGCCAGCACGTCGAAGAACTGGCCCTGCTGGAAACCCTCGACATGGGCAAGCCGATCGGGGATTCCTCGACCATCGACATTCCAGGCGCGGCCAACGCTATCCACTGGAACGCCGAAGCCATCGACAAGGTGTACGACGAAGTCGCGCCGACGCCCCATGACCAACTGGGCCTGGTGACGCGCGAGCCGGTCGGTGTGGTCGCCGCCATCGTGCCCTGGAACTTCCCACTGCTGATGGCCAGCTGGAAGCTCGGGCCGGCCCTGGCCACCGGCAACTCGGTGGTGCTCAAGCCTTCCGAGAAGTCGCCCCTGACCGCCATCCGTGTCGCCCAGTTGGCGATCGAGGCGGGCATCCCAGCCGGCGTGCTCAACGTGCTGCCCGGCTACGGCCACACCGTCGGCAAGGCACTGGCACTGCACATGGACGTCGATACCCTGGTGTTCACCGGCTCCACCAAGATCGCCAAGCAGTTGATGATCTACGCGGGCGAATCGAACATGAAGCGGGTCTGGCTCGAAGCCGGCGGCAAGAGCCCGAACATCGTCTTTGCCGATGCCCCTGACCTGCAGGCCGCCGCCCAGGCCGCTGCCAGCGCCATCGCCTTCAACCAGGGCGAGGTCTGCACCGCCGGTTCACGCCTGCTGGTCGAGCGCTCGATCAAGGACAGCTTCCTGCCCATGGTGGTCGAGGCGCTCAAGGCCTGGACCCCAGGCAACCCGCTGGATCCAGCCACGACCATCGGCGCGCTGGTCGACCAGCAGCAGATGAACACCGTGCTGTCCTACATCGAAGCCGGGCACCGCGATGGCGCGACCTTGCTGACCGGAGGCAAGCGTACCCTAGAAGAGACCGGCGGCACCTACGTGGAGCCGACCATCTTCGATGGCGTCACCAATGCCATGAAGATCGCCCAGGAAGAGATCTTCGGCCCAGTGCTGTCGGTGCTGACCTTCGACTCTGCCGAAGAAGCCATCGCCATCGCCAACGACACGCCCTATGGCCTGGCCGCAGGCATCTGGACGTCCGACATTTCCAAGGCCCACCGTACCGCCCGTGCCGTGCGTGCCGGCAGCGTGTGGGTCAACCAGTACGATGGCGGCGACATGACCGCACCGTTCGGCGGCTTCAAGCAGTCGGGCAATGGTCGGGACAAGTCGCTCCATGCATTGGAGAAATACACCGAGCTGAAGGCGACCTGGGTCAAGCTCTGACCCACGCCTGCGGCCTCATGCACAGCCGGGACGGTACGCGCCGCCCCGGCTGTGTCGTCTTCGTCGATCCGGTTTCGCTGCAAGGAACGCTGCCATGCGTTGGGGTACCTATTTCGCCGTTCTGGGCGCTGTACTGAGTGTCGGGTTGGCGCTTGGGGTCAGCATGCCACTGGTGTCGCTACGGCTGGAAAGCTGGGGGTATGGCGCCTTCGCCATTGGCGTGATGGCGGCGATGCCAGCGGTGGGTGTGTTGCTCGGGGCCAGCCTGGCCAGCCGTCTGGCAGGCTGGATCGGCGTGCCGAGCGCCATGCGTCTGTGCCTGTGGGGCAGTGCGCTGTCGATCGGCCTGCTTGGGCTGCTGCCTGGCTATCCGCTGTGGCTGGCGCTGCGCCTGCTGATCGGCATGTGCCTGACCGTGGTATTCGTGCTGGGGGAGAGCTGGATCAACCAGCTGGTGGTCGAGCGGTGGCGAGGCCGGCTCGTGGCGCTGTATGGCAGCACCTATGCCTTGAGTCAGCTGGCCGGTCCCCTGGTGCTGGGCGTGCTGGGATCCCAGGACGATTTCGGCTTCTGGGCGGCTACCGGCCTGCTCATGGTCGCGCCGCTGTTGCTGGTGGGGCGGAGCGGTGCCCCGGTCGCCGAGGCCTGCAGCGTCACCTTGGGCGATCTGCGCCGGTTCTGTGGACGGCAGCCGGTGATCGCCTGGGCAATCGCGCTGTTCGCCGCCTTCGAGGCGATGATCCTCACCTTGCTGCCGGTCTACTCCCTGCGTCAAGGTTTCAGCCCCGAGGTGGCGATGTTCATGGTCAGCACTGTGGTCATTGGCGATGCGGTCCTGCAACTGCCGATCGGCGCGCTGGCCGATCGCTTGTCCCGCCCGGCCTTGTTCAGTAGTTGTGCCCTGGTATTGCTCTGCTCCAGCCTGGCGATTCCGCTGCTGCTGCGCACCCCGGCCATCTGGCCCCTGTGGGTGGTGTTCGGCGCCAGCGCTGGTGGCCTGTTCACGCTGTCGCTGATCCTCATCGGCGAGCGCTACCGAGACAATGCGCTGGTGCGCGCCAACGCCCACGTGGCGCAACTGTGGGGCATCGGCTGTCTGCTGGGCCCCCTGCTGGCCGGTGCAGGCGGGCAATGGGTGAGCGGGCACGCCCTGCCGTTGCTGATGGCGGCAGGGGCCTTTGGCCTGGTCTTGCTGACGCGTCGTCGCGGCGCCTTCGAGGTGGCCAAGATCTAGAGCATGCGCTCCAGGCCGACGGCCTTGCTCACCCAGGCGTTGAAGCGACGCCACGTGCCGCCGGGTTCGTGGGTCAGCACATGGCGCTGGCCATTGTCCTCGGTGACCCACACCAGCTCGCCCTCGCGCAGCTCGGGTTGGTAACTTACCGCAGGCGCCATGCCCTGCAGGGCCAGTTCGCGGGTGTACTCGGCCAGTTCGGGGCTGTCCACCATGACACCGACCTCAGTGTTCCACAGCACCGACCGTGGGTCGAAGTTGAACGAGCCGACGAAGGTCTTGCTGCGGTCGAAGATGATCGCCTTGCTGTGCAGGCTGGAGTTCGAGCTGCCCTTGTAGCTCAGCTTGGCGCTGGAAGGGTCACCCGGCTGACGGCGCATCTCGAACAGCTGGACACCATGGCGCAGCAGGGCCTTGCGGTAGGGTGCATAGCCACCGTGCACCGCCGGTACGTCGGTGGCTTCCAGGGAGTTGGTCAGCAGCTTCACCGTCACGCCTTCGTCGGACTTGCCGGCCAGGTAGCGCAGGCCGTACTCGCCCGGCACGAAATAGGCCGACAGCAGGATCAGCTCGTGCTGCACGTCGTTCAGGGCAGGCGCCAATTGGCGGGTCATCAGCAGGGCCGGATCCGGTTCGCCTTCGGCCAGGATCTTTTCGGGGGCGTCCCACAAGGCCTGGGCGTGGGCCCAGATCAGTTCCTTGCGCCAGGTGTCGAGCCTGGGCTCGGTCTGGTAGGCCATCAGCCGCTCGTACAGCGCCTTGCGCTCGACCTTGGCCTTGGCCAGCGATGCGTCCAGGCGTGCCCGGCTCACACGCAAGGCATCCGGGCTGGGCGGCTCCGAGAGAAAATCGCCGATGGGGCGGCTCAGCTCGCTGTTCCAGTACTGGTCGAAACTTTCGCCGAGCTGCCGTGCCACCGGGCCGACGCCGAGCATGTCGATGTCGGTGAAGTTCATGTTCGGTTCGGCGTCGAAGTACTCGTCGCCCAGGTTGCGTCCACCGACGATGACCATGCTGGTGTCGGCCATGAACAGCTTGTTGTGCATGCGCCGGTGCTGCAGCGACAGGTTGAACAGGCGCCCGAGGGCGCGGGTGACACCCGTGCTGCGGCCCTGGTGCAGCGGGTTGAAGACCCGGATCTGGATGTTCGGGTGCGAGGCCAGGGTCGCGATGGCGCTGTCCTGTCCGGCACTGGTGGTGTCGTCGAGCAGGATGCGTACCCGCACGTCACGGTCGGCGGCCAACAGCAACTCATGAATCAGCGCGCGCGTGCTCAGACCGTCGTGCACGATGTAGTACTGCAGGTCGATGCTGACCTGGGCGTTGCGAATCAGCTCGGCACGGGCACGGAAGGCGTCGGTGCTGTTGGACAGCAGGCGAAACCCCGACTGCCCCTGGTGCGGCGCAGCCTGGTGCAGAACGGAGCGGCCGAACGCCGACTCGTCGGCAGGCAGGACGTGGCTGGTCTCATGGGGCGCATTGACGCTGGCGCAGCCTGAAACGACGAACAGCGTGGTCAGCCAGACAGGCAGGGCTCTCTGGAGTCTCAAGGAGGTTCATCCTGTAGGAACGGGGGTCAGGGATATGGACCGTGCGTGTACACAGAAAGTTACGGCCGGGTAGCGCCGCACGGTCGTCTCGTTTCGGAGGACGACCGTGCGCGACCCTCAGGCCAGCTCCTTGAGCCGATGCCAGAGCATGCCCAGGGCCAGCAAGGGCGAGCGCAGGTGCCGGCCGCCGGGGAAGGTCATGTGCGGGACCTTGGCGAACAGCTCGAAACGGCCGCTTTCCTGGCCGCTGATCGCCTCGCCCAGCAGGCGCGCCGCCAGGTGCGTGGCATTGAGACCATGGCCGGAGTAGGCCTGGGCATAGAACACGTTGGGGTGTCGGCTCAGGCGCCCGACCTGCGGCAGGCGATTGGCGCCGATGCCGATCATCCCGCCCCATTGGTAGTCGATGCGCACATCGGCCAGTTGGGGGAAGACCTGAAGCATCTTGGGGCGCATGTAGGCCGCGATGTCCTTGGGGTCACGCCCGGAGTAGTGGCAGGCACCGCCGAACAGCAGGCGGTGATCGGCGCTGAGTCGGTAGTAGTCCAGCGCCACGCGCTGGTCGCACACCGCCATGTTCTGCGGCAGCAGCGAACGAGCGCGGGCTTCGCCCAGCGGCTCGGTGGCGATGAGGTAGCTGCCGGCCGGCAGCACCTTGCCACCCAGCTCACGGTCGAGGCCGTTCAGGTAGGCGTTGCAGCACAGCACCAGTGTCTTGGCCCGTACCCGGCCCTGGGCCGTGTGCACCTGCACCTCGGCGCCATGATCGATGCGCGTGACCTCCGACTGCTCGTAAAGCTTCACGCCCAGGCGGCTGGCCACCGCTGCTTCGCCCAAGGCCAGGTTGAGCGGGTGCAGGTGGCCGGAGCCCATGTCGATCAGACCGCCGGCATAGCAGTCGGCGCCCACCACGCTGTGCAGATCGTCCTTGCCGACCAGGCGCAGTTCGTGGGCATACCCCAGGCTGCGCAGATGCTCGATGTCCTCGGCGAAGCCCTTCAGTTGCGCAGGCTTGTTGGCCAGGTCGCAGTAGCCCCAGGTGAGGTCGCAGGCGATGGCATGCCGCTCCACCCGCTCACGCACGATCTGCACGGCTTCCAGCCCCATCAGGTGCAGGCTGCGCACACCGTCCTCGCCCAGCACCGGCAGGAACTGCTCCAGCCCATGACCGACGCCGCGAATCAGCTGCCCGCCGTTACGCCCGCTGGCGCCCCAGCCCAGCTTGCGGGCTTCCAGCAGAACCACTGAAAAACCACGCTCGGCCAGCTCGATGGCGGTGTTCAGGCCCGAGTAGCCACCCCCCACGATGCACACATCGGCACGTTGCTCGCCTTGCAGGAAGGAATGCGCCGGGTGCGGCACGCTGCTGGCGGCGTAGTAGGAGGCGGTGTGCTGTGCGCTGTGGATCATGGGGCGGGTCCTGGGTGATCGACCGAGCAGGGAGGATAAGCGGGGGCTACGCGGTGAGCAACCGGGCCGACGCGCGGGACATTCGCAGACGCTGCCATTCGGTACGCTGCCCGGCGCTGCAAGCGAGTAGAATGCGAGGTTCACGCGACAGGCACGTTTTGCAGGACGTCGTGGGCGCCTTCGCGCTTTCTCGACCGTTTAGCAGAGGCGACCTGACCGTTTCCAGTGCGTCTGCACCTTCGGATGAACAGCCTTTTCCGTCATGTCCTGTAACCGCCACAAGATCCACTTTCTGCGTGAACTCATCCCGTCGTTCGAATGCGTGCCCGGTTGCCATGACTGCTGTGGCCCGGTCACCACGTCCACGGACGAAATGGCCCGTCTGCCCCGCAGGTCGCCGGCCGAGCAGGCGGCAGCGCTGGAGCGCCTGGACTGCGTTCACCTGGGACCGGACGGCTGCACGGTGTACGAGGAGCGTCCGCTGATCTGCCGGCTGTTCGGCACCACCCCGCGCATGGCCTGCCCGCGCGGGCGTGGTCCCGAGCCGATGATCGAACCTGCCGCGGAGCAGTTGGTGCACCAGTACATCGCCAGCACGCGCCAGGTCCTGGTCTGACCTCAGTCCGGGATCGGCAGGCAGAGGCTTTCCTTGACCTCCTCCATGACGATGTAGCTCTTGGACTCGCGCACGTGGGGCAGCTTCAGCAGGATGTCGCCCAGCAGCTTGCGGTACGACGCCATTTCCGAGATGCGCGCCTTGACCAGGTAGTCGAAGTCGCCGGACACCAGGTGGCACTCCAGTACGTGGGGCAGCTTCAGCACCGCGCGGCGGAATTCCTCGAAGGTGTCGCCCGACTTGTAGTCCAGGCTGATTTCCACGAACACCAGCAGGCTGGCCTTGAGCTGTTGCGGGTTCAGCCGCGCGCTGTAGCCCATGATGATGCCCTCGCGTTCGAGGCGACGGACGCGCTCGGTGCAGGGGGTGGTCGACAGCCCGACTTTCTCGCCCAGTTCGGTGAAGGAGATACGCCCCTCGTCCTGCAGGATGCGCAGGATGTTGCGGTCGATCTTGTCCAGTTCACGCTTGCTTTGATGCTGGGTTCTCATAGGGGATGCGCCTTTGCGAAAGCCGATATAGCCAAGAATTCTCGCCAAATATAGGCTTTTATATAGTGAATTGCACTGCCTCCAACTTCTTATACTGCGCGCATCGGGCAGTGCCCAGGATCGAGGTCGCGGCGTGCCGCGCAAGAGGGAAGAGCGATGCGAGTGATGGTGCTTGGGGGCGGTGTCATCGGCACGGTCAGTGCCTACTACCTGGCCCGGCAGGGCTTCGAGGTGGTGGTGGTCGATCGCCAGCCGGCCGTGGCGCTGGAGACCAGCTTCGCCAACGCCGGGCAGATCTCCCCAGGCTATGCCTCGCCCTGGGCCGCCCCCGGTGTACCGCTCAAGGCCATCAAGTGGCTGCTCGAGCGCCACGCGCCCCTGGCCATCAAGCTGACCGGCGACATCGACCAGTACCTGTGGATGGCCCAGATGCTGCGCAACTGCACGGCGTCGCGCTATGCGGTGAACAAGGAGCGCATGGTCCGGCTGTCCGAATACAGCCGTGACTGCCTCGACGAGTTGCGCGCCGAGACCGGCATCGCCTATGAGCACCGCACACTGGGCACGACCCAGCTGTTCCGTACCCAGGCGCAGCTCGATGCGGCGGCCAAGGACATCGCCGTGCTCGAGCGTTCCGGCGTGCCTTACGAACTGCTCGACCGCGACGGCATTGCCCGTGTCGAGCCGGCACTGGCCCGCGCCCGCGACCTGCTGGTCGGTGCCTTGCGCCTGCCCAACGACCAGACCGGCGATTGCCAGCAGTTCACCCGCCGTCTGGCGGAGATGGCCGAAGGGCTGGGGGTCGAGTTCCGCTTCGGCCAGGACATCCAGCGTCTGGACGTCACTGGCGACCGGCTCAACGGCGTGTGGATCGACGGTACGCTGGAAACGGCAGACCGCTACGTACTGGCCCTGGGCAGCTACTCGCCGCAGCTGCTCAAGCCCCTGGGTATCCGGGCGCCGGTCTATCCACTCAAAGGCTATTCGCTGACCGTGCCGATCACCGACCCGGCCATGGCCCCGTCGTCGACCATTCTCGATGAAACCTACAAGGTGGCCGTGACGCGTTTCGACGACCGCATCCGTGTCGGCGGCATGGCCGAGATCGCCGGCTTCGACCTCTCGCTGAACCCGCGTCGGCGCGAGACGCTGGAGATGATCGTCAACGACCTTTATCCTCTCGGCGGCGACCTGCAGCAGGCCAGCTTCTGGACCGGATTGCGCCCGGCGACCCCCGATGGCACGCCTATCGTCGGCGCCACGCCCATCCGCAACCTGTTCCTCAACACCGGGCACGGTACGCTGGGCTGGACCATGGCCTGCGGCTCCGGTCGCCTGCTGGCCGACCTGATCGCGCGCAAGACGCCGCAGATCAGCGCGGCCGGTCTGGACCTGTCGCGCTACGGTGCAGGGGGGGCGCATGCCCGGTCGGGCAGCGCCACTCCTGCGCATACGTAACACGCCTCCGGTCGCCAACCGTTGTCGTCGGTGCAGGGTCGACCTGCGCCGACTCGAACCTCCAACCGCTTTGCCAGAAGGCTGCCTTCATGCGTCCCGCCCGTGCCCTGATCGATCTTCAAGCCCTGCGTCACAACTACCGGGTGGCCCGTGAGCTGGCCGGCGCCAAGGCGCTGGCCGTGGTCAAGGCCGATGCCTACGGGCATGGGGCGGTGCGCTGTGCGCTGGCCCTGGAAACCGAGGCGGACGGCTTCGCCGTGGCCTGCATCGAAGAGGCGCTGGAACTGCGTGCCGCTGGCATCAAGGCGCCCATCCTGCTGCTCGAAGGGTTCTTCGAGGCCAGCGAGTTGCCGCTGATCGCCGAGCACGGCCTGTGGTGCGTGGTGCATGCGACCTGGCAGGTCGAGGCTTTGGAGCGCGCACGCTTGCACACGCCCCTGAACGTCTGGCTCAAGCTCGACACCGGCATGCACCGGGTCGGCCTGCACCCGAAGGATTACCTGGCGGCGTACGAGCGCCTGCTGGCCAGCGGTCAGGTCGCGCGCATCGTGCTGATGAGCCATTTCGCCAGGGCCGACGAGCCGGGCGTCTCCACCACCAGTGAGCAACTGGCCGTGTTCGATCAGGCGCGCCAGGGATTGCAGGCCGAAACCAGCCTGAGCAACTCGCCCGCCCTGATCGGCTGGCCGTCGGTGCGAAGCGACTGGGCGCGTCCCGGCATCATGCTGTACGGCGCCACGCCGTTCGAGGCCGAGCAGTCCCAGGTCGAGCGTCTGCAGCCGGTCATGACGCTGCAATCGCGGGTGATCAGCGTGCGCGAACTGCCGGCCGGCGAGCCGGTGGGTTACGGCGCGCGGTTCATCTGCGCGCGGCCGACACGCGTGGGCGTGGTCGCCATGGGCTATGCCGACGGCTATCCACGGCATGCCCCGACCGGCACGCCCGTGCAGGTGGCCGGGCAGCTGAGCCGCCTGATCGGCCGCGTCTCGATGGACATGCTCTGCATCGACCTGACCGACGTGCCCCAGGCCGATGTCGGCAGCCCGGTCGAGCTGTGGGGCAAGCAGGTGCTGGCCAGCACCGTGGCGGCCCATGCCGAGACCATTCCCTATCAGCTGTTCTGCAACCTCAAGCGCGCCCCGCGCGAGTACCACGGCGACTGAACCGACGCGGGTCCAAGTCAGTGGCAGGGGTTAGGGTGTTGTAAATACTGAACGCTGTTACCATGATAGCGATCACTGCCCCTCGACCCTTGTCCGCTCGCCTTAAGGAGACTCACGCTTTGGACGTCGGCCAACGACTGCAAGCCATTCGCACGCTCAAGGGCCTGTCCCAACGGGAGCTGGCCAAGCGCGCCGGGGTGACCAACAGCACCATCTCGATGATCGAGAAGAACAGCGTCAGCCCGTCCATCAGCTCGCTGCGCAAGGTGCTGGGCGGCATTCCGATGTCCATGGTCGAGTTCTTCTCCGTGGAGCTGGAGCCGGAAACCCCGTCGCAGATCGTGTACAAGGCCCATGAGCTGCTCGACATCTCCGATGGCGCGGTGACCATGAAGCTGGTCGGCAAGGCGCATTCCAGTCGGGCGATCGCCTTTCTCAACGAGGTCTATCCCCCCGGGGCCGATACCGGGGACGAGATGCTCACCCATGAGGGCGAAGAGACCGGCATCCTGCTCGAAGGGCGGCTGGAACTGGTGGTGGGCTACGAGACCTTCGTGCTCGAGGCCGGCGACAGCTACTACTTCGAAAGCACTCGGCCGCACCGTTTTCGCAACCCGTTCGACGAGCCTGCCCGGCTGATCAGTGCTGCCACGCCGGCCAACTTCTGAAGACCTCCACGGCGGGGCGCCCGGCTCACCGGCCAGCGACCCGCAGGCGCTCACCCGATCCGACCCTCATGACCCCGAGGCGACCTGTGAACCTGATCCACCGTTTGGCAACGTCATCGCTGCTCTGCACCCTGGGCCTGGCCAGTGCCGTACACGCGACACCCGACGACGACATGGCCCGGCGCCTGGCCCCGGTCGGTCAGGTCTGCGTCCAGGGGCAGCCCTGCGGCGAGCCGCCGGCCACTCGCCCGGCCGTCACGGGGCGCGACCCTGCCGAAATCGTCACCCGGCATTGTCAGACCTGCCACGGCATGGGCCTGCTCAACGCCCCCAAACCCGGCGACACGGCGGCCTGGCAAGCGCTCGCCGACCGCAATGGCGGCCTGGACGGCCTGCTAGCCCGGGCGATCAGCGGGGTCAACGCGATGCCGGCGCGGGGCACGTGCGGCAACTGCACCGACGACGAATTGCTCAGCGCCATCAAGCAGATGTCCGGCCTCTGAGCAGGCGGTAGACCCGTCAGGGAGCAAACGCGTGCGGGCATCGGTCCAACGGCTGCATGCAAGGACGTCCGGGAGGCCAAGATGCCGCATCGCTGCTCCATCGAACAGGCTGTCGACCAGGTGCTGGCGCGTCTGCCCGCACACATCCACATGGGCCTACCCCTGGGCCTGGGCAAGCCCACGGCCTTCGTCAATGCGCTGTACCGACGGATTCGCCAGACCCCCGGACGCCAGCTGACGATCTACACCGCGCTGACGCTCGGCAGGCCTGCGCTGGGCGATGGTCTGCAGCGGCGCTTTCTGGAGCCGTTCGTCGAGCGCGTCTTCGCCGATTGCGAAGAGCTCGACTACCTGGCCGACCTGCGCGGCGACAGCCTGCCCGGCAACATCCGGGTCGAGCAATTCTTCATGCAGCCCGGCAGCCTGCTGGGCAGCCACACGGCGCAACAGGCCTACGTCAGCAGCAACTACAGCCATGCGGCGCGCGACATCAATGCCAAGGGCCTGAACCTGGTGGCGCAGCTGGTGGCCACCACGCCCGAGCGACCCGGGCACGTAAGCCTGGCCTGCAACCCGGACATCACGCTCGACCTGCTGCCGATGCTCGACAAGCGCCGCGCCAGGGGCGAGACCGTGCTGGTGCTCGGGCAGCCCCATGACGAGCTGCCGTACATGCCTGGCACGGCCGAACTGCCTGAAACGACCTTCGACCTGCTCATCGATCAACCCGAGACGCGTCGTCTGTTCTCCACGCCGAACATGCCGGTGTCGACGCAGGACCATTTCATCGGGTTGTACAGCAGCCTGCTGGTGCGCGACGGCGGCACCTTGCAGATCGGCATCGGCGCCATGGGCGATGCGGTGACGGCCGCCTTGCTGGCGCGCCAGGGGGACAACGACGGCTACCGCGCCCTGGCCGAAGAGCTGCAGCTCACACCCTGGCAGACGTTGATCGAGCGGGAAGGGGGGCTGGCGCCCTTCGCCGAAGGGTTGTACGGCTGCAGCGAAATGTTCGTCAACGGTCTGCTGGCCCTGGCTGAAGCTGGCGTGGTGCGACGGCCGGCGGACGAGCACGGCGTACTGGTGCATGGCGGGTTTTTCCTGGGGCCGGGCAGTTTCTACCAGCGGTTACGGGAAATGCCCCTGGCGCAGCGCGACCGTTTCGCCATGACCGCGATCAGCTTCATCAACGAGCTGTATGGCGACGAAGCGCTCAAGCGGCGCCAGCGTCGTGATGCACGGTTCATCAACACGGTGTTCGGCATGACCCTGATGGGCGCGGCGGTGGCCGACCAACTGGAAGACGGTCGTGTGCTGAGCGGCGTGGGCGGGCAGTACAACTTCGTCGCCCAGGCCCACGCCCTGGAGGATGCGCGTTCGCTGCTGCTGGTGCGTAGCTGGCGCGAGTCCGCGGGCGAAGTCACCTCGAACCTGACCTGGACGTACGGGCACTGCACGATTCCTCGGCATCTGCGTGACCTCGTGGTGACCGAGTACGGCATCGCCGACCTGCGTGGGCAGACCGACAGCGAGGTGATCGCCCGGCTGCTGGCGATCAGCGACTCGCGGTTCCAGCCAGAGCTGATGGCCAAGGCCAAGGCAGCCGGCAAGCTGCCGGCGGATTTCCAGCTCGATCCGCGGTTCACCGACAACACGCCCGAACGGCTCGAGGCGATTCGCCAGCGGCATGGGCGGTTGTTTCCGGAGTATCCGCTGGGCTGCGATTTCAGCGACGAAGAGCGGGCGCTGCTGCGTGCCCTGGATTGGCTCAAGCGCAAGTTCAGGCTGAGCGAAATGCTGGACCTGGGCAAGGCGGCCCTGGATGCGCCAGCACCCGAGGCCTTCCCCGCGCACCTCGAGCGCATGGGGCTCGAGCAGCCGCAGGGGTTCAAGGACGAGCTGTATCAGCGGTTGCTGCTGGCGGGGTTGCAGGCGACGCAGGGGTAGGGGTAGTGGCTGAGTTGGGCTGTGAGCGGTGTGCAGCCTGCCGATCAGGCGGCGCTTCCTGACGGGCCCTGCGGGCCCGATCGCGGCCGGTCCGGCGCCCCGGCAGGGGCCGCTCACACCCGTAGTTACACTGCGGCGATGCAGGTCATCGCGGTCCCTGTGGGAGCGGCCCTAGTGCCGCGATCGGGCCCGCAGGGCCCGCAAGCAAGCCCTGCACATCGAATGCCCTGCACCGCGCCGACAGCACCGCCCAGCGGCCTCCGAAGCCGACCTCACTCCACGAAGCTGACGACCCCACCGGCCAGCGACTTGACCCGCGCCAGCGATTCGACCCGGTAGCCCTGGCTGTCCAGCTCGGCACGCCCGCCCTGGAACGACTTCTCGATCACGATGCCCAGCCCGGCGACGGTGGCACCGGCCTGCTTGATGATCGAGATCAGCGCCTGGGACGCCTTGCCGTTGGCCAGGAAGTCGTCGATCACCAGGACACGGTCATGGCTGCTCAGGTGACGCGGCGAAATGGCCACGGTGTTCTCAGTTTGCTTGGTGAACGAGTACACCGAGGCGGTCAGCAGGTTCTCGGTCAGGGTCAGCGACTGGTGCTTGCGGGCGAAGATCACCGGCACGCCGAGCTTCAGGCCGGTCATGACCGCAGGTGCGATACCGGAGGCTTCGATGGTGACGATCTTGGTCACGCCCGCCTCGGCGAAGCGCTGGGCGAATTCATCACCGATCAGTTGCATCAGGGCAGGGTCGATCTGGTGGTTGAGAAACGCATCGACTTTGAGAACCTGGTCGGAAAGCACGATGCCTTCTTCGCGAATCTTCTGGTGCAGTGCTTCCACGGCGGTAGTTCCTCGATGTAACGGACAGAGCCACGGCAACGGCCGTGGCATAGATGGGTGGTCTAGCGTTTGAGCATGGCGCGAATGTCGGCCAGTGCGTTGTTGCCGCGCGCGGCCTTGACCTCCACCGGCGCGTCGTCGAGGCCTTCCCAGGCCAGGTCGTCGGGCGGCAGTTCGTCGAGGAAGCGGCTCGGTGTGCAATCGATGATCTCGCCGTACTGCTTGCGCTTGGCGGCGAAGGTGAAGGCCAGGGTCTGGCGGGCACGGGTGATGCCCACGTAGGCCAGCCGGCGCTCCTCCTCGATGGTGTCGGCTTCGATGCTGGAGCGGTGGGGCAGGATCTCTTCTTCCATGCCCATGATGAACACGTAGGGGAATTCCAGCCCCTTGGACGCGTGCAGGGTCATCATCTGCACGCCCTCGGCATTCTCTTCTTCTTCCTGCTGGCGCTCGAGCATGTCGCGCAGCACCAGCTTGCCGATGGCGTCCTCGATGGTCATCTCGCCCTCTTCATCCTTCTCGAGGGTGTTCTTCAGCGCATCGATGAGGAACCAGACGTTGCTGATGCGGAACTCCGCCGCCTTGTCGCTGGCGGTGTTCTGGCGGATCCAGTTCTCGTAGTCGATGTCGCGCACCATCTCGCGCAAAGCGGCGATCGGGTCGTCCGAGGCCACCCGCTGGCGCACGCCGTCGAGCCAGTGCTTGAAGCGCTGCAGGCGTTCGGTGTAACGCGCGTCCAGGTGCTCGCCCAGCCCCAGCTCCTCGCTGGCGGCGTACATCGACACGTCGCGCTGGGTGGCGTAGTTGCCGAGCTTCTCCAGCGTGGTCGAGCCGATCTCCCGGCGCGGCACGTTGATCACCCGCAGGTAGGCGTTGTCGTCGTCGGGGTTCACCAGCAGCCTCAGGTAGGCCATGAGGTCCTTGACCTCCTGGCGCCCGAAGAAGCTGTTGCCGCCCGAGAGCCGGTACGGCACCTGGTGGTGCTGCAGTTTCAGCTCGATCAGCTTGGCCTGGTAGTTGCCCCGGTAGAGGATGGCGAAGTCGCGATACGGCCGGTTGGTGCGCAGGTGCAGCGTGAGGATTTCCATGGCCACACGCTCGGCCTCGGCATCTTCGTTGCGGCAGCGGATCACGCGGATCTCGTCGCCATGGCCCATCTCGCTCCACAGCTGCTTCTCGAACGCGTGGGGGTTGTTGGCGATCAGCACGTTGGCGCAGCGCAGGATGCGGCTGGTCGAACGGTAGTTCTGCTCGAGCATGACCACCTTCAGGGACGGGTAGTCGTCCTTGAGCAGCATGAGGTTCTCGGGCCGGGCGCCGCGCCAGGCATAGATCGACTGGTCGTCGTCGCCGACCACGGTGAACTGGTTACGCGTGCCGATCAGCATCTTCACCAGCAGGTACTGGCTGGCGTTGGTGTCCTGGTATTCGTCCACCAGCAAGTAGCGCACGCGGTTCTGCCACTTCTCCAGCACGTCGGGGTGGGTCTCGAAGAGCTTGACCGGCAACAGGATCAGGTCGTCGAAGTCCACCGCGTTGTAGGCCTTGAGGGTGCGCTGGTAGTGCGTGTAGACGATGGCGGCGGTCTGCTCGCGCGGGTTGCGAGCCTTCTCCAGGGCTTCGGGCGGCAGGATCAGGTCGTTCTTCCAGGCCCCGATCATGTTCTTGACTTCGTCGATGCCGTCGTCGCCCGCGTACTCCTTCTGCATGATGTCGCTGAGCAGCGCCTTGATGTCGGTCTCGTCGAAGATCGAGAAGCCCGGCTTGTAGCCCAGCCGCGCATGTTCCTTGCGGATGATGTTCAGGCCCAGGTTGTGGAAGGTGCAGACCGTCAGGCCGCGTCCCTCGCCAGGGCGCAGCAGGGTCCCGACCCGCTCCTTCATCTCGCGCGCCGCCTTGTTGGTGAAGGTCATGGCGACGATGTACTGGGCGCGGATCCCGCAGTTCTGTACCAGGTGGGCGATCTTGCGGGTGATCACGCTGGTCTTGCCGGAGCCGGCACCGGCGAGCACCAAAAGAGGGCCGCCGACGTAGTTCACGGCTTCTTGCTGCCGGGGATTGAGTCGGGACATGGCTATAAACCGGGGGGAGCAGAAAATAGCCGCGCATTCTAACAGGCATGCGGCAGATGGTGGATAACCGTCTGCCCAGTCAGGAAACGAGGCATGCATGGCCTGTCGAAGCCGCCCTCCAAGGACCGAGGAAATTTTCGGGGGCTATGGAGGGTCGATAGAGGTGGCAGCAGACTGCGAGAGGAGGTTTGCCGAGTTCGGCAGAATCGAGCAGGATGCACGACATAATGGGTCGCACGCCAATAGCAAAATGGCATGATCCAAGTGAAAAGCATTACCAAACATACGTTAGGATGTCGGTCATTCGCTGCGTCATGTCGTTGTGACACTTCCGCGGCGTAAGGAGCATGCTTGTCCACGCTTGTCGTACCCTTGCGTCTGTTGCTGCTGGCCAGTGAACCGTACTGGGCTGCCGCCTTGCGCGAGCATTTGCCCCTTGCATCCGCCCATCACGCTGTACTGCTGACTGCGCCAAGCTGGGATGCCGTGGACAGCCTGTTCGCCGACGATCGCTTGACCATCGTACTGACCACGCCCGACCTGCAGCCATGCGTCGAGCGCTGCAGCTTGCCGATGGTGCTGCTGCTGGAGCAGGAACCCCAGGAGCTGCCACTCGGCGTCAGCGACTGGCTGGTACAGGGCCAGCTCACCCCCGACACTTTGCGCCGGTGCCTGCGCCACGTACGCGAGCGTCGCCTGCTGGAAACGACCCTGCAACGCCTGACCGAACTCGACGCTTTGACCGGAGTGGCCAACCGCCAAGGGTTCCAGGCCCTGCTGACTCGACGGCTGGCCGAGCACGAGGGCCGTGGTGTGGCCTTGGGTCACCTGGACCTGGACAACTTTCGGCATGTGAACGATGCCCTCGGTCACCAGGTCGGCGACCGCCTGATCCTGCAGGTGGTCGACCGGCTCAAGCGGCAGCTGGGGCCTGACGACCAGATCGCCCGGCTGGGCAGCGACGAGTTCGCCTTGCTGATCGACACACGACAGCAGGCTGCACGGGCCGAGCAGGTGGCCCGTCACCTTGTCGATGCGCTGAGCGAGGCCTTCTGGGTCGAGGGTGAAAGCGTGCTGCTGGGGTGCAGCTTGGGCGTGGCCCATGCTCGTGCCCACAATGGCCCCGACCCTCTGATGTGGCATGCGCACATCGCCATGCAGCAGGCCAAGCGCAGGCGCGGCTGTACCTTTCACGTGTTCGACGAGCGCATCAACCGTCATGCACGCAGCCTGGCCGATCTCGAAAGCGAATTGCGCCGGGCCCTGCGCCGTGACGAACTGGAGCTGCACTACCAGCCACGTCTGGACCTGGCCAGCGGGCGCATCGTCGGGCTCGAGGCGCTGGTGCGCTGGCGGCATGGCGAGCGGGGCCTGCTGCCGCCGGGCGAATTCATTCCCCTGGCCGAACAGAGCGGCCTGATCGTGCCCTTGGGCTACTGGGTCATCGCCCGCGCGCTGCGCGATACCCAGGTCTTGCGCGCGCGTGGCCTGGCGCCCTTGCACATCGCCGTCAACCTGAGTTTCCGGCAGTTCCACGACAGCCAGTTGCTGGCGACCTTGAGCCGGCAGATCGCCGAGTACGGCATCGACGCCAGCTGGCTGGAATTCGAGCTGACCGAGACGGCCGTGATGCACTGCAACGAGCGCGTCCAGCAGACCCTGGACGCGCTGGGTCGCTTGGGCGTGAGGTTCTCGCTGGACGACTTCGGCACGGGGTTTTCCTCGTTCGTGCACCTGAACAGCCTGCCGATCACCCTGCTCAAGGTCGATCGCAGCTTCGTCGCCGGCATGGAGCAGCGCGAGGAAAGCCGCAAGCTGGTGCAGGCGATGATCAACCTGGCGCACAACCTCAACCTGCACGTGGTCGCCGAAGGCATCGAGAACGAGCGTCAACTGGCCCTGCTGCGCGACTATGGCTGCGATCAGGTGCAAGGCTTTCTGGTCAGCCGGGCCTTGCCCATCGACGAACTCAGCGCCTGGCTGAGGGAGACGAGCGCCCGGTACGGTCGCTTCGACTATCGCCACTGAGGCAGCCCGGCCAGGAAGGTTGTCCTGGCCGGGTGCCCGGCTCAGCCCAGCGCCGGTGCCTGGCCGGCACGCGCTGCCCGCCGCAGCAGGCGCCCGGTCCGCCACTCGAACGCCACCACCAGGCAGATCGACGCGCAGGCCAGGCCCAGCGCCAGCCCCCACCAGATGCCCAGCGCACCGCCCTCGAAGGTGAAGGCGAACAGCCAGGCACTGGGCGCGCCCACCAGCCAGTAGCATCCCAGGCCGATCAGGAAGGTGATCTTGGCGTCCTTCAGACCACGGATCGAGCCCATGGCGATGCTCTGCACGCCATCGAACAGTTCGAACCAGGCAGCGACCATCAGCAGCCCCACCGCCAGGTCGAAGATGGCGGCGAACGCCGGGTCCTGCCGGTCGATGAACAGCCCCACCAGCGTATCGGGCTGCAGCCAGAACAGCGCGGCGAAGGCGAACATGAGCGAAGCGCCGAAGGCGATGCCGACCCGCCCGGCGCTGCGCGCGGCAAGCAGCCGGTCAGCGCCGTAGTACAGGCCCACGCGCATGGTCACCGCGTAGGACAGCCCGGTCGGCACCATGAACGCGGTGGACACGATCTGCAGGGCGATCTGGTGCGCCGCCAGCTCGGTGCTGCCCAGCAGGCCCATGCACAGGGCGGCGAAGGCGAACAGGCCGATCTCGACCATGTAGGTGCCGCCAATCGGCAGGCCCAGGCGCAGCAGCTCGCGCAGGGCGGTCCAGGACGGACGCAGCAGGCCCTGGCGCAGCGGGTAGGCGTCGTAGGCGCGGTGCCAGCGGATGTACAGCGCCAGGGCCACGGCCATGCCCAGCGAGACCACCGCTGTCACCAGGCCGATGCCCATCAAACCCAGTTTCGGCAGGCCGAACATCCCTTCGATGAGCGCGTGGTTGAACAGGTAGTTGACCACCGTGCCGACCAGGCTGATCACCATCACCGGCGTGGAGTGCCCCAGGGCGCTGGTGAAACCGCGCAGTGCCATGAAGCTCAGGTAGCCCGGCAGCGCCAGGGGCAGCAGGGTAAGGAACTCGGCGGCCGACGCGACGTTGTCCGGCTGCTGCCCGAAGAGCAACAGCACCGGTTCCAGGTTCCACAGCGCCAGCCCGGCCAGCAGAGACAGGCCCCAGGCCAGCCACAGGCCGTTCTGTGCCAGGCGCGTGGCGCCCTGGACGTCGCCGCCCCCCTGGCGGATCGCCACCAGCGTGCCGACGGCAGCGATCACTCCCAGGCAGAAGATCGACACGAACGAATAGGTCGCCGCGCCCAGGCCTCCGCCGGCCAGAGCCTGGGGGCTGATGCGCGCCATCATCAGGGTGTCGGTGAGCACCATGAGCATGTGCGCCAGCTGCGATGCCACCAGCGGGCCTGCCAGCCGCAGCAGGGCTTTCAGTTCGGTAGTGGGGGCGACGTGCATGGTGACATCCTCGAAAGCGCGTGACAGGGCAGACCGAGGATTCTGAGGCTTTGGTCAGGATTGCACAAAGGGCGATGGCGCAGCGGGCGCTTGCGTCATCGCCTGACGCAACCGTTACACGGTGTCGAGACCCAGTTCCGCCGCGCACTGGGCCAGCGACTGCCGCTCGGCCTGGGCATACAGCGCCAGCTCGTCGGCCACCGTCATGCCCAGTGCCGCCTCGAAGGCCTGACGGTTGGCCTGGCCCGCGTAGCTCGCCTGTGCCTCGCCGCCCAGGTTCGACTGGAAGATGCCTGCCGCGCTGACCGGCAGGAAGTCCTCGTACACCAGCGCTTCGTACTGCACGTGCCCTGCATCGATCAACGCCTGCAAGTGGCGTGGACGCTCCGCCGAGTGGCGCGCCGCGCGTCCTGCGTCGGTCACCGCATAACGGAAGTACGCCAGGCCCTGCGCGCGCATCTGCGCCAGGTCATCCGGAAAGTCGGCAAAGCAGGCGTGCAGCAAGGCGTTGTAGCGTTCGGCATTGGCGTCGGTCGGTGCGCCGCCCAGTGCCTGACGTGTGGCGTCGAGCAGGCGGTCGTACAACTCACGGCCCTTGGGCGTCAGGGCCGCCCCGCGTTGCTCGATCTCGCCGAAGCGTGCGGTATGGCTGCCGTGCCCGGCAGCGTCGCCGACGAAGGCGACCGGCTCCTGCAGCGCCTTGAAGCTGGTCTGGCGCAGCAGGATCGGATGACGCCGGGTCGGCGGGCCTTCGATCACCGCCTTGGGCGAGATGCCGTGGGCCGGCATGCCGGCCTGGATCGTATCGATGTCCAGGGTGCGTGGCGTCAGGTGGTTGATGTGCGGCCCCTTGAACGCCACCACGTCGGCGATCAGCCGGTGCTGGTCGTGCAGTTGCCGGTACTGCTCGGCCGTGACGGTGGCCTCTCGGTGCCAGCGGAAGGTCTGCAAGGCTTCCTGGACGAAGCTGTCGGCATCGTCGGCGCTCAGGCCGCCGTCACGTTCGCACTGCTCGATCAGCGCCCGCACCTTGGGCGTGAAGATGTCACGTGCGGCGAGAATCCGTTCGGCCAGTGCCCGCAGGTGCGGGTCGTCGATCAGCTCCAGGCGCAGCAGCGAGGTGAACACGCGGAACGGGTTGGCCCGCAGGGCCGCGTCGTCCACCGGGCGAAACGCCGTGGAATGCACCGGCACGCCGGCGCAGCTGAGGTCGTAGTAGCCCACCGGTTGCATGCCCATCACGGCGAACAGGCGGGCGAGGGTCGCCAGCTCCGTCGCGGTACCGACCCGGATCGCGCCATGCCGCTCCTGGTCGAGCCGCTCCAGGTCGCCGGTCCAGCGCAGGGTATCGGCCAGCGCGGGCTGCGCGTCCAGCACCTGCCGGTTGACGTCGCTCACCAGTGTCAGCAACGTGCCGTACAGCGGCACCTCCTGCTTGTACATCAACGACATGGCGGCGGAGAACTGCGCGCGAATGTGGTCCGGGCTGACGAAGGCATGGGCAGACATCGTAGGATTCCTGGCAGAAAAGGGACGGTTACATGAAAGCTGGGAATGCCCCGGCCCTACAAGCGAAAAAAAGTGCGTGCTTCATTCCTTTTCCGATCGACCCGGATGCCCTACAGCGTCTTGACCTGGGCTTCGATCCATTCCACCAACGCACGTACCTTCGGCACCTCGGCGGCATGCTCGGGGAACGCCAGGTAATGCGCGCCGTGGCTGCGCATGGCATGGCCCCAGGGGACCACCAGGCTGCCGGCCTCCAGTTCCGGCAGCGCCAGGTAGCGCGGCACCAGAGCCACGCCACAGCCGGACTGCGCCGCGCTCAGGGCCATGTAGAAGGTGTCGAAGCGCGGGCCCTGGTAGCTGTTGGCGCTGTGCAGGCCCTGCTCCAGGAACCAGTCGTGCCAGGCCTGCGGGCGCGAGGCGCTTTGCAGCAGGACCAGGTCGGTCAGCTCGGCGGCTTCGCTCAGCGTGCGGCCGGCCAGCAGCTCGGGCGCACACACCGGCACCACCTCCTCACGGAACAACTCCACGCAGGTGGCCCCCGGCCAGGTGCCCTGGCCGAAGAAGAACACCACGTCGGCGGTGGCCTGGAGCAGGGCGAACGGCTCCATCTCGTTGCGGATGTCCAGGTGGATGTTCGGGTGCCGCTTGCCGAACCCCTTGAGGTGCGGGATCAGCCAGCGCACGCCGAAGCTCGGCTGGGTGACCACCTTGAGCACTTCGGTCTGCTCGCCGTAGGTCAGCACGTAGCGGCTGGACATATCCACCTGGGTGAGGATCTTGTCCACCTCGGCCAAGTACAGGCTGCCGGCCGGCGTCAGTTGCAGGCGCCGGCGGATGCGCAGGAACAGGTGATGCTGGAGTAGGTCCTCGAGCTGGGCGACCTGCTTGCTGACCGCGCTCTGGGTCAGGTGCAGCTCTTGGGCCGCGCGGGTGAAGCTCAGGTGGCGTGCGGCGGCTTCGAAGCACTGCAGGGCTGTCATGGAAGGGACGAGGCGTTTGGACATGGCGATCTCTGAGAAGTCATTACCCAGCGGAATGATAAGCGGAATAAAGGTCGTTTGTGGCTCGGGTATCGTCGGATTAATACTGATCCTCAGTGCATTCCACCCCATTCGTTGCAGGAGAGGCAAACATGGTTGCTGCATTGCTCGAGCGCCTTGGCGTCGCCGCCCAGACCCACACCCAGGGCGACCACCCTGTCCATACCCCGATCGATGGCAGCCAGATCGCCTCGGTGACCTTGCTCGGCAAGGACCAGACCGTGGCCTGCATCGGCCAGGCCCAGCAGGCATTCGAGGCCTGGCGCAGCGTGCCGGCACCGCGCCGGGGTGAACTGGTGCGCCTGTTCGGCGACGTGCTGCGCACGCACAAGGCCGACCTGGGCGAGCTGGTGTCCATCGAGGCCGGCAAGATCACCCAGGAAGGCCTGGGCGAAGTGCAGGAAATGATCGACATCTGCGACTTCGCGGTGGGTCTGTCGCGCCAGCTGTATGGCCTGACCATCGCCTCCGAGCGTCCGGGCCACCACATGCGCGAGACCTGGCACCCGCTGGGCGTGGTCGGGGTCATCAGCGCCTTCAACTTCCCGGTGGCCGTCTGGGCATGGAACACCACCCTGGCCCTGGTGGCCGGCAACGCCGTGGTCTGGAAGCCGTCGGAGAAGACCCCGCTGACCGCGCTGGCCTGCCAGGCCCTGTTCGAGAAAGCGCTGGCGGCCTTCGGCGACGCGCCCCAAGGCATCGCCCAGCTGGTGATTGGTGGCCGTGAGGCCGGCGAGGCCCTGGTCGACGACCCACGCGTGGCCTTGGTCAGCGCGACCGGCAGCACCCGCATGGGCCGTGAAGTCGGCCCGCGTGTCGCCGCACGCTTCGGCCGCAGCATCCTCGAGCTGGGCGGCAACAACGCGATGATCCTGGCGCCCAGCGCCGACCTCGACCTGGCCGTGCGCGGCATCCTGTTCTCCGCCGTCGGTACCGCAGGCCAGCGCTGCACCACCCTGCGCCGGTTGATCGTGCACCGTTCGATCAAGGACGACGTGGTCAGCCGGGTCAAGGCTGCCTACGGCAAGGTGCGCATCGGCGATCCGCGCCAGGACAACCTGGTCGGCCCGCTGATCGACAAGCTGTCGTTCGAGGCCATGCAAGGTGCCCTGGCCAAGGCCCGCGACGAAGGCGGGCAGGTCTTCGGTGGCGAGCGCCAGCTGGCCAGCGACTACCCCAACGCCTATTACGTCTCGCCCGCCATCGTCGAGATGCCGGCCCAGAGCGACGTCGTGCGGCACGAGACCTTTGCCCCGATCCTCTACGTGCTGACCTACGATGACTTCGAGGAGGCCCTGCGCCTGAACAACGAAGTGCCCCAAGGTCTGTCGTCGTGCATCTTCACCACCGACCTGCGCGAGGCCGAGCGCTTCCAGAGCGCAGCGGGCAGTGACTGCGGCATCGCCAACGTCAACATCGGCACCAGTGGCGCCGAGATCGGCGGCGCGTTCGGCGGCGAGAAGGAAACCGGCGGCGGCCGTGAATCCGGCTCGGACGCCTGGAAAGGCTACATGCGCCGTCAGACCAACACCGTGAACTACTCCCGCGAGCTGCCATTGGCGCAGGGCATCGTGTTCGACTGAGGCCATGAGGCTGCAGGGCCGGGGGAACATCCCCTGGCGCGCGGGGCGACCTGCGCAAGGGCGGCCAGGCCGCCCCACTCCAACAAGAACAACATCGCTGGAGCCGGGCCATGTCCGAGTTGCGTCAAGAATGCTTGTGGGAAGCCGTCAGCCGACCGGGCCTGACCGTCCAGGCCCTGGCCGGCGAGCACAAGGCCGATGTCTGTGTGATCGGGGGCGGCATCACGGGCCTGTCGGCGGCCCTGCATCTGCTCGAGCAGGGCAAATCGGTGATCGTGCTGGAGGCCTGGAAGGTCGGGCACGGCGGCTCGGGGCGTAACGTCGGCCTGGTCAACGCCGGTACCTGGATCCGCCCCGACGATGTCGAGGCGACGCTGGGCGCACGGGATGGCGCGCGTCTGAACCAGGTGCTGGGCGAGGCGCCTGCGGAGGTGTTCGCCCTGATCGAGCGGCTCGGCATCGACTGCCAGGCACGCCACGAAGGCACGCTGCACATGGCCCATAATGCCACCGGCCTGGCCGACCTCCAGGCCCGGCATCAGCAGTGGCGCCGCCGGGGTGCCGACGTCGAGCTGCTGACCGGCGCGCAATGCCAGGCGTACTGCGGCACCGACAAGATCTCTGCCGCCTTGCTCGATCGCCGCGCCGGCACGATCAACCCCATGGCCTACACCCAAGGCCTGGCCCACGCCGTGACGCGCCTGGGCGGCGCGCTGTTCCAGCAGTCCGCCGTGGAGGGGCTGGTCCGCGAGGGTGCGGCCTGGCGGGTCAAGACCGCGCGTGGCTCGGTGCTGGCCGACAAGGTGGTGGTGTCCACCGGCGCCTACACCGAGCACGACTGGAGCCAGTTGAAACAGCAGTTCTTCCGTGGCTACTACTACCAGGTCGCTTCCAAGCCCCTGCAGGGCATTGAGGCCGACAAGGTCTTGCCCCATGGCCAAGGCTCCTGGGACACGCGCACCGTCCTGAGCAGCATTCGCCGTGACGACCAGGGCCGCCTGCTGCTCGGCAGCCTGGGCCGGGTCGACAACAAGCCGGCCTGGTTCGTCCGGCGCTGGGCCGACCGCATCCAGCAGCACTACTACCCCCGCCTGGGCAAGGTGGACTGGGAGATGCACTGGACCGGCTGCATCGACTTCACCCCCGACCACCTGATGCGCCTGTTCGAACCGGCGCCCGGCGTGGTGGCCGTCACCGGCTACAACGGGCGTGGCAATACCACCGGCACGGTGATCGGCCGCGCCTTCGCCGACTTCCTGCTCGGCGGCGCGGCCGAGCAGTTGCCGCTCCCGTTCTCGCCGATGAAACCCGTCAGTCGCTCGCGCTGGCGCACGCACGTCTATGAAACGGGCTTTTCGCTGTACCACGCCGGACAGTGCCTGCGCGTCGTGCTCTGACGCCAGGCCCGTCTCGCAGGAACCATTGCGCCGGGCGCCCACTCCAGATCAGGACAGACTTTTCAGGAGTACCGGCATGAGCACGCTCGTAACCCGCGACGGCGCAGCGATCTACTACAAGGACTGGGGCGAGGGCAGGCCGGTCCTGTTCAGCCACGGCTGGCCGCTGGACGCGGACATGTGGGACGCGCAGATGGAGCACCTGGCCAGCCGCGGCTACCGTGCCATCGCCTTCGACCGCCGTGGCTTCGGCCGTTCGAGCCAGCCGTGGACGGGCTACGACTACGACACCTTCGCCGAAGACATCGCCCAGTTGATCGACCATCTCGACCTGCAGGACATCACCCTGGTCGGCTTCTCGATGGGCGGCGGCGACGTGACCCGCTACCTGGCGCGCCATGGCAGCGAACGCGTGTCCGGCCTGGTGCTGCTCGGGTCGGTCACCCCCTACCTGCTCAAGACCGCCGACAACCCCGAGGGTATCGAGGTCTCGGTGTTCGATGGCATGCGCGAGGGGCTGCGCCAGGACCGTGCGCAGTTCATGAGCGATTTCGGCCCGACGTTCTACGGCCTCGACAAGGGCCAGCAAGTGTCCCAGGGCGTGCTGACCCAGACCCTGAACATGGCGCTGCTGGCCTCGCTGCGGGGCACCCTAGCCTGTGTCGATGCCTTCTCCGAAACCGACTTCCGTCCGGACCTGTCGCAGATCGACGTGCCGACCCTGGTGATCCACGGTGACGCGGACCAGGTGGTGCCGTTCGAGCATTCAGGGCAGCGTGCCGCGCAGATGATTCCTGGCGCGCAGTTGAAGGTGTACCCAGGCGCGCCGCATGGGTTCGTGGTGACCCATGGGCCACAGTTGAGCGAGGATCTGCTGGCGTTTCTGAGGGGCTAGAGGCTGAAAGGCGGAGGGCAGGGCACTGCCCATGTCCTGGCGAGCCCGGCTGCCACCAGCCCTGTGGGAGCAACTGTCTTTTTCTACTCGGTAAATGCCCGATCGCATGGGCTGATATTGGGGCTTACCCACGACGCAGGCGGCACCTGGCAGGGCCCTATCGCTGGCAAGCCAGCTCCCACCCAGGCCTCTGCAGCCGTCGATGTAGATGGCTGCGCAAGCAGCTTGTGGGAGCGGGCTTGCCCGCGATAGCGCCCGATCCGTCACCGTCTGCACCTTGGGCAAGCCCGCTCTCAAAAAAGGCTTTTCGCGCTTCCCCAGATCGGCATGCCACCGAGCAACGCCAAAGACAGCACTCCAAGTTGTTCGATCAAGCGCGCCTGATCCACACAGCGCGCTGACATGACTTAAAAGCCACCCAGTGAGCGCGGCCCACTGATAACCAAAACGCTTTCCATATCAGTATTTTAAGCATTCCCCGCCCATTTCCCGTCCCTTGTCCTCCCGCACGCCAGACCAACGGTAGATTGACGAACGCCCGCGGTTTTGCTGTATTGAAACCGGTTTCAGTCTCCGTCACCGACAATAATCACAAGAGACCTGCAATGACCGATGCACCTTTCTCTGCCCGCGAGCGGGTCACCATCAGCGAAGTCGCGCGTGTGGCTGGCGTGTCCAAGGCCACCGTCTCGCGCTACATCGGCGGCGACCGCCAGTTGCTGGCCAGTGCCACCGCCGAGCGTCTGGAAGAGGTCATCGAACGCCTGGGCTACCGCCCGAACCAGATGGCCCGTGGGCTCAAGCGCGGCCAGACACGGCTGATCGGCATGCTGGTCGCCGACATCCTCAACCCCTATTCCGTGGCCGTGATGCAAGGCGTGGAAACCGCCTGCCGCCAGCATGGCTACAGCCTGGTCCTGTGCAACACCCAGCGCGACGACGAGCAGGAAGCCCACCACCTCAAGGCCTTGCAGTCCTACAACGTCGAGGGGCTGATCGTGAATACCCTGGGCCACCAGCCCGGCGAGCTGCTCACCTTGCAGCGTGACGTGCCCATGGTGCTGGTGGACAGGCAGTTGCCGGACCTCAAGGTGGACATGGTCGGCCTGGACAATGCCGATGCCATCGAACAGGCCCTGGATCACCTACAGGCGCGCGGCTATCGCGACATCCTGGCCGTGACCGAGCCCCTGGATGGCACCAGCTCGCGGCTGGAGCGGGTCGAGGCCTTCACCGCCTCGATCGACACCCGTGCCGGCATGCGTCGGCAGCTGCTGGAGGTCGATGCCCAGTTGCATGCCGCGATCGCCCGTTTCGTCGCCAGCCGAGGGCACGGTCCCCAGGCGATCTTCGCCTTCAACGGCGTGGCGGCCCTGGCCGTCAGCCAGGCGTTGCAACAGTTGGATCGACAGCTGTTCGATGACGTCGGGCTGATCGCCATCGACGAACTGAACTGGTACCCCCTGGTCGGCCGTGGCATCACCGCCTTGGCCCAGCCTACCGAGCGCATCGGCGCGGCGGCTTTCGAGTGCCTGCTCGAACGCCTGCGCGGCAGTGACCGTGCGCCGCGGCGCATCGACTTCAAGGCCGACCTGATCATCCGAGGTTCCACCCAACTCAACGACTAGTCGCCCGCAGTTGCCAGCGGTGCGACCTGTTTTACCCAGAAATGAAACCGGTTTCATAAGGACAAGAACAATGCATCCGAACCCCGTTTCCATCAGCCTTTCCAGCTACGGTGCCAGCCTGGTCCGACAGCATGGACAGGAAAGCTTCCTGCCCATGCTGGCCGCCGCCGGGGTGAACCGGGTCGAGCTGCGCGAAGAACTCTTCGTTCAGCCGCCGGACGCCGCCGCGCTGACGGCTGCCCTCGAGAGCGCCCGGCTGGAGTGCCTGTATTCCTCGCCCCTCGAGCTCTGGACCCCGACCGGAACGCTCGACGAGCGCCTGCCCGAGACGCTGGCCACAGCCCGCGCGCTCGGGGCGGTCGCCTTGAAGGTGTCGCTCGGGTATTACCAGGACCACTGCGATGTCGCGGCGCTGAAGGCCGTGCTGAAGCCGGGCGATCCGCTGCTGCTGGTGGAGAACGACCAGACGCAGCAGGGCGGGCGGGTCGAGCCCCTGTTGCACTTCTTCCAGCGCGTCCAGGCGCTGGCGGTGCCGGTCGGCATGACCTTCGACATCGGCAACTGGCAATGGCGGGGCGAGTCGGCCTTGCAGGCCGCGCGCCTGCTGGGTCGCTGGGTGCGTTACGTGCACTGCAAGGCCGTGCAGCGTTCGGCGTCCGGTCGGTTGGCCGCCGTGCCGCCGCAGGCGTATGACCTCAACGCCTGGGAAACGCTGTTCGGCGCCTTCGCGCCCGGTGTGCCCCGTGCCGTGGAGTATCCCTTGGTCGGTGATGACCTGTTGACGGTGACCCGCGAGCAGGTCTGCCACCTGCGCACCCTGGGCGCCGCGCTGGAGGTGGGCCATGCCTGAGCATGACGTGCTGTGTTTCGGCGAAACCATGGCCATGTTCGTCGCCGAGCAGACGGGCGACCTGGCCGGTGTGCAAGCCTTTACCAAGCGCATTGCCGGCGCGGACAGCAACGTGGCCATCGGGTTGGCGCGCCTCGGGTTTCGGGTGCGCTGGCTGAGCCGCGTGGGCGACGACTCTCTGGGCCGCTTCGTGCTGGCCAGCCTGCGCAACGAGGGCCTGGACTGCAGCCAGGTCGAGGTCGACCGCGATTATCCCACGGGCTTCCAGCTCAAGAGCCGCTGCGATGACGGCAGCGATCCGGTGGTGGAATATTTTCGCGCCAACTCCGCGGCCAGCAAGCTGGCGACGACGCAGTGCACGCCGGCCTTGCTCGAGGCCCGTCACGTGCACGCGACGGGCATTCCACTGGCACTGTCGCCGAGCTGCCGGGCGCTGTCCCACGCTCTGGTAGATCACATGCGCGAGGCCGGTCGCAGCATTTCCTTCGACCCGAACCTGCGCCCGTCGTTGTGGCCAGACCGCGACAACATGGTGCGCGAGGTCAATGCGCTGGCAATCAAGGCCCACTGGGTCCTGCCCGGCCTGGAGGAAGGCCGTTTGCTGACCGGTCAGCATCAAGCGGCCGACATCGCCGAGTTCTACCTGGACCACGGAGTGGAGCAAGTAGTGATCAAGCTGGGCGAGGAGGGGGCCTACTACCGTAACCGCCAGTCCCAAGGCGTCGTCGCGCCGGTCCCAGTGCCCAAGGTGATCGACACCGTCGGTGCGGGCGATGCGTTCGCCGTCGGCGTGGTCAGCGCGTTGCTCGAAGGCCTGTCCCTGGATGAGGCGGTGGCCCGTGGCAACTGGTGCGGCAGCCGTGCCGTGCAGTCGCGAGGCGACATGGAAGGCCTGCCGACGCGCCATGAACTGGAGGCGCATGTTCTCCGTATAAGCGCCTGATCGCCGGATCGCCGGCCCTGTTGCGACAAAAACAAAAAGCTCAGGAGTACGATTCATGCAGTCCACGACCCTTGCTCCACGCCGCTGGTGGTACATCATCCCCATCGCGTTCATCACCTACAGCCTGGCCTACCTGGACCGGGCCAACTATGGCTTCGCAGCCGCCTCGGGCATGGCTGACGACCTGAAGATCACGCCCGCCCTGTCGTCCCTGCTAGGGGCGTTGTTCTTCCTCGGCTATTTCTTCTTCCAGGTACCCGGCGCCATCTACGCCGAAAAGCGCAGCGTGAAGAAGCTGATCTTCGTCAGCCTCATTCTCTGGGGCAGCCTGGCCACCCTGACCGGGATGGTTAGCAACGTCTACCTGCTGATCGGCATACGCTTCCTGCTGGGCGTGGTGGAAGCTGCGGTCATGCCAGCGATGCTGATCTACCTGTGCCACTGGTTCACCCGCGCCGAGCGCTCGCGGGCCAACACCTTCCTGATGCTGGGCAACCCCGTGACCATCCTGTGGATGTCGGTCGTGTCGGGCTACCTCATCAAGCACTACGACTGGCGCTGGATGTTCATCATCGAAGGCCTGCCGGCCGTGCTGTGGGCCTTCATCTGGTGGCGTCTGGTCGATGACCGTCCGGCCCAGGTCGGCTGGTTGAGCGCGCAGGAAAAAGCCAGCCTCGAGCAGGCCCTGGCCGCCGAACAGCAGGGCATCAAGCCGGTGAAGAACTACCGTGAGGCCTTCCGTTCACCGCAGGTCATCGTGCTGTCGATGCAGTACTTCTGCTGGAGCATCGGGGTGTACGGGTTCGTCCTGTGGCTGCCCTCGATCCTCAAGCAGGCGGCCAACGTCGACATCGTGACGGCCGGCTGGCTCGCCTCGGTGCCTTACTTGGCGGCGGTGATCGGCATGGTGGGGGTGTCCTGGGCCTCGGACCGCCTGCAGAAGCGCAAGCGTTTCGTCTGGCCGCCGCTGCTGATCGCGGCCGTGGCGTTCTACGGGTCCTACGCGCTGGGCACCGAGCACTTCTGGCTGTCGTATGCGCTGCTGGTCATCGCCGGCGCCTGCATGTACGCCCCCTATGGCCCGTTCTTCGCCATCGTGCCCGAGATCCTGCCCAGCAACGTCGCAGGCGGGGCCATGGCGCTGATCAACAGCATGGGCGCCTTGGGCTCGTTCGGCGGCTCGTGGCTGGTGGGCTACCTCAACGGCGTCACCGGTGGACCCGGCGCGTCGTACCTGTTCATGTCGGGCGCCCTGCTCACGGCCGTGGCGCTGACCGCCGTTCTGAAAACCTCGCACACGTCCAGCCGCACCAAGCGCGGCGGACCGCGTCTGGCCATGGGCCAATAGGAAGCTGTGATGAAGAAACGAATCGTCCTGTACAAGCGTTTGTCCGATGCCCTGCTCGCACGTCTGGAGGCGCAGGTCGACGTGACCTGGGTCGACATGACGGCGCCCGATGGCCTGGCGCGCCTGCGCGATGCCCTGCCCGGCGCGCAGGGGCTGCTCGGCGCCAGCCTGCGCCTGGACGGCCCGCTGCTCGACGCGGCGCCGGACCTGAAAGTGATCTCCAGCGTGTCGGTGGGTATCGACAACTACGACGTGCCCGACCTGACGCGCCGTGGCGTGATGCTCACCAACACTCCGGACGTGCTCACCGAAACCACCGCCGACACCGGGTTCGCCCTGATCCTGGCCACGGCGCGCCGGGTCGTGGAGCTGGCCGGGTGGGTGCGGGACGGGCAGTGGAGCAAGAGCCTGGGGCCGTCGCACTTCGGCACCGACGTGCACGGCAAGACGCTGGGTATCGTCGGCATGGGCCGTATTGGCGAAGCACTGGCACGACGCGGTGCGGCCGGGTTCGGCATGCGGGTGCTCTACCACAGTTCGCGGCCCAAGCCGGATGTCGATGCGCGGTACGACGCGCAGTATCGCGCCCTGGATGACCTATTGGCCGAGGCCGACTACGTGTGCCTGACGGTGCCGTTGAATGCCAGCACCGAAGGCTTGATCGGTGCGAGGGAGCTGGCCTTGATGAAGCCCGAATCGATTCTGGTGAACATTGCCCGTGGCCGTGTCGTGGACGAAGCGGCCCTGGTCGAAGCGCTGCAGGCACGGCGCATTCGCGGGGCGGGGCTGGATGTGTTCGTGCAGGAGCCGTTGTCTGTCGATTCACCTTTGCTCGGGCTGGACAACGTGGTGGCGACGCCGCATATCGGCTCGGCGACCCATGAGACTCGGGAGGCCATGGCGCGGTGTGCCGTTGAGAATCTGCTGGAGGCGCTCGCGGGCAGGAGGCCGAAGAACTGGGTCAATGCGTGATGAGGTGAGAAGGGCGGTTCTGCAATCTGGAAAAAGGTCAGGTGTGACCCAGTGAAAGTCACTCTGGCGGTCGATGAGTCATCTATGGGCTGTATCGCCTGATCTTCAGTTGCACTGTCCAGTCTGGGTTTCTGGCAGGGGGCTGTCGATTGCCCCTTGAACTCAGCTCCCTGGCCGATACTGCAACGCCTCCGCCAGATGAGCCCGCCCGATCGCCTCCACCCGCTCCAGATCGGCCAGCGTCCGCGCCACCTTGAGCAACCGATGCGCCGCCCGCAGCGACAACGTCAGTCGCTCGCAGGCGCCTTCGAGCCAACGCTGATCGTCCTCCGTCAACGCGCAATGCCGCCGCAGCTTGTCCAGCGTGAGAAACGCATTGGCACAGCCCTGACGCCGTTGCTGCACCTCGCGTGCTTCGGCGACGCGCTGGGCCACGCTGGCGCTGGTGTCGCCGCTGGGGGCTGCGTCGAGCACGGTGGCTTCGCGGGCCACGGTCAGGTGCAGGTCGATGCGGTCGAGCAGAGGGCCGGAGAGCTTGTTGCGGTAGCGCTGGATCTGGTCCGGGCTGCACCGGCAGCGGCCGGTCGGGTCGCCGAAGTAGCCGCAGGGGCAGGGGTTCATGGCGGCGACCAGCTGGAAGCGCGCCGGGAAGCGCACCTTGTCCTTGGCCCGGGCGATCACGATTTCACCCGACTCCAATGGTTCGCGCAGCACTTCCAGCACACGGCGTTCGAACTCGGGCAGCTCGTCCAGAAACAGCACGCCGTGGTGGGCCAGGGTGATCTCGCCGGGGCGCGGCCGGCTGCCGCCGCCCACCAGCGCCGGCCCGGACGCGGAGTGGTGCGGATGCCGGAAGGGCCGTTGCGGCCAGTGGTTCAGGGGTGTACGACCGCTGACCGACTGGATGGCCGCCACCTCGAGCGCCTCGTGTTCGTCCAGAGGCGGCAGCAACCCAGGCAAGCGACTGGCCAACAGCGTCTTGCCCGTGCCAGGCGGACCGGTGAACAGCAGGTTGTGAGCACCAGCCGCGGCGACCAACAGCGCACGCTTGGCCGCCAGCTGGCCTTGCACTTCGCTGAGGTCGGGGTAGGGCCGGCTTTCCAGCAGCAGCCCGTTGGCGGCGTAGGGCGGCAGTGGCAATTGCCCGTTCAGGTGCGCGACCAGCTCTTGCAGGTGCCCTACCGCATACACCACCAGGCCACTGGCCAGGCTGGCTTCCTCGGCATTCTCGCGAGGCACCACCAGCGCCCGCCCGGCCTCACGCGCGGCCAGCGCGGCGGGCAGCACGCCCTGCACCGGTCGCAGTGCTCCAGACAAAGCCAGCTCGCCCAAACATTCGAAGTCGTTCAAGGTCGCCACCGGCACCTGGCCGTTGGCGGCCAGGATGCCCAGGGCAATGGCCAGGTCGTAGCGCCCGCCGTCCTTGGGCAGGTCGGCAGGCGCCAGGCTCTGGGTGATACGCCGCGCGGGGTAGTCCAGCCCGGAGTTGACGATGGCGCTGCGCACCCGGTCCTTGCTCTCCTTGACCGTCGCTTCGGGCAGGCCGACCAGCGTGAGTGCGGGCAGGCCATTGGCGAGGTGGGTTTCGACGCTGACGTGGGGCGCGGTCACACCGACCTGGGCGCGACTGTGGACAAGGGCGAGGGACATGGACACTCCGTGTTCGCTGGGGCTGATGCCGCGTCCTGCGGCTGGAGGAAGGATAGCGAGGGTGACGGAGGGGTGGTGGAGGAGAGTGCGACTGGATTTTACTGGTGATGAAGTGGAACTAGGAAAAACCATGTGAAGATGAAATGACAGGCGTCATTCAGTTGTTTCCAGGCGGTGCTCCAAGACCACCGAACCTAAGCGTCCTCATGCACCTCCTCGCCTACAAGATCGCCATCAGCGTTCGGCATGGCCTCGCCAGCTTGTTCAGCGGGAATATCGGCCGTCTTCTGATGTTCGAGGCCGCTGCCCGGCAGCAGGACATTTGCCAGGCGATCCGAAAAATATTTGTCAAAAGGCTCGAGTTCTGGATACTCCTCCGGCGCCACCAGGTGGGCCGTCAGTCGTCCCACAAGACCGCACATCCAATCTGCGCATTGAATGGTCTGGAACAGGTGGCTTTCAGCCTGAATAGGCGGTTCGATCAGAGTCCGACACTTCTCCGTCTGGTCTTCAAACATCGCCAGGGTGCATACCTCGACGTTCGTCTCACGCCACTCGTTCCCAGCGCGCTGCTCATCGAGCATTACCATGAAAGTAGAGCTCGTCTTGGCGCAGAAACGGTCGATCTTGCGCACCGATTGTAGAAGCTGTCTTTTGAACGTCTCAGTAGAGTCGTGGGCATTAGGGTCGATGGTCTTATGCTCGCCTGTGTAGAACACATAGCCGCCAATCTTGTGGATATGGTTAAGGAGGCGAAACGTGGAGCGACGAAGGCTTTCATAGTGCTCAACGTTGCGAAGTGCATAAAGCTGAGAGCCTTTTTTTTCCCATCGCCAAGCCGGTAGGCCTTCAGGGTTCTTGTGCTTCAGGTCGAATGCCAGTAGCTGGCACTTCAGCTTGTAGAAGTAGATGGCGAACTCGCGGATTTCGGTGGCCGGGACCACCAAGCCAGCGAAGCCAAAGGCAGGGTGTGTTCTGTACTTAGGATGGTTGCGCGAGACGTACTGGCCAACGTGCCCGAATTCGTCCAGATACGCGACGTAATGCGTCATCGCTACTAGATTCCTTTACCTCAGAAACACGAAAACCCGCTGCTTTCGCTAGGCGGGTCTCGGAAGGTAGGCACAAGCGTTTCCACTTATGCGTTGAGACAAAATATAAAGGCGGCTAACGCAGACGTCAACCAAAATCCTGGTCTTCTATCACGTTTTCGTGAACCTGCTAAAAGGAAAGCTCCGACCCTCAGGCGAAGCACCAGAGGCCCACCTTCTTGAACGTTGCTGCCGTCCCCGGCCGTGCTCTATATGAAGAAATATCCCGCTTCATCGCCTGTCTACCCACGCCGGGCACGTTTGTCGTTGAAGAGGTCCTTCCGGGGCCTGGTCTCGACAGCGTGAAGCCTGCTGCGCCCTTGGCCAGAGCATGCAAGGGTCCCCTGCGCAGATCGCTGCTGGTAGGCTGTAGCTATCATGACGACGGCGAATTCATCGGATGAAACCCGTACAGCGTTCTCTGAAGACCTTTTTCTCTACCAGCATCCTGGGCTTCATCCTCATGGGATGCATCGCCGGCGGGTGCGCGTCGTTCTTCATCTATGAATGGGTCGATGCCCTGCTCAGTGGTGTCCATGTGATCCACGTGCGCGGCAGACCCACGAAGGTGTTGACCCTCGACGGCTCGGCGGGTGCCTACTGGCTGTCCATGCTCTTCGAGGCGCTGAGGATCGCCCTGCTGGTGGGGGCGGCCTGGCTCTCGTTCTTCGCGGCGCGATTGTGTCGGAAGTGAGCGCGCCAGGCGCTGTCGAGTCGCGTTTGCCGACCTGCGTGCCTGGAAGGGCAAGGCAGGCCGGCGACTCGCGTGCCGCTGGGCCTCAGCTCAACGCCTCACGGCTGTGCTCGCCATCGACCAGCCGTTGCAGGCCCAGGGGGTTGGCGTTCTGCAACGCCGGGGGCAGCAGCGCGTCCGGGTAGTCCTGGTAGCACACCGGGCGCAGGAAGCGATCGATGGCCAGGGTACCGACCGACGTGCCACGGGCATCGGAGGTGGCAGGGTAAGGGCCGCCATGCACCATGGCGTCACAGACCTCGACCCCGGTCGGGTAGCCGTTGACCAGCAGACGTCCCGCCTTGCGCTCCAGCACCGGTACCAGGGACGCGAAGCGCGGCAGGTCCTGGGGCTCGGCGATCAGGGTCACGGTCAGTTGCCCGTGCAGCGCGTCCAGCGCCTGGCGCAGCTCGGCTTCGTTCGCCACTTCCACGATGACGGTCGTCGGGCCGAAGACCTCCTCCTGCAACAACGCATCGCCCTGGAGCAACAGGCTGACGTCGGCCTTGAACAGCTGCGCACGAGCCTCATTGCCTGCCTGTTGGGCACCGGCCAGGTGCTGCACGCCGGGATGCTGCATCAGGCGCTGCACACCGCCGCTGTAGCTGCGCAGGGTGCCAGCGTTGAGCAGGGTCTGGCCGGCCTGGCCCGCCAGGTGCGCACCGAGCGCGCTGACGAAGCCGTCGAAGGCCTCGCCCGCCAGGCCGATGATCAGGCCGGGGTTGGTGCAGAACTGTCCAGCGCCCAGCACCACCGACGCGGCCAGCTCCTGGGCGATTCGCTCACCTCGAGCCTGCACGGCCTCGGGCAGGACCAGCACCGGGTTGATGCTGCTCATCTCGGCAAACACCGGAATCGGCTGCGGGCGTGCCGCGGCCAGGTCGCAGAGGGCGCGGCCGCCTTTGAGCGAGCCGGTGAAGCCTACCGCCTGGATCGCCGGGTGGCGCACCAGTGCTTCGCCGACCCCACCGCCGTAGATCATGTTGAACACCCCGGCCGGCATGTCGGTGGCCACGGCAGCGCGCTGGATGGCCTCGGCCACCTGTTCGGCGGTGGCCATGTGGCCGCTGTGCGCCTTGACCACCACCGGGCAGCCGGCGGCCAGCGCAGCAGCGGTATCGCCACCCGCGGTGGAGAAGGCCAACGGGAAGTTGCTGGCACCGAACACCGCCACCGGGCCGACGCCGGTGCGGTACTGGCGCAGGTCGGGTCGGGGCATTGGCTGGCGCTGGGGTTGCGCGCGGTCGATACGGGCACCCAGGTAATCGCCGCGGCGCAAGACCTTGGCGAACAGGCGCATCTGATGGCTGGTGCGACTGCGCTCACCTTGGATGCGGGCAGCGGGCAGGGCGGTTTCACGGCATACGGTGGCGACGAAGGTATCGTCCAGGGCGTCGAGCTGATCGGCGATGGCGTCGAGGAACTGGGCGCGTCGCGCCGGGGCCAGGCTGTTGTAGGTCAGGAAGGCGGCTTCGGCCGCTTCGGCCGCCGCGGCGACTTCTTCAGGTGTGGCCTGGACGAAGGTCTGGGACAGGGCCTCCCCGGTGCGGGCATCGAGGCTCTGCAAGGTGACGGTGCCGGCGCCGATGCGCTGGCCGCCGATGAACTGGCGTGCGGACATGGTGAACTCCTGTGAAGACGAGTGGCTTAGAGGCTTTTCACGAGACCCGGCCGAACCTGCTCGGGCAGGGCGACGATGCCGTTGCGCAGCGGCTGGCCGAAGGCGTCCAGGCTGATCTCGAAGGTGTCGCCGGGACGCGCCTGGATGCTGTCGGCGAACGACAGCGTGGCCGTGCCGAAGTAGTGCACGTGGATGTCGCCGGGGCGCAGGAACTGGCGGTACTTGAAGTGGTGGAACTCGAGGTTCTCGAAGCTGTGGCACATGTTCTGCTGGCCGCTGAGGAACGGCTTGGACCACAGTGTCTGGCCATCGCGCAGGATCCGGCTGGTGCCTTCCAGGTGCGGCGGCAGGGCGCCGATGCGCAGTTCCGGGCCGAAGCTGCAGGCGCGCAGCTTGGAATGGGCCAGGTACAGGTAGTTGCGGCGCTCCATGACGTGGTCGGAGAACTCGTTGCCCAGGGCATAGCCCAGCCGCACCGGGGTGCCGTCACCGTCGATCAGGTACAGACCGACCAGTTCCGGCTCTTCGCCAGCGTCCTCGGCGAAGGCCGGCAGGGGCAGGTCGCCGCCCGGGCGCACGACGATGCCGCCATCGCCCTTGTAGAACCACTCGGGTTGCGCGCCGACTTCGCCTGCGGGCGGTTGGCCGCCCTCCAGGCCCCACTGGAACATGCGCAGGCTGTCGGTCACCGCGCCCTCGGCCTGCTGCTGGTGCATCTTGTCGCGGGTCGCGGCGCTGCCCAGGTGGGTCAGGCCGGTGCCGGTGACCAGGCAGTGGGCCGGGTCCGGATGGTCGAGGGGCGACAGGACGCGCCCTTCCGCCAGCAGGGCCAGGTAGTCGTGGGCAGCGCCAAGGCCGCAAGCCTCGACTTCACCCACCAGGTCGCGCCCGGCGGCGATGGCCCGCACGGCCAGCTCGCGGGTGCTGTGGATGCCTTGGACTTCCAGGGCGCGTTCGCCTTCCACCACGCCCACGCGGCGTTCGCCGGCGGCCGTTTCGAATTGGATCAATCGCATGCGTGTACTCGCTTGTTGAGTGAGAGGGTCAGTGGGAGGCATCGCGCGTGTGCGGCGACGCCTGGCGTTGGCGGCATTCCAGGCGGGTGTACACCACGCTGGTCAGCAGCAGCCCGAACAGCATCACCACGGCCAGGAAGTACAGGCCCGAGGACAGGTGACCGGTGTGCTCCTTGAGCGCGCCGATGCCGAAAGGCCCCAGGTAGCCGCCGAGGTTGCCGAGGGAGTTGATCAGGGCGATCCCGGCCGCCGCGCTGGCGCCGGAGAGGAACCGCCCCGGCAGGGTCCAGAAGATCGCCGTGCAGGAGAACAGCGCGAAGGCCACCAGGCACAGCGCCGCCAGTTGCATGACCGGTGCGCTCAGCCAGGCGCTGAAGAACAGGCCCACCGCCCCCAGGGCGTAGAGCAGGCCGAGGTGGCCGTAGCGATCGTTCAGGCGGTCGGAGCTGCGCGGGACGATCAGCAGGCCGATGATGCCGAACAGGTACGGCACCGCCGAGACGAAGCCGGTGACCAGGTCGCTGCCGCCGAACTGATGCACCAGCGTCGGCAGCCACAACCCCAGGCCATAGATGCTCAGGGTAACCGGCAGGTAGAACAGTGCCAGCAGCAGGACCCGGCGGTCCTTCAAGGCATGCAGCGGGTTGCCGTGGCGGGCCTGGCCGAATTCGCGCAGGTCGTTGGCCAGTTGCTCCTGCAGCCAGCTGCGCTGCGCCTCGCTCAGCCAGCGGACCGTGGCCGGGCCATCGGGCAACAGGCGCAGGGTCGGCCAGGCCAGCAGCACCGCCGGGGTGCCGATGCAGATGAACAGCCATTGCCAGCCATGCAGCCCTTGCAGGCCGTCGAGGCCCAGCAGCGCGCCGGAGAGCGGCCCGGTCACCAGCATCGCCAGCGGCTGCGAAAGGATGAAGAAGCCCAGGATCTTGCCGCGATGACGCACCGGGTACCACTGGGTGATGTAGTACAGCACGCCCGGGAAGAACCCGGCCTCGGCCACCCCCAGCAGCAGGCGCATGACATAGAAGCCCGTAGGGCCGGTGACGAAGGCCATGCCGATGGTGATCGCGCCCCACGTCAGCAGGATACGGGCGAACCAGCGCCGTGCGCCGAAGCGGTCGAGCAGCAGGTTGCTGGGTACCTCGAAGAAGAAGTAGCCGATGAAGAACAAGCCGGCGCCCAGGCCATAGGCGGCATCGCCCAGGCCGATGTCGGCGCCCATGTGCAGCTTGGCGAAGCCCACCGCAGAACGGTCGACGTAGGCCACCAGATACAGCAGGACCAAAAAGGGAATGAGTTTCCACGTGATCAGGCGGACGAGCCGCTGCTCATGAACCATGGCGATGTCTCCAATTGTTCTTGTAATGGATGCAACACGCGGTTGGGGCCCATGGCAGGCCGTCAACGGTCTGGATCATCTTATAGTATTACTATTTGAAGCAACAACCCTTCACATGGCGCCTTTTTGTCGCTAGAGTCGGCGCAACACTGCTAAATAGTAATACCAATAAGGTGCCGTCATGTCCGATAACAAAAAACCGCTACGCTCGGCCCAATGGTTCGGTACGGCCGACAAGAACGGCTTCATGTACCGCAGCTGGATGAAGAACCAAGGCATTCCCGACCATGCCTTCGATGGCCGACCGATCATCGGCATCTGCAACACCTGGTCGGAGCTCACGCCCTGCAACGCGCACTTTCGCAAGATCGCCGAACACGTGAAGAAGGGCGTGCTGGAGGCGGGCGGCTTCCCGGTGGAGTTCCCGGTGTTTTCCAGCGGCGAGTCCAATTTGCGACCGACCGCGATGCTCACCCGCAACCTGGCGAGCATGGACGTCGAGGAATCGATCCGTGGCAACCCGGTGGATGCGGTGGTGCTGCTGACCGGCTGCGACAAGACCACCCCGGCGCTGCTGATGGGCGCGGCCAGCTGCGACGTTCCGGCCATCGTGGTAACTGGTGGGCCGATGCTCAACGGCAAGCACAAGGGGCGCGACATCGGTGCCGGGACCATCGTCTGGCAGATGCACGAGGCCTATAAGGCCGGGCAGATCGACCTCAACGAATTCCTCTCGGCCGAGGCGGGCATGTCCCGCTCGGCCGGGACCTGCAACACCATGGGCACGGCCTCGACCATGGCCTGCATGGCCGAAGCGCTGGGCACCTCGCTGCCGCACAACGCCGCCATCCCGGCGGTGGATGCGCGCCGGTACGTGCTGGCGCACCTGTCCGGCATGCGCATCGTCGACATGGCCCGCGAAGACCTGCGCCTGTCGAAGATCCTCACCCGCGAAGCCTTCGAGAACGCCATCCGCGTCAACGCCGCCATCGGTGGCTCGACCAACGCGGTGATCCACCTCAAGGCCATCGCCGGGCGCATCGGGGTCGACCTGCAGCTGGAAGACTGGACCCGCATCGGCCGTGGCACACCGACCCTGGTCGACCTGCAGCCCTCGGGCCGCTTCCTGATGGAAGAGTTCTACTATGCCGGGGGCCTGCCCGCGGTGATCCGTCGTCTCGGCGAGCACGACCTGCTGCCCAACCCAGGCGCCCTGACGGTCAACGGCCAGAGCCTGTGGGACAACTGCCAGGCCGCGCCGCTGTACGACGAAGAAGTGATCCGCCCCTTGGAACGTCCGCTGGTGGCCGATGGCGGCATCTGCATCCTGCGCGGCAACCTGGCGCCCAAGGGCGCGGTGCTCAAGCCATCGGCAGCGACCCCGGCGCTGATGCGCCACCGTGGCCGCGCCGTGGTGTTCGAACACTTCGAGGACTACAAGGCGCGCATCAACGACCCGGCGCTGGACGTCGACGCCGACTCGGTGCTGGTCATGAAGCATTGCGGGCCCAAGGGCTACCCTGGCATGGCCGAGGTTGGCAACATGGGGCTGCCGGCCAAGCTGCTGGCCCAGGGCGTGACCGACATGGTGCGCATCTCCGACGCGCGGATGAGCGGCACCGCCTATGGCACCGTGGTCCTGCACGTGGCGCCGGAAGCGGCGGCCGGTGGCCCGCTGGCCGCCGTGCGCGAAGGCGACTGGATCGAGCTGGACTGCCACGAAGGCCGCCTGCACCTGGACATCTCCGACGAGGAGCTGGCTGGACGCCTGGCCGACGTGGCCCCGGTGCCGCAGCTGATCACCAGCGGCTACGCCCGGCTCTACCTGGACCACGTCATGCAGGCCGACGAAGGCTGCGACTTCGACTTCCTGGTCGGCTGTCGCGGTTCGGCCGTGCCCAAGCACTCCCATTGAGCACGGGCCTTTCGGGTCCCGGCGGGCCGACGGCGGGGCCGGGGAGGGTGCAGGGGTGCTATGATGCGCGGCCACGCCTGAAGGACGTCCCCTGCGCCCCCATGAACTACCGCCAGCCCTCGCCGCGCAAGAGCATGCACGCCACCCTGGTCCAGGACCTGGGCCTGCAGATCGTCTCCGGTCAGCTCCAGCCCCAGCAGAAGCTGCCTTCCGAGGCCAGCCTGTGCGAGGCGTATGCGATCAGCCGGCCGGTCTTTCGCGAGGCCATGCGTGCGTTGACCGCCAAGGGCCTGGTCCAGGCCAAGCCGCGGGTCGGTACCCTGGTCAGGCCACGGCACGACTGGCACATGCTCGACCCGGACGTGCTGCACTGGCTGATGCAGGCCACGCCACAGCAGGAGTTCTTCAACATGCTGTCGAGCGTGCGCTGGGTCATCGAGCCGGCGGCGGCGGCCCTGGCCGCCAGCAACGCCACCGAGACGGACGTGGCGTCGATCGCCGAGGCCTACCAGCGCATGGAGCAGGCCAGCACCCCGGAAGAGCGCCTGCAACCGGACTTGGACTTCCACGCCCGCATCGCCGACGCCACGCACAACGACCTGCTGGCCTACCTGTGCAACATGCTGTCGCTGGCCTTGCGCGAATCGGTGCGCTATTCCAACCAGCGCTCCAATTTCGACCAGCTGGCGCTGCCCCGGCACCAGGCGATCCTCACCGCCATCCAGAACGGCGACGCCCTGGGTGCTCGGCATGCGGCGCTGGTGCAACTGGAAGACGCGCGTGTCGCGCTCAGCAAGGTGCTGGGTCAAGACCCGATCAGCTGAGAGCCACACCCTGTTTGCACGCCGTTTGTCCCTGCGCCAAACCTTCACACCACGAAATAATCGGCAAGCGCTGAATTATTTCACCTGTTCCCTGATCTGATTCAAAAGGTTTCTGAATAGAAGCACAGCGCCACCTCGTGCGCTGGTCAGAACCGTTTCTTTGAAGCTCGCTCCAGCGAGACACGACAGCGATCAGGTACCCGCATGAAATTACGCAAGAAACGCGTCAAGCCCATTGGGCTCAACGACATCACCATCGTCGACGATGCCAAGATGCGCAAGGCGATCACCGCCGCCGCACTCGGCAACGCCATGGAATGGTTCGACTTCGGCGTCTACGGCTTCGTCGCCTACGTGCTCGGCAAGGTGTTCTTCCCCAACGCCGACCCTAGCGTGCAGATGGTCGCCGCCCTGGCGACCTTCTCGGTGCCCTTCCTGATTCGCCCGTTGGGTGGCCTGTTCTTCGGCGCCCTGGGCGACCGCTACGGACGACAGAAAGTCCTGGCCGCGACGATCGTGATCATGTCGCTCAGTACCTTCGCGATCGGCTGTATTCCCTCGTACGCCTCGATCGGCATCTGGGCGCCGATCCTGCTGCTGCTCGCCAAGATGGCCCAGGGCTTCTCGGTGGGTGGTGAGTACACCGGCGCCTCGATCTTCGTGGCCGAGTACGCCCCGGACCGCAAGCGCGGCTTCCTCGGCAGCTGGCTGGACTTCGGCTCGATCGCCGGCTTCGTGCTGGGCGCGGGCGTGGTGGTGATGATCTCGGCCATCGTCGGCGAAGAGAAGTTCTTCGAGTGGGGCTGGCGCATCCCGTTCTTCCTGGCCTTGCCGCTGGGCATGATCGGCCTCTACCTGCGTCATGCGCTGGAAGAGACCCCGGCCTTCCAGCAGCACGTCGACAAGCTCGAGCAGGGCGACCGCGAAGGCCTGGCCGCCGGTCCCAAAGTGTCGTTCAAGGAGGTCGCCACCAAGCACTGGCGCAGCCTGCTGACCTGCATCGGCGTGGTGATCGCGACCAACGTCACCTACTACATGCTGCTGACGTACATGCCGAGCTACCTGTCTCACAACCTCGGCTACAGCGAAAACCACGGCGTGCTGATCATCATCGCGATCATGGTCGGCATGCTGTTCGTGCAGCCGGTCATCGGTTTCGTCAGTGACAAGATCGGCCGCAAGCCCTTCATCATCATCGGCAGCGTCGGGCTGTTCCTCTTCGTGATCCCGGCGTTCATGATGATCAACAGCGGCGTGCTGGGGCTGATCTTCGCCGGCCTGCTGCTGCTGGCGGTGCTGCTGAACTTCTTCATCGGCGTCATGGCCTCGACCCTGCCGGCGATGTTCCCGACGCACATCCGCTACAGCGCCCTGGCCAGTGCCTTCAACATCTCGGTGCTGATCGCCGGCCTGACCCCGACCATCGCTGCCTGGCTGGTGGAAACCACCCAGAACCTGATGATGCCGGCCTACTACCTGATGGTCGTGGCCGTGATCGGCCTGATCACCGGTGTGACCATGAAAGAGACCGCCAACAAGCCCCTGCGTGGCGCAGCACCGGCGGCCTCGGACATCCACGAGGCGCGTGAGCTGCTGCAGGAGCACCACGACAACATCGAGCAGAAGATCGAGGACATCGACACGCAGATCGCCGAGCTGGAAGCCAAGCGCAAGACGCTGGTGCAGCAGCACCCGCGCATCAACGAGTGAGACGAGGCCGGGTGTGAGCGCCCGGCTTCAGACTCGATGAGAGCACAGGGGCAGCCTCCAACACGGGGCCTGCCCCTTTTTCATGCCCGCGCAGACGCCGCGCCACTCAGGGGCGGACCGCGATCACTTCGATCTCGACTCGCCATGCCGGATGAGCCAATCCCGCGACCTGGAAGGCCGAGCGTGCCGGCAGGTGCGATTGTCCGGCCGCTGCGCCGAAGAACTGGGTATAGCCGGCCATGAAACCGTCGAAGTCCATGGTGCCCCCATGTTCCGGCCCGCCCACCAGGAAGGCCTGCATCTTCACCACATCCTCGAGCGCCAGCCCGAGCGTCTTCAACTGGCGCTGGATCTGTTCCAGCACGTCGATCGTCTGCGCCTTGGTGTCGCCGAAGGCCGCCAGGGAATCCTTGGTCGCCTGGGCATCGATCACCGACGGTACGGTGCCGCTCAGGTAGACCAGGGTCTTGCCAGCAGGGACCTCGACCGCCGACGAGATCGGAAAATCGCCGGCACCGTGGCGCACCACCTCCTGGGCATGGGCGCCACTGGCAGTGATCAGGGCAGACAGGGCAAGCGTCTTCAACACGGGTTTCATGGGAACCTCCTTGGGATGGGAAAAGCCTGCCTGCACCACGGGGCGTCTCAGGCAGGGTGCAATGCGTCACCGTCAGAACCGATCGAGCCTGAAGGGGCGCGGATCCAGAGCCGGCGCCTGGCCCAGCAACAGGTCGGCCGTCAGCCGGGAAGACACCGGGCTTTCGGTCATGCCCCAGCCGGTGGCGGTGTTGAGGACCAGCCCCGGGTAGCGCTCGACCGTGGAGATGATGGGGTTCTCGTCCGGCGCGATGGCCATGGCGCCACTCCACTGATCGATCAGCGTCGAGGCCTTGAAGGCCGGGAACTCGGCCTTCAACCGCTCCAGGGAGGCGTTCAGTTCCGGAATGTCCGGGGCGGCGGTCATGATCCGGTTGTGCTCGAAGGGCGAGACCTCGTCCAGCGCCCAGTGGGTGGGCTGGAAGAGCGACTGGAACAGCTGCCGGTTCAGCGAGACGTGCACCGGAAAGTCCGGCAGGGCCAGCAGCGGCAGGTACTTGTAGCCGTAGAGGAACGACTCCTTGACCACGGGCGCGACGACGACGCGGGGCGAGGTCGCATAGGTACCATCGGCCTGCTCGCGGAAATAGAGGTTCCCTGGCAAGGCGACATTGCCGCCCGGCGCCTGGGGTGCTCGGCTGATCAGCTGCTGCGATTGGTAGGCCGGCAAGGTCGGCACGTCGACCCCCAGGTTCTGCATGAACAACCGGGACCAGGCACCGCCGGCCACCACCACGCGGGATGTGCGGATGGCGCCTTTCTCCGTCACCACGTCGGACATGGCGCCGCCCTGGGTCTCCAGCCCTCGCGCGGCGCACTGGGTGTAGAACTTCACGCCGAGCCGCTTGGCGTACTCGGCCATGACGAACGAGGCGATCTCGGCATCCAGGCTGCCGGCATCCTCCTCGAACCCGGCGATCGTCCAGGATGATCTCGCGCCACGCAGGCGCTGCTCGAGTTCGCGGCCCTCGACGATGCGGGTCTTGAAAGGCACCGGCGAGCCTGCGGTGTCCTGGGTCCTGGCCGCGATCCAGGCGCGGACCTGTTCCAGGTCATGCTCGTCCAGCGGCACCTCGACCCGGCCCTGGGTCCGGTAGCTGGTGTCGACCCCGACCTTGGCGTTCATCTGGCGCCACTGCTGCTTGGCCAGGTGGTGCAACTGGAAGGTGGCGTCCGGCATCCGGTAGGTCATGGCCTGGCCATAGAACCGGCAGGACTGTTCGGCCGCGATCTCGCCCTTTTCGACGGCGACCACCGACAGGCCCCGTTCGGCGAGATCGATGGCAGTCATGATGCCCAGGATCCCTGCGCCCACGATCACCACGTCCGCCTGGGCGGGCAGCGGCCCTTCGGTACCGGCCACGAAGCCCGTCCTGGGGCGGCCGGGGATCAGGCGACCCTCGCGGGTCAGCAGAGGGGTCAGCGCACCGGCACCCCCGGCCATGGCCACCAGGCCACTGCCAATCAAGAACCTGCGTCTTGTCACACCCATTTGACTCGTTTCCTTTTTGCGATGGGAGGCGACACCCTGAAGGACGTTCTGGGCGCGACAGCGCACGCCGGGCCTCGCGAAAGGTCATGCCCGGTGTGCGCCCTGCGTCTGCCAAGGGTGTCCTGAGAAGGGGTGTCCGTCGTTCGGTCCGGCCGCGTTCAGCCGAGGCAGCGGGTCACGTGCTTGATCGACTGGTAGGCGGCCAACCCCCACGGGCCCAGCTCGCGGCCGATGCCGCTGCCCTTGGTGCCACCCCAGGAGGTCTCGACGAAGACGGCCTGGACCGAGTTGATCCAGACATGGCCGACCTCCAGCGCATCGGCCACCCGCTCGGCGCGGCTCAGGTCGGCGCTGGCCACGGTGGCGACCAGGCCGAAGCGGCTGTCGTTGGCCAGGGCGATCGCCTGGGCCTCCGTGGAGAAGCGCTGGGTGCAGAGCACCGGGCCGAAGATCTCCTCTTGCCACAGGCGACTGCTGTCGGGCACGTCGACGTACAGCGTCGGGCTGACGAACCAGCCCTCGCGTGCCAGGGTCGCGCCGCCGGTCAGGCAATGCAGGCCCTCGGCACGGGCGATCTGGAAGTACTCGGCGACCTTGTGCCATTGCGCCGCGCTGGTCAGCGGGCCCATGTCGATGGCGTCGGTCAGCGGGTTGCCCACCCGCAAGGCGGCGAAAGCCGCTTGCAGGCGCGGCAGCAGAGTTTCGGCGATGCCGTCCTGGACCAGCAGGCGCGAGGTGGCCGAGCACATCTGCCCGGCGTTCCAGCAGATGCCGGCGACGATCCACTCGACCGCCTGATCCGGGTCGCAATCGTCGAACACGATGATCGCCGACTTGCCGCCCAACTCCAGGGTCACGGGCCGGCAGTAGGCGGCCGAGCTGCGCATCACCTGGCTGCCCACCCCGTTGCTGCCGGTGAACGACAGCTTGTCCAGGCCGGGGTGCTCGCTCAGCGCAACGCCGGTCTCGGCCTGGCCGATGACCAGGTTCAGGACCCCGGCCGGCAGCCCGAGCTGCTCGGCGATGCGGGCGTAGGTCTGCTCGATCAGCGGGGTGACTTCCGACGGCTTGAGCACCACGGTGCAGCCCGCGGCCAGGGCCGGCGCGAGCTTCCAGGCGCTGGTGACCAGCGGGAAGTTCCACGGCACGATCAACCCGACCACGCCGACGGGCTCGCGCCGTGTGCGTGACGAGAACCCGGGCGCGGCCAGGGCCACGTCGGACGAGGCGTCATGCTGCTCGATCAGGGCCGCATAGTAGGTGAAGGTGGCGACGGCATCGTCGACGTCCACCTCGGCCTCGTGGCGGGGCTTGCCGTTGTTGCGCATCTGCAGGGTGACCAACGCGTCGCGCCGCTGCACCAGGTGCTCGGCGAAACCGCGCAGCAGGGCGGCGCGCTCGGCCACCGGCGTCGCCTTCCAGGCCGGCAGGGCCCGGCGAGCGGCGGCAACGGCCTGGTCGACCTGAGCGCGGTCGGCCGATCTCAGCTCGGCGATGGGGTGGGCCAAGGACGGATCGTAGGCCACCAGGCAATCGTTGCCTGCGCCTGCGACCCACTGGCCGTCGATGTAGTGAGGGGTGTTCATGGTCGTTTTCCAATCGTCCGTTGATGAAGGCAGGGTGAGCCGTGCGCCTGCGGTAGCACTCGGCCCGCCTGCGAACCGTTCGTTCGGGGCGGGGCCGGTGAAGCAGCTGCGGCATGCGGTCAGGGGGCGAACGGCGGTGCTTCGTCGATCTCGATGATCAGGGGGCGGTCGTCGGGCGCCTGGCGCAGCAGCGCCTGCAGGTGCGCGTGGTCACGGGCGCGCTCGGCGACGCAGCCGAAGCCGCGAGCGATGGCGATAAAGTCCGGTGTGTAGATGTCCACGCCCAAGGGCGTGATGTCGCGACGCTCCATGTAGCGCTTGATTTCGCCGTAGCCCTGGTTGTTCCACAGCAGCACGATGAGGCCGACCCGCGCTTCCACCGCACTGGCCAGCTCGGGCAGGCTGAACTGGAGGCCACCGTCGCCCATCAGGCTGATCACCGCGCGCTGGGGGTCGGCCAGCTTGGCGCCGATGGCGGCCGGCAAGCCGTAGCCCAGGGTGCCGTAGCCGGTGGAGGAGTTGAACCAACGACGCGGACCGGCCAGCTCCACCAGGTGGTTGCCGCTGTAGACGGTCTGCGTCGAGTCGCCGACGAAGCGCGCCTCGGGCAGCACCTCGAGGAGGCAGTCGAACAGGCGCCGGTAGTGCGCCCAGCCGGTGAAGTCTTCGGCCAGACGGCCACGGACCTGGGCAGCACGCCGTGCGCCGGGGCTGTCCATGCTCGAGGCGCGGGCCGGCAGGTGGGCGAGCAGCGCCTGCATCGTCTGCCGGGCATCGCCGAGGAGGGCCAGGCTCGGGGCATGGTTGCGCGTCAGCTGCTCGGCGTCGATGTCGACACGGATCAGCGCGCCGCCCAGGCGGAAGTTGCCATCGAAGACCACGTCGTAATCGGTTTCGCCCAGTTCGGTGCCGATCGCCAGGACCACATCGGCCTCCAGCACCAGCTCGCGCACCGGCACCAGCGACTGGTTGCTGCCCAGCAGCAGTGGATGATCGCCTGGCAGCAGACCCTTGGCGTTGATGGTCAGCGCCGTGGGTGCATCGAGTCGGGTGGCCAGCTCTGCGGCTTCGGCCTGCGCTTCGACGCAGCCGCCGCCCAGCAGCAGCAACGGGCGGCGGGCGCCACGCAGCAGGGTCGCGGCCTCAGCCAGCGCGTTGGCGTCAGCCGCCGGACGCGGCAGGCGGCAGCGTGGCTGCACCGCCAGGTGACCGGCCGGCGCGGTGATGATGTCCAGCGGGAGTTCGATGTGCACCGGTCTTGGGCGCTGGCTGTCGAAGACCGCGAAGGCGCGTGCCAGGACGCCCGGCAGTTCCTCCACGCTCATCAAGGTATGGCTGAACGCGCTGACGCCGGCGACCATCGCCCGCTGGTTGGGCAGTTCGTGCAGGTAACCGTTGCCCAGGCCGAGCCGCGCGCGTTCGTTGACGCTGCTGATCACCAGCATCGGAATGGAGTCGGCGTAGGCCTGGCCCATGGCCGTGAGGATGTTGGTCATGCCGGGGCCGGTGATGATGAAGCATACCCCTGGCTTGCCGCTGACCCGTGCGTAGCCGTCGGCCATGAAGCCTGCGCCTTGTTCGTGGCGCGGGGTAATGTGGCGGATGCCGCTGTCGGGCAGGCCGCGGTACAGCTCCACGGTATGCACGCCGGGAATACCGAACACGGTGTCGACGCCCCAGGCCTGGAGCTGCTGGATGAGAAACTCTCCACAAGAAATCATGCTGCTTTTCCTTTTGAACGAAGGCGCGGTGCCGGCGCTTGTTGGCCGATACCGCGTGCATCGGATCGACGGGCGTCAGGCCATGCGTGTGCTGCGCAGTTGCGGACGGGTCAGCAGACTGCCCAGCACGAAGCTCAGCAGGCCGACGGCCAGGCTGTAGTAGATCGGCGTGTTGGCTTCCAGGCCGTCGCGGAACATGAACACCAGCGCCGTGCCGCAGCCCAGCGCCATGCTCAGGATCGCCCCGGTGGTGGTCGCGCGCTTCCAGTAGATGGCGCCGAGCATCGGGATCAGGATGCCGCCGACCAGCAGGTTGTAGGCCAGGGTCAGCGCGCCGATGACGTCGTTGACGACCAGCGCGATGCCCAGCACCACCATCCCGGTGGCGAAGGTGAACGCGCGCGACATGGCCAGGCTCGAGGCGCGGCCACTTCTCAGCTTGGGCAACAGGTCTTCGGTGAGGGTGGTCGAGGCGGCCAGCAGGCCAGCGCTGGCGGTGGACATCATCGCTGCCAGCGCGGCGGCGATCACCAGGCCGCGAATGCCATCGGGCAAGGCGCTCTGCACGATCGAGGCGAAGGCGTTGTTGGCGTCGGCCAGGTCCGGCAGCAGCACCTTGGCACACATGCCGATCAGCGCACCGACCAGGCCGTAGATCACGCAATACACCCCGGCCAGGCTGCCGGCCACGCGCGCCACCCCCTCGTTGCGCGCGGTGAACACGCGCTGCCAGATGTCCTGGCCGATGAGGATGCCGAAGAAGTAGATCAGGAAGTAGGTGAGGATGGTGTCGTAGCCGAGGGTGGTGAAGCTGAAGGCGGATTCGGGCAGCTTGGCGTGCAGGGCATCCCAACCGCCGACGCGCCACAGGCAGATCGGCAGCAGCACGAACATCAGGCCTATGGTCTTGATCACGAACTGCACGATGTCGGTCAGGGTCAGCGACCACATGCCGCCGATGCTCGAATACACCACCACCACGCCACCGGCCAGGAGGATGGCGGTGACGAAGGGCAGGTCGAACAGCACTTGCAGCACGGTGCCACTGGCCAGGGTCGAGACCACGGCGATCATCAGCGCATAGGCGAACATCACCACCGCGCTGGCCTGACGTGCCATGGGCGTGTAGCGGCGCTCGAGAATCTGCGTCACGGTGCTGATGCGCAGCTTGAGCAGGGGCTTGGCCAGGCACAGGTTGAGCACGATGATCCCCGCGCCCAAGGCGGCGCACAGCCAGAACCCGGAAAGGCCGTGCACATAGCCCAGGCGCACGGTGCCGACGGTCGCCGCGCCGCCCAGTACCGTGGCGGCCATGGTGCCGAGGTAGAAGGCCGGGCCCAGGTTGCGTCCGGCCACCAGATAATCTTCCTGGGTGCGTGCGCGGCGCATGCCGTACCAGCCGAGCAGCAGCATGCCGGCGGCGTAAAGGATCACTACGGAGATATCCAGGAGCATGGTGTTGTTCTCATTGTTCTGGAAGGAAAGGACACCGGGCCCTACACGCCCGATGTGTGAACGGTCGCAGGGCTGATCAGGCGATCCCGGCACCTCCGAGCGTCAGGCCGACGGGGCTTTTCTGCCGCACCCAGCGCGGGCCGAGCGGGCCGTAGACCTCGGCCGGTTCCGGGAACAGGTTGAGCAGCGCCAGGTACAGCAGCGCCGCCATGCCCAGGGTGATCGGCAGGCTGACGTCGATGCCGCCGGCCAGGTCGCCCAGCGCACCGACGAACTGCCCGGGTAGGTTGACGAAGCACAGGCCCACCGCCGCGCTCGGAATCCAGGCGCCCAGGCCGCGCCAGTTCCAGCCGTGCTGGAACCAGTAGCGTCCACCGCGCTCGCCGCGGGTGAACACCTGCAGGTCGTCGGCGTGGTAGACGCCGCGGCGCACGATCAGGCCCAGGATCATGATCACCATCCAGGGGCTGGTGCAGGTGACGATCAGCACGGCGAAGGTCGAGACGCTCTGCACCAGGTTGAAGGCGAAGCGACCGATGAAGATGAAGGCGATCGCCGCCACGCCGATCAGCAGCGTGGCCACCGCGCGGCTCAGCACCCGTGGGAACATGCTCGACATGTCCAGGCCCGTGCCGTACAGCGCGGTGGTGCCGGTGGACAGGCCGCCGATCAGGGCGATCAGGCACACCGGCAGGAAGAACCAGCTTGGCGAAATCGCCAGCAGGCCGCCGACGTAGTTGCTCGCCTCGATGTACTGCGGCGCCTGGGTGGCCACCAGGGTGGCGGTGCACAGGCCGAACAGGAACGGAATCAGCGTACCGGCCTGGGCCGCGACCACCGCCAGCATGATGCGCCGCTTGGGCGTATGGCGGGGGATGTAGCGTGACCAGTCGCCGAGGAAGGCGCCGAACGACACCGGGTTGCTCATGGCCAGCAACGCCGCACCGATGAAGGCGGCCCAGAAGCCTGTCTGCTCGACGTCGAGGGTGCCGGCGTAGTGCATGTCGAACGGCCTGGCGAAGGCCACCACGCCCAGCAGGAACAGCAGGCTCGAGGCCCACACCGCGATCCTGTTGACCCACAGCATGATGCGAAACCCATAGATGCACACCGCCAGCACCAGCACGGCGAACACCCCATAGGCCAGGCCCAGGGTCAGATCGTTTTCGGGCAGGCCGACCAGACGCTTGGCACCGCCGATCAGGGCGTCGCCCGAGCTCCAGACCGACAGCGAGAAGAACGCCACGGCGGTGAGCAAAGAAAGGAAGGAGCCGACGATGCGTCCATGTACGCCAAAGTGCGCGCCGGACGAAACCGCGTTGTTGGTGCCGTTGAGCGCGCCGAACACGCCCATGGGCGCGAGAATCAGCGCGCCGACCGCAACACCCAGGACGATTGCCCACAGGCCGGCCTGGAACGACAGGCCGAACAGCACGGGGAAGCTGCCCAGCACCGCCGTGGCGAAGGTGTTGGCGCCGCCGAAGATCAGGCGAAACAGGTCGGTGGGGGATGCATCGCGCTGGGCGTCGGGAATCTGCTCGACGCCAAAGGTTTCGATACCCGTACTCATGGTGTGTCTCCGGTGCCTGTCACGGTTCTTGTAAGGCCGGTTCAGGCGCACCGGCCTTTTTATTCACCCCCGGCAAGGACCGGTGGGCGGTGTCACAGCAAGACCCCCGGGTGTGGGGTCGCGGCGTGCACGGGAAGGGTGGCCCCGCGTGCGCCGCAGGTTCAGCTCAGGCTCGGGGCGGACAGATGCTCGTGGCACGCCAGCCACTGCCCGGCCTGGTGACGAAAGACGATGGTCTCGCGTTCGTGCAGGTGGTGCTCTTCGCCGTCCAGAGACAGGCGTGTCGCGACGTCATGGATGAAAATCGCCACCTCTTCGCCCTGCAGGCTGACGTGGGCCCCGCTGGAGCGGCAGCTCAGCACGGCAAAACCCTCGGCCTGCCATTGCTGCCAGAGGGCGCGATAGCGTTCGAGCGACAGCGGCTGCGGCTGGGTATGGAACACGAACGTGGCGTCTTCGCTGAAGCAGGCGAAATAACGTGCCGTGTCGTTGCTGGCGAACGCCGCCACCAACGCCTCGGCAGCGGCCTGCACCTCGGCCGCACGGGCCATCGATGCAGCCGTCATCGGCGCACCATACCGGGCAGCACACAGAGCATTTCGTACAGCAGGTTGGCGCCGAGCAACGAGGTGTTGCCGGTGGTGTCGTAGGGCGGCGAGACCTCGACCAGGTCACAGCCCACCAGGTCCAGGCCCTGGCAGCCACGGATGATCTCCAGCGCCTGGATGGTGGTCAGGCCGCCCACCTCGGGCGTGCCCGTGCCCGGCGCCCAGGCCGGGTCGATGCCGTCGATGTCGAACGACAGGTACACCGGGCCGCCGCCGACCTTCTCGCGCACCTCGGCCATCAGGGGTGCCAGCGAGCGGTGCCAGCATTCCTCGGCCTGCACCACGCGGAAACCCTGTTTGCGGCTCCAGTTGAAGTCCTCGCTGGTGTAGCCCTGGGCACGCAGGCCGATCTGCACGACGCGATCGCTGTCGAGCAGGCCTTCTTCCTGGGCACGGCGGAAGGTGGTGCCATGGGCGATCTTCTCGCCGAACATGTGGTCGTTGACGTCGGCATGCGCATCGATGTGCACCAGGCCGACCTTGCCGTGCTTCTTGTGGATCGCGCGCAGGATCGGCAGGGTCAGGGTATGGTCGCCCCCCAAGGTCAGCGGGATGATGCCGTGGTCGAGGATACGGTCGTATTCCTGCTCGATGATCCGCACGGCGTCGAGCAGGTTGAAGGTGTTGATCGCGATGTCACCGATGTCGGCGACGTTCAGCGAATCGAAGGGCGCCGCGCCGGTGGCCATGTTGTAGGGGCGGATCATCACCGATTCGGCACGGATCTGCCGCGGGCCGAAGCGGGTACCGGAGCGCAGCGATGTGCCGATGTCCAGGGGGATGCCGACGAAGGCCGCATCGAGCTGGTTCAGGGCCTCGGGTGCCTGTACATGGGGAAGACGGAGCATGGTGGCGATGCCACCGAAACGGGGCATTTCGTTGCCGCCCAAAGGTTGGTGGAGGGACTGGTCCACGGGTGGCCTCACATTTGTTGTCGTTGGTGTGGGGCCATTCTGGTAACGCGGCGCAGGCAAAAGAATCGCTGGCGGCAAAAAGATAGTTCAGCGATTTCTAAACTATCGCCGACACGTCCCTGGCGAAGACCGGACCCGGCGTGTGCGGCCTTACGGCTACCGCGCAGCCGACGACTGCTCTTAGAATGGCACCGTCCATGCGCCCGGAGCCCCCATGTCCTCTCCCTTGACCGACCTCAAACTGCTGCGCATCTTTGCCAGCGTGGTACGTCACCAAGGCTTCGCGGCCGCTCAGCACGAGCTCAATCTGTCGACGTCGGCCATCAGCACTTACATGAGCCAATTGGAAACTCAGCTGGGCATCGTGTTGTGCCACCGTGGTCGAGGCGGCTTCAGCCTGACCAGCAAGGGCGAACTCTTTCACCAGGAAACCGTGCGGCTTCTGGCCGAGTTCGAGGGCTTCGAACGCTACAGCGCTGCCCTCAAGGGTGAGCTGCGCGGTACCTTGAACCTGGGCGTGCTCGACTCTACCGTCACCGATCCGGCGCTGCCCTTGGCCGACGTGATCGGTGCCTACAGCCAGGAGCACCCGGCGGTGCACCTGCACCTGAGCGTGCTGAGCCCGGCGCAGCTGCAACTGGGGGTGCAGGAGAACCGGCTGGACCTGGCCATCGGCGCTTTCTCGATCCGCATGAACGGCCTCATCTACCAACCCCTGTACCGCGAACAGCACTGGCTGTATTGCAGCGACCGACATCCGCTGTTCGATCAGCAGCGTATCTCGCCCGATACCATCACCCAGCAACGTATGGTCGGGCGGGGCTACTGGAGCCAGGCCGAACTGGCCCGGCATGGCTTCAAGCACAGCGCGGCGACGGTGGAGTCCATGGAGGCGCAGATGATCCTGGTGCTGTCGGGTGCCTACATCGGCTACATGCCGGAGCACTATGCGCAGACCTGGGTCGAGCAGCAGCGACTCAAGGTCCTGGTACCGGCGACCTTCGGTTACCAGGCACCGTTTTCCCTGGCGATACGGCGGGGCAGGGCGCGCGAGCCGTTGATCCAGAGCTTTCGTGATCGGCTCAAGGGATGACGCGGTGAGCGACGGCGGGCCAGCCCGCACGTCGAGACGGAGCGGCCTGGATCAGGCGCTCGGCCAGTTCACCGCCGGCAAGGCCTCGAACGCGGGACGTGCGAACAGGTAACCCTGGAACAGAGCGATGTCCAGGCGCTGCAGTTCTCGGAGTTCTTCCAGGGTTTCCACGCCTTCGGCCACCACCTGGATGTGCAAGGTCTTGCAGATCCGGACGATGCCTTCCACGATCGCCTGGCGCACGCGGTCGGTGTCGATGTTGCGCACCAGGGCCATGTCCAGCTTGATGATGTCAGGCTGGAATTCGGCCAGCAGGTTCAGGCCGGAGTAGCCGGCGCCGAAGTCGTCGATGGCGGTCTTGAACTGCCGACGCTGGTACTCGTGGACGATGCCCTTGAGGTGGTCCTTGTCGGTCAGCTCTTCCTGCTCGGTGATCTCGAAGATGATCCGGTCGGTCGGAAAGTCGAAGCGCCGTGCCGCCGCCAGGGTGGCGCGGATGCAGTTGGAGGCCTGGTAGACGGCATTGGGCAGGAAGTTGATGCTCAGCAGGCAGGGGATCTGCAAACGGGCCGCCAGTTCGATGGCCTTGATCCGGCAGGACTGGTCGAAGGCGTAGCGGTTGGTGTCGTTGACCCGGGCCAGCACGCTGGGCGCGCCGCTGCCGTCGGTACCGCGTACCAGGGCCTCGTAGGCGTAGATGCTCGAGGTGCGCAGGTCGACGATCGGCTGGAAGGCCATGCTGAAATCGAAATCCAGTGCCTTGCCATCGAGGCACGAAGCACAGGCACGTCTGTTGGAAAGTTCGCCCATGTGGAAGTGTCCATTGAGTCGGTGAAGAAGGAGGCGATGATCGTTCCCAGGGCGGTTTTCGATCATGGCCGTGCAGGCTCACCGTCGTGGCGAGGACGCTTCCATGGCGGTCGGGCGCATGCTTGTTCCGGCATGCGGACGAGTCTTGTCCACTCTGTTGGACAGACAACGACGCGTGGAGTGCGGTGGTATTCCTGAGGTATACAGCAGAAGATGGCAAAGCGCCATGCCTGAGGGCCGAGCGGCCTTCATGAAAAAGCCACGGATCCGATCGCTCGGGTCCGTGGCTCGAAGGGTGCCTGAATCCCCTTCAGTCGCTTGGCGACTGGAGGGGGCAGGTCATCACAGGGCCATGTCGGCCGCTGGATTGGCTTCCACGGGCGCAGACGACGAGCCGTCATACGCTGGAACCGAAGCATCGATCACCGGCGGCGGCGTGAGCTGCAGCACCTTGGAGGTGTAGTTCCACTCTTCCTGGGTCTTGGCGGCCGAGTCGTTCAGACGGGTGCCGTAGCTCGGCACGATCTGGTGGACCTTGGCTTGCCACTCAGGCGTGGCCAGCTTGTCCTTGAACACGCGCTCCAGCACGCCCAGCATGATCGGGGCAGCGGTCGAGGCACCTGGCGAGGCGCCCAGCAGGCCGGCGATGGAGCCGTCCTTGGAGGAGACCAGTTCGGTACCCAGCTTCAGCACGCCACCGAGCTGCTCGTCACGCTTGATGATCTGCACGCGCTGGCCGGCTTGCCACAGACGCCAGTCTTCTTTCTTGGCGTGCGGGAAGTACTGCTGCAGGGCGGCGAAGCGATCGTCGTCGGACTGCATCAGCTGACCGGCAAGGTATTCGACCAGTGGGTACTGGTCGATACCCACGCGGGTCATGGGCCAGGTGTTGTGCAGGGTCATGCTGCTCAGCAGGTCGAAGTACGAGCCCTGCTTGAGGAACTTGGTCGAGAAGGTCGCGAATGGCCCGAACAGGATGACACGCTTGCCGTCCAGCACGCGGGTATCCAGGTGCGGAACCGACATGGGCGGCGCACCGGTCGAGGCGATGCCGTAGGCCTTGGCCATGTGCTGCATGGCGATGGTCGGGTTCTCGGTGACCAGGAACGAACCGCCTACCGGGAAGCCAGCGTATTCCTTGGCTTCCGGAATGCCGGACTTCTGCAGCAGCTTCAGCGCGCCACCACCGGCACCGATGAACAGGAACTTGGCGTCGGTCGCGCTCTTGCTACCGTCCTTCAGGTTCTTGTACTCGACATGCCAGGAGCCGTCGTCGTTGCGGGTGATGTCCTGGACCTCGGTGGACAGCTTCAGGTCGAAGTTGTCCTTGGTCTTGAGGTGACCGACGAACTGGCGGGTGATCTCGCCGAAGTTCACGTCGGTGCCGATCGGCGTCCAGGTCACGGCCAGCTTCTGGTTCGGGTCACGCCCTTCCATCATCAGCGGGACCCACTTGGCGATCTGCGCGTGGTCTTCGGAGTACTGCATCGGGCGGAACAGCGGGCTCGCCTGCAGCGCCTCGTAGCGCTTCTTCAGGAAGCGGATGTTGTCGTCACCCCAGACGAAGCTCATGTGCGGCGTCGAGTTGATGAACGAACGTGGGTTCTTCAGGACGTTGTTGCGCACCTGCCAGGACCAGAACTGACGCGAGATCTGGAACGACTCGTTGATCTCGACGGCCTTGGAGATGTTGATGTTGCCGTCTTTGTCTTCCGGGGTGTAGTTCAGCTCGGCCAGGGCCGAGTGACCGGTGCCGGCGTTGTTCCAGCCGTTCGAGCTCTCTTCGGCGACGCCGTCCAGACGCTCGATCATTTCCATCGACCAGCTCGGCTCCAGCTCGCTGAGCCAGATACCCAGGGTCGAACTCATGATGCCGCCACCTACCAACAGGACATCGACTTTCTTGGTCTCTTCGGCGTGGGCCTGCATGAAGCCCGCGACAACGGCCAGGCCCAACAGGGTCTTGCTTGCCTTTTTGAACATTGAATTATCCAGTACCGTACGTTATCCACCCGCTGCTCTCTCGATAGATCCCTGCAGGCCTGGTAAGCGCTGGCACGGTCTGACAGTCGAGTGCGACGATGGGTGGTCTTCAGGAGCGATTGCTCAGCCCCAATGGGTAATGTCTTCAGCGCTGGCTTTTTATAAGGATGGATTCAGCGGCTTGAGCAACATGAACGCCTGCCCGCCGGCCATCCTGGCAAGTCTAGGCTTTGAAACGTTTCAGCCATTGTAACCGAATTATTCCACCCATCAAATTTTAGGGGGCGACGTCAAGACGACAGGTTGCCTCAGGGGGCAGGTCTTTTCTGATCAATCGTGTCGGCCTGTTCTCTTCAAGGCAAAGACCAAGGGTCATCGGTCAGGCAAGCGGGCAGGAGCGGCGATGACCTCGATCACCTGAGGTCACGTCGAGACGCATGTGCCATGAGCGTTGCTCTGGCACAGGCTAGTCGTCTTGCCCCATGGCTCAGTGGCACGTCTGGGTCTGTCCGAGCATCTGCTCCAGGCGTTCGTAGATTGTCTGCAGGTCGTTGGCTGCCGCCAGCAGTTGCTCATGGTGCACGCTGCCTGGATGCACGCGCGTGATCTTGCGCGTCAGGAACTGGGCGCACGTCAGGTGCTCGGCTGCGTAGATGAGCAGGTCTTCGAGGGAAGGGGCAGGTGGGTCCGGTACGATCTTCAGCATGCAAAGGCTCCTCGTCAGGTGGAGCTGCCACGCGGCTGCTGTCAAACATGGGAGGTGGCAGCTGTACGCGGGTTGACAGACCGAGGACGAAGAGAGACCCGGCGCACACGAGGTGCCCCACGTACACCTGCCATAACGGCGAGTACATGCATCTCTTCGAGCAAAACGGCCTGTCACAACCGGTCGCTTGCATCAGCGACCGGTCGAGACTAGGAGGGCGTAGGACTCAATGCAACGGCATATGTACGAGCCGAGCATATTTGGGAAAAGGCCTACGACGAATAGGGAAAATCTGAAGGCTTTGTTGCCATTTTCCTTGTGTTCCACGTGAAACACGAACCCAGGCCGACCCAATGACGCTCTTCGGACAGGCCGTCATTCAGGCCTGGACGTAGGCCCAGGCAGTCAAACCTGAGGCCAGGGTGACGGCCACCCGGGTGTAGTCCGACACTTCATAATCGTCGGCCGCTGCCAGCTCTTCGGCCGAGATCTGGAAGACCTTGCCACTGACGCTGTCATCCGCCGTGTCACTGGGAAAGACGATAGGGTGACGGGACTTGCCACTGGTTGCGACAACGGCTGGATCGGTGATCTCCACCCAATCCTGCCGGTAACCCAGCATGCGGTCTTCCTGGCCAGTCAGCTCTCGACCGAACTTGGCCAACTGCACGGCCTTGTCTTGAAGGGTGCCATAGGAGAACAGCAGCTCGGGATAGAGGGCCGAGGGCGTCAGTGAGTGCGCAGGGACCTCGGCTGCAGGCTGGAGGCGGGCTTCAAGTGCGGCAACCTGTTGCTCCAGCGCTTCCAGCCGGGCCCGCGTGCGGCTCAGCACGACCATCTGACTGTCGAACTCTTCACGGCTGACCAGCTCCAGCTTGCTGAACGCACTTTGCATCAGGGCTTTGAACTGACCTTCAAGGTCGGCACGGGGGCGGGCACCGTCCCCCGTGAACAGACGCGACGCCTGGTCGCTGAGGGCATCGAGAAAGGCTTTGGGCGCGAGCATGGGGCGACGTTCCGCAGGACATGAGTAGAGCGTCAGTGTAGCACGGTGCTCGAGGGCATCAGGCCCGCACGGTTTTTGGGCACGCCCGTCCTGTGCTGCGCACCGAAGCTGTGCATCCCGTTGAAAAGGGCCGCGTGTTTGTCTGGTTAGCCTCCGGCAAACACCTGTTTTGAAAGGCCTTTGCCAACTTGGCAAGGAATCTGCAAAACCTCCGTCAGAGCATGCACTGATGCGGCTCTCGAACCCCGTACGGAGAAGTACCGGCCCGAGCGATGGCTTGCGACCGGGCACACCGCAGAGTGGGCACGAGGATACCGTCGAGGATGCGTTACAAAGCCATGCGCTGCGCTTAGACTGGCCACGGGTTTGTTTTCCTGGGGCAAGTCCACCTAATCGGGAGAGAGTTTCATGAAGCTAGTCACTGCCATCATCAAGCCATTCAAGCTGGACGACGTCCGCGAGTCTCTGTCGGAGATTGGCGTACAAGGCATCACCGTGTCCGAAGTCAAAGGCTTCGGCCGTCAGAAGGGGCATACCGAGCTGTACCGGGGTGCCGAATATGTCGTCGATTTCCTGCCCAAGGTGAAGATCGAAGTGGCCATCGACGACAAGGACCTCGACCGCGTGATCGACGCCATCACCAAGGCGGCCAACACCGGCAAGATCGGCGACGGCAAGATCTTTGTGGTCAATCTGGAACAGGCGATCCGTATCCGTACCGGCGAAACCGGCACCGACGCGATCTGACCTAGCGCCTCACCAAACCCCCAAGCCCCAGGAGAAAACAACATGACTCTGCGCACGATCGCAGGGCTAGGCGCCCTATTGTCCCTCGTAATGCCTGGGCTGGCCCTGGCCGAAGAGGCTGCACCCGTTCTCAACTCCGGCGACACCGCCTGGATGCTCACGGCCACGGCCCTGGTGCTGTTCATGACCATCCCCGGTCTTGCGCTGTTCTATGGCGGCATGGTGCGCTCCAAGAACGTGCTGTCGGTGATGATGCAATGTTTTGCCATCACCGGCCTGATGAGCATCCTGTGGATGGTCTACGGCTATAGCCTGGCCTTCGATACCACCGGCATGGAAAAGGGCGTGCTCAACGCCAGCTCCTTCGTCGGCGGGCTGTCCAAGGCCTTCCTGGCAGGCGTCACGCCGCAGAGCCTGACCGCGTCCTTCCCTGAGCCGGTGTTCATCACCTTCCAGATGACGTTCGCCATCATCACCCCGGCGCTGATCGTCGGTGCCTTTGCCGAACGCATGAAGTTCTCGGCGATGCTGGTGTTCATGACCGTCTGGTTCACCCTGGTGTATGCGCCCATCGCGCACATGGTCTGGGGCGGCGATGGTGCCCTGATGTGGGACTGGGGCGTGCTCGACTTCGCCGGCGGCACCGTGGTGCACATCAACGCGGGTATCGCCGGCCTGGTGGCCTGCCTGGTTCTGGGCAAGCGCAAGGGCTTCCCGACCACGCCAATGGCGCCGCACAACCTGGGCTACACCCTGATGGGCGCTGCCATGCTGTGGATCGGCTGGTTCGGGTTCAACGCAGGCTCCGCCGCGGCTGCCAACGGCACGGCCGGCATGGCCATGCTGGTGACCCAGATCGCCACGGCCGCTGCCGCACTGAGCTGGATGTTCGCCGAGTGGATCGGTCACGGTAAGCCAAGCGCACTGGGCATCGCGTCCGGGGTGGTCGCAGGATTGGTGGCGATCACGCCAGCAGCCGGCACGGTCGGCCCGATGGGTGCCCTGGTGATCGGCCTGGCGTCCGGCGTGATCTGCTACTTCTGCGCCACCCGCCTCAAGCGCAAGCTGGGCTACGACGACTCCCTGGATGCCTTCGGCGTACACGGTGTGGGCGGCATCGTCGGCGCGATCCTCACTGGTGCCTTCGCAGCCCCCGCCCTGGGCGGCTTCGGCGAGGTACAGGACATCGCCCTGCAACTGTGGATTCAGACCAAGGGCGTCCTGGTCACCGTGGTCTACACCGGCGTGGTGACCTATGTGATCCTCAAGGTGGTCGATGTGACGATGGGCCTGCGGGTCAGTGAAGAAGAAGAGTCGGTCGGCCTCGACCTGGCTCAGCACAACGAGCGTGGCTACAACTTGTAAACTGCGCACACGATGTCCACTTGCCCGGCTTGCCCGGGCATTTTTTCGTCTGCGATTCGCCCAGTCGGGGCTGTCGAAGCCCGCTGCGGCGCGCTTGTCGCGCGCGGCAGAAAACTTACAACGTGCAGGGCATTTCTGGTGCTTTGCTTTTTCTGCGGGCGCGCTAGAATGCGCGCCAACGCATGTCATGGCGCGTCCGTTTGCGTGGCGTATCGATCGATACACGCGCAGGCGAGGGTGGCGAATGCCAGCCCATGGCGTCGAATTTCGTCAACGTCCGCACCTGCGGCGTTGCACCACGACCGCTTCCTGACGAAGCGGTCGACACGACCGAGGCTTGCCGAACGTCCGTGGAATTTTTGCCTGTGATCGTCGGTCTACGGCGTCACTGGCTGCAAACTCAATCTGCCTTTAGCATGGCATGGGGAACGACATGAGCGACGATGATCTGGAAAACGACGACCTCGAAGTAGGTGATGACGAGGCCGACGAGGCCCTCGAAGCGGCGACCGACGAAGGCGCTGAAGACGCAGGCGACGACGACAGCCCTGCACCTGCTGCCAAAGGCAAGGCCAAGGCTGCCGTCTCGGTAGATGACATGCCGAGCCTGGAAGCCAAGCAGAAAGAGCGCGATGCCCTGGCCCGTGCCATGGAAGAGTTCCTGTCGCGTGGCGGCAGAATCCAGGAAGTGGAGGCCAACGTGGTCGCCGATCCGCCCAAGAAGCCGGACAACAAGTACGGCAGCCGTCCTATCTGAGGGACGCCTTCGGGCACTGCATCACCCGTGAAAGCGTGCATTGGCCAGCGCTTTCACGGCAGGCTTCGAATGAACGTGGCCTTGGCTTGCCGCCATTCGATGGCAAGCGTTCACCCTCTTGCGACAGGCGCGTGGTGCTACTGCCACTGTGCCAAGACGTCGTCCAGCTCCGACAAACACCGTATTTCGGCATCCGGCGCCTGCTCGGCCTGCCAGGGCTTGCCCTGTGGGTTGAACCATACGGCCTTGAACCCTGCACGCTGCGCTCCAGCGATGTCGTCACGCGGGTGGTCGCCCACGTGTACGGCGTTCGCCGCCTGCGCGTTGCCCCGCCGCAGTGCCTCCAGAAAGAGCGCCGGATCCGGCTTGCCGATGCCCAGGTCTTCGGCGCACAAGGCGAAATCGAAATAATCGGCAAGGCCCAGGCGACGCACGTCGGCGTTGCCGTTGGTCACCACGCCTATCGTATAGCGCTGGCCCAGGCGCTCGAGCATGGGCTGCACCTGCGGGAAGATCTCCAGCTGGTGACGGGCGTGCAGGAACACCTCGAACGCCTCGTCCGCCAGGGCCTGCGCCTGTGGCTCAGGGTAGTCGAGTGCACGCAATGCCTGGAACAGCACCTGGCGGCGCAAGGCGCTGATGCGGTGCTTGAGCCCAGGCTCGGCTTGCACCACACGCTCGCGTACCCCGTGCAGGTGCTCGACCGGCAGCTCGCCCAGCGCCGGGGCATGGGCCTTGATCCAGTCGCGCAGGACGAGCTCTGCGCTGGCGATCACGGGCGGTGTATCCCACAGCGTATCGTCGAGGTCGAAGGTGATCAGCGTGATGCTCATGAGTCGGTACCCTTGCTGCGTTTGGCCCTGGGGTGGGCGCTGTCGTACACCGCGGCCAGGTGCTGGAAATCCAGGTGGGTGTAGATCTGCGTGGTGGTGATGTCGGCGTGGCCGAGCATCTCCTGCACGGCACGCAGGTCCTGGGAGGATTCCAGCAGGTGGCTGGCGAAAGAATGGCGAAGCATGTGCGGGTGCAGGTGCTGGCCGAGCTCGCGCTCGCCCACCACCTTGACGCGGAGCTGGATGGCACGCGTGCTCAGGCGCCGGCCCTGACGGGTGATGAACACCGCGCCATCGAGGGGGCTACCCAGGCCACGCAGCTTGAGCCAGGCGGCGAGCGCCTCGCGGGCCTTGCGGCCGACCGGCAGGACACGGGCCTTGTCGCCCTTGCCCACGACGTGAACCAGGCCGGCCGCCAGGTCGAGGTGACCCAGGTCGAGCCCCGCCAGTTCGGACAGGCGCAGCCCGGAGGAATAGAACAGTTCGAGCATCGCCTGGTCACGGCGGGCGATGAAGTCATCGTCGACGCCGCCCTCGAGCAGTTGCTGGGCGCGGTCGGTGTCCAGCACCTTGGGCAGCCTACGTTCGCCCTTGGGCGGCGACAGGCCGTTGGCCGGGTCGTGCTGGCACAGGCCTTCGCGTATCAGGTAACGGTAGAAACCGCGTACCGACGACAGCAGGCGCGCCAGGCTACGCGAGGACTGGCCCTGGTGGTGCTGGCGGGCGATGAAGTGGCGCAGCGACTGGATCTGCAGGTCGGGCCAGCGCTCGATTGCCTGGTCCTTGCAGTGGGCCAGCACCTTGAGCAGATCGCCCCGGTACGCCTGGATCGTGTTGCCCGAGACCTGACGCTCGTTACGCAGGTAGGCGCAATAAGCCTCCAGCTGGCGCTCCATCAACGCACCGGACGCAGGGACTGCAGCGAGCGCGCCACGACGCGACCCAGGACATCGGCGATGTGGTTCAGGAACAGCGTTCCTACCGTGCTCTTGTAGTGTTGCGGATCGGGGCTGCCAATGGCCAGGACGCCATGCAGGCCATTGTGATCGAGCGTCGCCACCGCGCTGGAGCCGACCTGGCGGCGCTGGCTCTCGCCGAACAGGAACGCCAGCTCGTGATCGCGCAGGTTGCCACTGACGGCCTTTCCGCTGCTCAGCAGGCCACCGATGGCTTGCTGCGCTTCGCCCAGGCTGGTCCAGCGCCCGACCGAGGCCGGGTGTTCGCTGAACAGGATGAGGCTGACGAAGGGCACCTGGAAGTCCTGGCGCAGGCTGTCCTCGACCGTCATCACCACGTCTTCGAGGTGGCTGGCATCGAGCAAGTTGACGATCAGCCGACGTGTCTTCTCGAACAGCCGGTCGTTGTCGCGGGCCACGTCCATCAGTTGCGACAAGCGATGGCGCATCTCGATGTTGCGCTCGCGCAGCAGCTTCAGCTGGCGCTCCACCAGCGACACGCTGTCGCCGCGCTGGTGGGGGATGTGCAAGGAGCCTAGCAGTTCGTCGTGCTCGGCGAAGAAGGTCGGGCGTGCCCGAAGGAAGGCCACCACCGCCTCGGCATCGAGATCGTGGGGTGCCGTGGATGAATCCTTGGGCCGGTCGCTCATGAAAGTCCTCGCTTAAAGACGAATCTGTCCCTCGTAGACCCGAACCGCCGGCCCGGTCATCATGACCGGCTTGCCGGGGCCGGCCCATTCGATGCTCAAGCGTCCGCCCGGCAGGTCGAGCGACACGGGTGAGTCCATCCAGCCCTGGCTGATCGCGGCCACCGCCGCCGCACAGGCGCCGGTGCCGCAGGCCTGGGTTTCACCGGCACCACGCTCCCACACCCGCAACAGCGCCTGATGACGATCGACCACCTGCAGGAAACCGACGTTCACACGTTGTGGAAAGCGCGCATGGTGCTCGATCTTCGGCCCCAGCGTGTGCACCGGCGCGCTGTGTACGTCCTCGACCCGCAGGACGGCATGGGGGTTGCCCATCGACAGCGCGGCGATGTCGACCGTCTGCCCGTCCACCTCGAGCGGGTAGCTCAACGCTTCGGCCGGTGCCTGGAACGGGATGTCGTTCGGGGCTCGCCGGGGCGGACCCATGTCGACACGCACCTGCCCGTCGTTGCGCACGTCGAGCACGATGATGCCACCCTTGGTTTCCACGCGGATGCGTTTCTTGGCGGTCAGGCGCTTGTCCAGCACGAAACGGGCGAAACAGCGCGCGCCATTGCCGCACTGTTCGACCTCGGAGCCGTCGGCATTGAAGATCCGGTAGCGAAAATCCACGTCCGGGTTGCTCGGCGCCTCGACGATCAGCAACTGGTCGAAGCCGACCCCTGTGTGCCGGTCGCCCCATTGCCGGGCATGCTTGGGCTGGATGTGCGCGTGCTGGCTGACCAGGTCCAGGACCATGAAGTCGTTCCCCAGCCCGTGCATCTTGGTGAAACGCAGCAGCATGGGGTCACTCCGGCAACAGGCTTTCGCCCGCGTACAACTCGGCCACGGTTTCCCGGCGGCGCACTTCATGGGCCTGGTCGGCATCGACCAGCACCTCGGCGCAGCGACCACGGGTGTTGTAGTTGGAGCTCATTACGAAGCCATAGGCACCGGCCGATTCGACCGCCAGCAGATCGCCTTCGGCCAGGTCCAGCGTCCGCGACTTGGCGAGGAAGTCGCCGGTCTCGCAGATCGGCCCGACCACGTCGTAGCTGCGGCCTTCGCCGCCCCGTGGCTGCACGGGCTTGACGCCCATCCAGGCCTGGTACAGGGCCGGGCGGATCAGGTCGTTCATCGCCGCATCGACGATGGCGAAGTCCTTGTGCTCGGTGTGCTTGAGGTACTCGACGCGGGTCAGCAGGACCCCGGCATTGGCCACGATGTAGCGGCCTGGCTCGAAGACCAGGGCCAGGTCGCGATCGCCGATACGCTCGCGGACCGCCTTGACATAGTCGGTGATCAACGGCGGCTGTTCGTCGCTGTAGCGCACGCCGACACCGCCGCCCAGGTCCAGGTGACGCAGGTGGATGCCGCAGTCGGCCAGGCGGTCGACCAACACCAGCAGGCGATCGAGCGCGTCGGTGAAGGGGTCCAGGGTGGTCAGCTGCGAGCCGATGTGGCAGTCGACCCCGACCAGTTCCAGATTCGGCAGCTGGGCCGCGCGCAAGTAGAGCGCTTCGGCGTCGTCGATGGCGATGCCGAACTTGTTTTCCTTCAGGCCGGTCGAGATGTACGGGTGGGTACCGGCGTCCACGTCGGGGTTGACCCGCAGCGAGACCGGTGCACGCACGTCCAGCTCGGCCGCCACGTCCTGCAGACGCTCGAGCTCGTCGGCCGACTCCACGTTGAAGCAGTGCACGCCCACTTCCAAGGCGCGGCGCATGTCCTGGCGCGTCTTGCCGACGCCCGAGAACACCACGCGGTCGGCTCGGCCGCCCGCCGCCAGCACACGCTCCAGCTCACCGCCGGAGACGATGTCGAACCCTGCGCCCAGGCGGGCCAGGACGTTCAGCACACCCAGGTTGGAGTTGGCCTTGACGGCGAAGCAGACCAGGTGCGACGTGCCTTCGAGGGCATCGGTGTAGCTGCGGTAGCGCGCTTCGATGTGCGCACGCGAGTAGACGTAGGTCGGCGTGCCGAACCGTTCGGCGATGGCCGACAGCGCCACGCCCTCCGCGAACAGCGCACCGTCGCGGTAGTGGAAAGCGTCCATGGGTAACCCTTATTGGTGCTGATGCTGGTGCGAGGTATGTGCGTCTTTACCGTCCTTGCCATCGTCTGGCAGGTACAGCGGGCCCTTCTGACCACAGGCAGAGACGAGGCAGGCAACAGCGACCAGCGCCGCGAGGGAGGAAATCAGGCGCTTCATTGGCGAAATCCTTCGAAATAGGCAGTCTTGCGGCCGAGTATACCGAGCGGTCGCCTGCTTGCCTATGCGACGACCGGTGCGCCCGACGGGCCAGCGACCGGGCCTGACACGGTATTCTTTGCAATCGCGCCCCAGCGCTCGTATCGTGCCCGGCTTGCACCGGTGCAGCCATTTTCGAGGTTCATGCAATGAGTTTGAGTGAAGCGCGTTTCCACGACCTGGTCGATGCGACCCAGCAGGCCCTGGAAGATCTGTTCGACGAAAGCGGCCTCGACCTGGACATGGAAAATTCGGCGGGCGTGCTCACCGTCACGTTCGACAGCGGCAGCCAGCTGATTTTCAGCCGCCAGGAACCCTTGCGTCAGCTGTGGCTGGCCGACCGCTCCGGCGGCTTCCACTTCGACTACGACGAAGAGAGCGGCAAGTGGGTGTGCGAGAAGAGCGAAGAGCTGCTGGGCGAAATGCTCGAGCGTATCGTCTGGGAGCGCGCCGGCGAGAAGCTGGACTTCGACGAGATCTGACATGAGTACCGACGTACGCCCCCCGAAACCGCTCTACGCCAACGTCAGTCCGGCGGTGAAGTCGCCCTGCATCGGCACGTGCCGGCTGGATGCCGAGCGCGTCTGTCTCGGCTGTCACCGTCCGGTCGAGCACATCCGCGAATGGCGCTCGGCCGACGATCAGCGTCGGCGGCAGATCCGCGACCAGGCCCAGGCTCGCGCCACCTCGGCACGTTCTGCCCAGGCTTGAGTATTCAGTAGGCTGTGGTAGGGTCGGACTGTCCGGCCCAGCCGAACACCCGTCGACCCCGTGCTGGGGCTGGTCGTCGTGCCATGTGCCAGCGAACCGCTTCTGCGGTCTGTCGCCAGCCAGGCAGGACGTTGCAGCCTCGAGCGGGGTCTTGCTTTATCTGCGCGTCAAGAAGGAGCCTGACCCGATCATGAATGCTCGACCCTCACTGACCCTGACCCGGCTGGACGTCCAGCGTCTGGAGCGTCTGCTCGACACCCTCGACGAGGCCACGCCCGGGGTCCTGGCCCTGCAGGACGAGCTGGACCGCGCCGAGCAGATCGTTGGAGCCGAGCAGGTGCCTGCCGGTGTCGTCACCATGAACTCGCGTGTGCACTGCCGCGAAGAGGCCAGCGGCAAGGACTACCACCTGACCCTCGTGTACCCGCAGGACGCCGGCGTGGACGGCAACGTGTCGATCCTCGCACCGATCGGCAGCGCCTTGTTGGGCCTCTCCGTCGGTGACCAGATCGACTGGCCGGCACCGGCGGGCAAGACCCTCAAGCTGCGGTTGCTGAGCGTCGACTACCAGCCCGAGGCGGCCCGGCACTTCGACCGCTGAACCGACCTGGTCAGGGCTCCAGCGCGTCGAGCCCGCGATTGAGCGTGCGCTCCAGCGCCTGCTTGTGCTGCAGGCAGCACAGCGTCGAGCCGATGCCTTCGTCGAACAGCTCCGACAGGTCCAGGTCGGTGAGGTAGCAGGGGTAGCGCTCGGCGCTTCGGCGCTGATTCAGGATCTGCCTGGCGACCACGGTGTCGAGCCGATCGCCGTACTCCAGCCGCGAGAACGGCACCTGGTCGCAATACCAGGTCACTTCCTGCTCCCCTCCCGAGGTGACACGCACCAGGGCCTGTACCTCGTAATGGCACGGGTTGTCGTCCGTCGGCGTCGGCTGCGCCTCGACCCGGTAGGCCTTGAAACCTGGGTCGGGCGACAGTCGATAGTAGGCCAGGGCCGGCTTGGGCCGGTGCGGCACGTCCAGCCGCAAGCGCGCGGCATGACGCACCAGCATGGCCTGCAGGAACCGGTGCAAGGGAATCAGCAACTGTTGCTCGTCGCCACACACCTGATGTTGGTACCAGAGCCGGTTGCGCTCATCCAGCACGTACAGGTCGGCGAACCCCGTCTGCAGCCGGTGAAAGACCTGGATGCAATCGGTCTTGGCATGTGCCAGCAGCGCGCTCACGGCATGGCCGTCCACCCGACCAGGGCTGTCCACCCCAGGCCGCGCGCGCGACTCATGGGTGCGGCTGTCCAATGGCAGGGGGAAGGCAGAGAGCATGGCCTTGAGGCGTTCGCCAAAGACGCGATCCTGTTCGGTGCCCAGGCCGTGGACCTGCAGGCGCGGTCTGGGCGTGTAAAGGGTCAGGCCGGCAGCCAGGTTGCGCAGGCAGTGGTCCAGGGCCTGAGGGCCTTCGTAGCGCCGTACCAGCACTTCGTTCCAGCTGGTGAGCGTCACTTGGTCGAGCGACAGGAGTACGGGCTCGCTCGGTGGCAACGTCTCGCTGCAACAGTGTATGCCGGTTTCGAGGTTGGCCAGCAGCAGGACACGGTCGGCAATGCTCGGTTGCAACAGGCGACAGTCGATCACCGTTTCCAGCGGCCACACGAGCGCCTGCCGCAGGCAGTCCAGCACGCCTGCCACACAGGCGCTATCGACACCGTTCGCAGAGGCCGACAGCACGAGCTGGGTACGCGCTGTGATCACGCCGTTGCAGTGGGCCCAGACCAGCAGTTCGACCACGTGGCGGGTCCGATGGATAAGGGCGTCCTGCGTGACCTGCACGACGTCGCCGACCATACCGGCATACAGGCGCCACTGCCACAGGCCTGGCACCTGGGCGTCAGGCAGGCATGCCAGCGTGACCACCGCTTCTTCCAGGTTCGACGTCAGGCCAGGGTTGATCACTTCGACCTTGCCCGCACGTCGCTCGAAGGCCGCATAGAGGCGTCGGCCGAGGACGCTCAGGCCATGGGGAACGGGTTGATTGGCAGGGTCGTGCAAGCCTGCGAACTGCAAGAGAAACCGGTAGCTGTGGCTCAACGCACTGACCAGGCCACTGCGTTCGGCCAGGGTCTGGCGAGCCTTCCAGTGCGCCCGATCGTCCAGGGTCGCCACTTGATCGGGGCGCCAGCCCCATTCGCTCACCAGGCGCGCGAGCAACTGGCACTGCCAGGCATGCCGTGTGGCATTGGCCGGCTTTTCCGCTTTCAGGTAGAGGCTGCGCCTGAGCAGCTCGAGGCGCTTGGATTCACCTCGTTGCGTCAAGTAACGCTCGACGCGCCGATAGATCATCACGTACGGGTCCAGCGCGTCGAGCCCGGCGCGGTCGGCATGGACGGCCTGCTTGAAGTCCACGGCCAGGCAGCGCATGCGCGGGTATTCACTGGCATAGACTTCGATGAGCAACAGCTTGAGCACCGTCTTGTAAGGCGACTCGATGCCCTTGAACAGTTGCCAGAATCCTGCGCCGATGAACTCCTTCTTGGGAATGTGCGCCAGGTGCCCGAGATCGAGGTGGGCATCGCTCCGGATCAGCCCCTTGGCCAGCAGCGTCCGGGTATGGCCGTGATAGTCCTGCTCGCACGAGGCAGGCACCAGCCACCACAGCGGTGTCTTGCCTGCGAGCCAGATCGCGGTCCGGTAGAACTCGTCGAGCAACAGGTAATGCTGGGCTTCGCCACAGTCTTCGGCGCTCAATTGGCTGACCCGACGTCCCTGGGCGAAACTGCGTGGCTCGATCAGGAAGGTATGCAGTTCGGCACCTTGAAGGGCGGCCCAGGTCTCCAGGCGCTGGCACTTGGTACGCAGCGCCTGAAGGCTGGGCTGATCGAGGTCGGCGACATGGCAGACCCAGACGTCCATGTCGCTGCGCGCGGTTTGCGCCAACGTGCCCAGGCTGCCGATCAGGTACACCCCTTCGACGATGGGCGCGTGATCCGGCACAGAGGCCGCCTCGGCGAGCGAGCGCGTCAGACGCAGGGCCTCGGCCAGCTGCTGTGGGGTCGGTCGGAAACCCCAGACGCCTGCCCGCGCCATGCGCGGCACGTACCCAGGCAGGGACGGGTGGTTGAGGTGCAGCAGCAGAGGCAGCAGGTTCAGCACGCGGCGTTGAGAGGATTCCAGGCCTTCCAGTGCACGGCCGAGCCGCCCTCGGTTGATCTGCATGAACCGTGCGTGCAGCACGCCGGGCAAGGCAGGTTCGACAGGGTCGGGTGAGTCGGCGGGCTGAGAAGGAGGAGGGGTCATCGCGCACTCGAAGCAGACAGCAGCAGCGGCGCGAGTTTAGCCTGAGTCGATCGCTCGATTCAGGAAAAGCCGATGAATTGACGCCAGTTTTTCGTCATTCCTCGTTGTCAGGGGCTCGCATACCGCCTGGCTGTCGACCCCTGCACGCACAGGAATGGACAACCGGCGGGTGGTTTAGTGCGGCATCGGGCAGTGCGGGTGGTCGACTCAGGCGACCTCGGCGATTTCCAGGATGGTCAGCAACTGTTGGGCATGCGCGGCCGCATCGTGCCCCAGGCTGGTCAGGTAACCCCCGTCGGGCTGACTGGTCAGCTGCTTGTCGTGCAGACGCCGAGCCGCCTCGATCAAGCGAGGCGAAGCATTGCTGTGGACCTTGATGCCCTCCTGGCTACTGTCCAGGTTGAACAGCGCGAGGACTTCCAGTTCGGCGATCAATTCAGGTGTGAAAGACATGACGACTCCTGACTTCCAGAGAGGACGGAGGCACCGATGCCGGTGCCTGAGCCAGGAGTGTAGTCAGGCTTTTCAGGCGTTGCCTTGATCGGCCTCAGGGGGCAGTTCAGGTAACGCACGCAAGGCGTTTTCGTACCAGACATTGTCAAAAGCGCGGTCTTGTTCGAGCATGGTGTCGATCTCGATCGCCAATACGTGCGCCATCAGGTTGAGGATGTCCTCGCGCTCGTAGCCCACCAGGCTCAGCTTGTTGTAGGTCGCTTTCGCCGCGGGCGGTTCGCCGCTCTCGATCTGGTTTTCGACGGCCTGGGTCAGGGTCGCCTCGACAAAGGCTTCTTCTTCGTCGTTGTAGTCGACGTCGTTGGACTCGCTCATGGCTCTGCTCCTGTGGATGAGCCGTCAGTGTGCCACGGGCCTGGGGACGGCGCGAACCGCCACACCCTCGAGCACTAGCCATGCACGGTCGGACAGGGCTATAACGGCTAGGCCATTTCTTACGGCCTGGAGACTGTTTTCATGCTCAAGCTTCACGGATTTCCTGTCAGCAACTACTACAACATGGTCAAGCTGGCGCTTCTGGAGAAGGGCCTGCCCTTCGAAGAAGTGCAGTTGATTCCTGGGAAGACCCCGGAAACGCTGAAGGTCAGCCCACGGGGCAAGGTCCCGGTTCTGGAGACCGAGCACGGCTACCTGAGCGAAACCAGCGTGATCCTCGAATACCTGGAGCAGAGCCAGGGTGGCACATCGCTGTTGCCGGCCGATGCATTCGAGCGGGCGAAGGTCCGTGAGCTGATGAAGGAGATCGAGCTCTACATCGAGCTGCCGGCGCGCACGTGCTACGCCCAGAGCTTCTTCGGGCAGTCGGTCGAGCCATGGGTCAAGGAAAAGGCCCGCACCGACCTGCTGGCCGGCTTCGCCACCCTCAAGCGCAGCGCGCGCTTCGCACCTTATGTCGCAGGCGAGCAGATGACCCTGGCAGACATCATGTTCTGCTTCTCGGTCGACCTGGCGGCTCAGGTCGGCAAGAAGGTCCTGAACATCGACCTGCTGGCCGACCTGCCGGAGGCTGCCGAGCTGCTGGAGCGCCTGCACCAGGGGCCACACATCGCGCAAATTAACGCCGACAAGGAGCAGATGCTGCCGACGTTCCTCGAAATGATGCGCAACAAGCGTCCTTCCTGATGAAAAAGGCCCCGGACCGCATGACGGACCGGGGCCTTTCGATCACCTGACTACCCGGCTCAGCGCGTGGCCAGCAGTGCATGGCCACGGGCGACGGCTGCGCGCACCTGTTCCGGTGCCGTGCCGCCGATGTGGTTGCGGGCGTTGACCGAGCCTTCGAGGGTCAAGACGGCAAACACGTCCTGCTCGATCTGGTCGCTGAACTGGCGCAATTCTTCCAGCTCCATTTCCGCCAGATCCTTGTTGCAGTCCACGCCATGCTTGACCGCATGGCCGACGATCTCGTGGCAATCGCGGAACGGCAGGCCGCGACGCACCAGATAGTCGGCCAGGTCGGTGGCCGTGGAAAAACCACGCAGCGCCGCCTCGCGCATCACCTCACGGCACGGCTTGATCGCCGGCACCATGTCGGCGAAGGCCCGCAGCGAGTCGCGCAGCGTGTCGGCGGCATCGAACAGCGGTTCCTTGTCTTCCTGGTTGTCCTTGTTGTAGGCCAGTGGCTGGCCCTTCATCAGGGTCAGCAGCCCGGTCAGCGCGCCGAACACGCGGCCGCTCTTGCCACGCACCAGTTCCGGCACGTCGGGGTTCTTCTTCTGCGGCATGATCGAGCTGCCCGTGCAGAAGCGATCCGGCAGGTGGATGAAGTGGAACTGGGCGCTGGTCCACAGCACCAGCTCTTCGGAGAAGCGCGACAGGTGCATCATCGCGATGCTGGCCGCGGCACAGAACTCGATGGCGAAATCGCGATCCGACACGCCGTCGAGCGAGTTGCCGCCGACGGTCTCGAAACCGAGCAGCTTGCAGGTCAGCTCGCGGTCCACCGGGTAGGTGGTGCCGGCCAGGGCGGCGCTGCCCAGCGGCATGCGGTTGGTGCGCTTGCGGCAGTCCACCAGGCGCTCGTAGTCGCGCGACAGCATCTCGAACCAGGCCAGCAGGTGGTGGCCGAAGGTCACCGGCTGCGCGGTCTGCAGGTGGGTGAAGCCCGGCATGATGGTGGCGGCTTCGCGCTCGGCTTGCTCCAGCAGGCCTTTCTGCAGACGGGTGATCTCGCTCAGGATCAGGTCGATCTCGTCACGCAGCCAGAGGCGGATGTCGGTGGCGACCTGATCGTTGCGGCTACGGCCGGTGTGCAGCTTCTTGCCGGTGATGCCGATGCGGTCGGTCAGACGCGCTTCGATGTTCATGTGCACGTCTTCGAGGTCGACGCGCCAGTCGAAACTGCCGGCTTCGATCTCGGCCTGGATGGTCTTCAGGCCGTCGATGATGGTGTCGCGCTCGTGCTCGTCGAGCACGCCAACCTGGGCCAGCATCGTGGCGTGGGCGATCGAGCCCATGATGTCGTGACGGTACAGGCGCTTGTCGAAGTCGACCGAGGCGGTGAAGCGGGCGACGAAGGCGTCGACGGGCTCGCTGAAGCGGCCGCCCCAGGACTGGTTGGTCTTGTCGGTGCTCATGGATTCACTCGTAGCTGGCGTGATCTGAAAAAGTGGCGTCGATCATAACAGGGTTGTGCCTTGCCTCGCAGGGCGCAGGCGCCGGACCGGATGTGCGAAAGTGCCTGGAAACCGCTCGGACGATCAACGATTGAACGGCAACGCGGCAAGGACCGTCTACAGTTGGACAGAGGGTCGGCGGCAGGTACCGCGACCCAGTGAATCTTTGGCCATCGCATCGGTCTGAGCGTGGACCACGGTGTCGGTCGATCCGCACCTCGGCACGCCAGTCCATTTGCGAGACTCATTCAGGAATCCAGCAATATATGAATGTCCTGATCGTTGACGACGAAACCCAATCCCGTGACCGCCTGAGCCGCTTGCTCGGCGAGCTGGAGGGGTACACCGTGCTGGAGCCTGGCGCCACCAATGGCGAAGAGGCCTTGGCCCTGATCGAGAGCCTCAAGCCCGATGTGGTGCTGCTGGATGTCGCCATGCCGGGCCTCGATGGCCTGCAGGTGGCAGCGCGCCTGTGCGAGCGCGAAGCGCCGCCGGCCGTGGTGTTCTGCACCGAAGGCGAGGACGCTGCCCATCAGCCGTTCGAGGACAGCGCACTCAGCCATGTGGCCAAGCCGGTGCAGCCGCAGGCGCTGCGCGAGGCCCTGCGCAAAGCTGAACGACCCAACCGCACGCAGCTGGCGGCGCTGACGCGACCTGCCAACGAAAGCGGCGGCGGCCCACGCAGCCACATCAGTGCCCGGACGCGCAAAGGTATCGAGCTGATCCCGCTGGGTCAGGTGGTGTACTTCATCGCCGACCACAAGTACGTGACTTTGCGCCACGAAGGTGGCGAAGTGCTGCTCGATGAACCGCTCAAGGCCCTGGAAGACGAGTTCGGTGACCGTTTCGTGCGCATCCACCGCAACGCCCTGGTGTCGCGCGAACGCATCGAACGTCTGCAGCGTACGCCGCTCGGGCATTTCCAACTGTTCCTCAAAGGCCTGGACGGCGATGCGCTGACCGTCAGCCGGCGTCACGTCGCGGGTGTGCGCAAGATGATGCAGACGCTCTAGACCGGGCGAACCACGAGAGGGTCAGCCTCGCGAAAGGGCGCCAGGTTGACCGGCGTCCGCTGGCGAGGCGGGCAGAGCTGTTATCATCGGGGGCATTTCTCTCGTTCGGGGCGTTTCATGTCCACTCGCGAAATCCGCATCGCCACTCGCAAGAGTGCCCTGGCCCTCTGGCAGGCCGAATACGTCAAGGCACGCCTGGAGGCCGCCCATCCGGGCCTGCTCGTCTCGCTGGTCCCCATGGTCAGCCGTGGCGACAAGCTGCTCGATTCCCCACTGTCGAAGATCGGCGGCAAGGGCCTGTTCGTCAAGGAGCTGGAAACTGCCCTGCTCGAAGGGCAGGCCGACATCGCCGTGCATTCGATGAAGGATGTGCCGATGGACTTCCCCGAGGGGTTGGGCCTGTACTGCATCTGCGAGCGGGAAGACCCACGAGACGCTTTCGTCTCCAACCGCTACAACAGCCTGGACGACCTGCCCCTGGGCAGCGTCGTCGGCACCTCCAGTCTGCGTCGACAGACCCAACTTCTGTCGCACCGACCCGACCTGGAGATCCGCTTCCTGCGCGGCAACGTCAACACGCGTCTGGCCAAGCTCGATGCCGGCGAGTATGACGCGATCATCCTCGCCGCCGCCGGGCTGATCCGCCTGGGCTTCGAGTCGCGCATCACCGACAGTCTCGACGTCACCTACAGCCTGCCCGCAGGCGGTCAGGGGGCGGTGGGCATCGAATGCCGCAGTGCCGACAGCGACATCCAAGCGTTGCTGGCACCGCTGCACCATCTGGAGACGGCCGACCGCGTGGTGGCCGAGCGGGCGCTCAACAAGCGCCTGAACGGCGGCTGCCAGGTGCCGATCGCCAGCTATGCCGTGCTCGAAGGCGACCAGCTGTGGTTGCGCGCCATGGTCGGTCAGCCCGACGGTGGGGCGCTCTTGCGGGCTGAGGCACGGGGTCCCAGGACCGCAGCCGACCTGCTAGGTGTGCAGGTTGCCGACGACCTGCTCGACCAGGGCGCCGACGTCATCCTCACGGCGGTGTACGGTGAGGCCGGGCATCCGTGAAAGGCTGGCGCCTGCTGCTGACCCGGCCTGTGGAGGAGTGTGCCGACCTGGCGCAGGCCTTGGCGGACGTCGGTGTCGTCAGCAGCAGCCTGCCGTTGCTGCATATCGAGCCCTTGCCGCTTGGCACCGCCCAGCGCGACGTGTTGCACGACCTGAATGCCTATCAGGCGATCATCGTGGTCAGCAAGCCTGCGGCGCGGTTGCTGCTGGTTGCGACGCCCCCTGATGCCCTGGCCAGCCTTCGCGCGGCGTGGTTCACGGTCGGCGCGGCGACGGCAGGGGTGCTGGCCCGAGGCGGCATCACTGCTCGCTACCCTGACCAGGGGGACGACAGCGAAGCGCTGCTTGCCCTGGACGCGTTCAGCGCGGCCCTCGACGTGCCGGCGCCGCGCGTGCTGATCGTGCGTGGCGAGGGAGGTCGCGAACGGCTGGCCGAGTGTCTTGCCGAGCAAGGCGCCAGGGTCGATTATCTGGAACTGTATCGCCGCTGCCTGCCGGACTATCCAGAGGGGGCGCTGGCCCGCGTGGTCGACGGGGAACGCCTCAATGGCCTGGTGGTCAGCAGTGGTCAGGGCTTCGAACATTTGTACCGTCTGGCCGGTGAGGCATGGCCTCGTCTGGCACAGCTGACGCTGTTCGTGCCCAGCGCTCGGGTGGCCGATCATGCCCGGGCAGCGGGTGCACAGCACGTTGTGGATTGCCGTGGCGCCAGCGCCGCGGCCTTGATGGCAGCCGTGCAGCGATGCGCTGTACCTGGCTCTTAGGCACCCTGCGCGAGCAGCGTGCCCCAATGCAAAGGATGGATACGTGAGCGAAACTGTCTTGCCTAACACTGAACCGTCACCGGTGCCCAAGACGCCGGACACTCCACCGGCTGCCGCGCCGCGCCGCTCGGGCACGGGCAATGGCTTGGCCATCCTGGCGCTGCTGCTCGGCGCGGCCGGCGTTGCCGCCGGTGGCTGGGGCGTCTGGCAAGTGCGCCAGATCCAGGCCAACGAGCAGGGTCAGGGCCAGCACCTGCAAGCTCTCAACGAGCGCACCGCCAGCCTGCAGCAACGCGAGCAGCAGATCACGGCGCAGTTGCAGAGCCTGCCGGCCGCCAGCGAGCTGGAAGACCGTCGCCGACTGGTCACGCAGCTGCAGGGCGATCAGCAGCGGCTCAGCCAGCGTCTGGAGACCGTGCTGGGCGCCAGCCGCAAGGACTGGCGCCTTGCCGAGGCCGAGCACCTGCTGCGTCTGGCCACCCTGCGCCTGTCGGCCTTGCAGGACATCGACAGCGCCAAGGCCTTGGTCGAAGGGGCCGACGAGATCCTGCGCGAGCAGAGCGATCCAGGCTCGTTCGCTGCCCGCGAGCAGCTGGCCCGCAGCCTGGCCGTGCTCAACAGCACCCAGCAGCCCGATCGCACCGGCCTGTTCCTCAAACTGGCCGCTCAGCGTGACCTAGTGCAACAGCTCAGCGCCCAGTCGCCTGATTTCGCCAGCGATGCCAACGCCTTGGGCGCAGTGACGTCCGACGGCGACGTCGCCAGTCGTTGGTCGCGCTGGTGGGCCGAGATGTCGAAGTACTTCCAGATGGAATTCGGCGCCGACAAGAACGTGCGTCCCCTGCTGGCAGGGCAGTCCCTCAACCAGCTGCGGCTGGCGCTGAGCCTGACCCTCGAGCAGGCACAATGGGCCGCGCTCAATGGCGAGACCAAGGTCTATCGCCAGGCGCTGGACGAGGCTCGCAGCGTGCTGCAGGCCAACTTCAATGCCGACAACCCGCAGAGCAAGACCATGCTCGACAGCCTCAACGCGCTGGCCGAAGCGCCCGTGGCAGTGGACGTGCCTGACCTCAGCGCCAGCCTGACCGCCGTGCAGGCCTATATCGCCCGTCGCCACCTGCCAGCTGAAAACGCGGAGGCCAAGCCATGAAGCGGGCTTACCTGCTGGTGGTCATCGCCATCGCGGTAGCGGCGGCCCTGGGCATCGCCATCGCCAAGCACAGCGGCTACGTGCTGATCGCCTATGGCGGCTTCCGCTACCAGTCCAGTCTCTGGGCCACGCTGGGCCTGCTGTTGGCCGCGCTCCTGCTGGCGGCGCTGGTGCGCTACCTGATCGGCCTGGTCCTGGTCTCCAGCGGCGTGGTCAACCCGTGGTCGCGCCGCAACCGCAGCCGTCGTACCCAGGTGGCGATCAAGCAAGGCCAGCTCGACCTCGCCGAGGGCCGCTGGGCCAGTGCACAGCGTCATCTGCACCGGGCTGCCGAAGCCGAACGCTACCCGCTGTTCTACTACCTGGGCGCGGCACGTGCCGCCAACGAGCAAGGCCGCTACGACGAGCGCGACACCCTGCTCGAGCGCGCGCTGGAACGCCAACCCCAGGCCGAGCTGGCGGTCGCCCTGAACCACGCACAGTTGCAGATGGACCAGGGCCAGGACGACCAGGCGTTGGAAACGCTCGACGCCATGCAGGCACGCTACCCCGGCAATGCCCAGGTGCTCAGGCTGCTGCAGCGCCTGCACGTGCGTCGTGGCGACTGGTCCGCAGTGATCCGCCTGTTGCCTGAACTGCGTAAGGGCAAGGTCCTGCCGGCGGCCGAGCTGGCCGAACTCGAGCAGCGTGCCTGGGGGCAGAACCTGTCCCTGACCCATGAAGGCAACGACGATGCCCAGGCGGTGCGCCAAGCCCTGGAACGCGCCTGGGAGCAGCTCACGGCCGCCCAGCGCCAGGAGCCACGTCTGGTGCTGGCCTATGCCGAGCAATTGCGCCAGGCGGGCGCACAGAAAGAAGCCGAGCATGTGCTGCGCACCACGCTCAAGCGCCAGTACGAAAGCCCGCTGGCACGCCTGTATGGCCTGGTCCGCGGGGAAGATCCGGCGCGTCAGCTGCAATTTGCCGAGGGTCTGCTCAAGGCCTACCCCAGCGACCCGAGTCTGTTGCTGACGCTGGGCCGTCTCTGTCTGCAGCAACGCTTGTGGGGCAAGGCGCGGGACTACCTGGAGAGCAGCCTGCGCTTCCAGCGCAATCCGGAGACCTGTGCCGAACTGGCGCGGTTGCTGGCCAGCCTGGGTGAAACGACGCGCAGCAATCAGCTGTTCGAGGAGGGCCTGGGCCTGCTCGACGAACGCCTGCTGGCGTTGCCGTTGCCCGAGGGTAAGCGTACCTGATGCCACCGCCGAACCCGTGTGAAGGCACGGGTTCGGCTGGCAAAGCCGTGTTTTCCAGCGTTCGAAGAGAACATCCAAAGCATGTTCTAGGAATTTTCCCACAGAAATTAAGAGACTTTCCTCCCGTATCAGCGACGTATCCTGCCTGTAGTGCCTTGAAACAAACCCGGCACATCCTCTAACGTTCCCGTCCCACCATTTATCCACAGGGCTTGGAACATGTCGCAGGTTCGTTTGCATTCCCTGTATTTCCCCGCATTGCTGGGCTGCCTCGGCATGCTGGCAGCCAGTCTGTACCTCGAGGCCAGCGCGGCACTCACCCCTTGTATCCTGTGCTTCACGTTGCGGTGCCTGATAGGCGCCTTTGCCTTCGTGTGCCTGGGGATGATCGTGCAGACGCCAGGGCCGAGGGGCGTGCGGGTCTACACCAGCCTGGCACTGATCCTGGCGGGGAGCGGAATAGCCCTGGCTGCACGGCATGTCTGGTTGCAGGTCAGGGTCGGTGAAGGGGTGTGCGTTCGCGGGTACGAGGTCGACCCCCAAGGCTGGGCGGCGCTGCACCATGCGCTCAAGGTGCTGATCCAGGGCGAGCCGGCGTGTTCGTCCATCCGCTGGAGCTTTCTGGATCTCACATTGCCGGAGTGGAGCCTGCTGGCGTTCGTGCTGCTGGCACTGGTCCCGTTGTCAGGCCTCATCGGCCATCTGCTGCCACCCCCTGCACGGCTGGTCGAGCGCGAACCGAGCACACCTTCGCTCGACCAGCGGTGATCTGTCGCTGCGCCAAAGACTTGTGTGAACGAGTGCCCTTGCGTACCTTGAAGCGCAGTCGATGCGCACGATGCGTTTCGCACGGCTACCTCTACAACAACGGCTCGATGCCAGCCTGCGGATGACACCTTTCGTACCGCCACCCACGCGCTACCAGGTGCGGGGGCATCGCCCAGAAGGGAAGATCTCGTCATGCTCGATAGTTGCCAGAATGCCCAGGAACGCTGGGGTGGCGTCAACCAACTGATCGACCGGTGGCTCAAGGAGCGCGAAGAACTGGTCCGAGCGTTCGGCGACCTGCGCGATGCCCGTACCGCGTTCGCCGACAAGCGCCAACACGAACGCTTCTGCGAAATCCTCGTGGACTACGTGTCTGCCTGGCATTTCGAAGTCTGCGAGCAACTGGTCACCGAGGCCAAGTCGTTTGGCGACCAGAAGGCCCTGGGCCTGGCCGAGCAGCTCAACCCGCGCATCAACGAAATCACTGAAATCGCGCTGGCGTTCAACGACCACTGCGTCAAGGCTGCCTGCAGCGACGCCGAACGCTTCGCGCGCAAGCTGGGCGAGCTGGGCAGCCTGCTGCACGAGCGGTTCGAGCTGGAGGACTGCCTGATCGAGGTCCTGCACAACACGCACCGTGAGCAGGATGCCGTCGAAGCCTGAGGTCGCTCAGGGCTTGACCGCCACCAGCTCGACGTTGAAGACCAACGGCGTGTCGGGCGGGATCAGATCTCCCGCCCCGTCAGCCCCATAGGCCTGTGCCGACGGGATGACGATACGGCCCTTGGCGCCAGGCTTCATCTGCAACAGCGCCACGCGCCACCCGGCGATCACTGAGTCCAGCGCGAACCACTGGGGCTGCTGGCTCTGGTCGAACACCGAGCCGTCCGGCAACCGTCCTTGATAGCGCACCTGCACCTTGCCGTCCGCACGGGGTGCGTCACCCGCGCCTGCTGCCAGCTCGGTGTAGAGCACCCCTTGAGCCAGTTCGCGCACACCCGGGCGGGCGCGTTCCTCGGCCATGAAACGTGTTTCCGCTGCCTGGCGACTGGCGTCGCTCGGGGCCTCGGCAGCGATGGCCATGGCTTCGTCATGCTGCTGCAGGATCGCATCGATACGCGACTGCTCGAGCCGCAAGGGCTTGCCCTGGTAGCCCTGGCGCAGCCCTTCGATCAAGGTCTCCAGCTGAAGGTCCGGGACCTCGGCGTGCAGGCGCTGACCCAGGCTGACGCCGACCCCGTAGGACAGGTCGTCGGTGCTGGTGGAGGGCTGTGCGGGAGCGGCCAGGCAGACGCTACTGCACAGGGCCAGGGCCAGGATCGGATAGCGAGGCATGCTCGGCTCCTGTGGAAGGGAAACGGCCAGTATGCCCAAAGTAGGCCGGGCATGAGAATGGCCGAACGCACAGGCGGTGTGCAGACACGGGACGCCTCTGGCGGTCGTCGTGGCAGAGGCCTAGTATGGACGCACACTCGTCAGTCAGGAGGTACCCATGCCGTCCAAGAAGAAGTCTGTCAGTACGCCCTTGCATTTGCTCCAGCAGTTGTCCGACAGCTTGCTCGAAACGCTGGAAGAGGCTTGTTCACAGGCCTTGGCCGACGCCGAGAAGGTGCTGGCCAAGCTGGAGAAGCGGCGCGGCAAGGCGCAGGAAAAGCTCCACGACGCGCGCCTGAAACTGCAGGACCATGCCGCCGCTGGCAAGAGCAAGGCACAAGGCAAGACGCGCAAGGCGATCGACGAGCTGGAAGCCTTGCTCGACACGCTCAAGGCCCGTCAGACCGAAACCCGGACGTACATCCAGACGCTCAAGCGTGACGTCGAAGACAGCCTGGCCCTGGCCCAGGGGGTCGGCAAGGTGCGCGAGGCCGTGAACGAGCGCCTGGCCCAGCGTGACGGAAAGTCCTCACAAAAACCGGCTGCACAGCGGACCCAGATCCAGCCTGAGCCGGTGGCTGACGAAACGCCTGCCGCCAAGCCAACCCGTACCCGCGACACGAAAGCCGTCAGCGGCCGCGCGCCGCGCAAGGCAGCGGGCGATCAGGCGGCCACCGCGTCCACGGCCCGTCGCTCGGCCAGCGCGACGAATGCTGCTGGCTCGCAGACGTCGGCCACCGCCAAGCCGGCGGCCTCACGTCGGACGGCCACTGCCAAGGCTCCTGCAGACGCGACCGGCTCGGCCTCGGCGCCGGGCGCTACCCAGGCACCGGCCCGGGCACCTCGCAAGCCCGCGGCCAAGCGCACCGTCAAGCCGGCCGGGCCACAGGCCGATACACCGGTCGCCGCAGGCCGCACGCCTGCAGCGGCGGTGTCGGAAGGGGTGTCCTACACGGCAACCGACTCGGCTCAGACCTCCGAGGCCTGAAGCGCCCGGGCTGCGACGCGCAACCGTTCCAGCGCGTCGTGGCCCTCGGGCTGCACAGGCACCAGGCCCTCCAGCCAGTCCTGTGCAGCGCCCGCTTCACTGGCCCAGCCGTTCGCCAGGCGCTCCAAGCGTTCGAGCAGCACGCGTTCGGCACTCAGCTCCAGGGCCTTGACCTGCTCGCGCAGCTCGGCCAGCGCAGGGTCCAGCAGGGCCTGCGCCTTCCAGCCCGTGCGTAGCGCTCTCAGGGGGGCGATTACCAGCGCCTGCCACGCCTGCGCCAGCGCGCGCAGCGCCTCCACACGTGCCGGCGTCACCGGTACATGCCGCGCCTGCAGCCAGGTGCCACACAGCGCCAGGCAGACATCGCCGCCGTGGGCTTGCAGTTCCAGGCAGGCCGTTTCCACGCCCGGCCTGCTGTACAGGGCGATGGCGTGATTCCATAGATCGGTAGGCATTGTTCGACTCGCGCCAGGGGTCATGGAAGCTGGTAGACTCCGCGACCATCATGATCAGACTAACCAACCTCACTTTACAGCGTGGTCCTCAGCGCCTGCTAGATGGCGCCGAGATGACCCTGCACGCCGGTCACAAGGCCGGGCTCATCGGCGCCAACGGCGCCGGCAAATCCAGCCTGTTCGCCTTGCTGCGCGGCGAGTTGTCGCCCGACGGCGGCGACTGCCGCCTGCCGGCGGACTGGCGCATCGCGCACATGCGCCAGGAGGTCGACACCCTCGATCGCCTGGCGGTGGACTACGTGCTCGATGGCGACCATCGCCTGCGCCAGGTCCAGGCCGCGCTGGAGGTGGCCGAGCAGGCCCAGGACGGCAGTGCCCTGGCACGCCTGCACAGTGAGCTGGAAAGCGCCGACGGCTATACCGCCGATGCCCGTGCGCGCAAGCTGCTGGCGGGTCTGGGCTTCAGCAACGAGCAGATGGAGCGCCGCGTGGGCGACTTCTCCGGCGGCTGGCGGATGCGCCTGAACCTGGCCCAGGCGCTGATGTGCCCGTCCGACCTGCTGCTGCTCGACGAGCCGACCAACCACCTGGACCTGGACGCCATTCTCTGGCTCGAGGACTGGCTCAAGGGCTACCCCGGCACATTGCTGCTGATCTCCCACGACCGCGACTTCCTCGATGCGGTCGTCGACCATGTGGTGCACGTCGAACAGTGCAAGCTCAACCTGTACCGCGGCGGCTACAGTGCCTTCGAGCGCACCCGCGCCGAACGCCTGGCGCAACAGCAGCAGGCGTTCGAGAAGCAGCAGGCGCGCCGTGCGCACATGGAGAAGTACATCGCCCGTTTCCGCGCCCAGGCTACCAAGGCGCGTCAGGCCCAGAGCCGGATCAAGGCCCTGGAGCGGATGGAAGAGCTGTCCGCCGCGCACGTGGACTCGCCGTTCGACTTCAGCTTCCGTGAATCGGAGAAGATCTCCAGCCCTCTGCTGGACCTGTCCGAAGGGCAGCTCGGCTACGGTGACAAGGTCATCCTGGAGAAGGTCAAGCTGCAGCTGGTGCCCGGCGCACGCATCGGCCTGCTGGGCCCCAATGGCGCCGGCAAGTCGACCTTGATCAAGAACCTGGTCGGCGAGCTGACGCCCCTGGGCGGCCGCCTGGTCCGTGGCGAGAACCTTGCCGTAGGCTACTTCGCCCAGCATCAGCTCGACTCGCTGGACGACAAGGCCAGCCCGCTGTTGCACCTGCAACGCCTGGCACTGGGCGAGCGCGAGCAGACCCTGCGCGACTTCCTCGGCGGTTTCGACTTCCATGGCAACCGGGTCGACGAGCCGGTGGTGAATTTCTCGGGTGGCGAAAAGGCGCGCCTGGCCCTGGCGCTGATCGCCTGGGAACGGCCCAACCTGTTGCTGCTCGACGAACCGACCAACCACCTGGACTTGGAGATGCGCCTGGCGCTGACCATGGCCTTGCAGGAGTTCGCCGGAGCCGTGGTGGTGGTCTCCCACGACCGTCACCTGCTCAAGAGCACCACCGACGACTTCCTGCTGGTGGCCGAAGGCAAGGTGCAGGCCTTCGACGGCGACCTGGACGACTACAGCCGCTGGCTGGTCGACTACCGCCAACGGCATGCACCGGTGAGCACCACGGCGGGCAACCCGGACAAGACCGACAAGAAGGCGCAGCGCCAGGCGGCCGCCACGCTCCGCCAGCAGCTGGCGCCGCACAAGCGTGCCGCCGAGAAGCTGGAAAACGAACTGGGTCAGGTGCACGGGCAACTGGCCGAGATCGAGACGGCCCTGAGTGACAGCGGCCTCTATGACGCCTCGCGCAAGGAGCAGCTGCGCGAGCTGCTGGCACGCCAGGGCACGCTCAAGCAGCGTGAAGGCGAGCTGGAGGAGGCGTGGATGGAAGCCCTGGAAATCCTCGAGACCCTGCAGGCCGAGCTGGAAGCGTTGTCCTGAGGGACGCCCTGCGAAGCATCACGACCCGCCACGGCTGAGCGGGTCGACGCCGGCAGGGCGACACGCTACAGTCGCCGACACACACACGCGCTCATTGGCCTCACGGGCAGGCCGCGTGCCCGCACGAGACAAGGGAGGTGGAGCAATGTCCATGGAGACCTGGCTGGGTTTCTTCGTCGCCTGTTGGGTCATCAGCCTGTCGCCGGGAGCCGGTGCCATCGCCTCGATGTCCAGCGGTCTGCAGCATGGCTTCTGGCGCGGCTACTGGAACGCGATCGGCCTGCAGCTGGGCCTGCTGTTGCAGATCGCCGTGGTGGCGGCCGGCGTGGGCGCGATCCTGGCTGCATCGGCCACGGCGTTCCAGGTGATCAAGTGGTTCGGCGTCGGCTACCTGCTGTTCCTGGCCTTCAGGCAATGGCGCGCCCTGCCGGCCGACCTGGGTGACGACACGGCCGTGCGACCGGCTGTCAAGCCGCTGGGGCTGGTGATGCGCGGCTTGCTGATCAACGTCAGCAACCCCAAGGCCCTGGTGTTCATGCTGGCGGTCCTGCCGCAGTTCATCGACCCGCATCAGCCTCTGGTGCCGCAGTACCTGACGATCGCCGCGACCATGGTCGTCGTCGACCTGGTGGTGATGGCCGGTTACACCGGGCTGGCCTCGCGCGTGCTGCGCCTGCTGCGCACGCCACGCCAGCAGCGCCGGGTGAACCGCACCTTCGCCGGGCTGTTCGTCGGCGCGGCCACCTTGCTGGCCAGTCTGCGTCGCGCACCGCTCTGAATCGACCTCTGCGCCTTCCGCGTTGTCTACCCGTTGGCGGGCAAGTCCCACTTGCCCGATCCACCATCCAACGCCGTAGGGCCGATCGCCGATCGGCCGGCCAGAAGGAGGCACCATGGACGCACCTGTTCATCCGTTATCCGAGGTTTTCCAGCAGCTGGGCCTGCCTGACGATGCCGTCGAGATCGACAAGTTCATCACCACCCATTCGCCCCTGGACCAGGACGTGAAACTGGTGGACGCACCGTTCTGGACGGACGCGCAGCGCGCGTTCCTCAAGGAAAGCTACGAGAAGGACGCCGACTGGATCCCGATGATCGACCAGCTCAACGTCATGCTGCACGAAAAGCCCGAGGTGTAGGCGCCGAGCGGTGCTGGAGAGCTGGGACGGCGTTGCTATGCTCGAAGGATCGAGGAGGGGACGCAGTCATGAAAGATCCCTATGCACCCGCGTTCTGGTGCGCCCTGGCCATCCTGGGCGTACTGACCGGCGGTTATTTCTTCGGCATCCGCAGCGCCTACGACCTGCACCGTGCCCAGCTGTTTCTCTATGCCGCTGCCGGCCTCGTCGTCGCGGCGGCGCTGGTCACGCTGGTCTGGATCGCCTGGCAGCATCTGCGCCTGAACCGGCGCGAGCTGGTCCAGGGCCATACGCTGGTCACCATCTGGAACACCAAGGTTGCCCTGCGCCGCGTGGAGACGGTCTTCGATCGCTACCTGTGGGGAAGCCACTGGCATTGTGGACGGACCTTCGAGGAAGTCATGGGCGAGCTGCGCGGTACGCCGCTGGACCAGAGCCTCGAGGCGCTCAGGCAGCAATGCCGTGAACTGGACCGTGAGCTGCGCGATGGTCGCCAGCATTGGCAGGCCAATGCGCGCGATCTGTCCAGCGTCGCGGCGGCCATGACGCGGGAACGCTACCGACTCGACGTGAACGAGTCTTCTTCCGCGGCCTCGACGGGCACGGCCGTGCTCAACCGCGACATCGAGGTGCTGGTCTATACCTGGTCAGCCCGCCTGCGCAGTTTCGACCATCAACTCGACGACCTCGAACGCGCCTACCACTGAATCACTCGCCGCGGATGTACTGTTCCAGCTGCTGGATCAGGTTGGCCTGTTCGGCGATGGTTTCCTTGACCAGGTCGCCGATCGACAGCAGCCCCATCAGCTCGCCATTGGCCACCACGGGCAGGTGGCGCAGGTGGCGGTTGGTCATCAGGCTCATGCAGTATTCCAGGTTGTGGCGCGGCTCGACGGTGAACACCGGCGAACTCATGATCTCGCGCACGGGCGTGGCGGCCGAAGAGCGCCCCTTGAGCACCAGCTTGCGCGCATAGTCCCGCTCACTGACAATGCCGACCACCTGGCCGTCCTCGACCACCGGCAGCGCACCGATGTTCTTCTCGGCCAATGTCTTCAAGGCTTCCAGCACCGAATCTTCAGGGCCGATGGTGTACACGGCCTGATGCTGCGCCTTGGTCTTGAGTATTTCTTCGACGTTCTTCATGGGAGCCTCGCGAACGGGACAGGGCAAGTGGGCACGCCCAAGCATCCCGCAGACGCCGCAGGCAGGTCATGCGCAAAACGGCATCCAACGGATGGAAAACGTCATCCTGCGGCGCCGTCGATTCCGGTCCTGGTGGCATGTCGTCATTCCCATCGACGCTGTCGTTCTCGAGCACGCGGTCAGGCCACTCGGACCCTAAGGTCCGAAGCCAGCCATCAGGAGCACCACCCATGCACATGAGCGCAGACCCTCGGCAGCACGCCGCCCGACCCACCCCCGCCACAGGCATTTCCATCGATGACGCACCCCTCAACCTGCTGGTCGTGCTGGTGGCCATCAGCGCCTTCGGCGGCATCATCGTCGACGGCTACATCCTGGGGGTGATCGGCGCGGCCATCACACCGGCCGCGGCCGAGCTGAGTCTGTCACCGCTGAGCCAGGGCCTGATCGCCGCCAGCGCGCTGATCGGCATCTTCGTCAGCGGGCTGGTGTTCGGCCGCGTCGCCGACCGCTTCGGCCGCAAGCGGGTGTTCTTCTGGAACCTGGTGGGCTTCATCGGCGTCTCGCTGGCGCAGCTGTTCGTGGTCGGTACCTGGGACCTGGTGGCCCTGCGCATGCTGCTGGGCCTGCTGATCGGTGTGGAGTACGCGGTCGGCACGTCGCTGCTGGCCGAGTTCGCGCCACGCCGGCACCGCAGCCTGTTGCTGGGCAGCATCGCGCTGTTCTGGTTCGTGGGGTTCGTCGCGGCGTTCTTCGTCGGGCATTTCTGGGCGCCCGACGCCTGGCGCGGCCTGCTCGCCAGCAGTGCGATCCCGGCCCTGGTGACGTTGCTCATTCGCTTCGCCATCCCGGAGTCGCCGCGCTGGCTGCAAAGCCGTGGACGCGAGCAGGAAGCCCTGGCCATCGTGCATCGCCGCTACGGGCCCGAGTATGGCCTGCCCAGCGTGAAGCAGGTGCAGGGCGAAACGACGTTGCGGCAGTTCTTCGTCGAGAACGACTGGCGCCGGGTGCTGTACGCCGGGCTGTTCTGGTTCTGTCAGGTCGGTCCGATGTTCGCCATCTTCACCTTCATCCTGCCTGTCCTGGACAGCCTGGGGGTGAACGACGGGTTTTCCACCGATCTGCAGATGAACGGGGTGCAGATCCTCGGCGCCTTGCTGGGGCTGTGGTGGTTGTCCAAGGTATCACGGCGCACGTTCGTCATCTCCACCTTCGCGGCCATGTTCGCCTTGCTGCTGGTGCTCGGGCTCTGGGGCAACCCGCCGCCGCTGGCGTCGCTGGTGCTGTTCGGCGTGTTCGTGCTGGTGATCACCGGGTCGAACAACATCCAGTACGTCTATCCACCGGAGATGTTCGAGACCCGTTTTCGCAGCACCGGCGTCGGTTTCGCGGCGGCGTTCAGCCGGATCGGTGCGGCCGGGGCGACCTACCTGCTACCGGTCACCCTGCAGCACCTGGGGATTTCCATGACGTTGCTGATCGCCTCGATCTTCCCCTTGGTGGGGCTGGTCACGTCGCTGTGGTGGGCGCCGCAGACCAAGCACCTCGGGCTGGACTGAGGCGATTCAGGCGCGCGCGTGGCTCATGGCCGCGCCGTGCCGCTGGCCAGGATCGCACTGGCCAGTTCCATGTCGCTGGCCTGCAGGCCAGGCTGCTCGGCGCGCACCCGGTGCAAGGCCGCTTCCAGATAGGGGCCGCGGATCTCGCCCTGACTGGCGACGTAGCTGCCGGCATCGTCACGGGCGGCGGCGACCAGCTTGTGATCCCTGGAGGTCAGGTAGGTCGAGGCCGTGGTCGCGCCCGACGAGAGCACGTCGCGCCAGAAACCGTCGGCCATGGCCGAACCGATGGGCAGGGCGAGCAGGGCAGCAGCGGCGATCATTGTTTTCAGACGCATAGGGTTACCTTGGCAAGGCATCGAGGGAATGCCCCTTCGAGCGCGCCCACGGCATCAAGTTCCCCACCTGCTCAGGCCTCGTCGCAGACACGCCGGACCTCCTCGGCGCAGGTCAATCCGCGCGCGACCTTGTCCTGGCCGCTGCGGCGCAGGCTCCACAGGCCTTCACGCTCGGCCTGTTGTCGCAACGCCGTCAGGTCGCCGTGTGGCGTCAGCGCCTGGCGTGTCCCGTCGGTCATCACCAGCAGTTCGAACAACCCGGTGCGACCCTGGCAGGCCGTGCCTCGGCAGGTCGGGCAGGTGCCTTGGGCGTGCGTCCCCGTACCGTGGCACGCCGGACACGGCGCACGCACGAGGCGCTGCGCCATGACGCCCAGCAACGTGGCCTTGATCAGGTAGTCGGCGACGCCCAGGTCGCGTAACCGCGCAATCGCACTGCAGGCATCGTTGGTGTGCAGTGTGGACAGTACCAGGTGGCCGGTCAGGGCTGCCTGCACCGCCACCTGCGCCGTGCTGGCATCGCGAATCTCGCCGATCATCAGGATGTCGGGGTCCTGGCGCAGCAGCGCGCGCACGCCTGCGGCGAAATCCAGGTCCAGATGAGGCTGGACCTGCAACTGGTTGAACGCCGGGTCCAGCCGCTCGATCGGGTCTTCGATGGTGCACAGGTTGACCGTCGGCCCGGCCAGCCATGCCAGGCTGGCGTACAGCGTGCTGGTCTTGCCCGAGCCGGTGGGGCCGGTCACCAGCAGCAGGCCGTGGGGGCGCCGCAGCAACCGTTGCCAGCGCGCCAGCATCTCGCCTTCCAGGCCCAGCCCGGCCAGGCCCTGCTGGAGCTGCAAGGCGTCGAACAGACGCAGCACCAGCTTTTCGCCGAAGGGTGTGGGCAGCGTCGACAGGCGTAGCTCCACGTCGCCACCGGTAGGTAGCCGGGTACGCAGGCGACCATCCTGCGGCCGACGTTTCTCTGCCACGTTCATGCGCGCCAGGTGTTTCAGGCGGCTGGTCAGCGCCAGGGCGATGCCGCCTGGAAAGGTGTAGACCGGGTGCAGCAGACCGTCGATCCGATAGCGCAGGTGGGCCTGGTCCTGACGCGGTTCCAGGTGAATGTCGCTGGCTCGCTGCTCGATGGCGTACTGCAGCACCCAGTCGACGATGTGCACCACATGCGTGTCCTGGGCGCTGCCGTCGCCTGGCCCTTGGCCCAGGGCCAGCAGGTGCTCGAGCTCCACCAGGTCGGTGGTCGGGCGCTGGTGGGCACCTTGGACCGATGCGGCCAGGCGAAACAGGGTCTGACCGAGCTGCCGCAACTGCCGCGGGCAGGCCAGTACGCGGCGGACCGGACGACCGAGCCCCTGGGCCAGGTCGGCCTCCCAGTCGCGACGGTAGGGCTGGGCGCTGGCGATGGTCACGCCGGTCTCGTCGACCGCCACGGGCAGGATACCGTGGCGCTGGGCGAAGCCTGGCGAGATGAGCCCGGTGATGTGGGCCAGGTCCAGCTGCAAAGGGTCGAGCCGCAGGTACGGTTGCCCGACCTGATCGGCCAGCCACTGGCCCAGACGCTCGAGATCCCAGGTCTGGCCGGGGTGCAGGGCATCCTCGAAGGCAAAGGTTGCGAGGTGTTCGAGCGGGTGGTCGGTGACCACCGGGCTTTCGCGGGCCTGGGCAGCCTGTGCGGGGGTGAGCCGTGCGGTGTCGACCAGGCGGTCGAGCAGGCGATGCAGGTCGAGCGAACCGTCGTCCGGTGTATACATGAGAGGCATCCTTGCCGAGTCATCGATGGTCCCGGCAAGGCTAGCGGTTCAGGCAAGCTCCAGCGCGGCACAATCGTTACCGTGTCTTGCATCCTGTACGCAGGCCTCGGTCAACAACGGCTGGCAACGCACGCTGGCGTCCTCGACGCAGATCAGGTTGCGGATCTTGCGGGCGATCAATTGCGCCCGTGGCGCGATCAGTCCGCTCACGGCGATTTCCATGTCCAGCAGGTCGCCACACTGACGCACGTGCAGTTCGTGAGGCATCAACGACTGCAAGGCGAACAGGTTCAGCACCCGGCAGACGCTGTCGGACTCGGCCTCGGCGCTGAGCCAATAGCGGACTTCCACAGGGGCAGGGTGGGCGTCGAAAGCGTGTTGGGCGACAAGGCGTTCAGGGTTGGACATGGCAGGCGCTCCAGGACAGATGACGCATTTTCCCATTCTGGTTCGGGCAATGCTTCGCTCATGGTGCTCGAAAAAAGGCTAGAGGCGCATGATACTGGTCGTCCACCTGCCTATTCGAGAAACGATCATGCACAGTGAGTTGGACGCCTATGACCGGCGCATTCTGGCGTTGCTCCAAGAGGACGCTTCGCTGTCCAGCGCGCAACTGGCCGAACGGGTGGGGCTGTCGCAGTCACCCTGCTGGCGCCGGGTGCAGCGATTGAAGGAAGAGGGGGTCATCCGGGGGCAGGTGACCCTGCTCGATCGCAAGAAGGTCGGCCTGAACACGCAGATCTTCGCCGAGGTCAAGCTCAACGCCCATGGACGCTCCAACTTCGCCGAGTTCACCGAGGCGATCCGCGGCTTCCCCGAAGTGCTGGAGTGTCATGTGCTGATGGGGTCGGTGGACTTCATGCTGCGGATCGTCACCCCGGACATCGAAGCCTACGAGCGGTTCTTCTTCGAGAAGCTGTCCAACGTACCGGGGATCCAGGAGGTCAATTCGATCGTGGCCTTGTCCGAAATCAAGTCCACGACCTGCCTGCCGTTGACGGCCAGGGCTTAGCCGACCAGCTGCTTCCAGGCCCGGCTCTGGTTGATCACGTGGGTCAGTTCGACACGGGCGGCCAGCACTTCTTCGCCCAGCGGCTGGTTGGCCAACTGGTGCAGCTTGACCAGGTCACCGTACAGGCGGTCCACCTGCGGCACCTCGAGCACTTGGCGCGCGTGGTGCAGCCAGGCCAGCAGGCGTTCGATGCGCGGCAGCTGTTCGGCCAGGTCCTCGGGCTGCTGGTTGTAGCGTGGCAATTGCAGGTCGAGGGCTTCGGCGCCCAGCTGGTGCGCCAGCCAGTTGCCCAGTTGCGCACACCCCTGACGCTCGCCACGCTTGTTGCGCTCCACGGTCCAGGCGCGTGCCGACAACCAGCGCGCGGTTTCCAGGGAGAACTGCCCCCAGCGCGTCTCCAGCAGCTCGTCGGCGAACTGCTCGGGCGCCGCGCGGCGGACATCCTCGTCCTCGTTGCCGGCCAGCACCAGCGGGCGCCAGTCTTCGAGCAGCGCGTCGAGGCGGGCGCGCAGGGTGTGGGTGGTGACGCGGGGCGCGGCCTGGCCCAAGGTGGTGACCAGGGCGCGCAGCTCGCCCAGGCAGTCGACCCAGTCCTGCAGCAGGCGCCAGTGGCCGGTGTGGCGGTACTGCTCGGCCAGGCGCTGGCTGCTGCCCAGCAGTTGCCAGGCCAGGGCGGCGAACGCATCGTCCAGGGTCATGTCGGCGTCCAGCTCGCTGACCGGCAGGTCCAGGGTGTGCTGGTCGGGGTCGAGCAGGCGGTAGCCGCGCTCGGCCTTGCTGATGTCGCAGGGCATCAACGGCAGGCTGGCGGCCAGCTCGGCAGCCAGTTCGAGCAGCGCCTGCGGGTCGCCTTCGCGCAGCTCCAGCTCCAGCTCGCTGATCGCTTCCTTGTGTTTGCCGACGATCACGAAGCCTTGGTCGAGGGCGGCCTCGATGACCACTTTGCTCTTGCCGCGACCCCAGGCGATGTCCGCGACCTCGCGGGTGAAATCGGTGGTGAACAACGGCTTGATGCGCTTCTTGTCCAGGTCGCGCAGGGCCTCGGGCCAGCAGCTGTCGTCGAGCTTCTTCAGGTCGAGCTTGACCTTCTCCAGCGGCCATTCGTATTCGTTGCGCTCGGACAGGCCGGCCACGCTCTGGCCACGACATTTGAGCGTCTGGATGATGGCGTCGCCATCGCGACGCAGGCGCAGGGCGACCTTGGCCGCGGCAAGGTCGCGCTCTGGCGTGTCGAAATACTGGTTGAGCAGTTCGCGCGTCTGCCAGCCGGACTTGTTGCGCTTCTTCAGCAGGGGGTGCTCGCGCAGGGCGTCGAGGGTCTCGCGGCTGGCGCGCAGTTTGAGTTCGGTTTCTTTGTGCATCGCGGGGTGATCCAGGCTCAGGGGTGGGTGCCTACATAATTTGCCGGGCATTCGTGCAGGCAAAAGCGCCTCGGCAGACGTGACGAGTGTACAGCAGTCGGCCTTTGACGGTTTATTCCCGGTGCCGGATGGTCCTATGATGGGGGCCGACTCCGAGGAGAACGCGCATGCCCCTGCCGCCGCTCAAAGACCAGTTCGCCGCCCTGATCGCCGCGCCCTCGGTCAGTTGCACCCAGGCCAGCCTGGACCAGTCCAATGCTCCGGTGATCGAGCTGCTGGCCGGCTGGCTGGGCGACCTGGGGTTCGTCTGCGAGATCCAGACCGTCAGCCCGGGCAAGTTCAACCTGCTGGCCAGTCGCGGCACCGGCCCCGGCGGGCTGGTACTGGCCGGGCACAGCGACACCGTGCCGTTCGACGAACAGCTGTGGCAGACCGACCCGTTGAAGCTCGAGGAGATCGAGGGGCGCTGGGTCGGCCTGGGCAGTTGCGACATGAAGGGCTTCTTCGCCCTGGTGATCGAAGCGGTGCGGCCGTTGCTCGAGCATGACTTCAAGCAACCGCTGCTGATCCTGGCCACGTGCGACGAGGAAAGCTCGATGTCCGGTGCCCGTGCCCTGGCCGACGCCGGGCAGCCGCTGGGCCGTGCCGCCGTGATCGGCGAGCCGACCGGATTGCGCCCGGTGCGCCTGCACAAGGGCATCATGATGGACCGCATCGACATCCTGGGCCGCAGCGGCCATTCGTCCGACCCGAGCCTGGGCCGCAGCGCCATGGAAGCCATGCACGCGGTGATGGGCGAGATGATGGACCTGCGCCGTGAGTGGCAGAAGACCTACCGCAACCCACAGTTCACCGTGCCGACCCCGACCCTGAACTTCGGCTGCATCCACGGCGGCGACAACCCCAACCGGATCTGCGGCCAATGCGCCCTGGAGTTCGACCTGCGCCCGCTGCCCGGCATGGACCCGGAGCCGCTGCGCGCGGCGATCCGGGCCAAGCTGGCACCGCTGGCCGAGCGCCACGACGTGCGCATCGACTACGCGCCGCTGTTCCCCGAGGTGCCGCCGTTCGAGCAGCCGGCCGACAGCGAACTGGTGCTGCTGGCCGAACGACTGACCGGGCATCGGGCCGAAGCCGTGGCCTTCGGCACCGAAGCGCCATATCTGCAGGCACTGGGCTGCCAGACCCTGGTGCTGGGCCCGGGCGACATCGCCTGCGCTCACCAGCCTGGCGAATACCTGGAGGTGTCACGCATCGAGCCGACCGTGCGTCTACTGCGTGAGCTGATCCAGCACTACTGCCTGAATTGACTGCCTACCTCAATCGTCCATGTTTTCAAGGAGACCGCGTGTGATGCCTGACCTGTTCCGACGATGACGTTCCTGTGCCACGCGTCGCCCTTTCTTTCCCCTTTTGCCACAGGCCTTGTCATGCCCGAATACGTCAACTGGTTGCGCCACTCCTCTCCCTACATCAATGCCCATCGCGACTGCACCTTCGTCGTGATGCTACCGGGCGATGGTGTCGATCATCCCAACTTCGGCAACATCGTCCACGACCTGGTGCTGCTGCACAGCCTGGGCGTGCGCCTGGTGCTGGTGCACGGTTCGCGGCCGCAGATCGAAAGCCGTCTGGCCGCGCGCGGCCTGGCGCCACGCTATCACCATGGCCTGCGCATCACCGACGCGGCCACGCTGGACTGCGTGATCGATGCGGTGGGCCATCTGCGCATCGCCATCGAGGCGCGCCTGTCGATGGACATGGCGTCCTCGCCCATGCAGGGCGCGCGGCTGCGCGTGGCGACCGGCAACCTGGTCACGGCCCGGCCCATCGGCGTGCTCGAAGGCGTCGACTACCACCACACCGGTGAGGTACGTCGGGTCGACCGCAAGGGCATCGGCCGGCTGCTCGACGAGCGCTCCATCGTGCTGCTGTCGCCGCTCGGCTATTCGCCGACCGGGGAGATCTTCAACCTGGCCTGCGAGGACGTCGCCACCCGCGCGGCCATCGAGCTGGGCGCCGACAAGCTGCTGCTGTTCGGCGCCGAGGCCGGCCTGCTCGATGCCCAGGGCCACCTGGTGCGCGAGATCCGGCCCCAGCAGGTGCCTGCGCACCTGGAACGGCTGGGCAGCGACTACCAGGGCGAGCTGCTCGATGCCGCGGCCGAGGCCTGCAAGGGCGGTGTGACGCGCAGTCACATCGTCAGCTATGCCGAAAACGGTGCGCTATTGACCGAACTGTTCACCCGTGACGGCGGCGGCACCCTGGTCGCCCAGGAGCAGTTCGAGATCGTGCGCGAAGCCTCCATCGAGGACGTCGGCGGCCTGCTCGACCTGATCACCCCGCTGGAAGCGCAGGGCATCCTGGTGCGGCGGTCGCGCGAGGTGCTCGAGCGCGAGATCGAACAGTTCAGCGTGGTGGAGCGCGACGGCATGATCATCGCCTGCGCCGCCCTGTATCCGATCGCCGACTCCGAGTGCGGTGAGCTGGCGTGCCTGGCGGTCAACCCGGAATACCGGCACGGCGGGCGCGGCGACGAGCTGCTCGAGCGCATCGAGACCCGTGCGCGGCAGATGGGCCTCAGGACCCTGTTCGTGCTCACCACGCGCACGGCGCACTGGTTCCGCGAGCGCGGTTTCGCGCCCAGTGAGGTCGAGCGCCTGCCGGCGGCGCGTGCCTCGCTGTACAACTACCAGCGCAACTCGAAAATCTTCGAAAAGTCACTCTGACTGGGCAGGAGGCAGGGCCGTTCGTTCTTTTTTTCGAACAGGCTATTGTTCTCCACCTAGCGGACCCTTAGGATTCGTTTGAGATTTCAAACGCCTGATGCCGTGTACCGACCCCGTTCGCCGTACACGGCACGATGCCCGAAGACCGCCCTGCGGGGCGTTTCCCACCCTCGACCATTCGCTCCGTGCGCGCACGGCGCTGTTAAAGGAAGCCGACATGCAGCTCAAAGACGCTCAGTTGTTCCGCCAGCAAGCCTTCATCAACGGTGAATGGCTGGACGCGGACAACGGCCAGTCCATCCAGGTGACCAACCCGGCCACCGGTGAAGTGATCGGCAGCGTGCCGAAGATGGGCACCGCGGAAACCCGCCGTGCCATCGAAGCGGCCGACAAGGCCCTGCCGGCCTGGCGCGCGCTGACCGCCAAGGAGCGTTCGGCCAAGCTGCGTCGCTGGTTCGAACTGATGATCGAGCACCAGGACGACCTGGCTCGCCTGATGACCACCGAGCAGGGCAAGCCGCTGGCCGAAGCCAAGGGCGAGATCGCCTACGCCGCCTCGTTCATCGAGTGGTTCGCCGAAGAAGCCAAGCGCGTGTACGGCGACACCATCCCGGGCCACCAGGCGGACAAGCGCCTGATCGTGATCAAGCAGCCGATCGGCGTCACCGCGGCCATCACCCCGTGGAACTTCCCGGCGGCGATGATCACCCGTAAAGCCGGCCCGGCCCTGGCCGCAGGCTGCACCATGGTGCTCAAGCCCGCCTCGCAGACCCCGTACTCCGCCCTGGCCCTGGTCGAGCTGGCCACCCGTGCCGGCATCCCGGCCGGCGTGCTGAGCGTGGTGACCGGCAGCGCCGGCGAAGTCGGCGGCGAGCTGACCTCCAATGCCCTGGTGCGCAAACTGTCCTTCACCGGCTCGACCGAGATCGGTCGCCAGCTGATGCAGGAATGCGCCAAGGACATCAAGAAAGTCTCCCTGGAGCTGGGCGGCAACGCGCCCTTCATCGTGTTCGACGACGCTGACCTGGACAAGGCCGTCGAAGGCGCGATCATCTCCAAGTACCGCAACAACGGCCAGACCTGCGTCTGCGCCAACCGCATCTACGTGCAGGACGGCGTATACGACGCCTTCGCCGAGAAGCTCAAGGTCGCGGTCGCCAAGCTCAAGATCGGCAACGGTCTGGAAGAGGGCACCACCACCGGCCCGCTGATCGACCACAAGGCCGTGGCCAAGGTCCAGGAGCACATCGAGGACGCCGTCTCCAAGGGCGCCCGCGTGCTGTCCGGCGGCAAGCTGATCGAAGGCAACTTCTTCGAGCCGACCATCCTGGTCGACGTGCCGAAGACCGCTGCCGTGGCCAAGGAAGAGACCTTCGGCCCGCTGGCGCCGCTGTTCCGCTTCCAGGACGAAGCCGAAGTCATCGCCCTGTCCAACGACACCGAGTTCGGCCTGGCCTCGTACTTCTACGCCCGCGACATGAGCCGTGTGTTCCGTGTCGCCGAGGCCCTGGAGTACGGCATGGTCGGCATCAACACCGGCCTGATCTCCAACGAAGTGGCGCCGTTCGGCGGCATCAAGGCCTCGGGCCTGGGCCGCGAAGGTTCCAAGTACGGCATCGAGGACTACCTCGAGATCAAGTACCTGTGCCTGAGCATCTGATCATCGTGTAAGGCTTTACCTCTGCCAGCGAGGCGCGAGAGCGACGTCTCGCTGGTTTTTTTCATACCCGCAGCACCTGGTGGCCAGGGCCCTGCCGCAGTCGATCAACGCATGCTGCCGCAGTCGAATACCAGCCACCCCCGAATGTAAGCGCCACGCTGCCGTGGCGCGATGAGGGCATTATGAGCAAGACCAACGAATCCTTGATGCAGCGCCGTGTCAACGCCGTCCCACGTGGCGTCGGCCAGATCCACCCGATCTTCGTCGACACCGCCGAGAACGCGACCGTGATCGACGTCGAAGGCCGCGAGTTCATCGACTTCGCCGGCGGCATCGCCGTACTGAACACCGGCCACCTGCACCCGAAAGTCGTGGCGGCCGTGCAGAAGCAGCTGACCAAGGTCAGCCACACCTGCTTCCAGGTCCTGGCCTACGAGCCGTACGTGGAGCTGTGCGAGAAGATCAACGCCAAGGTGCCAGGCGACTTCGCCAAGAAGACCCTGCTGGTCACCAGCGGCTCGGAAGCGGTCGAGAACGCCGTCAAGATCGCCCGTGCCGCCACTGGCCGTGCCGGCGTGATCGCCTTCACCGGCGGCTACCACGGCCGTACCATGATGACCCTGGGCCTGACCGGCAAGGTCGTGCCGTACTCGGCCGGCATGGGCCTGATGCCCGGCGGCGTGTTCCGTGCACAGTTCCCGAACGAGCTGCACGGCGTCAGCATCGACGAGTCGATCGCCTCGATCGAGCGCATTTTCAAGAACGATGCCGAGCCGCGTGACATCGCTGCCATCATCATCGAGCCCGTGCAGGGCGAGGGCGGCTTCATCACCGCACCGAAGGCCTTCATGGAGCGCCTGCGCGCCCTGTGCGACCAGCATGGCATCCTGCTGATCGCCGACGAAGTCCAGACCGGCGCTGGCCGTACCGGTACCTTCTTCGCCATGGAACAGATGGGCGTCACGCCTGACCTGACCACCTTCGCCAAGTCCATCGCCGGTGGCTTCCCACTGGCCGGTGTCTGCGGCAAGGCCGAGTACATGGACGCCATCGCTCCAGGCGGCCTGGGCGGCACCTATGCCGGCAGCCCGATCGCCTGCGCCGCGGCCCTGGCCGTGATCGAGGTGTTCGAGGAAGAGAACCTGCTCGAGCGCAGCAAGGCCGTAGGCGAGCGCCTGATGGCCGGCCTGCGTCAGATCCAGGACAAGCACCCGATCATCGGTGACGTGCGCGGTCTGGGTTCGATGATCGCCGTCGAAGTCTTCGATGCCAAAGGCTCGCTGACCCCGAACGCTGCCGCCGTCAGCCAGGTCGTGGCCAAGGCCCGCGAAAAAGGCCTGATCCTGCTGTCCTGCGGCACCTACGGCAACGTCCTGCGTATCCTGGTACCGCTGACCGCACCGGACGAGCAGCTGGACAAGGGCCTGGCGATCATCGAGGAATGCTTCGCCGAACTGGCGTGATGTAACCTCGAGACGAACGACCCGCCGTGATGCGGGGTTGCCCTTTTGGCAGCTCCGTCGCCACGGCGGGTTTTTTTGTGCCAGCGCTTCGCGGTATGCCCACCGTTCAAAGGCCTGCGTGTCGATTTTCCTCCCCACCCCTGCCTGGCACGCTATGGTTGTCACAACCACCGTCATCCTGGCGCGCCGAGGTGCGCGTCCGACACGTCGCACAGGAGGTGCCCATGCCTGCCACCCAGACTCATCCACCGTGCGTGCTGATCGCCGAGAGCGACCCGTGGGTGCGCGACCTGCTGCGCGACATGTTGCTCAGCGTACGCTGCGATGCCCGCCTGCACGTGTGTGCCGATGGCGATCAGGCCCTGGTCGCGATGGCCCGCCAGCCGGACCTGATCATCGCCGCCCGTGAGCTGGCGGGCATCGACGGGCTGGACCTGCTGCGCACCGTACGCACCCGCAGTCGTACGCCTGCTTTGCCCTTCATCCTGTTGAGCAGACGCACCGACCTGGCCAGCGTGCGCGAAGCGTTGCCCTTGCACCCTACGGCCTACCTGAGCAAACCGCTGGATCTGAAGGGGCTGCGCAGGCGGCTCGAGGCACTGCTGCTGGAGGTCGGTCAACAGGTCGCCTGCCCAGTGCCGTTGCTGCAGGAAGGTCTCGATGTCCGCACCTTCCTCGCGCAGCAACGCACGACGGCCGAGGGTGCCCCGGTGTTTCTCGACCTGCATCAGGTGATCAAGCAGGCGCTGACGCCCCACGGCCTGGACCTCGCGGTCGTGGCGCCGCTCGTGGAGGCCGACCCCCAGACCACCGCCGTGCTGGTGGCGGCCGCCAACAGCGCCTCGCTGCACCGTGAGGCCGGCGTGCAGAGCCTGGCCGAAGCGCTGACCGTGCTGGGCGGCACGCAGAGCATGAACCTCATGCTGGGCATGAGCCTCAAGCGCGGGGTGCGGCTCAGCGACCCTTTGCTGATCCGGTATGCCGAGACCTATCGCCACGCCGCCGTGGCCCTGGCCGAGCAGGCGCGTGCCCTGGCCCGTGCCTTGGCGCTCGAGGAAGGCCCGTGCCAGTGCGCCGGGCTGCTGCATTGCCTGGGTGAGCTGGCGGTGCTGCGCAGCCTTCAGGAATGGCGATTGGGTGGAGGCCCGCTGGAAGACGCGGGGGTGGGACAGGCGCTGCGCGATCAGGGCGCGGCCTTCGGCTCGGCACTGCGGGCCCGGTGGCGCCTGCCGCTGGGCCTGCGTGAACTGATCGCTGCGACCTATCAGCTGGGGGGTGGGGTGTATTCCAGGGCGCTGCTGGTCATGCACCTGGCCCGCGAACTGATCGACGTACCGGCCGAGCAGGGCCTGGAGCGGGTCGCCCAGGGGCGCACGGCACGTCTGTTGAAGCTGGAGGCTGCGGCCCTGGAGCGCTTACGTGTCCGCCTCGCGCCGACGCCTGCCTTGCAGGACGCCGCACCTGTCGCCGACGCGCAGGCCCCCTCGGTTCAGACGAAGCCACCGGCGATGACCGTGGACGATCTACCGGACGATGATACGCCGCTACTGGGGTAGCACGGTTGGCGTCGGGTGGCGCCCAAGTGGGTGTCGTCTCAACCCGTGACGATCTGGTTCTTGCCCTGGCGCTTGGCCTGGTACATGGCCGCATCGGCGCGCGAGAACAGGATGTCCAGGGCCTCGTCGGCTTCGCCAAGACCGGTCAGGCCCTGGCTGATCGTGACGCCGAAAGCCCGTTGCCCATGGGTGAAGTGCAAGCGCTGAATCTCACGCTGCAGGCGCTCGGCGATCTGCTCGGCGACCTGCGCCGTGCACCCTGGGAAGACGGCGGCGAATTCCTCGCCTCCGATGCGCCCGAACAGGTCGCCCCGGCGCAGCACCGAGCGGCCGCTGTCGGCCACCCGCTGCAATACCTGGTCGCCCTGCTGGTGACCGTAGCTGTCGTTGATTTGCTTGAAGTCATCGATGTCCAGCAGCAGGAACGCCAAGGGCGAGCCGTCCTGACGGGCCGTTTCGAAGGCCTGGCGTGCGCAATCGAAGAAGTGCCGGCGGTTACTGCTCTGGGTCAGCACGTCGGTGGTCGCCAGACGCTGCAGTTCACCCTCCAGGCGCTTCTTTTCGGTGATGTCCTCCGCAATGCCGACGATGACCGGTCGCTTGCCGCCTTCCTGCTGGCTGATGAAGCACTTGTCGCTGAGCCAGCGCATCTCGCCGGCGCCGTTGATGATGCGGTATTCGCGGTTTTCGACGGCGCCCGTCACCAGCACCTGGGCCAGACTGCTCTCGGCATAGTCCAGGTCATCGGGGTAGACACTGTTGCGCCACTCGTTGAAGTCCGCCATCACCAGGTTCGGTGGTCGTCCGAAGATGCGTTCGTAGGCCGGGCTGACGTACAGCACCTGGCGGGTTTCCCAGTCCATGGCCCACAGGACCGCATTGACGCTTTCGAGCAACGAACTGAACAGTCGCTCACGCTCGCTCAGGCGCGCGACCTCACCCTGTGCATGCAGCAGGGCCAGCAAAGTCTTGGCGGTTTCGGACTTTGGATCGGGCGAATAAGAAGGGGTGTCATCGACCATGTGCACGAAAAGGGCTCTCGGCGGAGGTGCGCGCGACCCGTGATCGGCCCGCCACGCGGGCTATGGCCGTTTGAGCGGAAAATCGTGGCGAAGTTCCGGTTTCACCTGGCTGCTTGCCGACGAACGTGAGGGGCCAGAGACGTGACAGGCCGCACGTATCGGACAAATCCACTGTCACATGGGCAGTCAGGACGACATTCACTCTCTATAATGCCGCATCCTTTTCAGGGGTTCGTCCACCGGTTATGTCTGCTTCACATCGTGACGCCTTGCGCATGGCAGCGCTCTACCTGGCCTTGTCGGTCATCTGGCTGACAGTCTCCGACCAGGTGTTGCGCACGTTCCTGGCCGACCCCGCCAAGCTGGCCGTAGGTCACCAGATCAATGGCCTGCTCTGGGCCCTCCTCAGCGCGCTGCTGATCTTTGTCTCACGCGCCCGTCTGCTCGACTCCATCGGCCTTGGTATGCAACTGCGCCGCGAAGACCGCGAGCGTCTGCGCATGGCCTCTGCGGTGTTCGACAGCACCCTGGAGGGCGTCCTGGTGACCGATCGGCACGGCGTGATCGTGCATGTGAACCGGGCCTTCATGCGCATTACCGGTTACGCGCAGGACGAGGTGCTCGGTCACCGCCCCAGCAAGTTCAAGTCAGGCCGCCATGGCGTGCCTTTCTACCAGGCGATCTATGCGACCCTGGCCGAGAAGGGCGAGTGGAGCGGGGAGATCTGGAACCGTCGCAAGAACGGCGAGATCTATCCTCAATGGCAGACCATCCGGGCCGTGAGCGACGACGACGGCCAGCACAGCCACTACGTGGCGGTCTTCAGCGACATCAGCGCGATCAAGCACTCCGAGCGTGAACTGGCCTACCTGGCCCACCACGATCCGCTGACCGGGCTGGGCAACCGCCTGCTGTTCAGCGACCGGGCCGAGCATGCACTGGTCGCGGCACAGGCCGAAAAGTGCGGCTGCGCCTTGCTGCTGCTCGACCTCGATCACTTCCAGAGCATCAACGATGGCCTGGGGCACACCACCGGCGACACCTTGCTCAAGCTGGTCGGTGAGCGCCTGACCGAAACGCTGGGCAGCGGTACCACCTTGGCCCGTCTGGGCGGCGACGAGTTCGCCGTGTTGCTGGAAAACTGCCAGCAGCTCGGTCAGGCGGCGACCCTGGCGCAGACCCTGGTGGAACGCCTGAAGGCGCCTTTCGATTTCGACGAGCATCGGTTGTTCATCAGCGCGAGCATCGGCATCAGCCTCTACCCCAGCGATGCGTCGAGCGCTGAACAGCTGCTGCGCAACGCCGACTCGGCGCTGTTCAAGGCCAAGCGCAACGGGCGTGCCTGCTACGCCCTGTATACCGAGGAACTGACCACCCACGCCCAACACCGGGTGGAGACGGCGAGCGAGCTGCGCCATGCGCTGGAAAACCATGAACTGCGGGTGTTCTACCAACCGGTGCATGCCCTGAACGATCTGCGCCGCGTGGGTTTCGAAGCCTTGGTGCGCTGGCAGCACCCACAGCGGGGCATGGTTTCGCCGGGTGATTTCATTCCCATTGCCGAGCGCATCGGGCTGATCGCCGAGATCGATGCCTGGGTGCTCGACCAGGCCTGTCGGCAGATGGTGCGCTGGCAGGCCGAGGGCCGCGACCTGGCGTTCGTCGCGGTCAATCTGTCCAGTCGGTTGTTCGCCGACCACACGCTCCATCGCCAGGTCGACCATATCCTGCGACAGACTGGCCTGCCCCCGGCCATGCTCGAGCTGGAGGTGACCGAGAGCGCGATCATGGACGAGCCGGAGGTGGCGCTCGAACAGCTGCACCGCCTGCGCGAGCTGGGGGTCAGGCTGGCCATCGACGACTTCGGCACGGGCTATTCTTCGCTGTTGCGGCTCAAGCGGATGCCGGTGCACAAGCTCAAGATCGACCAGGGCTTCGTCGCCGGGCTGGGTCATGACGATGACGACCGTGCCATCGTCGAGGCGGTCATCGCGTTGGCCCGCAGCCTGGACATGCAGGTGCATGCCGAGGGCATAGAACAGGCCGAGCAGGCGCAGTTCCTGATGCAGCACCAGTGCGAGCTGGGGCAGGGCTACTGGTTCGGCCGGCCGCAGCCGGTGTCGGAGCTGCGCTGGCCTTGAGCCCCAGCACTCACGCCTGGGCACCCAGGAACTTGCGCAGGAATTGCCGCGTGCGCTCCTCCCGTGGGGCGGCGAACAGCGCCTTGGCCTCACCCTGCTCGACGATCCGGCCCTGGTCGAAGAACACCACCCGGTGAGCGACATCGCGGGCGAAGCTCATTTCGTGGGTGACGATGATCAGGGTTCGTCCTTCGTGGGCCAGGTCGCGAATGGTCGCCAGGACTTCGCCGACCAGTTCAGGGTCCAGCGCGGAGGTGGGCTCATCGAACAGGATCACCTGCGGCTCCATGGCCAACGCCCGGGCGATGGCGACGCGTTGCTGCTGGCCCCCGGACAGGCGACGCGGATACGCCTCCTCCTTGCCGGCCAGGCCGACCTTGGCCAGCAGCTGGCGACCCAGTGCCAGGGCCGTGTCACGCGCCAGCTTGCGTACCACGGTAGGCCCTTCGATGACGTTCTCCAAGGCCGTGCGGTGCGGGAACAGGTTGAAGTTCTGGAACACGAAGCCGACCCGCTGGCGTAGCTGGCGGATGATCCCTTGCTGCGCCTTGAGCGGACGTTCGGCATCGATGTGCAGGTCATCCAGACGGATGCTGCCGGCGTCCGGTGTTTCCAGCAGGTTCAGGCAGCGCAGGAAGGTGGTCTTGCCCGAGCCGCTCGGCCCGATGATGGCGACCACCTCACCGGTCTGCACCGTCAGGTCGATGCCATCGAGCACGGTATGGCCGTTGAAGCGTTTGGTGAGGCGCTCTACCGCGATCATGGCTCAAGGCTCCAGGTCATGGCGGTTCACCCGCCGCTCGAGGCGATGCTGGACATGGGCCAGCACGCTGGCCAGCACCCAGTAGATCAAGGCAGCCGCCAGGTACATCGTGAAGACTTCGAAGGTGCGTGCGGTGATCAGCTGCGCCTGGCGGAACAGTTCGGGCACCTGGATGGTAGCGGCCAGGGCGGTGTCCTTGACCAGCGAGATGAAGCTGTTGCCCAGCGGGGGCAGCGCCGTACGTGCGGCCTGTGGCAGGATCACCCGGCGCATGGCCTGGGCGCGGGTCATGCCGATACTGGCGGCGGCCTCCCACTGGCCGCGCTCGATCGAGCCGATCGCCGCGCGCAGGATCTCGCAGGCGTAGGCCGCCATGTTCAGCGAAAAGCCGATCAGCGCCGCCGGTAGAGGGTCCAGTTCGAGCCCGACCTGGGGCAGACCGTAATAGATCAAGAACAGCTGCACCAGCAACGGCGTGCCGCGAAAGAACGACACGTAGACCCGCGCCAGCCAGTCGATCGGCCGCACGCGCGACAGTCGCATCAACGCCAGGCCGAAGCCCAGCGCCAGGCCGAAGGTCATGCCGCCGACGCTGAGCACCACCGTGAAGCCGGCGCCCTTGAGCAGGAAGGGTGCCGACTGGATGACCAGTTGCAGGCTGTCTTCGATCATTGCGTCACGTCAGCGCCGAAATACTGCGTCGACAGCCTGGCCAGGGTGCCGTCGGCCTTGAGTGCCGCCAGGGCCTTGTCGATGGCCGCGAGCAGCTCGGGCTCGCCCTTGCGCAGCGCCACGCCGGATTCGAGCCGTGAGAAGGCCTCGCCCGCCAGCACGGTGTCCTTGGCCTTCTGCGCATATTCCAGAGCGGCCAGGCGATCGACCAGGATGGCGTCGATGCGCCCGTTGCGCAGGTCGGCGAACTTGGTCGGGTCGTCCTCATAGGTGCGCACGTCGGCCTCCGGAACTTCCGCTCTGAGCCACTGCTCGTAATTGGTGCCAAGGCCCACACCGACTTTCTTGCCGGCCAGGTCCTTGGCCGACCGGATGTTCAACGCCTCGGCCTTGCGCTTCAGGACCAGCGCCTGGATGCCCGACACCGTGTAGGGCGTGGAGAAATCGTACTTCTTGCGGCGCTCTTCGGAGATCGTCACCTGGTTGATGACGACATCCAGACGCTTGGATTCCAGGGCGGCCAGGATGCCGTCCCACTTGGTGGGCTGGAGCTTGGCTTCGACGCCCAGCTGCTTGGCGATGGCCTTGGCCAGCTCGACCTCGAAACCGGCCAGCGCGCCGTTCTCGTCCGCGAAGCTGAATGGCGGGTAAGTACCTTCCAGGCCGACCTTGAGTACGCCGTTTTTCTCGACCGTTGCCAGCGCTTCGCCAGCCTGAGCGTGGGCAACGATAGCGGTACCGATGAGCAAGGCCAGACTGGCACGGATCAACGGTTGGGTGAATCGCATCATGGTACGGCTCCAGGCATGACAGGAAGGGACGTGTAGAAGGGTAGGCGAAGATTGCCGAACCGTCGGAACGATGCGAGCGATCCCCGTGAACAGCCATTGGCAAAGGTGCGAAGCGGCGCGCCGTTTCTTGAAAACCTGACCGCTGATGAGGACATCACCGTGAGCGACAATCCAGTAACCGAGCTGTGGCACCTGCAGCAGATCGTCGGCGAATTGCGCGGCGCCCGTGCCCAGTGGCGTGCCAGCAATGGCCGTAGCAGCGCGGAGCGGGGCGGGCGTCAGCTGCCTTCGCGCGATGCCATGGCCCAGATCCTCGAGCAGTTGCGTGGGGCGCTGTTTCCCATGCGCCTGGGACCGGTCGACCTGCGCGAGGAAAGCGAGGACTACTACGTGGGCCACACGCTCGACAGCGCATTGACGGCGCTGCTGGCCCAGGCGCGGCTGGAGCTGCGCTACGCCGCACGCCAGGACAAGGCCGAACTGGCGGCGGCAGATGCCCGTGCCCTGGCGGTGGTCCAGGACTTCGCGGCGGCCTTGCCCGGCCTGCGCGTGCTGCTCGACACCGACGTGCTGGCGGCCTACCACGGCGATCCGGCGGCGCGCAGCGTGGACGAGGTGCTGTTGTGCTATCCCGGTATCCTGGCGGTCATCCATCACCGTCTGGCGCATCACCTGTACCAGGCCGGCCTGCCCCTGTTGGCGCGTATCAGCTCGGAGCTGGCGCACTCGGCCACCGGGATCGACATCCACCCGGGCGCGCAGATCGGGCCCAGCTTCTTCATCGACCATGGCACCGGCGTGGTGATCGGCGAGACGGCCGTCATCGGCCAGCATGTGCGGATCTACCAGGCGGTGACGCTGGGAGCCAAGCGCTTCCCGGCCGACGAGTCGGGGCAGTTGCAGAAAGGCCACGCGCGCCATCCCATCGTCGAGGACGAGGTGGTGATCTATGCCGGCGCGACCATTCTCGGGCGTATCACCATCGGCCAGGGTTCGACCATCGGCGGCAACGTCTGGTTGACCCGGAGCGTACCGGCCTACAGCAACATCACCCAGGCCAACCTGCAACTCGACTGTCAGGACAAGCAGGTTTGAACGAGCCTGGCAGAAAGCCATGTCCGGCCGTCATACGCCGCCCCGAGACGTGCTCGCACGCTGTCATGGCGCGGCCCCGCCTGTCATGGCCAGTTCGCATTGGCACACGATCCATGTTTAACTTGAACGCTTGTTCAACTAAAAACGCTGGTCCGTTGCCGGTGTTCACCCGGAGGTTTCCCTTTGCTGAACCCGTTCGATCCATATTCACGTTTCCATAACGAGGTGCATCGTCCATGAGTGCACCCACTGGCCTTGCACACGACAACGTCCGCATGAACCCCCCGGTATTCTGGTTCGCGGCAAGTTTCATCCTGCTCTTCGGTCTGATCGTCATTCTCAATCCGCAAACCGCGGGTGAATGGCTGCTGGCCGCGCAGAACTGGGCGGCCAACACGGTCGGCTGGTACTACATGCTGGCGATGACCCTGTACCTGGTCTTCGTGGTGGTCACCGCCTTGTCCGGCTACGGCAAGATCAAGCTCGGTGCCGACCACGACGAACCCGAGTTCAGTTACCTGTCCTGGGCCGGCATGCTGTTCGCCGCCGGCATCAGCATCACCTTGTTCTTCTTCTGCGTGTCGGAACCGCTGACGCACATGCTGCAACCGCCGCAAGGCGAGGGCGGCACGGTGGAGTCGGGGCGCCAGGCGATGCAGCTGCTGTTCCTGCACTGGGGCCTGCATGGCTGGGGCGTGTTCGCCTTCGTCGGCATGGCGCTGGCGTACTTCGCCTACCGGCACAACCTGCCCCTGGCACTGCGCTCGGCGCTGTACCCGCTGATCGGCAAGCGTATCAACGGGCCGATCGGCTACGCGGTGGATGGCTTCGGCATCATCGCCACGGTATTCGGCCTGGGTGCCGACCTGGGCTTCGGCGTGTTGCACCTGAACGCCGGCCTGGACTACTTGTTCGGCATCAGCCACAGCCAGTGGGTGCAGGTCGGGTTGATCGTAGTGATGGTCGGCGCGGCCGTGGCCGTGGCGGTCGCCGGGGTGGAAAAGGGCGTGCGGGTGATGTCCGACATCAACATGTTCCTGGCCTGCGCACTGTTGCTGTTCGTGCTCTTTGCCGGCCCGACCCAGCATCTGTTCAACACCCTGATCCAGAACCTGGGCGACTACCTGGGCGCCTTGCCGAGCAAGAGCTTCGACGTGTACGCCTACAGCGAGAACCGTGACTGGCTGAGTGGCTGGACCGTGTTCTACTGGGCCTGGTGGATTGCCTGGGCACCCTTCGTCGGGCTGTTCATCGCCCGTATCTCCCGTGGCCGCACCATTCGCGAGTTCGTCTTCGGCGTGTTGCTGATCCCCCTGGGCTTCACCCTGGCGTGGATGTCGATCTTCGGCAACAGCGCCATCTACCAGGTGCTCAACCACGGCCTGACCGCGCTGGGCCAGTCGGCCCTGCAGGACCCGTCCATGAGCCTGTACCTGCTGCTGGAGACGTACCCCTGGAGCAAGACGGTGATCGCCGTGACGGTGTTCATCAGCTTCGTGTTCTTCGTGACCTCGGCCGACTCCGGCACCGTGGTGCTGTCGACCTTGTCGGCCAAGGGCGGCAGTCCGGACGAAGACGGCCCCAACTGGCTGCGCATCTTCTGGGGCGCGATGACCGCGCTGATCACCAGCAGCCTGCTGTTCGCCGGCAGCATCGATTCGTTGAAGTCGGCGGTGGTGCTGACGTCGCTGCCGTTCTCGCTGATCCTGCTGTGCATGATGTGGGGGCTGCAGAAGGCGTTCTACTTGGAGTCGCAGCGCCGCATTGCGCAGACCCACTCGCTGGCACCGTTCGCCGTGACCCGCCGTGGACGCGGAGGCTGGCGCCAGCGCCTGAGCCAGGCCGTGCACTTCCCGTCCCGTGACGAGGTCTACCGGTTCATGGACGACGTGGTGCGCCCGGCCATTGGCGAGGTGACCGAGGTGTTCGAGCAGAAAGGCCTGAGCCTGATCACCCAGGACGACCCGAGCCATGACAACGTCAGTCTGAAGATCGGCCATGGCGAAGAGCAGCCGTTCATCTACCAGGTGCAGATGCGCGGGTACTTCACGCCCTCGTTCGCCCTGGGCGGGATCGGCAGCCAGGAGCTCAAGAACCGTCGCTATTACCGCGCCGAGGTTCACCTGAGCGAAGGCAGCCAGGATTACGACCTGGTCGGCTACAGCAAGGAGCAGATCATCAACGACATCCTCGACCAGTACGAACGGCACATGCAGTTCCTGCACATGGTGAGGTAACGATCGACAGCGGGTTTCACCACCTGTGAAATCCGCTGTCACAACCCTGTGGGAGCGGGCTTGCCCGCGATAGCGTCCGGTCCGTCACCGCCTGCAATCGCGGGCAAGCCCGCTCCCACAAGCTGCTTGCGCAGCCATGCCCGGACCGAAGGCTGCAGAGATCTGAGTGGGAGCTGGCTTGCCCGCGATAGGGCCCTACCAGGCGCCGCCTGCGTCCACCTGTCAGATCGGTGACCCATCCTCATCCGCCAGACCGCATAGCTTCCAGCCCCACGGCCGGTGCAGCCTCTTCCTCCTCGCCGACGAGCGGTCGGTCATTTCACATTCCTTTCATCCGACGGATGCGTCCTGCCTGCTGATTTCTCGCGACTTGTATCGCCGACTGCTATACCTTTCCCTCGCGAATGCCCCACGGTTATTCCATAAAAATATTAGTTTTTAACAAAACGGTCATTTTGGATTTATAGGATTGTCACTATCCTAGCCAGCCGCGCCTTAGACCAAAGTCGCGAAATGATTAGTAACGATTGACTTGGATGTCACTCATTGGTGCTAAATCGCCGATCGAGCAGTAAGCGGGGCAGCAGACCCCTGCGCTGACGACTGACAAGAATTAGAACGTAAAGGAGCAATACATGCACAAGTCCAGCCTGGCCTTGGCCGTGGCCCTGGGTGTCTTCGCCCAGCAAGCAAGCGCTGCCGGTTTCGTCGAGGACAGCAAACTGTCCCTCAGCTCGCGCACCATGTACTTCGACAACGACAACCGTGAAGGCGCCAATGACAACCGTGAGTCGGGTCAGGGCTTCAAGCTCGACTACCTGTCCGGTTATACCCAAGGCGTCGTCGGTTTCGGTGTAGACGTTCAGGCGCTGTGGGGCATTCACCTGGACGGTGGCCGCGGTCACCACCCGAACAACAGCACCTTCTTCCCGAGCGACAGCGACGGTTCGGCCGTGCATGACTGGGCCCGTATCGGCGGCAACGCCAAGGCCCGCTTCTCCAAGACCGAGGCGCACTTCGGTAGCGCTCTGGCCCCGAACCTGCCGATCCTGGTGTCCAACGACGGTCGTCTGCTGCCACAGACCTTCGAAGGCGGCACCATCCAGTCGAAGGAAATCGACAACCTGACGATCAACGCCGGTCAGCTGACCCACGCCATGGGCCGTGCGTCGAGCAACCGTACGGGCCTGTCGGTCGCCGGTGCCACCGAAGACAGCAACAAGTTCCGCTACGGCGGTGCTGACTGGAAAGTCACCAAAGACCTGACGCTGCAGTACTACTACTCGAACCTGGAAGACTTCTACAAGCAGCACTTCCTGGGTCTGGTCCACGTCCTGCCGATCGCCGACAACCAGTCGCTCAAGACCGACCTGCGCTACTTCGACAGCAGCAGCGACGGCCGCAACGGTGACGCGGGCTACCGCTTCAACCAGAACGGCGGCTACGGCAAGACGCCAGGCGAGGTCGACAACAAGACCTGGTCCGCGATCTTCACCTATACCCTGAGCAGCCATGCGTTCACCCTGGGTCACCAGCGCGTCAACGACGACGGCGGTTTCGTCTGGCTGAACCAGGGCAACGTGACCAACGGCAACGGCCGTGCCGAAGGCGCCGGTGGTTCCAGTTTCTACCTGTTCACCGACAGCATGATCAACCAGTTCGCCCGAGCCGGTACCAACACCACCTTCGGCCAGTACGCCTACGACTTCACCAAGATCGGTGTGCCAGGCCTGAAGGCCTCGGTCACCTACCTGCGTGGCGACGACGTGCGTAACACCAATGGCAACGGCACCTACAGCGAATGGGAACGCGACGCCCGTATCGACTACGTGGTGCAGGAAGGCGTGTTCAAAGGCCTGGGCACCAGCCTGCGTCACGGTGTGTACCGTGGCAGCGGCGGCAACTCGCTGGCCGACCAGGACCAGACCCGTCTGATCTTCAACTACACTTACAACTTCCTGTAAGCCGTAGTCGAAAAGCCTCGTTCATGACGAGGCTTTTTTTATGGGCGACGATTCATATGCCTTTAAAGAATAAATAAATCCTTATTTATTCTTTTTCTTATTTGACGAAAGCCCGCACAGTGACGCCATCAGGTCTACAGCACAGGAGCCCCACACCATGAGCCTCAAACTGGGTGACATCGCCCCCGACTTCGAGCAGGACTCCAGCGCCGGCAGGATTCGCTTCCACGAATGGCTCGGCGACAGCTGGGGCGTGCTGTTCTCGCACCCGGCCGACTTCACCCCGGTGTGCACCACCGAGCTGGGCCTGACCGCCAAGTTGAAAGACGAGTTCGCCAAGCGCGACGTCAAGGCCATTGCCTTGTCGGTCGATCCGGTCGATTCCCATCACGGCTGGATCAAGGACATCAACGAAACGCAGAACACCGTCGTCGATTTCCCGATTTTGGCCGATGCCGATCGCAAGGTCTCCGACCTCTACGACCTGATCCACCCGAATGCCAATGACACGCTGACCGTGCGCTCGTTGTTCGTGATCGACCCGAACAAGAAGGTCCGCCTGACCATCACCTATCCGGCCAGTACCGGACGCAACTTCAACGAGATCCTTCGGGTGATTGATTCGCTGCAGCTGACCGACAGCCACAAGGTCGCCACGCCCGCCAACTGGCAGGACGGTGACGAGGTGGTGATCGTGCCATCGCTCAAGGATGAGGACGAGATTCGCCAGCGCTTCCCCAAAGGGTATCGCGCCGTCAAACCTTACTTGCGTCTGACGCCGCAACCCAACCGTTGAGGGCAGACGCTGCACACGCTTAGCCAAAGCAGGGTACTCGGGCCGTTTCGACGGCCCTTTTTTATGGGCCATCGACAGGGAAAGAACCACGCGTCCCAGGACCTATAAATATGGAATAACCAAATGAAAAAATATGATTTATGGGTATATGCGCTGACCTGTTAACGTGATTCTCAGTTCGACATCACCCAAGACCTCGATAGCGCTCGCTACCAGGCATGGCCAGGGCTCCAGCTCAGCCAGCGATCCGAACCCGCCTTTCGCTTCATCGCTGTCCCACCTCACTGGTCCGTCAACGGACGAGCAGGTGCCACCTGAACCCATTCGTACAGGAGAGTGCCATGCGCACCGTCTTCGTGCGTCGTGGTCTGGTCGCCCTGTTCGCGGCGGCCGTGTCCTTCGGCGCGATCACCCAGGCCCAGGCAGAGACCCTGCGCATCGGCTACCAGAAATACGGCACCTTGGTGCTGCTCAAGGCCAAGGGCACGCTGGAAAAGCGCCTGGCCGCCCAAGGCGTCGACGTGCAGTGGACGGAGTTCCCAGGTGGCCCGCAGCTGCTGGAAGGGCTGAACGTGGGCTCCATCGATTTCGGCGTGACGGGCGAGACGCCACCGGTGTTCGCCCAGGCCGCCGGGGCCGATCTGGTCTATGTGGCCTACGAGCCGCCCGCGCCCCACAGCGAGGCCATTCTGGTGCCCAAGGACTCGCCCATCCAGTCGGTGCAGGCGCTCAAGGGCAAGAAGGTCGCCCTGAACAAGGGCTCCAACGTGCACTACCTGCTGGTGCGTGCCCTCGAGGACGCCGGCCTGACCTACCGCGACATCCAGCCGGTCTACCTGCCACCTGCCGACGCGCGTGCGGCGTTCGAGCGCGGCAGCGTCGACGCCTGGGTCATTTGGGACCCTTACCAGGCGGCCGCCGAGCAGCAGTTGCAGGCCCGCACCCTGCGTGATGGCGAGCACCTGGTCGACAACCATCAGTTCTACCTGGCGACCCGCGGGTATGCGACCCAGCACCCGGCCGTGGTCAGTGCCCTGATCGACGAAGTCCGCGCGGTAGGTGAGTGGTCCCAGGCCAACCCCCAGCAGGTGACCGACCAGGTCGCGCCGCTGCTCGGGCTGCCTGCCGACATCACGCTCACCTCGGTCAAGCGCCAGGGCTACGGCGCTGCGCCGCTCACGCCCGAGGTGGTCGCCGCGCAACAGAAGATCGCCGACACCTTCCACACGCTGAAGCTGATCCCCAAGCCCCTGAGCATCCGCGACGTGATCTGGACACCCCCTGCCAAGGTCGCCAGCGCGCCTTGACGATCTGCCGCGCCGGGGCGCCGTCCCGGCCTGCGTCACCTTGAGGAGACAACTCCAATGAGTCTTGAAATATTCTGGTTCCTGCCCACCCACGGCGATGGCAAATACCTGGGGACGTCCGACGGTGCCCGTGCCGTCGATCACGGCTATCTGCAGCAGATCGCCCAGGCCGCCGACCGTCTTGGCTTCGGCGGGGTGCTGATCCCCACGGGGCGCTCCTGCGAAGATTCCTGGCTGGTGGCCGCCTCGCTGATCCCGGTCACCCAGCGACTCAAGTTCCTGGTCGCGCTGCGTCCCGGCATCATCTCGCCCACCGTGGCCGCACGGCAGGCCGCGACCCTGGACCGTCTGTCCGGCGGGCGCGCGCTGTTCAATCTGGTCACCGGTGGCGACCCGGACGAGCTCGCCGGCGACGGGCTGTTTCTGAGTCATGAGGAGCGCTACCAGGCGTCGGTCGAATTCACCCGCATCTGGCGCAAGGTGCTCGAAGGGGAGGTGGTCGACTACGACGGCCAGCACCTGCAGGTCAAGGGCGCCAAGCTGTTGTACCCACCGGTCCAGCAGCCGCGGCCGCCGCTGTATTTCGGCGGCTCTTCCGAAGCGGCCCAGGACCTGGCGGCCGAACAGGTCGAGCTGTACCTGACCTGGGGCGAGCCGCCAGCCGCCGTGGCCGAGAAGATCGCCCAGGTCCGTGCCAAGGCCGCCGCGCAAGGCCGTAGCGTACGCTTCGGCATCCGCCTGCACGTGATCGTGCGGGAAACCAACGACGAAGCCTGGCAGGCCGCCGAGCGGCTGATCTCGCACCTGGACGACGACACCATCGCCCGTGCCCAGGCTTCGCTGGCACGCTTCGACTCGGTCGGCCAGCAGCGCATGGCGGCCCTGCACGGTGGCAAACGCGACCAGCTGGAAGTCAGCCCGAACCTGTGGGCCGGGGTCGGCCTGGTGCGCGGCGGTGCCGGCACGGCACTGGTCGGCGATGGGCCGACCGTGGCGGCGCGGGTCAAAGAATACGCCGCCCTGGGCATCGACACCTTCATCTTCTCGGGCTACCCGCACCTGGAAGAGTCGTATCGGGTGGCCGAGCTGCTGTTCCCGCACCTGGACGTTCAACGCCCGGCCGCGGCGGCCAGTGGCGGCTACGTGAGCCCGTTCGGCGAGATGGTCGCCAACGATATCCTGCCCACTGCCGCCGCACAGCGCTGAGGGCCTGGCCATGAGTCGTTCGAGCAACACCACCTGGGGTCAGCGCCTGGCGCCATGGGCACTGCCCGTGCTGCTGCTGGCCGTCTGGCAGCTGGCGGTCAGCGCCGGCTGGCTGTCGACCCGCATCCTGCCGGCGCCCAGCGCCGTGATCAGTGCAGGCGTCGAGCTGTTTCGCAGTGGCGAGATCTGGACCCACCTGGCCATCAGCGGCTGGCGGGCGGCCCTGGGCTTTCTGATCGGCGGCAGTATCGGCCTGCTGCTGGGGTTCATCACCGGCCTGTCGAACTGGGGCGAGCGCCTGCTCGACAGCTCGGTGCAGATGATTCGCAACGTGCCGCACCTGGCGCTGATCCCGCTGGTGATCCTGTGGTTCGGCATCGACGAGTCGGCGAAGATCTTTCTGGTCGCGCTGGGCACGTTGTTCCCGATCTACCTGAACACCTACCACGGTATCCGCAACGTCGATCCGGCGCTGGTGGAGATGGCGCGCAGCTACGGCCTGTCCGGGTTCGGCCTGTTCCGACAGGTGATCCTGCCGGGGGCGCTGCCCTCGATCCTGGTCGGGGTGCGCTTTGCCCTCGGCTTCATGTGGTTGACCCTGATCGTGGCCGAGACCATTTCCGCCAACGCGGGGATCGGCTACCTGGCGATGAATGCCCGTGAATTCCTGCAGACCGACGTCGTGGTGCTGGCGATCGTGCTGTACGCCGTGCTGGGCAAGCTGGCCGACCTGGCCGCGCGTGGCCTGGAGCGCGCCTGGTTGCGCTGGCACCCGGCCTATCAACCTGCGAAGAAGGAGGGCGCATGACCTCGCTGACGGAACGACCCCCGCACCTGTTGCGCGGTATTCCCCTGGCCTCACGTGGCCTGCGCAAGACATTCGGCAAGCGCGAAGTGCTACGCGGCATCGACCTGCAGATCCCGGCCGGCCAGTTCGTCGCCATCGTCGGGCGCAGCGGCTGCGGCAAGAGCACGCTGCTGCGCCTGCTGGCCGGGCTGGACCAGCCCAGCGCAGGCCAGTTGCTGGCCGGTGCCGCGCCATTGGAGGAGGCCCGCGATGACACGCGCCTGATGTTCCAGGACGCGCGCCTGCTGCCTTGGAAGAAAGTCATCGACAACGTCGGCCTGGGCCTGTCCGGCGACTGGCGCCCCCGTGCGCTGGACGCCCTGGCCTCGGTCGGTCTGGCCGAACGGGCTCAGGAATGGCCGGCGGCCTTGTCCGGCGGCCAGAAGCAGCGTGTGGCCCTGGCCCGCGCCTTGATCCACCAACCGCGCCTGCTGCTGCTCGACGAACCCCTGGGCGCCCTGGATGCCCTGACCCGCATCGAGATGCAGCAACTGATCGAACGCCTGTGGCACACCCATGGCTTCACCGTGCTGCTGGTGACCCACGACGTCCATGAAGCTGTGGCCGTGGCCGACCGCGTCATCCTCATCGAGGACGGCGAAGTCGGTCTGGACCTGACCATCGACCTGCCACGCCCACGGGTACACGGCTCGCATCGCCTGGCGGCGCTGGAAAGCCAGGTGCTCGAGCGCGTCCTGTCGCTGCCGGGCAACCCCCCGGAACCGGATCCTGTCGCCCCCCTGCCCACGCAACTGCGCTGGGCTCACTGAACCGTCCCTCGTCAGAAAAAGGAATCACGCCATGACCATCAAAGCGATCAACGTCCGCAATCAGTTCAAAGGCACCGTGAAGGAAATCCTCGAAGGCCCGGTCCTGTCGGAAATCGATGTCCAGACCGCCTCCGGCATCGTGACCTCGGTCATCACCACCCGCTCGGTGCGCGAGCTGGAACTGGTGGTCGGGAGCGAGGTGATCGCCTTCGTCAAATCGACCGAAGTGTCGATCGCCAAGCTGTAGGCCAGAGCCGTACCGCCCCATGACCGCGCCCGTCGGCTGCCGCCTTTCGCTTCTGTCTGGAAGTCGTCGGGCGGCAGGCCTGCGGGGTTAGCGCTTGGCCAGCCACGGCGGCAGGTATACCCCCACGTACGCCACGAACACACGCAACCCTTCCTCGGCCATGCGCGGGGTGATCGCGCCATGCACCTGCAGCGAGCGCGCATACACCCGGTCGCTCAACGCCATCGCCAATGCGAACACGTCCACGTCATCGGGCAGGACCGGCAACTGGAAATGCCGATCGAACAGCGCCTGCATCAATGCACCCAGCTCCACGTCATGCTGCCGATCGGCCTGGTTGACCTCGACCAGGCCATGCTGCACCAGGATGAGCTGCCGCGCTGCCGCATCGGCCTGGTAGCGCTCGAGCATGCGCTGTTCGATCACCTTGGCCAGGTCGTGCCAGGTCTGCAGCGAGGCGGCTTCCACCGGCGCCTGCAGCGTCGCGCGAAAGGCCTGATGCACGTCGAGGGTCAAGGCTTCGAGCAGGGCGGGAACGCTGGCGAAGAAGTGATAGACGGAGGAGGGCGGCATCCCGGCCAGCCGGGCCACGTCGTACATCGACAACCCGGCCACGCCCGATTCGGCCAGCAAGGTGCGAGCGGCCGCCAGGATGGCATCGATCCTCGCCTGGCTGCTGGCCCGCGGCTTGCGCGGGCCGGACATCCGGCTCATCAGTTGCTGATGGCCAGGATGCTCGCCTGGTAGGCGCTGACGAACAGGTCGAAGTCACCGACTTCCTCCTGCTCCAGGCGCGATTGCTCGAGCAGCGAGTCACGGGCGGTGGATTCGTAGACCTGCTGGGTGGCGACGTCCAGCGGCGTTTCACGGAACGTCTCGGCGTGGGCACGGCTCTGGCGCAGCGAGAAGGCCACGAAGCCTTCCTGGTGCTCGTTCATGCGCGCCAGTACCTGGGCCGAAGGCGTCAGCGACACGTCGTCGACCTTGGCCTGTTGCGCTGCCAGGGCTTGGGCATGGGCGTCACCGCCATGGGCCTGGTCCAGCAGGTCGGCCACTTTGCCGATGCCTTCGAGCAGTTCGCTCGCCCATTGCGTCAGTGTCAACGACGCCTCACCCCGGCGCAGCTCCAGACCAGGGCGCCGACCTTCCTTGACCACCGACAGGAAGTTCTGCGTGCAGGTCTGGCATTCGTCCCCTTCGAACAGCGGGCTGTCCTGCAGCGCGCAATACAGCAGGAAGGCGTCCAGGAACCGTGCCTCGGTCAGGTCGATGCCGACCGGCAGCAGGGGGTTGATGTCCAGGCAGCGCACTTCGATGTACTGCACGCCACGCGCCATCAGCGCCTGGATCGGACGCTCGCCGGGGTAGGTCACCCGCTTGGGACGGATGTTCGAGTAGTACTCGTTCTCGATCTGCAGGATGTTGGTGTTGAGCTGGACCCAGTCGCCATCCTGGTGCGTGCCGACCTCGACGTAGGGCGGGTAGGGCGTCGCCACGGCCCGGCGCAGGCTGTCGGTGTAGCTGGCCAGGTTGTTATAGCAGGGCGTGAGCCCGGCCTGGGCGTTGCTCTGGTAGCCCAGGTCGCTCATGCGCAGGCTGGTGGCGAACGGCAGGTAGAGGGTGTTGGCGTCGAAGGTCTCGAGCGAATGCGCACGGTCGCGCAGGAAGCCGGCGTCCAGCGCTGGCGATGCACCGAACAGGTACATGAGCAGCCAGCTGTAGCGGCGGAAGTTGCGGATCAGCGCGATGTAGGCCGACGACTGGAAGTCGCGGTCGCTCTGGCCGGTGTCCTGCCCGTCGCGCAACAGCGGCCACAGGGTTTCGGGCAACGAGAAGTTGTAATGGATGCCGGCGATGCACTGCATGGTCCGGCCATAGCGCAGGGCCAGGCCCTTGCGGTAGACGTGCTTGAGCTTGCCGAGGTTGGAGCTGCCGTACTCGGCGATCGGGATGTTCTCCTCGGTCGGCAGGGTGCACGGCATCGAGGGGCTCCACAGGTATTCGTTGTACAGCTTGCTGTAGACGAAGCGGTGGATCTGGTCGAGCTTTTCGAGCACCTCGGCCGGGTCGGCCAGCGCCGGGGTGATGAACTCCAGCAGCGACTCGGAATAGTCGGTGGTGATCTGCTCGTTGGTCAGCGCCGACCCCAGGGCTTCCGGGTGCGGCGTCTGGGCCAGACGACCTTCGTCGGTGACTCGCAGGCCCTCGCGCTCGATGCCGTGCAGGCACTGCTTGAGCAGGGGAAGATGGGCGCCGAGCAGGCTCAGGCGGCGGTTGAAGAGGTCGCTCAAGATGTATTCCTTCACACGTCAGTCGCCCCAATATGGGGGTAGCCTGGACGGTCTGCAAGGTTGGAAAAAGGGAACTGGCGTCGTCGCCCGGTCAACACGCGCTCCGGCAATGCCTGTGCACTGCCGAAGGTACCGTAAAGAATGCTCGGGCAGCTAGAGCAGGGCGAAGGTTCCCTGGGCCTTGGCGACCCGTTTGTCGCCCTGGAACACGTCGGCCTCCACCACCAGGGTGCGGCGACCGGCATGCAGCACGCGCGCCGTGCACAGGACCTCGCCTTCGCCGACCGCGCGCAGGTAGTTGATCTTGCACTCCAGGGTCACGCTGCTCTGGTCGAAACCGTGGCTGGCCGAGCAGGCCAGCCCCATGGCGATGTCGACCAGGCTGAACAGCGCGCCGCCGTGCAGCTTGCCGCCCCGGTTGCGCAGCGGTGGCGTCAGTTCGAGCGCGACCTCGGCCACCCCTTCGTCCAGACGGACCAGCCGGCAGCCGAGCAGCTGGCTGAACGCGCTTTCGACCTGGTCGAGCGGCACGTCCATCACTTCTTCTTCAACGACTTGGCATTGGCGAACAGCGCCGCCATGGCATTGTTGGCAGGGGCCGGTGTCTCGCGCTGACGGGCCGGTTGCGCGGCGCGCCCGCCTGACGGGGCACCGCTACGGCCGCCGCGCTGGCCTTCGACCTTCTCACCCGGGGTGTCGCTCATGCGCATGGACAGCCCCACGCGCTTGCGCGGAATGTCCACTTCCATGACCTTGACCTTGACCACGTCGCCGGCCTTGACCGCCTCGCGCGGGTCCTTGACGAACTTTTCGGACAACGCCGAAATGTGCACCAGACCGTCCTGATGAACACCCACATCGACGAAGGCGCCGAAGTTGGTCACGTTGGTCACCACGCCCTCGAGGATCATGCCGGGCTGGAGATCCTTGAGGTCTTCCACGCCGTCCTGGAAGGTGGCGGTCTTGAACTCCGGGCGTGGGTCACGGCCTGGCTTGTCCAGTTCCTGAAGGATGTCGGTGACCGTCGGCAGGCCGAAGGTCTCGTCGGTGAAGCGCTTGGGGTCGAGACGCTTGAGGAAGCCGCTGTCGCCGATCAGCGAGCGGATGTCGCGGTCTGTGGTGGCGGCGATGCGCTGGACCAGCGGGTAGGCTTCCGGGTGCACGGCCGATGCGTCCAGCGGGTTGTCGCCGTTCATCACGCGCAGGAAGCCGGCGGCCTGCTCGAAGGTCTTCTCGCCCAGGCGGCTGACTTTCTTCAAGGCTGCACGGGTCGTGAACGGCCCGTTGGCGTCACGGTGCGCGACGATGTTGTGCGCCAAGGTCGCATTGAGGCCGGAGATGCGTGCCAGCAGGGCGACCGAGGCGGTGTTCACGTCGACGCCCACGGCGTTCACGCAGTCCTCGACCACCGCGTCCAGACCACGGGCCAGTTTCACCTGGGACACGTCGTGCTGGTACTGGCCGACGCCGATCGACTTGGGATCGATCTTCACCAGCTCGGCGAGCGGATCCTGCAGGCGGCGGGCGATCGACACCGCGCCACGCAGCGACACGTCCAGCTCGGGGAATTCACGGGCAGCCTGCTCCGAGGCCGAATACACCGACGCGCCGGCCTCCGAGACCATGACCTTGGTCATCTTCAGGGCGGGATACTTCTTGATCAGCTCGGCGGCCAGCTTGTCCGTCTCGCGGCTGGCGGTGCCGTTGCCGATGGCGATCAGCTCGACCGAGTGCTTGGCGCACAGGGCCGCGAGCACGACCAGGGTGCGGTCCCAGTCGTTCTTCGGCACGTGCGGGTAGACGGTGGCCGTGTCGAGCAGCTTGCCGGTGCGGTCGACCACCGCGACCTTGCAGCCGGTGCGCAACCCCGGGTCCAGCCCGAGCGTGGCACGCGGCCCGGCAGGGGCAGCCAGCAGCAGGTCGTGCAGGTTGTGGGCGAACACGTCGATGGCCTCGCCCTCGGCGCGCTCGCGCAGCTCGCCGAACAGATCGGTCTCCAGGTGGGTGTAGAGCTTGACCTTCCAGGTCCAGCGCACTACCTCGCCCAGCCATTTGTCGGCCGGACGGCCGCGGTTGGCCACGCCGACGTGCTCGCCGATCATCACTTCGCAAGGGTGCAGGGTGCCGGGCAGTTCCTCGCCGACCTTGAGCGCGGCGCTCAACACGCCTTCGTTGCGCCCGCGGAAGATCGCCAGGGCACGGTGCGACGGTACGCTGCGCAGCAGCTCGTCATGGGCGAAATAGTCGCGGAACTTGGCGCCTTCTTCTTCCTTGCCGGCGACCAGGCGGGCGCTGAGCACCGCTTCCTGCTTGAGGAAGGTGCGCAGCTTCTCGAGCAGCCCGGCATCCTCGGCGAAGCGCTCCATGAGGATGTACTTGGCGCCTTCGAGGGCGGCCTTGACGTCGGCCACGCCCTTGTCGGCATCGACGAAGCGCGCCGCTTCGGTCTCCGGGGTCAGCTGCGGATCGGCGAACAGGCCGTCGGCCAGCTCGCCAAGGCCCGCCTCGAGGGCGATCTGGCCCTTGGTGCGGCGCTTCTGCTTGTACGGCAGGTAGAGGTCTTCGAGACGGGTCTTGGTGTCGGCCAGGTTGATCTCGCGGGTCAGCTCGGGCGTCAGCTTGCCCTGCTCCTGGATGCTGGCCAGGATGCTGGCGCGGCGCTCGTCGAGTTCGCGCAGGTAGCGCAGGCGCTCTTCCAGGTGACGCAGCTGGGTGTCGTCCAGGCTGCCCGTCACCTCTTTGCGGTAGCGCGCGATGAAGGGCACGGTCGAACCTTCGTCCAACAGGGTGACGGCCGCCTCGACCTGCTGCGGGCGTACGCCCAGTTCCTCGGCGATACGGCTGTTGATGCTGTCCATGGAATCCACCTGAAAGTCTGTCGATGCCGGCGCCATGACCGGCGGCACTGGGAAAAGCCGCGCATTATACGCGCCGTATCCCGCTTGCGGTGATGGCCCGGCGCCAGGGCCGCGAAGCGGGTGCGGCGTTTCCGGGCGTGCATCGAGACCGTCCCGGCCCGGGCGAACCCGCGCCGCGCCGCGGATCCCGTGTCCTGGGAGGAAAAATCTGCTAACAATGCACCCGGCACGGCGACCCAGGGCTACGCCATAATGCGCGCCGAGATCAGAGGAGTTATCCATGAGCAGCACCGCAACCAACGCTGAAGGCGAAAAGATTCTCATCGTCGACGATGACCCGGGGCTGAGCAGCCTGCTGGAGCGCTTCTTCACCAGCAAGGGCTACCGTGCGCGCGCCGTCCCCAACGTGGAGCAGATGGACCGTCTGCTGGCCCGCGAAGTCTTCAATCTGATCGTGCTCGACCTCATGCTGCCGGGCGAGGATGGCCTCTCCGCCTGCCGTCGCCTGCGCGCGGGCAACAACCAGATCCCGATCATCATGCTCACCGCCAAGGGCGACGAGCTCAGCCGGATCAAGGGCCTGGAACTGGGGGCCGACGACTACCTGGCCAAACCGTTCAACCCCGACGAGCTGGTCGCCCGGGTCAAGGCCGTGCTGCGCCGTCAGGCCACCAGCGTCCCCGGTGCACCGGGCAGCGAGGACGAGACGGTCACCTTCGGCGACTACGAGCTGTCGCTGGCCACCCGCGAGCTGAAGAAGGGCGACGAAGTGCACATGCTCACCACCGGTGAGTTCGCCGTGCTCAAGGCTCTGGTCATGCACGCCCGTGAGCCGCTGACCCGCGACAAGCTGATGAACCTCGCCCGGGGGCGCGAGTGGGACGCGCTGGAGCGTTCCATCGACGTGCAGATCTCGCGCCTGCGGCGCATGATCGAGCCGGACCCGTCCAAGCCACGCTACATCCAGACGGTCTGGGGTGTCGGCTACGTCTTCGTGCCGGACGGAAACGCCGGCAAATGACGGTCAGCCCACTGGCTGGCTGTGCCGCGACAGGGCGGGCCCACGGGCTCGCCCTGTTTTCGTCTGTGGTGTCCGAGCCGGGCTCCCTGGTCCATCCGCCCCTGCACCCTGGTAGCCGTCCCCGATGAAAACCCCCGTGTGGTTCCCGCAAAGCTTCTTCGCCCGCACCCTCTGGCTGGTGCTGATCGTGGTGCTGTTCTCCAAGGCCCTGACCCTGGTCTACCTGCTGATGAACGAAGACGTGCTCGTCGATCGGCAGTACAGCCATGGCGTGGCGCTGACCCTGCGTGCCTACTGGGCGGCCGACGAGGAAAACCGCGACCAGATCGCCGAGGCCGCGGGCCTGATCCGGGTCACCGGCGCGGGCGTGCCCGAGGGCGAGCAGCACTGGCCCTACAGCGAGATCTACCAGCGCCAGATGCAGGCCGAGCTGGGCGAGGACACCGAAGTGCGCCTGCGCATCCACGCACCGCCTGCGCTTTGGGTCAATGCGCCCAGCCTGGGGCCGGGCTGGCTGAAGGTGCCGCTGTACCCGCACCCGCTGCGTGGGCAGAAGATCTGGAACGTGCTGGGCTGGTTCCTGGCCATCGGCCTGCTCTCCACCGCGTCGGCCTGGATCTTCGTGCGTCAGCTCAACCAGCCGCTCAAGCGCCTGGTGTTCGCCGCACGCCAGTTGGGGCAGGGGCGCAGTGTCCGTCTGCCGATCAGCGACACGCCCAGTGAAATGACCGAGGTGTACCGCTCGTTCAACCAGATGGCCGAGGATGTCGAGCAGGCCGCACGGGAGCGTGAGCTGATGCTGGCAGGCGTGTCGCACGACCTGCGCACGCCGCTGACGCGGTTGCGCCTGTCCCTCTCCCTGCTGCCGAGCGAGAGCGAGCTGACCGACGGCATGGTGCGCGACATCGAAGACATGGACGCCATCCTCGACCAGTTCCTGGCCTTCATCCGCGATGGGCGCGACGAGCCGGTCGAAGAGGTCGATCTGGTGAGCCTGGTGCACGAGGTGGTGGCGCCGTTCAACCAGCCGGAGGAGCGCGTACGGCTGTGTCTGGAACCCATCCCACCCTTCCCGCTGCGTCGGGTCTCGGTCAAGCGCATGCTGACCAACCTGGTGGGCAATGCCCTGTATCACGCGGGCGAGGCCGTGGAGGTTGCCGCGTCCGTGTCCGGGGACCAGGGCGCCCCCTACGTGGTGCTGAGCGTGCTCGACCGAGGCGCGGGCATCGATCCGTCGGAGCTGGAGACCATCTTCAACCCGTTCATCCGCGGTGATCGGGCCCGCAGTGGCAAAGGCACCGGGCTGGGCCTGGCCATCGTCAAGCGCATCGCCGCGCAGCATGGCGGCAACGTCGAGCTGCGCAACCGCTCGGGCGGGGGGATCGAAGCCCGTGTCCGTCTGCCGTTGGGGCTGTTGCTGCCGCGCGATGCGGTCTGAGCTGTCGCCCTGGGTCCGACCCTGCCAGACGAGGTGACTGGCAGGGTCTAGGGATCAGCCCTTGCCCTTGGTGCGGGTCTGGTTCGGCCCGCCGTGTTTTTCCAGGTGCTCGATGATCATGCCGGCGACGTCCTTGCTGGTGGTGACTTCGATGCCCTCCAGCCCTGGCGACGAGTTGACCTCCATGACTAGCGGCCCGTGATTGGAGCGCAGGATGTCCACACCGGCGACGCTCAAGCCCATGACCTTGGCGGCGCGAATGGCGGTCATGCGCTCTTCGGGGGTGATCTTGATCAGGCTGGCGACACCACCGCGGTGCAGATTGGAGCGGAACTCGCCAGGCTTGGCCTGACGCTTCATGGAGGCGATGACCTTGTCGCCCACCACGAAGCAGCGGATGTCGGCGCCGCCGGCTTCCTTGATGTATTCCTGGACCATGATGTTCTGCTTAAGGCCCATGAAGGCCTCGATCACCGATTCGGCGGCCTTGGTGGTCTCGCACAGCACCACACCGATGCCCTGGGTCCCTTCCAGCACCTTGATCACCAAGGGCGCGCCGTTGACCATCTGGATGAGGTCCGGAATGTCGTCGGGGGAATGGGCGAAGCCGGTGACCGGCAGGCCGATGCCCCGTCGCGACAGCAGCTGCAGTGAGCGCAGCTTGTCCCGCGAGCGGGCGATGGCGACCGATTCGTTGAGCGGAAACACGCCCATCATCTCGAACTGCCGCAGCACCGCGCAGCCGTAGAAGGTCACCGAGGCGCCGATGCGCGGGATCACCGCGTCGAAGCCTTCCAGGGGCTTGCCCCGGTAGTGGATCTGTGGCTTGTGGCTGGCGATGTTCATGTAGGCGCGCAGGGTATCGATCACCACCATTTCATGGCCGCGTTGAGTACCGGCTTCGACCAGGCGGCGGGTTGAATACAGACGCGGGTTACGCGAAAGCACAGCGATCTTCATGCAGCACCTGTGGCTGGAATGGTTGAAACCGGAAAGGCCGGTTTATCCTGGACGTACTTCAGACCCGGGTTGACCACCAGCTGGCCCTGGACCAACGCCTTGGAGCCCAGCAGCAGGCGATAGCGCATGGTCTTGCGACAGGTCAGCGTGAACTCGACGTCCCAGACCCGATCGCCCAATGCCAGGGGCGTGCGGATCACGTAGCGATGCTGGGCGTGGCCGTTCGAGCTCTTGATGGTCTTCATGGTCACCAGGGGCGCTTCGCAGCGGCGATGCCGCAGCTGCACGATCGAACCGAGGTGGGCAGTGAATCTGACCCACGGCTGGCCGTCTCGTTCGAACGGCTCGATGTCCGTCGCATGCAGGGCGGAAGTGCTGGCCCCGGTGTCGACCTTGGCGCGCAGACCGGCCAGGCCGAGCAGCGGCAGAGCCACCCACTCGCGCAGGCCGATCACACTCAGGTGGTCAAATGTTTTCACGAATGCATAACCCTGTGAATGCAGGTGGGCACTGTAAAGCACGGCAGAGCGTTTTTGCATCCGCCACCGACAGTAGTACAGTTCTGTGACAGACAGCATTCGAGGAAGCGAGATGGCGCAAAAGCCGGAAGAAGACGACAAGGTCCGTCTGGATAAATGGCTATGGGCGGCGCGATTCTACAAGACCCGTGCCCTGGCCAAGGCGGCGATCGAGAGCGGCAAGGTGCACTGCCGGGGCGAGCGCTGCAAGCCGGGCAAGGAACCGCGCATCGGCGACCACTTCGTGCTGCGCACCGGCTTCGATGAGCGCACGGTGGTGGTCAAGGCGCTCTCCGTGGTACGCCGTGGCGCGCCGGAGGCCCAGACGCTGTACGAGGAAACCGAGGACAGCATCAAGCGCCGTCAGCAGGCGGCGGACCTGCGCAAGGCCGGGGCGCTCGGTGTGACCACCGAGGGGCGCCCGACCAAGAAACAGCGGCGTCAGATTCATCAACTGCACGGCAGTCACGACTGACGCGAAGGGGCGTCCAGGCGCCCCTGGGTCATCCACGTGGCGTCTTGACCACGCTCAGGCACTTGACCAGTGGCAGCCGCGCCAGCAGCGCGAACAACCCGGACGTCCAGCGCAGCAGAGCCGCGCTGGCCTTGGCCGCCAGGGGGGTGTAGCAGCTCCAGCCCAAGGCCAGAATCGCCATCAGCAGACCACCGATGTAGTCGTCCTGCCCCCAGTGGGCGCCGGCGACCAGACGCGGCAGCATGAACAGCACGGCCAGGCCCCAGATCACCAGGTACTGCCCGACGCGGCGGCTGAACAGGCTCATGAACAGGGCCCAGATCAGCAGCACCGAGGCATGGTCACCCGGGAAACTCTGGCCGGAACGGTCCTTGAGTTCCCAGCGCGATTCCAGGTGCGGGTAGAAATCGCTCAGGCGCACGGCGTCGGGCAGCACCATCGAAGGGCTCTCGTGTTGCCAGCCCATCGCGTCGGTCCACTTGGAAAACAGCGCGCGAATCACCACTAACAGGATCAGCGTGACCAGAAAGCCAAAGAAGGCTTCGCGAACCTGGCAGGCCTTGAACACCCAGTTGCCCTTGATCAGCAGCCCCAGCAGGATCAGCCCCACGACGATGTCGAACGGGCGCAGGCTGCCCACCGTCCAGATGGAGCGCCAGACGGCATGGTCGGTCAGCGGCGCGTTGAGGCTGTGGAATAGCCATTCGTCGAATGCGGTGCACAACATCTGGCCAAGTGGCCATAACCAGAAACACAGTAGAGCGATGGGCAGCAGGGTACAGGCTGCCAACGGCCCCCAAGACCACTTGGCTTGGAACAGTGGCCGATTGTCCATAAGATACCTTCCATTACACGCAGGGATTCGAGACGCCACGAGGGCGCCAAAACGGGCTCGTCATCGAGCTGCAAACATTTTGTCATCATTTTCAGATACCCAGAACTCATGCACGATATTCCCGAGACCGATTTCACCCAACGTTTCATCTTCGATGACCGCGATGTGCGCGGCGAGTGGGTGGAGCTGGACCGCAGCTACGCCGAAGTCCTGGCGCGCCATCCCTACCCGCGCCCGGTCGCGCTGCTGCTCGGCGAGCTCATGGCCGCTGCTGCGCTGCTGGTCGGCACGCTGAAGTTCGACGGCATCATGACCTTGCAGGCGCGCTCGTCGGGGCCGATTCCCTTGCTGATGGTCGAGTGCTCCAGCGAGCGCGACATCCGTGGCATGGCCCGTTACGAGGCCGAGCAGATCGCCGACGATGCCACCCTGCACCAGATGATGCCGGCCGGTGACCTGACCCTGACCATTGATCCGGTCAAGGGCCAGCGTTACCAGGGCATCGTCGACCTGGACGGCGACGACCTGTCCCAATGCTTCACCAACTACTTCGTGCAGTCGCAGCAGGTGAACACGCGCTTCTGGCTCGATGCCAATGGCGAGCACGCCCGTGGCCTGTTGCTGCAACAGCTGCCGGTCGACCGTGAGCGCGACGAGGACGACCGTGCCGCCAGCTGGCAGCACGTCACGACCCTGGCCGCGACCCTGTCGCACGAAGAGCTGCTGACGCTCGACAACCAGACCCTGTTGCATCGCCTGTACCACGATGAAGCCGTCCGCCTGTTCGACACCCACCCGCTGCGCTTCCGTTGCAGCTGCTCCCGCGAGCGTTCCGGCAATGCCCTGATCAGCCTGGGCGAAGCCGATGCACTGGCCCTTGTCCATGAACTGAACAACCGCGTCGAAGTCGATTGCCAGTTCTGCAACGAGCGCTATGTGTTCGATGAAGCCGATATTCGCCAACTGTTTGCAGGGGGCGGGACAGAAGCGCCGTCAGAAACTCGTCACTGAAACGTTTAATCTCAGGGGATTCTCCTGTCATGCAGCGCTAAGCGGCTGTTCTGACAGGAGGGGTCTACTTTTTTTGGGCGTTTCTGGCATAATCCGGCCACTTTTTTTCGCTGTAGTAGTTTGGAACAGACGACTACAAAACGTTTGGAACACTCGGCCGCAGGCCTGATAGGGTATTCTCATGACGCAAGCCAACAACACCGTGTACACCGACCTGAATGTCGATGATCTGGTAAAAGAAGCGCTGTCTCGCGGTGAAGGGGAGTTGGCTGACACGGGTGCGCTGGTCGTGCAAACCGGCCACCGTACCGGGCGTTCGCCAGCCGATCGTTTCATCGTCGACGAGCCGAGCACCACCGAGGCCATCGCCTGGGGCCCGATCAACCGCAAGTTCCCGGCCGACAAGTTCGATGCCCTGTGGGACCGTGTCGAGGCGTTCAACGCTGCTCAGGACCACTTCGTTTCCTACGTTCACGTAGGGGCGGCAGCCGAGCACTACCTGCCGGTCAAGATGACCACCCAGACCGCCTGGCAGAACCTGTTCGGCCGTTGCCTGTTCATCAATCCTGCCCAGTACAACCCGGCAGGTCGCGATGAGTGGCAGATCCTCAACGTGGCCAACTTCGAGTGCGTGCCCGAGCGTGACGGCACCAACTCCGATGGCTGCGTGATCATCAACTTCGCTCAGAAGAAAGTGCTCATCGCGGGCATGCGCTATGCCGGCGAAATGAAGAAAGCCATGTTCTCGGTGCAGAACTTCCTGCTGCCAGCGGCCGACGTGCTGCCGATGCACTGCGCTGCCAACATTGGCGAAGACGGCGACGTCACTCTGTTCTTCGGCCTGTCCGGCACCGGCAAGACCACCCTGTCGGCCGACGAAAGCCGTTACCTGATCGGTGACGACGAGCACGGCTGGGGCGAAGGCGTGGTGTTCAACATGGAAGGCGGTTGCTATGCCAAGTGCATCGACCTGTCCGAGAAGAACGAGCCGGTCATCTGGAAAGCCATCAAGCACGGTGCGGTGCTGGAAAACGTCATCATCAATGACGCCAAGCACGCCGACTACACCGACGTCAGCCTGACCCAGAACAGCCGTGCCGCCTACCCGCTCGAGCACGTTGCCAAGCGCTCCGACGCCAACCTGGGCGGCGAGCCGAACGCGGTCATCTTCCTGACCTGCGACCTGACCGGCGTACTGCCGCCGGTGTCGATCCTGAACAACGAGCAGGCGGCCTACCACTTCCTGTCCGGCTACACCGCCCTGGTCGGTTCCACCGAGATGGGGTCGGGCAGCGGCATCAAGTCGACCTTCTCCACCTGCTTCGGCGCGCCGTTCTTCCCGCGTCCGGCCGGTGAATACGCCGAACTGCTGATCAAGCGGATCAATGGTTTCGGTTCGAAGGTCTACCTGGTCAACACCGGCTGGACCGGTGGTGGTTATGGCGTCGGCAAGCGCTTCAACATCCCGACCACCCGTGCGGTGATCGCGGCCATCCAGAGCGGCGCGCTGGTCGGTGCCGAGACCGAGCACCTGGGCATCATCAACCTGGACGTGCCGAAGGCCGTACCGGGCGTCGAGACCAACCTGCTCAACCCACGTAACACCTGGGCTGATCCGGCTGCCTACGACGAAGCTGCCAAGGGCCTGGCCAAGCTGTTCATCGAGAACTTCAAGAAGTTCGAAGTCTCCGACGCCATCATGGCTGCGGGCCCACAGCTGTAAGACACTGCTGAATTGCCCGATGGCTCAGTCACTGAGGCCGTCGGGTTGAAGCACCCAGGGCCGCCCGGCGGCCCATCACTGGCAAGCCAGCTCCCACAAGGCACGCGCAGGTGCCACGTGCCTTGTGGGAGCTGGCTTGCCAGCGATTTGGCTGCGCAGCAGCCACCCGGACACCCTCTGACCAATAGGTCGCCCTCCATGATCGATGCTCCCTCCCGTACCGATTGCGGTTACTTTCACACCCTCACCAGCCGTTACCAGGACAACGACGCCAATGGCTTCCTGTCGGGCGCAGCCGTGCACGCCTGCTTCGAGTCCGCCGTGCAGGCGTTCTTGCTGCAACGGGCCGGGCTCGACCTGCGTGAAGGGGCATTGGCGGCCTTCGTGATCCACACCTCGGCGGACTTCCTGGCACTGCCCGGCTTCCCGGACGAACTCGAGGTGGGACTGGGTATCCTGGGCGCCAGCGGCAGTACCGTGGAATATCGACTGGTGCTGTTTCGTCGGGACGAGGATCAGGCCTGCGCCACCGGCAGGTGGGTGCAGGTGTTCGTCGATCGCGCCAGCGGCGAGCCGGCGCGGTTGCCGGAAGGGCTGAAAGAGGCGCTGCGGGCCTTGTAGGGCGTTGACCGGCTGCAAGCCTGCGCCGGTCAGGCGCTGCCCTCAGCGATGGCGCCAGTGGCGCTTGTGCTTGCGATGGCCGTAGTGATGACCGCGATCATGGCGACGGTTGTCATAGCCACGGCGATCACGACGATCGTCCTGGTCGGCCTTGTTGCCCATGTAGTTGCCCAGGGCACCGCCAGCGCCACCGCCCGCCGCTGCACCGATCAGGCTGCCGGTGTTGCCACCTACGCTACGCCCGACCACGTTGCCACCGGCTGCACCCAGGGCACCGCCGATGGCGGCTTCACCGCGCTGACGCTTGTCGGCACCGACGGCACTGCCGGCTGCGCCACCCAGGCCGGCCCCGATGGCCGAACCGGTGCTGCCACCGATCGACTGGCCCACGACGGAGCCGAGTACCCCACCCAATGCGCCACCGACACCGGCTTCGGTGTTGCCACCCGCCATGACGGCACCACTGAACAGGCCAAAGGACAACAAAAGAATCGAGGAGTACTTCTTCATTGAGAAAGCCTCATGTAATTGACGAGGCGAATGTGAAGTGCGACGTTGAAACTGGCAACCAAAAACCGACGAATAACCCGTTGCACTAACAGTTTGTCAGGTTATTGTTTTTGCACTGAAACTTTATTCGAAAGCCCCGGTCTTAACGGGTTGCCTTACTTAAAAACCCCCTCTTTAACGAGGGGGTTCTTGTTTGCGCTTTACATAAGTTTTACACAATACGCCCGGTGTCGCGAGGGGCTTCCAGGCGAATGGCCACGAACTTCGACGTGGGGGTATGACTGCCATCGCCAATACTGTCCAGCGGCACCAATGGATTGACTTCAGGGTAATAAGCCGCTGCTTGACCCCCCGGAATGTCGAACGCCAACAGCGTGAAACCATTGACCCGTCGTTCGACCTGGTCGCCCCACAACGACACGATGTCCACCTTCTGCCCCGGCACGAAGCCCAGGCGCATGATGTCCGCCTCGTTGACGAAGATCACGTCACGCTGGCCACGTACGCCGCGGTAGCGGTCGTCCAGGCCGTAGATGGTGGTGTTGTACTGGTCGTGGGAGCGCATCGACTGCATGACCAGATCCGGCACCTGGCCGCTGGCAAGCACGCGTGCGTCGATCAACGTGTCCGGCAGCAGGTTGGCCTTGAAGTTGGCCTTGCCCGTGGGGGTCTTCCAGACCCGTGAACCGGCCGTGTTGCCCAGGTAGAAACCGCCTGGCTCGAGCAGGCGCTCGTTGAACCCGGCGAAGCCTGGGATGGTATCGGCGATCAGCTCGCGGATGCGGTCGTAGTCGGCCACGGCCCAGTGCCAGTCGATGGGGTAGTTGCCCAGGGTCGCGGCGGCGATGCCCGCTACCACGGCAGGTTCCGAGCGCATCGCCTTGGACAGCGGCTGCAGCTGGCCATTGGAGGCGTGCACCATGCTGAAGGAGTCTTCCACGGTGACGGCCTGTGGCCCTTCGACCTGACGGTCGATGTCGGTCCGCCCCAGGCACGGCAGGATCAGCGCCTGCTTGCCGTGCACCAGGTGGCTGCGGTTGAGCTTGGTGCTGATCTGCACGGTCAGGTCGCAGTTGCGCAGGGCCTGGTGGGTACGCGCGGTATCCGGGGTCGCCTGGGCGAAGTTGCCGCCCAGGCCGATGAAGACCTTGGCGCGGCCTTCGAGCATGGCGTGGATCGCCTCGACGGTGTTGTGGCCATTCTCACGCGGCACGGTGAAGCCGAAGCGGCGTTCGATGTTGTCCAGCAGTACCACCGGCGGGCGCTCGTTGATGCCCATGGTGCGGTCGCCCTGCACGTTGCTGTGGCCACGTACCGGGCACAGGCCTGCGCCAGGGACGCCCAGGTTGCCGCGCAGCAGCATGACGTTGACGATTTCCTGGATGGTCGGCACCGAGTGACGGTGCTGGGTGATGCCCATCGCCCAGCACATGATCACCCGCTTGCCCTTGCAGTACATCCGTGCGGCCTGCTCGACCTCGGCCAGGGTCAGGCCGGACTGCGCCTCGATGTGTTCCCACGGCGTGGCGTCGACCGCGTCGAGGTAGGCCTCGATCCCATGACCGTGCTCGGCGATGAAGGCGTGGTCGAAGATCGCCGGCTCACCCTTGGCCTGGGCCTCGCGTTCCCATTGCAGGAGGAACTTGGCCATGCCGCGCAACAAGGCCATGTCACCGCCCAGGGCCGGACGGAAATAGGCGGTGTTGGTCGGCCGGTCGCTGTTGGTGAGCATCTCCAGCGGGTTCTGCGGGTGCTGGAAGCGCTCCAGGCCACGCTCCTTGAGCGGGTTGACCGAGACCACCTGGGCACCACGCTTGACCGCGTCACGCAGCGGATCGAGCATGCGCGGGTGGTTGGTACCCGGGTTCTGACCCCAGACGAAGATCGCATCGGCATGCTCGAAGTCGTGGAAGGTCACCGTGCCCTTGCCCACGCCGACACTCTGGCCGAGCGCCACGCCACTGGCTTCGTGGCACATGTTCGAGCAGTCGGGGAAGTTGTTGGTGCCATAGGCGCGCACGAACAGCTGGTAGAGGAACGCGGCTTCGTTGCTGGCCCGGCCCGAGGTGTAGAACTCGGCCTGGTCAGGGCTTTCCAGCCCCTTGAGGTGCTGGGCGATCAGGGCAAAGGCGCCGTCCCAGTCGATGGGCTGGTAGCGGTCGGTCTGTGGGTCGTAGACCATGGGGTCAGTCAGGCGGCCCTGGTATTCCAGCCAATAGTCGCTCTGCTCGAGCAATGCGCTCACGCTGTGCTTGGCGAAGAAGGCTGCGTCGACCCGGCGCTTGGTGGCTTCCCAGTTGACGGCCTTGGCGCCGTTCTCGCAGAACTTGACCATGCCGCTCTCGGGCGAGTCGCCCCAGGCGCAGCCCGGGCAGTCGAAGCCGCCGTTCTGGTTGGTCTTGAGCAGGGCGCGGATGTTCTTCAGCGCGTTGTCGCTGCCGACCCAGGCCTTGGCCACGCTGCGCAGCGCGCCCCAGCCGCCGGCCGGGCCAGCGTAGGGCTTGTAGCGGGGGTTGGAGCGGGTCTGGGGAAGTTGCTGATGAGTGGTCATGGCGATCACGGCTCCCTCACGGGGCTGAATACCCGCGGTGCACTGTGTTTGGGCAAATGAATGAGGTTGAGGTTGTGGCGGCGCGCCCACTGTGTGGCCAGGCCGGTCGGCGCGGACAGGCTGACCAGGGTCTGGATACCGGCGCGCAGGACCTTCTGGATCAGTTCCAGGCTGCAGCGGCTGGTCACGATCGCCAGGCCGCCGGCCGTCTCGACACCCTGGCGCAGCAGGGCACCGATCACCTTGTCCAGAGCGTTGTGTCGACCGATGTCTTCACGGCCCAGCAGCAGTTCGCCATGGGCATCCATGAACAGGGCCGCATGCACGGCGCCGCAGTCCTGACCCAGCACCTGGAACGGTTCGATCCGCTGGCGCAGGCCTTGCAGCCAGGCCGCCGGAGGCAGCGGGGCGCCGGGTAGCGCGCTCAGCTCAGGCAGGGCCTGCTCCAGGGCCTCGACCCCGCACAGGCCACAGCCGCTGGTACCCGCCAGTTGGCGGCGCTGGTCTTTCAGCGCCCAGAAGGCGCGGCTGGAGATCTGCACGTCGGCATAGAGCGCCGAGCCACTGCCCGAGAGCGTGAGGTCGTACAGGTCGGACAGGTCGGCGACGATGCCACTGCCGACGCTGAAGCCGACCACGAAATCCTCGAGGTCGGTGGGGCTGACCAGCATGACGGCCTGGTTGAGCCCGTTGTAGGCGATGGCCAGGGCCACTTCCTCGGCGAGCGGTGTCGCCTCGGCAGCCTGTGCGTCGAGGGGGTGGTAGTCGTAGGTGCTGCGAGCGGCAGGCAGGGCGAAGGACGTGGATGCCGCGCAGACCGGAAGTGTGCTGTTCATGACAACGGATCACCGGCGGCGTTTATCACTCGATCAAGCGTATGCCTCAATGGACAACCCGTCTAATCGCTTGACTCGATACCGTGATAGACGCCGTCGATGGACGGTGGTCGCGTGGACTGCCGACGCGGCTACAGCCCCTCGAGCACGGCCCGGTAATCTTCCACGGCCGCGAACTCCTCGGTGTCGCGCGGCCCGCGCCGGCTGTCCGGCTCGCGCACGGCCAGCAGGTGGCCGACGCCGAAGCGCTGGGCACTGCGCAGGACCGCCAAGGTGTCGTCGATGAACAGGCTGCGCGCGGGGATGAAGCCGATGTCCGCCTGCAGGGCGTCCCAGAACTGGGGGCTTTCTTTGGGGAAGCCGTAGTCATGGGAGCTGATCAGGCGCTCGAAGTAGGGCGCCAGCTCCACCCGCTCCAGCTTCAGCGACAGCGAATCACGGTGGGCATTGGTGATCATCACCACGCGCTTGCCTGCATCGCGCACGGCCGCCAGGAACACGTCGGCGTCCGGGCGCAAGGCGATCAGGTCGGCGATCTCGCGCTTGAGCTCGCGGATCGGCAGGTTCAGCTCGCGGCTCCAGAAATCCAGGCAGTACCAGTTGAGGGTGCCCGCATTGCGCTCGAACAGCGGTTGCAGTTCCAGCTCGGCCATGGCCCGACTCACGCCATGCACCTGGGCATAGCGGGCCGGCAGGTGCTCCAGCCAGAACTGGTTGTCGTAGTGCAGGTCGAGCAGGGTGCCGTCCATGTCCAGCAGCACGGTATCGATGGACGTCCAGTTCAGAAGAGGCATGTGAAGTTCTCGATCGGTCGGCAAGCCACGGTATAGTAACCCGTTCATGCCAAGGAGCCGTTCCCATGCGCCAGAAACCCACCGTGCTCGGTCGCGAGATCGTCGCCAGCAGTCGCCTGTTCCGAGTCGAAGCCGTGCAACTGCGTTTCACCAACGGGACCGAGCGGACCTACGAACGGCTGGTCGGCAGCGGCACGGGCCATGGCGCGGTGATGATCGTGGCCATGCTCGACGAAGCGCATGCCGTGCTGATCGAGGAATACTGTGGCGGCACCGACAGCTACGAGCTGTCCCTGCCCAAGGGCCTGATCGAGCCGGGCGAGGACGTGCTGGCGGCCGCCAACCGTGAACTCAAGGAGGAAGCCGGCTTCGGTGCACGCCAGCTGGAGCACCTGACCGAGCTGTCGCTGTCGCCCGGCTACATGAGCCAGAAGATCCAGGTGGTGCTGGCCACCGACCTCTATGAAGAGCGCCTGGAAGGCGACGAACCGGAGCCGATGCGGGTGGACAAGGTCGACCTGCGCGAGCTGTCGTCGCTGGCCACCCACCCGCAGTTCTCCGAGGGCAGGGCGTTGGCCGCGCTGTATCTGGTCCGTGACCTGCTGACGCAACGGGGGCTGTTCGCATGAGTGACGATCGCGACCTGATGCAGGCTGTGGTCACCCTGGCACGTCGTGCCGGTGAGGCGATCATGCCGTTCTGGCGCGCCGGCGTGGCGGTGACCGCCAAGGCCGACGACTCCCCGGTGACGGCCGCCGACCTGGCGGCCCATGCGGTCATCGAGGCTGGCCTGAACGCGCTGGCGCCGGACATTCCCGTGCTGTCGGAGGAGGACTGCGACATCCCGCTCGTCCAGCGCGAAGGCTGGACACGCTGGTGGCTGGTGGACCCACTCGACGGCACCAAGGAGTTCATCGCCGGCAGCGAAGAGTTCACCGTCAACATCGCCCTGGTCGAGCGCGGCGAGGTGGTGTTCGGGGTGGTGGTGATGCCGGTCAATGGCCGCAGCTACCACGGTGGACGTGGCCTGGGCGCCTGGCGGGCCGACGCGGGCGACGTCGAGCGGCCCATTCGCGTCCGGCGTCAGCCACCGGCGGACGAGCGGTTCACGGTGGTCGCCAGCCGCCGTCACTCCAGCCCTCGGCAGGAAGCCCTGCTGGCCGGGCTGGGCGATGCGCTGGGGGAATTGACGCTGGCCAACATCGGCAGTTCGTTGAAGTTCTGTCTGCTGGCCGAGGGAGCTGCCGACTGCTACCCGCGCCTGGCGCCGACCTCGCAGTGGGACACCGCCGCTGCCCAGGGCGTGCTCGAAGGCGCCGGTGGCGAAGTGCTCGACCTCGAAGGCCGGCGCTTCGCCTATCCGCCCCGGGAGTCGCTGCTCAACGCGCACTTCCTGGCGCTGCCCGCTGCGGCCCCGTGGCGCCAGACCCTGCTGACGCTGGCCTCAACGGTGTAGCACGTAGTGCCCGCTGAAGGTCACGGCGGGCCTCTGATCACCGGCATTGAGCACGACGGTGTCGAGGGCGAGCCGCGCACGCCCACGCCGCTGGTACAGCTTGACGAACCGGTCCCAGGCCTCGTCAGGTGGTGCCTCGCACAGGGCGACCGCCGCACCGGTGACCGGTAGCGGGTAGCTGATCTGGCCCTCCTGGATGACGATGTGCCCATCGTCGATCCCGGCTTCGCGCACGCGAAGATGCAACCAGCCCCAGCCGGCCAGCACGGCAACGCAGTACAGGCTGCCGCCGAACATGGTGTGCGCGTGGTTGACGTTGGCGGCCAGCGGCAGCCCCAGGCGCAGCGCATGGGCGTCCCAGCCCAGCACCTCCAGCCCCATGTGTTTCGTCAGCGGAATGTCGTCGTGCAGCAAGGCCTGCAAGTCCAGGCATGTCTGGCGGTTCACCGGGGTTCCTCCTGATCGTCCTGGGCGTGGCCGTCGGTGAAGCTCAGGCCATGTTTGCGCAGTTTGTCGTGCAAGGTCTTGCGCGGCATGCCCAAGGCTTCGGCCAGGCTGCGCAGGGAGGTGTGCGAGCGCGCCATTTCAGCGACGATCAACGTCCGCTCGAACTGCTCCACCTGCTCGCTCAGGCGCCCGTCGGGCTGGGTGGCGGCACTGACGGGCGCCTCATCGAGCGGCGCCTGCCCATCGAGGGCCAGTTCCAAGCCGAGGGCGAAGCGCTCGGCGGCATTCTGCAGTTCACGTACGTTGCCCGGCCAGGCATGGCGCAGCAGCAGGGCGCGCTGGGCAGGCTGCACGTCATGGGGCGGCAGACCATGGCGTTGGCTGGCCGCATCGGCGAAGTGCTGGAACAGCATCAGGATGTCGTCACCGCGCTCGCGCAAGGCGGGGATGCGCAACGAGGCGACGTTCAGCCGGTAGTACAGGTCGGCGCGGAAGCGGCCCTGGTCGGCGGCCTGGCGCAGGTCTTCCTTGGTCGCGGCGATCACGCGGATGTCCAGCGGGATCAACTGGTTGCCGCCCAGGCGCTCGACCACGCGCTCCTGCAGCAGACGCAGCAGCTTGACCTGCACATCCAGGCTCATGCTCTCGATCTCGTCGAGGAACAGGGTGCCTCCGTTGGCGAACTCGAACTTGCCGATGCGGCGCTTCTGCGCGCCCGTGAAGGCTCCCGGCTCGTGTCCGAACAGCTCGCTCTCGACCACCGATTCGGCCAGCGCGCCGGCGTTGATCGCCACGAAAGGCCCACTGCGCCGGGCCGACAGGTCGTGCAGGGCACGGGCCACGACCTCCTTGCCGGCGCCGGTCTCGCCCAGGATCAGCACGTCGGCGCGGGTGCCGGCCAAGGCGCCGATCTGCTCGCGCAGTCGCAGCATCGACGGCGATTGGCCCACCAGGCGGGTCGCCAGTTGCTGCCGGTCGCTGAGTGCCAGGCGCAGGCTGCGGTTCTCCAGCACCAGCCGGCGCACATCGAGTGCCCGCCGTACGCTGTCGAGCAGCGCGTCGCTGGCGAAGGGCTTTTCCAGGAAGTCGTAAGCGCCGGCCCGCATGGCCTGCACCGCCAGGGGCACATCGCCATGGCCAGTGATGAGCAGCACTGGCAGCTCGCGGTCGCGGGCGTGCACCCGTTCGAGCAGCTGCAGGCCGTCGATGCCGGGCATGCGGATGTCACTGACCAGCACGCCGGGCCAGTCGGTCTCGATCCGCTCGACCAGGCCTTGGGCGCTGTCCAGGGTGACCACCTTGAGGCCGGCCAGGTCGAGAGTCTGGCTCAAGGCACGGCGCAGGTGCGGGTCATCGTCCACCAGGATCACCTGGACGTGACTGTCGATCATGTCTCCGGGTGTCATGCCGAAGGGTCCTCCGAAGATGGCAGGCTGGCGCCGGGCTTGGCGACCCGCAGTTGCAGGGTCAGCAGGGCGCCGCCTTCCGGGTGGTTGGCCAGCAGCAGTTCCCCACCCAGCGCGCGCATCAGGCTGTCGCAGATGGCCAGCCCCAGACCCAGGCCCTGGGTGCGTGTCTTGGTGGTGAAGAACGGCTCCTTGGCCTGTTCCAAGGCCTGGCGAGTGAAGCCAGGGCCGTTGTCGCGAATGTACAAGTAGACGTGCTCGTCGCGCCGTTCGGCACTGATCCACAGGCGCCGTGGGTTGGCCTTCTCGGTCAGGGCATCCAGGGCATTGGCCAGGAGGTTGCCGAGCACCTGGCGCAGCCGGGTCTCGCCGGCCTGCACCCAGAGCGGCGCGTCCGGCAGGTCACGGATCAGTTCCACCGCCATGGCCCGCCGACGCTTGGCCAGCAGCGCCAGGGCATCGTCGAGGGCCGGCTGCAGCGCCACGCTTTCCGGTGCATGCCGGTCGCGTCGGGCGAAGGCCCGCAGGTGTGCGATGATCGAGGCCATGCGCCCGGTCAGCTCGCCGATCAGCTTGAGGTTGCCGCGCGCGTCGTCCAGGCGCTGGTGGTCGAGCAGGATCTCGGCGTTTTCCGCATAGCTGCGGATGGCCGCCAGCGGCTGGTTGAGTTCGTGGCTGATGCTCGCCGACATGGTGCCCAGCACCGACAGCTTGCCGGCCTGGACCAGCTCGTCCTGGGCGCGCACCAGGTCCTGCTGGGCCTGCTCGCGTTCCAGCACTTCTTCCTTGAGGCGGGCGTTGAGCCCTTCGAGGTCGGCGGTGCGCGCCACCACGCGCTTTTCCAGCTCCTGGCGGCCATGGGCCTCCAGGTCGATGCGGTCGATGTAGTGGCGCCGCCGCTGCATGGCCAGGCCCAGCAGCAGCATCAGCACCAGCAACGTCCCTGCGCCGATGGCCATGACCGTCTGCACCGAGCGATCGACCAGCGTGCGCGGCGCCAGGATGCTCACCTGCCAGCCGGTTTCGGCGATCCCTTCGCTCTGCACCAGCCAGGCGTCGGGCTTGAGCTCCAGCGGTTGCGGCGACTTGGTGGGGTAGGGCTGGATCGCCGCGACCGCTTCACGCTCGGCGTCGGTCAGCGGGCGCGTGGCGCGGAAGCGCCACTCCGGGCGCGAGGTCAGCACCACCACGCCGTTGTGGTCGGTCAGTAGCAGCTGCTCTGGGGTGTGGCCCCACAGGGTCTCGGTATGGTCCAGGTCGACCTTGACCACCAGCACGCCGATGACCTGCTCGCCATTGCGCACCGCGGCGGCGAAGAAATAGCCGCGCTTGGCCGACGTCGTGCCCTGGCCGAAGAACCGCCCCAGGCGACCTTGCATGGCCTCCATGAAGTAGGGCCGGAAGGCGAAGTTGCGTCCCGCGAAACTATCGGGCTTGTCCCAGTTGGAGGCCGCCAGGGTGTTGCCGTTGACGTCCATCAGGTACATCACCTCGGCGCCGGTCTGGCGAGCGATGTCCTTGAGCAGGCGGTTGGCGTTGGTCAGCCCCTCGAGCTTGAGCGGGTCGGCAAGCGCGGTGCGCAGGGCCGGCAGCTCGCCCAGGATCTGCGGCAGCGTCTCGTAGCGGTGCAGGGTGCCGAGCAGGTTGGCGACGTACAGGTCGAGGGTCTGGCGGTTCTGCGAGGCCAGTTCGCTCTGGTAGTAGCGCTCGGCCAGGTGATGCAGCGGCCACAGCAGGGGCGCCAGGCACACGGCCAGCAGGGCAAGGCTGCGCCACCGAGGGCGGCGCGGGGGTATCGTGATGGAGATCATCGCCAGCTTGCGTCAGAAGGGTCTGACGCAATTATGCGCTAGTTGAAGGTATCTACTAGTGCCTGCCGCCAATCCGGCTGCGTCACCTGCCACTGTTCGCGCAGTCGGTCGCAGTTCAGGCGTGAGTTGAGCGGGCGTCGGGCGGGCGTGGGGTACTCGCTGGAAGGGATCGGTATCAGCCGGGCGCACGACGTACCTTGGGCGGTGAGCCGTTCGGCGATGGTCTGAGTGAAGCCGAACCAGGACGTTTCGCCTTGGGCCGTCAGGTGATAGACGCCCCAGGCGCCTGCCTGGCCATTCTGCCAGCGCTCGATCAGGGCGGCCGTGCTGGCAGCGATGGTGGCTGCGGACGTCGGCGCGCCGATCTGATCATCGACAACGCGCAGCTCGGGCTTTTCCTGCAGCAGTCGCTGCATGGTGAGGAAGAAGTTGCGACCGTGCTTGGAGTAGACCCAGCTGGTGCGCAGGATCAGGTGCTGACCACCAACGGCCATGACCGCTTGCTCACCGGCCCACTTGCTCTCGCCATACACGCCCAAAGGGTTGGGGGTGTCGTCTTCGTCATAGGGCGCCGACTTGAGCCCGTCGAACACATAGTCAGTCGAGTAGTGAATGAACGGCACGCCCAGCTGGGCGGCGACCTGAGCCAGCAGCCCTGGCGCTTCACCGTTGAGGGCGAACGCCTGGGCCTGGTCGTTTTCCGCCTGGTCCACGGCGGTGTAGGCAGCTGCGTTGATGATCAGGTCTGGGCGCAATTGGCGGATGCGATCGCCGACCTGTGTCGCCTGGGTAAGGTTGATATCGGCGCGGCCCCAGGCGTGCAGGCGATGCTGCGCCAGGCGCTCGCGCAAGGCACGGGCAACCTGGCCGTCGTGGCCGATGATGAGGATGTCGAGCGTAGCGGTAGGGTTCATGAAGACTCCTGGATCAGTCGGTCAGGGCGGCTGCCCTGACCCCGTCGAGCGAACGTCCGTGATCAGGCGATCAGGTCTTTCGGCTCGCTGTTGCCCAGGCGTTCGCGCTGGTAGCTGCCGTCCTGCACGTGACGGCACCACTCCAGGTTGTCCAGGTACCACTGCACGGTCTTGCGCAGGCCACTCTCGAATGTTTCACGTGGAACCCATCCCAATTCGCGCTCGATCTTGCTGGCGTCGATGGCGTAGCGTTGGTCGTGACCAGGGCGATCCTTGACGAAGGTGATGAGGTCGGCGTAGTGGGACAGCCCTGCGGGACGCTGCGGGGCCAGCTCTTCGAGCAGGGCGCAGATACCGCGTACCACGTCGATGTTCTTCTGCTCGTTGTGGCCGCCGATGTTGTAGGTCTCGCCGACCTGGCCTTCGCTCACCACCTTGAACAAGGCCCGCGCATGGTCTTCGACGAACAGCCAGTCGCGCACCTGCAGGCCATCGCCATACACGGGCAGGGGCTTGCCTTCCAGCGCATTGAGGATGACCAGCGGGATGAGCTTTTCCGGGAAGTGGTAGGGGCCATAGTTGTTCGAGCAGTTGGTCAGCAGCACGGGCAGGCCGTAGGTGCGGTGCCATGCGCGTACCAGGTGATCCGAGGCTGCCTTGCTGGCCGAGTAGGGCGAGCTGGGCGCGTAAGGCGTGGTCTCGGTGAACAGGTCGTCCACCCCATGCAGGTCGCCGTACACTTCATCGGTGGAGATGTGGTGGAAACGGAAGGCAGCGCGTTCGGCGTCCGGCAGTGCCGACCAGTAGCCACGCACGGCTTCGAGCAGGCTGTAGGTGCCGACGATGTTGGTCTGGATGAACGCCGAGGGGCCATCGATGGAGCGATCGACGTGGGATTCGGCTGCCAGGTGCATGACGGCGTGGGGCTGAAAACGCTCGAGGATCTGGCTGACCGCCGTCTGGTCGACGATGTCGGCCTGCACGAACTCGTAGCGCGTGTCGGTGGCGATGCTGCTCAACGACTCCAGGTTGCCGGCGTAGGTCAGCTTGTCGAGGTTCAGCACTTCATGGGAAGTGTCGTTGATCAGGTGACGGACCAGGGCCGATCCGATGAAACCTGCGCCGCCGGTGATGAGAATTCGCATAGGAGTGCTGCCTTGCCTGACTGTCGGTTCTTGATAGGCATGAGGGTCGTCGTTCGGCACGCATTATTCAAGGCTGGCCGCATTCAGACGACGCTTCACGGTGAGACAGCCTTTGATGCCGAGGGTGTGAAGACGTTCTTGTTGTCGATTTTAATCGGTAATAGATAGATGTTTTACAGGGATTTAGAGGTCTTATTGCTTCCAGGCTCGATAAATATCGACTATAAAGGTGCGTCCGAAACGATACGCCTGGCCACGTATTCGCGTAGTCTTGGCCTTTCATTTCATCCATTCGGCCTGGCCGCTGGCCGCCCTTGAAGAGGTTACCCATGAAGACCCTCACCACCACCCCCCGTGCCGACGGCTTCCACATGCCAGCCGAATGGGCACCGCAGAGCCAGGTGTGGATGATCTGGCCCGAGCGTCCCGACAACTGGCGCCTGGGTGGCAAGGCGGCACAGGCTGCGCACATCACTCTGGCCAAGGCCATCGCCCGCTTCGAGCCAGTCACGGTCGGGGTGTCCGCCGGTCAGTACGAGAACGCCCGCAGCCGCCTCGACCTGCCCAACATCCGCGTGGTCGAAATGAGCAGCGACGATGCCTGGGTGCGCGACACCGGCCCGACCTTCGTCATCGACGGCCACGGTGAAGTGCGCGGCGTGCACTGGGACTTCAACGCCTGGGGCGGCTTCGAGGGCGGCCTGTACGCGCCCTGGAACCAGGACCAGGCCGTGGGCGTCAAGGTGCTGGAAATGGAGCGCTGCCAGCGCTACCACACCGAGGGCTTCGTGCTCGAAGGCGGCTCGATCCATGTGGACGGCGAGGGCACGTTGATCACTACCGAAGAGTGCCTGCTCAACCACAACCGCAACCCCCACCTGGACCGTGCGCAGATCGAGGCGATCCTGCGTGATCACCTGGCGGTGGACACCATCGTCTGGCTGCCGGAAGGGCTGTACAACGACGAGACCGACGGGCACGTCGACAACTTCTGCTGCTACGTGCGCCCGGGCGAAGTGCTGCTGGCCTGGACCGACGACCCGCAGGACCCGAACTACAGCCGCTGCCGCGCCGCCCTCGAGGTGTTGAACGCCAGCCGCGACGCCAAGGGCCGTGAGTTCCTGGTGCACAAGATGCCCATCCCCGCGCCGCTGTACGCGACGCAAGAGGAATGCGACGGCGTTGATCAGATCGCTGGCAGCCAGGAGCGCAACCCTTCGGTGCGCCTGGCCGGTTCTTACGTCAACTTCCTCATCGTCAACGGCGGCATCATCGCCCCGAGTTTCGATGACCCCACGGACGCCGAAGCCCGCACCCTGCTGACCACGCTCTTCCCCGACCACGAAGTGGTCATGATCCCGGGTCGCGAACTGCTGCTGGGCGGCGGCAACATCCATTGCCTGACCCAACAGCAACCGGCGCCGTACAAGGGGTAAGTCACAAGCGGCAAGCTGATCGTATGGGAGCAGCCAGCGGCGCTCCCCTCAGCCGCAGTGTTAAGGACAATCGCGGTTTATGGAGCGGCCCCTGCCAGGGCGCTGGCCGGCCGCGATGGACCTCAAGGCGGTCCTCCCTCAGCTCTACCGTCTCTCTATCTCTCCTCGCTCCGATCCCTCCTCGCTCTTAGCTTGCAGCGTGCACTCTCAGACCCTTCCTACACCTCTCTCAGAAAAAACAGATTGCACCGATCCCGTCGGCATCTGCGCGTAATTTCTCTGCTAAGCCCCCAACCTTTGGTTATAACGCTCTGATTTTCACGTTTTTTTGACATCTTCGCTTCAGCGCGGCTAGGATGCCGCGTCCGCCTGTTGACCCTTACCGGTTTGCGACCATGGGCGCCCCTGCCGTCTTCGGCGAGCGCCGCCCGTCCAGACCTGTAGAGCGTCGAACCTGCGAAGGGGCGTCAGGCCCGGCGTTTCGTTCAACAGCGCGTTTTTGATTCGCTACAAGGAAAACAACATGTTCAAAACCAGGATCAGTCTCGTCGCCGTGGCGCTGATGGCCGCGACCCAGGCTCAGGCCAATGACCAGGCCGCCAGCAAAGGCTTCATCGAAGACAGCAGCGCCAGCGTGCTGCTGCGCAACGCCTACATCCACCGTGACAAGAAGCACGGCGCCTCGAACCAGGCCGAATGGGGCCAGGGCTTCATCGGCACCTTCGCGTCGGGCTTCACTCAAGGCACCGTGGGCGTGGGCGTCGATGCCTTCGGCCTGTACGCCCTGCGCCTGGACGGCGGCAAGGGCCGCAACGGCGGGGCGGGTGTCGACTTCTTCAAGCCGAGCGACGGCGAGCCGACCAACTCACCGCACAACCTGGCGCGTGCTGGCGCGGCGATCAAGTTCCGCGTGTCCAACACCGTGCTCAAGTACGGCGACATGATGCCGTCGCTGCCGGTCCTGCAATACGACGACTCGCGCCTGCTGCCAGAAAGCTTCGCGGGCACCATGATCACCTCCAAGGAGATCGACGGCCTGGAGCTGAACGCTGGTCGCTTCACCCAGGAAGCGCGCAAGAGCATGGAAAGCCGCGACAGCGGCGGCCTGAAGTCGATCAACGTGCTGGGGGGCAGCTACAAGTTCACCGACAACCTGTCGGCCTCGCTGTACACCTCGGACATCGAGGACGTGCTGAAGAAGCACTACCTGGGCGTCAACTACGTCCACGCGATCGCCGACGACCAGGCACTGACCCTGGACTTCAACGGCTACAAGACCAGCATCGACAGCAAGTACGAGCGTGAAGCCGGCCTGACCGGTGACTCCAACACCATCTGGAGCCTGGCCGCGACCTACGCGTACGGCCCGCACTCGTTCACCCTGGCGCACCAGCGCAGCACCGGCAGCACCGGCTACAACTACGGCTGGTACCAGAACCGTGGCGGCGTCGGCGACGGCGGCTCGACCATCTACCTGGCCAACTCCTACTGGTCCGACTTCAACGCCGAGGACGAGCGCTCCTGGCAGGTCGCCTACGGCCTGGACTTCAGCGCCTACGGCGTGCCGGGCCTGAGCTACAAGGTCGCCTACGTGCGGGGTGACAACATCAACACCCACGGCTTCGGCGAAGGCAAGGAGCGCGAGCTGTTCAACCAGGTGCGCTACGTCGTTCAGGAAGGCCCGGCCAAGGACCTCTCGGTCAAGTTGCGCAGCTCGATCCTGCGGACTTCCAACAGCGTGCGTCAGAACGGCTACAACGACGACGGCAACGAAGTACGTGTGTTCGTCGAATACCCGATCAGCATTCTCTGATCCGCTGGACGGGGTGGCGTGAGCTTTTGCAGCACGCTATCCCCGACCGCACCGATGTCCCTGTGAGCGAGCACGTGTTCCACGTGTCGCGACGTCATCGAAGGGACATCGTGTTTCGGGCATTCCGGTCTGTTCAGGCCCTCTTCCTGCCTTCCCTCGATCATCTCTCACGCCTCTGGCTCGACCGGTAAGCTCACCGTCGCCTGCAACCCGCCGCCTTCCCGATTCGCCAGCATCAACTGCCCGCCATGACTCGCCGCGATCCGCTGGGCGATGCTCAACCCCAGGCCATAGCCGCCATGGGCCCGATTGCGTGAGCCCTCACCCCGCACGAACGGCTCGACGATGCTCGCCAGCTGGGCCGGATCGATGCCTGGCCCGCGATCTTCCACGTGCACATGCACCCAGCCCGCTTCACGCTCCAGGCGGACACCGACCTCGCGGCCATAGCGCAGGGCATTGGTGATCAGGTTCTGCAGGCAGCGCTGCATCATCAGCGCGTCCACTTCCACAGCGCCGACGCGGCCTTGCACCGGCAAGGGTTCGTCGGCACTGGCCAGGTCGGCGCAGACCCGACTCACCAGACGCTCCAGAGCCACGACCTGCAGGTTCTGCTGCTCGCCGGCCTGCAGGTAATCGAGCACCTGGCCGATCATGCCGTCCATCTGCGCGACGTTCTGGCGCAGACGGTCCTTGTCCACGCCCTCGGGCAGGCGCTCGAGGCGCAGGCGCATGCGGGTCAGGGGTGTGCGCAGGTCGTGGGAGACCGCCGCCAGGAAGTAGGCCTTGTCGTGGATCATGCCCACCAGCCGCTGCTGCATGGCATTGAACGCCTGCGCCGCCTGACGCACCTCGTGCGGCCCGTCCAGCCGTAGCGGCGGCTGCGCCAGGTTCTGGCCCAGCCCGCGCGCCGCTTCGCTCAGCCGTTGCAGCGGCCGCAGGCATAGGCGCACCGCGACCAGGCAGACCACCAGCACCGCGATGATGCGCAACACATAGACACGCAGCAGGTAGTCGCCGATCAGTACCCAGGCCGACTCGCCGCTCCAGCCTTGCAGTTCACGACCCTCGACGATCAGCCAGTGACCGTCCGGCAGCCCCACCGCGAAGCGCAGGTGTGCCTGGGCCGTGCGCAGGCCGAACAGGCTGTGCCAGACCACCGGGCGCCCCTGTTCATCGATCAATTCGCCGAGCAACAAGCGGATCGCCCGTGGCTGGCCCAACTCGTAGGTGAGTGCCTGGTTGAGCAGCAGCTCGATCCGATGCCGACCGGGCCGATCGTCATGGCGCGCGGCAGGCAGCCGGTCGGCGCAGCGCACCCGGTAGCGCGGCGGCACCTGGGCGCTGGGCACATGGCAATCGGCCTGGGCGATGAGCGGGGCGACCCGCGCCGCCATCAGGCGCACCGGCGCCTCCAGCACCTGGGCGAAGCGCACGTCGAACCAGATGCTGCTGGACATCAGCTGCACCACGAGGGTGCCGCTGACCATGATCAGCAACAGTTGACCGAACAGCGTCCGTGGCCACAGACGGCGGAGCAGGGCAGGGACGGCCACCTCAGCTGGCCGCGACGGCGCGCGCGATGCTCAGCAGGTAGCCTTCGTTGCGGATGGTGAGGATCTGCACGCCGCTGCCCGGAAGGCGTTGCAGGTGTTGGCGCAGGCGGCTGACGCACATGTCCACCGAGCGGTCCTCGGGCAGGTGGTCGCGACCGAAGGCGCTGCGCGTCAGCAGGTCCCGCGAGACCACGCGCTCGCTGGCCTCGAGCAGCTCGCGCAGGACCCGGTGGTCGGAGCGCGGCAAGGTCAAGGTCGTGCCATCGGGGAAGGTCAGCAAACGCTTGACCGAGTCCAGCCGATGCCCGGCGAAGGTCTGCACCGTCTCGTCCTGGGTGTCGGCGCATTCGAGCCGCTGGGGGCGGCGCAGCACGGCCTTGATGCGGGCGATCAGCTCACGCGGCTCGAAGGGTTTGGCCAGGTAATCGTCGGCGCCGACTTCCAGCCCGACGATACGGTCGAGGGTGCTGCCCTTGGCCGACAGCATGATCACCGCCAGCCCCGGGTGCGCCTGCAAGTGCCGGCACAGGCTCAGGCCATCCTCGCCCGGCAGCATCAGGTCCAGCACCACCAGATCGACCTTGTGTCGCGCCAACTGGGCGCGCATCTGCACACCGTCGGCCGCCGCGATCACGGTATGGCCGGCCTCGCTGAGGTAGTCGCAGAGCAGTTCGCGGATCTCGTCGTCATCGTCGACGACCAGCAGGGTGGCATTCATGGGTCACGGCCTCGTTGGAAGATGCTGGCGCTCATTACGTTCGATTACATCCCCGTACAAGCTCGTCATGGAGCCCGAGAGCCGCATTCGTAGAATCCTACCAAAAAATCATCTGCGAATACGACGCTTTCCCAATGACATCATTGAACCGCATCACCGTCTCACCCTTCATCAACCGGGGTGGCAGCCGCCTGACCCCACTGGCCGCCTGCATTGCCTTGAGCCTTAGCCACGGCGCGTTCGCCGCCGATGTCCAGCCCCTGCAACTGGATGCCACCCAGATCGAAGACAGCGCCCTGATCGCCGATGACGCCGGCCAGATCGGCTACACCGTCGAGTCCACGCGCAGCTCCACGGGCCTGGACCTCACGCCTCGGCAGACCCCGCAGTCGGTCACCACCATCACCCGCCAGCAGATGGACGACCGGCAGATCCAGACCATCGAGCAGGCGCTGGAGACCACGCCCGGCGTCACCGCCAGCAAGGCCGAGGTAGGCGGGCGCACCGATTACCGCGCGCGCGGCTATTCCATCAGCAACTGGAAGGTCGACGGCCTGCAGTTCCAGGGCAGTTCGGACTTCAACGGCGGCGGCAACGCCCTGAACATGGACCTCTACGAGCGCATCGACATCGTGCGCGGCGCCAACGGCCTGCTGGGCGGCACGGGCGACCCGTCGGCCACGGTCGACCTGATCCGCAAGACCCCGACCCGCACTTTCGGCGGCAGCGCCTACGCTACCTACGGCAGCTGGGACAAGCGCCGCCTGGGCGCCGACCTGAACCTGCCGCTGTCCGAGGACGGTCGCTTGCGCTCGCGCTTCGTGATGACCCAGCAGGAGGCCGACTCCTTCCGCGATCACCAGTCCGACCGCAGCCGCGCCGCCCTGGCCACCTTCGCCTTCGACCTGGACGACGCCACCACCGTCGGTGCCGGCTTCCAGTACGAGTACAACAAGGTCGTCGGCGGCGGCTGGGGCGCGAACATCCCGATCTGGTACGCCAACGGCCGCAAGACCGACCTGCCACGCAGCACCAACGTGGTGCCCAGCTGGAGCTTCGGCGAATATACCACCCGTACCACCTTCGGCTCGTTGCAGCACCGCTTCGACAACGACTGGAACCTGGACCTGCGCGTGGCCCAGAGCAGCAGCGATGCGCTCAACCATCGCGGCCTGGCCAAGGTCAACTCGGCCGGCCGTGGCCGCTTCGGCGGGTACTGGAACGAGGACGGCAGTGGCGCGATCCTCAACGGCCTGCACAGCTCGACCGACACCACTCAGCAGTCCGCACAGATCGACCTGGACGGTCCGTTCCAGCTGTTCGGCCGCACCCACCAGGCCATGGTCGGCTACAACGACAGCCGCACCGTCGCCTGGTCGCCCCAGTACAGCTGCACCCTGGTCGGCGCCGACCGCATCAGCGCGCCCTCGGTGGGCTGCCAGTTCCGCGCCAACAACGGCTTCCCGGTCAGCAACTGGTACGACGGCGTGGACGATGACTTCGACATGCTCACGTCCAGGACCGGCCTGCATAGCAAGACCACCACCCGTCTGCAAGGCCTGTACGCCGCCACCCGCCTGAGCGTCACCGACCCCCTGTCGGTCATCCTCGGCGTGCGCAGCAGCGACTACAGCGCCATCACCCGCAGCACCGCCGGCGTGCGCAGCAGCCAGCAAGAGCACGGCATCGTCACCCCGTACATGGGCGTGGTGTACGACCTCAACGACACCTACTCGCTGTACGCCAGCTACACCGACATCTTCACTCCCCAGAGCGCCGAGACCAGCACCGGCGGCAAGGTCGAGCCGATCCGCGGACAAAGCTACGAAACCGGCCTCAAGGGCGAATGGTTCGACGGCCGCCTGAACGCCTCGGCGGCGTACTTCCGCACCAAGCAGGAAAACAAGGCCGTGACCGACGGCGACCTGCTGACCCCGACCGGCGACACCGCCTATACGACCGGCACCGGCCAGGAAACCGACGGCATCGACCTGGAGCTGGCCGGCGCCCTGACCCCGAACTGGAACGTCTACGCCGGCTACACCTACCTGCACTTCCGCCGCGTGGACAGCGATGGGCGCAGTGATCCGTCGCACCTGTTCAAGGCCTCTACCACCTACCGACTGTCCGGCCCGCTCGAGCGCCTGACGCTGGGGGCTGGGGTGACTGCGCAGAGCAACATTCGCGCCTTGTCCTCGCCGGCGGGGCAGCCGGTGAATGGGGTGAGCAGTGGGTCGACGGATGTGAACTGGTCGGGGTATGCGATCTGGAATGCCATGGCCAAGTACCAGGTGACGGATGAGACGGCGGTGAGCCTCAACGTCAATAACCTGTTCGACAAGCATTACTACACGCGGTATGGGTTCTATGCGGGGGCGATTTATGGGGATCCGCGGAGTATGGCGGTGACGGTGAGTACGGCGTTTTGAGGTGATGTGAAGTTGAGGGAGCTGTGTGGAGCATGCTCAGGGGCTAGGCTGTGTACTCGCTAAAACACCTTCAGCCTTGCCTGCGCTATCTCCATCCTTGGGTCGGCGTGAAACCGCCGACCTGTGGGAGCCAGCTTGCTGGCGATGAGGGCTGTGAAGGCTGTAAAGATGCAGACTGCTGCAATGGCAGCCAAGCATCCTGTGAAGCGCTGCTCAGAAAGCATGCGCTCAGATCTTGAAGAGCAATGACCATTTCTTGAGGACGTTTCCATGGCATGGATAAGTGTTCGCGTCGATGACGCGTTGAAAATGCGTGCTGACAAGGAGCTGGAGAAGCTTGGTGTCACGCCGGCGGAGCTGATGCGTCAAGCACTTCGGTACGTAGCCAAAGGTGGAAATTTGCCTTTCGAGACAATCCCTGTAATGGATGAGGATGAGGCTCTATCGGTCAAGGTGGGAGAGCGGTTGGCACGTCCACAGCGGGTTAAGGTTTCGTTGGATGGCCTGTAGTTCTGAGTTCGACCGACATGCCCGTAAGAATGGCGAACGCTTGGGACTGCGGCAAGACAGCAGTCGTAAAGAAGTATCCGCCACACGTGACGTTCAATCTGTCGATTCAAGCTGGGGCAACTGACAAAGGTGATGCTCGACGATAAAGCAAGCACCAATACTAAGATTTCAATCGAGGGCTTCGCAGCCTGTTCTAAGCCAGCAATCTTTCGCTGCTTGTTGCATCCGCCGCCGCATCCAGCTCAGCCCCAGCCAAATACTGCGCATAGTGCTCTTTCAGTTCCGACTCCCAAGAAGCGACCTGATCCAATATGCCTACCGCCTCATCTTCCGTCAGTGCAAAATGCTTATGTTGGCTAAGCAAATTATTTCGACTTATAAGGGTACCGTTCATACCAACACTCATCGACAGCCCTTGTGCAGGCCCCTCTCCCAGTACGGGAAAAACGTCATACATAGGCGAGAGGCGCCAAGCCTTTCCCTGCCAGATCACAGCGTGGTTGCGAGGATGATCGTCACTGTTCCCTACGAGAGCGTTGTAGGCCATTCGCCTATAGAGTTCTTGCCTATCAGAGTCTGGTGCGCCTCTGCGATACAGCTCATCGGCGAGCGCCGCATAAATCCACCCGTCGTTGCGCTGCGCGTGCCATTCGGCATCGAGAAGCGTTAAGCCACTCATCATTGGGATGCGCCGAAACCTTGCATCAGTCTCTGACCATTTTCGGTCAAATCGCTCCACAAGTAACGTGTTGCCTTTTTCACCTTGATGGAGCGCAGTTCGGGCGACATTCATCCCCTTAGTAGCCGCAAAGGTCATGCAGGCATACTCAAATTTCGGCAGGTCGTAGTGATCAAATTTATCGCGAGGCTTAGCAAGAATCAGCTTGTGATCAAAGCGGTAGGTGCGCTTGGGCCTGGCACCGCCAACAGCTGAGCGCTGATCCCGTATTTTTAAAGCTTCCAACTGCTCAGCGCTCAGTTGGCTGTCATAGATCGCAGCGCAAACATCTATGAAGTGATTGAGCCCTTTGGCCTCAAGCATTTTCATAGGTCTTTCGCCTATACCCGGCCTCGGTGTGCGAGCTTCGCCTGCCATGATATTTCCGGCGCGATCTTCGTTAGGAGATAACAACAGGAGCTGGATAGGAGTGAGTTCTCCCTTTTGGGTGCGGCGCAGCAATCGTTCTCCCCAGCCATCTGGCATCGCATCATCAATGAACCCGGGAACGCCGCCATTCTTTTGTACCTGAATGGGTCGAGTGGAGAGCGGATACCGTATCGGATCAGGCACCCAACCCTTGGCATCCACGATCTCCGGCGCGTAGACGAAGGTTCCCGTGCGGCCAGAAAGGGTCAGCCTACCCAGCGTCACAGTCTCACCCGTTTCCGGACACTCCATGTAAATATAAGCGCGAGACATCAGAAGTCCTCCGCGTTGCTGCGCGGCAGTTTTACGCGCTTTGTAGTGTTGGTTTCTAGAGAGTTGAGATCAAGTGCAGGATCATCGAGCAGTGCTTGGAAAACCCGGTCAGAGATCCCCACGGTAAATAGCGCGAGCATGAAATCGCGCAATGAAACACCTTCAGCCTTCCCTCCCTCGAGGTGACGAACAGCTCGGAGAGAAATTCCAGCTAGTTCTGCAAGGTCAGTCTGCCGTATCCCCATGCGCAAACGCGCTTCCTTCATCAGAAGGCCTATACGGTAAAGCACAGAGGTGCTCTGAACAGGGAAAAAATCTTTCATAAGGTAGCACCTAGCGAAATCCTATGGATGTATAAGATACCATTGATCGCACATTAGAAATCTTTTACAGATTTTAAAGTGTAATGAAATGGTACCTTATGTACGATAAGGTCTTATAAAAAGATATCTTAAAAGGGCTAGAACCAGCGCGGGCAAGTCAAATATCGCTTGCGGTAGATTTTTCCCCTTTTAGCACTACCCTTGCCAGGTCAGCCTTCGGCTGTGCCCGCTGCAGGACCCGAACGACGGCGGTTCGGAATCAGCAGCGCATTGCAGAGGCTTTCACTAACGGGTGCCGCTGGCCAGCTACATCTGCGGCACATCGCCCATGTTCCTCAACCGCTCGAATTCTTTAGAGACGACCGGCAGCAGAAGGTCGTCCAGAGTTTTTCAGCTTCACCGCTTGGCCCTCGGTCAGTCGCTTGACTGCCCTAGTCCGAGCGCTAGCACAGCAGACTCGCGCAAGCTGAATCTCCAGTGCATCGAGAGTGCCGTGGATATAGCCGTCCATGTACTCACGGCGCTTGAACAGGATCGAATTCTCCGGCGCTTCCTGGTAGTCCCGGTGGACCTCCCAACTGGTGCTTTTCTGGATCAACTCGATGACAGGACAGGAAGCCGCAGGGGTAGTCCAGAGCTGGGGCAAATGACCCGCATTCAGCGTCTTTGTCAGAGCTGATCGTAGACACGACCAAGGCTTTATATCCCTCAATCTTGGCCTCGGCAGGATCAAGCTTGTGTGCCATCGCGCTGCGCAAGGTGGTGAGCTTCGCTATCAGCGTCCATGGTTTGGTGAGGCTCAAAAGGGCTGATGGAGATAGGGATCTGGCAAGGAGACTGACTTGGGTGAAGCTGAAGCGTGCACCCTCAAGGTGACTCGGCTGCGGCATGGATTCCACGTAGCGATGGCTTTGAGTACAGCTGTCAGCTCATCCAGCCCTTCCGGGAAGTGCCGCTTGTAGCGGTTGAGATTTTCTTGGGAAAAGCTGAGATCAAGTGGGGCCCATCTGCTGTCATCGTGCCTATCCTTAGACCCTTCATCTGTAGTCGATGCGCTTGTTACGCCAGATGTTACGTAAGCGGAAAAAACGAAAGGCCCACCTTTCGGTGAGCCTTTTGAGTACTGCATATGGTGCCGGCACCAGGAGTCGAACCCGGGACCTACTGATTACAAGTCAGTTGCTCTACCAGCTGAGCTATACCGGCCTAGGGGCGCATTATAGCGATCGATTCGCCGGTGTAAACCACTTCCGTGCGTTTAATCGCGCAATCGCTAAGTCACCGCCCACAAACGGGATTTTCCTACCTGCCTCAGCGTGTCGAGGCCGGGTTGAAGAACAGCTTGTGGTTGTCGCATTCGCCCTGGCGGCAACGGTTGGTACGGGGCTCCAAGGGCAAGCCGCGGTCGCCGCCGAGCTGCATGGTCGGCATGTCCCAATCGGTGGAGACATGGGGGTGGGTCGGGCTGGCGCAGGCGGTGAGCAGGGCGAGGGCGGCGAGGGCAAAGAGCGGTTTCAACTGAGTCACGGGCTTAGCTTCTGGGATCAGGGAGTCTGGAGGGCGGTCATGATACTGCCGTCGGCGACGAAGCTGAATGCTCCAAATGTATGAAAGGGATACAGCGCCGTGTGGATGCCCGCTCGTCAGGGCCGACTGGACAGGTTTTCGTGGCAGGGGAACAGGCTGGGGAATAACCGCCAAAATGCTTATTCACAATCCGTGTGCCAAGTCGAGCAGGTTTTCAGATCGTTTGGAAATTGCCCCTGCTCAATCTGCAAGTCCCCATTTCGCGGGTTATAAGGACGCTTGCTGGGGCTTAAGGAATGCCTGAAACGCTAGTGAAAACCTCGATTACGCACCCTTTATCACAGGCTTGTACACAGACTTATCCACAGGTTGTTCCGCGAGGATGAGCAGGTTCCGGGGCGTCAACGCGTAGTCACAAAATACCCCGACCCGCACGTCATACGCCTGCTTGCGCAGGTACAGCGCTCGGTCCAACACCAGCCACAGCTCCAGCGGCCGACGGAACAGGTTGCGTACCCGCTCCAGATTGCGCACCTGGGCCAGCCGCTGCCAGCCATGGGCTTCCAAGGCCGCCCACGCCACCGGACCTTGCACGGGCACGCCCTTGAGCTGCGCCAGGTCCCGGCAGTAGGTCTCGAACGGTTTCTCCAGCCAGGCGACTGGCAACGACGGCGTGGGCAGGTAGTCATCGACGCCGCGCTGCTGGCGTTGCAACCGGTCGAAGCCCAGCCGGCGTGCCATGGAGAGGTCGCGCTGTCGCCGCGTGCGGGCGCCGGCGGTGACGGCTTCGCTCAGGGGCAGGCCGAGATCGTCGAGGAACAGGTGCAGCGACGAGGCACGGGCGGCCTGGGACAGGGGGATGTACTGCTCGCCGGCGATGCGGTTGTAGCAGCAGGGCGCCACGGCGATCCGGGGGCAGCCACGCTGGCTGGCCAAGTGCAGCAGGCGCACGTGCAGGTCGCCACAGGCATGCAGCGCCACGGGGCTGACCTGGTCCTCGAGCCGGTCGCTGCAGTCGGCGGCCATGACGTCCTGCCGCAGGTGCCGGGCGGGGAGGCGATGGTGATCGCTAAGGGCCTGGCCGGCGTCCACCAGCGCGGGGTCGTACTCCAGGCAGGTCAGACGCTGGCCGGGTTGCAGCAGGCGACGGCCCAGGTGGCCTTTACCGGCGCACCAGTCCAGCCAGTGTTCGGGTGTGCGTGTATAAGTCAGGCAACGACCGAAGGCTTCGATCTGTGCCCACTTGCGGCCGGGCACGCCGGTGGACTGGCGAGGGCCTGCGGCAGCGAGTTCGACCTGGGGCAGGGGCCCTGCATCGGCAAGGCGCAACGCCTGCTCGGCCAGTGCTGGAAACGGCATCGGCAGCGCCGTCGGGTCGAGCGCCTGTTCGGCGTCTTCCAGGGAGCACCGGCGCAGAGATGCCGCCAGGGCCGGATGCTCGTCTTCCCAGGCCAGCGTCGGCTCGGTGAAGGGGCGCGGCCGCCACAAGGCCTGGTGCGCGATCAAGAAGCGATCGAGCGCCTGGAAGCGCTCGTCGAGCAGGTCGCCGTGCAGGTAGGAGGTCGAGGTCATGATGATCGCAGGACACGGGGCCGTTGCCAGCCCCGCGCTCAGTGGCTCAGCGGCCCTGGCTGGCGTCGACGCGCAGCCAGCGCTCGAGCAGCTTGAAGCACTGCACCAGCAGGAAGGAGATCAGCAGGTAGAACACGCCGGCGGCGAAGAAGATCTCCACCGGCAGGTAGGTGCGGGCGATGATGGTCCGGGCCATGCCGGTCAGCTCGAGCAGGGTCACGGTGCTGGCCAGGGCGCTGGCCTTGAGCATCAGGATCACTTCGTTGCTGTAGGCCGGCAGGCCGATGCGCGCGGCACGCGGCAGCATGATGTAGAGCAGCGCCTTGCCGCGGGACATGCCCAGGGCGCGGGCCGCTTCGATCTCGCCCCGGGGGATGGCCTGCAGGGCGCCGCGCAGGATCTCGGCGATGTAGGCGGCGGTGTGCAGGGTCATGGTCAGCACCGTGCACCAGAACGGATCGCGCAGGTAGGGCCACAGCGAGCTGCTGCGCACCGCATCGAACTGCGCCAGGCCGTAGTAGACCAGGAACAGCTGCACCAGCAGCGGGGTGCCACGGAAGAAGAAGATGTAGCCGAAGGGCAGGGCGCGCACGTACCAGCTGCGCGAGGAGCGGGCGATGCCCAGCGGGATGGCCAGGATCAGCCCGGCGATGACCGCGATGGCCACCAGCTCCAGGGTCAGGGTCGCGCCCTGGGCCAGGCGCGGCAGCCACTTGATGATGACGTCCCAGTTCATGCGTTGTCCCTCGCGAAGCCGCGAGCGGCGCGTTTTTCCAGCAGGTGCATGCCGGTCATGGCGATGACGGTCAGGCCCAGGTAGATGAAGGCGGCGACCATGTAGAAGGTGAAGGGCTCCTTGCTCACGGTCACGGCGATCTGCGCGTGGCGCATGATTTCTTCCAGGCCGATGACCGAGACCAGGGCGGTGTCCTTCATCAGGATCATGAACAGGTTGCCCAGGCCCGGCAGCGCCACGCGCCACATCTGCGGCAGGACAATGCGCGACAGGATGCGGCCACGGGACAGGCCCAGCGCCAGGCCGGCTTCACGGTGCCCCTTGGGGATGGCCAGGATCGCGCCACGGAACACTTCGGTGGCGTAGGCGCCGAAGCACAGGCCCAGGGCGATCACCCCGGCGGCGAAGGCGTCGAGTTCGAGCCCAGGCAGGTTCAGGGCTTCGCCCAGGCGGTTCATCAGGCTCACGGTGCCGAAATAGATCAGCAGGACCCAGAGCAGTTCGGGGATGCCGCGAACCAGGGTGGAATAAGTGCCGCCCAGCCATTGCAGCGGCTTGAACGGGGAGGTCTTGGCCAGCGCGCCGAGCAGCCCGAGGACCAGCCCCAGCAGCAGGGCGCACAGCGCCAGTTTTACGGTCATCAGTGCGCCAGCCGCCAGGGCCGGACCGAATCCGTGCAGGTCGATAGTCATGGGTAGGTGCATTCAAGGGACGGGCGCCGCGCAGGGCGGCGCCGGTCGGGGTGCCTCAGTAGATGTTGAACGGGAAGTACTTGTCGTTGATCTTCTTGTACGTGCCGTCGGCGATGATTTCTTTCAGGGCGGTGTTCAGCTGGGTGCGCAGCGCGTCGTCACCCTTGCGCACGGCGATGCCGATCTTGTCGCTCTCGACCACCGGCTCGCCCTTGAACTCGTAGTTCTGGCCGTCCTTGCTCTTGAGCCACTCGTAGTTGACGTACTTGTCGGCCAGGATGCCGTCGATGCGACCGGCTACCAGGTCCAGGTAGGCGTTCTCCTGGGTGTCGTACAGCTTGATGTCGATGTCGCTGCCGTAGTTGTCTTCCAGCCAGGTGCCGGCCAAGGTCGCGCGCTGGGTGCCGATGGACTTGCCCTTCAGGTAGTCCTTGTCGGTCTTGAAGTCGACGCCCTTGGGTGCGATGAACTGCAGCTTGTTGGAGTAGTAGGGGTCGGTGAAGTCGACCGCCTGCTTGCGCTCGTCGGTGATCGACAGCGACGACACCAGGAAGTCGAACTTCTTGGCGTTCAGGGCCGGGATGATGCCGTCCCAGTCGGAGGTGACCACGCTGCACTCGACCTTCATCTTGGCGCACAGGGCGTCGCCGATGTCCCGGTCGAAACCGACCACGTTGCCGCTGGCGTCCTTGTTGTTGAAGGGCGGGTAGGCGGCTTCGATACCCATGCGCAGCTTTTCGGCGGCCATCGCGTTGGCAGAGAACACCAGCGTGGCGGCAGCGGCCAGGAGGAATTTCTTGTAGGTCTGCATGTGTTGCTCCGTTAGCTGTGACTGGACATGAACTGCTTGCAACGCGCCGAGGCCGGGTTTTCGAAGACCTGCTGCGGCGTTCCTTGCTCTTCGACCAGGCCCTGGTGCAGAAAGACCACTTCGCTCGACACCTGGCGGGCAAAGCCCATCTCGTGGGTGACCAGCAACATGGTACGGCCTTCCTCGGCCAGGGCACGGATGACGCTAAGCACTTCCTGGACCATTTCCGGGTCGAGGGCCGAGGTCGGCTCGTCGAACAGGATGACCTTGGGCTTCATGGCCAGTGTACGGGCAATCGCCGCGCGCTGCTGCTGGCCACCGGAGAGCTGTGCCGGATAGGCATGACGCTTGTCGTGAATGCCGACCTTGGCCAGCAGCGCTTCGGCATGCTCGATGGCCTCGGCCTTGCTCTGGCCCAGCACGCGGCGCGGCGCCTCGATGAGGTTGTCGAGGATCGACATGTGCGGCCAGAGGTTGAAGTTCTGGAAGACGAAGCCGATCTCGCTGCGCAGTCGGTTGATCTGGCGATTGTCGGCGGCGACCAGCTCGCCGTTCTTGACCGGCTTGAGCTTGAGTTCTTCGCCGGCGACGAGGATCTGCCCGGCGTGGGGGTTTTCCAGCAGGTTGATGCAGCGCAGGAGCGTGGATTTGCCTGAGCCGGACGAACCGAGGATCGAGATCACGTCACCATCGCGTGCGGTGAGCGAAATGCCCTTGAGAATCTCCTGCTCGCCATAGCGTTTGTGCAGGTTGCGGATTTCAAGCGCGGGCGTGGCCTGGGCCATGTGCGGTCCTCATGTCTTCGAGTGCGTTCCCAGCTTATTGGCGGCCTTCCTGGCGAGCGCCAAGCTAGCATAGCGGCATCGTGACAGCCACCGGGTCGCGGTTTGCTTCAAGGGATGCCAGGGCAGGTTGTCGCATCGTCACAGAAGACTGTCGCGCGGATGTCTGCCTGGCTGCTCGTCCGTGATGAAGCCTTTGATGAAAAAAAGGCGCGATGGTGCCAGTTTTGGCGCGGGGAGGGAAGCCGCGGCCGACGGGGTAGTACCTGGAGCGCCTGTGACGGCGTGCCGGTTGTACCTGGGTTGCGCCTCTGCTGCGCCCTTGCGGTGCAGGAGTGTTACCTAGGCCCACCTTTGGTGCAGTTGTAAGTGAGTATTTCAGTAAAACCCCATTCGAGGGGGGGTTTGGCGGGCTTTCGGTCACTTTGTGGCCAAAGGACCTGTAAGCCTTGTTTTACGCGGTTGTGCGAAATATCCGACACCCTGTCTGCTGTCATGGCGCGCTTATTGCCAGTGGATGAACATGGTGCGCAATGCGGCACTGGTCCACGGATCGACCGGCCCCTCGCATTCGCAGACGTCCACCCTTCGCAAAAGGTGCTTTCATGAGCGGCAGCAACAATTCCAACGACCTCGCTCAGGGGCTCAAACAACGGCATGTCACCATGCTGTCCATCGCTGGCGTCATCGGTGCCGGCCTGTTCGTCGGCTCGGGCCACGCCATCGCCGAAGCCGGTCCTGCCGTGCTGCTGGCCTATGCCGCTGCCGGTACCCTGGTGGTGCTGGTCATGCGCATGCTGGCCGAAATGGCCATCGCCTCGCCCGACACGGGCTCGTTCTCCACCTATGCCGACCGCGCCATCGGGCACTGGGCCGGCTTCACCATCGGCTGGCTGTACTGGTGGTTCTGGGTGCTGGTGATCCCGCTGGAGGCCAACGCTGCGGCGGCGATCCTGCATGCCTGGTTCCCGGCCGTGGACCTGTGGGCCTTCTCGCTGATCATCACCTTGGCCCTGACCGTCACCAACCTGTTCAGCGTCAAGAACTACGGCGAGTTCGAGTTCTGGTTCGCCCTGCTCAAGGTGCTGGCCATCGTCGCCTTCATCGTGGTGGGCTGTGTGGCCATGTTCGGCCTGGTGCCGGGCAGCCAGGTCAGCGGCGTCAGCCACCTGTTCGACACCCAGGGCTTCATGCCCAATGGCCTGGGCGCCGTGCTGGCGGCCATGCTGACCACCATGTTCTCGTTCATGGGCACCGAGATCGTCACCATCGCGGCGGCCGAGTCGAAAGACCCGGGCAAGCAGATCACCAAGGCGACCAACTCGGTGATCTGGCGGATCTGCCTGTTCTACCTGGTGTCGATCTTCCTGGTCGTGGCCCTGGTGCCATGGAACAGCCCGGAACTGGCCAACACCGGCTCCTACCAGACCGTGCTGAACCTGATCGGCGTGCCGAACGCCAAGCTGATCGTCGACATCGTCGTGCTGATCGCCGTCACCAGCTGCCTGAACTCGGCACTGTACACCTCCTCGCGCATGCTGTTCTCCCTGGCCAAGCGTGGCGACGCGCCGGCCGTGGCCCAGCGCACCAGCAAGGCGGGCACGCCGCACTGGGCCGTGCTGATGTCGACCGCGGCGGCCTTCCTGACCGTGTTCGCCAACTTCCTCGCCCCGGCGGCCGTGTTCGAGTTCCTGCTGGCCAGCTCGGGTGCGATCGCGCTGCTGGTGTACCTGGTGATTGCCATCTCGCAGCTGCGCATGCGTCGTCAGCGTGAAGCCAACGGTGAAGCCATCGCCTTCAAGATGTGGCTGTTCCCGGGGCTGACCTGGGCGACCATCGTCTTCATCGTCGGCGTGCTGGGGGTGATGGCGGTCCGTCCGGACCACCGTGCCGAGATCGTCGCGACCGCGCTGCTGAGCATCGGCGTGGTGGCGGCAGGGCTGCTGGTGCAGCGTCGTCGCAAGGCGCAGGGCCTGGGCAATGGCCGCGTGGCGCTGGATCACTGAGTAAGAGGTGGGGGCGGGCCCAATCGCAGCCTAAGGCCCCCTCCGATCTGGACGGCATGCTGGCCTGGTGGATCGGCGGACGGTGTGTCTGCCAGCCTGTTGACCTGAACGCAAAAGGCCTCGCCCCTGAATGGGAGCGAGGCCTTTTTCATGGCTGAGGCATGACGCCCTCAGCCGAACTGCTTCTGCTGTTGCTGCTGCTTGGCGACCGCTTCGGAGGCCGCGATGTAGGCTTCCTGGAACTCGTCGCTTTCCAGCCAGGCCATGGTGGTGTCTTCGTCGGCGCCGTCGAGCCAGTCGCGGTAGGCGGTGAAGACCAGCACGATGTAGTCGGTGGCGTGTTCTTCCTTGTGGCCCTTGAGCACCAGTGCCAACAGCGGGTCGACCAGGAACACCGAGATCATCGGCACCAGGCCGCCTTCCTGGGCCTGCTTCATGCGGGCGAACAGGTCGTCGTAGCTGCCCGAGTCCTTGGCCTTGTTGAAGACCTGCTCGACGCTGGTGCTTTCGCCGCTGCTCGCCTTGACCGACTGGCCGCTGCGAACCATGCGGTTCTGCTTGGCCTTGCTGGCGGCGCGCTTGGCGCGTTTCTGTTGTTTGGTGTTGGAAGCCATGGGCGCGGTCCTGGATTGGGTTTTAGAGGCTTGGGGGCTGCTGCGCGGCCCATCGCGGCACAGGGCCGCGCCTGCATGGGTAGGGCGTGCCGTGCGCAACGAACAGCGGGGCGACCTTCAGGGCGGTGTCGCCGATACGCTCATTCTTTCCCGCCGCCCAACAAAAAACCCCTGAACCTTTCGATTCAGGGGTTTCGGATTTTGGTGCCCAGAGACGGAGTCGAACCGCCGACACGAGGATTTTCAATCCTCTGCTCTACCGACTGAGCTATCTGGGCAACGGGGCGCATTAAAAAGCTTTTTCAGGTTTCGGTCAAGCGTCTTTTCAAATTTTTTTAAATTAATTCCGTCGCTTACGGTTTTCCGGCTCATTCGCTGGGCGGAACGTACCCTTCGGCCTTGGCGTAGTCCTCGCCCGAGAAGAACTTGTCCATCTCGCCCTGGAGGAACTTGCGGTCCTCGGCGTTCATCATGTTCAGGCGCTTCTCGTTGATCAGCATGGTCTGTTCCTTCTGCCAATCGGCCCAGGCCTTCTGCGAGATGTGGTCGAAGATGTCCTGGCCCTTGGCCCCTGGGTAGGGCGGACGCTCCAGGCCTGGCAGTTCCTCGTTGTACTTGCGGCACAGCACGGTGCGGGTCATGGCGACTCTCCTGCGTTCAATTCATCGGCCGCGCGGTGCAAGAGCTTCTTGACCGGGGCGGCAAGGCCCAAGCGCGGCGGGGTGGCGAGGTTATACCAGAGCCAGTCGGCCTCGACCACGGGCGCGGCGCGGGTGTCGACCCGCACCTGCCAGGGCGCGATGGTCAGCTGGAAATGGCTGAAGGTGTGGGTCAGGCCAGGCAGCGCGCGCTGGGTGAGCACGTGCAGGCCATGCTGGGCGGCGAGGTCCTCGATCTGCTCGACCTGCTCCAGTTCCGGCAGGCTCCACAGGCCGCCCCACAGACCGCTCGAGGGGCGCCGGTAGAGCAGGATCTCGCCGGCCTCGTTGGTCAGCAGCGGCATCACCGCCTGGCGTTGCGGCAGGGTCTTGCGCGGCTTGGGCTCGGGGAAGCGGGTTTCCAGGCCCAGCAGGTGCGCTTCGCAGCCGGCCTGCAAGGGGCAGATCAGGCAGGTCGGCTTGCTGCGGGTGCACACCGTCGCGCCCAGGTCCATCATCGCCTGGGTGTAGTGGTTGACCCGGGTGAGCGGGGTGTACAGCTCGGCGGCGTTCCACAGCGCATTGGCCACCTTCGGCTCGCCGGGGTAGCCCTGCTGCGCGATGAAGCGGGCCAGCACGCGCTTGACGTTGCCGTCCAGGATCGGCGCGCGCAGGCCCATGCTGATGCTGGCGATGGCGCCCGCGGTCGAGCGGCCGATGCCCGGCAGCTCGGTCAGCTCGGCCACGCTGCGGGGGAATTCGCCGCCGTACTGCTCGACGACGATCTTCGCGGCCTTCTGCAGGTTGCGGGCGCGGGTGTAGTAACCCAGCCCCGTCCACAGGTGCAGCACCTCGTCTTCCGGTGCGTCGGCCAGGTCACGCACGGTCGGCAGCGCCGTCATGAAGCGGTCGAAGTAGTTGAGCACGGTGCTGACCTGTGTCTGCTGCAACATGATTTCCGACACCCACACCCGGTACGGGTTGATGTCCTGCTGCCAGGGCAGGTTGTGGCGGCCGTGCCGGTCGAACCAGGTCAGCACGGCACTGGAGAACTGCTGGGAATTCATCGTTTGAACAGGCCCTTGAGCGCGTCTTTGAGCTCGGGACTGACCTTGTCACCCAGCTTTTCGTCGATCTTCTCGTTGAGTTTGTCGTTGAGGCGGTTGCCCGCCAGTTTGGCGGCCACCTGGCCCAGGCCGTCCTTGTCCAGGCGGCAGGCCTTGGCGCCCAGTTCCAGCGGGCCTCGGCAGCGCAGAGGCAGCTCGACGCCCACGTAGCGTTCGTTGACCTGGCAGGCCGGGTCCGGCATGGCGCGCTGGTCGCCCTCGACGATGACGCCGATGCGGTAGTCCATGCCCAGCACGCGCAGGTCCAGGTCGCCGTGACCGTTCACGGTCAGGCCCGGAATCCGTGCCTTGAGGTCGGGGTTGCTGGCCACGCCGTTGCGGATCGCCAGGCTGCCGCGCAGCTCCTGGAACGGCGTGTCCTTGCCGCGTGGCTCGCCGGTCAGCGACTTGCGGTTGAGGGTGGCGATGGCCTGGCACAGCTGCTGCTCGAGGTTGGCCTCGACCAGCACGCCATTGGCGATGCTGAAGTTGGCCTTGCCGTTGAGCGTGTCGATCAGCGCCTTCTGGCTGTTGCCACTGGCGGTCAGGTCGCTGGCCAGGGTCAGCTGGCCTTTGACCGGTGGCGCCTTCTGCGGATCGTCGGTCTTGATGAAGTGCTCCACCGGCACGTTGTCGATGCGGGCGTTGACGCCGATCTGCGGTACGGCCGGGCGCGCGTCGAGGGTGCCGGTGACGGCGAAGCTGCCGTTGTACAGGTTGCCGCGCAGGCCTTGCAGCGTGATCAGACCACCCTGGCCGCTGGCCGTGAGGTGAGCGTTGTCGATCGGCAGCTTGTCCAGGGTCAGTTTCCCGAAGGCCAGGTCGGCTTGCAGGTCCAGGGTGCGCAGGCGCTCCACGGGCAGCAGCGTGTCGGTGCTCCAGGCCTGCTGGGTGGGCTTGTCAGGCAAGTCCGAGGTGCCGGCACCCGCCACGGCAGTGGCTTCCTGCTGGTTGACCTCGGCCTGGCGGGCGGCCTTGGCGCCCTTGGCTGCTTCGCTCTTGGCCGGCAGGTAGCGATCGGCGTCGAGCGCATCGGCGTTCAGCTGCACGCGCAGGGCCTGACGGGCGAAGTCCTCGACCGCCAGGCGACCGGTGAAGGTGCTGTCGTCGAGCTTCAGGTTGAGGCCTTCGAGGGCCAGGCTGTTCTGGCTGGCATCCAGGCGCCCGACCAGTTCGAGCTTGCCGAACGCGGCAGGGTCGCCCGTGGCCGGCAGCGGGTGGCCGATGCCGTCGAGGAAGGTGCGCAGGTTGAATTGGGCGATGGACAGCGTGCCGTTGACCCGTGGCGCCGTGTCCAGGCCACTGACGTCCAGTTCGCCCAGGGCGCGCAGCTGGTTGGCCGACACCTTCAGGCTGCTCCAGGCCACCGTGTGGGCGGCCATGTCGACCAACAGCTGACCCTGGGCGGCGAACGTCAGGGTCTTGCCGGCCAGCGGCTCACCGGACGTCTCGCCGGACAGGCGCATGTCTTCGAAGGTGTAGCGCTTGCTTGTGCGGTCGAAGCGCGCCTGCCCGGTCAGCTCGGCACGCACCTTGAGGTTCGGCTGGCCGACGCTGAGAAAGCCCGAGGCCTTGAGCGGGATATTGATGCCTTCGTGCACGGCATCGGTGCTGACCTGGATGCTTTCGGCCTCGAAGGTCTGGCCCGTGGTGGCGTCGCTGTAGTGCACGCGGGCGTTGTTGACGGTCAGGCTGTCGATGTCGAGCTTGAGCGCGCGTTCGTTGCCCTCGCGCACGGCCGGTGCGTCCTTGCCGTCAGCCGAAGGGCTGGCGTCGGGCGAGGCAGGCGCCGTGGCATCCGCTACCGGCTTGCCGATGTCTTCCCAGTTGCCGTGACCCTGGGCGTCACGTGCCAGCGTCAGGTTCAGGCCTTCGATGCGCACGTCGCTCATCTGCACTTCACGGCGCAGCAGCGGCAGCACGCGGACCGACAGGCCGAGCATCTGCAGGTCGGCGAAGGGTGTCTTGGGGTTCTGCAGGGTGGCGACGCTGGCCTGGTGCAATTCCAGGCCCAGCCAGGGGAACAGGCTCCAGCCGATGTCACCGTCGAGGGTCAGTTCGACGTGGGCCTTTTCGCGAGCCAGCTGGCGAATCTCGTCTTTGTAGTCGTTGGGATCGAAGAGGTGGGTCAGGGCGAATCCCAGAGCCACGATGATCAGCAGCAACCCGAGCAGCACCAGCCCCAGGATTTTGCCAAAGGCTTTCATGGGCGAGTCCTTGTAGTCCGATTTCTGAATATGGCGACCGCCGAGTATAACGCCGCGGCTCGCGGGCCTGAGTATCCGACAAGACATATGGGGCATTTCGTGCACTTTTTGTCGGCTTTGGCGACAGTCAGGGCCTACCGTCGTCCTTTCTTGCAGGAACACGCGGCCGAAGTGTCGCAAAGCGGCGCATGCGTCAATGATGGCATTTCGTCTCTAAAGGCGCGCGCGACCGTCTCGTCGCTGGTACTCTTGCGCGCCTGCAGAGCGCCTGCGACCGGTTGTCGCGGCGTCATCCGCACCGGCTGGCCATCGCCTGCGTGCAGTCAGGACGGCACCGCGCATCGATCCGCCTCGCGAATCCGACACTTGAGGAACAACAATGAACAATAGTATCGAGACCGGAGCCAGGGCCAGCGCCCCAGGTTTCCTGTCCAAGGAGCGCATCATCGCTCGCCCCGGCTTCAACCGCTGGCTGGTCCCGCCGGCGGCGTTGGCCATCCATCTGTGCATCGGCATGGCCTACGGCTTCTCGGTGTTCTGGCTGCCGCTGTCGCAAGCCATCGGTATCAGCGCTCCCGTCGCCTGCTCGCCGGACATGGGCTTCATCGCTCGCCTGTTCAGCGCCGAATGCGACTGGCCGATCTCGATGCTGAGCTGGATCTACACCTTGTTCTTCGTGTTCCTGGGCTGCTCGGCCGCGGTCCTCGGTGGCTGGCTCGAACACGCCGGCCCACGCAAGGCCGGCCTGGTCTCGGCCTTGTGCTGGTGCGGCGGCCTGCTGATCTCGGCCATTGGCGTGAAGACCCATCAGCTGTGGCTGATGTGGCTGGGCTCGGGGGTGATCGGGGGGATCGGCCTGGGGCTGGGCTACATCTCGCCGGTCTCGACACTGATCAAGTGGTTCCCGGACAAGCGCGGCATGGCCACCGGCATGGCGATCATGGGCTTCGGCGGCGGCGCGATGGTCGGCGCTCCCCTGGCCACCACGCTGATGGGGCATTTCGCCACCGGCCAGGACGTCGGTGTCTGGCAGAGCTTCATGGTCATGGCGGCGATCTACTTCGTGTTCATGACCGCTGGCGCGCTCGCCTACCGCGTACCGCCGACCGGCTGGAAACCCGCCGGCTGGACCCCGGTGCAGAAGAAGGCCGGCAGCGGCATGATCACCGACCGTCACGTGCACGTCAGCGTGGCCTGGAAGACGCCTCAGTTCGTGCTGATCTGGCTGGTGCTGTGCCTGAACGTCTCGGCCGGTATCGGCATCCTCGGCATGGCCTCGCCGCTGCTGCAGGAAGTGTTCGGCGGCAAGCTGCTGGGCAATGAGCTGAGCTTCAGCGAACTCAATGCCGGCCAGCTGGCACAGATCGCCGCCATCGCCGCGGGCTTCACCGGTCTGCTGAGCCTGTTCAACATCGGCGGGCGGTTCTTCTGGGCCTCGTTCTCCGACTACATCGGGCGCAAGAACACCTACTTCGCCTTCTTCGCCCTGGGCGTGGCGCTGTACGCGCTGATCCCGAACATGGGCCACATCGGCAACGTCGCGCTGTTCGTGGCGGCCTTCTGCATCATCCTGTCGATGTACGGCGGTGGCTTCTCCACCGTGCCGGCCTACCTGGCCGACCTGTTCGGCACCCAGATGGTCGGTGCGATCCACGGTCGTTTGCTGACCGCCTGGGCCGCCGCCGGCGTGCTCGGCCCGGTGCTGATCACCTACCTGCGCGAGTACCAGCTGGCGCTGGGCGTCGAGCGTTCGGCCGCCTACGACATCACCCTGTACATCCTGGCCGGCCTGCTGGTGCTGGGCTTCATCTGCAACGCCCTGGTGCGTCCGGTGGCCGACAAGTACTTCATGACCGAGTCCGAGCTGGCCGCCGAGCGCGCGCTGAGCCATGACAAGGGTGCCGACGGCAGTCAGGTCCTGGAGTGGAGCGCAGCCCCGGCCAGCAAGCCGCTGGTGGTGCTGGCCTGGCTGGTGGTGGGCATCCCGCTGGCCTGGGGGATCTGGATCACCCTGCAGAAGACTGCCGTGCTGTTCAACTGACCTTGCAGCGAGCCGGGGCGACGCAGTGCGTCGAGCCCCGGCACGAAGACGGCCCGTGCAACGCGGGCCCTCGTCGACGGGCACATGCCTGCGACCGGCAAATTTCCCCGATCACACGTCATCCGCGTTTCAAGCCGGGCATTTCTGCGCCTATAATGTGGCCCTTTTCGCCCAACGATTCTTGCGGAGCTGGTGATGGTCGAACGTAAGGCTTCCGTCGAGCGCAATACCCTGGAAACCCAGGTGAAGGCCTCGATCAACCTCGATGGCAGTGGCAAAGCGCGCTTCGCCATCGGTGTGCCCTTCCTTGAACACATGCTCGACCAGATCGCCCGGCACGGGCTGATCGACCTGGACATCGAGTGCCAGGGCGACCTGCACATCGACGACCACCATACGGTCGAAGACGTCGGCATCACCCTCGGCCAGGCCTTCGCCCAGGCCATCGGCGACAAGAAGGGCATCCGTCGCTACGGCCATGCCTACGTGCCGCTGGACGAGGCCCTGTCGCGGGTGGTGATCGACTTCTCCGGTCGTCCCGGCCTGCAGATGCACGTGCCCTACACCCGCGCGTCGGTCGGTGGCTTCGATGTCGACCTGTTCCAGGAATTCTTCCAGGGCTTCGTCAACCACGCCCTGGTGACCCTGCACATCGACAACCTGCGTGGGCACAACACCCATCACCAGATCGAGACCGTGTTCAAGGCCTTCGGCCGTGCACTGCGCATGGCCGTGGAACTGGACGACCGCATGGCCGGGCAGATGCCCTCCACCAAGGGTTGCCTCTGATGCAGACAGTAGCCGTGATCGACTATGGCATGGGCAACCTGCACTCGGTGGCCAAGGCCCTGGAGCACGTAGGTGCCGGCAAGGTGCTGGTCACCAGTGACGCGGCCGTGATCCGCGAGGCGGACCGTGTGGTGTTCCCAGGCGTCGGCGCGATCCGCGACTGCATGGCCGAGATCCGTCGTCTGGGCTTCGACAGCCTGGTGCGCGAGGTCAGCCAGGACCGCCCGTTCCTCGGCATCTGCGTCGGCATGCAGGCGCTGCTCGAGCACAGCGAGGAAAACGACGGCGTCGACTGCATCGGTCTGTTCCCGGGCAAAGTCCGGTTCTTCGGCAAGGACCTGCATGAAGACGGCCAGCACCTGAAGGTGCCGCACATGGGCTGGAACGAAGTGACCCAGGGTGTCGACCACCCGCTGTGGCACGACATCCCCGACCGGGCGCGCTTCTATTTCGTGCACAGCTACTACATCGAGGCCGGCAAGCCGAGCCAGGTGGTCGGTCGCGGTCACTACGGTGTCGACTTCGCCGCCGCGCTGGCCGAAGGCTCGCGCTTCGCCGTGCAGTTCCACCCGGAAAAGAGCCATACCCACGGCCTGCAGCTGTTGCAGAACTTCATCAGCTGGGACGGCCGCTGGTAATGACCCGTGCGCGCCCCACGCCACCGCGCATGACCCTGGCGCCCGAGCAGGAGCGCCAGGCGCTGGAGACCCTCAAGCGGTTTCTCGAAGACCGCTTCGAGCTGCAGCTGGGGTCGTTCGAGGTGGCCGAGGTGCTCGAGGTGTTCAGCCAGGACATCGCACCCCACTACTACAACCGGGCCATCGCCGACGTGCAGGTGCACCTCAAGGACCGCTTCGAGAGCATCGAAAGCGACCTGTGGGCGCTCGAGAAAGGCGACTGACCCGACGATCACCGCACGCACGGCACGATCGCCAGACGAACCATTGACGCGCATGCGTGCGGCCATCGACGCGCAGCATGCCGCCTGAACCGACGAAGGACACAGCATGCTGATTATCCCCGCTATCGATCTGAAGGACGGCGCCTGCGTGCGTCTGCGCCAGGGCCGCATGGAAGACTCCACGGTGTTTTCCGATGACCCGGTGAGCATGGCCGCCAAGTGGGTGGAGGGCGGTTGCCGCCGGCTGCACCTGGTCGACCTGAACGGCGCCTTCGAAGGCCAGCCGGTCAACGGTGAGGTGGTGACCGCGATCGCCAAGCGCTACCCGCACCTGCCGATCCAGATCGGCGGCGGCATCCGTTCGCTGGAGACCATCGAGCACTACGTCAAGGCCGGCGTCAGCTACGTGATCATCGGCACCAAGGCGGTCAAGCAGCCTGAGTTCGTCGCCGAAGCCTGCAAGGCCTTCCCCGGCAAGGTGATCGTCGGCCTGGACGCCAAGGACGGCTTCGTCGCCACCGACGGTTGGGCCGAAGTCAGCTCGGTGCAGGTCATCGACCTGGCCCGTCGCTTCGAGGCCGACGGCGTCTCGGCGATCGTCTACACCGACATCGCCAAGGACGGCATGATGCAGGGCTGCAACGTGCCCTTCACCAAGGCCCTGGCCGAAGCCACCTCGATCCCGGTGATCGCCTCCGGCGGTATCCACAACCTGGGCGACATCCAGGCCCTGCTGGATGCCAAAACGCCAGGCATCATCGGCGCCATCACCGGTCGTGCCATCTACGAGGGCACCCTCGACATCGCCGAAGCCCAGGCGCTCTGCGACCGCTGAATGGGGAGCAAGCGGCAAGTGGCAAGCTACAAGCGGACGGTAGTGCGTGACGTCATGTGTTGACAAGGCGCCTAAACGGCGCTGACGTTGCGGCTTGCGGCTTGCGGCTTGCGGCTTGCGGCTTGCGGCTTATAGGAGAAAATTCATGGCTTTAGCGAAACGCATCATCCCCTGCCTGGACGTGGACAACGGCCGGGTGGTCAAGGGCGTCAAGTTCGAGAACATCCGCGACGCTGGCGACCCGGTGGAGATCGCCCGGCGCTATGACGAGCAGGGTGCCGACGAGATCACCTTCCTGGACATCACCGCCAGCGTCGATGGCCGCGACACGACGTTGCACACCGTCGAGCGCATGGCCAGCCAGGTGTTCATCCCGCTGACCGTGGGTGGCGGCGTGCGTACCGTGCAGGACATCCGCAACCTGCTCAACGCCGGTGCCGACAAGGTCTCGATCAACACGGCTGCCGTGTTCACCCCGGAGTTCGTGGGCGAGGCGGCCGACCGCTTCGGTTCCCAATGCATCGTCGTGGCCATCGATGCCAAGCAGGTCTCCGCGCCTGGCGAACCACCGCGCTGGGAGATCTTCACCCATGGCGGTCGCAAGCCGACCGGCCTGGATGCCGTGGCCTGGGCGCGCAAGATGGAAGGGCTGGGGGCGGGGGAGATCCTGCTGACCAGCATGGACCAGGATGGCATGAAGAGTGGCTTTGACCTGGGCGTGACCCGGGCCATCAGCGACGCGGTCGGTATCCCGGTGATCGCCTCGGGCGGCGTCGGCAACCTGCAGCACCTGGCCGACGGCATCCTGGAAGGGCACGCCAGCGCGGTACTGGCGGCGAGCATCTTCCACTTCGGCGAGTACACCGTACCGGAAGCCAAGGCTTACCTGGCGCAGCGCGGGATCGTGGTGCGCTGAGGGTTGTGCGACGTGGTTGGGGGGGTGCCTGTATCGCGGGCAAGCCTGCTTCCAAAGGGTACGTCGCCATCGTGCCGATACCTGCTTGAAATGCGTACCTGTGGGAGCTGGCTTGCCAGCGATGAGGCCTGTGCATTCACCTCAGTGCTGCCAGGCCAGCGTTCAATCTGTCGGCCATGTGTCGGATTCACCACCGCTATCGCGGGCAAGCCCGCTCCCACAGGTGGCGTCGCCATCGCGGCCGATCCGGCGCCCCGGCAGGGGCCGCTCCTACACCCGTAGCCCCACCGCGGGGTTGCAGGCTATTGCGGTCACCTGTAGGAGCGGCCCCAGTGCCGCGATTGGGCCCGCAGGGCCCACGAAATCATTGACACGGCAAAGCATGGATCGAACCGCAGGTGCCCCATGGAATACCTGCACCTCCCACGCCTACCTACCCATGACTACGCCCCAACAGCGCATGGTACAGCTCGCTGTCCCCCAGGATCCCCACCACCGAATTGCCTTCCTGCAGCACCAGCTTGTTTCCGGTCTGGTAACGGATCTGCAAGGCTTCGCGCATGCCGATGTCGGCGTGCACCAGCGTCGGCGTGCGGGCCAGGTCGTCCACCGATTGTCCCGGCGCCCAGTTCTGCAGGGCCATGCCATTGACGCCCTGGCGTGCGCCCTTGATGGTGTTGCCCTCGGCCAGGTCGAGCCAGGAGTCGTTGCTCGGGTCCAGGCACACCGACCCGTTGAGGCGTTTGCAGTTGTCCAGCGTGCGCATCAGGCTGCGGCCGCACAGTACGTTGAGCGGGTTGGTGTGGGCGACGAAGGTGCGCACGTAGTCGTCGGCCGGATTGAGGACGATTTCCTCGGGACGGCTGTATTGGATGATGCGGCCATCTTTCATGATGGCGATGCGGCTGCCCAGCTTGAGCGCTTCGTCCAGGTCGTGGCTGACGAACACGATGGTCTTGCTCAGCTTGCGTTGCAGTTCCAGCAGCTCGTCTTGCAGCCCCTGCCGGATCAACGGGTCGAGCGCCGAGAACGGCTCGTCCATCAGTAGGATGTCGGCGTCCATGGCCAAGGCCCGCGCCAGCCCGACGCGCTGCTGCATGCCGCCGGACAGCTCGTCGGGCTTCTTGTTGCGCCACTGCGTCAGGCCGACCAGTTCGAGCTTCTCGTCCACCAGCTTGCGCCGCTCCTTCTCGGGGCGACCCTGCATTTCCAGGCCGAAGCTGATGTTCTCGCGCACGGTGAGCCAGGGCATCAGGGCGAACTTCTGGAACACCATGGCGATGCGCTGGGTGCGCATCATTTTCAGCTCGGCCGGCGTGCAATGGGCGATGTCGATCTGGCTGCCTTCGTGCTCGACGAACAGCTTGCCGCGGCTGACGGTGTTCAACCCGTTGATGCAGCGCAGCAGGCTCGACTTGCCTGAGCCGGACAGCCCCATCAACACGCAGATCTCGCCTTTCTGGATGTCCAGGTTGGCCTTCTCCACCCCCAGGACCAGCCCGGTGCGCTTGAGGATCTGCTCGCGGTTCAAGCCTTGATCGAGCAGGGCCAGGGCTTCACGTGGCTTGTTGGAGAACACCACGTCGACGTCTTCGAATCGAATGATACTCATGCTTCGCTCCTGGCTGGCAGCTCGGGTTGCTTGCAGATACGGTCGAGCATGATCGCCAGCAGCACGATGGCCAGACCCGCTTCGAAGCCCAGTGAAATGTCAGCGGTGTTCAAGGCGTTGACCACCGGTTTGCCCAGCCCGTCGGCGCCGACCAAGGCCGCGATCACCACCATCGACAGCGACAGCATGATGCATTGCGTGACGCCAGCGGCGATGCTCGGCATGGCGTGGGGCAGCTCGATGCGCGTGAGCAGCTGACGGCGCGAACAGCCGAATGCCTTGCCGGCGTCGAGCAGTTCCTGGGGTACGTCGCAGATGCCCAGGTAGGTGAGGCGAATGGGCGCTGCGATGGCGAACACCACCGTCGAGATCAGCCCAGGCACCACGCCGAGGCCGAACAGCGTCAGCGTGGGGATCAGGTAGACGAAGGTCGGTACGGTCTGCATCAGGTCCAGTACCGGGCGCAGGCCGGTATAGAACATGGGCTTGTGCGCCGCGACGATGCCCAGCGGCACACCGATGGCCACGCACACCACCGTAGCGAAGGTGACCTGGGCCAGGGTCTCCATGGTTTCCTGCCAATAGCCCAGGTTGAGGATCAACAGAAAGGAGAGGGCGCAGAACAGGGTCAGCGACCACTTGCGCTGGATCAGGTGCGCCAGCCCGGCGAGGAGAGCAATCAGGACGAGGGGGTTGAACCAGGTCAAGGCGCTGGTGACACCATGGATCATCAGCTCCAGGCCTTGAGCGATAGCGTCGAAGTAGTTGGCGCCATGCTGGGTCAACCATTCGACAAATGAGGCCATGTACTGCCCTAGCGGTAATTTCTGATCGATAAGCATGATAGCGAACGTCCACCTGCGAGGATTGAGGTCAACCTGCGCCGTCACGGCGGCGACGCAGGAGCATGCGTGCGGTTACTGCGCCAGCTTGGCTTTCGCGGCTTCCAGCCCCGGTTGGCCATCCACGGTCGTCACCCCGGCCAGCCAGGTGTCGAGCACCTGGGGGTTGGCCTTCAGCCAGGCCTTGGCGGCGGCCTCGGGTTTGACCTTGTCGTCCAGAATGGCGCCCATCAGCGTGCTTTCCATGTCCAGGGTGAACGACAGGTTCTGCAGCAGGCGTCCGACGTTGCTGCACTGCTCGACATAGCCCTTGCGGGTATTCGTGAAGACGGTCGCCTTGCCATAGTCGGGGCCGAAGAAATCATCTCCGCCGGAGAGGTACTTGAGCGCGAAGCGCTTGTTCATCGGGTGGGGTTCCCAGCCGAGGAACACGATGTCCTCGCCACGCTGCTGGGCGCGTGCGACCTGGGACAGCATGCCCGCCTCGCTGGACTGCACCAGCTTGAAGCCGGCGTCCTTCAGGCCGAAGGCGTTCTTGTCGATCATGCTCTGGATCGTGCGGTTGCCGTCGTTGCCCGGCTCGATGCCGTAGAGCTTGCCGCCCAGCTGCTCCTTGAAGCGGACGATGTCGGCGAAGTCCTTCAGGCCCTTGTCGTACAGCGCCTGGGGGACGGCCAGGGTGTACTTGGCGTTTTCCAGGTTGGCGCGCACAGTGTCCACCGTGCCGGCGTCGCGGTAGGGCTTGATGTCGTTTTCCATGGTCGGCATCCAGTTGCCGAGAAAGACGTCCAGGTCCTTGCCGGCCGCCAGGGACTTGTAGGTCACCGGTACCGAGATCATGGTGGTTTTCGTCGTGTAGCCCAGTGCCTGGAGCACCGTGCTGGTCACCGCGGTGGTGGCGGTGATGTCGGTCCAGCCGACATCGGAGAAACGAACGGTCTGGCATTGTTCCGGCTCGGCGGCCGAAGCCATCAAGGCGGTTCCGAGCAATGCGACCGGCAACAGCGAAAGCGGGCCTCTCATGGGGTGGACTCCTGTGTTCTTTTCTTCGGGTGTCCCGGGTCGCCGTGCTTCTGTGGCAGCGGTCGGCCAATGGCTGCCGGGCGGCAGCGGTCGGGGCCGTGCAGTGATGAGTCGCGTTCGATCATCCACCAGCCTCGGGCGATCGACTACTGCCAGGGTCGTAACCAGTACAGGGTGGGTCGTATCCAGAGAGGAGGGTGTCGCATATGGAGATTTCCCCGGGGATGGGGGTGGGTTTGCGTCATTAGCCACCCTGAAAGCGCCCTGTGACGCCTTCTGGGGTGGGGCGTAGGCGGACAAAATTGCGTCGGTTGCAGACCGCGTGCGACCCGGCAAAAGCCCGATGATGCGTGCCTGTGCGGCGGTCCCCTGCCTGAGCCTGTCAGGCCCGCCACCCGCGTCATGTCGCGGGAAGACAAGCCCATCAAGAGGTGATTCGACAATGGCCATCAGCGTGTTCGACCTGTTCAAGATAGGCGTCGGGCCTTCCAGTTCCCATACCGTCGGCCCGATGCGCGCCGCAGCCCTGTTCGTTCAGGGCCTGCGTGAACGTGGCGAGCTGGATCGGGTCGAGCGAGTCGAGGTCCGCCTCTACGGTTCGCTGTCGGCCACCGGCGTCGGCCACGGCACGGACAACGCCACGATCATGGGGCTGATGGGGGAGTGGCCGGACGCCATCGACCCGACCCAGATCGTCCCGCGCATCGCCGACCTGCGCGAAACCAATACCCTGCTGCTGGATAACCGCCGCGCCATCGAGTTCGTCTGGGCGCGCGACATGCGGCTGCTCGACGAGAACCTGCCCTACCACCCCAACGCCATGACGCTGATCGCCGAAGGCCCGGGTGGCAGCGCCCTGCACAGCGACACCTACTACTCGGTGGGCGGTGGCTTCGTGGTCGATGCCGCGCAGGCGGCCAGCGGTGTGCTGGATGCCGACACCACCGTGTTGCCCTACGATTTCGACAGCGCCGCGCAACTGCTGCGGCTGTGCGAGGAAAACGACCTGAGCGTGGCGCAATTGATGATGGCCAACGAACGGGTCTGGCGCAGCGAGGCGGAGATCCGTGCAGGCCTGCTCAAGCTCTGGGACGCCATGCAGGAGTGCGTGAACAACGGCCTGAAATACGAAGGCATCCTGCCCGGTGGGCTCAACGTCCGTCGTCGGGCCGCCAAGCTGCACCGCAGCCTGCAGGAGCTGGGCAAGCCGAACGTCATCGGCTCGACCTTGAGTGCCATGGAGTGGGTCAACCTGTTCGCCCTGGCGGTGAACGAGGAAAACGCCGCCGGCGGGCGGATGGTCACGGCACCGACCAATGGCGCGGCAGGAATCATCCCGGCGGTGCTGCACTACTTCATGCGCTTCAGCAGCGTGGTGGGCGAAGCCGATGTGGTGGACTTCTTCCTGGGCGCGGCCGCCGTGGGCATCCTGTGCAAGAAGAACGCCTCGATCTCGGGCGCCGAAGTGGGCTGCCAGGGCGAAGTGGGTTCGGCCTGCGCCATGGCCGCCGCCGGGCTGGCCCAGGTGCTGGGCGCCACGCCCCGGCAGCTGGAAAACGCTGCCGAAATTGCCCTGGAGCACAACCTGGGGCTGACCTGTGACCCAGTGGGCGGCCTGGTCCAGGTGCCCTGCATCGAGCGCAATGCGATCGCGGCGGTGAAAGCGATCAATGCCGTGCAGATGGCACTGCGCGGGGACGGCGAGCACTTCATCTCGCTCGATCAGGTCATCCGCACCATGCGCGACACCGGGGCCGACATGCACGACAAGTACAAGGAAACCTCGCGCGGCGGCCTGGCCGTCAGCGTCATCGAGTGCTGAGTCGCCTGCACCCTTCTGCGCCATGAACCCTTCGGCGTGCCGCGTTGCGGTGCGTCGACGTGCCTCGAATCCCTCCTTGTCCGAAGACGACACGATCACCAACGGTGACAGGTAGATTCTGTCGCGTGCAGGTATGTTTCCTGCCAGTGCTACTTAAATGCTCACTGGGGACAAGGAAACGCACTGGCACAAGGGTTGGTGAAGGATTACAGACTCTATAGAAACCGCCTACAAACTGACTGCATGGTCGCTTTCAGGATTTTTTGGACGACCGTTCAATCTCAGGCACGACATTTGCGTCGTGTTTGGCAAAGCCCCGCAGACGAATCGGGGCCCTGACAAGAAACAGTGCCCGCCTGAGGCACACCCTGCATTGTGTGGAGAAATCGCGATGACGTCGTACACCTCCGGAAGCCAGAACCAGAACCGCACAGCCCCCCAGTCCATCGGCTTCCTGCTGCTGGACAATTTCACGCTCATCTCCCTGGCCTCGGCCGTCGAGCCGCTGCGCATGGCCAACCAACTGTCCGGGCGCGAGCTGTATCGCTGGCACACCCTGACCCTGGATGGCGGACAGGTCTGGGCCAGCGACGGTCTGCAGATCACCCCGGACGCCTCCATGCACAGCGCTCCGCCCATGGACACGATCATCGTGTGCGGGGGCGTCGGCATCCAGCGCGCCGTGACCCGCGAGCATGTGAGCTGGCTGCAGACCCAGGCCCGGCAGTCGCGCCGACTGGGCGCGGTCTGTACCGGCAGCTGGGCACTGGCCTGCGCGGGCCTGCTCGACGGGTTCGACTGCAGCGTGCACTGGGAATGTCTGGCCGCGATGCAGGAAGCCTTCCCTCGGGTCAACATGAGCACCCGCCTGTTCACCCTCGACCGCAACCGCTTCACCAGCTCCGGCGGCACTGCGCCCCTGGACATGATGCTGCACCTGATCAGCCGCGACCACGGTCGCGAACTGTCGGCGGCGATCTCCGAGATGTTCGTCTACGAGCGCATTCGTAACGAACAGGATCACCAGCGGGTACCCCTCAAGCACATGCTGGGCACCAACCAGCCGAAGCTGCAGGAGATCGTCGCGCTGATGGAGGCCAACCTGGAAGAGCCGATCGACCTGGACGAGCTGGCGGTGTATGTGTCGGTCTCGCGCCGACAGCTGGAGCGTCTGTTCCAGAAGTACCTGCACTGCTCGCCGTCGCGCTACTACCTCAAGCTGCGCCTGATCCGCGCGCGGCAGTTGCTCAAGCAGACGCCCATGTCGATCATCGAGGTGGCGTCGGTCTGCGGTTTCGTGTCCACGCCGCACTTCTCCAAGTGCTACCGCGAATACTTCGGCATTCCGCCGCGTGACGAGCGTGTCGGTTCGAACACCACCCAGCAGATGGCGATGATGCCGATTCCCCAGGCAATGGTGTTGTCGCCGCACAGCGGTCCAATGGCGGCGCTGAGCCAGGCGCGCAACGAGTCGACCTTTGCCAGTGTGAGGCTTTGAGAGGGCGGCGTCTGTATCGCGGGCAAGCCCGCTCCCACAGGGCCGTAACGGCCCGCAGGCACTGCGACGGCTTGTCTACCTTGGCGTGACGACGGGGTGTGAGAGCGAGCTTGCCCGCGATGAGGCCGGTGCAGGCGATGTATCGGCCTCAGAAGGTTGGGAAAGGGGCGAACGCCGCCTGAAAGCCCACGCCTTGGCAGAATATCCACCAAGGCCCGGTCCTGGTGTCAGCCGCGGGTCTTGAACTGTGCCAAGGCTGGCAACAGTTGCTTGTCGATCGCCTGGCGTACCGCCGGCAGAATCGTCGCGCTACCGGTGTACATGGCCTCGACCACATCCTTGAGCGCTCGGGCGTTGGCGTCCGTCAGCCCGCGCACCACCGTCTCGCAGGCCTGTTCGGCACTGGCGCCGGCCGGAATGTCGAACCCGCGCGAACGCAGGTGGCCTGCCAAATCGTCCTGGTCAATCAAATCCGCATGCATCATGGCTGTGTTCCTCTTCGATCGCTGAGCGTGTGCTGCTGTTGTTTGCGACCGATTCTGTGGTCACAGCGACAGCCTCGCAACCTTGGCGTACGCACATGGCCGCTTTGGCTAAGAACAGGTCGTTTCCGGCTAAACCAGGCGCTCGGCAAGTGGCCACACTGCATGCATCGACCGCACCGAAGGGCTTGGTCACCCTCGTTCGTGCATCGTGGACAGTGCTCGCGCTTGGCCCCGGACGCTCACGGCTGTCCGGGGCCATTTTTTATGCGGTCTGTCGTTTGCCCGAGGAGACGGGCGCGAGAAGGGGGCTGGTCTAGCCGCTAGGGCTGAAGAATCGATTGCAGGTATTCGGAGCGGTCGTCGCTGTGCTGGGCCATGCAGTTATTCCAGGCGGCCTGATAGGCCTGACTGCCCGCTTGCAGAGTGCCTGTTTCAGCCTCGCAATCGGCCTTGCGCACCTGGTACCACAGGGTATTGGCCGCGTTCAGACGAGTCGTCAGCGTTTCGGCCTGAGCCTGCGGGTATTGTTCGGTGACACGCTGTAAAAGCTCCTCGAACGCTGCCTTGAGTTCGCGCTCCGCAGTCTGTTGATTGAACGCCGCGCACGCATAGGCCTGCTGGTCGTTCTCGACCGTATCGCAGGGCGTGCTCTCGTCCTGCGCGGCATGGGCGTTCAGTAAACAGCACATCAGGGCCAGGCCCGCCATACGTCTCATTCGTTACGCTCCAGGTCACCGGGGAAAGGGCGCGATTTTCGCGCAACACCCCGAGGGTTGAACAGCAGGGGGCGGTGGTTTTCATCGAAACGCTTGCCGCCTTGTCGGTCTGCACACGGCAAGCGTGTCGTTGCATCACGCCCTGTCGGTCTTGGGCGTGGGGTGCTGGGCCGGCTCCGGCAGGTCCTGTGGCTCGGGAACGTCCGGCAGGTCCGGCAGGTCCTGCCCATGCTCGATCGGGCTGATGTACTGGCTCACCTTGTCGCCGAGCGCCTTGCTCACCTTGCCTCGGATGGCATCGTAACCTGGCCCCAGCTCGAACTGCCCACAGCGCAGTTTGAACACCGAGCCTTCGGGCAGGGGGTCGAACACGTCAGCCGACGCTTTGAATACCTTGGCCAAGGCCGGGGTTTCAACGGTCAGTGCAAAGGTCTGGATACTGGACGCGTCGGTCACCTGAACCAGTTCGAACCAAAGGTTTTTCGGACGCTGGCTGCCACGCGGCTTGTAGATCGTCTCATGGAAGATGGACAGCGCTGGTGCGTTGGCCGGACGGCGCAGACTGCGCAGCAGGTACAGCAGCGATGCCTTGGTCGCGGGCGACATGGCAGCGGCGTCGACCAATTCGGAGAGCGTGACGGTTTGTTCTTCCGGCATCAGCGTGTGGATCGTGTAGCTTTTGCGTACCCACTGAGTGCGGGCCAAGGCTGACGTGTAGTGATGATGCCAATCGCTCAAGGTGGTGAAAGCGGCCTTGTCGGCCAGTAGTTGCGCCAGCAGGCTGGATTGCAGGATATCGACTTTCAACGTATCGGCGACTGAGTTTGGGAATGCGGCGATCTGCGCGGCATTGACATAGCATTGAGCAAAATCAGACATGGGATGTGTCCTCCGATGGGGTGCGCCGCATGTACCGGCGCACCTGTGATCTCACAGTTCGATGCCGGCGAAGAAGTCTTCGGCGCCCTGGTGGAGAAGGTCTTCGATCTGGTTGCGGATCTTGCTGTAGTGGTGGACGTTGAGCTCGACCTGCGTGGCCGCGCGGTAGATCGTGACGTCGGATTTGTTGAAGCGGAAGAACAGCACCTTGCGTTGCCTGACGTGTTTCTTGAAGTCGATGCAGGTCATGATCATGGCCGGTATGCCCGAGCCGGTTTCCGTGCAGGGCAGCGTCTGAAAGGTGGCGTAGGTTTCAGAGGCGTTGTTGTTTTCCAGGATGCTCAAGGCTTTCTCATTGTTCTCCAGGGCGCCGAAGGCCTGACGCGCCATTTCGACGAACGCCCATTGCCCCTGGCTGGCGGCCTGGATGATTTCCAGTGCGATCTGGTCCATGGAGAAGCTTCGCGCCGACGGCGAGTACTGCTGGCGTGCATAGTTGCGAGTGTTCCAGCCGGCCATCCTGAGCGTTTTGAAATACGCATCGAACCATTTGCCGAGCTGCGTTTCCTTGTTGGCTTCCTTGTTCGCGACCTGCTGGGCGATCGACACGCAGTTCATGACGTCCTTGGCATTCTGTTCGGACAGGCGGTCGGTCAGGCCGACCACGGCATCGCCGATCACCGCGCCATTGTTCTTGCCGGCGGTCACCAGGTCGCCAGGCAGGCCGGTGGACCCCGATAGCTGGGAATTGAAGGCCATTCGGCGTGGCGTGGGCGCCAGCGTGACCTGCGAAAAGTATTCGATGGCTTCGGATTGCAACATGTCAGTTCTCCTGATGAATGAGCCGCCTCGGTGCGGCGGGATTCAGCATGCAGGGGGAGCGTCCGACGTCGCAGAGGGAGGGGTTTCAGCGCGAGCCAGACGTTCGGCGACACCTTGAATCGGCGATTGACGCTTTCGGCAAACCCCCTGTCGTTTTTGCATCCTGTTCGTCGGTCGCGCAGGCATATGCTGGCCTCCAAAGCGCCCATGCACTCGCGGCGCGACCAAGATCGATAAGAAGGGGACAGCCTGATGAGCCCAGCCGAATTGCACGCCGACAGCATCGTCATCGACGGTCTGATCATCGCCAAGTGGAACCGTGAACTGTTCGAAGACATGCGCAAGGGCGGCCTGACCGCCGCCAACTGCACGGTGTCGGTATGGGAGGGGTTCAAGGCGACCGTGGACAACATTGCCGCCAGCCAGAAGCTGATCCGCGAGAACAGCGACCTGGTGATGCCCGTGCGCACCACCGCCGACATCCGCAAGGCCAAGGAGCAGGGCAAGACCGGCATCCTCTTCGGTTTCCAGAATGCCCATGCCTTCGAAGACCAGATCGCCTACGTGGAGATCTTCAAGCAGCTGGGCGTGGGCATCGTGCAGATGTGCTACAACACCCAGAATCTGGTCGGCACCGGCTGTTACGAGCGCGACGGCGGCCTGTCGGGCTTCGGTCGCGAGATCGTCGCCGAGATGAACCGTGTCGGCATCATGTGCGACCTGTCGCACGTCGGCTCCAAGACTTCAGAGGAAGTCATCCTCGAGTCGAAGAAGCCGGTCTGCTATTCCCACTGCCTGCCCCTGGGCCTGAAGGATCATCCGCGCAACAAGTCCGACGAAGAGCTGAAGTTCATCGCCGATCATGGCGGGTTCGTCGGTGTGACCATGTTCGCGCCGTTCCTGGCCAAGGGCATCGATTCGACCATCGACGATTACGCCGAAGCCATCGAGTACGTGATGAACATCGTGGGTGAAGACGCCATCGGCATCGGTACCGACTTCACCCAGGGCCATGGCAAGGACTTCTTCGAGTACCTGACCCACGACAAGGGCTACGCCCGCCGCCTGACCAACTTCGGCAAGATCATCAACCCGCTGGGTATTCGTACCGTCGGCGAGTTCCCCAACCTCACCGAGACGCTGCTCAAGCGCGGTCACTCGGAGCGGGTGGTGCGCAAGATCATGGGCGAGAACTGGGTCAACGTGCTGCGCGACGTCTGGGGCGAATAAGCCCTTACCTCGACATTTCAGCCTTGGCCACCGCGCCGGGGCGCTCCTATCAAACAATAATTCTGGAGTTAGGTTTCCATGGCCAAGATCGCCCCGCAATTACCCATCGAAGTCGACAGCGAGACTGGCGTCTGGACCTCCGATGCCTTGCCGATGCTGTACGTGCCGCGTCATTTCTTCGTCAACAACCACATGGGCATCGAAGAAGTCCTGGGCGCCGACGCCTATGCCGAGATCCTCTACAAGGCCGGCTACAAGTCCGCCTGGCACTGGTGCGAAAAAGAAGCCGAGTGCCATGGCCTGGAAGGCGTGGCGGTGTTCGAGCACTACATGAAGCGTCTGTCCCAGCGCGGCTGGGGCCTGTTCGAGATCCAGGACATCGACCTGGACAAGGGCACCTGCAGCGTCAAGCTCAAGCACTCGGCGTTCGTGTACGTGTACGGCAAGGTCGGTCGCAAGGTCGACTACATGTTCACCGGCTGGTTCGCCGGTGCCATGGACCAGATCCTCGCTGCCCGTGGCAGCTCGATTCGCACCGTGGCCGAGCAGGTCTACGGTGGCTCTGAAGAAGGTCACGAAGATGGCCTGTTCGTAACGAAGCCGTTGTAAAGCCGGAGAATGCGTCATGGCCTTCGAAGCAATGTTCCAGCCGATCCAGATCGGCAAACTGACCATCCGTAACCGTGTGCTCAGTACCGCCCACGCCGAGGTGTATGCCACCGACGGCGGGATGACCACCGATCGTTACGTCAAGTACTACGAAGAGAAGGCCAAGGGCGGCATTGGCATGGCGATCTGCGGTGGATCGTCCGTGGTGGCCATCGACAGCCCCCAGGAATGGTGGGCGTCGGTGAACCTGTCGACCGACCGGATCATCCCGCACTTCCAGAACTTGGCCGATGCCATGCACAAGCATGGCGCCAAGATCATGATTCAGATCACCCACATGGGGCGGCGTTCGCGCTGGGACGGCTTCAACTGGCCGACCCTGATGTCGCCGTCCGGCATCCGTGAACCCGTTCACCGGGCCACCTGCAAGACCATCGAACCCGAGGAAATCTGGCGGGTGATCGGCAACTACGCCCAGGCAGCGCGCCGGGCCAAGGAAGGCGGCCTGGACGGCGTCGAACTGTCGGCCGTGCACCAGCACATGATCGACCAGTTCTGGAGCCCGCGCGTCAACAAGCGCACCGATGAATGGGGCGGCAGCTTCGAAGGCCGCATGAAGTTCGGTCTGGAAGTGCTCAAGGCCGTACGTGCCGAAGTCGGCGACGACTTCTGCGTCGGCATGCGCATCTGTGGCGACGAGTTCCACCCGGACGGTCTCAGCCACGAAGACATGAAGGAAATCGCCAAGTACTACGATGCCACCGGCATGGTCGATTTCTTCGGGGTGATCGGCTCGGGGTGTGACACGCACAACACCCTGGCCAACGTCATCCCCAACATGAGCTACCCGCCGGAGCCGTTCCTGCACCTGGCGGCCGGCATCAAGGAAGTGGTCAAGGTCCCGGTCCTGCACGCGCAGAACATCAAGGACCCGAACCAGGCCCAGCGTATCCTGGAGGGCGGTTACGTCGACATGGTCGGCATGACCCGCGCCCACATGGCCGACCCGCACCTGATCGCCAAGATCAAGATGGGCCAGGTCGACCAGATCAAGCAGTGCGTCGGTGCCAACTACTGCATCGACCGTCAGTACCAAGGCCTGGACGTGCTGTGCATCCAGAACGCCGCGACCTCCCGTGAATACATGGGCGTGCCGCACATCATCGAGAAATCCACCGGGCCCAAACGCAAGGTGGTGGTGGTCGGTGCCGGCCCTGCCGGGATGGAAGCCGCACGGGTCGCCGCCGAGCGTGGCCACGACGTGACCGTGTTCGAGAAGAAGGAGCAGATCGGCGGGCAGATCACCATCGCCGCCAAGGCGCCGCAACGCGATCAGATCGCCGGCATCACCCGTTGGTACCAGCTGGAGTTCGCCCGTCTGAAGATCGACCTGCGCCTGGGCACTGCCGCGGACGTCGACACGATCAAGGACCTGCGTCCGGACATCATCGTGCTGGCCGTCGGCGGCCACCCGTTCGTCGAGCAGAATCCGCACTGGGGCGCTGACGAAGGGTTGGTGGTGAGCAGCTGGGACGTGCTCGACGGCAAGGTCGCGCCGGGCAAGAACGTGCTGGTCTACGACACCATCTGCGAATTCACCGGCATGTCCACCGCCGACTTCATTGCCGACAAGGGCAGCCAGGTCGAGATCGTCACCGACGACATCAAGCCGGGCGTGGCCATGGGCGGCACGACCTTCCCGACCTACTACCGCAGCATGTACCCCAAGGAAGTGATCATGACCGGCGACATGATGCTGGAAAAGGTCTATCGCGAAGGTGACAAGCTGGTGGCGGTGCTCGAGAACGAATACACCGGGGGCCGTGAAGAGCGTGTGGTCGACCAGGTGGTGATCGAGAACGGCGTGCGCCCCGACGAGGCGTTGTACTACGCCCTCAAGGACGGTTCGCGCAACAAGGGCCAGATCGACGTCGAGGCGCTGTTCGCCATCCAGCCTCAGCCGATCCTGTCGCAGCCGGGCGAAGGCTACCTGCTGTATCGCATCGGTGACTGCGTGGCCCAGCGTAACGTGCATGCGGCGATCTACGATGGCCTGCGGTTGTGCAAGGACTTCTGATCGCCCCCGTATCGACCCCGTCCTGATGGGCGGGATTGGTTCCCTTGGAGGAGCGGGCTTGCCCGCGATGCGCCAGTACACGCAACGGTGTTGTCTGATCTGACGCAGTCGCGGGCAAGCCCCGCTCCCACAGGGGTCGGCGTCGCCCGCAAGCGCGGCGCGCAATCGCAGTTGTTGTGGGAGCCTCCCATGTTGAACACCCTGATACCCATTCTCCTGTTCGCCGCGCTGGGCCTGGCCGTGCTGGGTGCCGTGCGCCGCGTGCGCATGTGGCGCCGTGGGCGGCCGTCCAAGGTGAACGTGCTCGGCGGCCTGCTGGCCGTGCCGCGTCGCTACCTGGTCGACCTGCACCATGTGGTCGGGCGCGACAAGTACATCTCCAACACCCACGTGGCGACCGCGGGCGGCTTCGTGCTGTCGGCACTGCTGGCCATCCTGGTCTACGGCTTCGGCCTGCAGAGCCAGATCCTCGGCTACGCGCTGCTGGTGGCCACGGCCATCATGTTCACGGGTGCCATCTTCGTCTACAAGCGTCGCGTGAACCCGCCAGCGCGCCTGTCCAAAGGCCCCTGGATGCGTCTGCCCAAGAGCTTGCTGGTGTTCGCCGCGACCTTCTTCATCGCCACCTTGCCAGTGGCGGGCATCCTGCCGGCCGGGACCGGTGGCTGGATCCTGGTCGGTCTGCTGTGCCTGGGCGTGTTCTGGGGCGTGTCCGAGATGTTCTTCGGCATGACCTGGGGCGGGCCGATGAAGCACGCCTTCGCCGGTGCCCTGCACCTGGCCTGGCACCGTCGCCCCGAGCGCTTCGGCGGTGGCCGTTCCAGCGGGCTCAAGCCGATCGACCTGGAAGACCCGAACGCACTGCTGGGCGTGGAAAAGCCGGCCGACTTCACCTGGAACCAGCTGCTGGGCTTCGACGCCTGCGTCCAGTGCGGTCGCTGCGAAGCGATGTGCCCGGCGTTCGCCGCCGGCCAGCCGCTCAACCCCAAGAAACTGATTCAGGACATGGTCGTCGGCCTGGCCGGCGGCACCGATGCCACCTTCGCCGGCAGCCCTTACCCAGGCAAGCCGATCGGCGAGCACGGCGGTGGTCCTCACCAGCCGATCGTCAACGGCCTGGTCGATGCCGAAACGCTGTGGTCGTGCACCACCTGCCGCGCCTGCGTCGAGGAATGCCCGATGATGATCGAGCACGTCGATGCCATCGTCGACATGCGCCGTCACCTGACGCTGGAAAAAGGCGCCACGCCGAACAAGGGTGCTGAGGTACTGGAAAACCTGATCGCCACCGACAACCCGGGCGGCTTCAATCCAGGCGGGCGGATGAACTGGGCGGCGGACCTGAACATGCAGCTGCTCAGCGAGGTCAAGCGTACCGAGGTGCTGTTCTGGGTCGGTGACGGCGCCTTCGACATGCGCAACCAGCGTACCCTGCGCGCCTTCGTCAAGGTGCTCAAGGCGTCCGGTGTGGACTTCGCCGTACTGGGCCTGGAGGAGCGCGACAGCGGCGACGTGGCGCGCCGACTGGGTGACGAGGCGACCTTCCAGCAACTGGCCAAGCGCAACATCCAGACCCTGAGCAAGTACAGCTTCCAGCGCATCGTGACCTGCGACCCGCACAGCTTCCACGTGCTCAAGAACGAATACGGCGCGCTGGGCGGGGAGTACCAGGTGCAGCACCACAGCACCTACATCGCCGAACTGATCGCGGCCGGCAAGCTCAACCTGGGGCAGCACAAGGGTGGCAGCGTGACCTACCACGACCCGTGCTACCTGGGCCGCTACAACGGCGAATACGAAGCCCCGCGCGAAGTGCTGCGCGCGCTCGGGATCGAAGTGCGCGAGATGGAACGCTCAGGCTTCCGCTCACGTTGCTGCGGCGGTGGCGGCGGTGCGCCGATCACCGACATCCCAGGCAAGCAGCGGATCCCGGACATGCGCATGGACGACATCCGCGAAACCGAGGCCGAGGTGGTCGCGGTGGGCTGCCCGCAGTGTACGGCCATGCTCGAAGGCGTGGTCGAACCACGGCCACAGATCAAGGACCTGGCCGAGCTGGTGGCCGACGTGCTGATCGAGGACGAGACGCCTGCTGCCACGCGAAAGGCAGCGCCTGCCAAACCTGAACTCGCGGAGGTGCACTGATGAGCGAGATCATTCGTCGCGACCCACGGGTCGAATGGATTGCCCGCAACCGCCTGCACCCGCTGCATGCGGCGATGCAGACGCAACAGACCCAGTGGATGGGCCCCCACGGGGTGATGCGCAAGAACGTCCATGCGATGGCGGCCGGCTTCATCGGCCCCAGCGGCCTCAAGCGCATCGACCGCAGTGGCGCCCAGCAGGGCACCGCGACGGGCACGCGCCGTGGCGCCGCAGCCGAAGTCCAACTGCCGCTGCATCAGGTCCTGAACCCGGCCTTCTACGTCGCCGTGGTACCCGACATGATCGGTGGCCGCCTGGGTGCCTACGACCGCGATGTGCTCGGCCTGGCACGCAGCCTGGCAGGCAGCGACGGCGCGGTCCTGGCGATCGTGTTCGGTGAGCACAAGGAAGACCACTTCGACACCGCGGGCGTCGATCGCCTGCTGGTGATCGAAGGCGATCAGTACAAAGGATACGCACCGGAGCAACTGGTCCAGGGCCTGCGCGCGGTGGACAGCCAGTTCGCGCCGCAGCACTGGCTGCTGCCGGACAGCCGTGGCAGTGGCGGGGAGCTGGGGCGTCGTCTCTCGGCGGCACTGGGCGAGCGGCCGGCCACGCGCGTCTGGCAGGTCAAGGACGGCCAGTGCATCGGCCGTGCCGGGGCTGGACAACAGGACCTGCAACGCAGCCTGCCACGGGTGATCCTGGCAGCACCCGAATGCGCCGAACCCGTCAGCGAGACGCGTCACGAGGCACTGCCGGTGGAGCTTTCGGTACAGGTGGCGCGCAGTCTGTCGCGCATCGAAGACCTGGGCTCGGTCGCGGTCGATCCTGCCTCGATCGCCATGGCCGAATCGGAGTTCATCGTCTCTGGGGGCAACGGTATCAAGGACTGGGACCTGTTCCACCGGGCCACCGCCGCGCTGGGCGCGACCGAGGGCGCTTCGCGGGTGGCGGTCGACGATGGCTTCATGCCGCGCCACCGTCAGGTCGGTGCGACCGGTACCTGGGTTACCGCACGGGTGTACGTGGCCGTGGGCATTTCCGGGGCCGTTCAGCACCTGCAGGGCATCGGTGCCTGCGAGAAGGTGGTGGCGATCAACATGGACCCGGGTTGCGACATGATCAAGCGCGCGGACCTTTCGATCATCGGCGACAGCACGGCGGTGCTGCAGGCACTGATCGAGGCCGTCGAACAGCTACGCGGTGGCGAACAGCGCGACGCGGCCTGAGGAGGCAAGCATGAAGACCAAAGTCATCAGTCTGGTGTCGATCGGCTCGCACCCGGGGTCGAGCCGTGCGCGGCGCGCCGAGCAGGACGCGCGCGCCGTGGAACTGGGCTTGCAATTGGCCGGAGACGCGTTGCAGGTCGTGCATGCCGGGGATCCTCGGGAAGAGGCCCTGCGTGGCTACCTCGGCATGGGCCTGGATCACCTGGACGTGCTCGAGCAACCGGTCGGGGCAGACGTGCTCAACGTCCTCACCGACTACCTGCGAGAGGCTGGCGCGCAATTGGTGCTGACCGGCAGCCAGGCCGAAACCGGCGAGGGGTCGGGCATGCTGCCGTTCCTGCTGGCCGAGCGTCTCGGCTGGCCGCTGGTGGTCGGCCTGGCCGAGGTGGAATCGATCGAGAACGGCACCGCGCAGGTGCTGCAAGCCCTGCCACGAGGTCAGCGACGTCGTCTCAAGGTTCGTTTGCCCGTGCTCGCCACCGTCGACACCGCCGCGCCCAAGCCTCGCCAGAGTGCGTTCGGCCCGGCACGCCGGGGTGTACTGGCCGCCCGTAGCGCGGCCATCGTGGAAGACGATCTGCTGGCCGAAGCCGAGCTGCAACCGGCCAAGCCACGCCCCAAGCGCCTCAAGGTGATCAAGGCCAAGAGCGGCGCCGACCGGATGAAGGCGGCGACGGCCAAGGCCAGTGGGGGAGGCGGCAAGGTGCTCAAGGATGCTTCACCGCAGGAGGCCGCCCAGGCGATCATCAAATTGCTGGTGGAGGAGGGCGTCGTGCGCTGACGGCGCATGACGAACCTGCTTCACCTGGCAGTTCTATCAGTTTCCACTCCGGGGCCTGCTTGCTAGATTGCATGTCAATCGAGGAGGCCCTATGAACCCTGGACGTTTCTCAAGAAACCCGCTGTCTGGCCGTGTGACAACAGCCATGGGCCGCTCTGGCAGGCTTTATACGGCCTACGGTTTCAACGCGCAGGGTTCAGGCCCTTCACTTGCCTTCAATGGTGAGCCCCGTGACCCCCTCACAGGCCATTACCATTTGGGTAATGGTCGAAGAACATTCAACCCGGTCCTGATGCGGTTTCACTCAGCGGATACGCTGAGCCCTTTCGGTGCGGGTGGCATCAACGCCTATGCCTATTGTGGCGGCGATCCCATTGGTCGAAAGGACACCTCTGGGCAACATTGGCTTTCGGCGTTGGTGCAGGGTACGGCCTATCTCGCGAGTGCGGCGACCGGACTGTCTGCCATCAACCGGACCGCCGCCGCCATCGTCAATCGTCGTGTCGCCTTGATCGAAGGTCTACCCCCACCCAATCAATCGCTGAGTACGCGACTGGGCAATACTGCACATTTCCTGGGGGCCGGAACGTTCGCGATAGGGGGGCGGTCGATGTCGCTGACAGGCGGGCTGCCCGGTGCGCCAACTGGTGTCGTTGCAACCAACGCTGCTGCTTATCTTGCGGGGGGTGGGGTATTGGTGGCGGCGGGAACTGGAGTCCTGGCCAAACCTATTTTCACGCAGTGGTGGCAGCAGGCAGGCGTACATGGAATATCGCGCATGAGCGTGTTGAGCGAAGCCATCTATCAGGCCTCAGGCGTCGGCCTGGTGGTCGAAGGCGTTACGAACGCTATGGCAGCCATCGGCCGGGGTGTTTCACGTTCGTATGCGCATGTGCGTGAACGGGCAAGCCACTATTGGGCGAACATGGCGAGGGGGCAGGAGATTCGCGGTGTTTAAGCAGTCTCTTTGAGGGATGCCCCATTCCCAGGAGAATGGGGCGGTACGATCACTGCGTCTTAACTTCCTTCAGATAAGGTGCCGGCTCAGCCCCCAGGTTGTTCAACACTCGCTCGCTGTACCAGTCGATGAAGTTCACCACGCCGAACTCGTAGGTCTTGGAGTACGGCCCCGGCTGGTACGCCGTGGAATTGATGCCGCGCTGGTTCTCTTCGGCCAGGCGACGGTCCTGGTCGTTGGTGGCATCCCAGACCTTGCGCATGTTCGCCGGATCGTAGTCGACGCCTTCGACAGCGTCCTTGTGCACCAGCCACTTGGTGGTGACCATCGACTCCTGGGCGCTGATCGGCCACACGGTGAAGACGATCATGTGGTCGCCCATGCAGTGGTTCCAGGCGTGGGGCAGGTGCAGGATACGCATCGAGCCCAGGTCCGGGTTCTGGATGCGACCCATCAGCTTCTTGCATGCCGGCTTGCCGTCCATGGTCATCGACACGGTGCCCTTGAGCAGCGGCATGCGCACGATACGGTTACGCAGGCCATGGCTCTTGTGCAGGTACGGAATCTTCTCGGCTTCCCAGGCGGCGGAGCAGGCCGCGACCTGGTCCTTGAATTCCTGGCTGGCGCGCGGATCGTTGGTGTCGTCGAACTCCAGCAGGGTCTGCAGCAGCTCGGGGTGCGAACCGTTGCAGTGGTAGCACTCGCGGTTGTTCTCCAGCACCAGCTTCCAGTTGGCCTTTTCGAACAGCTGGGTCTGCACCGCGACCTTGGTGTTCTCCATGTCGTACGGTTCCATGTAGTGGTCCAGAGTGGCCAGGAACTCGTCGATGGCCGGCGGGTTTTCCGCCAGGCTGATGAAGATGTAGCCGCCGGCGACCTTCACGTTGACCGGCTTGAGACCGTACTGCTTCATGTCGAAGTCGGTGCCCATCTCGGTACCGGCGAACAGCAGGCGACCGTCGAGCTCGTAGGTCCACTGGTGGTACGGACAGACCAGCTTGGCCACCTTGCCCTTGTCGCTGACGCACAGGCGCGAGCCACGGTGACGGCAGACGTTGTGGAAGGCGTGCACCTTGCCCTCGGTACCGCGTACCACCAGGATCGGGTTCTTGCCGATCTGCAGGGTGATGTAGTTGCCCTTGGCCGGGATCTCGCACGTCATGCCCGCGATCAGCCACTCTTTATGGAAGATTTCCTCCATGTCGATCTGGAACAGACGCTCGTCGGTATAGAACGGCTGGGGCAGCGAGTAGGTGCGCTCGCGGGTCTGCAGCATCTCGGCGGTGGCCTTGCGTGCAGGTTCCAGTGGATCGCCCAGGCTCAGGGTTGCGGTGACGTCCATCGTATCGGTCCTCTTGGCCGCCAGCGGCCAACGAAAAAGTGGCTAATCGTTCTTGTTGTGCCGCAGGGCTGCTTGCATGAAACAGCGTGTTCATTTGCGGTGGAGTGTGCGTTCGCCGCAGTCCCGATCCGTATCCATGGGCGACATGGCCGAATCCGTTCCCGACGCGCCAGCCCTTGCCACGCAAGGCTGGTCGCGATAAGCACGCCGACGTCGCAGATAGGCAAGTGCGACGTATCGGGCTTGCGCATCATCGGGCCATAAAAAATGCCGTTGTCGGCTGTTGGAGACGAACATGTCCAATCCTTTCCTCAATCCGGTCACCACCCAGACCTGGGCCAATGGCCGCCATGTCGTGCGCTGCGTCAAGGTCATCCAGGAAACCTGGGACGTGCGTACGTTCTGTTTCATGGCCGACCAGCCGATCATGTTCTTCTTCAAGCCTGGGCAGTTCGTGACCCTCGAGCTGGAGATCGAAGGTCAGCAGGTGATGCGCTCCTACACCATCTCCAGCTCGCCCTCGGTGCCCTACAGTTTCTCGGTGACCATCAAGCGCGTACCGGGTGGCAAGGTTTCCAACTGGCTACACGACACCCTGCACGAGGGCCAGGAGCTGGCCGTGCACGGGCCGGTGGGTCTGTTCAACGCCATCGACTTCCCGTCGCCCAAGGTGCTGTACCTCAGCGGTGGCGTCGGCATCACGCCGGTGATGTCGATGGCCCGCTGGTTCTACGACACCAATGCCAATGTCGACATGGTCTTCGTGCACAGCGCCCGCTCGCCCAAGGACATCATCTACCACCGCGAACTGGAGCAGATGGCGTCGCGCGTGCCCAACTTCGGCCTGCACATCATCTGCGAGAAGCATGGGCTGGGTGAGCCCTGGGCCGGCTACCGGGGCTACCTGAACCAGCGCCTGCTGGAGCTGATGGCGCCGGACTTCCTCGACCGCGAGATCTTCTGCTGCGGCCCGACGCCCTACATGACCGCCGTCAAGCGCCTGCTCGAGGAAGCAGGCTTCGACATGAAGCGCTACCACGAGGAATCCTTTGGTGCGACCCCGGCGGAAGCCAAGGCCGACGCCGTGGAGCACGCCGAGCAGGCAGCCGACGCACCGGACGTGCCGACGGCGGATCTGAACCTGGTGGAGTTCGTCGACAGCGGCAAGAGCATCCGCATCGCCCCGGGCGAAACCGTGCATGCTGCTGCGGCCAAGGTCGGCCTGATGATTCCGAAAGCCTGCGGCATGGGCATCTGCGGCACCTGCAAGGTGCTCAAGCTCGGCGGCGAGGTGGACATGGAACACAACGGTGGTATCACCGAGGAAGACGAAGCCGAGGGCTACATCCTGTCGTGCTGCAGCGTGCCGAAGGGCGACGTGCGCATCGAATACTGACGCCAGATGCACCGCGCCGGCCGCTGCTGTCGGTGCTTTCTTCTCGCTGGGTTCTGGACGAGCGGACAGCCGCTTCCGGAACCCAGTGCGCTCGCTCGAGTCCATGTGCCCAGCTGGTAACGGATGTTACCGATATTTAATGGCAGGCCTGGGCGCTTTTCTTTATCGTGTGCGCCCCCGCAACAACCGAGATAGCGCAATGTTGGAAGCATCCCTGAACACCCTCGAACAACTGGTTGGCGACCTGGTGCAGCAGAACGCCCGTCTGACCGAGCAGAACGCCCAGCTCAGCCAGGAGCTGACCCAGTCCAAGGAAGAGAACGACACGCTGCAGCTGGCGTTGATGGAGCACGAGGAGAAGCACGGTGCCACCGCCGCGCGTATCCAGGCCCTGGTCGAGCGCGCCAGCGCCGGTACCGTCGGCGCATGAGTTCGGTCAACGTCGTGTCGATCCTCGGCAGCGACTACTCGATCAAGGCGCCCGAGGGGCAGGAGCAGACGCTGGCCCAGGCCGTGCAGATGCTGCAGCGCTCGCTGACCGAGACCAAGCGCCAATACCCGACCCTGATCGGCGACAAGCTGCTGGTGCTGGCCGCGCTCAACCTGTGCTCGCGCCAGATCGACCTGCAGCGTGAGCATCAGCAGACGCTCGACCGTTGCCAGGAGCAGGTCAGCGCCACGGTCCAGACCCTCAGCCGCACGTTGGGTGAAGGCTGAGGCCGATCGGTTCGCCGGTCATGGCCTCGGTGTCGGCACGGGCGCCATCGCGGGCAAGCCCGCTCCCACACCAGCCGCGCCGAAGTGGCCGTACTGCGTGCCTGAAATGGAGGCCCCGTGGGAGTCCGCCCGCCGCCTTGGCGCCGCGCTGTCGCGCAGAGAACATGGCGATAGCTGGCAGGATCCGAAGCCTCATTGCTAATCGATTTTAGGGCCGCTTTGCGGCCCATCGCGGCCGGTCCGGCGCCCCGGCAGGGGCCGCTCCTACACCCGTAGCCCCACCGCGGGGTTGCAGGCTATCGCGGTCACCTGTGCGGCCCCAGTGCCGCGATTGGGCCCGCAGGGCCCACAAAACCTTGAAATTATTCCTTTCAAAATCAACAAGATATTTTATGTTCTATGAGAGCGGGCTTGCCCGCGATGGCGTCAGCCCCGCCACAGCATCCTTGCCAGGCCAGCCCGATCCTGTCAGCCCCCGGAGCTCTCAACCCGCCATGACCTGCCGGATATCCGCCGCCAGCGCCTGCACCCGCGCCACCTGAATGTCCCATGAGCACATGAACCGCGCACCGCCGCTGCCGATGAAGGTGTAGAAGCGCCACCCCTTGTCCCGCAAGGCCTGCAATGCCGCCTCCGGCATCTGCAGGAACACCCCATTGGCCTCGACCGGGAACATCAGGCTCACCCCGGGAATGTCACTCACCAGGCTACCCAGCAGCTGCGCGCACTGATTGGCATGCTGGGCATGACGCAGCCAGGCGCCGTTCTCCAGCAACCCGACCCAGGGCGCCGACAGGAAGCGCATCTTCGAAGCCAGTTGCCCAGCCTGCTTGCAGCGATAGTCGAAGTCGGCCGCCAGGTCATGGTTGAAGAACAAGATCGCCTCGCCCACGGCCATGCCGTTCTTGGTCCCGCCGAAGCACAGTACATCGACCCCCGACTTCCAGGTCAGCTCGGCCGGCGAACACCCCAGGAACGCGCATGCGTTGCTGAACCGCGCCCCGTCCATGTGCAGGTTCAGGCCCAGTGCCTTGCAGGTTGCGCTGATGGCCTTGAGTTCGTCGGGACGGTAGACGGTCCCCACCTCGGTGGCCTGGGTCAGCGTCACCACACGCGGCTTGGGGTAATGGATGTCCTGGCGTTTGCTGGCCACGTCGCGAATCGACTCGGGCGTGAGCTTGCCGCCGACGCTGCCTGCCGTGAGCAGCTTGGAACCATTGGAGAAGAACTCGGGCGCGCCGCATTCGTCGGTCTCGACGTGGGCGGTCTCCGAACAGATGACGCTATGGTAGCTCTGGCACAACGAGGCCAGGGCCAGGGAGTTGGCGGCCGTCCCGTTGAAGGCGAAGAACACTTCGCAGTCGGTTTCGAACAGCTGGCGGAAGTGATCGGCCGCGCGCTGTGTCCACTGATCGTCGCCATAGGCGCGTTCATGGCCCAGGTTGGCCTGCTCCATCGCCGCCCAGGCTTCGGGGCAGATGCCGGAATAGTTGTCGCTGGCGAATTGCTGATTGTTGTTGTTCATGAGGCAGTCCCGAAAGGGTGAAAACGCACTCTAAACCATTGCCAGGCCTACTGCCTACGCACGCTGCCCAGGCTGCCGGATACCACTGCATGGCCTGTACGCAGGCCCTCTGGCAAAGGCATTTCCGGCGTCTTCACCGCACAGCGTCACACCATCATAGGCCCTTGCCCGACGCGGCCCGACAGACAGTTCATCGTCAGGTTCCGTCGTCTCGACCGAGCAATGTCGTAAACGCGCCATTGCAAGGCGTGCGCAGGCATCTGCCACCCCCCGTCGCGGCCCTACCATCGCCGCAAAGGGTCGAAGTGCCCTCAATGACAAGAATGATCGCTGCCGGGAGAATCAAGATGTTCAGCAAGCAAGACCAGATCCAGGGTTACGACGATGCACTGCTGGCGGCGATCAATGCCGAAGAGCAGCGTCAGGAAGACCACATCGAGCTGATCGCCTCGGAAAACTACACCAGCAAGCGCGTGATGCAGGCTCAAGGCAGCGGCCTGACCAACAAGTACGCCGAAGGATACCCGGCCAAGCGTTACTACGGCGGTTGCGAGCACGTCGACAAAGTCGAGCAGCTGGCCATCGACCGCGCCAAGGAACTGTTCGGCGCCGACTACGCCAACGTCCAGCCGCACTCCGGCTCGTCGGCCAACAGCGCGGTCTACCTGGCGCTGCTGCAGCCGGGCGACACCTTGCTGGGCATGAGCCTGGCCCATGGCGGTCACCTGACCCACGGCGCCAAGGTCTCGTCCTCCGGCAAGCTGTACAACGCCGTGCAGTACGGCATCGACACCGCCACCGGCCTGATCAACTACGACGAAGTCGAGCGCCTGGCCGTCGAGCACAAGCCGAAGATGATCGTCGCCGGCTTCTCGGCCTACTCCAAGACCCTGGACTTCGCCCGTTTCCGCGAGATCGCCGACAAGGTCGGTGCGCTGCTGTTCGTCGACATGGCCCACGTCGCGGGCCTGGTCGCCGCCGGCCTGTACCCGAACCCGATTCCGTTCGCCGACGTGGTCACCACCACCACCCACAAGACCCTGCGCGGTCCACGTGGCGGCCTGATCCTGGCCAAGTCCAACCCGGACATCGAGAAGAAGCTCAACGCTGCAGTCTTCCCGGGCGCCCAGGGTGGCCCGCTGATGCACGTCATCGCCGCCAAGGCCGTGTGCTTCAAGGAAGCGCTGGAGCCTGAATTCAAGACCTACCAGAAGCAGGTCATCGAGAACGCCCAGGCCATGGCCCAGGTCTTCGTCGACCGTGGCTACGATGTGGTCTCCGGCGGCACCGACAACCACCTGTTCCTGGTCAGCCTGATCCGTCAGGGCCTGACCGGCAAGGACGCCGATGCGGCTCTGGGTCGCGCTCACGTCACCGTCAACAAGAACGCCGTTCCCAACGATCCGCAGTCGCCGTTCGTCACCTCCGGCCTGCGCATCGGCACCCCAGCCGTCACCACCCGTGGCTTCAAGGTCGCCCAATGCGTGGCACTGGCTGGCTGGATCTGCGACATCCTCGACAACCTCGGCGATGCCGATGTCGAGGCCGATGTCGCACGGAACGTCGCCGCCCTGTGCGCGGACTTCCCCGTTTACCGCTGAGTGGGAGCTTTGATCATGAAACGCTTTTCAGGCTTCGGCCTTCTCAAACATTCCCTCAGCCACCACGAGAACTGGCAGCGCATGTGGCGCACGCCGACGCCGAAGAAAGTCTACGACGTGGTCATCGTCGGCGGTGGCGGTCACGGGCTGGCCACGGCCTACTACCTGGCCAAGGAACACGGCATCACCAACGTGGCCGTGATCGAGAAAGGCTGGCTGGGCGGCGGCAACACCGCCCGTAACACCACCATCGTGCGCTCCAACTACCTGTGGGACGAATCGGCCCGCCTGTACGAACATGCCATGAAACTGTGGGAGGGCCTGTCCCAGGACCTGAACTACAACGTCATGTTCTCCCAGCGCGGCGTCTACAACCTGTGCCACACCCTGCAGGACATCCGTGACTCCGAACGCCGTGTGAGTGCCAACCGCCTCAACGGCATCGACGGCGAACTGCTGAACACCGAACAGGTGGCGGCCGAGATCCCGTACCTGGACTGCTCGAAGAACACCCGTTACCCGATTCTCGGCGCCACCGTGCAGCGTCGCGGCGGCGTGGCCCGTCACGATGCCGTGGCCTGGGGCTTCGCCCGTGCCGCCGACGCCCTGGGCGTGGACCTGATCCAGCAGACCGAGGTCACGGGCTTCCGCAAGGAGAACGGCGCGGTCATCGGCGTCGAGACCAACAAAGGCTTCATCGGCGCCAAGCGCGTCGGCGTGGTCACCGCGGGCAACTCCGGGCACATGGCGCGCCTGGCCGGCTTCCGCCTGCCGCTGGAATCGCACCCGTTGCAGGCCCTGGTCTCCGAGCCGATCAAGCCGATCATCGACAGCGTGATCATGTCCAACGCCGTGCACGGCTACATCAGCCAGTCCGACAAGGGTGACCTGGTCATCGGCGCCGGTATCGACGGCTACGTAGGCTACGGCCAGCGCGGTTCGTACCCGGTCATCGAGCACACCGTCCAGGCCATCGTCGAGATGTTCCCGATCCTCTCGCGCGTGCGCATGAACCGCCAGTGGGGCGGCATCGTCGACACCTGCCCGGATGCGTGCCCGATCATCACCAAGACGCCGGTCAAGAACCTCTTCTTCAACTGCGGCTGGGGTACCGGTGGCTTCAAGGCCACCCCGGGCTCGGGCAACATCTTCGCGGCCAGCCTGGCCAAGGGCGAGATGCACCCGATCGCCAAACCCTTCTCGATGGATCGCTTCTACACCGGCGCATTGATCGACGAGCACGGCGCCGCCGCCGTCGCCCACTAATCGGAGACAACGTCCATGTTGCATATTTTCTGTCCCCACTGCGGCGAGCTGCGCTCCGAAGAAGAATTCCACCCTTCCGGACAGGCGCACATCGCCCGCCCCCTGGACCCGGCGGCCTGCTCCGATGCGGAGTGGGGCGAGTACGTGTTCTTCCGTGACAACCCCCGTGGCATCCACCACGAGCTGTGGGACCACGTCGCCGGCTGCCGCCAGTATTTCAACGTCACGCGCAACACCGAGACCTACGAGATCCTGGAATCCTACAAGATTGGCGAGAAGCCGAAGATGGCCGCTCGTGAACACACACCCGCTCAGTCGGCGGCCGTCAACGCACGGGGAGAAAACGTATGAGCCAGACCTATCGCCTCTCCAGCGGTGGCCGCGTCGACCGTAGCAAGGTGCTGAACTTCACCTTCAACGGCAAGAGCTACCAGGGCTATGCCGGTGACACGCTGGCCGCCGCGCTGCTGGCCAACGGTGTCGACATCGTCGGTCGCAGCTTCAAGTACTCGCGTCCGCGCGGGATCATCGCCGCCGGTTCCGAAGAGCCGAACGCGATCCTGCAGCTGGGCTCCAGCGAGGCCACCCAGATCCCCAACGTGCGTGCCACCCAGCAGGCGCTCTACTCGGGCCTGGTCGCCACCAGCACCAATGGCTGGCCGAACGTCAACACCGACGTGATGGGCATCATCGGCAAGGTCGGCGGCAACATGATGCCGCCCGGGTTCTACTACAAGACCTTCATGTACCCCAAGTCCTTCTGGATGACGTACGAGAAGTACATCCGCAAGGCCGCCGGCCTGGGCCGTTCGCCGCTGCAGAACGACCCGGACAGCTACGACTACATGAACCAGCACTGCGACGTGCTGATCGTCGGCGGTGGCCCTGCGGGTCTGGCCGCTGCCCTGGCCGCCGGGCGCAGTGGCGCCCGGGTGATCCTGGCCGACGAACAGGAAGAGTTCGGCGGTTGTCTGCTCGACAGCCGTGAAACCCTCGATGGCAAACCGGCCGCCGACTGGGTCGCCGCTGTCGTGGCCGAGCTGGAATCGCTGCCGGAAGTGACCTTGCTGCCGCGTGCCACGGTCAACGGCTACCATGACCACAACTTCCTGACCATCCACGAACGACTGACCGACCACTTGGGTGATCGCGCGCCGATCGGCCAAGTCCGTCAGCGCGTCCACCGCGTGCGCGCCAAGCGTGTGGTGCTGGCGGCAGGGGCCCAGGAGCGTCCGCTGGTCTACGGCAACAACGACCTGCCCGGCAACATGGTGGCCGGTTCGATTTCCACCTACGTGCGCCGCTATGGTGTGGCACCGGGCCGCAAGCTGGTCCTGTCGACCAACAATGACCATGCCTACCGCGTGGCCCTGGACTGGCACGATGCAGGCCTGCAGGTCGTGGCCGTGGCCGACGCCCGCCACAACCCGCGCGGCTCGCTGGTCGAGGCAGCACGTGCCAAAGGCATCCGTATCCTCACCTCCAGCGCCGTGATCGAGACCCGGGGCGGCAAGCATGTGACCGCTGCCCGTGTGGCGGCCATCGACGTGCCGGGCCACCAGGTCACCAGCCCGGGCGAATGGCTCGAGTGCGACCTGGTCGGCACTTCCGGCGGCTACAGCCCGGTGGTCCACCTGGCCTCGCACCTGGGCGGTCGTCCGGTGTGGCGCGAAGAAATCCTCGGCTTCGTGCCGGGCGATGCGCCGCAGAAGCGCGTCTGCGTGGGCGGCGTGAACGGCATCTACGCCCTGGGCGATGTCCTGGCCGATGGCTTCGAAGGTGGCGTGCGCGCGGCCAATGAAGCAGGCTTCAAGGCGGTCGTCGGCACCTTGCCGAAAACCGTCGCGATCAAGGAAGAAGCCACCGTCGCGCTGTTCCAGGTTCCGCATGACAAGGGCACCGCCCGTGCGCCGAAGCAGTTCGTCGATCAGCAGAACGACGTCACTGCCGCGGCCATCGAGCTGGCCGTCCGTGAAGGCTTCGAGTCGGTCGAGCACGTCAAGCGCTACACCGCGCTGGGCTTCGGTACCGATCAGGGCAAGCTGGGCAACATCAACGGCCTGGCCATCGCCGCGCGTTCGATGGGCATCACCATCCCGCAGATGGGCACCACCATGTTCCGCCCGAACTACACGCCGGTGACCTTCGGCGCGGTAGCCGGTCGTCACTGTGGGCACATCTTCGAGCCGGTGCGCTTCACCGCGCTGCACGCCTGGCACCTGAAGAACGGCGCCGAGTTCGAGGACGTCGGCCAGTGGAAGCGTCCGTGGTACTTCCCCAAGGCGGGCGAAGACATCCATACCGCCGTGGCCCGCGAATGCAAGGCCGTGCGTGACAGCGTCGGCCTGCTCGACGCCTCGACCCTGGGCAAGATCGACATCCAGGGCCCGGATGCACGCGAGTTCCTCAACCGGGTGTACACCAACGCCTGGACCAAGCTCGACGTGGGCAAGGCGCGGTATGGCCTGATGTGCAAGGAAGACGGCATGGTCTTCGACGACGGCGTCACCGCCTGTCTGGCCGACAACCACTTCCTGATGACCACCACCACCGGCGGCGCCGCCCGCGTCCTGCAGTGGCTGGAGCTGTACCACCAGACCGAATGGCCGGAGCTGAAGGTGTACTTCACCTCGGTCACCGACCACTGGGCCACCCTGACCCTGTCCGGCCCCAACAGCCGCAAGCTGCTGGCCGAGGTCACCGACATCGACCTGGACAAGGACGCCTTCCCGTTCATGACCTGGAAGGAAGGGCTGGTCGGCGGTGTGCCGGCGCGGGTCTTCCGGATTTCGTTCACCGGCGAGCTGTCGTACGAGGTCAACATCCAGGCCAACTACGCCATGGGCGTGCTGGAGAAGATCGTCGAGGCCGGCAAGCAGTACAACCTGACGCCGTATGGCACCGAGACCATGCACGTGCTGCGCGCCGAGAAGGGCTTCATCATCGTCGGTCAGGACACCGACGGCTCGATGAACCCGGACGACCTGAACATGAGCTGGTGCGTCGGTCGCAACAAGCCGTTCTCCTGGATCGGCCTGCGCGGCATGAACCGCGAAGACTGCCTGCGCGAAGACCGCAAGCAACTGGTCGGCATCAAACCGCTGGACCCGACCAAGTGGCTGGCCGAGGGCGCGCAGATCATCCTCGATCCGCAGCAGCCGATGCCGCAGGAGATGGTGGGTCACATCACCTCCAGCTATGCCCACAACTCGCTGGGGTATTCCTTCGCGATGGGCGTGGTCAAGGGCGGCCTCAAGCGCATGGGCGAACGCATCTGGGTCTCGCAATCGGACGGTAGCGTGAGCGAAGCGGAGATCGTGTCTTCGGTCTTCTTCGACCCGAAAGGTGAACGTCAGAACGTCTGAGACCCCCGGCACCCACCAGTGCCTGGCGCACGATAGAGGCTTGTTGCAGGCGCGGGCTTGCCCGTGAAGGCGGTGTTCATATCACCGCCTTCTTTCGCGGGTCCGCCTGCGCCTGTGCAAGCACCGACGTCCCAGGCATCGCGGTCGAATCCAGAATTCAAGGCAGGTAAAAAATGAGTGCGATCAACGTCTACCAGCAAAACCCCAGCGCCGACGTCAAGGCCCAGACCCCGCTGCACCATGCCGACCTGGCCAGCCTGGTCGGCAAGGGCCGCCAGAACGCCGGCGTCACCCTGCGTGAAAAGAAATTCCTCGGGCACCTGACCCTGCGTGGCGATGGTCATAACCCGGCGTTCGCCGCGGGCGTGCAGAAGGCCTTGGGCCTGGAGCTGCCGGTCGCCCTGACCGTGGTGGCCGACGGCGAGACCTCGCTGCAATGGGTCGGCCCGGACGAGTGGCTGCTGATCGTTCCTGGCGGTCAGGAGCTCGAGGCCGAGCAGAAGCTGCGCGCGGCCCTCGAAGGCCAGCACATCCAGGTGGTCAACGTCAGCGGCGGGCAGACCCTGCTGGAGCTGCGTGGCCCGAACGTGCGCGACGTGCTGATGAAGTCCACCAGCTACGACGTGCACCCGAACAACTTCCCGGTCGGCAAGGCCGTCGGCACCGTGTTCGCCAAGTCGCAGCTGGTGATCCGCCGCACCGCCGAAGACACCTGGGAGCTGATGATCCGTCGCAGCTTCGCCGATTACTGGTGGCTGTGGCTGCAGGACGCGTCGGCTGAATACGGCCTGACCATCGAGGCCTGAGGAGAACACCGATGAGCCGAGCACCGGATACCTGGATCCTGACTGCCGACTGCCCAAGCACGCTCGGCACCGTCGACGTGGTGACGCGTTTTCTGCACGAGCAGCAGTGCTATGTCACGGAGCACCATTCGTTCGACGACCGGCTGTCCGGCCGCTTCTTCATCCGCGTGGAATTCCGCCAACCTGCCGGTTTCGACGAGGCCGCGTTCCGCGCGGGCCTCGGCGAGCGCAGCGCGGGTTTTGGCATGGGCTTCGAGCTGACCGCACCGGATCACCGCCCCAAGGTGGTGATCATGGTGTCCAAGGCCGACCACTGCCTGAACGACCTGCTGTACCGGCAACGCATCGGCCAGCTGGGCATGGACGTGGTCGCGGTGATCTCCAATCACCCCGACCTCGAACCCCTGGCCCAGTGGCACAAGATTCCCTATCACCATTTTCCGCTCGACCCCAAGGACAAGCCCGGGCAAGAGCGCAAGGTGCTCAAGGTCATCGAAGAGACCGGCGCCGAACTGGTGATCCTCGCCCGCTACATGCAGGTGCTGTCGCCCGAGCTGTGCCGCCGGCTCGACGGCTGGGCGATCAACATCCATCACTCGCTGTTGCCAGGCTTCAAGGGCGCCAAGCCCTATCACCAGGCCTACAACAAGGGCGTGAAGATGGTCGGCGCCACGGCCCACTACATCAACAACGACCTGGACGAAGGCCCGATCATCGCCCAGGGCGTCGAGACCGTGGACCACAGTGACTACCCTGAGGACCTGATCGCCAAGGGCCGCGACATCGAATGCCTGACGCTGGCGCGAGCGGTGGGGTATCACATCGAGAAGCGCGTGTTCCTCAATGCCAATCGGACGGTGGTGCTGTAAGGCGGTAACGTGCAGGTCTGTATTGACGGGGCAGGGCGATGTGTCGCTTGCGGGACATGGGCCCGTGCAGGCTTGCCATGGAGGCTGTGCCGACGCCATCGTGGGCAAGCCCGCTCCCACACCCATAGCTCCACCCGCGTGGTACAGGCGTTTACAGCGCATGCAGAAGCGATACTGCCGGGACATCGGGCCGGCCCCTGTGGGAGCGGGCTTGCCCGCGATGGCGGTCGTGCCGACAGCCGTGCGGTGACAGGCCGCCCCTCCCTCTGAAGGCGGACACTCTCACAGCTGCCGGTCCCGCGCTCCGGCAAGTCCGCCTGCCCATGCGCTGCGATGGCCCGACCCACTCTGGTGGGGCAGCGGGCGTGGGAGCGGGCTTGCCCGCGATGGCGATCGTGCCGACACCCGCGCAGTGGCAGTCCGACGTGTCCCATTGAAGGCTGACGCTCCAAAGCAAGTCACTGTCGTTCCCAGTCACCGTCCCCCGCTTCCGACAAGACCACAATGGACCGCACCAATGCGCGGCCCTGTACGCCTTTGCGCCGTGGTAGACGTCCCTCCACGGCATCCGCAACATCTGTCGCCCATGAAGGGCGGCGCTTCAACCACCGCTGCATAACTAGAATTCAAGCGAGGTAAGAGCATGTCAGGCAATCGTGGAGTGGTGTATCTCGGCGCCGGCAAGGTCGAGGTGCAGAAGATCGACTACCCGAAAATGCAGGACCCGCGTGGCAAGAAGATCGAGCACGGGGTGATCCTCAAGGTGGTCTCCACCAACATCTGCGGCTCCGACCAGCACATGGTCCGTGGTCGTACCACTGCCCAGGTCGGCCTGGTCCTGGGTCACGAAATCACCGGTGAAATCGTCGAGAAGGGCAGCGACGTCGAGCGCATGCAGATCGGCGACCTGGTCTCGGTGCCGTTCAACGTTGCCTGCGGCCGTTGCCGCTCCTGCAAGGAAATGCACACCGGTGTCTGCCTCACCGTCAACCCGGCCCGCGCCGGGGGTGCCTACGGCTATGTGGACATGGGCGACTGGACCGGCGGCCAGGCCGAATACGTGCTGGTGCCGTACGCCGACTTCAACCTGCTGAAACTGCCCGAGCGCGACAAGGCCATGGAAAAGATCCGTGACCTGACCTGCCTGTCCGACATCCTGCCGACCGGCTACCACGGCGCCGTGACCGCGGGCGTCGGCCCAGGCAGCACCGTCTACGTCGCTGGTGCCGGTCCGGTCGGCCTGGCCGCTGCCGCCTCGGCTCGCCTCCTGGGCGCTGCCTGCGTGATCGTCGGCGACCTCAACCCGGCCCGTCTGGCCCACGCCAAGTCGCAAGGCTTCGAAGTGGTCGACCTGTCCAAGGACACCCCGCTGCACGAGCAGATCGTCGACATCCTCGGCGAGCCGGAAGTGGACTGCGCGGTCGATGCCGTCGGCTTCGAGGCCCGTGGCCATGGCCATGAAGGCGCCAAGCACGAAGCCCCGGCCACCGTGCTGAACTCGCTGATGCAAGTGACCCGCGTGGCCGGCAGCATCGGTATCCCGGGCCTGTACGTGACCGAAGACCCGGGCGCATCGGATGCTGCCGCCAAGATCGGCGCCCTGAGCATCCGCTTCGGCCTGGGCTGGGCCAAGTCGCACAGCTTCCACACCGGCCAGACCCCGACCATGAAGTACAACCGCCAGCTGATGCAGGCGATCATGTGGGACCGGATCAACATCGCCGAGGTCGTGGGCGTGCAGGTGATCAACCTCGACCAGGCGCCACAAGGCTACGGCGAGTTCGATGCCGGTGTGCCGAAGAAATTCGTGATCGACCCGCACAAGATGTGGGGCGCGGCGTGATGCCGTGAGGTGACGTCACGAAGAGCCCCTCACATCGAGGGGCTTTCTTTTTCAGACTTGAAAGTGACGCACCGGTATCGTTCTACAATTGCGGGCCTCTCAGAGCTTTGCGGATGCCCTCGTTGATACGGGCGATCTCGTCTTCGGAATCTGATGCAGAAGATGAGTCAAAAGACGGCGACCTGTCGCGCTGAGCTGCCCGAAACTGCCTGTCGGCTTCGATATTGCGTATCAGCTGATCCCGCTCCTGGGATTTGCCTTTGAAGGGGGTGAGATCTATGGAAGGGCTTTTCACTAGAACTTCGTAAGAATGTCCAAGCGCAGGGCCAACGGTGCCTTCCTGTGCAGAGGCCAGTAGCCGTTCAGGTTGTTCCCGCGAACGCGCGATCTTGGTCATTGCGGGTTGGGTCATCTGTTTCAGGTGTTTGCTGGTCCGAGCCAGCGCGGCGGCATCGGCCAAGCGGCTGTGCTTGATGATGTTCGCGAAGATATCCGGCTCCCTCAACGCGGCGATCGTGAGTGTCGAGGGTGAGACTCTCAAGACGGGGCTTTTCATGTGCCCACTGGGGTCCTGGTTGTTCACCGGGTCGCCTGCACAGAACGCGTAGGAGTTGAGTCCGCCTTGCCCGAAGGGGCTCCAGTCATCGGGTGATTGAAAGCGCATCAAACCCGGACTGTAGGAGCGATATCCGTTGCCCAGCAGATAACTGCCGAGGACGGCTAGATAGAATTCGCCGTTAAACCCAGAAAGCGTTTTGCTTAATGATGTACTTGCGGCGTACCCGTAAGCTGAGTAGGCCCGATTTTCGCCCTGGGGCATAGGTAAACCCTCATCGAAAAAAGTTGCGGTCTCGCTAACGGTTTTCAACGATGGTGGGGAGTGTCCTGCAGTGACGGGCGCGTTACTACTGTCAAAAATGCTAGGCGACAGGTGCCGATGGCATACAGCCTGGGTAATGTCTCCCACACCGGCGTCATTGCGGGCTGGCGCCCATTCCCACAGGTTGAGCGCCAAGTTTAGATCGGTGCGATTCCTGTGGGTGTGGGCGACCGCCCGCGATAAGGCCGGCATAGAAAAAATGCCAGCTGATGCAGGCGATCATGCATCAACATCGCCGAGGTGGTGGGCGTGCAGGTGATCAACCTCGACCAGGCACCGCAAGGCTATGGCGAGTTCGATGTCGGTGCACCGAAGAAATTCGTGATCGACCCGCACAAGATGTGGGGCGCGGCGTCATGCCGTGATATGACGTCACGAAGAGCCCCTCGCATCGAGGGGCTTTTTCATGGCTGCTCGTCTGGGCTTTGCACGACGAGGACCGAGCCTTTGTCATCGGTGGCCAGCAAACCGCCGGTTTGGATATCGTCGGTGCTCAATTCAGCCAAGGGATGTTCGGCATGGCGGAAGATGGCGTGGTGCTGATCGCCCTGTTTCACGGTGATCAGTTTGTCGCCTTGATAGAAGAAAAGAGAGTTGTTCGATGGCGTATTCATGATTCAATGTCCCGCGATGTTAGGGGAGAGAAACGCTGCATGGTGGCCTGACAGCTACACCGCCGAGGCGGTAGCACAGGGTCTTCAATCTGGACACGCCGCTATCAAGAAGGGCGCGAATTTGATACGGCGATGCCACATAAATGCGCAGTCGAGCCCTTTGGTAGGTAGCGAGCGATCCGACACCTCAAACAGTGAGGTGGTGCTAGGTGATATTTAGTATTGTTCAGTAACTTACTGTTTTCTATCAAGTTTAAAGTCACCGCTCTTCCCGAAGGGTAGAACGATTCGACTATTTAATCTCTGGTCTGTTTGTTCTTGATCAACATCCAGACAAAGAGACCTATGAGTGACGCGCTGAAAACCGTACCCATTATTGTTCCAACCGCATTGCCGCCGGAGTTATCGCCTATCGATCTGGAAATGTGTTCAGTCGGGCGGGCCTCAGGTGCTTTGTAAGCGCTAAATCCAGACACATCGCCAGAACGTGGGGGCGTGGTCGAAGGGGATGGAGACTGAGACGAACCGTTACTTAGTGGTGCAGCTGCTATATGAGCCTGAGCGTCATGCGACACGCTACCTCCAAGGGGGCGTGAGGGCGCGTTAGGGATGCCGCTCGCGTTCGAAGGCCTTGGAATACTAAGGGTAGAGGATGGCGTTACCTGCCTGTGCAGAGACAATTGAGGTTTTGATGGTCTGCTGAAAGCGCCATACGTATTGAAGCGGACGAGGGCTCGTGTAATAGGCCTAAAACTGTTCAGAAGGGGGACCCTGAAACCACCTGAAGGGTCATGGTTATTGATGGGGTCGCCAGCGCAGTACGCATAGGCATTAAGGCCTCCTTTATGGAATGGGCTGAGACTATCCGTAGAGAAGAATCGCCTCGATCCAGGCCAGTACATACGATGCCCTTGACCCAAGGGCTGAAAACCTAAAATCGGATCAGTGAATTCTCCCATGAACCCTATCAAACTCGGCAATCGTTCAGTAGGGCAGTAGCCATAGGCGTCATATCGAGCCCGTTCAGCATCCGGCGCAGACGACGCGGTGCCGAGGACCGAGCCGTTCTGTTCTGATTGAAGCAATTGGGTAGACTGTGTGGCATCACTTGTCTGCGCTACCACCTTATCCTGGGCCCAGACAACGCGTGTCGTTTCATGCGAAAGCAGTGTATGTAAGCGCTCAGCATGATAAAAGTAGTGTTTGCCGGTGCCGGCAGTCTTGTTCATGGTATCTCCTCCTGACTTAACTTTTGATGGCGCGTGTGCAGGTATGCAGGTCTCATGAGTATCAGGAGGTACAGGGAGGGGCGCAACTATCAGAATTATCAGTCTGCGGTCCCCTGTCAGGCGTGTGATGTGAACGGAGGGTCGCGATGTTGCCCGTGGATCATGATGTACAGTCTTGGGTCTTTAGCTCATGGTGCAGTTGACCGATGCGTTGGTCCTTCTCCTGCCATAAGCTGTTTACCCACGCCTGTATCACCTGCCGAAAGGCGGGGTCATTTTCATAATTACCGGCCCATAATTCGGGACTCAGGGCTCGCACGCGAATGTCCACGACCACACGCGAAATGTTGCCACTCAACAAATCCCAGAACCCCGGCGCCCGATCACCGGGATACACGATGGTCACATCCAGCAGCGCATCCAGCTGCTCACCCAGCGCCGCCAACACGAATGCCACGCCCCCCGCCTTGGGCTTGAGCAGATAACGGTAGGGCGACTGCTGCTCCCGGTGCTTGGCCTGGGTAAAGCGCGTGCCTTCGAGATAGTTGACCACGGTCACCGGCTGACGCTTGAACAGCTCACAGGCAGCCTTGGTGATCTCCAGGTCCTTGCCCTTGAGCTCCGGATGCTTTTCCAGGAAGGCCTTGCTGTAGCGCTTCATGAACGGATAGTCCAGGCCCCACCAGGCCAGCCCCAGCAGGGGTACCCAGATCAGCTCCTTCTTCAGGAAGAACTTGAAGAACGGCGTGCGGCGGTTGAGGCTTTCCATCAGCGCCGGGATGTCCACCCAACTCTGATGGTTGCTGACGCACAGGTAGGAAGTATCCGTTCGCAGGTTGTCGATGCCGCGGATGTCCCAGCGCGTCGGGATGCACGCAGCGAAGATCCGCTTGTCGATCTCGGCCCAGGTTTCGGCCACCCACATGACCGCGCGCGAGGCCCAGTCGCGGCCACGGGCCGGCAGCACCAGCTTGAGCACGGCGAAGAACAGCAAGGGGCAAATCAGTACCAGTGTGTTGAGCAACAGCAGGGTGGCCACGAGGATGCCGGTGAACAGGCGACGCATAGGGAAACTCTTGTGGTCTGAGCAGGGGGCCATGATAAGCATGCCGTTGCGCCCCGCCAAATGCGTCGGGCTGGGCGGCGCGAACAAATGTTTCACATTGTGTTGGCTAGAGTCGCAGGCCGTTGCCAGGGGCCGTTGAAACATCGACGTGCGATTGGCGTCCAACCGGTACTGTCGAATCAGGAGCCTTGCCCGTGAAATCCATGCTTGCCTTGCTGTGCACCTTGTCTCTGCCCGTCATGGCGGCGGACCCCATGCTCTATGGGCGCTACGAACACGTCGGCCTGCCGGAACTCGGCGAAACCCTCAAGGCCAAGATGGACACCGGTGCCTGGACCGCCTCGCTGTCGGCCAAGGACATCGAGCGCTTCAGCCGCAATGGCGACGACTGGGTACGCTTCCGCCTGGCGACCCCGGACGCCGACGACAAGGTCTACGAGCACAAGCTGGCGCGCATCAGCAAGATCAAGAGCCGCGCCGACGAGGACGACGAAGGCGAGGCGGCCGGTTTCGCCAAGCGGCCGGTGATCGACCTGGACCTGTGCCTGGGTAACGTCAAGCGCACCGTGGAGGTGAACCTCACCGACCGCAGCAGCTTCGACTACCCGCTGCTGATCGGCGCCAAGGCCCTGCGCGAGTTCAAGGCGGCCATCGACCCGGCGCAGCGTTACACGGCGGACAAGCCGGACTGCTGAGAGAGGGGCGCTGCAAGTCGTAAGCTGCAAGCTAGAAGCTAGAAGCTAGGAGCTAGGAGCTAGAAGCTAGAAGCTAGGAGCCGTAACCAGTAGGATTCCAGCGCACATCCATACGCCTGCTTCCAGCTTGCAGTTCGCCGCCCGAGATCCTCATGCCCCACATCCTCATCGTCGAAGACGAAGCCGCCATCGCCGACACGTTGGTCTACGCCTTGCAGGCCGATGGCCACAGCACCGACTGGGTCACCCTGGGCGGCGTGGCGCTCGAGCGGCTGCGCCTGCAGCCGGCGGACCTGGTGATTCTCGACATCGGCTTGCCTGACATCAGCGGGTTCGAGACGTGTCGGCAGTTGCGTCGGTTTTCCGAGGTGCCGGTGATGTTCCTCAGCGCACGCGATGGCGAAATCGATCGGGTGGTGGGGCTGGAGATCGGGGCCGACGATTATGTCGTCAAGCCGTTCAGCCCGCGCGAAGTGACGGCGCGGGTACGGGCGATTCTCAAGCGCATGGCGCCACGGGTCGAGCCGGTGGAGGCCGCAGCGGCATTCCAGGTGGACACCCTGCGCATGCTGATCCAGTACCGGGGGCAGCCGTTGTCGCTGACGCGCCATGAGTTTCGCCTGCTGCACTGCCTGCTGGCGCAACCGCAGCGGGTGTTCAGTCGCGAGCAACTGCTCGACGCGCTCGGGGTGGCCTCCGATGTCGGCTACGAACGGACCATCGACAGCCACATCAAGAGCCTGCGTGCCAAGCTGCGCCAGGTCGCCGCGTACGCCGAGCCGATCCAGACCCACCGCGGCCTGGGCTACAGCTACAGCCCGGACCAGGCCTGATGCGCCTGGGGATACGAATTTTCCTGGTGTACTTCCTGTTCGTCGGCCTGGCCGGCTATTTTCTGCTCAATACCGTGCGTGAGCAGATCCGCCCGGTGGTCCGCCAGTCCTCCGAAGAAACCTTGGTGGACACCGCCAACCTGCTGGCGGAAATCCTGCACGATGACGTCAAGGCCGGCACCTTGGGCCAAAGCCGTCTGCCCGAGGTGCTCAAGGCCTATGGCCTACGCAGCCCTGGCGCGCAGATCTGGGGGTTGACCAAGCATCAGGTCAGCCACCGCATCTACGTCACCGACGCCCACGGCATCGTGCTGCTCGACTCCAGCGGCCAGGCGCTCGGCCAGGACTACTCGCGCTGGAACGATGTCTACCTGACCTTGCGGGGCCAGTATGGCGCGCGCTCCACGCGCAGTGTCGATGCCGACGAGAGCACCTCGGTCATGCATGTGGCCGCACCCATCCTGGATGAAGGCCGCATCATCGGCGTGGTCACCGTGGCCAAGCCCAACAGCGCTTTGCAGCCCTACATCGACCGTTCCGAACGACGTCTGCTGACCCTCGGGCTGGGCGTGATCGTCATGGGCCTGCTGGTCGGGGCAGCCTTGTCCTGGTGGCTGGCGCGCGCCCTGCGCAAACTGGCCCGTTACGCCCAGGCAGTCAGCGAGGGCGAACGTGCCGCGCTGCCGTTCTACAAGGGGGGCGAGCTGGCGCATCTGGCCGGGGCCGTCGAGCGCATGCGCACGCAGCTCGAAGGCAAGGCGTACGTCGAGCGTTACGTCCACACCCTGACCCATGAGCTGAAAAGCCCGCTGGCCGCGATCCGTGGCGCCGCGGAGCTGCTGCAGGGAGAGATGCCGGCCGAGCAGCGGGCGAAGTTCGCCGCCAACGTGGAGCGCGAGAGCGAACGCGTGCAACAGATGATCGAACGCCTGCTCGACCTGGCCAAGGTCGAGCAGATGCAGGCGTTGGACGACGAGCAGCACGTGGACATCGCGGCACTGGTCGACGAGCTGTTGATGGCCCAGGCGAGCCGCCTGGCGGCCGGGGATATCCAGGTGCGCCAGGGGTTGCCGATGCGCCGCGTGCTGTGCGACCCCTTCCTGATGCGTCAGGCCCTGGCCAATCTGCTGGACAATGCCCTGGACTTCACGCCTCCGGGCGGCGCGCTGACGTTCGACCTGACACACGAGGGCGAGCGGGTGGCGCTGAGCGTGTTCAACCAGGGGGAGGCGATTCCGGACTACGCCATCGGCAGGGTCGCCGAGCGGTTCTACTCACTGCCTCGTCCCGGCAGCGGGCGCAAGAGCACCGGCCTGGGGCTCAACTTCGTGGCCGAGGTGATGCACCTGCATGGCGGCGCCCTGGCCGTGGACAATGTCGAGGGCGGAGTGCGCGTGCAGCTGTGGCTGCCGGCACGACGCTTCGGCTGAGCCTGCGAGTCGAGCTTCCTGCAACTTCACACACACACCACACAGGCTCCTCGAAGCCTCCACACAGCCTGCGCACACTGCCTCCATTGCCACAGGAGGCCCCATGAACAAGACCCTTGCTTTCAAGCTTGGCACCATTGCCCTGCTGACGTTGCTGTTGCTGATTCCGCTGCTCATGATCGATGGCTTGATCGGCGAACGCCAGCGTCTGCGTGACAGCGTGGTGCAGAACATTGCCCAGAGCGCCAGCTTCGACCAACGCATCAGCGGCCCGCTGCTGGTGGTGCCGTACCGCAAGCTGCAACGCCGCTGGATCGACAAGGACGGCCAGCGTGTGCAGGACGTCAGCACGGTCGCCGGGCAACTCTACATCCTGCCCGAGACCTTCGCCGCCGACCTGAACGTGGACACCGAACAGCGGGCACGTGGCATCTACCAGGCACGGCTGTTCCACGCCAAGGGGCACCTGGACGGCAGCTTCCGGTTGCCGGCGCGCTGGGGCATCGACAAGGATTTCGAGGACTACCGCTTCGACACGCCACGTCTGGTGGTCGGCATCAGCGACATTCGTGGGATCGAGAATGCCCTGCAACTGATCGTCGACGGCAAGGCCCAGACCTTCGAGGCCGGCACCGGGCTGGACTGGCTACGCGACGGGGTGCAGGTGGCCTTGCCCCAGCTCGAGGATCCGGTCGCCCGTGAGTTCGAGTACGGTTTCGACCTGGCGTTGCAGGGCACGGGGCAGTTGCAGCTCCTGCCGGTCGGACGCACCAGCCGTGTCGACCTGCGCGCCAGCTGGCCGCACCCGAGCTTCATCGGCAGTTACCTGCCCAACCGCCATGCGATCGACGATAACGGCTTCACCGCGCACTGGCAGACGTCCTTCTTCGCCACCAACCTCGAAGACGCGTTGCAACAATGCGCCACGAACGGGCAGTGCGAGGCCTTCGGCGAGCGCACCTTCGGCGTGAGTTTCGTCGACCCGGTCGACCAGTACCTGAAAAGCGAGCGCGCCATCAAGTACGCCCTGCTGTTCATCGCGCTGACTTTCGCTGGTTTCTTTCTGTTCGAGGTGCTCAGGAACCTCAGTGTCCACCCGGTGCAGTACATCCTGGTCGGCACGGCCCTGGCCTTCTTCTACCTGCTGTTGCTGTCGTTGTCCGAGCACCTGGGTTTCGGGCTGGCGTATGGCCTGTCGGCGACGGCCTGCGTGGCACTGATCGGGTTCTACCTGATGCATGTGTTGCGCAGCGCGGCCCGTGGTGTCGGCTTCGCGGCGGGGTTGGCGGCGCTGTACGCCCTGCTTTACGGCCTGCTCAGTGCCGAGGATTACGCCCTGCTGATGGGATCGCTGCTGTGCTTCGGTTTGCTGGGCGTATTCATGGTTCTCACGCGCCGACTCGACTGGGCGCGGGTGGGGCGGCCGGCATGAGGGAGGATAAAGCGATCGGGCGTTGGCTGGCGCAGCGGGTTGGGCAGTTGTTCGGTACGACGCCGCAGCTACATGCTACACGCAAGGGGACTTAGCGACGTGCGCGACAGGCGTCCGGTCAGGCGGCGCCGGCATCGCGGGCAAGCCCGCTCCCACAGAGGGCTGTGCCAGCCCGACAACTTGGCGTTTCGAGCGACCGATCCATCGAGCTGATACATGCCCGAGGCAGGACCTTGTAGGAGCGGGCTGTGCCAGCCCGAAGAATTGGCGCTGCGAGCGACCGATCCATCGAGCTGATACGTGCCTGAGGCAGGACTTTGTGGGGGGCTTGCCCGCGATGCAGGCGCCGAGGAGGGCGCAGTGCTCTCAGACCGTCGGCACCGTGGCACGCATGGACGGTCGTTGGGCGACCTCGGCATACCAGGTTGCCAGCCCCGGTTGTCGCTCGCGCCAGCCGAACCCAGGCTGGCGCAGGTCCAGGTAGCCCAGGGCACAGGCCACGCCGATGGCGGCGATGTCGAATGCCGAGGCCAGCTCGGCCAGGTGTGCCTGCTCGAAGTCGGCCAGGGCGCGCTGGATCTTCTGGGTCTGCGCGTCTGTCCAGCCGTCCCAGCGTTTGTCCTCGGGACGCAGGAAGGTCTCGTAACGGGTCGAGACCGCCGCATCCAGCACGCCGTCGGCCTGGGACGCCAGGGTCAGCCGCCGCCAACGGGCGGCGCCTTCGCGTGGAATCAGAGGATGGCCGACATGCTGCTGGTCCAGGTACTCGCAGATCACCCGGCTGTCATGCAGCACAGTGCCATCGGCCAGGCGCAGAGCCGGGATCTTGCCGAGCGGGTTGCCCTGGTTGAGCGTTTCGTCACCGTTGACCGGGCTGATGTTCACACCCTGCAGGGTGACCCGGTCCTGCTGCCCGGTCTCGTGCAGCAAGACCATGACCTTGCGCACGAACGGCGACAAGGGCGAGTGGAACAATGTCATGCCGCTCATCGCCGGCTCCTCAGTTGCCCTGTAGGCTCGGTGGCAAGCAGACACCGGTGCCGCCGATGCCGCAGTAGCCGTTGGGGTTCTTGGCCAGGTACTGCTGGTGGTAGGCCTCGGCGAAGTACACGGTCGGCGCCTGGTCGATCTCGGTGGTGATCGCGCCGAAGCCAGCCTTGTCCAGTTCGGCCTGGTACTCGGCCTGGCTCGCTTTGGCCTGTTCCAGCTGCTCAGGGCTGGTGCAGTAGATCACCGAGCGGTACTGGGTGCCGACGTCGTTGCCCTGGCGCATGCCCTGGGTCGGGTTGTGCAGTTCCCAGAACATCGCCAGCAGTTCGCGGTAGCTGACCTTGGCCTTGTCGAACACCACCAGCACCACTTCGGTGTGGCCGGTCAGGCCCGAGCAGACTTCCTCGTAGGTCGGGTTCGGGGTGAAGCCGCCCGCGTAGCCCACCACGGTGCTGACCACGCCGTCGCGCTGCCAGAAGCGGCGCTCGGCGCCCCAGAAGCAGCCCAGGCCGAAGATGGCGAAGTCGACATCCTCGAAGAACGGGCCGAGCAGGGGGGTGTCTTTGAACACGTAGTGGAACTCGGGCAGGGCCATCGGCGTTTCGCGGCCAGGAAGCGCCTGCTCCGCGGTAGGCAGGACGTTTTTGTTCACCAGGATTTCAGAACGCAGGACCATGGCCATACCTCTTGAGTCGGTCGAAAGGGAAGACCCCTAGTGTGCCCGAGAGTCGCGCGGCTGTCAGGTCGCCGGGCCACGGGGATAGCGTGTGAGGCGCTCGACCAGTTCGCGGCCTGGAATCGGCTTGTCGAACAGGTAGCCTTGGCCGACATCGCAGCGATGACGCCGCAGGAACGCCAGTTGCGCCGCCGTCTCGATGCCTTCGGCCACGACCTTCAGCTTGAGGTTATGGGCCATGGCGATCACCGCCGAGGTGATTTCCATGTCGTCCTGATTGTCGGGAATCTCGCTGATGAAGCTGCGATCGATCTTGAGGATGTCGATCGGGAATTTCTTCAGGTAGCTCAGAGACGAGTATCCAGTACCGAAATCGTCCATCGCCAGGTTCAGCCCCAGCTCCTTGAGCTGTTCGAGCTGGCGCCGGGTGTCGTCGGTGGCTTCCAGCAGCAGGCCCTCGGTCAGTTCCAGCTCCAGCAGATGAGCCGGCAGGGCCTGCTCCTGAAGGATGCCCGCGATCGAGCTGACCAGCTCAGGGTCGGAGAACTGTTTCGGCGATAGGTTGATGGCCACGTGCAAGTCGCCCATGCCCGCCGCGCTCAGGCGCTTGCTCATGGCGCACGACTCGCGCACCACCCACTTACCGATGGGGATGATCAGGCCGGTTTCCTCGGCCACGCTGATGAACTGGTCCGGACGGATCATGCCGCGCTCGGGGTGGTTCCAGCGCAGCAAGGCCTCCAGGCCCAGCAAACGACCGCTGCGCAGGCACAGCTTGGGCTGGTAGAAGACTTCCAGCTCGTCCTGGGTCAGGGCGCGGCGCAGGTTGTTCTCGACGAACAGCTTGTAGCTGGCCTCGGCGTTGAGCACTTCGGTGAACACCTGTACCTGGTGCTTGCCGTTGGCTTTGGCCTTGTGCAATGCCAGGCCGGCGTTCTTCATCAAGGTCTGCGGGTCACGGCCATGCAGCGGCGCGCAGGCCAGCCCGACCGAGGCGGTGACGTTGATCAGCTGGTTGTCGACGAACATCGGCTTGTCGAGGGTGTGCAGCAGACGTTGGGCGATGTGCTGGCCGTCTTCCAGCGCCGTGTCGTCGAGCAGCACGGCGAACTCGTTGCTGGCAAAGCGCGCCAGGCAACCACTGTCGTCCAGGCTGTTGCGCAGGCGCCGGGCCAGGCTGACCAGCAGTTTGTCCCCGGCGTGATGGCCGAGGCTGTCGTTGATGCGCTTGAAGTTGTCGATGTCCACGAACAGCAGGCAGATCAGGCTGTCGCCATCGCGCGCAAAGCGCTCGTCGAGGCAGCGGATGAACGCCGGCCGGTTGCCCAGGCTGGTGAGGTTGTCGGTGTAGGCCAGGCGCTCGATGCGCTGCTGGGCCAGCTTGCTCTGGGTGATGTCTTCGTAGATGCCGATGTAGTGGGTCAGCTCGCGGTTGTCGCCATAGACCTTGGAGATCGACAACTGGCCCCAGTAGGGCTCCAGGCTCTTGCGGCGGCTCTTGAACTCGCCCTGCCAGCTGTTGCCGATGGCCAGGGTGGAAGGGGAGTCGAACAGCAGCTCGCTGAGGTTTGCCAGCGCCGGCAGCTCAGCCAGGTGATGGCCTTGCACTTCCTCGGTGCTGTACTGCGTGATGGCCGTGAAGCTCGGGTTCACGTATTCGACCACGCCCTCGCGGTTGACCAGCAGGAAGGCGCTGGCGCTCTGTTCCACCGCCCGTTGGAACAGGTGCAAGGCACTGGTCGCGGTGCGCCGATTCTGGCTGGTGATGACCTGGGCGACCTGATCGGCCAGCTCGCCAGCGAAGGCGATCTCGTCGGCCTGCCAGGTGCGTGGACCGCTGGTCTGCTCCAGGCACAGCACGCCCACCACCTGGCCGTCGATGCGAATGCCTGCGTCCAGCAGGGCATTGTTGCCGGTCGGGTACAGGCCATCGACCAGGTCCCGCGTACGCGGATCGTGGCTGGCGTTGTGCGCATCGATGGCCCGGCTGGCGTGCAGGGCATCGAGGTAGTCGGGAAAATGGGCGATGTCGAGCGGCTCGGGCAGCACGTGCTGCTGCTCGTCCTGGTACCAGGCGGAAATCGGCTCCAGCCGCTGGTCGACCAAGTGCCACAGGCTGGCGCGGTCGACCCGGTAGATCTCGCAGGCACTGCGGGTGATCAGTTCGGCCGCTTCGCGCAAGGGATTCACGGCGCTGTAGCGCTGGCGCGCCAGGCGCAGGATCAGGTTCTGCTGAGCCTGCACGCGCTCGAGGTGCTCGAGCTGTGCCTGCTGCACGCTCTGGTTGGCCAGCAAGGCGCGTTCCAGGTGCGTGTTGCGGCTTTCCAGGTCGAGGGCATCGAGGTCCGGATCGGCAATCGACGTGTCGTCGAGGACGGTCAGGTAACCGCGCAACATCTGCCGGGTCGCCTGACGGAATGCCTCGCCCGCTTCGAGCACGCGCAGGATCCGGTCGTCCAGGTGCAAGGTGTAGCGCACCTGGTAGTGGGGCCGGTGCGCCAGTTGCAGCTGGATGTCGTCATGCAGCCGGTAACGGGCTTCGGGCTCCATCAGGCTGGCGAACGGCGAGCCGACCAGGGCGCACAGTTCGGCAGCGGGCTGGCCCAGGGCACGCTCGCACGCGGGGTCGAGGTAGAGGAGCGCCCAACTGGCTTCGTTGAGCCGCTCGAAACGCAGCATGCCGAGCCGGGAGGGCACGGGCAACTGCGTGACGACCTCGGCCACCACGCGGCTGATGGCATCGGGTTGGCTTTTCATCGAAGACTCGCTCGGACAAGGCAATGGGCGCGGAATACGGTTCATCGACGGCGCGTTCAGCAAGGTTGCATCATGCCCCATGGACTGGCAAGCGGCCATAGAGGCCTGCAGGCAGTTTATCGGTCGAAGATGGGAAGTCTGAAGGGTTCAGACGAGGCGTTTGGAGGGAAATGGCCCCAGACGCAGGGGAGACGGTGTCCGAGGTGGACCGGGTCGCACCTGCAGGCCCCGTGCGTGGCGGGGCCCCGGTGTGAGACACCAGCGCCGCTTTCCTGGCGAGGATAGCGGCGAAGGGGGTTACAGCAGCAGCGTGCGGATGTCCGCCAGCAGGTCACCCAGGCGCTTGGTGAAGCGCGCGGCAGCGGCGCCGTTGATCACACGGTGATCGTAGGACAGCGACAGCGGCAGCATCAGCTTGGGCTGGAAGGCCTTGCCGTCCCAGACCGGCTGCATGGTGGCCTTGGACACCCCGAGGATCGCCACTTCCGGCGCGTTGACGATCGGCGTGAAGCCGGTGCCGCCAATGTGCCCGAGGCTGGAGATCGTGAAGCAGGCGCCCTGCATGTCGTCGGCCGCCAGCTTCTTGGTACGGGCTTTTTCGGCCAGTGCCGCCGCTTCGCCGGCCAGTTGCAGCAGGCTCTTCTGGTCGACGTTCTTGATCACCGGGACCAGCAGACCGTCCGGGGTGTCCACGGCGAAGCCGATGTTGACGTACTTCTTGCGGATGATCGCCTTGCCGCTCGGGGCCAGCGAACTGTTGAAGTCCGGCAGTTCCTTGAGCAGGTGGGCACAGGCCTTGAGCAGCAGGGGCAGCACGGTGAGCTTGACGCCGGCCTTCTCGGCCACGGCCTTCTGCGCCACGCGGAAGGCTTCGAGCTCGGTGATGTCAGCCGAGTCGAACTGGGTCACGTGCGGCACGTTCAGCCAGCTGCGGTGCAGGTTGGCGGCACCGACCTGCATCAGGCGGGTCAAGGCGACTTCCTCGACTTCGCCGAAACGGCTGAAATCGACGGCCGGGATCGGCGGAATGCCTGCACCACCGGTCGCGCCTGCAGCAGCCGGCGCTTCCTTGGCCTTCTGCATCATGGACTTGACGTACGCCTGCACGTCTTCCTTGAGGATGCGGCCGTGTGGACCCGACGCGCTGACGGCGCCCAGCTCGACGCCGAACTCACGGGCCAGCTGGCGTACCGCCGGGCCTGCATGGACCTTGGCGTTGTTGCCAGCGGCGGGTGCGGCAGGTGCAGCAGCCGGTTTCTCGGCAGCCGGCGCAGGGGCGGCGGCCTTTTCAGGCGCGGCGGCTGGCGCAGGTGCCTCGGCCTTGGCCGGGGCCGGCTTCTCGGCCGCCTGCGCGGGCGCGGCGCCAGCGATCTTGAGCTTGAGGATCAGATCGCCCGTGCCGACTTCGTCGTCGAGCTTGGCGATCACTTCCTCGACCACGCCGGCGGCCGGAGACGGGATCTCCATGGAGGCCTTGTCGGACTCCAGGGTGATCAGCGACTGGTCGGCTTCGACGGTGTCGCCGGCCTTGACCAGCATCTCGATGATCTTGGCCTTGCCCGACGAACCAATGTCCGGCACGTGGATGTCCTGCACGCTGGAGCCCGCGGCAGGCGCAGGTTCAGCGGTAGCCGGCTGAGCCGGGGCAGCTGGTTTTTCCTCGGCAGCGGGCGCGGCGGCCGGCTTGTCCTCGGCTGCCGGCGCCTCGGACGCTGCGTCGGCGCCCTCGGCTTCCAGTTCCAGCAGTTCGTCACCTTCCTTGAGGGTGTCGCCCAGCTTCACCTTCAGGGACTTGATCACACCGGCCTTGGGGGCCGGAATTTCCATGGAAGCCTTGTCGGATTCCAGGGTCAGCAGGCTCTGGTCAGCCTCGATGCGATCGCCGACCTTGACGAACAGCTCGATGACTTCACCTTCACCGCTGCCGATGTCAGGTACGCGAATGAGTTCGCTCACAAAAAATCTCCTCAGCAGTCCAGTGGGTTGCGCTTGTCCGGGTCGATGCCGAACTTGGTGATGGCCTCGGCCACCACGCTCGGTTCGATCTCGCCGCGATCGGCCAAGGCTTCCAGAGCGGCCAGCACCACGAAGTGACGGTCGACTTCGAAGAAGTGACGCAGCTTCTTGCGGCTGTCGCTGCGACCGAAGCCGTCGGTGCCCAGCACCTTGAACTCCTGGCTCGGTACCCACTGGCGAATCTGTTCGGCGAACAGCTTCATGTAGTCGGTAGAGGCGATGACCGGGCCCTTGCGGCCGCCCAGGCACTGCTCGACGTAGGTCTTCTGCGGGGTCTGGCCCGGCTTGAGACGATTGGCGCGTTCCACGGCCAGGCCGTCGCGACGCAGTTCGTTGAAGCTGGTGACGCTCCAGACGTCGGCACCGACGTTGTACTCCTCGCGCAGGATCTTGGCCGCTTCGCGGACTTCGCGCAGGATGGTGCCCGAACCCAGCAGCTGCACATGGTGCGCGGCTTCGCGGGTGTCTTCCTCGAGCAGGTACATACCCTTGACGATGCCTTCCTCGGCGCCGGCCGGGATGGCAGGCTGCTGGTAGGACTCGTTCATCACGGTGATGTAGTAGAAGACGTCCTGTTGCTCTTCGGTCATCTTCTTCATGCCGTCCTGGATGATCACCGCCAGCTCGTAGCCGTAGGTCGGATCATAAGTGCGGCAGTTCGGGATGGTCGCGGCCAGCATGTGGCTGTGACCGTCTTCGTGCTGCAGGCCTTCACCGTTGAGGGTGGTACGGCCGGCGGTGCCGCCGATCAGGAAGCCACGGGTACGGCTGTCGCCAGCGGCCCAGGCCAGGTCACCGATACGCTGGAAGCCGAACATCGAGTAGAAGATGTAGAACGGCAGCATCGGCTGGTTGTGGCTGCTGTACGAAGTACCGGCGGCGATGAACGACGACATGGCGCCCGCTTCGTTGATGCCTTCCTCGAGGATCTGGCCCTTCTTGTCCTCGCGGTAGAACATGACCTGGTCCTTGTCGACCGGATCGTACAGCTGGCCTACGGAGGAGTAGATGCCCAGCTGGCGGAACATGCCTTCCATGCCGAAGGTACGCGCTTCGTCAGGAATGATCGGCACGATGCGCTGACCGATTTCCTTGTCCTTGACCAGCTGCGCGAGGATCCGCACGAAGGCCATGGTGGTGGAGATTTCGCGGTCGCCCGAGCCGTCGAGGATGGCCTTGAGGGTGTCCAGCGGCGGCGTCGGGATGCTGAAGCTCTTGGCGCGACGCTGGGGCACGAAGCCACCCAGGGCTTCGCGACGCTTGGCCAGGTACTTGGCCTCGGCGCTGTCGGCTTCCGGACGGAAGAACGGCAGGTTCTCGAGATCGGCATCCTTCACCGGAATGTCGAAGCGGTCGCGGAATTTGCGCAGGCTGTCGACATCGACCTTCTTGGTGTTGTGCGCGGTGTTCTTGGCTTCGCCTGCACCGGTGCCGTAACCCTTGATGGTCTTGGCCAGGATGACGGTGGGCTGTTCCTTGTGGTTGACCGCCTGGTGGTAGGCCGCATAGACCTTGTACGGGTCGTGGCCGCCACGGTTGAGCTTCCACACTTCCTCGTCGGACAGGTCTTCGACCATGGCCTTGAGTTCGGGCGTGTTGAAGAAGTGCTCACGGACGAACGCGCCGTCCTTGGCCTTGTAGTTCTGGTACTCGCCGTCGATGACCTCGTCCATGCGGCGCTGCAGGGCACCGTTGGTGTCCTTGGCCAGCAGTGGGTCCCAGAAGCGGCCCCAGACGACCTTGTTGACGTTCCAGCCGCCGCCACGGAACACGCCTTCGAGTTCTTGGATGATCTTGCCGTTGCCGCGCACCGGGCCGTCCAGACGCTGCAGGTTGCAGTTGATCACGAAGATCAGGTTGTCCAGCTTCTCGCGGCCGGCCAGGGAGATGGCGCCCAGGGATTCCGGCTCGTCGCACTCGCCATCGCCCATGAAGCACCAGACTTTCTGCTTGCCGGCCGGGATGAAACCGCGCGCTTCCAGGTACTTCATGAAGCGTGCCTGGTAGATCGCCTGGATCGGGCCCAGGCCCATGGACACGGTCGGGAACTGCCAGAAGTCCGGCATCAGCCATGGGTGCGGGTACGACGACAGGCCATTGCCGTCCACTTCCTGGCGGAAGTTGTTCATCTGGTCTTCGCTGATGCGGCCTTCGAGGAAGGCACGGGCGTAGATGCCCGGCGAGGCGTGACCTTGATAGAAGATCAGGTCGCCGCCATGTTCTTCGGTCGGGGCCTGGAAGAAGTAGTTGAAGCCGATGTCGTACAGCGTCGCGCTGGAGGCGAAGCTCGAAATGTGACCACCCAGGTCCGAATCTTTCAGGTTGGTGCGCATGACCATGGCCAGGGCGTTCCAACGTACCATCGAGCGGATGCGGCGTTCCATGAACAGGTCGCCAGGCATGCGCGCTTCGTGGGTGACAGGGATGGTGTTGCGGTATGGCGTGGTGATGGCATACGGCAGCTGCGAACCACTACGGGTGGCCAGCTCGCCCATGCGGGTCATCAGGTAGTGAGCGCGGTCTTCGCCTTCTTTGTCGATGACCGACTCCAAGGCATCCAGCCATTCCTGGGTTTCGACGGGATCGAGGTCTTGCATGGCTTGCTCCAGGGCGGAAAGGCAACCAGAATCGATTGCCTGAGTTTGCGACTGGCCTTTTGGGCAGACGTCGTGAATTCTTGGGGCGCCGTGCAGTGCGCCGGCGTCGTGTAGTTTTACTACAAACGGCCATGTATTTCATGCTTTTGCGCCGAAGGGGGGACAGCGGCGCGACGCACGCGTGGCTTCTGGCCACTTCACACGTTGTGAACTAAAACGATACCGCTAAGAAAAAATAGCGAGATACCGAATAATGCTTCGCTCTTATTGCCCTAAAAGCCAATGCGAAGCTATTTAACGCTTTTGTACGACAGTCCGATCATCGGTCGGACGGCCGCATCTGCCGCCACGCGTTTTCACACGCCGATCAAGGATAGCCCATGCGTCTGCCTTTGCCGCCCCAACTTCCCGCCATTCTCCAGCCCCTGGTCACTCGCAACCGACAGGCCCTGGACGACGCCCTGGCCGCCCATCCCGAGGCCGCGGGGCATGCCTTCAGCGAAGCCCGGCGTCGCCAGTTCGACCAGGTCGCAGCCGCCAGCGAGTTCGTGCTCGACCAGAGCCTGCGCGAGCCGGGCATGGTCTGCGAGCTGCTGGCCAGCGGTGAACTGGAGCGCGCCCTGGCGCCGGGCGAGTTGCGTGAGCGCATCGCCGCTGCGGCAGCGGCGGCAGACAGCGAAGACGCCCTGGCGCGCCAGTTGCGCCGCGAGCGCAACCGCCAGCAGGTGCGCATCATCTGGCGCGACATCACCCGCCAGGCCGATCTGGCGCAGACCTGCCGTGACCTGTCCGACCTGGCCGATGCGTCGATCGACCAGGCCTACCACTGGCTGTATCCACGCCACTGCCAGCAGTTCGGCACCCCGATCGGCCGCAGCGGCGCGCCGCAGCACATGGTGATGCTGGGCATGGGCAAGCTGGGCGCCGTGGAGCTGAACCTGTCTTCGGACATCGACCTGATCTTCGCCTTCCCCGAAGGCGGGGAGACCGAAGGCGTCAAGCGCCCGCTGGACAATCAGGAGTTCTTCACCCGCCTGGGGCAGCGCCTGATCAAGGCGCTCGACCCGGTCACCGTCGACGGCTTCGTGTTCCGCGTCGACATGCGCCTGCGGCCCTATGGCTCGGCGGGCGCCCTGGTGCTGAGCTTCAATGCCCTGGAGCACTACTATCAGGACCAGGGTCGCGACTGGGAACGCTACGCCATGATCAAGGCGCGTGTGGTGGCGGGTGACCAGGACAGCGGCGTGCAGCTGCAGGCGATGCTGCGGCCTTTCGTCTATCGCCGCTACCTGGACTTCTCGGCCATCGAGGCGCTGCGCACCATGAAGCAGCTGATCCAGCAGGAGGTGCGGCGCAAGGGCATGGCCGACAACATCAAGCTCGGCTCCGGCGGCATCCGCGAGGTCGAGTTCATTGCCCAGGCCTTCCAGCTGATCCATGGCGGACGCGATCTGAGCCTGCAGCAGCGGCCGCTGCTCAAGGTGCTGGCCACGCTCGAGGGGCAGGGCTACCTACCTCCGGCGGTCGTGACCGAGCTGCGCGACGGGTACCAGTTCCTGCGCTATACCGAGCATGCCATCCAAGCCATCGCCGACCGCCAGACCCAGATGCTGCCAGAGGACGAGACCGGCCGCGCCCGGGTCGCCTACATGCTCGGTTTCGACGATTGGGAGACCTTCCACGCGCAGCTCATGCACTGGCGCGGGCGCATCGACTGGCACTTCCGCCAGGTGATCGCCGACCCCGACGAGGACGAGGCCGAAGGGGAACTGGTGGTCGGCGGCGAATGGTCGCCACTGTGGGAGCAGGTCCAGGACGAAGAGGCGGCCAGCAGCCAGCTGCACGAGGCCGGCTTCGGCCGTCCCGATGAGGCCCTGCGGCGCTTGGCCGGCTTGCGCGCCAGCCCTTCGTTGCGCTCGATGCAGCGCATCGGTCGCGAACGCCTCGACGCCTTCATCCCGCGCCTGCTGGCCCAGGCCGTGGAGCACGCCGACCCGGACCTGGTGCTCGAGCGTGTATTGCCGCTGGTGGAGGCCGTGGCGCGGCGCTCGGCCTATCTGGTGCTGCTGACGGAAAACCCTGGGGCCCTGCGCCGCCTGCTGACCCTGTGCGCGGCCAGTCCGTGGATCGCCGAGCAGATCGCCCGCTACCCGCTGTTGCTCGATGAGCTGCTCAACGAAGGACGGCTGTTCAGCCCGCCCCTGGCGCCCGAGCTGGCCTCGGAGCTGCGCGAGCGGTTGACGCGCATTCCCGAGGACGACCTGGAACAGCAGATGGAGGCCCTGCGGCATTTCAAGCTGGCCCACAACCTGCGCGTGGCCGCCTCGGAGATCACCGGCCACCTGCCGCTGATGAAAGTCAGCGACTACCTGACCTGGCTGGCCGAAGCGATCCTCGATCAGGTGCTGGCCCTGGCCTGGCGCCAGACCGTGGCTCGCCACGGGCAGCCCAAGCGCCTCGATGGTAGCCTGTGCGACCCAGGGTTCATCATCGTGGGCTACGGCAAGGTCGGCGGAGTCGAACTGGGGCATGGCTCGGACCTGGACCTGGTGTTCATCCATGACGGCGACCCGCAGGCCGAAACCGATGGTGCCAAACCGATCGATGGGGCGCAGTTCTTCACCCGGCTGGGGCAACGCATCATCCACCTGCTGACCACCCATACCGCGTCCGGCCAGCTCTATGACGTCGACATGCGCCTGCGGCCGTCGGGGGCTGCCGGTCTGTTGGTCAGTTCGCTCGGGGCGTTCGAGCGTTACCAGCAGAAAGAGGCCTGGACCTGGGAGCATCAGGCGCTGGTCCGGGCACGCGTGCTGGTCGGCTGCGGCCAGGTCGGCCAGGCGTTCGAGGCGGTGCGGGCCCAGGTACTGGGACAGCCACGGACTCTGGAGACGTTGCGTGGGCAAGTCAGCGAGATGCGCGCCAAGATGCGTGACAACCTCGGCAGCCGCGCCACCGCCGCCGGTACGGCAGCCAACGCGTTCGACGCCGGTCAGCCGTTCGACATCAAGCAGGACGCCGGTGGCATCGTCGACATCGAGTTCATGGTGCAGTACGCCACGCTTGCCTGGTCCCATACGCACCCGGCGCTGCTGCGCTGGACCGACAACGTGCGCCTGCTCGAAGAACTCGAGCAGGCCGGGCTGCTGCCGGCCAGCGATGCCGGGCTGCTGCGCGAAGTCTACAAGGCCTACCGTTCGGCCTCCCACCGGCAGGCCCTGCAGAAGCACCCGGGCGTGATCGATGCAGCGCAGTTCGCCGACGAGCGCCGTCAGGTACGACGCATCTGGGCGGCGCTGGGGTTGTCGTGACCGGGAGCGGGCGCACGGTGGTACACTGATCGGCATTTAGCCTGAAGAGCACGTGGTGCCTCGGGTGGTCGGCAGCATAGAGCAGGAAGGGGCAACAAGACCGCATGGCGGTCCGTCGCGGCACTGGGGCCGCTCCTACAGAGGCCGCAAGGCGCCTCGATTCGGGAGCGGCCCCAGCGTCTTTGAACGCCCTGCCACCATTCGCTGCCCCTCAGCCCGATCGAGGCCCCAGGCTTCCCGGAGCGATACTGGAAGACGCATGAACATTCTGATCATTGGGCCCAGCTGGGTCGGCGACATGGTGATGGCGCAGACCTTGTTCCAGTGCCTGAAACTGCAGCACCCCGAGTGCGCGATCGACGTGCTGGCCCCCGAGTGGAGCCGGCCGATCCTCGAACGTATGCCCGAAGTCCGCCAGGCCTTGAGCTTTCCGCTCGCCCACGGCGCGCTCGAGCTCGGCACCCGGCGGCGCATCGGCAAGTCCCTGGCCGGTCAGTACGACCAGGCGATTGTGCTGCCCAACTCGCTGAAATCGGCGCTGGTGCCCTTCTTCGCCGGGATCCCCAAGCGCACCGGCTGGCGGGGCGAGCTGCGCTTCGGCCTGCTCAACGATGTGCGCACGCTGGACAAGGCCCGCTATCCGCTGATGATCGAGCGCTTCATGGCGCTGGCCTATGCGCCCGGTACCGAGCTGACCCAGCCTTACCCGCGGCCGGCGCTGCGCATCGAGCCTGCCAGTCGCGACGCGGCCCTGGCCAAGTTCGGCCTGGAGCTGGACCGGCCGGTCCTGGCGCTGTGCCCCGGGGCCGAGTTCGGCGAGTCCAAGCGCTGGCCGGCCGAGCATTACGCCGAAGTGGCCGAGGCCCTGATTCGCCTGGGCTGGCAGGTCTGGCTGTTCGGCTCGAAGAAGGACCACCCGGTGGGTGAGTCGATTCGCGAACGATTGATCCCAGGCTTCAGGGAAGAGTCGGTGAACCTCTCAGGGGAAACCTCGCTGGCCGAGGCCATCGACCTGCTGTCCTGCGCCAAGGCGGTGGTGTCCAACGATTCGGGGCTGATGCATGTGGCCGCCGCGCTGGCTCGGCCCTTGGTGGCCGTGTATGGCTCGACCTCGCCGGGGTTCACGCCACCGCTGGCCGAGCAGGTCGAGGTGGTGCGCCTGGGGATCGAGTGCAGCCCCTGCTTCGAGCGCACCTGCCGGTTCGGGCACTACAACTGCCTGCGCCTGCTCGAGCCGCCCGCGGTCCTCGCCGCCCTGCGCCAGCTCCCCGGTGCGGCGCTGATCGATGTCGTGGCCGAGGTCGACTGACGTGCGTGTGCTGATCGTCAAGACCTCGTCCCTGGGCGACGTGATCCATACGCTGCCGGCGCTGACCGATGCGGCCCGCGCCATTCCCGGCATCCGCTTCGACTGGGTGGTGGAGGAGGGCTTCGCCGAAATTCCCGGCTGGCACCCGGCCGTGGACCAAGTCATCCCGGTGAACGTCCGCAGGTGGCGCAAACAGCTCTGGCAGACGTTCAAGAACGGCGAGTGGCGCCAGTTCAAGGCGCGCGTGCGCGAGCGTTCCTACGACCTGGTCATCGATGCCCAAGGCCTGCTCAAGTCGGCGTGGCTGACGCGCTACGTCAAGGCGCCGGTCGCCGGGCTGGACCGTTATTCGGCACGCGAAGGCTGGTCGAGCCGTTTCTACGACCGGCGCCTGTCGGTCGCCCTCGGCCAGCATGCCGTGGAGCGCGTGCGCCAACTGTTCGCCCTGGCGCTGGCGTATGACCTGCCAGAAGGGCTGGGCGACTACGGCCTGGACCTGTCCCGCCTGGACCTGCCGCCGACCGCACCGTACGTGGTGTTCCTGCACGGCACCACCTGGGACACCAAGCACTGGCCGGAAGCCTACTGGCGTACCTTGGCCGAACGCATGGACCAGCACCGCCTGAAGGTCTGCCTGCCCTGGGGCAATCCGGTCGAGAAGGCCCGGGCCGAGCGCATCGCCCAAGGCCTGGCGCATTGCCAGGTATTGCCCAAGCTGAATCTGGCCGGCGTCGCCCGTATCCTGGCCGCTGCCAGGGCCTGCGTGGCGGTGGACACCGGCCTCGGGCACCTGGCCGCGGCACTGGACGTGCCGACCGTGTCGCTGTTCGGCCCCACCGACCCTGGCCTGACCGGCGCCTACGGGCGTGCCCAGGTGCACCTGGGCAGCGACTGGCCCTGCGCGCCCTGCCTGCAGAAGACCTGCACCTACACACCGAGCGCCGAGGACCTGCGCCGGTTCGACATCCAACGCGAGTGGCCGCTGTGCTTCACTCGCCTGAATCCCGAGCACGTGGCGAGCCGCCTGAGCACGCTGCTGCTGACCGAGGCTGTTCGTTGATGCAACTGGCTTTCGTACTCTACAAATACTTCCCCTTCGGCGGACTGCAGCGTGACTTCATGCGCATCGCCCTGGAGTGCCAGGCACGGGGTCACCAGATCCGCGTGTACACCCTGATCTGGGAAGGCGACGTGCCACCCGGCTTCGAGGTGAACGTGGCTCCGGTCAAGGCGCTGTTCAACCACCGCCGCAACGAGAAGCTCAGCGCGTGGATGGCGGCGGACCTGGCACGGCGCCCGGTCGATCGCCTGATCGGCTTCAACAAGATGCCGGGCCTGGACGTCTACTACGCTGCCGACGGCTGTTTCGAGGACAAGGCGCAGACCCTGCGCGGCGGGCTGTACCGCCGTTGGGGCCGCTACCGGCACTTCGCCGACTACGAGCGCGCGGTGTTCGGGCGCGAGGCGAGCACCGAGATCCTGATGATCTCCGAGGTGCAGCAGCCGTTGTTCGTCAAGCATTACGGCACACCGGCCGAGCGCTTTCACCTGTTGCCCCCCGGCATCTCGCCGGACCGTCGCCGCCCGGCCGATGCCGCGTCCATCCGCGCGCAGTTCCGCCGTGAATTCAAGCTGGCCGACGATGACCTGCTGCTGGTGCAGATCGGCTCCGGCTTCAAGACCAAGGGCGTCGACCGCAGTCTCAAGGCGCTCGCCGCGCTGCCGCCGGCCTTGCGCAAGCGCACCCGGCTGATGGTGATCGGCCAGGACGACCCCAAGGTCTTCCAGTTGCAGAGCACCGCGCTGGGGCTGGGCGAGCACGTGCAGTTCCTCAAGGGGCGCAGCGACATCCCGCGCTTCCTGCTGGGTGCCGACCTGCTGATCCACCCGGCCTACAACGAGAACACCGGCACGGTCCTGCTCGAAGCCGTGGTCGCCGGCCTGCCGGTGCTGGTCTCGAAGGTCTGCGGCTACGCCCATTACATCGCCGAGGCCGACAGTGGTCGGGTGCTGGACGAGCCGTTCGAGCAAGCGCAGCTCGACGAGTGCCTGCGCCGCATGCTCGAAGACGATGCCGCCCGTGCCCAGTGGTCGCGCAACGGTGTGGCCTTCGCCGACAGCGCCGACCTCTACAGCATGCCGCAGCGCGCCGCCGACGTGATCCTCGGGCAGGAGACTCCATGAAACTGATACTGGCCGAACCCTTCGCACGGCTGTGGGCCGGACGCGACCCCTTCGAGGCGGTCGAGGGCCTGCAGGGCGTGGTCTACCGGGAACTGGAGGCGCGCCGTACGCTGCGTACCGAAGTCGACGGCAAGGGCTACTTCGTCAAGATCCATCGCGGCATCGGCTGGGGCGAGATCGCCAAGAACCTGCTCACCGCCAAGCTGCCGGTACTCGGCGCCGGTCAGGAGTGGCGCGCGCTCGAACGCCTGCACCAGGCCGGCGTACCGACCATGACCGCCGTGGCCTACGGCGAGCGCGGCGACAACCCGGCCACTCAGCACTCGTTCATCGTCACCGAAGAGCTGGCGCCGACCATCAGCCTCGAGGACTACAGCCTCGACTGGGTACGCCAGCCGCCTGCCCCTCGGCTCAAGCGCGCGCTGATCGCCGAGGTCGCGAACATGACCGGCACCATGCACCGGGCCGGGGTCAACCATCGCGACTGCTACATCTGCCATTTCCTGTTGCACACCGACCGGCCGGTGACCGCCGATGACCTGAAGCTGTCGCTCATCGACCTGCACCGGGCCCAGACGCGTCCCGCCACGCCCCGGCGCTGGCGCGACAAGGACCTGGCCGGCCTGTACTTCTCGGCCCTGGACATCGGCCTGACCCGCCGTGACCTGCTGCGCTTTCTCAAAGGTTATTTCCGGGCGCCGCTGCGCACGATCCTGGCCGAAGAGGCCGCATTGCTCGCGGCCTTGCGTGGCAAGGCAGACAAGCTGTATGCGCGCAAGCAACGCTATGGGGACGCGCTCTGATGGCCGGCTGGACACTGGCACCGGACTACCAGCACCTGGCAGACGACTTCGGCAGCCTCGACGCGGTCTTCGCCTTGCAGGGCGAGCGCCTGACCCGAGACCCCCTGAGCGAAGTGGTCCGCGTCCAGCGCGATGGGGTCAACTACTACGTCAAGCGCTACACCGGCGCGGGCAAGGGCCTGCGCCGCTACCTGGGACGTCCGCGGATCAAGGCCGAGTGGCAGAACCTCAAGCAGTTCGCCAAGTGGCACATCCCGACCGCCGAGGTGGTCGCCTGGGGGCTGGAGCGCAACGGCCTGGCCTTCGGTCGCGGGGCGATGATCACCCGCGAGCTGCCGCGCACCGAAGACCTCTCGGTGCTGGCCGAGCGCAACGACCCACGCCTGGCCGACCACGCCTGGGTGGCGCACATCAGCGATCAGCTGGCGCGGCACACCCGGGTCATGCACCAGCACCACTTCACCCACAACGACTTGAAGTGGCGCAACCTCCTGGTCGACGACCAGGCCACGGTGTACTTCATCGATTGCCCGACCGGCGACTTCTGGCGCGGCTTCATGCTGCGTCACCGGCTCATCAAGGACCTGGCGTGCCTGGACAAGGTCGCCAAATACCATCTTTCAGCCACGCAGCGACTGCGGTTCTACCTGCGCTATCGCGGGCATGCCCGCCTCACCACGGCGGACAAGCGCCGGGTGCGCCAGGTCGTGGCTTTCTTCGAGGGGCGGGAATGACCGACTACCTGGCCGATGCCGAGCGCGCCCTGTTGCAGCGCCATGGCCTGGACGATTTCGACGCGCTCTGGTCGCTGCAGCTGGAGGCCGTCGACGAACCCAACACCGGGCGCGGCGGCTGGAGCAGCGTCTATCGCCTGGAGCTGGAGGGCAAGGGCTACTACCTCAAGCGCCAGAGCAATTACCTGACGCACACCCTGCACCGCCCGTTGGGCGAGCCGACCTTCGCCCGCGAGTTTCGCAACATCGCGCGCTACCAGAAACTCGGCATCCCGGCCCTGCAGGCGGTGTTCTACGGTCAGCGCAAGGTGGGCGGCGAACGCCGCGCCCTGTTGATGACCCGTGCGCTGGATGAGTGGACCGATCTGGATCACCTGTTGGAGCAATGGCCCCATCTGGACACTGCACAGCGCCAGGGTATCCTCCAGGCCTGTGGACGGCTGGCGCGCACGCTGCACGCGGCAGGCCAGGTGCATGGCTGCTTCTATCCCAAGCATATTTTCCTGCGCGCGCGCAGCGAGGGCTGGCTGGCGCAATTGATCGACCTGGAAAAGACCCGGCCGCTGCTGTTCGGCCTGCGTGATCGGCTCAAGGACCTGGAGCCGCTGCTGCGTCGAGCCCCGATCTGGACCGAACAGGACCGGCGTGTCCTGCTGTCGAGCTACCTCGAACAGGCGCCCGACAGTGCGCTGGTCGAGACTTGGCAGGCCCGACTGACCCAGCGGCGACGCCACAAGGAGACGCGTTGATGCGCTTGTCTGAACTGAAACAGGCTGGCCGCACCCCCGAGGTGCCGCTGTCCATCACATTGGCCGATGCGGCAGGCAGCGCCGAGCTGCAGCTGCTGAGTCTGCTGCGGGTGTTGCCCGGGCAGCGCTATGTCGGGGCCGGTATCTGGCGCGGCCGTACGGTGCTGGCCAAGCTGCTGGTCGGCCCGAGCGCGGCACGGCATTTCCAGCGTGAGCTGGAGGGGGTACGGCTGCTGGCGGCCCAAGGCTTGAGCACGCCTCAGTTACTGGCCGACGGGCTGAGCGAAGGCGAGGGCGGCTGGCTGCTCTTCGACTACCTGGAGCAGGCTCACAGCCTGGGCGATGCCTGGGCCGCGGTCGAAGCGCGGGCGCCTCTGGACGATGCGCAGCAGGAGGTCCTGGGGCAGGCCCTGGAAGCGGTGGCCAAGTTGCATGCCAAAGGGCTCTGGCAGGAAGACCTGCACCTGGACAACCTGTTGCGCCAGGGCGATACGCTGTACCTCATCGATGGGGCCGGCATCAAGGCCGAAAGCCCTGGGCAACCCCTGTCGCGCCAGCGCGTGCTGGAAAACCTCGGCGTGTTCTTCGCCCAGCTGCCGAAACGCCTGGAGCCCTATACCGAGGAGCTGCTGGTGCACTACCTGCTGGCCAACGCCGAGCACGCCTTGCCGCTGGAGGCCTTGCAGAAGCAGGTGAACAAGGTCCGGGCCTGGCGCCTGAACGATTACCTCGACAAAGCAGGGCGCGAATGCACGCTGTTCAGCGTCGAGCGCAGCCTGTCCGGTCTGCGTGCGGTGCAGCGTGATCAGCTACCGACGCTGCTACCGGTTCTGGAGCAGGCCGACGCGTTGATCGAGCGGGGGCATCTCTACAAGACCGGCGGCGCCGCCACGGTGGCGCGGATCGAGAGCGGCGGTCGCCAGCTGGTACTCAAGCGCTACAACATCAAGGACGTGGCGCACTGGTTCAAGCGCTTCTGGCGTCCAAGCCGCGCCTGGCATTCCTGGATCGAAGGCCAGCGCCTGACCTTCCTCGACATTGCCACGCCGCGCCCCTTGGCCGTGCTCGAGCACCGGGTGCTGGGCCTGCGCCAGCGCGCCTACCTGGTGACCGAGTACGTCGACGGCCCTGACCTGATCGCGTGCTTCGCGCCGTTCGTCGACAGCGGCGAGGCGCCCGAGGCGCAGGTCCAGGCGCTGGTCGAGCTGATGCAGCGGCTGATCCAGGAGCGGATCAGCCACGGCGATCTGAAGGGTCACAACCTGTTCTGGCAGGACGGTCGCTGGTCGTTGATCGACCTGGACGCCATGTGTCAGCACAGTTCGCAGATGAGCTTCGCTTCGGCCCAGGCCCGCGACCGTGCGCGCCTGCTGCGCAACTGGCCGACCGACAGCGCGCTGTATCGGCGCCTGGATCAGCTGTTGCCGCGCGCGGGCTCGTAAGGGGCTGGCAGGGCCAGCCAGCCGCTGCTGCGCCCGGCTTGGTGGGCACGGATGCGCCATTGCGCCTCCTCCCAGCGCAGCACGGCCCAGGCCTCTACTCCGCCCACGAGGGCAGGGGGGATCAACAGGTGGTAATGATCGGGCAGCAGGTGCTGGCGCAAGGGCAGGGTCAGGGGCCCGGCCTGCAGGTACAGTGCATCCGCGGCCTGGTAAAGGCCAATGCCGCCGGCCAGCGGTTCGGCCTGTGGCGGTCGCGCCACCGCGCACTGTTCGAACAGCTGGGTCAGGTCTGGCAGGCCATCGTGCCAGAGCAGCGGCGAATCGATGACCCAGGCGCCATTGGCCAGACGCTTGACCGGCAGCTTGGTATAGGCCTCCGGCAGCTGAGGATCGACCGCACGCCAGCGGCGTCCGTCGAAGACCACTTGGTAGAACCGTCCTTCGTCGTCCTGGACGTAATATTCGGTCACGCCCGCGATCGACGAAGTCTTTTCATAGACCCCCTCGTCATAGATGCCGCCCAGTCGGTAGCGCAACCGGTCGACATTGGGCGCGACCTGGTAATGGTTCGGCAAGGTGAGCGTCGGGTTGCTGGGTATGTGGCGCAGCGCACGCCGCATGATCGACGAGCCGGCAGCACTGCTCACCCCGTCGGCCAGGTGGGACAAGGTCTCGAACAGCTGCAGGAAGGCACCGTGGCGGTCACCTTCCTGAAGGTCGTCCAGGCCCTCGAGCGCCGAGACCACTGCGCGACCGAAGGCCACGGGCATCATGATGCGGTGCGGGAGCACCAGGCTGATCAGGTCGAGCAGGAGCCAGAGCGTGTGCAATGCTGTCTCGCCGACCAACTCCAGGCGCGTGTTGCTGCTGGCGTCGACCTTCTCCAGCAGGGCATGCACTTCGGCACGGTAGCAGGCATCGAACAGGTGGCCCTGAATGACGGGACGCGCCAGATGCGGTCCCAGTCCCCCCTTGACCAGAAGGGCCTCTACCTCACGGGCATGCAACAGGGGCAGGCGCTCCTTGACATAGTCCCGCAGCGAAGGATTGTCGCGCAGGTCACGTAACAGGTGACGCGCGTTGCGGTAATGTCGCCAGGGGCGGCGGTCGGGCGCATCGGGGGCATACACCAGAAAACCGCTCATGCGACCCTGCTCGGCAGCTACCAGCAGGACGCCCCTCACCGTGTGCTGCATGATCATCAATTGATGCACGTTGATCGCGGCATGCGTGAAGCAGGGCCGGTGCGCACTGTCCGGGTAATCCAGCACACAGGTGGCCCAGGCATAGCCTCGCCCTGGCCAGGTCGTCAGGTAGTGGCCGGCGTACAGCGCCTTGACGGCCTCCGCGCGCATGCGCGCCCGATTGATGCGGCCGTGCGCGCGCTGGCGCCATTGGCCCGCAGTGGACGTGAGCAGGTGCGTGCGCAGGAAAGAGGCGTAATTGGCACCCGCGTCGAGTTCGCGGACCAGTCGTCGAATCAGCGCCGCGTCCAGACCTTCCGGGGCGGCACTGCCGTCGACCCGGTGCAGGCGCGCGGTCAGCCAGTAGTCGATGTCGAACCAGCTGACGTTCAGCAAGGCCAGCTCGTCGAGCGTGTAGGTGATCGATACCAGCTCGACGGTTTCGCCCACCTGGGGCCGACTGGCAACGGGAATGTAGCTGCTGGGCAACAGGGGATTGAACAGGGGACCGATCTGGCGAGCCATGGTGACGGTCAGGCGCAGGTCGTCCAAGGTCACATCGAGCCCGGTGGCCCGGTGCAGACGTTCGCTCAGGCGCGCACGTGTCCAGGCCTTGAGGGTATGGCGCGTGGTGAACTGCTCCAGGGTGGGCAGGCCGGGAGCGCCCGCCTGTTCGACCGCGGTCGCCAGCTCCTGGAGGGTCTGCATGATGTGCGTCAGAGACTGCTGGGACGCCTGGCGTAACCAGGCCGGCATGTGCTTCTCCAGCAGCAGGGCGTAACGGGTGGCCAGCGCCCCCCGGCTGTCGAGGTACGCGGCCATGCGCAGCTTGCCCTTGAGCTGGGTGTCGAAGGCGCGCACATCCCGTTGCAGCCCGCTGCGCCAGGTCTCCTGCCAGGCCCGTATCGCGCGATGATGCTGGGCGTCGCGCACGGCCTGCACCTGCGCCTCGACCATGTCGCCGGTATGCCAGTCATAGCGAAGGCGGCTGGCCTGGCGAGCGCGCTGTCGGTCCTGGGGCGTCGCCAGTAGCGCCAGTAGCGGCGCGCTCTGGATGGGGTCTTCCAGCCGCTCGCACAACTCCTGGTGCAAGGCGGCCAGGCTCGCGAAGGCCTCGATGCCATGGGACAGACTGCACAGCAGCGCCACGCCCACGGCCTCGTGGTGCTCGAGCATCCGACCCTCGGGGCCCTGCTGGACCAGGACCAGCGTGCCGGGCAGCGATTGCCGCCAGTTGGGATCGACGCCTTCGAGCAATGGCTTGTAGAGCTGCGGGCGCGCCTCGAGGGGGAGCTGCTGGCGTTGCCAGGCGTGGGGAAATTCCAGACAGGTTCGAAGCAGCCGTTCATGGACGGCATCGAGGGTTTCGTCGGCCCGGCGCAGGCGCAGTTCGGTGTCCAGGTATTCTCGACGCAGCGACACCAGCCGTGCCTGGCACGTCAGGCCGCGGGCGTCACGGGCTGTCCAGAGCTGGGTGTGGCGTGTGTGCCAGGCCTGGCGTACCTGCTGACAGAACGTTTCGACCCGGTCGGCGAAATCCGCCGGCAAGGGGATCTCGCTGTCGCCGGCCTGGCCGGTCGGTGGCGCGGTGAAGCGTGTGCCTTCCAGCAGCCGCTTGCCGACACGGTCGAGCAACGTCCTGCCATCGTCCAGGAGCAGGTGATGGGCGCGAATGTCGGGGCTGTTCAGCCACAGGGCGAGCTGCTGGTTCAAGCTGCGTTCGATACCGGCGGGTAACGCCAGCAGTTGCTTCACCTGTCGGTCCAGCGCTTCGAATTGTTGCAAAGGGGTCATGGTCGGGCTCCTGCGAAGGGGCCGGCCATGGTGGCCGAGTGCACGGTCGGCTCGGCAACAGGCATGTACCGCCGCCGCTCGTCGCGATGCGTCCATCCCGACGGGGTAGGGGTGGGCCTACAGAAGCGTGCTGGCGGTCTGGCGGCGGCGCCATTGCCGCACGCGCTGCTCGAGCAGCAGCGGGCTGTCGAGCTGCTGACGGCGTGCCTGGCTGAACAGAATCAAGGCCAGCTCGGCGGTCACCTGGGCGTCGGCGCTGGCATGGTGGCGCGCCTGGACCTGCAGGCCGAAGCGTGCTGTCCAGTCGTCCAGGCCCGCTTCGCGCAAGACTGTTTCGGGGTTGAGCATCGGCGCCAGTTCCGCCACGTCCAGGAACGGGTGCTGCAAGCGATGGCCCAGGCTGTCCTTCAGCGCACGCGCGAGCATCCGCTGATCGAACGGGGCATGGAAGGCCAGCACCGGGCTGTCGCCGATGAACTCGAGCAGCTCGAGCAGGGCTTCGCCGGGGTCGCTGCCCGCCGCCAGGGCACTGGGGCCGAGCCCGTGAATGAGCACGCTGGAGGTGGTCTTCTGGCTCGGTCGGCACAAGGTGCGCTCGAACTGATGGCCCAGGGCGATGGCGCCATCCTCGATGACCACCGCACCGATCGACAGCACCTGGTCGCGCTGCGTGTCCAGGCCGCTGGTTTCCAGGTCGAGCACCACCCAGCGCTGGGCGCGCAGGCTGTGCGAACCCAGTGGCTCAGGCGGCGGCAACGCCGCGAGGCGCTGATGCACGTCTGGTGCGAGCGTGGGGAGGCTCGGGCGCAGCCAGCGCAGCAGATCGAAGCTCACAGCTGATACCGCAGGGCCAGGCTGGCCTGGAGGCGCTGGGCCTGGCGCAGGGATTCGCGCAGGATACGCCGGTCGAGGTGGTTCAGGCTGTCGGGATCGAGGCGGTTGGAATAAGGCCGGCCTTCGCGACTCTGGCGCTGGTGCTGCTGCATGCGCGTCTGCTGGATGAAGTGATAGGCCTCTTCGAAGGCGGCCCCATCGAGCGTATCGACCACGCCCTTGTCGACCAGTTGACGCAGACGCTCCAGGGTATTGTTGGCGCCGATGCCGTGGGCCAGCGCCAGCAATCGGGCCCCGTCGACGAAGGGCGTCAGGCCTTGCACCTTGAGGTCGAGGGTAGCGGCGCGCTCGCCGTCCTGGCGCGTCAGCACGAAATCGCGGAAGCGGCCGACCGGAGGGCGCTGGCGCAAGGCATGCTCGGCCATCATGCGCTGGAACAACCGGTTGTCGGCCACCTGCCCGAGGATGCCGTGGCGCAGCGCCTCACAAGCCGAGGGCTCGCCCCAGACCACCCGCAGGTCGAAGTAGATGCTCGAGCCCAGCAGGTTGTCGGGTGATGCCTCGCGGATGAACTCGGCGAAGCGCCGCGCCCATTCCGTGCGTGACAGGCACAGCGCCGGGTTGCCTGCCATGACGTTGCCGGTACACAGGCTGAAGCCGCACTGGGCCAGGCACTGGTTGATGTGTCGTGCCAGCGGCAGCAAGCGTTCCCGGATCGCGTGCGCGTCAGCGGCATCGTCTGCCTCGAAGACGATGCCGTTGTCCTGGTCGGTGTACAAGGTCTGTTCGCGACGGCCCTCGCTGCCGAAGCACAGCCAGCTGAAAGCGACGCCAGGATCACCGCGTTCGGCAAGGGTCAGTTCGATGACCCGGCAGACGGTATGGTCGTTGAGCAAGGTGATGATCTGCGTGATCTGCGTCGAGGAGGCGCCATGGGCCAACATGCGCTCGACCAGCATGCCGATCTCCTGGCGTAGCGCCACCAGATGCTCCAGCCGCGAGGCATGGCGAATGGTCCGGGCCAGGTGAACCAGGTCGACACGCTGCAGGGAGAACAGGTCGCGCTCCGAGACCACGCCACACAGACGCCCGTCCTCGACCAGGCAGACATGGGCGATGTGGCGTTCCGTCATGGCCATGGCCGCATCGAAGGCACTGGCCTTGGGATCCAGGGAGAAGGGGGCGGCTGTCATGTGCTGGTGAATGGGCGCCTCCAGCTCGGCGCTGGCGTGGGCCACCGCCTGACGCAGGTCGCGCAAGGTGAAGATGCCGACCGGAACACGGTGCGGATCGACGACCACGATGCTGCCGACCTGCTGCTCGTGCATCATGCGGACGGCTTCACGCATCGGTGTGTCGGGTGGGCAGGCCACCGGATGACGCATGGCCAGCTCACCCAACGGTGTGTTCAAGGAGTATTGCGTACCCAGCGTTTCCACTGCCTGGCGCCGTACCTGCTGGTTGACCTGGTCGAGCAGGCTGCTCACCCCGCGCAGGACGAAATCGCGAAAGGGTTCGGACAGGGAGAACACGCGGATGAACGCGGCCTTGTTCAGTTGCAGGCAGAAGGTGTCTTCGCCGGCCAGATGCTCGGTGCGTGTGGCGCGCTCGCCCAGTAGCGCGGCCAGCGGGAAGCATTCGCCCGTGGTGATTTCGAACGTGGTCTCCACGCCAGGGCGGGTCGCCTGTTGCCGTTCACCGACCACGCGTCCCTGTTTGACGATGTGGAAGTGCTCGACAGCGCCATCGCTGGGCCTGAGGATGCTTTCGCCGGCGGCATAGAAGCGTAACTGGCACTGCTCGACCAGGTACGCCAGGTGGGCCTGCTCCATCTGGTTGAACGGTGGGAAGCGCTGCAGAAACTGCACGGTGCCCTGGATGTTCTGCAACACGGCGGTCTTGCCAGCCTTGTCGAAGGCGTCCTGTCTGCTCATCGCCCTACCGCATCGTCATGCCGGCGCCGAGTGCGCGCGGTCTGTTGTTGTACGGGCATGGTCGAACGAAGGCCATGGCCTGCCCATTGGACGTAAGTCTAGAACCGACCGTCAGCGGCCCTCTGTCGGAACCCCGACGAAAGGTCGCTTGCGCGCCACAGGTTTGCGGTCTGAACTGGATGAACGGGACTTTCGCGAGTGGACCATGGGTGAGCACGATGACATCTTGAGCGACGCCGAGCGTGAGCTGCTGGCTCACCTGGGCACGCCCGTTGCGTCGCCCCAGTGTGTGCTGGTGGTGGATGACAATGACGTCAATCGCCAGGCGTTGTGCATCTACTTGAGCACCAAGGACCTCACGTGCCTGGAGGCGGCCAACGCCGCTCAGGCCTTGGAGATCCTGGCGTGCGAGCCAAACATCGGCGTGATGATCACCGACCTGCGCATGGCCACGGCCGATCCCAGTGAACCTCAGGATGGCCTCGAGCTGATTCGACTGATTCGCCACTCAAGGTGGGCGGCGCTGTCGATCATCGTGGTCTCTGGCGATACCGATGTGGCCGAGGCGGTGGACGTCATGCACCTGGGGGTCGTGGATTTTCTGCTCAAGCCGGTCGACCTCGACAAGCTGCTGTGTTTGGTCAGGCAGGAGCTGGGCGTCTGACCGGGTCTGGCCTGACGAGGGGAGAAGCGCTAGGGCGAACAGGTCGCTTGCTGAGCCATGGGGCAGGTGTACGGGCTCTATCGCTGGCAAGCCAGGTTCTATAGAGCAAAAACTAGCTTATTAATTTCAAGGAATAATTTCAGAACTTTGTGGGCCCTGCGGGCCCAATCACGGCACTGGGGCCGCTCCTACACCCGTAGCCCCACTGCGGCGTTGCAGGCCATCGCGGTTCTGTGGGAGCTGGCTTGCCAGCGATAGCGGTGGCGACGTCACGGTGTCGCCAGCCGGCTATCGCCTGTCGTTTCACACGTCCCGACATTCCTGCGCACGCGCCTTGAACGCCTGCCGTTGACGGTGCAGCACCGGTTCGGTGTAGCCGTTGGGTTGTCGAGCACCCTCGACGATCAACTCCCGGGCCGCCTGGAAGGCGATGTTGTCGGCGACGTGCGGCGTCATCGGGCGATAGTGCGGATCATCGGCATTCTGCCGATCCACCACGGCCGCCATGCGGGTCAGGCTTTCCATCACCTGCGCTTCATCGATCACCCCATGACGCAGCCAGTTGGCCAGCAGCTGACTGGAAATGCGCAGGGTGGCGCGGTCTTCCATCAAGCCGACGTCATGGATGTCCGGCACCTTGGAGCAGCCGATGCCCTGGTCGATCCAGCGCACCACGTACCCCAGGATGCTCTGGGCATTGTTGTCCACTTCGAGGCGAATCTCTTCGACGGTTCCCGGTGCGCCCTCGACCAGGGGCAGCGTGAGCAGGTCGTCCAGGGCGGCCGGTGCACGGGCGGCCAGCTCGGCCTGACGGGCGCGAACATCGACGCGATGATAGTGCAGGGCGTGCAGCACGGCGGCGGTCGGTGACGGCACCCAGGCCGTGCTGGCACCGGCCAGGGGGTGCGCGACCTTCTGCTCCAGCATCGCCGCCATCAGGTCGGGCATGGCCCACATGCCTTTGCCGATCTGCGCCCGGCCCGGCAAGCCGGCCGCCAGGCCCACGTCGACGTTGTTGTTCTCGTAGGCGCCGATCCAGGCCTGCTGCTTCATGATGCCCTTGCGCACCATGACACCGGCCTCCATGGACGTATGGATCTCGTCGCCGGTGCGGTCGAGAAACCCGGTGTTGATGAACACCACGCGCTCGGCCGCCGCCCCGATGCAGGCCTTGAGGTTGACCGTGGTGCGCCGCTCCTCATCCATGATGCCGATCTTCAACGTGTGGCGCGCCAGGCCCAGTACTGTTTCCACGCCACTGAACAGCTCGACGGCAAAGGCCACCTCCTCAGGGCCATGCATCTTCGGCTTGACGATGTACACACTCCCGCTGCGGCTGTTGCGCCAGTGGCCGGCACCGTTGAGGTCGTGCAGCGCGGCCAGGCCGGTGACCAAGGCATCGAGCATGCCTTCCGGCACCTCGTTGCCGTGGCCGTCGAGCACGGCAGGCGTCGTCATCAGGTGGCCGACGTTGCGCACGAACAGCAGTGAGCGGCCTGGCAGGATGAGTTGGCCACCGTCGGCGCGGGTGTACTCGCGATCCGGCGCCAGGGTACGGGTGAAGGTCGTGCCGGACTTGGTGACGCGCTCGCAGAGATCGCCCTTCATCAGGCCCAGCCAGTTGCGGTAGACGAGCGTCTTGTCCTCGGCATCCACGGCGGCGACCGAATCCTCGCAGTCCATGATGGTGGTCAGGGCCGCTTCCATGAGCAGGTCCTTGATCCCTGCGCTGTCCGTGCGTCCGATGGGCGTCTCGGCGTCGATCTGGAGTTCCACGTGCAGGCCATGGTGGCGCAGCAGAACGGCCGTCGGCGCCTCGGGCTGGCCACGGTAGCCGACCAGCTGGGACGGGTCGCGCAGGCCACTGGACTGCCCGTCGGCCAGGGTGACCTGCAGGGCGCCGTGTTCCACCTGGTAGCGCGTGCTGCCTGTGTGCGAGCCCGTGGCCAGCGGCGCGGCCTGGTCGAGGAACGCGCGGGCGAAGGCGATGACCCGTGCACCCCGTACCGGGTTGTAGCCCGCGCCTCGCTGCGCGCCGCCGTCTTCGGCGATGGCGTCGGTGCCATAGAGCGCATCGTACAGCGAGCCCCACCGGGCATTGGCCGCGTTCAAGGCAAACCGTGCATTGGTCACGGGCACCACCAGTTGCGGCCCGGCCAACTGAGCGATTTCCTCGTCGACGTTCTCCGTGGTGATCTGGACGTCGTCGACCGATGGCAGCAGGTAACCGATCTCCTGCAAAAACGTCTTGTAGGCCGCGGCATCGTGCGGCTTGCCCCGATGAGCGCGGTGCCAGTCATCGATCTGCGCCTGTAGCGCGTCCCGTTGCGCGAGCAAGGCCCGGTTGCGCGGTGCGAGCGCCTCGATCAGCGCTGTGGCCTGCGACCAGAACCGGTCGGCGTCGATACCCGTGCCTGGCAAGGCTTCGTCGACGATGAAATCGTGCAAGACTTTGGCGACCTGAAGGCCGCCGACATTGATCCGTTCAGTCATGGTGTGCCTCACTCTGCTCAGCTGTCTTGTTCGTAGGGGTGACGCGTGGTGCCGGTCAGACCGCTCGTTGCAGGGGGCGTCGTGCAATCTTGTAGTCCGTCTTGGCGGATACTACATGAAGCGAGGCTGGCATGAACATGCGGCGCGAATCCTGCGCATGGCTGGCACGATGACGGCATCTGAGGCAGGGTCGAACCGGTCGTTGGTTATCCAAGCTTTTCGTGCGCCTGCTTGTGGATAACCTGGGGGTGTACGGCTGGAGGGCCGACGGCGCAAGGGCTGCAGGAATTTGTACAAAAAACGTACAAATCTGCGGCGCTTGTGCACACCGTGCGTGGGTAGGCTTGTGGATAACCTTTGGGAAGAATGCTGCAGCCCACGAGATTCGCGGGCTACAGCTGGTTGTTCATTTAATGATCAGCTGCGTTTGCGCAACTGAGCGAGGATGTCCACCGTGTAGACGGCCAGGCCTGCCCAGATGAACATGAAGGCCAGCAGGGTGGACGACGACAGGTGTTCGTCGAACAGGAGCACGGCTTGCAGCAGGACCAACGTGGGCGCCAGGTACTGCAAAAAGCCCAAGGTGGTGTAGGGCAGGTGTCTGGCGGCTGCGTTGAAACAGACCAGGGGCACCAGCGTGACCGGGCCGGCGGCGATCAGCCAGAGCGCCTCGCTGCTGGTGTAGAACGCTGGTTGCGCGGTGCTGGCGGTCGGGTTCAGCAGTAGCCAGCCCACTGCCAGCGGCACCAGCATCCACGTTTCCACCACCAGGCCTGGCAGTGCAGCCACGGGGGCCTTCTTGCGGATCAGCCCATAGAAGCCGAAGGTCAGCGCCAGGGTCAGCGAGACCCAGGGCAGGCTGCCGACCTGCCACACCTGCTGGGCCACGCCAAGCGCGGCCAGCAGCACGGCGACCCATTGCAGGCGCCGCAGCCGCTCGCCGAGCAGCAGCATGCCCAACAGCACGTTCACCAGCGGGTTGATGTAGTAGCCCAGGCTGGCCTCGAGCATCCGCCCGTTGTTCACGGCCCAGACGTAGGTCAGCCAGTTGCCGGCGATCAACGTGCCGCTCAGGGCCAGGATCGCCAGACGGCGTGGGTGATCGCGCAAGGCCTGCCACCAGCCGGGATGCTTCCAGACCATCAGCAGCAGCGCGCCGATCACCGCTGACCAGAGCACCCGGTGGACGATGATCTCGGCGGCCGGAACGCTCTGGATGGCCTTGAAGTAAAGTGGGAACAAACCCCAGATGATGTAGGCCGCCAGGCCCAGGAGGTACCCGCGACGCGGGTTTGCAGCGTGCATTGCCGTTTTTCCTTGCAGGGATGAGGGGGCAGGGGTGCCCCGTCGTGATGAAAGAGGTCTTTCAGAACAGCTTCAGCGGCGCCTCGTCCAGGGCAGCGCGCTGTTCGCGCAGGGCCAGGATCTGATCGCCCCAGTAGCGCGGCTGACCGAACCACGGGAAGCTGCGCGGGAAGGCCGGATCGTCCCAGCGACGCGCCAGCCAGGCGCTGTAGTGCAGCTGACGCAGGGCCCGCAGCGGCTCGATCAAGGCCAGCTCGCGGGGGTCGAAGTCGTGGAATTCGTTGTAGCCATCGATCAGCTCGGCCAACTGCCCGAGGCGTTCCTCGCGGGTGCCTGCGAGCATCATCCACAGGTCCTGGACCGCAGGCCCGGTACGGCAGTCGTCGAGGTCGACGACGTTGAAGCGCTCGTCACGGTACATCAGGTTGCCAGGGTGGCAGTCGCCGTGCAGGCGGATCACCTGGTGGGGGGTGGCAGCGTAGATGGCCTCGACCCGCTTGAGCAGATCGCGGGCCACCGACTCGAAGGCGGGCAGCAGCTCCTTGGGCACGACACCGTTGCGCAGCAGGGTGTCCAGCGAGGCGTGGCCGAAATTGGCCACGGTCAGGGCTTCCCGGTGCTCGAACGGGCGTGTCGCCCCTACGCCATGGAGTCGGCCCAGCAGCTGGCCCAACCGGTAGAGCTGGTCCAGGTTGCCGGGTTCGGGCGCATGGCCACCCCGGCGTGGGAAGAGGGCAAAGCGAAAGTCGCGGTGCTCGAACAGGGTCTTGCCGTCATGGGTGAGCGGCGCGACCAGAGGTACCTCGCAGGCCGCCAACTCGGCGCTGAATGCATGCTCTTCCAGAATGGCGGCATCGCTCCAGCGACCGGGCCGATAGAACTTGGCGATCACCGGCGCATCGTCCTCCAGCCCGACTTGGTAGACGCGGTTCTCGTAACTGTTCAAGGCCAGCACGCGGGCGTCGCTGAGAAAGCCCAGGCTCTCCACCGCGTCCAGGACGAGATCGGGGGTGAGGGTATCGAAAGGATGGGACATGCTGACTCCGAAGGGGCTACGTAAGGCCATGGTAGCGCATTGGAGGCGATCGACTGGGACGGGTAAGAGGTGGCCGTACCGAAGCCGCGTCAGGCGGGCACGCCGAGCAATACCTGGGAAGCCTCGAAGCGGGCCCAGAGCAGGTCGCCGATGCGCACCGAATTAGCATCGAGCCACGCGGCTTCGGCGAAGGCGCAGAGGGTCTGGCCATTGTCCAGTTGCAGGCTCAGTTCACTGGGGCCGTCCGGGTCGGGCACCAGGCTGTCGACGCGGGCGTGCAGAGCATTGCAGGCAGGATCGATCACGCCGGGTTCGCGGCTCAAGGCAACGGCGCCGGCCTTGAGCAGGGCGATGACTGGGGCACCGACGTCCAGGGCCAGCCGCTGGGTGCTGCCGCGGGTGATGGACGCGACGATCACCAGCCCGCCGGCCAGGGTCAACTGAAGCCGGTCATGGTGCCCGGCAGGGGTTACGGCACTGACCTGCCCCTGCCATTGGTTGCGGGCGCTGGTGCGCAGCGTCAATCGCCCCAGCAGGTCCAGGTCGTCCACGTGCTCGGCGGCTTCCAGCACCTGCGCTTGCAGGCGCTGCAGTCGCAGGTACAGGCGCAGCACGCGCTCGCCTTCGTCGGACAGTCGCGCACCACCACCGCCACGGCCACCGGTGCTGCGTTCGACCAGAGGGTGCGTGGCCAGGTTGTTGAGTTCATCGATGGCATCCCAGGCGGCCTTGTAGCTCATGCCCGCCGCCTTGGCCGCCCGCGTGATCGAGCCTTGTTCGGCGATGTGCTGCAGCAACGCGACCCGGTGAGGGCGGCGTGCGATGTGCTGGGTGAGCAGGGCAGGCAAGGACATGGCGATCGTCGATGGCATGGAGTGGAATATGGACGGTGCCGCGGGTCAGGGGGTAAGTCAATCCACCTGGCCAAGGCCAGGGCGCTTTAAACGGTCGAGACTGCCCTCCGTAGCCCCACCGCGATGAGGCGTAGTATTGCGGTCCATGTGTGCGGCCCCAGGAATTGATCAAAGATAAAGCCTCTAAGCCATGCCAACTATCGCCATGCTCTCTGCGCGACAACGCGGCGCCAAGGCGGCGGACTCCCACAGGGATCGCGATAGCCTGCAACCCCGCGTAGGGGCTACGGGTGTAGGAGCGGCCCCTGTGCCGCGATGGACCGCAAGGCGGTCCTCGAAATCGATCAACGACATAGCTTCCGAGCCCTGCCACGCATCGTCATGCTCTCTGCTGGACAGCGCGGCGCCGGACGGAGTGCGGACTCCCACAGGTTCAACGTCCAGCCTGCCAGCGCAGCGCCGCAGGCCTTGTGGGAGCTGGCTTGCCAGCGATTGCAGGCGCCGCCGCTACCTGCGCAAGCTCCGATACTCACGCATGCCCCGGCTTGGCCGTGCGTGCCAGGCAATACACGTCCACCCGACGCGCGCCGGCCTGGCGCAGCAGGCTGGCCAGGGCCTGGGCCGTGGCGCCGGTGGTGAGCACGTCGTCGACGAGAGCCAGGTGCAGGCCTTCTACAGCACCGGGATCAAGCACCCGAAAGGCCTGGTACAAGTTGCGCCGACGCGCCGCCGCCTGCAGGCGCTGCTGGGCCGGGGTGTCACGGGTGCGCGCGACACACTGCAGGTCGCAATCGATCCCCAGGGCCTTCGACAACCACTGCGCCAGCAGTGCCGCCTGGTTGAATCCGCGTTGGCGCAGGCGTCGCCGTGCCAGGGGCACGGGCACCAGTCGATCCGGTCGCGGCAACCCTTCGGCGAAGCGGTGCTGCAGCGCCATGCCCAGCACGTCCGCCATCATCCGCCCCAAGGGCCAGCGCGCCTGGTGCTTGAACCGTGTGATCAGGCTGTCGACGGGAAAACCGTAGTACCAGAGCGCCTGGACCTGCTGGAAAGCCGGGCGCCGTCGATGACAGGCCCCGCAGGTCAGGCCATCGAGGGGCAAGGGCAGTGCACACACGCGACATCCACTGTCCAGCCAGGGCAGCTCAGCTTCGCACTCGGCACACAACGGATAAGGTTGCTGCGCAGGCTCGCTGCACAATGCACAGAAATGTTCATTGTTTAACCACTTGTAAACCATGCGCATGTATCTGGGTTGACAGTGCATAGGGCTTCCCCGACTATTCGCCTCATCCGTGATGCGCTGGGGTTCCGGCGCGTGTCAGAGCCTACCTAGGGAAACGCCGATGAGCGCCAGCACAATTGCAACCACCCGTCACGACTGGACCTTGGCCGAGGTCCGCGCGCTGTTCCAGCAACCGTTCAACGACCTGCTGTTCCAGGCGCAAAGCGTGCATCGCGCGCATTTCGACGCCAACCGGGTGCAGGTCTCGACCTTGCTGTCGATCAAGACCGGCGCCTGCCCCGAAGACTGCAAGTACTGCCCGCAGTCCGGTCATTACAACACCGGGCTGGAAAAGCAGAAGCTGATGGAAGTGCAGAAGGTGCTGGAAGAGGCCGCCCGCGCCAAGGCCATCGGCTCGACCCGTTTCTGCATGGGCGCGGCCTGGAAGCATCCGTCGGCCAAGGACATGCCCTACGTCCTGCAGATGGTCCAGGGGGTCAAGGCCATGGGCCTGGAAACCTGCATGACCCTCGGCCGGCTCGACCGTGAGCAGACCGCCGCCCTGGCCGAGGCCGGTCTGGACTACTACAACCACAACCTCGACACCTCGCCGGAGTTCTACGGCAGCATCATCACCACCCGCACCTACGCCGAGCGTCTGCAGACCCTGGCATACGTGCGCGATGCCGGCATGAAGATCTGCTCCGGGGGCATCCTGGGCATGGGCGAGTCGCTCGACGACCGCGCCAATCTGCTGATCCAGCTGGCCAACCTGCCCGAGCACCCCGAGTCGGTGCCGATCAACATGCTGGTCAAGGTGGCCGGTACCCCCCTGGCCAATGAAGAGGATGTCGATCCGTTCGATTTCATCCGCATGCTGGCCGTGGCGCGGATCCTCATGCCGCAGTCCCATGTCCGACTCTCCGCTGGCCGTGAACAGATGAACGAGCAGATGCAGGCCCTGGCGTTCCTGGCCGGCGCCAACTCGATCTTCTACGGCGAGAAGCTGCTGACCACCGGCAACCCGCAGGCCGATCGGGACATGCAGTTGTTCGCGCGTCTGGGCATCCAGCCCGAGGCCGGCGAAGGGCATGCCGACGAGGTGCACCAGGCCGCGATCGAGCAGGCCGTGATCGAACAGCGCAACGGCGAGCTGTTCTACGACGCCGTCTCGGCGTGAGCATGGCGTTCGATCTGGAGGCGCGCCTGGCACAGCGTCGCGCCGAGGACCTGTACCGCCAGCGCCCGACGCTGCAGAGCCCGCAAGGCCCCGAGGTGGTCGTCGACGGCCAACGGCTGACGGCCTTTTGCAGCAACGACTACCTGGGCCTGGCCAACCACCCCGAGGTCGTCGAGGCCTGGTGCGCCGGTGCCCGGACCTGGGGCGTGGGCGGTGGCGCCTCGCACCTGGTGGTCGGCCATTCGGCGCCGCACCATGCGGTCGAAGAGGCCCTGGCCGAGTTGACCGGTCGCCCCCGCGCGCTGTTGTTCTCCACCGGCTACATGGCCAACATGGGGGCGATCACCGCGCTAGTCGGGCAGGGCGACACGGTGCTGCAGGATCGCCTCAACCATGCCTCGCTGCTCGACGGGGGGCTGCTCAGCAAGGCCCGATTCAACCGCTACCTGCATAACGATGCCGCCAGCCTGGCCAGCCGTCTGGCACGCGCCACCGGCAATACCCTGGTGGTCACCGACGGGGTGTTCAGCATGGACGGCGACCTGGCCGACCTGCCTGCCCTGGCCAAGGCGGCGCGTGCGCGCGACGCCTGGCTGATGGTCGACGACGCCCATGGCTTCGGCACGCTCGGTGAGCAGGGGGGCGGTATCGTCGAGCACTTCGGCCTGGGCATCGACGATGTGCCCGTACTGGTCGGCACCCTCGGCAAGGCCTGTGGCACGGCCGGTGCCTTCGTGGCCGGCAGCGAGGTGCTGATCGAATCGCTGATCCAGTTCGCCCGGCCCTACATCTACACCACCAGCCAGCCGCCCGGCCTGGCCTGCGCCACGCTCAAGAGCCTGGAGCTGCTGCGCCGCGAACGCTGGCGACGTGAACATCTCGATGGGCTGATCGCGCAGTTCCGCGAAGGCGCCCGGCGCATCGGCCTGCGCCTGATGGACAGCCCGACGGCGATCCAGCCGATCTTGGTAGGCGACAGTGCGCAGGCCCTGCAACTGTCGCAGCGCCTGCGCGAGCGCGGCCTGTTGGTGACGGCCATCCGGCCCCCTACCGTGGCAGCGGGCAGCGCACGGTTGCGCGTGACCCTGAGCGCGGCGCACAGCGCAGCCCAGGTCCAGCTATTGTTGAATGCATTGGATGAATGTCATGCCTGATGAGGGTGCGCCAATGCGAAATCGACTGATACTGCTGGCAGGCTGGGGGCTCGGTACCGCGCCTCTGCAACCCTTGGCGGCCAGCTTGCGCGCCCAGGACCCCCGGCTGCAGGTGGACCTGGTGACGCTGCCGGAACTGGCGGACGCCGACCCTCAGGCCTGGATCGAACGGCTCGACCGCACCTTGCCCACCGACACCTGGCTGGGTGGCTGGTCGCTGGGCGGCGCGCTGGCCAGCCAGTTGGCCAGCCGCCGGGGCGATCATTGCTGCGGCCTGGTCACGCTGGCCAGCAACCCGAGCTTCGTCCGGCGGGCCGACTGGGCCCACGGCATGGCGCCCGACACCTTCGACACCTTCCTCGACGGTTGCCGCAGCCACACCCAGGTCACGCTCAAGCGCTTTCGCGGGCTGTGTGGCAAAGGGGCGAGCGACCTGCGTCGGATCTCCCGGCAGCTGGACATCGGGCTGCCCGACACCGATCCGCTGTACCTGGCCAACGGCCTGGAGGTCTTGCGTCGACTGGATACCCGGGCTGCACTCGATGCCTACAACGGGCCACAGCTGCACCTGTTCGCCGGTGCCGATGCCCTGGTGCCGGCCGAGGCGGCCAAGGCGCTGAGCGACATCCTGCCGGACGTCGAGGTCGGGTTGATGGAGGACTGCGGCCACGCCTTCGTCCTCGAATGGCCGGACGACCTGGCGACCAGCATTACGCATTTCCTGCACGAGAGTGGCGATGACTGACCTTTCACAGCCGCCACTGGCGCCCTGTCTTCCCGACAAGCGCCAGGTGGCCGCTTCGTTTTCCCGTGCCGCGCCGACCTACGACAGTGTCGCGGCCTTCCAACGCGATGTCGGTGAGCGCCTGCTCGCCGCGCTGCCTACCTCATTGACGCCCTCGAGGTGGCTCGACCTGGGCTGCGGGACCGGGCATTTCAGCCGTACGCTGCGTGCGCGCTTCGACGGCGCCCACGGCCTGGCCCTGGACCTGGCCGAGGGCATGCTGCGTCACGCCAGGGTCCGCGACAGCGCCGCTGGCTACCTGGCCGGCGATGCAGAATCCCTGCCGCTGCGCGACGCCAGCGTGGACCTGGTGTTCTCCAGCCTGGCCATCCAGTGGTGTGCCCGCCTGGATCGCGTCCTGGCCGAAGCTTCACGGGTCCTGCGGCCCGGTGGCGTGCTGGCCTTCAGCAGCCTGTGCATCGGTACCTTGGCCGAGTTGCGGGCCAGCTGGCAGGCCGTGGATGGGCATGTGCACGTGAACCGGTTCCGGGATTTTCAGGATTATGAGCGACAGAGCCTGGCCAGTGGCCTGGAGGTCGTCCAGGTGCAGCGCCGCGCCCATGGGCTGCATTATCCGGACCTGCGCAGCCTGACCCATGAGCTCAAGGCCCTGGGCGCCCACAACCTCAACCCCGGACGGCCGTCGGGACTGACGGGACGGGCGCGTGTCGCCGCGTTGATGCAGGCCTATGAGCGCCTGCGCGAGCCACAGGGCCTGCCGGTGACCTACCAGGTGGTCTACGGCGTGCTGCGCAAGCCATCGGACACAGGAGCATGACATGACCCACGCCTACTTCATCGCCGGTACGGACACCGACGTCGGCAAGACCACCGTCGCCGCCGGGCTGCTGTGCGCGGCGCGGGCGGCCGGGCTGAGCACCCTGGGAGCCAAGCCGGTCGCCTCCGGCTGTGCCGTCACCCCGAAAGGCTTGCGCAACGCCGATGCCCTGGCGCTGATCGCCCAGAGCAGCCTCGTGCTGCCCTACGAGCAGGTCAACCCTTTCGCCTTCGAGCCTGCCATCGCCCCGCACATCGCGGCGCGCGAGGCGGGCGTGGCGCTGCACGTGCCCTCGCTGCGGGCAGCCATGCAGCACGTGTTGCAGCAACGTGCGGACTTCACCCTGATCGAAGGCGCGGGCGGCTGGCGCGTACCGCTGTCCGACCAGGCTGCACTGTCGGACCTGGCGATCGCCCTCCGGCTGCCGGTGATCCTGGTGGTCGGGGTGCGCCTGGGCTGCATCAATCATGCGCTGCTCAGCGCCGAAGCCATCGCCCGCGATGGCCTGCAGCTGGCAGGCTGGGTCGCCAATGTGATCGAGCCCCGCACGGCGCGGTTGGAGGAGAACCTGGCCAGCCTCGCCGAACGCATGCCGGCACCCTGCCTGGGACGCGTACCCCGGTTGGGGGACGCCAGTGCCGAGGCCGTGGCCGAGCACCTGAACCTGGCGCTGCTCGGTGATTGACCGGTGGTCGGATGGCACGGGGCCATCTCTGTTTGGGCATGGATCTTCGGGCGGCAAGGCTGCTCTAATGGCATGACCCGTCATCGCTCTGACAGGAGTTTTCCATGAACATTAGCGGCACCTCCGCCTACCAGCCGGGCCTGAGCGCCATCCAGGCCGGGCAGCGGCGCATCGACGAAACGGCCGGGCAGATTGCAAGCACGGCCGTCGAGCGCACGGCCACCAGCCAGTCGAGTGACTACCAGGCCGAGCGCCTGCGCTCGGTGGACCGCAGCCAGCAGCTGGACCTGGCCACCCAGACCGTGCAATTGGACCTGGGTCTCTATCAGGTCCAGGGTGGCCTCAAGGTCGAAAAGGCCTCCGACGAGCTGCTGGGTCGGCTCATCGATATCCAGGCCTGACCTGGGCACGTCCACCTCGCCTGTCCTCGAAACGGCGCTCTTCGGAGCGCCGTTTTTCGTATAACGCTCCACTGCGCGTGTGCCCTGCATGGAGGAATGCGCCGTGGCATGACGCCCCTGCTTTACACGCCTACCCAGGCAGTGAGGACATGAGCGCTGTTCACTGACTTACCAGTCACGCTCAATGGCACGATCGTCACTTTTAGCGGCAGAAAAGACCTGTCTGACCCTCCTTGACAACCTACGGCCCTAAACGTAAGTTTCAAACACCTGTTTGACCAAAAAATCGTCACTGCCTTGTGATGCACACCCTGGTCATCCTCCTTCGGATTCATCAGTTGAGGTTCCTCGCCATGCCTGATTACAAAGCCCCCTTGCGCGATATCCGCTTCGTCCGCGACGAACTGCTCGGCTATCAGGCGCATTATCAGAGCTTGCCAGGCTGCGAGGACGCCACCCCGGACATGGTCGACGCGATCCTCGAAGAGGGCGCCAAGTTCTGCGAGCAGGTCCTGGCCCCGCTGAACCGGGTCGGCGACCTGGAAGGCTGCACCTGGAGCGAGACGGGCGTGAAGACGCCGACCGGTTTCAAGCAGGCTTACCAGCAGTTCGTCGAGGGCGGCTGGCCGAGCCTGGCCCATGACGTGGCGCACGGTGGGCAGGGGCTGCCCGAATCGCTGGGCCTGGCGATCAGCGAAATGGTCGGCGAGGCGAACTGGTCCTGGGGCATGTACCCTGGCCTGTCCCATGGCGCCATGAATACCCTGTCGGCCCATGGCACCGCCGAGCAGCAGCACGCCTACCTGAGTAAGCTGGTGACCGGCGAGTGGACCGGCACCATGTGCCTGACCGAACCGCACTGTGGCACCGACCTGGGCATGCTGCGCACCCGCGCCGAGCCACAGGCCGATGGCTCGTACAAGGTGTCTGGCACCAAGATCTTCATTTCCGCCGGCGAGCACGACATGGCCGAGAACATCGTCCACATCGTGCTGGCCCGTCTGCCGGATGCACCTGCAGGCACCAAGGGCATCTCGCTGTTCATCGTGCCCAAGTTCCTGCCAAGCGCAGACGGCGGGGTGGGCGAGCGCAATGCCGTGACCTGTGGCTCGATCGAGCACAAGATGGGCATCCACGGCAACGCCACCTGCGTGATGAACTTCGACGCCGCCACCGGCTACCTGATCGGCCAGGCCAACAAGGGCCTGAACTGCATGTTCACCTTCATGAACACCGCGCGCCTGGGGACGGCACTGCAAGGGCTGGCCCACGCCGAAGTGGCGTTCCAGGGCGCGCTGAAGTACGCCCGCGAGCGCGTGCAGATGCGTTCGTTGAGCGGCCCCAAGGCGCCGGACAAGGCCGCCGATCCGATCATCGTGCACCCGGACGTGCGCCGCATGCTGCTGACCATGAAGGCCTTCGCCGAAGGCAACCGCGCCATGGTCTACTTCACCGCCCAGCAGGTGGACATCCTCAAGTACAGCCAGGATGAAGAGGCCCGCGCCAAGGCCGATGCCCTGTTGGCCTTCATGACCCCGATCGCCAAGGCCTTCATGACCGAGGTCGGCTTCGAGGCCGCCAACCACGGCGTGCAGGTGTTCGGCGGGCATGGCTTCATCGCCGAGTGGGGCATGGAGCAGAACGTGCGCGACAGCCGCATCGCCATGCTCTACGAGGGCACCACGGGCATTCAGGCCCTCGACCTGCTCGGCCGCAAGGTGCTGATGACCCAGGGCGAAGCGCTCAAGGGCTTCACCAAGATCGTGCACAAGTTCTGCCAGGCCCAGGCCGGCAACGAAGCGGTCAAGGAATTCGTCGAGCCGCTGGCCCAGCTGAACAAGGAATGGGGCGAGCTGACCATGAAGATCGGTATGGCCGCGATGAAGGACCGCGAGGAAGTCGGGGCCGCGTCGGTGGACTACCTCATGTACTCCGGCTACGCCTGCCTGGCCTACTTCTGGGCCGACATCGCCCGGGTCGCCGCCGAGAAGCTGGCCGAGGGCACCTCCGAGGAAGCCCTCTACACGGCCAAGCTGCAGACCGCGCGCTTCTACTATCAGCGCCTGCTGCCACGCACCCGCGCCCATGTGGCGGCGATTCTCTCCGGTGCAGGCAACCTGATGGACATGAACGAAGAGCACTTCGGCCTGGCCATCTGATCCTCCCCACGGGCCGCCTCGAACAGGCGGCCCGTCTCTTTCTGTGCAGCGGCCCGCGGGCCGCTTCGATCGTTCAACGAGAGGTAGCCATGGCTGACTACAAAGCGCCCCTGCGCGACATGCGGTTCGTTCTTGAAGAAGTCTTCGACGTCGCCACGCTGTGGGCGCAGATGCCGGCCCTGCGCGAGCTGATCGACGCCGAGACGGCGATGGCCGTGCTGGAGGAAGCGGGCAAGGTGACGGCCGAACGCATCGCGCCGTTGAGCCGCTCCGGTGACGAGGAAGGCTGCCGGTGGGAGGCGGGTGCCGTCAGCACGCCCGCGGGCTTCATCGAGGCCTACCGGACCTATGCCGAAGGCGGCTGGGTCGGCGTCGGCGGTGACCCCACCTACGGCGGCATGGGCATGCCCAAGGCGATTTCGGCGCAGGTCGAGGAAATGGTCAACGCGGCCAGCCTGTCGTTCGGCCTGTACCCGATGCTGACCGCCGGGGCCTGCCTGTCGATCCATGCCCATGCCAGCGAAGCGCTCAAGCAGCGCTACCTGCCGAATCTCTACGCCGGCACCTGGGCCGGCTCGATGTGCCTGACCGAACCCCATGCGGGCACCGACCTGGGCCTCATCCGCACCCGGGCCCAGCCACAGGCCGATGGCAGCTACCGCGTGACCGGGACCAAGATCTTCATCACCGGCGGCGAGCACGACCTGACCGAGAACATCATCCACCTGGTACTGGCCAAGCTGCCCGATGCACCGCCCGGGGCCAAAGGCATCTCGCTGTTCCTGGTGCCAAAATTCAGCGTCGACGAGCAGGGCAGGCTGGGCGAGCGCAACGCGGTCCATTGCGGGTCCATCGAGCACAAGATGGGCATTCAGGCCTCGGCCACGTGCGTGATGAACTTCGACGACGCGATCGGTTACCTGGTCGGCGAGCCGAACAAAGGCCTGGCGGCCATGTTCACCATGATGAACTATGAGCGACTGGGCGTCGGCATCCAGGGCCTGGCCTCGGCCGAGCGCTCCTACCAGAACGCCATCGAGTACGCCCGCGAGCGCGTGCAAGGGCGTGCCGTGGGCGGTGCGCAGGCACCGGACAAGGCCGCCGACCCGATCATCGTGCACCCCGACGTGCGGCGCATGCTGCTGACCATGAAGGCGCTGAACGAAGGCGGGCGGGCGTTCTCCACCTACGTGGCCCTGCACCTGGACAACGCCAAGTTCAGCGAGGACCCGGCCACGCGCCAGCGCAGCGCGGACCTGGTGGCCCTGCTGACCCCGGTGGCCAAGGCCTTTTTGACCGACCTGGGGCTGGAATGCACCGTGCATGGCCAGCAGGTGTTCGGCGGCCATGGCTACATTCGGGAGTGGGGCCAGGAGCAGCTGGTGCGAGACGTGCGCATCACGCAGATCTACGAAGGCACCAACGGCATCCAGGCCCTGGACTTGATGGGACGCAAGGTGGCGGGTAGCGGCGGGGCGTTCTATCGCGTGTTCAGCGATGAGGTGCGTGCCTTCGCCGATCAGGCCGGCGCCGGGCTGAGCGAGTTCACCGAGCCATTGATGGCTGCGCTGGGCCAGCTGGACGCGCTGACCGACTGGGTGCTCGAACGTGCACAGCACGATGCCGAGGAAATCGGGGCGGCGTCGGTCGAGTACCTGCACACCTTCGGTTATGTCGCCTACGCCTACTTGTGGGCGCGCATGGCCCAGGCGGCGATGGACGGCGCGAGCGAGGACAATTTCTATGGGAGCAAGCTGGGCACGGCTCGGTTCTACTACGCACGCCTGCTGCCACGGGTGCATTCGCTGATCGCCAGCGTCAAGGCTGGCAGTGCGAGCCTGAACTTTTTACGGCCTGAACAGTTCTGAAACAGCGAGTATCTGGAAACGAGACAGATTTGTAAGCATTTTCCTACACGGCGTGGTGACTTTTCTCCACTTCCCGGTGATTGGATCCACTGTTAATCTTTCTCACATGGACGACGCGCTGGGAGCGCAGAGGACAGCACAAGGATCTGCTCAGGATGACCTGCCAAGATGGCGGGAACGATACGGAAATCGATGAAACGGATGTCAGAGACACAGTCTGGAATACCCCGCCTCGGCGGGGTTTCCTTTTTTGTGCGTCCGTCAGGCTGACGGGTCGAGACGCCCCCGTCCGCCCACGCCTGCGACGGTCTCTTCCTCGAGCAGCGTTCGTAGCAATTCCACCGCGGCTTGCTGGCGTTGCGCATCGCGAAACACCAGCCCTACCTGAAGCGGCACACGCGGTTCGCTCAAAGGCTTCCACAACAGGCCCTGATCGTCTTCGGCCGCCTCCTTGGCGCGTCCGGGCAGAATCGTCGCCAGCGAGGTGTACGCCAGGCTGTCCAGAATGCCGCCCATGTTGTTCATTTCCGCCTGAACCTGCGGGCGCCTGCCCAGGTTGGCCAGTTCGGCCTGCCAGATCTGCCGGATCTGGAACTCCTCGCCCAGCATCAGCATCGGTAGCTCCGCCGCCTGGCTGAGCGAGACCTTCTTGAAGTCTTTCAGCGGATGATCGTTCGGGATCACCAGTTGCAGTTCATCCTCGTACAACGGCAGCCCGTGCAGCCCTGGTTGACGCGGCGCCAGGTAGCTGATGCCGATGTCCAGGCTACCATTGAGCAGACGCCGCTCGATGTCCAGACCGGACAGCTCGTAGATCTGCACGATCAGGTGCGGCTGAGCCTTGCGGACGCGTTCCAGCAGACGCGGTACCAGGCTAGGTCGTACCGTCTGCAGGACACCGATGGCCAACGTGCGCAGTGCCTGGCCCTTGAAGCTGCGCAGGGCATCGCGGGCCTGGCGCAGACCGTCGAGCAGAGGCAGGGCATGGTTGTACAGCGTGTGGGCGGCCAGCGTCGGCAGCAGGCGCCTGTTGCTGCGCTCGAACAGGCTGACCTCGAGGGTCTGTTCGAGTTGACGGATCTGTTGTGACAAGGCCGGCTGGGACAACGACAGGCGTTCGGCGGCGCGGCCGACGTGGCCCTCTTCATAGACCGCGACGAAATATCGCAGTTGGCGGAAATCCATAAGCGCTACTTATCGGAAAAGCTCGAAAAACCAAATGGCCGGTGGCCGGTAAGGCGCCTAGTCTACGCCGCGTCATGGCGGTTGGCAGGTGTTTTGCGCACCTGCGCGCCATGGATGCGAATGACGTTTGGATAGGCCAGGCAAAACACCCCTTTTCGACGGTGTACCGTTCGGCGCATGACCGAGCCCTGGCAGCCTTGACCGTGATCGGCTGGAGCCTCGATGAACCTGTTCAACCTGCGCCGGATGGCGTCGACTGCCGACGTGCCGCTGTCTTCACCCCGTTTCGAACCCCTGACGCCCGAGGCGTCGCGTCGTTTCCTGATGCCCGCTGCTCGGCAGGCCGATCAGGTGTTCGTGCGCGGCCAGGGGGCCTGGCTATGGGACGATCAGGGGCATGCCTACCTGGACTTCCACCAGGGCGGTGCGGTGAACAGCCTGGGGCATAGTCCGGACGTGCTGGCCAAGGCGCTGGCCGACCAGGCACGGTCGCTGATCAACCCCGGCGCCGGCTTTCAAGGGCAAGGGCTGCTCACATTGGCCCAGCGATTGTGCCAGAGCACCGGCAGCGATCAGGCCTATCTGCTCAACAGCGGCAGCGAAGCCTGCGAGGCGGCCGTCAGGCTGGCGCGTCGCTGGGGTCAGCAGCATCGCCATGGGGCCGAGCGTGTCATCGTTGCACGCCAGGGCTGCCACGGGCGAAGGGGGGCGCTGTCGGCCTGCAAGACCGAAGCCGCCCCCGGGTTCAGCCACGTCCCCTTCAACGACCTGGCGGCCCTGCATGCCGCCGTGGATTCGAACACCGTGGCCATCCTGCTCGAGCCGATCCAGGGGCAGGCCGGCGTGATCCCCGCGTCACGTGAGTACCTCAAGGGCGCCGAGGCCCTGTGTCGCGCACTGGGCATCCTGCTGATCCTCGATGAAGTACAGACCGGCATGGGTCGCTGCGGCACCTTGCTGGCCGAGCAGCGTCATGGCGTGCGCGCCGACCTGGTCGCCCTGGGCAAGGGATTGGGCGGTGGCGTACCCCTGGCCGCCCTACTGGCACGTGGCACGGCCTGCTGCGCGGCGCCCGGCGACCTGAGCGGCAGCCACCATGGCAATGCGCTGATGAGCGCGGCCGGTCTGGCAGTCCTCGAGACGGTGCTGGCGCCGGGCTTTCTCGACCAGGTCGAGGACACCGGACGTCACCTGCGCGATGGTCTGAGCCGACTGGCGGCGCGCTTCGGTCAAGGCGAGGTGCGTGGCCAAGGGCTGCTCTGGGGCCTGCACCTGCGCGAGGCCTCTGCCCAGACCCTGGTCGCGGCGGCCGTGCAGGAGGGGCTGCTGCTCACGGCGCCCCAGGCCGATGTCTTGCGCTTCACACCAGCGCTAACCGTCAGCAAGGGCAACATCGACGAGATGCTCAAGCGCCTGGCGCGCGCTTTCGCCATGACCCGCGCCCACTCATTCGAGGCCCGTCGCGCCTCCGCCTGACGCCTCCACCGAACCGTCTGCGTTCCTGCGCATCGCCCCTGGCCCGCCCCTTTGGCCCGGGGCGTTTTTTTGCGCGCAATAAGCTGGCTTGAACCTCTGTTTGAAAGCGACAGTCTGTTGAGTTAACCAATCGAGGAGCTACGACATGGACCTGATCCGCATTCTGATCGCCATCATTCTTCCACCCGTAGGCGTCTTCCTGCAGGTCGGTTTCGGCGGCGCGTTCTGGCTGAACATCCTGCTGACGATGCTGGGCTACATCCCCGGCATCATCCATGCGGTGTACATCATCGCCAAGCGCTGATCGTGTGGCCCGAGGCGCTGGCGCGACTCGGGCACGGCATCAACGGCCCAGGATCTGGCAGTAGAACGCCCATTCGTGTTCCAGCGCATGGGCCAGGTTGGTCGCCTGGCGAAAGCCATGGCGCTCTCCGGCATAGAAATGCCCTTCGGCCTGCAGCCCCTGAGCCTTCAGTGCGGCCAGCATGCTACGCGTCTGTTCAGGCACCACCACCGCATCCTGCTCGCCCTGGAAGAAAATCACCGGCACCGTGATGCCTGCAGCGTGCAGCAGGGGGGTGCGTCGTGCGTAGCGCTCGGCGTCCTGATCCGGATCACCGATCAGCCAGTCCAGGTAATCGGCTTCGAACTTGTGGGTCGCGCGGGCCAGGGCCAAGGGGTCGCTGACGCCGTACAGGCTGGCGCCGCCGCGGAAGACGTCCCTGAACGCCAAGGCGCACAGCGTGGTATAGCCACCGGCACTGCCGCCGCGAATGAACGCCTGGGCCGGATCGATCAGTCCTTGCCCGGCCAGGTGCGCCACCACCGCGCAGGCGTCCTCCACATCGATTTCGCCCCAGCGCAGGTGCAGCGCTTGTCGATAGGCACGCCCGTAGCCGGTGCTGCCCCGGTAGTTCAGGTCGGCGACCGCGAAGCCGCGCTGGGTCCAGTACTGGATGCGGGGATCGAACACCGGGTAGCACGCCGAGGTCGGTCCGCCGTGGATGAACACCACCAGCGGCGAAGGACCTGGCGCACCCTGGACAGGGTAGAAGAACCCATGGGCCTGCGCGTCGCCGCTGGCGTAGCGCAGCGGCTGCGGGCAGGCGATGTCGGCCTCGGGCAAGGGCGCGACGCCACCGCTCAGCACCTCGACGGCGCCACTGTGGCGATCGAGGGCGATGATGCCGGCAGGACGTGTCGGCGAGGCGGCGATGGCATACAGGTGCGTGTCGTTCAGCGCCAGGCTGCGAAAACGGCTGTACTCGGTCGCCAGGCGCTGGCAGATCTGGTCGGCAGTGCAGTGGCCCAGCACGCCGAAGCCGTCCTCGAACCAGCTGGCCACATAGCCGTCGGGGCCCAGCGGCAACCAGGTGCTGGCGCCCAGTTGCCAGGGGGCAGCGGCATGGTCGGCAGCTTCGGCGGGCAGGGCTTGCCAGCGGCCGTCGCACTCACCCCACGGCTGCCAGTAGCCATGGCGGTCGGACAATGCGTACAGCCGGCCCTGGGCGTCGAAACGTGGTTGCTGAAGTGATGTGTCCTCGCCTTCCCCGGCGATGCAGCGGGGGGCGCCCCAGTCCCCGTTCTGGACCCGGTGCCGGTTCATTAATCGCGTGGCGGTCCAGGGCTGGGCCGGGCGGTCCCATTCGATCCAGGCCAGGCGCTGGCCGTCGTCGCTCAGCGTGGGTGCCGCGTAGAAATCCGCACCTTCGGCCAACACCTGGCGTCCCTGCGCGTCGAGCGCCACCAGGCGGTGCTCGACCGTCTCGCCTTGGGTTTCCTCGACCGCCAGCACCTGGCGGCCATGGACGTGCAGGTCGCCGTAGCGACGGTCTTCGGATGCGGTCAACGCCTGGGGCGCGCCACCGTCCACCGATTGGGCATAGACCTGCTGATCCGCCTCGTTGACGAAATACAGGTGCGTCTCACCCACCGTGAAGCTGCCGCCGCCGTATTCATAGACGCGGCTGCGGACGCTGAACCCATCCGGCGTCAGGCACACCGCCTGACCGTCGCGCCAGTGCCAGAGCCGGCAGGCGCCATCGGCCGGGCGGAATTCATTCCAGAACACGCCGGCCGGACCGACCTTGAGGTCGGCGAAATCGGTCCCGGCCGCCACCGCCTGGGCTGCACTGAAGGGTTCAGCCACGGGCGATGACCCGTGAGTTGCGTTCGTTGCGGAAGGTGAGGTCTTCGATGGCCTGGTGGGCATGGTCTGCTTCCTCGCGCGCCTGGAGAATGATGCCGTGGTCGGCTGACTTGGCGCACACCGGGTCGGCATTGCTGGCGTCGCCGGTGAGCATGAAGGCCTGGCAGCGGCAGCCGCCGAAGTCCTTTTCCTTTTCGTCGCAGGAGCGGCAGGGCTCGGGCATCCACTCATAGCCCCGGAAGCGATTGAAGCCGAACGAGTCGTACCAGATGTGCCGCAAGTCATGGTCGCGCACGTTGGGGAACTGCACCGGCAACTGACGGGCGCCGTGGCAGGGCAGGGCCGTACCGTCGGGCGTGATCGTGAGGAACAGGCTGCCCCAGCCGTTCATGCAGGCCTTGGGGCGTTCTTCGTAGTAGTCCGGGGTGACGAAGATCAGCTTGCACGGGCTGCCGGCGGCCTTGAGCCGCTCACGGTATTCGTTGGTGATGCGTTCGGCGCGCTCCAGTTGCTCCCGGGTCGGCAGCAGGCCCAGGCGATTGAGGTGCGCCCAGCCGTAGAACTGACAGGTGGCCAGCTCGACGAAGTCCGCCTCCAGGGCGATGCACAGCTCGATGATGCGGTCGATCTTGTCGATGTTGTGCCGATGGGTGACGAAGTTGAGCACCATCGGGTATCCGTGGGCCTTCACCGCACGGGCCATCTCCAGTTTCTGGGCGAACGCCTTGCGCGAACCGGCCAGCAGGTTGTTGACCGTCTCGTCGCTGGCCTGAAAGCTGATCTGGATATGGTCGAGCCCGGCCTCGCGGAAGCTGGCGATCTTGCGCTCGGTCAGGCCGATCCCCGAGGTGATCAGGTTGGTGTAGTAGCCCAGCCGCCGGGCTTCGCCGATCAGTTCGGCCAGGTCCTGGCGCACCAGCGGCTCGCCGCCGGAGAAGCCCAGTTGCGCCGCGCCCAGCTCACGGGCCTGGGCCATGACCCGGAACCATTGCTCGGTGCTCAGCTCCTGGCCCTGCTGAGCGAAGTCCAGCGGGTTGGAGCAGTACGGGCACTGCAGCGGGCAGCGGTAGGTCAGCTCGGCCAACAGCCACAGCGGCAGCCCCACCGGCGGTGCAGCGGGCAGGTCAGGCGAAGACGATCCAGTGCTCGGCATGGGCCACCTCCATGAACTGTTCGATGTCGTCGGCGAGCTCGGGCACGTCGGCGAACTGCTCGGCCAGCGTCGCGATGATCGCGGCCACCGAGCGCTGGCCGTCGATCAGCCCACCGATCAGCGCGGCGCTTTCGTTGAGCTTGATCATGCCCTCCGGGTAGAGCAGCACATGACCTTGTTGCGCCGGCTCGTACTGGAACCGGTAGCCGGGGCGCCAGCGTGGCACCTGTTGACGGTCGAAACTCATAAGGCGATCCCCTTGTGCCAGACCCGTTCGCGGGTGACGCTGTGGTAGGGCGGACGGTCCAGTTCGTAGGCCATGCTCATGGCGTCGAGCATGCTCCAGAGGATGTCCAGCTTGAACTGCAGGATCTCCAGCATGCGCGTCTGGCTCTCACGCGTGGTGTAGTGCTGCAGGGTGATCGACAGGCCGTGCTCCACGTCGCGGCGAGCCTGGCCCAGCCGAGTGCGGAAGTAGGCGTAGCCGGCCGGATCGATCCACGGGTAGTGCTGCGGCCAGCTGTCCAGGCGCGACTGGTGGATCTGCGGTGCGAACAGCTCGGTCAGCGAGCTGCTGGCGGCCTCCTGCCAGCTCGCGCGGCGGGCGAAGTTGACGTAGGCGTCCACGGCAAAACGCACGCCGGGCAGCACCAGTTCCTGGGAGTGCAACTGGTCCGGGTCCAGGCCGACGGCCTGCCCCAGGCGCAGCCAGGCCTCGATACCGCCGTCCTCGCCTGGCGCACCGTCATGGTCGAGCAGGCGCTGGATCCACTCGCGACGCACCTCGCGGTCCGGGCAGTTGGCCAGGATCGCGGCGTCCTTGAGCGGAATGTTCACCTGGTAGTAGAACCGGTTGGCCACCCAGCCCTGGATCTGCTCGCGGCTGGCGCGGCCTTCGTACATCGCCACATGATAAGGGTGGTGGATGTGGTAGTAGTCGCCCTTGGCGCGCAGGGCCTGCTCGAATTCGGCAGGGGACATCGGTGGGGTGTCGCTCATGGGGCCTCCTACAGCTCGATGCTCATGCCGTCATAGGCGACTTCGACGCCCCGACGCTGGACCTCGGCCCGCTCCGGCGACGCTTCGTCGAGGATCGGGTTGGTGTTGTTGATATGGATCAGCACCTTGCGCTGGCGCTCGAACCCGTCGAGCACCTCGAGCATGCCGCCCGGGCCGTTCTGGGCCAGGTGGCCCATCTCGCGGCCGGTGCGGGTGCCGACGCCGCGGCGCTGCATCTCATCATCCTCCCACAGCGTGCCGTCGACCAGCAGGCAGTCGGCGCCGTGCATCATGCGCAGCAGCGCGTCATCGACCTGGCCCAGGCCGGGCGCGTAGAACAGCGTGCCGCCGGTGCGCAGGTCCTCGACCAGCAGGCCCAGGTTGTCGCCGGGGTGCGGGTCGAAGCGGTGGGGCGAATAGGGCGGCGCGGCGCTGCGCAGAGGGAAGGGCGTGAAGCGCAGGTTCGGGCAGGCCGGGATGACGAAGCTGCCCTGCAGCTCGATGCGGTTCCAGTGCAGGCCGCCATTCCAGTGGCTGAGCATGGTGAACAGCGGGAAACCCGTGCTCAGGTCCTGGTGCACCATGTCGGTACACCATACCTGGTGCGGGCAGCCTTCGCGCAGGCTCAGCAGGCCGGTGGTGTGGTCGATCTGGCTGTCGAGCAGTACGATGGCGTCGATGCCGGTGTCGCGCAAGGCTCGCGCCGGCTGCATCGGCGCGAAGGCCTGCAGTTGTGCCCGGATGTCCGGCGAGGCGTTGCAGAGGATCCAGTGCTCGCCGTCGTCGGACAGGGCGATCGACGATTGGGTACGGGCGCTGGCGCGCAGCGTGCCGTCGCGAAAGCCCTTGCAGTTGACGCAGTTGCAGTTCCACTGCGGGAAGCCACCGCCTGCGGCGGAGCCAAGGATCTGGATGTACATGGAGACTCCGTGACCAAAAATGAAAACGCCCCGGCAAAGCCGAGGCGCCCTGACGCGTGGGGCATCAACGGCTGGCGAAGTACATGGTCACTTCGAAGCCGATGCGCAGGTCGGTGTAAGCAGGTTTGGTCCACATAGGAAAACTCCTTCCGGGGGGAATCAGGGGGATGCCAGGTATTGGGCGTCGTTTCAGGGGCGAGGTTCCCTCGGGGCAGGCGCCTACGTATTACAAGATGCGATGAAGGCATCGTCGTACCAAGAGGTGTCATGCCAAGGGGCAGATACGCCCGGCCCAGAGGGAATGATAGCGTGCTAATGAACGAAGTGCGATCTCTGTGCCAGCCAGTCCGGCGGCATCGGACCATTGGCCAAACACTGCCATCCCTGTCCAGGCGTGCGAAGACTGGACAGCGTACGGTCCAGGTCCGCCTGGGTCACGTCGCCGAGCCGCTGGCGAAGGTCGTCCAGACCGTCCGGTCGAGCGGCCAGATGCGCCTGCCAGTACCAGGCCGCCGTCTCCTGATCCTCCAGGGTCGACGACGCGAGCTGGTCGAGCAGCGCGTGTTGCCGTTCAGGGGCCAGCGTTACCGGGGCGTCCAGCACCTCTCGCACATGCTCCAGCAGACGGTGCGGGTCGGTGCCGGGCGACTGCACGCCGAACAGCAGGCCGTGTCGGCCTTCGACCGTGCGGAATCCGCTGAAGACGGCATAGCCCAGTTGCAGCTCCACCCGCAGACGCTGGTAGAACGGGCCTTGCAGCGCATGCGCCAGCAGGCGGCCTTCTGCCTCGCGCGGGGCAGGCACGGGGCAGAACAGCAGCAAGGCGTGTTCGCGGCTGGCGGTGGTGACGGTGTGCCAATGCGCGGCTTCGAGGGTCGGGCGTGGCGCAGGCCGCGCCACCTGGCCTGGAAGCGACTGCAAGACCGCGCCCAGTACCGCCAGCGCCTGCGGGTCGAACCCCAGGGCCATGCCGTGCCAGCGGGCCTCCCGCCACTGCCGGTCGAGCGTGGGCTGCCCAGCCTGCCCGTCGGCCCGTGCTTCAGGTGCCGTGTCGAGGGCCAGGCATGCAGGCAATTGCTTGAGCAATGCCCGGATCGGCATCAAGGGAGGCTCAAGGTCGGAGAGGTCGCACGCGTCGTCGTCCAAGGGGGCCTGGAGTGCGGCAAGGACATCTGGCAGGGCATGGAGCACGGCCGCCGATCGACCTGTGCAGCGCAGTTGCCACTGGGCGCCCAGGTCCTCGCCCTGGAGGGTGAGCGCGGCACGCCGGGCGCGTGTCTGCAAGGCGCTCAGCCGACGGGCGAGGCAGGTGACGTCATGGGTCTGGAGCGGCCGAGGGAAGTGCCAGCGCAGGTAGAGGACGGCCAGGCCCCGCGAGGCAGACAGCGCGTTGCAGGTGACCAGCTGTGGCGGCACGGGGTGGGGGGACAGCGCGGGCAGGGCCGGGTCGAGCCAGGCATCGATCGGGGGTAGATGCCAGATACCTCGTTCTGCGGTGGGGCAGTGCGCAAGCAACACCTGCAGGGCGTGTCGGGCCTGCGCATCGAGCCCCTGGAAAGGCCGTCCGCGGCTGTCGCGGCGGGCCAGGTCGAGCGCGCTTGCCCGTTCACCCTGCGCCTGCTGCATGCGTCCGAATTCATCATGTAGCGGCGCCAGGTCGTGGGTCGCGAGAAAGCCCAGCCAGCCCTGCAGCAGCCGTTGCACCTCGTCGGCGTGCACCGGGTCGTCGAGCTGCACGTGCAGGGACCACAGGGCCTGGCCGTCATGGCTGTACAGCACCTCGGTGCTCACCTCGCGCACCCAGCCGCGTTGTTCGAGCAGGCCTCGCCAGGTGCCTTCCCGGTCATCGGTCAGCCAGCCCAGCAGGGCTTCCAGGGCGGCTTCGGCGCCTTCGGGGAGCGCTTCGTGAGCGAACAGCAGGTCCAGGCGCGTGCCGTCCTGACGGGATAGCAGAGGCGTCTCGAGCAGCGGTGGTGGCGTCTGCCGGGGGGCAGGCGTACCTGCGCGCAACAGCCGGCCGAAGGTGTCGCCCAAGGCCTGCAGCGTGTCCAGCGGCTGTGGCCCGCACAGGCTCAAGGTGATGTGCGCGCCCTGGTAGAAGCGCTGGTGAAACCCGTGCAAGGCCTGCTGGAACGCCGGATCATGTATGGGCAGGGTATAGCGGTTGCCGGCCTGGAACGCGCTCAGCGGGTGCCGTGGCGATACCCGTTGCAGGCGCGCGAAAGCCTGCTGCGCCTGGGCATCCCGCGACCAGGCGATGAACTCGGCGTGGATCACCTCGCGCTCGCGGCCCTGCCTGGCCAGGCCCAGGTCCGGGTCGGCGAGCATCTGACACAATCGCGCGAGGCTGCCGGCCAAGGCCGGCGGCGGCACCTCGAAGAAGAAGTCGGTGGTGCGCTCACGGGTGCTGGCGTTGACCTGGCCTCCGTGGCGCTGCACGTGCCGCATCAGCCCGTCTTCGAGCGGAAACCGCGCGGTGCCGAGAAACAGCAGGTGCTCGAGAAAGTGCGCCAGCCCTGGCCAGGCCGCTGGCGCATCATGGCTGCCGGCCTGGACGCGCAGGGCCGCAGCGCTGCGTTTGAGGTGCGACACATGGCGCAGGGTCAGGTGCAGGCCGTTGTCCAGCACGAGGTGGCGGGTGAGATCAGGCATGGGGGCTCCCGTGAAACGAGCCTCCATGCTAGCGGATATCAGTCGTGACGCGCAGGGCCGTGCAGGTCGTGGCGCATATCGGTCAGGTAAGGGAAGTCTGCACGGCTCGCGGTCAGGTGATCGCGGTTCAGGTCCGCCAGCAACAGGCACGCCTCCTGCCCGGCCATGGCCAGCAGGCTGCCGTCCGGCGCGACGATGCTGCTTTGACCGCAGTAGACCAGCGTCGCTTCGGCGCCACAGTAGTTGGCGTAGACCAGGTAGCACTGGTTTTCCTGGGCCCGTACACGCACGGTGAACTGGCAGACGAAGTCGTAGGGCTCCATGTTGGCGGTGGGCACCACGATCAGCTCGGCGCCGGCCAGCGCCAGGCGCCGGGTGTTCTCTGGAAACTCGACGTCGTAGCAGATCAGCAGCCCGAGTTTCCAGCCTTCCAGCTCGACCACCGGGAAGTGGTCGTCACCCGGGCTGAACAGGCTGCGGTCCAAGGCGCCGAACAGGTGCGTCTTGCGGTAGTTGCACAGACGGCGGCCATTGGCGTCGATCAGCTGCACGCTGTTGTAGCACGCCCCCTCGTGCCCCTGCTCGGGGTAGCCGTAGACGATCGCCAGGCCCTGCTGCTGGGCAATGGCCGCCACGGCCTGCGCCGAAGCGCCGTCCACGGGCTCGGCCAGGCGGGTGACAGCCTCGAGACCGATGTCATAACCGGTCAGGAACATCTCCGGGCACACCAGCAGGCGCGCCCCTTGGGCTGCCGCCTGCTCGGCCTGCTGGCGCAGGCGCTCGAGGTTGCCGGCGACGTCGAGCGGGCCAGGATGGCCTTGAAACAGGGCGATGCGCATCGAAGGGCTCCAGGTGTCAGTCGGGCAGGGCGATCGGGCCGATCTCGTCGAACACGTCGCCGGGGCCCGGGTTGTCCGGGTGGGTCCGGCCACCGAAGTGGGTCATGATACCCCACACCGCATTGAGCGATGTCTGCACCGCGCCTTCGACCCAGGCCGGCGTCCATGACACGTCGTCGCCCGCCAGGAAGATGCCGCGGTGTTCGGCCGGCATCTCCTGCTGCATGAAGTGGGCGTACATGCGCTGGTTGTAGCGGTAGTGGCCAGGCAGGGCGCCCTTGAAGGCACCGAGGAAATACGGGTCGGCCTCCCAGGAAATGGTGATCGGGTCGCCGATGATGTGCCCGGCGATGTCGGTCTTGGGGTAGATCTTCTTCAGCGCGTCGAGCGCCAGCTGCACGCGCCGCTCCACCGGGTGCGGCAGCATCTTCAGTGCATCGCTCATCCAGGCGTAGGACAGGCAGATCACCCCAGGCCGGTCGTCACCGTTGTCGAACAGGTAGGTGCCCCGGGTCAGCCGGTCGGTGAGGGTCATGCTCAGCAGGTCGCGGCCGGTTTCCGGGTCCTTGTCCTTCCAGAACGGCCGGTCGACCATGACGAAGGTCTTGGACGACTGCATGTAGCGGGTGCGGTCCAGCGCCATCCACAGCTTCTGCGAGAACAGCGATTCCTCGCAATCGATCTGGGTGGTCAGCAGCCAGCTCTGGCAGGTGACCAGCACGGCGGCGTACTCGCGGGTGTCGCCCCAGCTGTCGGTCACCGCCAGGCGCTCGTCGGCCCCTCGGGCGATACGCCGTACGCCACTGCGCGGCGCACCCCCATGCAGCGAGCGCAGGCTGGTGCCGGCCGGCCAGTGCACGCAGCGCTCCGGCACGTGTCGCCAGATGCCCTGGGGCACCTGCTCCACGCCCCCGACCACCAGGTGCTGGTGCTCGTCGCAGTTGGTCATCACCACCCGGAAGATCTCCAGCATCGAGTTGGGGAAGTCCGAGTCCCAGCCACCGGTGCCGAAACCGACCTGACCGAACACCTCGCGGTGCAGGAAGCTCAGCTTGGCGAAGGCCTGCGAGGTGGCGACGAAATCGTAGAAGGTACGGTCGTCCCACAGCGGCACCAAGGTGTTCCACAACGCTTTGAGGCGCGGCACGTCGCGTTCGCGAATGGCCTGCTGGATGTCGCTGAACTGGGCACGGTCTTCCAGGGCATCGGCCCAGGCTTCGGCCACTTCGTGGAACAGCCGTGGCAGATCCGCGGGCGACTCGGCGTAGAAGGTCTGCCCCTCCAGGTCGATTACCGTGCTGCTGGAGGCCGCGCTCAGGGGATTGGGGAAGGGTTTGGTCTCCAGGCCCAGCTTGTCGACGTAGTGATAGAACGCCGTGGACGACACCGGAAAGCGCATCCCGCCCAACTCGGCGACGATGCCATCGGTGCCGTTGAAGGCCTGCGAACGCAGCCGCCCACCCAGCTTGGACGCTTCGTAGACCACCGGCTTGAGGCCCAGCTTCATCAACTCGTAGGCGGCCACCAGCCCGGCGATCCCCGCGCCGACGATGGCGACTTCCTCGCCGTGCCGGTCGGTCGGCACGCTGCCCAGACCGGCGGGGTGCTCGAGCCAGTCGTCGAAGGCGAAGGGAAAATCCGGGCCGAACAGGGTGACCGGGGGTTTGCCATCGGCGGGGTGACGGTTCTTCTTGTTCATGTCGTGGCCTTGGGCGGGGTAGCGGAGTGGAATGAGTATAGGTAGGGCTGAGTGACAGGTTAGAGGGGGAGCGCGTGGGAAGTAAGACGAAAGGTGATGGCGGATTGTGTGGTTTTTTAGCGTTGTGACGAGATGTTGGGTGAAAGTGACGAAGCGCTTTGGTTTTGCAGGGGAAGCGGGGGGCTGATCCTGCGTGATGAACCTGGAGTAAATGAGAGCGCTGGTTTTACGGGCCCTGTGGGCCCGATCGCGGCACTGGGGCCCCCACAGGTGACCGCGATAGTCTGCAACCCCGCGGTGGGGCTACGGGTGTAGGAGCGGCCCCTGTGCCGCGATCGGGCCCACAGGGCCCGCCAAATCCAACACCACCGACCGATCAGGCACACCCCATCCGGCGCAGCCAAAACGCTCCGCCATCTGACAGCTTCACGCTGACTCCCCCCGATCCACCTTGTGACTCAGGATGATCGACGTGGTCGTCCGCTCCACCCCTTCGACCGTACCGATCTGGTCCAGCAGCTCATCCAGCGCCTCGGGCGAATCGCTGCGCAGCCATGCCACATAGTCATACTCCCCACTGACCGCACACAGCTGCCGCACCTGCCCCATGGCGCTCAGGCGGCGCACCACCTCCTTGCCCGACCGCGGCCTGACACTGATCCCAACGTAAGCCTGCAAGCCTCCCTCACTCATGCGCCGGCCAAGCCGCACCCCATACCCCGTGATGACCTTGGCCCGTTCCAGCCGTGTCAGGCGCGCGTCCACCGTGGTCCGGGCGATACCGAGCTGTCGGGCGAGGTTGGCGACGGTCTCGCGGGCGTCGAGTTGAAGGAGATCGATCAGCTTGCGGTCGATGTCGTCCAGGGGGATAGCGTGCAGGTCGGACATGGGAAGGCTCGAGGGAGGAAGGCGATACCGTACGGCGTACTGGTTCAGATCGGCAAGTGCCTGGGCGTGTGGTGCCCAAAGAGACTCGACCGTGAGCCGATTAGCGCGGCTATTCGGCTCACCGGATGAGCCGAATACAATGACTGGCTTGTTCAGTCGCGTGAGAACACGTCATGAGTGTGCCTTTGTGGATATGGCAGCAACCTGAATGGCCTGGTTTTCGAGTATGTCCTGAACGATTGGGCACGCTGCTGAGTGCCTGCGGACAAGCGCAAGAGCGTTTGCGGCAGAGGCTGGCGGGTTTGGACGAGACTGCGGCAGTGTCGGCCAGCCTCGATGCGCTGTTGCAAAACATCGTCACGTCTTCTGCCATCGAGGGCGAGCGCCTGAACGTAGGTTCGGTACGCGCCTCCCTGGCCAGACGTCTGGGCCTGAACGAAACCGGCCGTACCACGCCGCGCTCCGAAGGCCTGGCCGAATTATTGGTCGATGCAACACGTGAATGCCAATCGCCTTTGGACCTGCAGCGCCTCCTCGACTGGCACCACTGGCTGTTTCCGACCGAAGACAGCTTGTCCGCCCGTCCACTGCGCGTCGGTACGTTACGTGGCGAAGAACCCATGCAGGTAGTCTCGGGCCCTCTGGACCGACCCACCGTCCATTTCGAGGCGCCGCCACGTGAAGGGCTGGAGCACCAGCTGGCAGCATTTCTGGCCTGGTTCGAGCGCAGCCGTGGCGATGCAAGCCTCGATCCGGTGTTGCGTGCAGGCATCGCGCACTTCTGGTTCGTGACGCTCCACCCTTTCGATGACGGTAACGGTCGCCTGACACGTGCCATCACCGACAGAGCGCTTGCCCAAGGCGAAGGACGGACCATTCGTTTCTATGCCATGTCGGCAAGCATTCTGGAGGACCGTGCCGGTTATTACCGCGTGCTCGAAGCCAGCCAGAAAGGCGATCTCGACATTACCGCCTGGCTGCAGTGGTTCTTGAGCACATTGCTGAACAGTCTGGAGCAGGCGCTGGGTCGTATCGAAAGGGTGTTGATGAAAGCCCGGTTCTGGCACGTGTACCGTGGGCAGGTGCTTTCAGCGGAGCAGATCAAGGTCCTCAACCGTCTGCTCGATGGCGGAGAGCGGGGCTTCGAGGAAGGCCTCAACGCGGCGCAGTACCAGGCGGTGGCGAAGGTCTCGAAAGCGACGGCGACACGGCATCTGAGCGATCTGGTGCAGAAGGGGTGTCTGGTGAAGCTGCCGGGGGGAGGGCGTAGTACGCGGTACAGGGTGGCGCAGGTGTGAAAACAAGAGAATGTGCAAGCTGGGTGTTGCCTTGGAAGCGCTTGCGCGATGAGTACCGTATCAACATTAGGTTGGACATCGACAACGGATAGGCCGAGCGAGTGATCCTCTCCGAAATTGCCTATCGTGTTTGGCCTCTTTCTTACAGCGATCCACAATGTTCGGACCTATCCTACGTCCACTGTCTCCAAGGCCTGACTGCAAAGCCAGGCGTTCATCGCTAAGGTCCTCTCGTCGCCGCAACCTCGGCGATCGGGCGTGAGAACCCGCCGATTCTGTTAGGAGGCATGCTGTCATGGCAGCTGTGCGCGGGCAGGCATTGCCTGGCCGGAATTAGCCTCCTGTATCGCCGGTTCTCACCCCGCGTACGGCTGCCACCCGTTGCGTGAGAATAGCGGAGGGTAGCCATATCCTCACGTAACTGGAGGCAATCGAATGACAGGACCTTCCAACCCACCGGCCAAACTCAACCCCACGACCGAGCAGCTGTTCTGCACCTGTCGATCCAGCCACCCACCCTTGTTCACCGTCCGTGCTGGTATTGACGCCGCCGATGCCTTGGTGCACGCCAGTCTGCTGGCCAGGGGAATCCAGGAGATCGCCGACACCTATGCCCAGCAACATGCTCCAGACATCGGTCGCGGCATGATCTGGTCGATCCAGCATTCATCCGACATGCTCAGAGCGCTGTTGGAGGGTGTGCTGGACAGCATCGACGCCTGATCACGGCGAATAGCTACCCACGTGAAGACGATGCTGGCTGCGGCCTATCTTGCTCCTGAAAATGATCAAGGCTGTGGTTAGTTACACAGTCTTGATGATCAAGGCATTCATCGATGTCAGGGCAAGCACTGGTAGGCCGGTGTCATAAGGTGCGAGCGCAGGTAAGGCGCACCTTTGACTTTTTTGGAAAGTCTTGTATACGTTACATATTCAATCAAATGTCACGTATTCAGAACATGGACTACGAACTGATCGCTACTCGTCTTGGTGCCCAGATTCGACAACGACGAGTCAACCGAGGGCTGACGCAAGCCAGGCTTGCTGCCTTGGCCTGCGTTACACGGCAGAAAATCGTCGCCATCGAAAAAGGTGACCTTTCGGTAGGGATGGCAACCTACGCGCGTGCGCTAGGGGCCCTGGGTTGTGAGTTCATCGTCACCCCTGCGGTCCTGCCTACTCTCGACGAAATTCATGGAATCTTCGATTGATGGACACTGCGCTTCAGGTGATGACGCCACAAGGCGAGAGCGGGAAAGTCTTCGTCAGATCAGGCGACTATCTGTTTCGCTATCACGACGACGCCAAGGCGCAGGCGGCGATCAGCCTGCTCATGCCTGTACGTCTGGACGACTACCGCCACCGCGAACTGCATCCGATCTTTCAGATGAACCTGCCGGAAGGTTACGTTCTGGAGCAGTTGCGCAACCGCCTGGCCAAGGTAACGCCTGTTGACCCTATGTTGCTTCTGGCATTGTCCGGCAGCAGTTCGCCCATAGGACGAGTCGCGGTCAGCTCGCTCGAAGTCGATGCATTGTTGCAGCGGCAGCAGTTTCCGGGAGAACGGCTGGATGAAATCCTTGCCTGGGACGGAGCTGAGGATATCTTTGCCGGTTTAGTGGACCGTTATATCCTGCGCGCCGGGATTTCGGGCGTGCAGCCAAAGGTGCTGGTGCCCGAGCACCAGGACTCGATGCCGCAGCGCTTCACGTCGAAGACGTCTGACCTCATCATCAAAAGCGGCAGGGATGAATTCCCAGGCCTGGCGATCAACGAGTTCCTTTGCATGTCCGTAGCCCGGGAGGCCGGAATCGCAGTGCCCGAATTCTATTTGTCCGATAACGCCAAGCTGTTCGTAATGCGCCGCTTCGACCGAGACGAAGAGCTCAACCCCCTTGGCTTCGAGGACATGGCGGTTCTGATGGGGCTGACGACCGGACAGAAATACAGCAAGAGCTACTCAGCCATCGCGAAGGCGATACGTATGTTCTGCAGTGCTGACCACGTGAGCGAGTCGCTGGAGCAATTGTTCGCTATCGTGAGCTTGAGCTGCATCGTCGGCAATGGTGATGCCCATTTGAAGAACTTCGGATTGCTGTACACCGAGCCGACCCAGCACACGGCCCGGCTCGCGCCTGCCTATGACATCGTCAACACAACCGTCTACCTTCCACAGGATGTTCTGGCGCTCGATCTGGTGGGCAACAAGTCGCTGTTCGCTTCACGCCAGGGGCTACTGGATTTTGCCCAGATCTGTAACGTGGAGCATCCGAAAGAGGTGATTCGAGGGCAGTTGGCTGCGTTGGAACGGGTACTGGATCGATCACCCGAGCTGCGCGAGCAGGCGCCTGATGTGGTCGCTGCGATCACATGCTGCGCTGAGCCGTTTTTGCAGACGTTTGGTTGATGTCTACCGCATCGTAAGACAGCATGTTGCCGTGATCGATAGCGATGCCTGTGGCCAGGGATAATCAACGTGATCAGAGGGATCTGAAATATACGAAGCCGCGCAAGATGCGGCTTCAAAGATGGTGGGCCCACACGGACTCGAACCGTGGACCAAAGGATTATGAATTACTTGGAAACACTGCAAGCCAGTAAAAAGCTTACCTAGCTTACCGTAGGTGCAGCAATCATAAAGTAGCGCCGTTGCTGGCTTGGAGCACAATTTAAAAAATCTATCTGAGCTTGAGAGTGTACCTCTGCTGTACTGATTCTGCGCTAATAAACTTCTCAATACGGTACGTCTAGGGTAGGTCCTTACAGCGAAACGTGACTGCATAGCCACTATCAAGGGCGGCTAAATCTAGTTCCTACAAGCTTGAATCCAGATTACTCACACCTCTATCGTATACATCCAGAGTCGCTTAAGCCCACGAGTGGTCTCTCTAGAGTACGTTCTGCACTCGGGTAGCAGCATGGTTACCGCTCCCCGGAGTCGTCCTTCTAACTGCCAGTATAGAGCGAAACCCAAAGCTTGTACTTTCGTAGAAAGCGGAGAAATATAAATGTTAGCATTTAAGCCTTGACGATCGATATCATGAACGAGTTCGCTAACTATGCCAGCAGTGGAAAAAGGATCATTAGCAGGTGCGAATCTTCTGTTGGATACCCAAGTATTTCCGAGTGCGGCCGCTCCACTCTCGGATGATCTAACAGCACTTTGTTGATACATGTCTGGGCTTAAAGAAGGAAATGAAAAAACAGGAAATACAATTGAGTTTTCTTTGTGGTCAACAACTTCGCTGATTAGTTTGTGATCATAACCTACTCCAAGAATCAAACAGTCTTGAGACTGTGAGTTGGTACTGCCAGCCATCCCGCGAACTGGCCTAGGGAAGCCAGATGTGGAAGTACTAAAGGTAGTATCTTCTTGCTTCAGATAGGATACAGGCTCTGAATATAAAGTGATAAAATTACGCACTCCAATGTGTGCAAATTTGGCGACCAAAAAAACTAACACATGGCGCATAAATCCAGTTATGTCTATGCCGATTTTTTTGCCGCCTAGCTCTCCAAGCTCTGCTAATAAACAGTTGATCTGGCTTATTTCATCTGTTTGATTAGGGCAAACCTTGATGTCACCTTCAGGTTGCTCAATAGGCGCATATCCATATTCAGGATGAATCAACCAGATTTTTTTGACTGCACGTATTTGTCTGAAAACATCATTGACGCGATCACTGTTATTGTAGGCTGAGATGAAAATGTCAAATTCTGGAACTTCATACGAAATTCTATCAGTTCGGACAGGGCGCCGATAAAATAGCGAATAGTCAGTCATCAAAAAAGCTCGCCTTGTTGCTGGTTGTTAATGCATGGCTTGATAAAAGAGTTCCACTTGGTGTTTAAGGTTCGCAGTAGTAGTTCAAAATCACTCTTGTGATCAGTGTCGAAAATGCAGCATAGTAGCTCTCGATTCAAGCTAAGATCTCCACGTCTACCCAACGGTAGCCCCCATTTTGGGGATAGCAGCGGGTTAAGCTGGATCTTTCGATTTACTTTTTGGCTATTACGGTCAGGACGCCCGTCCGATATTTCAAAGACAAAAGAATAGTTTAGCGCACTCTGTAAAACCCTTTTTGCCTGATTTGTTAAATCAGCTTCTGAAAAGCTGACAGCAAGCGGAGATACTTCAGGGATGTTAAGAGCGTAACGTGCCGTTCGTAGTACAGTTGCAAGTCTTGTTGTCGCTGTTCGAGCTAAATCGGACTCGCTTCCGAAATTCGTATCAGACTCATACATGAACCTCGCTGCCTCGTGAGCAGCCTCAGTCTGCATTGACACAGGAAGTGGTGCGCCGTTGATAAAGTCCAGGCCTTTGAAAGCAGCAATTTCATAAGCTTTACCCAGTACTGTCAACAAACTTCTTGGATTGCCGGATGCCATTTTAACGAAGTTGTCAAAGCCGGCATAGGGCACTGCGCTCAGCGTCTCGGATTCACGGCACAATTGAGCGAAAATGTCATTCGCATAGTGACCATAGGCTGTGCTGTAGTATTCTTTGGCTGCTTCGCGAGTTTGGACAAAAGTTTCAGAGTCTTCGCGAATGCTTTTGGCAAAATCCAAAGATTTGTAGCTTTTCTTCATTTTTTTGAAGAAGAGAAGTATATTCAGCTTCTTTATTATCAGTGGTAGATCATCTGTTAGAATTCGCCAAAGCTTGCTGGCAGCTATCAAGTCAGCTTCGCTAGGACTTGAAGGGGTTGTCGCATCAATAAAGCTTTTTTTGAAACCTTGCTCTGCGGAAGCCAAGTTAAAAGTCTCAACGGCTGAGCTGTAAAGTTCGCCCGTTGATATTTCTTCAAAGCAAAATTTTGGATTGAATTCTAGGCGCTTAGGATCATTTGGCTCTAATTTAAAGCCAGCGGACTGTAATCGTTTAATCACGAATTTTTGAGCAAATTCAGAAAACTTTGAGTGTTCCTTAAGTAGTATGTCGTCAAGGAAGGTGGTTCTGAACTCCGAGTTTTCCCTATTCTCTTCGCCATTGGCGAGGGTTGTGTGCGTCTTTACTGCGTATCGACGGCCAGTAACGCGGAATGTGGCTAATCCTTCTCCGTATCGGATTAGCGTGTTTATCACTTGTTGTTGGCTGAAAGAGAAGTTCTCCACCTCGTCAATCAGATATATGAGTGGTAGTCTATTAAGGGACTCATGCCATTTTCGGGTAGCCCGACCAAGGGGTAGCGATAGCGAGCCAATAGAGAAAGGTGCTTTCACATCCAGCTTTCCGGTGAACGCAGCATTGTTGACTGCGTCATCAATAGCTCGTCTCTGCGAGATTGCCCAACCGCGAACGTCCTCGACTGATAGGCAGGTATTGATTGACTCATCGGTAACTACCCGCTTGAGTTCCTCTATGAAGTCGCTGTCGGAAAAGAATTCATTGGGAGAAGTTACTCTTATATCACAAAGCGCATCTAGCACGCTCTCTGCTAAACGTAGTTCGAAATATATTCCGAATAGTTGTTGCCACATTGGGACAGTTTCAGCTGTAGCTTCAAAACGAGCAGCATCGAAGGCAGTTGCTCGAAGAAATACCGCTAAAAAATTATGTTTTCGGATTATATCAATGCCGCTTTGGTTCGGTGCTCTTAGGCGCACAACAGGATATGAGTAATACCGCAAGAGATGCGTCTTACCTGTTCCTTTCCCGCCTAGAATAAATTTGGAACTTCCAGATTTGGGCTCAATAATTTGACTTATTATTTGGGATGAGCCTAATTCAACCCATAGAGAGTTAATCTGTTCATCTGTATAGTCAGATGCTTTAAATAGGGCAAAGGGATTCTCTTGCATCATTCCGAAGTCATCCAGTCAATATTTCTTGTGATAACGAATGAAAGCCGGAGACCATTGAACGGCTTTCCCCTCATACCAGAAAATTGGTGGTACGTTATCGGGCGTGTTATGAGAAAATCCAATTAATAGCTGCCCGTCTTTATAACCAAAAGGATGTGACGGCCAAAGCTTTGAGCCGTACCAGCCAACGATGTCTTGCATTAGGTCTTTATCAAACCAGTCTGGGGGGTTAGAGAAGTATCGGGAGGAATCGTGAAACGCTTTGTATGTTTCATCAAGCTCAAAAAGACTCATCGCCTGCCCATCGAACAGCCTCGCATCGTTTAGTTTCTCCAAGCCGTGGGCGGTAGCGAATAAAGACATAAATCTAACCTCAATACCTGGATTAGATTCTCGAATGCTTTGCAAGTATCCGCCGAGATATTGGCTTATCTGGGTTCCCGAGCCCACAATATCGTCAAAGAAAACTATTCGTGAAACATTCATGTCTCTGGCGCGCATTACCAGACGGCCCGAATCTCTATCCGTCAATGGAGTGAAAGCGCCGGCTATGTCAATAAATAAATCTTTGGAGAGATAGTTTACTTGTCGGAAGTAGTAGAGCAAGTGCGCCCCGCTCTCAGATGGGTTTCCTACTCCAATGAAGCGGGTCGCATTAAGCTCCTGCTCATATGATTTGTCTATTAAAGATACATCGAGGGTTCCGCCGAAATTCCTACGTATACGCTGGCGCAATGGAGATGCAAAGTGATCCCTGTAGAGAGATTTCAACATTTCTCGCATCAATCGTTTGCCAAAATACATAAATCGTGAGAGAGCAAATAGTCCATAGAGCTGCTCTTCATTGGTATCCAGTAAAGAGCCGTTAAAGTTAGACAGCCACCCCTCAATTTCCTCCCAGGTGACTTCCTTGTCCCATGCGTGATTGACCAAGGTTCTTAACTTTGCCTCACAGGCTGCCCGATGCATATAGATACTCTACCTTGAGAAGACTAATACACTTTCGCGTGAGATGACTGAGGCGGTTCTGTTTCGCTTAGTCATGAGGCCGCGAGATTTAATATGGTCAATAAGACTTAATTCAAGGTTCATCCCTGTGTCATTCATGACGTCAATGGCAAATTGGTCGTTCCTTAAAACTTGATTGCATACTTGATTATTGCCAAGAACTAATACTACATGTCCGCCTTGGCAAGTAACCTTTGCCATCTCTTGAAGCGAGCGCTTCATCTCGAGGAGATATTGTTTAGTAATTATGTAACGCGTTTCATTAGTTTTGCGTATGGCTGATAATACGTCGTCGTACGCTTTGGGAAACTTGATTTCTTCCAAGTTTGTTCGTCTATGATGAGGAGCGTGCTCCCTACCGATTGACTTATCCTCAAGGGTAGTGAGTTGAGTAGGACCTACAAAACCGAGCCAGTTTAGAGACAGGCTACTAGCTCTTATGTATTTTTGCGCACTACCATAGGGTGGTGAAGTGATAATCAAAGGCACGCCTTTGGAATCGGTAAACTCTTTGTTTGCCAAAGGTGAATTAGTAAGGTTTCGCGCGTCATCACTTACCACGATCGCACTCTTCCTATTCGGATTTGTCCGATTAGCTAGCGCAGTTCTCTCAATGTTTGTAATACAGACTCGTCTGTATTCTTCTAGGACTGATGTAGTTTCAACCCAACTTATACGGTCTTGAATTCGTTGGTTCACCAGCCCGCTAAACCTATCTTTAGTTTTAAGTTTGACAGGTACTGAAATTGCTTGGTCAGCATAGCTTAGTCTTCTGGCTACGACAGAAAAGCAAACTCTAAAAAAATCTCTTAGACCTTCATCTTCCACTTCCGTGACGGAGCGAAGTAAAATCTCTAGATTTTTCTTTTGACTTTCTGGATACCAGTGGTGTGCATTAATAATTGCAATGTTTGGGGCTGTCCTATACCTTTTTGCTCTATAGATGATACGATTAAGCTCATCCTCAAGCTCGAGCGGGTCATAGGAGGTGGTCTTGACTTTAGTAATTAATAGCGCTAGCGGATTTGCATCAGCTACATAAGGTGTTGACCCAGCCAAAGAGGATTCTAGAGCTACTGTCCCAGAACCACAGAAAGGATCCAGTACCTTTTTCTCATGCGGCATCAGCGCAGTTGCGCGAACAAAAAAGTTGGCAATGTTCGGAAGAAGCTTGGCGGGGTATGGATGAATTTGATGCGTCTGTTGGTCTCCAAGCTTTACCCAGTCCACCATTTGCCTAAAGTCAACTTCTACGGGCAGTCCTTTGGCTTGGAATTCGTCTTTAAGATGCTTGTATATTAATGAAGTGTCAACTTCAGCCATTTCAGATTTTTCTGACGCAGCAGATACTTCATTCAATGACCTATTAGTCGTTTCAATCGTATCCACACGTCGTGCCCCCGCCAAATTTCGTTCACTAGCAATCAGGTATCTGTCCCGACACCCTTAGGCCTCCTAGAAGGGGGCTATGTGTCACCACGCCCCCATACCTCGAGCCGTAGCTCTCAATGCTGCTAAGTCTACCCGATCTGAAGCCTCTGGCGGCGTTCTGCTTACACGTACGGCCAGAGATTTTCATTGGGTAACGGGTAAGCCGAGAGGCCCACGTTCAAGGGTAAGGAGTCACGGATTCCGACCTATAAGACGCAGTAAATTCAGTGAAAGCCGCTTGACCGACCCCTCTGTACGTGAGGCGGTGGGGCGATCCCGTTCAAGCCGAGGTGCTGAGCTTATGATAAAGACTCTGAATCGATGTTCAGCGGTCAACCTTTGAATCGCAGCGAGGTAAAGGTGTGCTGTCGCTTCGAATTCAACTGGTCTGATCTTCTGCATTGGGAGCGGGTATCCAGTTCATCCGTACGTACCTTTTGCGCAAATGTTGGTGCACAGTGGCAGGGCGGGAGGGGCTCGATGTCTGAAGCGGAGCCGTGACCTCCTTGGCAGTGCAATTTGCGGCGATTGTCGGTGTGCTCGGTGATGAGGTGATCGGCCACATAGATGGTCTACCTAATTCCTGATCTCAGCATTAGGACCTGCAGAAGCGTAGTAGGAGGCTTCATCGTGACGAATTTTGCGCATTTTCCAGGTACCCCAAAGGGTGCTGATTCAGTGCCGTGGGTAATGCTCCATCGTTCCAAGCCCGCTCTAATCGCATTACTCACAAGCTCCGTATGCTTTTCTATTATACTTCTCAGAGCCTCGATCCGCGCGACCGTGATCGGTACGTGCTGGCCTTCACTCAGTCGTCGAGCGACTTGGTTGAGATTTCGACCTACTACAAGCAACTGATAATTTGATTCACCCAAAGCATCGATTTCGAACATGCTGAACTGGGCCTCGTCGAAGCGCGAAAGGTGCAGTCCAAGAGTAAAGTCGACCACGCCGATGTCACGCTAGGCATGATCAACAGTTTGTATGGCCTCGAACGCGACCTCAAGGATGTCAGCCAAGAGCAACGCTTCATCGGTCGCTAGGAGCGAAGTCTATCGACCTTTGGGGAGTGGAAGCGCTGGCTGGACAAGGCGCAGTTCTAGGTCACGTCGCAAAATGTGCGGGGCAAGGTGTTCAATTACTTGGCGAACAATTGGAGCCGACTAAAGCGCCATGTCGAGGCGGATAACTTGCCGATCGACAAAAATCTGGCCGAGCGTGCGATAAAGTCGTTCGTCATCGGTCGTAAGGCCTGGTTGTTCAGTGATACGCCTATAGGCGCTGCAGCCAGTGTCCGGATTTATAGTTTGGCCGAGACCGCCAAGGTCAGCGGCCAAGAGCCTTATACATGGCTGCGCCACGTAATGGAGCGGTTGCCGCATGCATCTTTGATAGCGGATTACAAGGCACTACTGCCGTGCAACTGCTCGCCAGGGATGCCAAAGTGATGCGCTGGTATAGCGGTGGATAAGCAGGGTTTATGGATCGCACGCGTTTAATCACAAGCAGTGATCCTCTTGCGCATGGGTCACTTGTCATCACCACGACCGTATCTAGCATCTTGCTCTTGATCCTGCTGTTTACGCAGAGTTGGGTGATAGATACCCTCCCGTGGGTAGGGACGCAGGCTCGCCCAGATCAATAGCGCCGCCATGGCTAGGCTCAGGCAGATGTAAAAAGGCAACTCCTGACCCTTGGCGAGCATCAATAACAATGTCTCAGTATTTGACGCACTGCCTGCCCAAATATCTGCCATAGTTAGCAAAACGAGTCCACAAACTAGAGTGCCTATTTGTTGGTGCTCCGTGTGTCTGCGGACACTCGACAGGTGCTCGTCCTGATAGATGGCCATCAGGAACTCGTCTTTCATCTCTAATGCCTGTTCGTGCAGGTAATGCAGCGAAACGTCATGCTGACGCAAGGAGTGTTCGCTCAACGCGTTAATGATAAAGTTTGGAGCGTACTCTCGAATTACTGTGCACAAGAAACCGGAAATAGTAGGAATGATCAGGGACACCGTAAGGCAAAATCCTGCTACTCCAAGGAGCAGGGCGCCTACGGATGTCCATATTTGTGAGCTGTCTAAAGTGACAGAAAGTAAATTCATATGAAGGGTGTAGCCTAAAAGAGCGTCAGCGTAGAGGGCTATATACACGAGCTGAATCCCCCATTTGAACTCCCAAGCCTTCTCAACGATTCCTATGGAAATGTTGCTGGCAATGCCGGCTTTTTCTTGGTCCTGGGTTTCCTGAGTCATTTCAATCTTTCCATAGGTGGAGCGTGAGATACCGGTAGAGAAAGGCTGGCGGCATTGTGGTCAGACCACCGTATGTGATTGCTGCGCCGCCAAGGTATGCTCTCAGGGGCAAGATGCAGCCGGCATCGATGCCTTGCAGCTCGTCTGCCATTTAACGGGGAAAACGTTAAATCCAGAAATGGAAAAGCCAGACCGTAAAGTCTGGCTTCTGAATTGGTGGGCCCCCCCGGAGTCGAACCGGGCACCAACGGATTATGCGTACCACTTCAGCTTTCGCTGCCCCTTTCAGGTTTGTGGTCTGGACTGTCTCTTACCTTTCGGCCCGCCCGTACAGTCTCTACACCTTCCTTGATCTCTCAAGGCTTGGCTCGGGATTACCACGCCTAGGCAGAGGCTTCCCCGAATTTGAGCGATTCTACCAAGGGGCAGAGTTAACTTACCCCAAGGCAACCCATTTCCTCATCGCCGTGCCCCGAGGGGTTTAGGCTTTGAGACGTTAAGTCCGCTGCTCTAACCAACATGAGCTAGAGGCCCTGATGCTGCGATGCACGGCTCGCTAGGATACCTGCACAAAAACCCAAGTCAACGTAAGAAACGTGGACCTAATGAGGCCTTTACTCCAATCGACTGAGCTATAGGCCCCAGTGGTCGGCCGATTATAACGGCCGTTGAGGGTAGGTGCCATCTGAAAGATCGGAAAATGCTATGCGTAAAAACGTTTCGGCGAACTCCTCCGCCGGCATCGGCAGCCCGACGATGTACCCCTGGATCTGCTCGCACCCTTCATCGGCCAGAAATTGCTGCTGGGCCGGGTTCTCCACACCTTCAGCAATGATGGTCAGCTGCATGCTCCGGCCCAGGGCGATGATGGCCCGGGCGATGGCTGCGTCGTGGGGGTCGTCCGGCAGGCCGCGGATGAACGACTGGTCGATCTTGAGGATGTCCAGCGGCAGGCGCTTGAGGTAGCTGAGCGAGGAGTAGCCAGTGCCGAAGTCGTCGATGGCCAGCTGCACGCCCAGGTCCTTGAGCTGATACAGGATCGCCAGGGCTTCCTCGGCCTGGCTCATGATGAAGTTCTCGGTGATTTCCAGCTGCAGGTCGCCTGCATTCAGCTGATAGCGCTCGAGCAGGTGCTCGATGCGTGCGGTCAGTTGGGTCTGGCGCAATTGCGCACCGGCCAGGTTGATCGAGAGCGGGCCGAAGGGCTGGTAGTGCCGTTTCCAGGCCTGCATCTGCTGGCAGGCCTGCTCCAGCACCCAGTCACCCAGCTGCAGAATGCTGCCGTTCTCTTCGGCCAGGCCGATGAAGTGCTCGGGCGACACCTCGCCGAAGGTGGGGTGGGTCCAGCGGATCAAGGCTTCGGCGCCGACCAGTGTCTGGGTCTTGAGACTGAGTTTGGGCTGGAAGCGCAGGCTCAGTTCGCCGCGCTCGATGGCGCGGCGCAGTTCGTGTTCCAGCGCGATGCGTTCGCTGGCCTGCACGGTGAGGTCGCGCGTGTAGGCCTCGACACGGTTGCGGCCCTTGGCCTTGGAGCGGTACATGGCGGCGTCGGCATTGCGGATCAGGGTGGCGACGTCGGTGCCGTCCTGGGGGTACAGGCTGATGCCGATGCTGGCGCTGGTGAAGAACTCGTGCTCGCCGGCCTGGAACGGTGCGTGGAAGCAGGTCAGCAGCTTGTCGGCGATGGCACTGGCGTCGCTCGGTCTGTGCAGGCCGGGCAACAGGATGATGAACTCGTCGCCGCCCAGCCGTGCCACGGTATCGACGTCGCGCACCTGCTCCTTGAGGCGATGGGCAATGCCCTTGAGCAGCAGGTCGCCGACCGGGTGGCCGAGGCTGTCGTTGATGTGCTTGAAGCGGTCCAGATCGAGGAACAGCACGGCGCCCTGGCGGTTGGAGGTCTGCTCGCTGGCGAGGGTGGCATGCAGGCGTTTCTCGAACAGGGCGCGGTTGGGCAGACCGGTCAGCGAGTCGTGGTGCGCCTGGTGGTCGAGCTTGGCCTGGGCGTGCTTGATGCTGGAGATGTCGGCGAACACTGCCACGAAGTGGGTCAGCTCGCGCTCCGTGGTGCGTACGGCGCTGATGGTCAGCCAGCCGGGGTAGATTTCACCGTTCTTGCGCTTGTTGTAGATCTCGCCCTGCCAGTGGCCTTCGGCGTTGAGCTGGTGCCACATGGCGGCGTAGAAGGCGCTGTCGTGCTGGCCGGAGGCGAACAGCCTGGGGGTCTGGCCGAGCGCTTCCAGCTCGCCGTAACCGGTGATCTCGCTAAAGGCGCGGTTGACCGCCGTGATGCGCTGTTCGGTGTCGGTGATCAGCACGCCTTCGGCGGTGTTCTCGAACACGGTGGCGGCCAGGTGCAGTTTTTCCTGCATCAGGTGCCGCTCGGTGACGTCACGGGCAATGGTCAGGATGCAGTCCACGCCCCCGATGGGCAGAGGCCGTGCGGACATTTCGCACAAGCGGATTTCGCCGTCCTTGCGGCGGATCAGGGCGGTGAAATCGCGGACGAAACCGTCGCGATCGAGGCGTTCGATCATGCGCAGGCGGTCGTCGGGGTTCACCCACAAGTCGATGTCCACCGACGTCTGCTCGCTGCTCGAATCGACGCGGTGTCCGGTCAGGCGACGGAAGCCGTCGTTGGCCTCCATCAACAAGCCGTCGTGCTGTCGTGTCAGCAGCAGGCCATCGAGAGACGCATGGAACGCCTTGGCGAACTTCTCTTCGGAGGTCTGTAGCTGTTGCTGCGTCTGCTTCAGCTCGGTGATGTCGCGCACCGTCACCACCGAGGCCAGCATGTTGTCGAGCTGGAAGTTCTCGGCCGAGGTCAGGCCGGTGAACAGCTCGCCGTCGCTGCGGCGGAAGGTCATTTCCAGGTTGCGGATACCACCGGCCTGCAGGCGGGCGAGCAGGGCGGGTGCGGTGTCGTCGGTGCCCCACAGGTTGAGTTCGGTGGGCGTGCGACCAATGACCTGCTCGGCCCTGAAGCCGATCTGTTCCTCGAACGCCTTGTTGACCTCCAGCAGCGCGCCGTCACTGTGCCGGGCGATGACCAGGATGTCCGGGCATTGGGCGAAGACCGATGAAAACTTCTGCTCCGACAGGCGCAGGGCGGTCTCGGTCCGTTTGGCTTCACTGATGTCGATCAGCAGCCCTTGCATCAAGGGGCGGTCGCCACGCTCGATCAGGTCGATCACCGTGTGCACCCACAGGCATTGGCCGTCTGCACGGACCAATCGACAATCGAAGCTGAAGTCCCGGCCTGCCGCGGTCTCCCGGTGGCACAACGCGAGGACCCAGGTGGCATCGCTGGGGTGCAGGATGGCCTTCCAGAAGCCAGGCTTGAGCCACTCGTTGAGCGGGTAACCCAGCAGGCCCTCGGCGTGCGGCGACACGTAGCCGAACGTGAAGTGCTCGGCGTCGGCTTCCCATGCGATGGCGGACAGGCCTTCCACCAGTCCGCGGTAATGGTGCTCGCTACGGCGCAGCTCTTTTTCCAGGGCAATGCGCCGTGCGTTCTCCGAGGTGAGCTTGCGGTTGGTGCGGATGACCGTCAGCAGCATGATCAGCAACAGCACGATGCCGGGCAGCCCATACACCAGCGAGTCGTGCCAGAACATGCGCTGGTCCACCACATCGCCCACCCAGCGCTGTTGCAGGGCGGCGACTTCCGCCGGATCGAGGTCGGCGATCGCCTTGTCGAGGATACTAGCCAGCACCTCTTGACCACGTGGCACGGCCATCGCCAGCTGATAACGCAAGGGCGTCTCGCCACTGACGTGCAGCCCGTTGAGTTTCAACTGGCGCAGGCTCCAGATGCTGGAGGCGAGGTCGCTGACCACGGCATCGACCTCGCCGGTGGCCAGGGCTTGCAGGGCGGAGCCGACATTGGGCATGGGGGCCAGGGTGATGGCCAGGCCACTGTCGTGCAGCAGCTCATACGGGGCCCGGCCAGCCAAGACGCCCACACGCAGCCCCTGCAGGTCGTCGATGTGGCGCGGCTGCGGGCCACCGTCGCGCGCCAGGATCACGATGGGGAAGTCCAGGTACGGACGTGTGAAGGTCAGGATCCGCTGGCGCTGCACCGTTGGCATGATGCTGGGCAGTGCGTCCACCTGCTGGGTACGCGCCTGCTCGATGACCTGCGGCCAATCACTGGCCTGCACGGGTTCCAAGCGAATGCCCAACCGTTTTTCGATCAGTTTTACATAGTCGGCAGCCAATCCCTGGTAACGACCGTCCTGGCCACGGTACTCGAAAGGCGGCCAAGCGCTGTCCACGCCCAGGCGCACGCGCGGGTGCGCCTTGAGCCAGGCGTGTTCTTCATCTGTCAGGGCAAGGGCGCCGGCGGTCGCGCTCCATACCAGCAGGAGCGGCAACAGAAGGGCCGGCAAAAAGGGCATTCTGGGGTCTCGATCAATTGGACTGTTTCGAGTGTAGACGTGCATCGTTCTGCCAGAGTGACAGAAACGCCAACTGGCGAGGGTTTTTCGCAGGCTGGGCATCGTGATCGTCAAGAAGCGCCCATAAAAAAGCCCACTACCAGGAGTGGGCTCTTCAAGGTGCCTCGTGGCGCCAGTTACTCGTCGAGGAACGAGCGCAGATGCTCGCTGCGCGTCGGGTGACGCAGCTTGCGCAAGGCCTTGGCTTCGATCTGACGAATCCGCTCGCGGGTCACGTCGAACTGCTTGCCGACCTCTTCCAGCGTGTGGTCGGTGTTCATGTCGATGCCGAAGCGCATGCGCAGGACCTTGGCTTCACGCGCAGTCAGGCCCGACAGCACGTCACGGGTCGCTTCCTTGAGGCTTTCGACCGTGGCCACGTCGATCGGGGACTGCATGGTGGAGTCCTCGATGAAGTCGCCCAGATGGGAGTCTTCATCGTCGCCGATCGGCGTCTCCATGGAGATGGGCTCCTTGGCGATCTTCAAGACCTTGCGGATCTTGTCCTCGGGCATCTCCATGCGCTCACCCAGCTCTTCCGGCGTCGGTTCACGCCCCATTTCCTGCAGCATCTGCCGGGAAATGCGGTTGAGCTTGTTGATCGTCTCGATCATGTGCACCGGAATACGGATGGTGCGCGCCTGGTCGGCGATCGAACGGGTGATGGCCTGACGAATCCACCAAGTCGCGTAGGTCGAGAACTTGTAGCCACGACGGTATTCGAACTTGTCCACCGCCTTCATCAGGCCGATGTTGCCTTCCTGGATCAGGTCGAGGAATTGCAGGCCGCGGTTGGTGTACTTCTTGGCGATCGAGATCACCAGACGCAGGTTGGCCTCGACCATTTCTTTCTTGGCGCGCCGTGCCTTGGCCTCGCCGATCGACATGCGACGGTTGATGTCCTTGATCTCGGCGACGGTCAGGCCGGTTTCGGCTTCCAGGTCGATCAGCTTCTGCTGGCAGGCGACGATGGCCGCGTCCTTCTCGCCCAGCGCAGCCGCCCACTTGGTGCTGCGACGGGAAAGGTCGCCGCTCCAGGTCTGGTCGACTTCATTGCCCGGGAACAGGCGCAGGAAGTCGGCACGCGGCATGCGCGCATCACGTACGCACAGCTGCATGATCGCACGCTCCTGGGCGCGCAGACGGTCCAGGGCGCCACGGACGCGCTCGACCAGGGCTTCGAACTGCTTGGGCACCAGCTTGATCGGCATGAACAGGTCGGTCAGCGCCAACAGGGCTTCGACCGATTCCTTGCTTTCACGCGGGTGCTTCTTCAGGACTTTCTTGGTCAGCTCGAGCTGCTCGGCAACCGCGCCGAAGCGCTGGCGAGCGATTTCCGGGTCAGGACCGCTCTCGGTCTCTTCCTCGTCGTCGCTGCTGTTGTCGCTCTCTTCTTCCTCGTCGTCGTCATCCTTGGCCGTAGCGGCCTTGGCGGCGATCTGAGGCGCTTCTTCGTTCGGCGTGGCGATGTTGTCATCGGGATCGATGTAACCGCTGAGCACGTCGGACAGGCGGCCACCTTCGGTGGTGACACGCTCGTATTCGCTGAGGATATGGTCGACGGTGCCCGGGAAGTGCGCAATGGCGCTCATCACTTCGCGGATGCCTTCCTCGATGCGCTTGGCGATTTCGATCTCGCCTTCACGCGTCAGGAGCTCGACGGTACCCATTTCACGCATGTACATGCGCACCGGGTCGGTGGTGCGACCGATATCGGTTTCAACGGCTGCCAACGCAGCGGCGGCTTCTTCAGCGGCAGCTTCGTCGGTGTCGGCCTCGGCCAACAGAAGGGCGTCCGCATCCGGAGCACTCTCGAATACGTTGATCCCCATGTCGTTGATCATGCGGATGATGTCTTCCACCTGCTCCGGATCTGAAATATCCTCGGGCAGGTGGTCGTTGACCTCCGCGTAAGTCAGGTAGCCCTGCTCACGACCGCGGGTGATCAACTCTTTGATACGAGACTGCTGTTGCGCTTTTCCGGACATAACACCCTATCCACTGAAGGTCTTGGCGGGCAAAAAACAAGCCGAGGATTATACCCGAGCATGGACCTCACGCGCCAGATGAGGTCGGGTTTTGTGCAGAGATGTTCCGGCTGAGCAGTTCGCGCAGCTGGTTCTTTTCCTCCGCGCTCAAGTCGCTTTGACGCGCTTTCCTGAGCAGATGTTCCAAGGATCGTTCGCGCTGACGGGCGGACAATCGAGTAATGGTGTCGAAAAACTGTTGTTCAAGGTTGTCGGCGTCGATCAGCCATTCCTTCTCGGCCAAGGCCCGCAACAACCGCCCCTGTTCGGTACCGTGCCAGCGCGCGATCAACTGCAGTGAACGCAGGTCGGGGTTCTTCTGCAGGGCTTCGAGGAGGGCCACCAGCAATTGCGCGTAGAGGTGGTCCTCGGCGGCGAAATGGCTGGCATCTTCGACCTTCCTGGCCAGTTGCGGGTGATGCAGCAGGCTGCGCAGGGCAGCCAGCGTCGGCGGTTCCACCGGGGCTGGCACACGGGGCGGCGCCTCCTGGCGCTGGCCGTCGCGCTGCCAGGGTTTCTTGCCCTTCTTGTCCCAGGGCTTGCCGTCCCACGGCTTCTTGCCACCGGCCGAGGGCGTCGCCCAGGCAGGCTGCGCAGCGCCTTGATCGAAGGCGTAGGGGTCGAACGCGTCCGTGTCGGGCAGGTAGCCGGGCGGTGCGCCATAGTCCGGCCCCGTCTCATAGCCGGGTGGACTGTCGGCAGGGGCGCGCTGGGCCATTTCTTCGATCTGCTGCAGGTCCAGGCCGGTGATTTCCTTGAGCCGGTTGCGCATCAAGGCACGAAGGTTGGCCCCGGGTACCTTGTCGATCAACGGCGCGGCCAGCGTCACCATGTGCGCCTTGCCCTCCAGCGAACGGGGGTCGGCTTCCAGGCTCAGCTGCTCGAAGAAGTAGTCGGCCAGGGGTTGCGCATGCTGCTGGATGCGGGCCCGGAAGGCATCGGTGCCCTCGGCGCGCACCAGGGTGTCGGGGTCTTCGCCCTCGGGCAGGAACAGGAAGCGCGCACGCCGTCCGTCCTGCAGGCTCGACAGGGTCGACTCCAGTGCACGCCAGGCGGCCTTGCGCCCGGCCTGGTCGCCGTCGAAGCAGAACAGCACGTGCGGCACCACTCGGAACAGGCGCTTGAGGTGTTCTTCGCTGGTGGCCGTGCCCAGGGTCGCCACGGCATTGCGCAGGCCTTGCTGGGCCAGGGCGATGACGTCCATGTAGCCCTCGACCACGATGATCTCGTCGAGGTTGCGGTTGAACTTGCGCGCCTCGTACAGCCCGTACAGCTCCTGGCCTTTGTGGAAGACCGGCGTCTCCGGCGAGTTCAGGTACTTGGGCTTGTCGTCGCCGAGCACGCGGCCACCGAAGGCGATGACCCGGCCACGGGTGTCGCGGATCGGGAACATCACCCGGTCACGGAAGCGATCGTAGCGCTTGCCGCTGTCGGCGTTCTCGATCAGCAGGCCGGCATCGATCATGGCCTTTTGCTGCAAGCTGTCGCTGCCCAGGTGCTTGCCCAGGTTGTCCCAGCCAGGCGGAGCGAAGCCCAGGCCGAAATCCCGGGCGATCTCGCCGGACAGGCCGCGACCCTTGAGGTAGTCGACCGCAGACTTTCGCGTCGGGTGGCTGCGCAGCGCCTGGCGGTAGAACTCGGCCGCGGCTTCCAGTAGCGGGTAGAGCGGCGAGTCCACCGGTTGTCGCGGCTTCTGCCCGCGTCGGCTGTCCTCGCGCGGCACTTCCATGCCGGCCGCCCGCGCCAGCTCCTCGACGGCCTGGGGGAAGTCCAGGTTGTCGTGGTCCATGATGAAGCCAAGGGCGTTGCCACCGGCGCCGCAGCCGAAGCAGTAGTAGAACTGCTTGTCGGGGCTGACGGTGAAGGACGGGGTCTTTTCCTTGTGGAACGGACAGCACGCCGAATGGTTCTTGCCGGCCTTTTTCAGCTGGATGCGCGAACTCACCACGTCGACGATGTCGGTGCGGTTGAGAAGGTCGTCGATGAAGCTCTGGGGAATCAGCCCGGCCATGGCAGTCTCGTCATCTGGCAACTGCAAGTCTAAGCGCGAAAACGCGGTTCGAGGCGAGTGATGCTAAATACATGAGGGGAGGTGTGCTCGCCGGCAGCCACGAAGGCCCGTCAGTGAGGACGTGCACGACTGGTCATGGACCAGCTCTGACGTAGAATACCGCTTGCCCGCTGGCTTCTGCCGGGGCACCCAAGGCGCATGGCCCAAGGCTTGAATCGACCGCTGCCATCGGCCCGGTGCATGACCGGGCAGGGCAGAAGCTGTGCGATGAACGTCTGTATCAGTACAGACGAACGGCGCGGCGCTGTTCGCGCTGGACTTTCTTGGCGTGACGCTTGACGGCTGCAGCAGCCTTGCGCTTGCGCTCGGAAGTCGGCTTCTCGTAAAACTCGCGGCTACGAACTTCAGCCAGTACACCGGCTTTTTCGCAGGAGCGCTTGAAACGACGCAGAGCTACGTCGAAGGGTTCGTTCTCTTTAACTTTGACGGCTGGCATCCAGGGCTACCTTAATTCATTACCGGGGTGGACGTTACTCCTGAACAAAAGGTGCGCTGGAGAACGTCGGTTTTCAAGGGTTGCGGATGTTAACCCCTGGCGCGCCGGAATGCAAAGCCTCTGATCGAAAACCGCTGGTCGGCACCCGGCACGCGGACTATCATGCGCGCCTTCGAATTGAGCCGCCGACAGGCACGGGACCCATGCTAGTACTGGGATTGGAAACATCATGCGACGAAACCGGCGTCGCATTGTACGACAGCGAGCGTGGCCTGCTGGCCGACGCGCTGTTCAGCCAGATCGACCTGCACCGCGTCTATGGCGGCGTGGTGCCCGAGCTGGCCTCGCGCGACCACGTCAAGCGCATGCTGCCGCTGATCCGCGAGGTCCTGCAAGAGGCAGGGCGCGTACCCACCGACATCGACGCCATCGCCTACACCGCAGGCCCCGGGTTGGTCGGTGCCCTGCTGGTCGGTGCATCGTGTGCCCAGGCACTGGCGTTCGCCTGGGATATCCCGGCGATCGGTGTGCACCATATGGAAGGCCACCTGCTGGCGCCCATGCTCGAGGCGCAGCCGCCGCAGTTCCCGTTCGTCGCCTTGCTGGTGTCCGGTGGGCATACCCAATTGGTGCGTGTCGACGGTATCGGTCAGTACGCCCTGCTGGGTGAAAGCCTGGACGATGCGGCGGGCGAGGCGTTCGACAAGACCGCCAAGCTGATGGGCCTCAACTACCCGGGCGGGCCGGAGATCGCGCGCCTGGCCGAGCAGGGCACCCCGGGGCGCTTCGTGTTCCCTCGGCCGATGACCGACCGTCCGGGCCTGGCGTTCAGTTTCAGCGGGCTGAAGACCTTCGCCCTCAATACCTGGCAGCACTGCCAGCAGGTTGGCGATGACGGCGAGCAGACGCGCTGCGACGTGGCCCTGGCCTTCCAGCAGGCCGTGGTCGAAACCCTGACCATCAAGTGCAAGCGCGCGCTCAAGCAGACCGGCCTCAAGCGTCTGGTCATCGCCGGTGGGGTCAGCGCCAACAAGGCCCTGCGCCTGTCGCTGGAGCAGATGCTGGGCGACCTCAAGGGCGCCGTCTACTACGCGCGTCCACAGTTCTGCACCGACAACGGCGCGATGATCGCCTACGCCGGTTGCCAGCGACTGTTGGCCGGGCAGCGTCAGGACCTGGCGATCAGCGTGCAGGCGCGCTGGCCGATGGAGCAATTGCCCGCGCTCTGACGCTCCCGGTGTCGAGGTCAGAAATGTCGTTCACGACCCGAGAACAGGTCGCGCAGGTTGCGACGATGGCGCCAGACGATCAGTACAGTGAGCACGGTCGCCGGCAACAGGGCTTCCGGCTCGCGCCAGGCCAGCAACGGCAGGATCAGCGGGGTGGCGATCAAGGCAGCCAGCGAGCTGGTGCGGGTCAGGTAGAGGGTCAGCGACCAGACCACCATCGCCAGCAGCGCGGCGGGTGGGTAGACCCCCAGCAGCAGGCCGGCCGCCGTAGCCACGCCCTTGCCGCCCTTGAACCGGAAGTACAGTGGATACAGGTGGCCGAGCACCGCGCACAGGCCGATCCAGGTCTGCGCCTGCAGGTCCAGGCCGACCTGGCGCGCGATCAGTACCGGCGCAAGCCCCTTGCACAGGTCGCCCAGCAGCGTCAGGATCGCCAACTTGCGTCCGGCCAGGCGTAGCATGTTGGTGGCGCCTGCATTGCCGGAGCCATTGACGCGCGGATCGGGTCGGCCATTGAGCTGGCTCAGCACAATGGCGAAGGACAGCGAGCCGAGCAGGTAGGCGAGCAGCGCCAATGACCAAAACATGCTAACTATTCCGGGCGAGGACGCCCTGATTCTAACGGCGCCCGTCGCCCTTGTCGTGCTGTGGAGAGAAGTGCTTGGACAGAGTGTTCATCGAAGGCCTGGAAGTCGACACCGTGATCGGCGCCTATGACTGGGAGCGCGACATTCGTCAGTGCCTGCGCCTGGACCTGAGCTTCGCCTGGGACAACCGGCCTGCCGCGGCGGGCGACGACCTGAGCCTGGCGCTGGACTATGCCAGTGTCTCGACGCGCATCCAGGCATTCGCCGAGCAGGCCCGCTTCGAGCTGGTCGAGACCTTCGCCGAGCGTCTGGCGGCGGTCCTGATGGCCGAGTTTGGCATCCCCTGGTTGCGCCTGCGCCTGACCAAGCCTGGCGCGGTGCCGGCTGCGCGCGGTGGGGTGGGCGTGGAGATCGAACGCGGATGTCTGTGAGTACCGTCTACCTGGGGCTGGGCAGCAACGTCGAGCGCGAGACGCACCTGTGCGCGGGCCTCGACGCGCTGGCCGGTATCCTCGACGACATGCGCTGCTCGCCGGTGTTCGAGAGCCAGGCCGTGGGCATCAAGAGCGGGCCGTTCTACAACCTGGTGGTGACCGGCCAGACGCGGTTGCCGCTGATGGAGCTGGACCGCCGGCTCAAGTTCATCGAGGCCGACAACGGTCGCTATGCACTGGACCGCAAGGGCCTGCCCCTGGACATCGATGTGCTGATGTTCGACGACCTGAACGGCACCTTCGACGGCCTGGTCCTGCCCCGTGCCGAAATCCTGAAAAATGCCTTCGTCCTGTGGCCATTGTCGCTGATCGCCCCGGATGTGGTGCACCCGGTCGCGGGCAAGCCCTTGGCCGAACTGTGGGCGCAGGCACGGATCGACCAGGTGCTCAAGCCCGTGCCGTTCCAATGGCGCGGCCAGCCGCTGACGCCCGTTCTGCACGCCGACTGACCGCGCGTTGGTAGCTTTCAGGCTTCGCTGTGCGCACGCCTGAAGGCTTCCAGCGCCGCCAGTCGCTCGGCCTTCATCGCTTCGCCCAGCGCCGGGCCTGTCAGGCCTCGTTCGACCAGAGGCCTGGCCTGCACGGCGCGTGCTGCGGCAGCGGCGTCACGCAGGTAATCACCCGGCGCATAGTCCTCTGATCCTGAATCGGCAGCGGCCCGTGCCTGGGTCTGGCAGGCGGCGATGAATGCCTCGAAACGTTGGGGTCGACGGTAGATGTCAAAGCGCTGCAGCATCTCCAGCAGCGCTGCGGCTGACAGCGTCAAGGCGCGATGACCTTCTCCCTGGAACTGAGCCACCAGCGCTGCCAGTTCCTGGCATTCCCGGGGCACCTTGAACCGTCGGCTGACGGCGTCGATGGCACTCAGGTCGGCCTGATCAGGGGCATCCGGGTCTGTGCGCCCGATGTCATGCAGCAGACACGCCCAACGTACCGGCAAGGGCTGCTCGTCATGCGCCGCCTGTGCCAGCACGGCCAGAGTCCGCTCCCCGCGTGAAGCCACCGTGGCGAACAGCGCATCCAGTTCGGGCATCAGGTGCGCCAGTGCTCCACACTCGCGCAACACCTGGATGAACACCTGGGGCTGGGTTTCCATCAAGGCCCGTTCGATCTCCTTCCAGCTGCGCTCGGCGGTCAGGGCGTGCAGCTCCCCCGAGTCGCTGATCTGGCGCATCAAGGCCAAGGTCTCGTCGGCAATCCGAAAGCCCAGGGGCGCGTAACGCGCGGCGAAGCGGGCCACGCGCAGCACGCGCAAGGGATCTTCGGCGAAGGCCGGCGATACATGGCGCAACCAGCGTCGTTCGAGGTCCTGGCGGCCATGGTAGGGATCGTGCAGCACGCCCTGCGGGTCTTCGGCCATGGCGTTGATGGTCAGGTCCCGGCGCATCAGGTCCTGTTCGAGCGTGACGTCGGGGCTGGCGTGGAACGTGAACCCTCCATAGCCACGCCCGCTCTTGCGCTCGGTCCTGGCCAGCGCGTATTCCTCGCCCGTGGCAGGATGAAGGAAGACGGGAAAGTCCGCGCCCACGGGGCGATAGCCGAGCGCCTGCATCTGTTCGACGCTGGCGCCTACCACCAGCCAGTCGATATCGCTCACGGGCAAGCCGAGCAAGCGGTCGCGCACGGCGCCGCCCACTTTGTAGATGTGCATGTGTCACCTCCAGTGCGGCCCACAGGATACCCTGTCGGCCGCCAGGGGGGCGCATTCAGATGTGGGCGATACCACTGGGCGGGCGCAGCTCGCCCCCCTCGCGTTCGTTCTGCGAAGGCATGTGGTGGGTCTTGACGACCTTGTCGCCTTGCACGGACTCCAGGTGGATACCGAAGCCCCACAAGCGGTGCAGGTGCTTGAGAACCTCGTCGGTCGACTCGCCCAGCGGCTTGCGGTTGTGCTGCTGATGGCGCAGGGTCAGCGAACGGTCGCCACGCCGGTCGATGCTCCAGATCTGCACGTTGGGTTCACGGTTGCCCAGGTTGTACTGCGCCGCCAGGCTCTCGCGGATGGTGCGATAGCCGTCATCGTCATGAATGGCCGGAACCGTCAGGTCGTCACGCTGATCATCGTCGAGAATGCTGAACAGCTTCAGGTCGCGAATCACCTTGGGCGACAGGTACTGCAGGATGAAGCTCTCGTCCTTGAAGCTGCTCATGGCGAACTTGACGGTGGCCAGCCAGTCGCTGCCGGCGATGTCGGGGAACCAGCGTCGGTCTTCCTCGGTGGGGTGCTCGCAGATCCGGCGAATGTCAGTGTACATGGCGAAGCCCAGCGCGTAGGGGTTGATGCCGCTGTAGTAGGGGCTGTCGAAGCCTGGCTGGAACACCACGCTGGTGTGGGACTGCAGGAATTCCATCATGAAACCGTCGGTTACCAGCCCTTCGTCGTACAGGTCGTTCATCAGGGTGTAGTGCCAGAACGTCGCCCACCCTTCGTTCATCACCTGGGTCTGCCGTTGCGGGTAGAAGTACTGGGCGATCTTGCGCACGATGCGCACCACTTCGCGCTGCCAGGGCTCGAGCAGCGGGGCATGCTTCTCGATGAAGTAGAGGATGTTCTCCTGTGGCTCGGCCGGGAAGCGCGCCTCGTCGTGCTCACTGATCTTCTCGGCGCTTCTGGGGATGGTGCGCCAGAGGTCGTTGATCTGCCGTTGCAGGTGCTCTTCACGGTCCTTCTGGCGCCGACGTTCTTCTTCCGCGGAAATCGGGTAGGGACGCTTGTAGCGGTCGACCCCGTAGTTCATCAGGGCATGACAGGAGTCGATCAGGTCCTCCACCGCATCGATGCCATGGCGCTCCTCGCACTGCGCGATGTACTGCTTGGCGAACACCAGGTAGTCGATGATCGAGCTGGCATCGGTCCAGGTGCGGAACAGGTAGTTGCCCTTGAAGAAGCTGTTGTGGCCGTAGCAGGCATGGGCGATGACCAGCGCCTGCATGCACATGGTGTTCTCTTCCATGAGGTAGGCGATGCACGGATCGGAGTTGATCACGATCTCGTAGGCCAGGCCCATCTGTCCGCGGGTGTAGGACTTCTCGGTGCTGAGGAACTGCTTGCCGTAGGACCAGTGGTGGTAGCCCAGGGGCATGCCGACGGACGCGTAGGCGTCCATCATCTGTTCGGCGGTGATCACCTCGATCTGGTTGGGGTAGGTGTCCAGCGCATAGCGCTCGGCCAGGCGGCTGATTTCACGGTCGTAGGTGCGGATCAGGTCGAAGGTCCACTCGGACCCCGTCGAGATCGGCTGGCGTCGCTGTTCTCTGGCGCTCATGTGGCTAACCTGCGCTGAAAGAGTTCACGGAAGACCGGGTAGATGTCGCCGGCCGAGACCAGTTGCTGCTGAGCGAAACTGTCGGCGAAGGCGTCGGCGATGCGCTCGTATTCGTACCACAGGGCTTGGTGTTCGCGGGGCGTGATCTCGACGTACGTGTAGTACTGCACGTGCGGCATGATCTGCTTGGCCAGGATGTCCCGGCAGACCGGGGAATCGTCGTTCCAGTTGTCGCCGTCCGAAGCCTGTGCGGCGTAGATGTTCCAGTCGCTGGCCGAGTAGCGGGCGCTCATGATCTCCTGCATGAGTTTCAGGGCGCTGGAGACGATGGTGCCACCGGTTTCCCGCGAGTAGAAGAACTCTTCCTCGTCCACTTCCCGGGCGCTGGTGTGGTGGCGGATGAACACCACTTCGATGCGCTCGTAGTTCCGCTTGAGGAACAGGTACAGCAGGATGAAGAAGCGCTTGGCGATGTCCTTGGTGGCCTGGGTCATCGACCCCGAGACATCCATCAGGCAGAACATGACCGCCTTGGAACTGGGGTTGGGTTGCTTGACCAGCAGGTTGTACTTGAGGTCGAAGGTGTCCAGGAACGGCAGGCGATTGATCCGCACGCTCAAGCGTGCGATTTCGGCTTCGATCGCCTGGATATCGGTGAAGTTGTCGGGTTCCTCGACCTTCAGCCGGGCCAGCTCGGCCTGGGCTTCGCGCAGGGCGGCGCGGCTGCTGCCGGTGAGCGCGATGCGTCGGGCATGGGCGGAGCGCAGGGTCCGGACGATGTTGATGCGCGAGGGGTTGCCTTCGCTGCTGATGCCTGCCCGTACGGTCTTGAACGTATCGATGCCGGTCAGGTGACGCTTGACCAGGTTGGGCAGCTCGAGGTCCTCGAACATGAACTCGAGGAACTCTTCCTGGGTGATCTGGAACACGAAGTCATCCATGCCCTCGCCACCGTTGCCAGCCTTGCCCTGGCCACTGCCGCCTCCACCCCCACCTTGCGGGCGTGGGATGCGTTCACCCGTCACGAATTCCTTGTTGCCGGGGTGCACGACCGTCTGCCGTCCTCCACGGCCATGGTGCAGCACGGGCTCGTCGATGTCCCGACCCGGGATGCTGATCTGTTCGCCGTGCTCCATGTCGGTGATGGAGCGACGACTGACCGCCTCTTCGACGGCCTTCTTGATGTGGTCACGGTAGCGCCGCAGGAACCGCTGGCGGTTGACCGTGCTCTTGTTCTTGCCGTTCAGGCGTCGGTCGATTACGTAACTCATGGATCCTCCGGATGCAGCGGCACGGGGGCTGGGGGCTGCAAGCGGTAAGCCGCAAGCTGCAAGAAAACGCAGGTGTCGCTATCGCAGACGTCGTCACGACGTGCTTAGGTGGCGTGGCGGCAGGCATGACCCTGTCGGGTGCATGGCGCACGCCACGCTCGCTTGCCGCTTGCCGCTTCCGTTACTGCGATTTCCTGACGCGCAGGTACCATTCCGAGAGCAGGCGGACCTGCTTGTCGGTGTAGCCACGCTCCACCATCCGGGTCACGAAGTCGTTGTGCTTCTGCTGGTCCTCCTTGCTGGCCTTGGCGTTGAAGCTGATGACCGGCAGCAGGTCTTCGGTGTTGGAGAACATCTTCTTCTCGATCACCACGCGCAGCTTCTCGTAACTCAGCCAGGTCGGGTTCTTGCCGTTGTTGTTGGCGCGGGCGCGAAGCACGAAATTGACGATCTCGTTACGGAAGTCTTTCGGGTTGCTGATGCCTGCCGGCTTCTCGATTTTCTCTAGTTCTTCATTGAGCGCGATGCGATTGAGGATTTCGCCGGTTTCCGGGTCGCGGTATTCCTGGTCCTGGATCCAGAAGTCGGCGTACAGCACGTAGCGGTCGAAGATGTTCTGGCCGTATTCGCTGTAGGACTCGAGGTAGGCCGTCTGGATTTCCTTGCCGATGAACTCGACATAACGCGGTGCCAGGTATTCCTTCAGGTAGCGCAGGTAGCGCTCACGCACTTCGGCCGGGAACTGTTCCTGTTCGATCTGCTGCTCGAGCACATAGAGCAGGTGCACCGGGTTGGCGGCGATCTCGACCGAATCGAAGTTGAACACCTTGGACAGGATCTTGAAGGCGAAGCGGGTGGAAAGCCCGTTCATGCCCTCGTCGACACCTGCCGAGTCGCGGTATTCCTGGATCGACTTGGCCTTGGGGTCGGTGTCCTTGAGGTTCTCGCCGTCGTAGACCCGCATCTTCGAGTAGATATTGGAGTTTTCCGGCTCCTTGAGCCGTGACAGGACGGTGAACTGCGCCAGCATCTTCAGGGTGTCGGGGGCGCAATGGGCCTTGGACAGCGAGCTGTTGACCAGTAGCTTGTCGTAAATCTTGATCTCGTCGCTGACCCGCAGGCAGTACGGCACCTTGACGATGTAGATACGGTCGATGAAGGCTTCGTTGTTCTTGTTGTTGCGGAAGCTGTGCCATTCCGATTCGTTGGAGTGGGCCAGCAGGATGCCGGAGTAGGGGATCGCCCCCAGGCCTTCGGTGCTGTTGTAGTTGCCTTCCTGGGTGGCGGTGAGCAACGGGTGCAGGACCTTGATCGGCGCCTTGAACATCTCGACGAATTCCATCAGGCCCTGGTTGGCCCGGCATAGTGCGCCCGAATAGCTGTAGGCGTCGGCGTCGTTCTGCGGGAACTCCTCGAGCTTGCGGATATCCACCTTGCCCACGAGGGCCGAGATGTCCTGGTTGTTCTCGTCACCCGGTTCGGTCTTGGCCACGGCGATCTGGTTGAGGATCGACGGGTAGAGCTTGACCACCCGGAACTTGGCGATGTCGCCGCCGAACTCCTGCAGGCGCTTGGTGGCCCACGGCGACATGATGGTGTTGAGGTAACGGCGGTCGATGCCGTATTCCTCCTGGAGGATGGCGCCGTCTTCAGTCGCATTGAACAGGCCCAGGGGCGTCTCGAAGACCGGCGAGCCCTTGATCGCGTAGAACGGGACCTTTTCCATCAGTTGCTTGAGCTTTTCGGCCAGCGACGACTTGCCGCCGCCGACCGGGCCGAGCAGGTAGAGGATCTGCTTCTTCTCTTCCAGGCCTTGGGCGGCGTGGCGGAAGTACGACACGATCTGGTCGATGCACTCTTCCATGCCGTGGAAGTCGGCAAAGGCCGGATAGCGACGGATCACCTTGTTGGAGAAGATCCGCGACAGCCTGGAGTTGGTGGAGGTGTCGATCAACTCGGGCTCACCGATCGCCATCAACAGGCGTTCTGATGCCGAAGCGTAGGCACTGCGGTCTTCTTTGCAGAGTTCGAGGTACTCCTGCAAGGACATTTCTTCTTGGCGCGTTGACTCGAAACGTTGTTGGAAGTGGCTAAAGATACTCATGACGTCACCTCGCTCGATACGTGGAGCCGACGCCGGATCATTCAGCGGATGCTGGCAGACGAACGACTGAGCCGATCGCTGTTACCCCCCAGAACCTGTAGAACACTGACCGATGACCCGCGCGCCGGTGTACCGGCTCTCCCCTTTCCTGGATGGCCTGCGCTTAAGGATAGTTGGTAATTTCAGAGGTCAAGGTCGTGCGCCGGACAACGTGTCCCGCCGCGCCGTCTGGAAGCGCGCCAGCCCGCGTAACATGCGGGCTGAGGCAAGATGAAAATTTATTCGGACGCGTCGCGTGCGGTGTCCTGGGGGTAGGTGCTGCGCCACAGCTCGAAACCGCCGTCGAGGCTGTAGACGTCGGAGAAACCCTGGCCGATCAGGTAGGCCGCGGCGCTCTGGCTGGAGTTGCCGTGGTAGCAGACCACCACGGTGGGCGCGTCGAGATCGGCGTTGCGAATGAAGTCGGCGACCGAGTGGTTGTCCAGGTGTGTCGACCCCTGGATATGACCGGCGGCATAGGCCTGGACATCGCGGATGTCGACGACCACGGCGCCGTCTTCGCGCAAGGCCTTGGCTGTTTCGGGAGGGATGCGTTTGAACTCGCTCATCAGCGGTGTCCTTCGGAGTGGCCCGCCTGGGCCGGTGGAGGAGGGGTGCTACCGGGCATGCCCTGGTCGGTGCATTCGCAGCGATGGTAGTCGCCGGTATCGACGTTGTACAAGGTCATGGCGCCGCCCCACACGCAGCCGGTGTCCAGGGCGATCACGTCAGGCACCTCGACGCGGCCTTCGAGGGCCGCCCAGTGCCCGAAGATGATCTTCACATGGCGCGAGCGCCGACCGGCATGGGCGAACCAAGGCTTGTAGCCCTTCGGTGCGCTGCCCAGGCCTTCCTTGCTCTTGAGGTCGAGCTTGCCTTCGGCGGTGCAGAAGCGCATGCGCGTGAGGTAGTTGGTGATCACGCGCAGACGCTCCACGCCCGTCAGGCGCTTGCTCCACTTGTTCGGCTCATTGCCGTACATGCCTTCGAGGAAGAGTTTCAGGCGTGTGTCGTCGCGCAGCACATCTTCGACCTCGGCAGCCAGCTCCAGCGCCGTGCCCAGGGTCCAGTGGGGCGGGATGCCGGCGTGGACCATGGCCACACCGCGCGCCTCGTCGTAGTGCAGCAGTTTCTGGCGGCGCAGCCAGTCGAGCAGTTGCGGCGCATCGGGGGCGTCCAGGATCTCGCGCAGCGTATCGCCCTTCTTCAGGCGACCGACGTCGTGCCAGGCGGCCAGCAGGTGCAGGTCATGGTTGCCGAGCACGCACACCAGCGAGTCCCGGATACCGTACAGGTAGCGCAAGGTCTCGAGTGACTCGGGTCCGCGGTTGACCAAGTCCCCGACCAGCCACAGGCGGTCGACCTTGGGATCGAAACGGACGCGTTCGAGCAGGCACTTGAGCGGCTGCAGGCAGCCCTGCAGGTCGCCAACGGCGTACACCGCCATCAGTGCAAGGCTCCGGGGATGGCCAGGCGGAAAGGCGCGATGATCGCTTCGAAGCGGTGGCCATCTTCGGCATGCATCTCGTAGCTGCCTTGCATGACCCCGACGTGGGTGCCGATCACCGCGCCACTGCTGTAGGTATGACTGCCGCCAGGTTCGATCACCGGTTGCTGGCCGACCACGCCGTCGCCGCGAATCTCCTCGACCTCGCCATCGCCGTTGGTGATCAGCCAATGCCGGGTCATCAGCCGCGCCTTGAGCGAGCCACGGTTGTTGAGGGTGATGGTGTAGGCGAACGCGTAGCGATCGCTGTCGGGATCGGATTGCTCGGTGAGGTAACGGGTCACGACGCTGACGTCGATCTGGTAACGGGGGTCGGACATTCGAAGGGGCCTTGGACAAGCAGACGCGAAGGGGGCTGTCCAGGCAGTCTAGGGCATTGCGGGGGGGATAGGCCAGCGATGCGGGCAGGCGGCGGCCCGCAGGGCAGACGTCCGCAGCCGAAGGCCTGCGGACGGGGAGGGGTCAGGCGGAGGCGTTCTGGTCCGCCAGTCGGTCGGCCAAGCGCACGAAGGCGGCCAGGTCGAGCTGTTCCGGCCGCAGGCTGCCATCCACACCGGCCGCTTCGATGGCCTGACTGTCGAGCACGCCCTTGAGCGTGTTACGCAAGGTCTTGCGGCGCTGGTTGAAGGCTTCGCGCACCACGTGCTCCAGGAGGCGGGCATCCTTGGCCGGGTGCGGCAGCGTCTCGTGGGGGACGAGACGCACGATGGCCGAGTCGACCTTCGGCGGCGGGTTGAAGGCACCGGGGCCGACGTTGAACAGGTGCTCGACCCGGCAGTGGTACTGCACCATGATCGACAGCCGCCCCCAGTCGCCGCCGCCAGGGCCGGCCGCCATGCGCTCGACCACTTCCTTCTGCAGCATGAAGTGCATGTCGCGGATCAGCGACGCGTGCTGCAGCAGGTGGAAGATCAACGGCGTGGAGATGTTGTACGGCAGGTTGCCCACGACCTTCAGGCTGCGCGGTGGAACGCCCAACTGGTTGAAGTCGAACTTCAGGGCATCGCCCTGGTGCAGGCGGAAGTTGTCGCGCAGGCCGAACTTGTGTTGCAGGACCGGCACCAGATCCTTGTCCAGCTCCACCACGTCCAGTTGTGCGCCGCTGCCCAGCAGGCCTTCGGTCAGGGCGCCCTGGCCCGGCCCGATTTCCAGCAGGTGTTCGCCAGGCTTGGCGTTGATGGCACGCAGGATGCGGTCGATGATGCCTGCGTCGTGCAGGAAGTTCTGCCCGAAGCGCTTGCGCGCCCGGTGTTGGTAATGCTCGTTCATGCTCAGCTCTCGGCCATCTGGTAGGCGGTTTCCAGCGCGACCTGCAGGCTGCCGGTGTCGATCCGACCGGTGCCGGCCAGGTCCAGGGCCGTGCCATGGTCCACCGACGTGCGGATGATCGGCAGCCCCAGCGTCACGTTGACCGCAGCGCCGAAGCCTTTGTACTTGAGGACCGGCAGGCCTTGGTCGTGGTACATCGCCAGCACCGCGTCGCAGTGCTCCAGGTATTTGGGGGTGAATAAGGTGTCGGCCGGCAGCGGCCCACGCAGGTCCATGCCTTCGCCGCGCAACCGTTCGAGGGTCGGCTCGATGAGCTCGATCTCTTCGCGGCCCAGGTGGCCGCCTTCGCCAGCGTGCGGGTTCAGGCCACAGACCAGGATGCGCGGCTGCGGCAGGCCGAACTTGTCGCGAAGATCGGCGTGCAGGATGCGCGTCACGCGCTCCAGGCGCTCGGCCGTGATGGCGTCGGCGACGTCACGCAAGGGCAGGTGGGTAGTCACCAGGGCAACGCGCAGGCCACGGGTGGCCAGCATCATCACCACCTGCTCGGTGGCGGTCAGGTCGGCCAGGAATTCCGTGTGGCCCGAGAACGCGATGCCGCTGTCGTTGATCACGCCCTTGTGCACCGGTGCGGTGATCATGCCGGCGAAGTCGCCGGCCAGGCAGCCCTGGGCCGCGCGGGTCAGGGTCTCGAGCACGAAAGGCCCGTTGGCCGTGTCCAGCTGGCCTGCGCGTACCGGGCTCGCCAACGGCGTGTCCCAGACGTACAGGCTGCCTGCCGGGGCAGGGTGCGTGGGCCAGGCCTGCGGGTCGACCGCGCGCACGTCGACCGCCACCCCCAGCTGGGCGGCCCGCTCTTGGAGCAGGACGCGGCTGGTGATGGCGATCAGAACGTGGGGGTGGGCCTGTGCGGCGAGCAGCAGGCACAGGTCAGGACCTATGCCGGCCGGCTCGCCCGGCGTGACGGCGAAACGCAGCGGGGTCACTGCGCGGCCTGGTCGGCGCCAGGCAGCTTGATCTCGACGTAGGCTTCGTCGCGGATCTGACGCAGCCAGGTTTGCAGCTCTTCATCGTACTTGCGGTTGCGCAGCACGTTCAGGGCTTGCTGTTCGCGCGCCTGTTCGGTGCTGTCGGTGGCGCGGCGGCCCAGCACTTCCAGCACGTGCCAGCCGTACTGGGTACGGAACGGACGGGTCACTTCGCCTTGCGGCGCGTTGGCCATCTGCTCGCGGAACTCCGGCACCAGGCTGTTCGGGTCGACCCAGTTCAGGTCGCCGCCATTGAGCGCGGAACCCGGGTCTTCCGAGAAGCTCTTGGCCAGTTCGGCGAAATCTTCGCCGTTCTTGATGCGCTCGTAGAGGCGCTCGGCCAGTTGCTGGGTCGCCGCTTCGCTACGAATCTCGCTTGGCTTGATCAGGATGTGGCGTACGTGCACTTCGTCGCGCAGCACGTTGGCGGCACCACCGCGCTTCTCTTCCAGCTTCAGGATGATGAAGCCGTTGGGGATGCGGATCGGCTGGGTGATGTCACCCGTGCCCATGCTCGCCAGCATCTTGGCGAAGTCCGGTGGCAGCTGGCCGGCTTTGCGCCAGCCCATCTCGCCGCCTTCCAGTGCGTTCTCGCTCGCCGAACGGGCGATGGCCAGCTGGCCGAAATCGGCGCCCTGACGCAGTTGCTGGTAGACCTCGCCCGCCTGACGGGCCGCCGCCTGGATGGCATCGGAGCTGGCGCTTTCAGGCGTGGGGATGAGGATGTTGGCCAGACGGAATTCTTCCGACAGCTGCATCTTGCCCAGGTCGGAAGCGAGGAAGTTCTTCACTTCCTGCTCGGAGACCTGGATGCGCTCGGCCACCCGGCGCTGGCGCACACGGCTGATCACCATCTCGCGACGGACCTGCTCGCGAGCGTCGTCGAAGGACAGGCCGTCGCGGGTCAGTGCTGCACGGAACTGATCCGGGGTCATGCCATTGCGCTGGGCAATGGTGGCGATGGCCTGGTTCAGTTCCTCGTCGGTGATGCGGATGCCCGAGCGCTCGCCGATCTGCAGTTGCAGGTTCTCGACGATCAAGCGCTCCAGGACCTGCTGCTGCAGGGCGCTGGCGGGCGGCACACCGCCGCCACGCTTGGCGATGGTCTGCTGCACCTCGCGGGTACGCTGGTCCAGCTGGCTCTGCATCACCACGTCGTTGTCGACGATGGCCACGACACGGTCCAGGGGCTGAACCGCGGCATGCACCGCGCCGCTCAGCATGGCGAGGCCCAGCAGCGCTGGGCGGATTCGATCAAAAAGCTTGGTCTTCACGTTCGCGGTAACCTTGAATGCCCTGGTCGAGGAAGGACTCGACCTTTTTGCCCACTACACCGCCGAGGCCCTTGAGCACGACTTGCAGGAAGATGCCGTGGTCGCCTTTCTCGTTCTGTGGGATCGCCTGGCTGTAATCGTCATAGTCGATCCAGTACCGGTTGATCACGCGCAGTTTCCAGCAGCAGTTGTCGTACTCGAAACCACCGAAGGCTTCCAGGGTACGGTTGCGGTTGTAGTCGTGCTGCCAGCGTGCGATCGCGCTCCACTGCGGGACGATCGGCCAGATGACCGAGAAGTCATGCTGCTGGATCTTGTAGTAGTCCTTGATGTAGTTCGGATCGCCCGGCTCACCATAGTCGCCACCGCCCACTTTCCACTTACCGGTCAGCGAGTCGTAGGTGACCATGTCGTTGCGGTAGCGGTAGCCGAGGTTGACCACCTTGTTCGGGTTGTCTTCCGGCTGGTAGTGGAACATCGCGCTGCCCGACTGCGTGCTGCGGCTGTCCGGATCCCAGTTGAAATCGGAGTTGAAGCGCCAGTCGCGGTTGAAGGCGTATTCGTATTCCAGGGCATATGGCGAAATGTCCGACTTCGCGTTCTGACGGCCACGATAGTCGATGCCCGGCAGCTGGACCTTGCGATCCTTGAAGTAGAGCGCCTGGCCGATGCTCACGCGTTGGCGCTGGAAGCCATTGTCTTCGATCCAGCGGCTGGTCACACCCAGCGACAGCTTGTTCTCGTCACCGATGCGGTCGGTGCCGGCGAAGCGGTTGTCGCGGAACAGCGACGCGTAGCTGAAGGTGTTCTCCGTCGAGTCGAAGATCGGGATGTCTTTCTGGTCCTTGTACGGGACGTAGAGGTAGAACAGCCGCGGCTCGAGGGTCTGGCGGTAGTTGGTGCCGAAGAACTGGGTGTTGCGGTCGAAGTACAGGCCGCTGTCCACGCTGAGGATCGGAACGCTGCGGCTGATCGAGCTGCTGTAGTTGCCGTAGGCAGGATCGCTCGCCTCCAGGAGGGCCTCTTGCTTGCCCTTGCCGTCCAGGTCCAGATCGTACTGGGTGTAGGCGTACTTCAGCTTCGGCGTGAGGAATCCGTAGCTGGTTTCCATCGGCAGGCTGATGGCCGGTGCGATGTTCAGGCGAGTGCCGTTGGCACGTGCAATGCCGGACACGTTCTCGTCCAGACGTTCGCCAGCCCTGTCGAAGCCCAGGCTGGTGTCAGGGTTGCCATTCTTGTCCAGAACGAAATCGTTCTTCAGGTCACGCTCGAAGCGCACGGCCTCGGTCTCGTAGCTGAAGTCCAGGCCGTTCGGGTGGTACGGCAGCATGCCGTTGAAGGTGATCTGCGGCAGGCGGTCGTACGGCGTGATCTGCGAGATGGTGGCCATCTCGTAGGCATGCAGGTTCAGGCGAGCGGTGTAGTTGTCGCCGCGCCAGGTGACGGCGCCCTGCTGGTCGAGGATGTCCTTGTCTTCGACGCCGATCTGGTCGGACTCCAGGTCCTGGAAGTAGAACGGGTCGCTGATGTCGGTGTAGTTCACCTCGGTCATCAGGCGATCGTTCAGGCCACCCTTGTGCTGCAGGTTGACCATCCAGCGCTGGTCCTTGTAATCGGTCTGGTCCTTGCGGTCGTCATCCCGATCGTTGAGGTAGGCGCCACCGATCTGGCCTTCGCTGGATTCGGTGAGGTAGCGGAATTCGCCTTCGACGAGCATGCCGCGCTTGGTCATGTAGCGCGGGTACAACGTGGCATCGTAGTTCGGCGCCAGGTTGAAGTAGTACGGCGTGACCAGGGTGAAGCCGGTGTCGCTGCTGCTGCTGAACGACGGCGGCAGGAAGCCGGACTGGCGACGGTCGTCGATCGGGAAGTAGATATACGGCGTGTAGAACACCGGAATATCCTTGACCCGCAGAGTGACGTTGGTCGCGGTGCCGAAGCCGGTGGCCGGGTTCAGCGTGATGTTGTTGCCCTTGAGCTGCCAGGCATTGCTGCCCGGTTCGCAGGTGGTGTACGTGCCGTCCTTCAAGCGGATGATGGCGTTCTCGCCCCGCTTGGCATACAGCGCACTGCCGCGGATGCGCGACTTGTGCATCACGTACTCGGCGTTGTCGACCTGGGCTTCGCCGGTGTCGAGCTGCACCTGGGCCTTGTCGCCGACCACCAGCGAGCCGTTGTCGCGCAGCTTGACGTTGCCCTTGAGCTCGCCGCGGTTCTCGGTCTGGTAGAGGTTGGCTTCGTCGGCCTGCAGCTGCATGCTGCCCTGGCGCATGACCACGTCACCGGCCAGGGTCGCGATCTGCTGCTCCTGCTGGTAGCGGGAGACCTTGGCGTTCAGGTAGGTCGGCGACTCGTCCTTGGGCGTGCTGTCGTTCATGCCTGGACGGGTCGGCTCGATGTAGGCGCCGCCGCAATAGGGGCCGGTCTCGGCCAGCTGTGCAGGGGTGAGCTTCTCGCGCGGGACCCAGTCGAGGTGACTGTAGTCTTCGCTGCGCGATTTCAGGCCACGGCCTTTGCTCTCGGTGACCAGCTCCGGCTTGGAGGCCTCGTCGTCGGACGTGGACTCACCAGCGTCGCTGTCGCGCGCGGCGGTGCCGGACGACAGGGCGGCGCCCATGTGGACGGGGCGTGGCGGCAGCGTGGCAGCCGGGGTCTTGGGGTTGCAGTCCCAGCCTCCAGAGGCGGACACTTGGCAGTCGAACTGCTCGGCAGCCACCACGTACGGCGTGGCCAGAGGTTGCAGCGCCAGCAGGCCGCCTGTCACCAGCAACGGGAACTTTCTACGAAACGCGGGGGATTTCAATGCCATCTTATTAGTCCGGGCTTCCTGCGTGCCATCTGCCCGCGTGTGGGGCCGCACGCCTCTCGATGGTCTGAAAAAGATGCTGGATAATAAAGCATGACCCGCTTGACGGCTAGGGCCGTCGGAGACCCACGTAATGCCCGAACACGATGTACGCCTGCAACACCTCACCCAATGGCTCGATGATGCGCTGCGCCTGCTCTACGCGCGCGAAGGCTGGGGCGACGTCCCTCCCGGTACGCTGAGCGCCGCCAGCAGCGACGCCAGCTTCCGCCGCTACTTCCGCTGGCAGGGCGAGGGCCGCTCGTTCGTGGTGATGGACGCCCCGCCACCCCAGGAGAACTGCCGACCGTTCGTCGAGATCGACCGGTTGCTGGCCAGCGCCGGAGTGCATGTGCCTGTCCTGCACGCCGAGGACCTGGAGCGTGGCTTCCTGCTGCTCGGAGACATGGGCCTGCAGACTTACCTGGACGTGATCGATGCGGACAACGCCGATGCGCTGTTCGCCGACGCCATCGACGCCCTGCTGGCCATCCAGCGCCTGCCGCACGACGCGCCATTGCCCTGCTACGACGATGCGCTGCTGCGCCGTGAGTTGCAGCTGTTCCCGGAGTGGTACGTCGGCCGCGAACTGGGCCTGACCCCGACCGCCGCACAGCAGGCGACCTGGGCGCGTGTCTGTCAGCAACTGATCGACAGTGCCCTGGCACAGCCCCAGGTGCTGGTGCACCGCGACTTCATGCCGCGCAACCTGATGCTCAGCACGCCCAACCCCGGCGTGCTGGATTTCCAGGACGCGGTCTATGGCCCGGTCACCTACGACATCACCTGCCTGTTCAAGGATGCCTTCCTCAGCTGGCCGTCCGCCAAGGTCGAAGGCTGGCTGCATGATTACTGGGAGCAGGCCCGGGCCGCCGGGATTCCCGTGCAGCCGACGTTCGAGGCCTTTCACCACGCCAGCGAGCTGATGGGCGTGCAACGGCACCTGAAGGTCATCGGCATCTTCGCGCGGATCTGCCATCGCGACGGCAAGCCGCGTTACCTGGCCGACGTGCCGCGGTTCTTCGCCTATATAGAAGAAGTGATTGCCCGGCGTCCCGAGCTGGCCGAGCTGCAGGGCCTGATCGGCGAGTGGCAGGCTGCGGCCGGAGCGCGTCCATGAAGGCGATGATCCTCGCCGCCGGCAAGGGCGAGCGCATGCGGCCTCTGACCCTGCACACCCCCAAGCCGCTGGTGCCGGTGGCGGGCGTGCCGCTGATCGAGTATCACCTGCGCGGTCTGGCCGCTGCCGGGTTCGACGAGGTGGTCATCAACCATGCCTGGCTCGGGCAGCAGATCGAGGACCATCTTGGCGATGGCAGCCGCTGGGGCCTGCGCATCGCCTATTCGGCCGAGGCCGAGCCGCTGGAGACCGGCGGCGGTATCTTCAAGGCCCTGCCGCTGCTGGGTGACCAGCCCTTCGTGCTGATCAATGGCGATGTCTGGACCGATTACGACCTGGCCCGCCTACGCCGACCCTTGGCCGGGCTGGCCCACCTGGTGCTGGTCGACAACCCCGAGCATCACGCCCAAGGCGATTTCAGCCTGGCCCAGGATCGGGTCAGCGACGCCTCGGAGGCGGGTGTGCGCCTGACCTTCAGCGGGCTGTCGGTGCTGCACCCGGCGCTGTTCGACGGCTGCCAGGCCGGCGCCTTCAAGCTGGCCCCGCTGCTGCGCCAGGCGATGGCGCAGGGGCAGGTGAGTGGCGAACACCATCCTGGGCAGTGGATCGACGTCGGCACGCTCGAGCGTTTGGCCCAGGTCGAGCGCGTGCTCGCGGAGCGCGCCTGAGGTGTGGTGGCCAGGCACGTTGCTGGGCGCCGGGACTGGGTTCGCTATCGCCAGCATTCCAGGCGCCTTGCTTGGCGGATTGCTGGGCCAGGTGCTGGATCGCCGCTGGCGGGTCCAGGGCTGGGGCGATCTGCGCGAGCGGCTGGCAGGTCGCTCCCGGCTGCAGGACGACGAGTTGCTGTTCGTCCTGCTGGGGCGCCTGGCCAAGCAGGACGGTCGGGTCGGCGAAGCCCACATCCGTCAGGCGCGCGACGAAATGGTCCAGCTCGGTCTTGACGCGCCGGGACGCCAGCGGGCAATCGCGGCCTTCAACCGTGGCAAGGCTGGCAAGGACCGCCTGGCCCATTACCTGCGTCATCTGAGTGCCCAGGCCCATGCCGCCGAAGGGACGGTACGGGCATGCTGGCGCATGGTCTGGGCCGATGGTCAGGCGGGTTCCCGGGAGCGTGAACTGCTGCTGAGCTGGGGGCAGGCGCTGGGACTGACCCTGGCCCAGGTAAGAGCCCTGGGGCGCGACTACCAGCCTCGCGCCAGTACGCCGGCTCCTGTCGCGGGTCTGGACTACAGGGCGGCCTTGCGGCTGCTGGGGGTCTCCGACACGGCCAGCGCCCAGCAGGTCAAGCATGCCTACCGTCGGTTGTTGAGTCAGCATCACCCCGACAAGCTGGCCGGTAGCGGTGCCACCGAGGCCCAGGTCCGTCAGGCCACCGAGCGCACCCGCGAACTGCACCAGGCCTATGCCCTGGTCAAGTCACGCCAGGCTCGCTGAGCGGCGCGCCTGACCGGGATGCAGCCGGCTCAGCTGGCGCCATGGGGGCTGAGCCAGCCGCGGATGCGTCGGAACAGCTGCTCCTGTTCGACCGCCAGGTTGCCCGGCAAGGCGATCAGCAGCATCTGCCGGTAGGTGCTGTCCTTCTCGCGCTGACTGATCTGCAGGCGTTGGGCCGCCGCACGGCGAGCCTGCTCGTCGGTGGCGTAGTACAGGTCCGCCGTCGGTACCTTGAGGGTCGGCACCAGGCTGTCGAGTCCATGCTCGACCCGCGCCGGGGTCTGCGGCGAGACCAGCACCAGCTTGGTGACCTGCGCCGGTTGCTTCTCGCTCATGTAGCGCGCCGCCCAATAGGCGCCGCTGCCATGGCCGAGCAGGACCACGGTGCGGGCATTCTGCTGCTGGGCGAAGGCCACGGCCGCGTCGAGGCGAGCGAAGATGCGCGCCGCGTCCGCCGCATCGTTCTGATCGCTGGCGTCGACGGCATCGGTGCTTTCGGCCACGTCGGCATCGGGTGCGGTGGCTTGGGCGACATTGGCGTTGGCGTCGGCAGGGGTGTCCTTGGCCGGCGCCTGCTCGTCCTGACCTGCAGCCTTGGGCGGGGCGGGGGTGGGCTCCACGCGCGCCTGGGGGGCGTCGGCCAGCAGGTCGGGCAGCGACAGGCTCAGGCTGTGCCAGCCGGCGTCGGGGAATTTCTGCCGCAAAGGCCCCACCGAGCGTGGCCAGTCGGGTGTCTCGCCTGCGCCTGGGACGAGAATCACCGCGCCTTTGGGGTCGCCGCTATTGGCCGGCTTCCACAGGGCCAGGAAGTGTTCCTCGCCGGCGTCGAGCGTCTGCTGTTCAGCCTTGGGGACCTGGCGCTCGAGCGCTGCGGCCTCTTCCTGGCTGCGTTCGAGCAGGGGCGGGCGCGTGGGCGTCGGCGCTGGCGCCGTACTGGCGTCGGACGTCGGGCTGGCCTCAGGTGCCGGGTCGGCGGCGTGTGCGCCCAGGCCGAACAGTGAGGTCAGGCAAAGCATGCCGAGCGCGGTGCGGTACAGTGTGGACATGGCGCTTTCCCAGGCCAGAATGTTACCGCCAGCCTAATCGTATTTTCCGCAGTCGGCCATGCCAAGGTCGATGCGCCAGGACGAACAAGACAGATGAAGCGAATGCGTTGGCTGTGGATCGTGGGTGGGTGGCTTTTGCCCTGGCTGGTCGTCGCCGCGACCACGCCCCCGGCACAGGTCACGTTGCAACCTGTCCAGCAGCGCTGGCTCGACACGCACCGCGACCTGCGTGTCGGGCTGGTGCTGCAGGCGCCCTATGCGCAGTTCGACCGACGCCTGCAGCAGCTCTACGGTGCCAACGTGGAGCTGGTCGGCTGGCTGGCCCAGGCCCTGTCCCTCGACCTGACCTGGCGGCACTTCCCCGACCAAGCGGCGCTCGAGCGTGCGCTTCAGGCCGGTGAGATCGACTTCGCCCCCGGCCAGGTCCAGACGCCTGCGGGCTTACGCCTGTGGCTGTTCTCCGACCCCTACATGCGGATTCCCCAGCGGCTGGTCGGCCTGCGAGGCGGGGCGGCCCAGGTCGATCTAGAACGCCTGGGCCTCGAGGTGCGCGTGGCCGTGCGCATGCCGAGCGCCCTGGCCGATGCCCTTCGCACGACCTACCCCGGCCTCAACCTGCAAGGCGTGCCGGACGAGCGCGAGGCCCTGCAGAGCGTGGTCGGCGGGCAGGCGAGCTATGCGGTGCTGGACGAAGCGCAGTTCGGCCGCCTGTCCCGCGAGGGCGAGTTCACCGACCTGGCGGTGATGGGCGATGTCGGTCTGCCACAGCTGCTGCGCCTGGGCTCGCGGCGCGACTGGCCGGTGCTGGCCGAGATTCTCGAACAAGGGCTGCAAGCCATGCCGGCCAAGGCGCTGGAGCGGCTGCATCACCGCTGGCTGCAACCGCCCGCGTCTCCGGTGGGCGAGTCGACCGAGTTCTGGCGCAACCTGGCCTGTCTGTTCGGCCTGCTGTTGCTGGCCGGCCTGGCCACGCTGTCGTGGCAGCGACGCCAGGTTCGCCAGGCCGAGCGCCAGGTGTCCGCATTGCGTGACCAGTTGATCGAGCGTCAGGCCCGCGAGGAGGCCTTGCGCCTGAGCCAGTTCTCCATCGACCAGAACACCGTCGGTATTCTCTGGATCACCTGGGACAGCCGGATCCGCTATGCCAACCAGGCGGCCGAGCGCCTGTTCGGCGACACGACGCCGTCGCTGCTGGAGCGTACCTTGCGCGACCTGGACCCGACGCTGGACATGGACCGCTGGCTCGCCGTGTGGAACCAGGCCCGCGCCGGTCGCGACCCGGCCGAGCCGGTCGGCATCCACTGCCAGGCAGCGGACGGCAGCCTGCTGCCGGTCGACCTGTCGCTGAGTTTCCTGCGCTTTCGCGACGCGGAATACCTGGTGGTGTTCATGACCGACGTCACCGAGCGCCGACGTTCTGTCGAGGCTGTGCGGGAAAGCGAGGCGCGGCTCAAGGGCATCGCTGGCAATGTGCCGGGGCTGGTGTTTCGCCTCGAACGCGACCCGGCCGAGGGCGAGCTGGAGTTTCCCTACATCAGCGAAGGCAGCGAGGCCCTGGTCGGCTACGCGCCTGCCGCCATCCAGGCACCGGGCATGGGCCTGCGAAACCTGGTGCACCCTGAAGACCGCGCCGACTATCATCGCGTGCAGGACCTGGCGCTGGCCCACGATCAGGACTGGTCGTGGCAGGGACGCATCCTGACCCGCAGCGGCGAGCAGCGCTGGGCCGACATCAAGGCCAGCAGCCGGCGCCTGGACGATGGCCGGGTGGTGTGGGACGGGATCGTCTGGGACATCACCCAGGGCAAGCGTGCGGAGCTGGCCCTGGCGCGCTCCCAGGAGCAGTTGCGTGACCTGTCGGCGCACCTGGAGAGCGTGCGAGAAGAAGAAAAGGCGCACATTGCCCGCGAGGTGCACGACGAGCTGGGGCAGATGCTGACGGTACTCAAGCTCGAGGTGTCGATGTGCGAGCTGGCCTACGCCGGGCTTGACCCTGGCCTGGACGAACGTCTGCAGACCATGAAGCGGCTGATCGCCCAGCTGTTCCAGCTGGTGCGGGATGTGGCCTCGGCCCTGCGCCCGCCGATCCTGGACGCGGGCATCGCTTCGGCGGTCGAGTGGCAGGCGCGGCGCTTCGAGGCGCGCACGCAGATCCCGTGCCTGGTCCAGGTGCCCGATCACCCACCGGCCTTGAGCGATGCCAAGGCCACGGGCCTGTTCCGTATTCTTCAGGAGGCGCTGACCAACGTGATACGCCATGCCCAGGCCCACACTGTGCAGATCGGTCTGACCTGTCAGGACGAGCACTTGACCCTGACCGTCACCGACGACGGTGCCGGCTTCGACCCGCAATGCCCGCGCCCCACATCTTTCGGGCTGGTCGGCATGCGCGAGCGGGTGCTGATGCTCGGCGGCGAGCTGACGCTGGACAGTGAGCCGGGCGAGGGCACCAGCCTGAGCGTGACCATCCCCTTGCAGGAGAAACGACCGTGATTCGTGTAGTGGTGACCGAAGACCATGCCATCGTCCGCGAGGGCATCAAACAACTGATCGGCCTGGCCAAGGACCTGCAGGTGGTGGGCGAGGCGAGCACGGTGGAGCAGCTGCTCGACACGTTGCGGCACACGCCCTGCGACGTCGTCCTGCTGGACATCTCCATGCCCGGCAGCAGCGGCCTGGAGGCGATTCCCCGGATCCGTGCCCTGGCGCCGGCACCGGCCATCCTGATGCTGTCCATGCACGACGAGGCGCAGATGGCGGCACGTGCGCTCAAGGCCGGGGCTGCAGGCTACGCGACCAAGGACAGCGATCCGGCGCTGTTGCTCACGGCCATCCGCCGGGTGGCCGGAGGCGGGCGCTACATCGACCCGGCCCTGGCCGACCGCATGGTGTTCGAAGTGGGCCTGACCGACGCCCGCCCGCTGCACACCTTGCTGTCGGAGCGCGAGTTCTCGGTCTTCGAGCGCCTGGCCCAAGGCGCCAACGTCAACGACATCGCCCATCAGCTGGCGCTCAGCAGCAAGACCATCAGCACCCACAAGGCGCGGTTGATGCAGAAGCTCAAGGTCAACTCGCTGGCCGAGCTGGTGCGGTATGCCATGGAGCATCGTCTGCTGTGAGCATGCAGTACGCGGCAGATCGCACGTCATCACGTGCTTCTTCAACCTCGCATCTGCCTCTGTAGCACCGGCTTTCCAGCGACAGGGCCCGTTCATCCAGCGCCTGCATCGCCGGCAAGCCGGCTCCCACCTCAGCGAGCGTGCCTGGCGGATCTGCGTTGCGCAGTCGAGTGGCCCGCTGTGTAGGGCAATCCCTACCCCCAGCCTTCCACCGGGATGATGGCAATCTCTCATCAGCCCCGATTTTCCTGGCGCTCGGCCTTCTCTAGTCTGCGTACACGGCAGTCATTCCAACAAGAAGGTGCAGGTATGAGCGAGGCGAGTCCGAGGGCCGCGAGTGGCGAGACGCTGGTCAGCTTCCGTGGTGTGCAGAAGAGCTACGACGGCGAGTCGCTGATCGTCAAAGACCTCAACCTGGAAATCCGCAAGGGCGAATTCCTCACCTTGCTCGGCCCTTCCGGTTCGGGCAAGACCACCAGCCTGATGATGCTGGCCGGCTTCGAGACCCCGACTGCCGGCGAAATCCAGCTCGCCGGACGCTCGATCAACCATGTGCCGCCGCACAAGCGCGACATTGGCATGGTGTTCCAGAACTATGCCCTGTTCCCGCACATGACCGTCTCGGAAAACCTGGCGTTTCCGCTCAGCGTGCGCGGCATGGGCAAGGCCGAGCTCGACGAGCGGGTCAAGCGGGTGCTGGGCATGGTCCAGCTGGACACCTTCGCCAAGCGCTACCCGGGTCAGCTGTCCGGCGGCCAGCAGCAGCGCGTGGCGCTGGCGCGGGCGCTGGTGTTCGAGCCGCAGCTGGTGCTGATGGACGAGCCGCTGGGCGCGCTCGACAAGCAGCTGCGCGAGCACATGCAGATGGAGATCAAGCACATTCACCAGCGCCTGGGGGTGACGGTGGTCTACGTGACCCACGACCAGGGCGAAGCCCTGACCATGTCCGACCGCGTGGCGGTGTTCCACCAGGGCGAGATCCAGCAGATCGCCGATCCGCGCACGCTGTACGAGGCGCCGAGCAACACCTTCGTGGCCAACTTCATCGGCGAGAACAATCGCCTGGGCGGCACCCTGGTCGCACGCAGCGGCGATCGCTGCCAGGTGCGCCTGGCCCAGGGCGAGCAGGTCGAGGCCCTGGCGGTGAACGTCGGCCAGGTCGGCGAGCCGGTGACCGTGTCGATCAGGCCGGAACGCGTTCGCCTGGGCAGGCAGAGCGAGGCCAGCGTCAACCGGTTCTCGGGGCGCGTGGCCGAATTCATCTACCTGGGCGACCACGTGCGCGTACGCCTGGAGGTCTGCGGCAAGGCCGACTTCTTCGTCAAGCAACCCATCGCCGAACTCGATCCGGCCCTGGCCGTGGGTGACGTCATCCCCTTGGGCTGGGCCGTGGAGCACGCCCGTGCGCTCGACCCTGTGACCGAACTCCACTGAACACACCTGCCTCACCCAACCCTGCACTGCGGAGAGAACAAGAATGCGCAAACAGCTGAAACTGACCGCTCTGACCCTGGGCCTGCTGGCCGCCGCCCAGGCCTCGGCGACCGACCTGACGGTGGTGTCGTTCGGGGGCGCGAACAAGGCCGCCCAGGTCAAGGCGTTCTACGAGCCGTGGGAAAAGGCCGGCAAGGGCAAGATCGTCGCGGGCGAATACAACGGCGAGATGGCCAAGGTCAAAGCCATGGTCGACACCAACAGCGTGTCGTGGAACCTGGTCGAGGTCGAGTCGCCAGAGCTGGCGCGCGGCTGTGACGAAGGCCTGTTCGAAGAGCTCGACCCCGCGCTGTTCGGCAACGAGAGCGACTACGTCAAAGGCGCCATCCAGCCTTGCGGCGTCGGCTTCTTCGTCTGGTCGACCGTGCTGGCCTACAACGCCGACAAGCTCAAGAGCGCACCGACCAGCTGGGCGGATTTCTGGGACACCGAGAAATTCCCCGGCAAGCGCGGCCTGCGCAAGGGCGCCAAGTACACCCTGGAGTTCGCGCTGATGGCCGACGGCGTGGCGCCGAAGGATGTCTACGACGTGCTCGGCACCAAGGAAGGCCAGGACCGGGCCTTCAAGAAGCTCGACCAGCTCAAGGCCAACATCCAGTGGTGGGAAGCGGGCGCCCAGCCGCCGCAGTACCTGGCCTCGGGTGACGTGGTGATGAGCTCGGCCTACAACGGGCGCATCGCTGCGGTGCAGAAGGACAGCAACCTCAAGGTGGTGTGGAACGGCGGCATCTACGACTTCGATGCCTGGGCCATTCCCAAAGGTGCCAAGAACCAGGAGCAGGCCAAGCAGTTCATCGCCTACTCGGTCCAGCCCGAGCAGCAGAAGATCTACTCCGAGAACATCGCCTACGGGCCGGCCAATACCAAGGCCGTGAGCCTGCTCTCCGACGCGATCAAGCAGGACATGCCGACCACGCCGCAGAACATCGCCAACCAGGTGCAGATCGACGTGGCCTTCTGGGCCGACAACAGCGAAGCCCTGGAACAACGCTTCAACGCCTGGGCGGCGAAGAAGTAAGCCACGCTGCAGGAGCGCGGGCCCGTGTCGCACGGGGCCGCGCCGCTCGCTTTTCTGATTTCGGAGTTCGCCATGGCCATTGCAGTGCCCGTCAACGCAGGCGCCGGTCCAACCCTCAAGCAGCGGCTCAAGCGCGCCGAGCGGGTCAACCGCTGGAAGGCCCAGGCCCTGATCGCGCCGCTGGCGCTGTTCCTGCTGCTGGTGTTTCTGGTCCCCATTGCCGCGCTGCTGTTCAAGAGCGTCGCCAACCCGGAGGTGGTCGCTGGGCTGCCTCGGACCGTCGAAGCGGTCTCGGCCTGGGATGGCAAGAGCCTGCCAGGTGAGGACGCCTACCGGGCACTGAGCCAGGACCTGGCCGAGGCGCGCAAGCGCCAGACGTTGGGCGACCTGTCCAAGCGCCTGAACATGGAGCTGGCCGGCTACCGCAGCCTGCTGGCCAAGACGGCGCGCGCCTTGCCCTTCAAGCAGGCACCCGCGTCGTACAAGGAGGCCTTGCAGACGCTCGACGAGCGTTGGGGCGACCCGGCGTACTGGCAGGCCATCCGGCGCAACACCAGCACGGTGACGCCGTTCTACCTGCTGGCCTCGGTGGACCACCGGATCGATGACCTGGGCGAGGTGGCCAAGGCCACGCCCGATCAGGCCATCTACCTGGACATCTTTGCGCGCACGTTGTGGATGGGCGCGGTGATCACGGTCATCTGCCTGCTGCTGGCCTATCCCCTGGCCTACCTGCTGGCCAACCTGCCCACGCGCCAGAGCAACCTGTTGATGATCCTGGTGCTGCTGCCGTTCTGGACCTCGATCCTGGTGCGCGTGGCGGCCTGGATCGTGCTGCTGCAATCGGGCGGGCTGATCAACAGTGCGCTGATGGCCATGGGCATCATCGATGCGCCCCTGGAGCTGGTGTTCAACCGCACCGGTGTGTACATCTCGATGGTGCACATTCTTCTGCCGTTCATGATCCTGCCGTTGTACAGCGTCATGAAGGGCATCTCGCCCAGCTACATGCGCGCGGCGATCTCCCTGGGCTGCCACCCCTTCGCCAGCTTCTGGCGGGTGTACTTCCCGCAGACCTATGCCGGCATCGGCGCGGGGTGCCTGTTGGTGTTCATCCTTGCCATCGGCTACTACATCACCCCGGCGCTGCTCGGCAGCCCGAACGATCAGATGGTCAGCTACTTCGTCGCGTTCTACACCAACACCAGCATCAACTGGGGCATGGCCACAGCGCTGGGCGGCTTGCTGCTGCTGGCGACCGTGGTGCTGTACCTGATCTATAGCTGGCTGGTGGGCGCCAGCCGCCTGCGCCTGAGCTGAGGAGCCTTCGCCATGACCCATCCTTACCTGTCGCCTCTCGAGCGGGCCTGGTTCTACGGCCTGCGTATCCTGTGCGGCCTGATCCTGCTGTTCCTGGTCCTGCCCGTGCTGGTCATCGTGCCGCTGTCGTTCAACAGCGGCAGCTTCCTGGTGTACCCGCTGCAGGGCTTCTCCTTGCAGTGGTATCAGGACTTCTTCGCCTCCGCCGAATGGATGCGGGCCTTGAAGAACAGCGTCATCGTGGCGCCGGCGGCCACCGTGCTGGCCATGGTGTTCGGCACCCTGGCGGCGATCGGCCTGACCCGCGGCGACTTCCCCGGCAAGTCGCTGGTGATGGCGCTGGTGATCTCGCCGATGGTGGTGCCCGTGGTGATCATCGGTGTGGCCAGCTACCTGTTCTTCGCACCGCTGGGCCTGGGCAACAGCTTCCTGTCGCTGATCCTGGTGCACGCGGTGCTGGGCGTGCCGTTCGTGATCATCACCGTGTCGGCGACCTTGCAGGGCTTCAACTACAACCTGGTGCGCGCGGCGGCCAGCCTGGGCGCATCGCCCTTGCTGGCGTTCCGTCGGGTGACCCTGCCGCTGATCGCGCCGGGCGTGATCTCCGGCGCCCTGTTCGCCTTCGCCACCTCGTTCGACGAAGTGGTGGTGACGCTGTTTCTCGCCGGGCCTGAACAGGCCACCTTGCCACGGCAGATGTTCAGCGGCATCCGCGAGAACCTCAGCCCGACCATCGCGGCGGCGGCGACCTTGCTGATCGCCTTCTCCGTGGTCCTGCTGCTGACGCTGGAGTGGCTGCGCGGACGCAGCGAGAAGCTGCGCACCCAGCAGCCGGCCTGATCGCGCCGCGCCAGGGCAGAGGAGGGCAGCCGAACCGGGTTGACGCCGATCAGCGACAACCCGCGTGCCTGGGTTACACTACGCGCCACCGTGATTCTGCCCAAAGGTGCGCCATGCAGCCCTACGCTATTGCCCCGTCCATTCTTTCCGCCGACTTTGCCCGCCTGGGCGAAGAGGTCGACAAGGTCCTGGCGGCCGGGGCGGACATCGTCCATTTCGACGTGATGGACAACCACTACGTGCCCAACCTGACCATCGGCCCGATGGTCTGCACGGCGCTGCGCAAGTACGGCATCACCGCGCCGATCGACGTGCACCTGATGGTCAGCCCGGTCGACCGCATCATCGGCGACTTCGTCGAGGCCGGTGCCAGCTACATCACCTTCCACCCCGAAGCCACCCAGCACATCGATCGCTCGCTGCAACTGATCCGCGACGGCGGCTGCAAGGCCGGCCTGGTGTTCAACCCGGCCACCGGCCTGGACGTGCTCAAGTACGTGATGGACAAGGTCGACATGGTGCTGCTGATGAGCGTCAACCCAGGCTTCGGCGGCCAGAAGTTCATCCCCGGCACCCTGGACAAGCTGCGCGAGGCGCGGGCCCTGATCGATGCCAGCGGGCGTGACATCCGCCTGGAGATCGACGGCGGCGTCAACGTCCACAACATCCGCGAGATCGCGGCGGCCGGCGCCGACACCTTCGTCGCCGGTTCGGCGATCTTCAACGCGCCGGACTACCAGAGCGTCATCGCGCAGATGCGCGCCGAACTGGCTCAGGCCCGCCCATGAGCGGCTTCGAGCAGCTGTTTCCCGGGACGCTGCCGAAGCTTGTGATGTTCGACCTGGACGGCACCCTGATCGATTCGGTGCCGGACCTGGCGGCCGCGGTCGACCGCATGCTGGTCGCGCTGGGCCGCCCGCCCGCCGGGCTCGAGGCCGTGCGCCAGTGGGTCGGCAACGGCGCCGAGGTGCTGGTGCGCCGTGCCCTGGCCGGCAGCCTGGAGCATGCCCAGGTAAGCGACGCCGATGCCGCGCACGGGCTCGAGCTGTTCATGCAGGCCTACGACGAGCCGCACACGCTGACCACGCTCTATCCCGGTGTGGTCGACACCCTGCGCTGGCTGAACCGGCAGGGTGTGGAAATGGCCCTGATCACCAACAAGCCCGAACGCTTCGTCGGGCCCCTGCTGGACCAGATGAAGCTCGGCCGGTATTTCCGCTGGATCATCGGCGGCGATACCCTGCCCCAGAAGAAACCCGACCCGGCCGCCCTGCTGCGGGTCATGCAGATGGCCGGCGCCCAGCCGGGCGAGTCGCTGTTCGTGGGCGACTCGCGCAGCGACGTATTGGCGGCCAAGGCGGCAGGCGTGCCCTGCGCGGCGCTGAGCTACGGCTACAACCACGGTCGGCCGATCGAAGAGGAATCCCCGGACCTGGTGATCGATGACCTGCGCGCCCTGGTGCCTGGTTGCGTCGTCACCGACAGTGGGATAACGTTGACACCTCTTCACGCCTCCCAGGACAAGGATCCCGACGTGATGGTCAACGGCACACTCTGGATGAAAGTCATCAAGGCACTGGCCCGCTGGCGCTGGCGCGCCTGACTTCCGCCTGCCGGCGCACCGCCGGCCGCTCCACCTGCCCGACCCATTGCTGCTTGCCACGAGGCTGACCCATGACCCGCGACGAATTCCTGCGCCTGGCCGCTGCCGGCTACAACCGCATTCCCCTGGCTTTCGAGACCCTGGCCGACTTCGACACGCCGCTGTCGATCTACCTGAAACTGGCCGACCACCCCAACACCTACCTGCTCGAGTCCGTCCAGGGCGGAGAGAAGTGGGGGCGTTATTCGATGATCGGACTGCCGTCGCGCACGGTGCTGCGGGTGCACGATCACCAGGTCAGCATCCTGCAGGACGGGGTGCAGGTCGAGAGCCATGACGTCGAGGACCCGCTGGCGTTCGTCGAACAGTTCAAGGACCGCTACAAGGTCGCCGACATTCCGGGCCTGCCGCGCTTCAATGGCGGGCTGGTCGGGTACTTCGGCTATGACTGCGTGCGTTACGTGGAAACACGTCTGGGCCCATGCCCCAACCCCGATCCGCTCGGTGTGCCGGACATCCTGCTGATGGTCTCCGACGCCGTCGTGGTGTTCGACAACCTGGCCGGCAAGATGCACGCGATCGTGCTGGTCGATCCGGCCCAGGACGAGGCCTTCGAGGCAGGGCAGGCGCGTTTGCAGGCCTTGCTGGCCACGCTGCGCGAACCGATCCTGCCGCGCCGTGGCCTCGACCTGGGCGGGCCGCAGGCCGCCGAGCCGGCGTTCCGCTCCAGCTTCACCCGCGAGGACTACGAGCGCGCCGTCGATACCATCAAGGAATACATCCTGGCCGGCGACTGCATGCAGGTGGTGCCGTCCCAGCGCATGTCGATCGATTTCCAGGCGGCGCCCATCGACCTGTATCGGGCCCTGCGGGCGTTCAACCCCACGCCGTACATGTACTTCTTCAACTTCGGCGACTTCCATGTCGTGGGCAGCTCGCCGGAAGTGTTGGTGCGGGTCGAGGACAACCTGGTCACGGTTCGCCCGATCGCCGGCACCCGGCCACGGGGCGCGACCGAGGAAGCCGACCGCGCGCTGGAGCAGGACCTGCTGTCCGACGAGAAGGAAATCGCCGAGCACCTGATGCTCATCGACCTGGGCCGCAACGACACCGGGCGCGTCTCTCAGACCGGTAGCGTGCGCCTGACCGAGAAGATGGTGATCGAGCGCTACTCCAACGTGATGCACATCGTGTCCAACGTCACCGGGCAGTTGCGCGAGGACCTGACGGCCATGGACGCCCTGCGCGCCATCCTGCCGGCCGGTACCTTGTCGGGAGCGCCGAAGATCCGTGCCATGGAAATCATCGACGAGCTGGAGCCGGTCAAGCGTGGTGTGTATGGCGGCGCGGTCGGTTATTTTGCCTGGAACGGCAATATGGACACCGCGATCGCCATTCGTACCGCGGTGATCAAGGACGGCGAGCTGCACGTGCAGGCCGGTGGAGGCATCGTCGCCGACTCGGTGCCGGCGCTGGAGTGGGAAGAAACCATCAACAAGCGTCGCGCCATGTTCCGGGCCGTGGCGCTTGCCGAGCAGTCCACGCGCAAGGCGTGACCGCTGTCCGTCATGCGAAGGGGCTGAGCTCCCGTCGCATGACGGATCTCCATGGACCGCGTCAGAAGTCCAGGCTGAGGGCCAGGTTCACCCCTTGCTGGGTAAGCTCGCCCTGTTTGCGCCAGTCGTAGTGCGCGCCTAGACGCACGCCCGACACCACCTCATGGTCGATGCCCAGGCTGGCCCGCGTCAGCTGGCTGTCCGGGGTATGGCCGGCCAGGGTGAAACGGTTGCCCGGCAGACGCTTGAGGTTCAGCGTCACCGCCTGCGTCTCGTCTTCGAACTCATGTTCCCGTGCCGCCTCGGCGAACAGCCGCGTGCGAGGCGTCAGGTTGAGGCCGGCTTGCAGACCGGCGCCCAGGCGTTTCGAAGTGCGCGTCTGCGTCTCGACGTCGAGGGCCGTGGAGCGGTCGCTGCGCTCGCCGTACCCCGCGACACGGACCCGGGCGTAGTCGGCGCTGAGGAACGGCGACAGTTGCCAAGGGCTGGTCTCGGGCATGAGGTTCACGCCCAGACGGCCCATCGCGGCCCAGGCCCGGCCGTCGGTGTCGCCGTGCTCGGTACGCTGGCTGACGCCCAGGGCGAAGGTCCGCTTCAGGTCGTCGTAGTCCAGGTGACCGGCCGTGAGGGCGGCGTCGGCCCACCAGCGGTCGTGGGCGTACTGGGCGAAGGCCGTCGCCAGGTAGCTGCGCAGCCGGTAGCGCGAATCCTGCGCACCGAGTTCCAGCGACTGTCGCCCTGCGCCGCCGGCCACGCCCAGCCGCCAGTCCTCGTTCACGCGGTAGCTGCCGCCCACGGTCAATTGATAGCCACGACCGTCTCCGCTGGCGGCGCTGCGCTGACCGTCGATGTCCAGGTCCTGCCCACTGGCGGCCACGATCGCCTGCCAGTGCCCCGTTGCCTGCCAGGGTGCCCGCCATTGGCTGCGCAGGGCATCCTGGTGAGCCGCCAGACTGCCCAGTGCCATGTCGGGTAGCAGCGACAGTTCCCAGGGGGCCGAGAGGATCGAGTAGGCGTAATCGGCGATCAGGCGCTGGCCTGCCGTGGTTGGGTGCACGGCGTCGTTGAACAGCAGGCGCTCAGGGTCGGGCGTCTGCCCATCGACGCCGTAGACCGGGTTCTGTCGGCAGCCGTTGCCGCTGTAGCAGGTGCCGACCAGGTTCTGGCCGGTGGCCAGGCCGAACGCGGCCGGGTCGCTGATGGCTTCTTGCAGCAGCGCTGGAACGTTGAGCGGGATGATTTGCGCGTCGATCTGCCCCAGTTGCCCGACCAGTGCCTGGTTGAACACTCCGGACAGTTGAGACAGCGCGCCTTGCAGAGGCGAGCCGCTGAACGTGGGCGTCTGCCCTAGGTCAGGCAGCAGCCAGACCATGATGTAACGGGCGCCACCTTGTTGCAGGGCCTGGACGCTGCCCGCCAGGCGAGACGCGGCGGCCACCGCGCCCGCCGGGCTGGTGACCCAGCCTTGCAGGAAGTCGTTGCCGCCCCCGGTCAGGTAGTACAGCGCGTTGGGGTCTGCCCTGCGTCCGTTGGCCAGGTAGCCTGGCCGTTGCCGGTCGATGCCGGCTTGCGGGCTTTGCACGGAGGAGGTGCCGATGATCGAGTCGAGGATCTGGTCGGTCCGGTAGCCGCCGACCGCCCAGTTGTCGCCATCCGGCCGGCCCAGGACGGGGCTGAGTGGCGAGGTGGACGGCAGCAGGGCCGTCGGCGCGATCCCCAGTTGTTGACCCAGCAGGGTCGGTGAGACCTGCCCGTAGGCGCCGTCCGGGCCGCGGTTGGTGAAGCGCAGGCCATCGGGCAGGTGCTGGGCATCGGGAAACTGCCCTGCGTCGCTCAGGCTGTCACCGAACACGATCATGCCCGAGTAAGGCGTCGGGGCGGCCAGGGCGGGCCCCGCCGACAGAATGAGCGTGCCGAGCAGCGCGCGCAGGAAAGGGGGAGTGCGCATGGGACGGTCCTTGTTATTGGAGTTGTGAGGGAACGATAGCCGACCGTGGAAAAACGGCCGCTGGACCCGTCGCATGCTGGTGCAGTCGGTTTTCTCCGGGATAGGAGACGCTTCCCAAGTTAGGTTAGGAAATTTCCCAGCTCACCCATCGTGCAAGCCGATGGACAAACCGGCTCGCATCGGGCTGAAAACCGCTGCCAACGGGCGCGACGGCGACCGATCCAGCACAGACGTCATCGCCCGATGCGGTGCAGATCCGACGCCTGCGAACAGGCGAGAAAACCTCGGAAAAAAGGGGTCGACGCTCGCTTCGGCGCAACGCTATACTCGGGCCACATTTCACGCAGGCCGTGGCATCGCGCCATGCCCGCACACCCTCGATGGTTAGGTAGCATGACCTGTCACGCAGCGACTTCATTCACCCGTTGGTGGCGCTTCCTCTAGGAAGCGGCAAGTCGTTGCGGTTTGAAACCGGACCCTGCCGCCGTCATCGGCCAGCAGGTTTCAGATTCCAGACAGCTCACCGGTACGGCGGCTCCAACCCCCAGGAGAACGCGCCATGCCGATTCACCGTTCCATGCCCTACACGACAATCCCCGCACGTGCTGCCAGCCGTGTGTGGCTTGCCCTGCGCGCTGCGTGGCGCCGGGTGGTCGACGCAGGTCCGCGGCAGGTCGCTGCCCCAGGGTTTTTCTCTCATCGACTCGAGTGCACAGGTGCCCCATGCTGCTGATGATCGACAACTACGACTCCTTCACCTACAACGTGGTGCAGTACCTGGGCGAGCTGGGGGCCGAGGTCAAGGTCATCCGCAACGATGAGCTGACCCTCGCCGAGATCGAAGCCCTGGCCCCGGAGCGCATCGTCGTCTCTCCCGGCCCCTGCACCCCGAGCGAAGCCGGGATTTCCCTCGAAGCCATCCGGCATTTTGCCGGCAAGCTGCCGATCCTGGGCGTCTGCCTGGGCCATCAGTCCATCGGCCAGGCGTTCGGGGGTGACGTGGTGCGCGCCCGGCAGGTGATGCATGGCAAGACCAGCCCCGTCCACCATCGCGACCTGGGCGTGTTCGCCGAACTGGCCAACCCGGTCACCGTGACGCGCTACCACTCGCTGGTGGTCAAGCGCGAGACCTTGCCCGAGTGCCTGGAAGTCACGGCCTGGACGGCGCACGACGATGGCTCGGTGGACGAGATCATGGGCCTGCGCCACAAGACCCTGAACGTCGAAGGCGTGCAGTTCCACCCCGAATCGATCCTGACCGAACAAGGCCACGAGCTGTTCGCCAACTTCCTCAAGCAGACCGGCGGCCAGCGCTAAGGACAGACCATGGATATCAAGAGTGCATTGAGCCGCATCGTCGGCCAGCTGGACCTGTCGACCGACGAAATGCGTGATGTCATGCGCCAGATCATGACGGGCCAGTGCAGTGACGCGCAGATCGGCGCCTTTCTCATGGCCATGCGCATGAAGAGCGAGAGCATCGACGAGATCGTCGGGGCGGTGTCGGTGATGCGAGAGCTGGCTGATAAGGTCGAGCTGGCGAGCCTTGAGGGCGTGGTCGACATCGTCGGAACCGGTGGCGACGGCGCGAACATCTTCAACGTGTCCACGGCGTCGGCCTTCGTGCTGGCCGCGGCAGGTTGCCCAGTCGCCAAGCACGGCAACCGTGCGGTCTCGGGCAAGAGCGGCAGCGCCGACCTGCTGGAAGCCGCCGGCATCTACCTCAACCTCACCCCCGTGCAGGTGGCACGCTGCGTTGACGCGCTGGGCATCGGTTTCATGTTCGCCCAGGGCCACCATTCGGCGATGAAGCACGCGGCCGGCCCGCGCCGTGACCTGGGGCTGCGCACCCTGTTCAACATGCTGGGCCCGCTTACGAATCCGGCCGGCGTGCGCCATCAGGTCGTTGGCGTGTTCAGCCAGGCCTTGTGCAGACCACTCGCCGAAGTGCTGCAGCGCATGGGCAGCAAGCATGTGCTGGTGGTGCACTCCAAGGATGGTCTGGACGAGTTCAGCCTGGCGGCGCCAACGTTCGTCGCCGAACTGAACAAGGGCGAGATTTCCGAATACTGGGTCGAGCCTGAAGACCTGGGCATCAAGAGCCAAAGCCTGCATGGCCTGGCGGTGGACGGTCCGCAGGCATCCCTGGCGCTGATCCGCGATGCCCTGGGCCGGCGCAAGACCGAAGAAGGACAGAAGGCTGCCGAAATGATCGTGCTCAATGCGGGTGCCGCGCTGTACGCGGCCGACCATGCCATGAGCCTCAAGTCGGGGGTCGACCTGGCGCACGACGTCCTGCACACCGGGCTGGCCTGGGAGAAAGTGCAGGAGCTGGGCGCCTTTACCGCGGTATTCAAGCAGGAGAACGAGGCATGAGCGTACCGACGGTATTGGAGAACATTCTGGCGCGCAAGGTCGATGAAGTGGCCGAGCGCCGCCGCCGGGTCGGTCTGGACGAACTCGAGCGACTGGCTGCCGCGGCCGATGCGCCGCGGGGTTTTGCCAGGGCGCTGATCGAGCAGGCCGGGCAGAAGAAACCGGCGGTGATTGCCGAGATCAAGAAGGCCTCGCCGAGCAAGGGCGTGATCCGCGAGCAGTTCGAGCCGGCCGAGATCGCGGTCAGCTACGAAAAGGGGGGCGCGACCTGCCTGTCGGTGCTGACCGACATCGATTTCTTCCAGGGCGCCGATGCATATTTGCAGCAAGCGCGCGCGGCCTGTGCCCTGCCGGTCATTCGCAAGGATTTCTTGATCGACCCCTACCAGGTGGTGGAAGCCCGTGCGCTGGGTGCCGACTGCATCTTGCTGATCGTATCGGCGCTGGACGACGTGCGCATGGCCGAACTGGCCGCCACGGCCAAGCAGGTAGGCCTGGACGTGCTGGTGGAAGTGCACGATGGCCACGAACTGGAGCGTGCGCTGGCTACGCTGGACACGCCGTTGATCGGGGTGAACAACCGTAACCTGCACACCTTCGAGGTCAGCCTGGAAACCACGCTGGACCTGCTGCCGAGGATTCCACGCGACCGTCTGGCGATCACCGAGAGCGGCGTGCTCAACCGCGCCGACGTCGACCTGATGAAGATCAACGAGGTGTATGCCTTCCTGGTCGGCGAGGCGTTCATGCGGGCCGAGTTGCCAGGGCAGGAGTTGCAGCGTCTGTTCTTCCCGGAACTGCCGGTGCAGGGCTCGGGCGGCGCGCTGGACTGAGTCTGGCGTCACGTCGAGCGACAGGGATTGTGGAGGCCGCACGGCGGCATGGACGAGGAGGCGCGATGACGGACGGTGTGTTGAACCTTGAGGTGGAGCAAGGCCTGCAGGCCGAGCAGGCCTTGCTGACGGAGGTGTGCCAGGGGCAGCGCGAGTCCGGCCTGCTGGTCTGGCGGCCTACCGACCGTGCGCTGGTCATGCCCCGGCGCATGAGCCGTCTGGAGGGCTTCGAGAGCGCCAGCCGGCAGCTCGCCGACGCGGGGTGGCCGATCCTGCTGCGCGAGACCGGGGGCGAACCCGTGCCGCAATCGTCGGCGACGGTCAACCTGGCGCTGGTCTATGTGGCGCCGCGCAGCGAAGGGGATCATGGCCGCATCGAGCGGGCCTACGAGCGTCTGTGCCTCCCCTTGTGCGAGCTGCTCGGCGCGTGGGGCGTGGACACGTCGCTGGGCGAGGTGGAAGGCGCCTTCTGCGACGGCCGCTACAACGTCAATATCCAGGGGCGCAAGTGGGTCGGCACGGCCCAGCGCTGGCGCCAGGGGCTGGGTGGCAAGCGGCCGGTCGTGCTGGTCCACGGCGCCTTGTTGCTCGAGGATGAGCGCGTCTCGATGATTCAGGCCGTGAACCGTTTCAACACCTGTTGCGCCCTGGAGCAGCGGTGCCAGGTCGAGAGCCATATCGCCTTGAGCGAGGTGATGCCGGAGGCGCCATGGGCGCGCGACTTCGTCCGCGTGTACCAGGACGTGCTCCATGCCTTGCCCAGCGAGTGATCCGGTGGGTGTCAGCGTGCGCCCAGCACGACCATGGTCTTGCCCTTGACCTGGACCAGGTTGCGCTCCTCGAGATCCTTGAGGACACGTCCGACCATCTCTCGGGAGCAACCGACGATGCGGCCGATCTCCTGACGCGTCACCTTGATCTGCATGCCATCCGGGTGGGTCATGGCGTCAGGCTGCTGGCACAGCTCCAGCAGGCAGCGCGCCACACGTCCGGTCACGTCGAGGAATGCCAGGTCGCCGACCTTGCGCGTGGTGTTGCGTAACCGTTGCGCCATCTGTGCGCCCAGGGCATACAGGATCTGCGGGTCCTCGTGGGCCAGTTCGCGAAATTTCTCGTAGCTGATTTCTGCAATTTCGCAGTCGGTCTTGCTGCGCACCCAGGCGCTTCGTTGGCAGGCCTGTTCCTCGGGGCCGAACAGGCCTAGCTCGCCGAAGAAGTCGCCGGCATTGAGGTAGGCGATGATCATTTCGTGCCCGTCGTCGTCTTCGATCAGGATGGTGACCGAGCCCTTGATGATGAAGGACAGGCTGTCGGCCGTGTCTCCGGCGCTGATGAGGTTGCTTTTGGCCGCATGGCGGCGTCGCTGACAATGCGCCAGCAACTTGTCGATGTTCTTGATTCGAGGAGCCAAGGCTGAGGCGACCATCACGGAATCCTGTCCACGCGTGCACGAAGGGTTTGATCGGTTGTTTGACGGCGAGCCGCCAGCGAATTGGCGCCAGCTTATCAGACCGTTTGTCGCACGTCGGCAGGCAAGCGGGGCGACTTTATCGTTTCCAAGCGAACCGACAGCGTCTAAGCTGAGGACCTTTTGTCAGTCAGGAGTCAGGAACAATGAAGGCGCGTATCCAGTGGGCCGGCGAGGCCATGTTCCTTGGTGAATCAGGCAGCGGGCACGTGGTCGTCATGGACGGCCCACCCGAGGCCGGGGGGCGCAACCTGGGCGTGCGCCCGATGGAGATGCTGCTGCTGGGCCTGGGCGGCTGCAGCAGTTTCGACATCGTGAGCATCCTGAAGAAGTCACGTCAGCGCGTGGAAAGCTGCGAGGCGTTCCTGGACGCCGATCGGGCCGACGAAGAGCCGAAAGTCTTCACCCGCATCCACATGAATTTCGTGGTCAAGGGCCGTGGGCTGAAAGAAGCCCAGGTCAAGCGCGCCGTGGAATTGTCGGCGGAGAAGTATTGCTCGGCCTCCATCATGCTCGAGCGTGCGGGCGTGGAAGTCACCCACGGCTACGAGATCGTCGAGCTGGACTGACAGGCGCGGGCCTGGGGATGCGCCGCACCCCCGGGCCACGGCATCAGATACGGTAGGTGCTCTTGGTCATGACCTTGGCCAGCAGGCTCATGCCGAAGCGCACCGGGGCGGGGAAGCGGTAGCCGCCGGCATCGAGCGCGGACTCGGCGTGGTGCGCTTCGTCGGTCAGCATCTGTTCGAGAATCGCGCGGGACTTTTCGTCCTCGGTGGGCAGCTGCGCCAGGTGCTCATCCAGGTGCTTGCACACCTGTCGCTCGGTCGCGGCGACGAACCCCAGGCTGACCTTGTCGCTGACCAGCCCGGCAAAGGCGCCAATGCCGAACGACATGCCGTAGAACAGCGGGTTGAGGACACTGGGGTGGCTGTTGAGCTGGCGAATGCGCTGCTCGCACCAGGCCAGGTGATCGATCTCTTCTTCGGCGGCGTGCTCCATGGCCTTGCGGACCTGCGGCAGTTTCGCCGTCAGCGCCTGCCCCTGGTACAGCGCCTGGGCGCAGACTTCGCCGGTGTGGTTGATGCGCATGAGACCGGCAACGTGCCGGGCCTGGGGCTCGTCCAGCTGGATGTCGGGCTTGACGACGGCGGGAGAGGGACGGGACGGTTGGCCGCTGAAGGGCAGCAGCGTGCGCAGGGCGGTGTCGGCCTGCAACAGCACGCGGTCGAGCGGCGAGTAGTGACGTTCGGTAGCCATCGGGCACCTCCGCAAGAGTGTGCCCGACAGTGTACCTCAATCGCCGCGTACGGGCGTGCGCAGGATCAGCCCGGCGGCCAGTTCATCTGGCGCTGGCCGAGCACGTGCAGATGGATGTGGTAGACCGTCTGGCCACCCAGTTCATTGCAGTTCATGACGACGCGGAAACCGTCCTCGCAACCCAGTTCCTTGGCCAGGCGCTGCGCCGTGAACAGGATGTGGCCGGCCAGGAGCTTGTCGTCTTCCTGCAGGTCGTTGAGGGTGCGAATGGGCTTTTTCGGGATGACCAGAAAGTGCACCGGGGCCTGCGGGGCAATGTCGTGAAAGGCCAGGACCTGGTCGTCCTCGTAGATGATCTTGGCCGGGATTTCCCGGTTGATGATCTTGGTGAAGAGAGTCTCCACAGTACGTCTCCATGGTGAGGGTCGCGCCGAGTGTAACCAGCGTGACCGCCTGCGCCCAGCGCTATTCGATACCCAGCGGTCGATAGCGCTGGTGGATGACGCCTGCCAGCTTGCGGGTCAGCCAGCGGGGCAGCAGGCGCGGTGCCAGCGCCAGCCAGCGATAGCGATCATCCGGCTGGATCAGTGCGCGGTTCTTGTCCAGCGCCCGCACCGTATACAGGGCGACTTCTTCGGCGCTCAGGCAGCGGCGCCTGCCTTCCAGCCGTGGAATGCGCCGCCGTGGTGATTGGACCGGGCCGGGGCAGAGCACCGAGACCTGGATGCCGATCCGCTTGAGTTCCTCGCGCAGGGCCTCGGAAAAGCTCAGGACATAGGCCTTGCTGGCCGCGTAGCCCGCCATCCACGGACCGGGCGCATGGGCCGCCAGGGCCGCCACGTTGAGGATCTGCCCTCCGCCGTGCAGCGCCATGAGGTTGCCCACGGCGTGGCACAGGCGCGTCAGGGTCATGATGTTGACTTCGAGCAGGTCCTGCTCGTCGGCCCACTCCTGTGCCAGGAATGGCCCATAGGAACGCAGGCCCGCGCAGTTGACCAGCAGGTCGACCCGGTGCTCGCCTTCTTCCAGCTCGAGCACGAAACCCGATACGCGCAACGGTTCGCTCAGGTCACAGGCACGGAACAGCACCTCGACGCCGAACCGCTGGGTCAGTTCGAGGGCGATGGGCTCCAGGGCTTCGCGGTGGCGTGCCACCAGAATGAGGTTGCGCCCGCGCCGTGCCAAGGCCTCGGCCAGGGCCAGGCCCAGGCCACTGGAGGCGCCGGTGATCATGGCGTAACGGGTCATGCGCGGCTCCTGGGCGGCGAAAAGAGCGCCAGTGTACCGCGAGGCCAGGGGAGGCGCTGGCTTTTGCGCAGCACCTGAAGGCAGGGGCGGGCGATGCCGGTGCGCCTGGCGCCCGACGACGGTTCAGAACGGCTTGACGACCACCAGGATGACCACGGCCAGCAGCACGAGCACGGGCACTTCGTTGAACCAGCGGTAGTAGACGTGGCTGCGTCGGTTCTCTCCCAGGGCGAAGCGTTTGCGCTGCGCGCCGCAGATGTGGTGGTAACCGGTCAGCAGCAGCACCAGCGTCAGTTTCGCATGCATCCAGCCCTGGCTCAGGAAGCCTGGGTTGAGCACCAGCAGCCAGATGCCGAACACGTAGGTGGCGATCATGGCGGGGTTCATGATGCCCCGGTACAGCTTGCGCTCCATGATGGCGAAGCGCTCCTGGCTGACGCTGTCGGTGCTTTGGGCATGGTAGACGAACAGCCGGGGCAGGTAGAACAGCCCGGCGAACCAGCACACCATGCTGACGATATGCAGCGCCTTGATCCATAAATAGAGCATCGTTGGTTTCCTCGAGGGTTTTCACGGTGGTCAGATAGTAGAGAGCAACGGCCATCAGAGCCATCACAACGGTTGTGAGCAGGCGTGCGCATCCCTATCATCGTGGCTTTACAGTCGGTTCGTTGAGAGGGACACGCGTCATGATCAAGGTCGGTATCGTCGGCGGCACGGGCTACACCGGTGTCGAACTGCTGCGTCTGCTGGCGCAGCATCCACAGGCCGACGTGGTGGTCATCACCTCGCGTTCGGAAGCCGGTTTGCCGGTCGAGGACATGTACCCCAATCTGCGAGGCCACTACGATGGCCTGAAGTTCAGCGTACCGGACACCAAGACCCTGGCGGCGTGCGATGTGGTCTTCTTCGCCACACCCCATGGGGTCGCCCATGCCCTGGCCGGCGAACTGTTGGATGCCGGTACCCGGATCATCGACCTGTCCGCCGATTTCCGTCTGCAGGACGCCGTCGAATGGGAAAAATGGTACGGCCAGCCCCATGGTGCGCCCGATCGACTGCCGGGAGCGGTCTACGGCCTGCCTGAAGTCAATCGCGAGAAGATTCGCCAGGCGCGCCTGATCGCGGTGCCGGGCTGCTACCCGACTGCCACGCAGCTGGGCTTCCTGCCGTTGCTGGAATCCGGCCTGGCCGACCCGATGCGCCTGATCGCCGACTGCAAGTCCGGCGTCAGTGGTGCAGGGCGCGGGGCGGCGGTCGGCTCGCTGTTCTGCGAGGCGGGCGAGAGCATGAAAGCCTACGCGGTCAAAGGGCATCGCCACCTGCCCGAAATCAGCCAAGGCTTGCGGCTGGCCGCAGGGGGCGAGATCGGTCTGACCTTCGTGCCGCACCTGACCCCGATGATTCGCGGCATCCACGCCACCCTGTATGCGACCGTGGCCGACACGTCGGTCGACCTGCAGGCGCTGTTCGAGAAGCGCTATGCCGACGAGCCGTTCGTCGATGTGATGCCGGCGGGCAGCCATCCGGAGACGCGCAGCGTACGGGGCGCCAACATGTGCCGTATCGCGGTTCACCGTCCACAAGGGGGCGACCTGGTCGTGGTGCTGTCGGTGATCGACAACCTGGTCAAGGGGGCGTCTGGGCAGGCCGTGCAGAACCTGAACATCCTCTTCGGGCTGGACGAGCGCCTGGGTCTGGCCCATGCGGGCATGCTGCCCTAGTCCATTAGGGGGCGTGCGCTACAAGCTACAAGTAAGAGCAAGAGCAGATCAGCGAAGCGCCGCGATCTGCTTCTACTTGAAGCTCGAAGCTCGAAGCTTGCCACTCACGCCCCCCATAGTTGACCAATTTTCTAGGAGAAGCGGATAATGCACGCCATCACGTGTTATGGCGGCATTGCGCCGGGAGAGTCTGATGAGTGTCGAAACCTTCACCCCTACCATCCTGGAGTTCACCGAAGGGGCCGCGCACAAGGTCAAGACCTTGGTGACCGAGGAAGGCAACGATCGTCTCAAGTTGCGCGTCTTCGTCACAGGTGGCGGTTGCTCGGGCTTCCAGTACGGTTTCACGTTCGATGAGGACGTGGCCGATGACGACACCGTGGTCGAGCGCGAGGGCGTGGCGCTGGTGGTCGATCCCATGAGCTTCCAATACCTGGCAGGCGCCCAGGTGGATTACCAGGAAGGCCTGGAAGGCTCGCGGTTCATCATCAAGAACCCGAATGCCACCACCACCTGCGGGTGTGGTTCGTCCTTCTCGATCTGAGTGGGCGCCTAAAACCAGAACGCCGCGCGATTGCGCGGCGTTTTGCTGTCTGCGTTCCGGGTATCGGCCTCAGGCAGGGTAGATGGCGCCCAGCACGCGTAGTCCCCGTGCTGCCGTCACGCTCGGACGGTTGGCCGGGATGCCTTCCAGGCAGCAGTGGGCGAGCCAGGCGAATGCCATGGCTTCCATCCAGTCCGGATCTACACCTTGCGCGGCGGTACTGGCAACGTTCACCCCTGGCAGGAGACGTGCCAGGCGCTGCATCAGCGCACCATTGCGTGCACCACCGCCACAGACCAGAACCCTCTGGCAGTGGGGCTGTGCCTGAAGCAACGCATCGACGATGCTGCGCGCGGTCAGCTCCAGCAGGGTCGCCTGCACGTCGTGGTCCGCGAGCGGGCCTTGAGCGGCCAGGTGGTTGTCCAGCCACGGCAGGTTGAAGACTTCGCGCCCCGTGCTCTTGGGGCCATTCCCCGCAAAGAAAGGCGCTGCCAGCAAGGCATCGAGCAAGGGTTGCGACAAGCGCCCGCTGGCGGCCCATCGACCGTCGGCGTCGAAGGGCTGGCCCTGGATGCGCTCGATCCAGGCATCCAGCAGCACATTGCCGGGGCCGCAGTCGAAGCCCCGCACGGGCATATCGGGTTCGACCAGGCTGAGGTTGCTGAAGCCGCCGACGTTCAGGACGGCAAGGGGTTGCTTGAGGTCGGCGAACAACGCTTCGTGGAAGGCTGGCACCAACGGCGCACCTTGGCCGCCCGCCGCCACATCGCGGCGTCTGAAATCGCTGACGACCGTGATGCCGGTCCGCTCGGCCAGCAGGGCCGGGTTGCCGATCTGCACCGTGAAGCCACGTGCCGGTTCATGACGGATGGTTTGCCCGTGGCTGCCGATGGCGCGGATGTCCGCAGGCGACAAGCCTCGCTCGGCAAGCAAGGCGTTCACCCCGTCGGCTGCGAGGCTGGCCCAGTGATTCTCGGCCAAGGCTGCGCGTGCCACTTCATCCGGCCCGCTGGCGCACAAGGCGAGCAGGGCCTGGCGAAGATCGCCTGGCATGGGCAGGTAGCGGCTGGCCAGCAGGCGAACGGATTCGCTCTGCTCCACCAGGGCAATATCCAGCCCGTCCAGGCTGGTGCCGGACATCACCCCGATATAGAGCGCCATGGTCAGCGCTTGTTGGAGGCGAGCAGGGTGGCTTTTTCCTGATCCATGCGGGCGATCAGGGGTTTGCTCTGCTGCAGGAAGCGCTGGCGTTCGGCCTTGGCGATCGGGTCGGCCATGGGCACTTTCTGGCTCAGCGGGTCCACGTGAACGCCGTTGACCTGGAATTCATAGTGCAAGTGGGGGCCGGTGGACAGGCCCGTGGTGCCGATGTAGCCGATCACCTGGCCCTGTTTGACGGTGCTGCCGGTGGTGACGCCCTTGGCGAAGCCCTGCATGTGTCCGTAGAGCGTCTGGTAGGCGTTGCCATGCTTGATGATCACGGTGTTGCCGTAGCCGCCGCGACGTCCGGCCAGCAGCACCTTGCCATCGCCTGCGGCCTTGATCGGCGTGCCGCGTGGCGCCGCGTAGTCGACGCCCTTGTGGGCACGGATCTTGTTGAGGATCGGATGCTTGCGCCCGGCGGAGAAACGCGAACTGATGCGGGCGAAGTCTACCGGGGTGCGAATGAAGGCTTTGCGCAGGCTGTTGCCATCGGCGGTGTAGTAGCTGGTGTTGCCCTGCTTGTTGGTGTAGCGCACCGCAGTGTAGGTCTTGCCGCGGTTGGTGAAGCGGGCGGAGAGGATGTTGCCGGTGCCGACGACCTTGCCGTCCATGACCTTCTGCTCGTAGACCACGTCGAATTCGTCGCCAGGGCGGATGTCCTGGGCGAAGTCGATGTCGTAGCCCAGGACGCGAGCCATGTCCATGGTCATGCTGTGGGACAGACCGGCACGCTGCGCCGAAGCGGCCAGCGAGCTGTTGATCACGCCGTGGGCATAGGCCGTGCGTACCACGGGCTTGCTGATTTCGCGCTCGAAAGTGAACCCTTTGTCGGTGCGCGCCAGGCGGATGCTCTCGAGGTTGTTGACCTTGGTGTGCAGCAGGGCCAGTGCACCGTCCTTGTCGAATTCGAACTGCAGCACCTGGCCATGCTTGAGCTGGCTGAACTGCTTGGCTTGCTTGCTGCTGGCGAGCACGTCGTGAACCACGTTGGCGGGCAGGCCCACCTTGGCGAACAGCGTGGACAGCGTATCGCCCTTGGCGACCTTCACTTCCCGATGGCTCGGCAGGGCTTTGGCGGGGGCGGTGGCGGCCGTTTCCTCGGAGGGCTTGGCGGTCGCAGCCGGTGTGTCGATCTGGGCGAAGGGTGAAGCTTGCTGGTTGTTCGATTGCACGAGCGGCGCCGTGCGTGAATCGTCCTTGAGTTGCTCGACCGGGCTGTCCAGTTCAAGGCTGAGGGTGGTCTTCTTGGCTTCCACGTCGCTGGTAGGAAAGACCAGAAGCGCCAGGCTGAGGAGGGCGGCGAGGCCGCTGGCGGCCAATAGATGGCTCTTCGGATAAAGCGGAGGCGCTTTAGGCGTGTCGTTGGTCATAGGTGAGGTGACTTTGAAAAGGTGAAAAGGAATAGATGAATGACATGATGAAGATGAAATAACTGTATAAAATATAACCAAATCCTTTTCGGCGCAAGGGCGGCAGACGTCTCAGGGCCTGCCATGAGTCACATCGTGTGTCGAACTTGTTTTTGATGGCCGATCTTGTATGGTTGGCTCCCTTTGAATCTGAGCCTTGCGGGTCTGTGTATGAAGTCGGTTGAAGAACAGCTGGCGCTTATCAAGCGCGGTGCGGAAGAGGTGCTGGTCGAGTCGGAACTGGTCGAGAAGCTCAAGCGTGGTGAGCCGCTGCGCATCAAGGCCGGCTTCGACCCGACCGCGCCGGACCTGCACCTGGGCCATACGGTGTTGATCAACAAGCTGCGCCAGTTCCAGGAGCTGGGGCATCAGGTCATCTTCCTGATCGGTGACTTCACCGGGATGATCGGCGACCCCAGCGGCAAGAGCGCCACGCGTCCACCGCTGACGCGCGAGCAGGTGCTGGACAACGCCGAGACCTACAAGCAGCAGGTCTTCAAGATCCTGGATCCGGCCAAGACCGAGGTGGCGTTCAACTCCACCTGGATGGACCTGCTCACACCAGCCGACTTCATTCGCCTGGCGTCGCAGTACACCGTGGCCCGCATGCTGGAGCGCGACGACTTCGACAAGCGGTATTCCAGCAATCAGCCCATCGCTATCCACGAGTTCCTCTATCCATTGGTGCAGGGGTACGACTCGGTCGCGCTCAAGGCGGACGTCGAGCTGGGCGGGACCGATCAGAAATTCAACCTGCTGATGGGGCGCGAGTTGCAGCGCGCCTATGGGCAGGAGGCGCAGAACATCGTCACCATGCCGCTGCTCGAAGGGCTCGACGGCGTGAAGAAGATGTCCAAGTCGCTGGGCAATTATGTCGGCATCCAGGAAGCGCCTGGCGTGATGTACAGCAAGCTCGTGTCGATTCCCGATACCTTGATGTGGCGATACTTCGAATTGCTGAGCTTCCGCTCCATGGAAGAGATCGATCAGTTGCGCGCCGATGTGCAGGCCGGTGCCAACCCGCGCGACGTCAAGATCAAGCTGGCCGAAGAGATCGTGGCGCGGTTCCATGGCGAAGAGGCGGCGGCCAGTGCGCACCGTGCCGCCGGCAATCGCATGAAAGAAGGTGAGTTGCCCGAGGATCTGCCCGAGGTCGAGATCGTGTCGAATGAAGACATGCCGATCGCGGCCGTGCTGAACCGAGCGGGGCTGGTCAAGAACTCGGCAGCTGCACGGGACCTGCTCAATGCGGGTACGGTGAAGGTGGATGGCGAAAGCGTGGATCGTGGGTTCATGTTCACCGTGGGCAGCACGCATGTGTGCCAGGCAGGCAAGAAGGCGTTTGCACGGATCACGCTGAAGACTGAGTGAGTCGCGTGTCTGCGTGCAGGGCTATATAAGCAGCGGGGGTGGTCGGTACGACCTCCCCCGCTGCGTTTTCAAGAGATTGAAATGATTTTGAAATAAAGGGTTGACGGGGTTTCAGATCCCCTTATAATGCGCACCACTTCCAACGCAGTCGGAACGATAAACGCCTTGTTAATCAACAGGTTGCGTGAATCGAGAAGAAGCTGGAAGAGCTTCGGTCCCGACCGGAAGCGGTGAAAAAAGGCAGTTGACAGCAGGTTGTAACGCTGTATGATTCGCCTCCCGCTTCGAGAGATCGCAGCGAGTCAAGTGGTTGAAGTTGTTAGGGTTTCCCGAAA